>Ga0209061_1000304_pt1 | contig 142802 bp, 133 predicted proteins | sample Coa_R1_10_FD_187157 | JGI IMG/M metagenome (GOLD analysis project Ga0209061, IMG submission 187157) | Surface soil microbial communities from Centralia Pennsylvania, which are recovering from an underground coalmine fire - Coalmine... | ecosystem: Environmental > Terrestrial > Soil >... | reverse complement strand
CGCTTACCCTTTGGCAAAACCGGTCATCTCAGCAGCCGGGTAATCTTCGGTGCGGCCGCGTTGTGGCATAAAAGCCAAGACGAAGCCGACCGGTTGCTGGAGCTTCTGCTAGAGTACTCTATCAACCATATCGACACCGCCGCTCAATATGGCGATTCCGAATTGCGCGTGGGGGCCTGGATGCGCGAGCATCGCGACCGGTTTTTCCTAGCGACCAAAACCGGGGAGCGCACTTACCAGGGTGCGCGCGCGGGGCTGCATCGGTCGCTCGAGCGCCTGCGCGTGGCGCAAGTGGACCTGATTCAGTTGCACAACCTGGTCGAGGAAGACGAATGGCAGATAGCACTGGGGCCAGGTGGGGCGCTGGAGGCGCTGGTGGAGGCGCGCGCGCAAGGGCTGGTGCGATTTATTGGGGTCACTGGTCACGGCACCCGCATCGCCGCGATGCATCGCCGATCGCTGGAGCGCTTCGCCTTCGACTCGGTGCTGTTGCCCTATAACTATCCGATGCTTTCCCAGCCGCAATACGCGGCCGACGTGGCGGCGTTGCTGGGCGTGTGCCGGGCGCGCGGAGTCGCGATTCAGACTATCAAGTCGGTAGCGCGTCGGCGCTGGCAAAACCTACAAGACCCGCGCAAGGCGAGTTGGTACGAGCCGCTGCGCGATCCGGCGGCGGTGGCGCGAGCGGTTAATTTCGTGCTCGCGCAGCCCGACCTGTTCCTCAACTCCTCAAGCGATACCGCAATTTTGCGTGATACGCTGGAGGCGGCCGGGGCACCGCTGCGATTGCCCGAACCGGCCGCGATGGAGGCGGATGTTGCCAACTACCAGATGACGCCGCTCTTTGCCCCCGGCGCCCTGGAGCGGATCTAGAACCGGGTCGCTCGGACTCAAGATCGAGCACGCAGTCGTGGTGGAGGGTTGATCATGGGTCGATTGGATGACAGGACGGTGTTGATAACCGGCGCTGCGCAAGGCCTGGGTGGGACTTACGCTCGCGCGCTGGCCAACGAAGGGGCGCGCGTCAGCATCTGCGACGTGCGCGATCCGGCGCCGCTGGTGGCCGAAATCAACGCGGCGGGAGGCAGGGCGATCGGCAGCGTGGTGGACGTTACTCAGCCTGAGGCGGTGGCGCAGTGGGTCGCGCGCAGCCAAGCCGAGCTGGGTCCGATCACGGTATTGATCAATAACGCCGCGTGGGCCGGGGAAGGCACTCCCAAGTCGTTTCTAGAGATAAGCTCGGCCGAATGGGAACGCGTGATGGCGATCAACGCGCGCGGCTTCTTCGAGTGCGCCAAGGCGGTAGTGCCGCTGATGCGCCAGCGTAGCTACGGCAAGATCGTCAATATTTCCTCGGGCACTTTCTTCAGCGGCATTCCCGGCCGCCTCCATTACGTGGCCTCCAAGGGGGCGGTGGTGGGCTTTACCCGGGCCCTGGCGCGGGAGGTTGGCCAGGACGGGATCAGCGTCAATTGCATCGCCCCGGGACTAACGCTTAGCGACAATATTCGGGGCAAGCTTGGGGTTTTGCAGGCCGCGCGCGAGATGGAAATCCAGGCGCGCGCCTTTAAGCGCGATGAGATGCCCGAGGATCTGGTCGGTGCGGTGATCTATTTTTCCTCTTCCGCCAGCGATTTCGTCACTGGCCAAGTGCTCGTGGTTGATGGCGGCATGGTGATGTATTAACGTTCCGTGGCCATCGCGGGATAGGGCGAGTGGAGAGAGCGCTGCGGCGTTTTGGCGGGTATTGGTTGTTGCCGAACTCTTCTATTGTAACGAACCCAAGGCCTGGTTGGTGACAACCTAGTTCAGGGTTTGAGCCCGCGCTGTTCTTGAGCGGCGGCCGAAGAGGTCAGCGATGGCCGAAGCCGCCGCCGTGAAAGCCCCCGAAGCCGTGAAAGCCACCAAAGCCGCCTACCCCGTGGTAGCCCCCGAAGCTGCCCACGCCGTGGTATCCGCCCATACCACGATAGGTTCCGACAAAGGGAACCGGTGGCACGTAATTGGACGGGAGCTGACCGGGCAAAGGCATGGTGCGGCCAAATATCGGCGGCCCACCCGCGGTAACTGGCACGAAGGGTCGGGGCACGTACCCGGGCGTGGCGTAACGGTAGCCGCCCAGGTAACGGTAGCCATACAGATAACCCGGCGCCAGTGGGAGAATGGGGGTACCCACAAAGGCTCCGGGATAACCCCAAGCCGGTGAAAACATCCCCACCATCAAGAGCGGTATGGCAGGCATCAGTGGGCCACCGATCAGCGGGTCGTCCTGCTGTTGATTCTCATAGGCGTCAATCCCTGCGATGCTCTCGCCTGCCGTGGGATCGGCGGGCGGCGCATCTTCGTCATCGGTAGGCCCGGTGGGCGTGGTGGCTTGAGCTGCCACCATCGCGGTTGGATTGTTGGGCTGGGGCGGGTTGAGCAATTGCGGACGCACCATGATCCGATTGTCGATTACGATATCCTGCTGGTTTAGAAACTCGCGCGCTTTGGCCTCAGCATCCATCTTGCCAAAGGGCGTGGCGCAGAAACCATAGAGGACCAAGGTCTGAAAGCCCAACTGGTCGGTGGTGATACGCGCTTCCACCAGCGGCAGCCGGTGGTCATGGAGATAGCCTGATAAGGCCGCCGAGAGCGGATCGACCTGAGTTGTATCGGCGTGGACCGCGGTCGCGAGGGCCAGCCAGAGCGCGGCAAGGGCCGCGATTGCAAGCGCGGCTTTCATCGGTTTAACTTCATACAACGCCTGAATACCGACGGGGTCAAGGGCGCGCGCGCCGTGGCTGGCGAGACAAGGCCTTGCGGTCATGTTATGCTCGTCTGGGCATTTGAACACTGGAGCATAAAATATACATGGTACAGAGAAACACGTCGGCGCTGCTGGCCGTCAGCCTTCTGGGTCTAGGCAGCGTGATAGTAGCCGCCGCGGGATGGGCGGCCAGTGGGGATTCCTCGACGGTCTTGGCTACCGTGGGCCAAACCAAGATTACTCAGGCCCAGGTGGATGCCAAGGCCAAGCCGCAATTGGCTGCGATCCAGACGCAGATCTATCAGATTCGCAAACAGACTTTGGACCAGATGATCAACGACTACCTGATCCAGCAGGCGGCTAAGGCGGCAGGCCTGAGCGAGCAGGCTTACCTGAAGAAAGAGGTTAACGATAAGGTCAAGCCGCCCAGCGAGGCCGAGATCCAAGCCTTTTACAAGCAGAATCAATCGCGGATTCACCAGCCGCTGGAAAAGATCCGCGCTCCTTTGGTGTCGTTCATGGAGCGCCAGCAGCTTCAAGCGGCGCAAAATCAGCTCCTGTCCGATCTGCGCGCCAAGGCCAAGATCGACGTCCTGATGCAGGTGCCGCGGGTGCAGGTGGCGACCACCAACAGCGCGGGCGTGTTGGGGCCGGCGCAGGCCCCGGTGACGGTGGTGGAATTTTCCGATTTTCAGTGCCCCTTCTGCCGGCGCGCGGAAGATTCGATCAAAGAAGTTTTGCAGAAGTACCCCTCGCAGATCCATTTCGTCTATATGGACTTTCCGCTCTCCATCCATGCGCACGCCATGCAGGCGGCGGTAGCGGGTCGCTGCGCGGCGGATCAGGGGAAATTCTGGCCGATGCATGACGCGATGTTCGCGGATCAGAACAAGTTGGACCCCGCCGGCCTGAAGGCTACTGCGGCCCACCTGAAGTTAGATACCAAGAGCTTCGACGAATGTTTGGACAAGGGAGAGCATACCGCCGAGATTCATCAGAGCGAGGCCGAGGGCAATAGCCTGGGGGTTGACGGTACGCCGACCTTTTTCATCAACGGTATCGTGATGAGCGGCGCGCAGCCCGCCAGCGCAATTGAGGAGACGATAAACAGCGAGTTGGCGCGGGCCAAAAACGGTAACCCAAGCCGCACCGCGTCGGATTAAGCATGGTTTAGGCGGGCGGTATGAGCGGCCCCGGACGACGCCGGGGTCGCCTCCTCCGCTCGTGCTCAGAACGTAAGCACGGTGCGCACGACCTCGCCCGCCTTCATCGCCTCGAACGCCGCGTTGACCTCGCTCAAGGGCGCGCAGCGGCTGACCATGTCGTCCAGCTTCAGTCGTCCGCGGCGATAAAGTTCCAGATAGCGCGGCGCATCGACCTGAAACCGGGTCGAACCCATAAAGCAGCCTTGCAATTTGCGTTCACCCAGCAGGAGCAGCGATTCCAATTCGATCTTCTGATTCCAGGGCAAAATTCCCACCACCGTGGCCATCCCGCCCGGTTTGAGGCTTTTGAAGGCCTGCTCGGCGGTGAGTTTCAGCCCAATACACTCGAAAGCATAGTCCACCCCCGCCGGGAGCAGGGCGCGCAGGGCGTCTAACGGGTCGCCGGCGGAGGCGTCGATTGTATCGGTCGCGCCCAGTTGCTTGGCCAGTGCCAGCTTGTGCTCGACCTTGTCGATCGCGATGACGCGGGCGGCGGCGGCAAGCTGCGCACCTTGGACGGCGGCCAAACCGATTGCACCGCAGCCAAAAATCGCCACCGTTGAGCCTGCCTCCACCCGCGCGGTGTTGAGCACCGCACCCACACCGGTGACCACGCCGCAGCCAATCAAGGCGACCTTTTCCAGCGGTAGTTCAGGGTCCACCTTGACCAGCGCGCTTTCATGGACCAACAGCGCTTCGGCGAACCCGCCAATATCGGTAAAAGCCTCGGCCTTGGCGCCTTTATAGCGTAGCCGTGGTGGTTCCCCCCGACCTCTTTGGGTCAAGCCGCGGCGATAGCACAGATGAGGCTTGCCGGTCAGGCATCGATCGCAGCTCCCGCAAGCGACAGTTAGGCAGGCAATCACATGATCGCCGGGCTTGAGGGCTTGCACCTGGGGGCCTACTGCCTCGACTACGCCCGCAGCCTCGTGCCCCAGCACGATCGGCGGGAGCATCGGCAGGTCGCCCTCGATCACATGCAGATCGCTGTGACACACGCCGCAGGCGGCGGTTCGAACTCGCACCTCGCGACCGAGCGGGTCGTCGATCACGATTTCATCGATGAGCAGCGGCCGCTTGATCTCCTGAAAAATCGCTGCGCGCATCGCACATCCTCCCCAAGGCAAGCCATCTTGTTTCAGCCCAGTCGTCAGCATAGCGCCGATGGCTAATTGCGGTCGATGATGGGAAGCGGGCAAAGTAAGCAACTTTAATCACGAGATATTTGTCGGATCAGCGGATTTTTCTCTTTCTATCATCATCTGCTTAACGCCCCTCCCAGGCTTGGATAATCTCTATCCCAAGATTTCGACAGGCGCTCGTTTTATTCTGCTCAGCGATGGGGTTGCGCAAGGCCTATGAGAGTGTGCTTCTTCGCAAGCATTTCCGACCGCGTCGCATTGCCCAAGAGCTTTTACGGCCAGGATATCGCGCTGCTGGAGGAGTCAGGGCATGAGGTTACCGTGGCCACTAACCTGGCCGACATCCCGCGGCGGTGCGATCTGGTGATGGCTTGGTGGTTCGGCTCGGGCGTGCGCGCGGTGCTGGGAGCGCAGCTTATGCGCCGGCCCTGCTTTTTGATGGGAAATCTCGATTCCGAGCTGGACGGCGCACGGCCTAAATACCAACGGATACTCATCCGCTACGGTGTGCGTCATGCCACTGCAGTAGGCGTCTTGTCGCAGACCGACTATGACTCGGTCCACAGGCTGCGGCCGCATAATTTGTTCCTGGTTCACCTCGGGCTGGAGGTTGATAGCCGTGTTGCCCGGCGCTCGGAGCGCGAGCCAATCGTGCTGTGCGTGGGAACCGTCGGCATAGATCCGGGCGCGCGCAAGCGCTTGGACAGCTTGCTGAAGGCGATCGCGCTGGTATCCAAGGACCAACCGCGACTACGGTTCCATTTCATCGGCAGCCCGGGCCCCGGTTACGAGCGCTTTATTCAGACCGCGCGCAATCTGCAAGTTGCCGATCGGATCTCTCTGCGCGGGCGGGTCAGCTTCGAGACCCGCGACGAACTGTATCGGCGCGCGCTGATGCTGGTCCATCCGGTGCGCTATGAAAACCTGGCGGTTGCGCAGCTGGAGGCGATGAGTCACGGCCTGCCGGTAATCACTACCCGCTGCCCTCTGACCCTGGAGATAGCTCAGGATGCGGCTCAATATTGCGATCCGGCCCAGGCCGGCGAGATTGCACAGCAGCTAAATGCGCTGGCTACTGACCCCCAGCTGTGGGAGCGCCAGAGTATCAAGGGGCGCCAACGAGTGGCCGAGTCTTACAGCCGCGCCCGCAGACGCGCACGGCTGGGCGAGATTATCGACTTGGTGATGGCGGGGCGCCTACCCGTTAAGCTTGGCCGCCAAATCGCGTGAGGTCTGCCCGCTTAGCGGGGTAGATGGGCCCGCGGTCGGTCCCATTGAAAAAAGCGAGTTCTCGGTCTCCGCTACCTTATCGTGGCTATAGGAACCGCTGATTTCTTCTCCATATACGGCAAAAGGAAGACAAAAAAGTGAAGCTGCTTGCGGCCCGCGGCTCACAGTCGCGGGCACCTTGACGCTTAAAGCTTTTGATGAAAGCTTTAAGCTGCAATGACATCTGTTCGTATCCAAACGTGACCGCTTCGCTGCCATCGGCACGGTCACGCTCAATCGCCGTCAGTATTGGAATTTTGGCGGCTTTGGTAATTTACCTGTTGGGCACGGGACTGTTCTCTTTTCAATGGAGCGGTGCGTTGCTGCATCACGGCTTGCGTACGCTAGCCATTAATCTGCCGCCGCCCACCGAGCGCTGGCTCAACATCAACCTTCGCCTAGCTGCGCACGCGGCCGAGTATTTCGTTCTGTTTTTCGTCTTGGTCGTGTGTTCGCGCCTGTCGGCGACCGGTGCCCTGGGAGTCACCCTGCTTGCCGCCATAGCCGATGAAATCCATCAATTCTTCGTACCTTCGCGCACTTGCAGCCCCACCGATCTGGAGCTCGATCTGGCGGGAGCGCTGGCGGCCTATCTGCTCTATTCGCTATGGCGCCGTTGGCGTCGTATCCAGCGCCGCCAGCAGCCGCTAGCGCGCCGTGCCCGCTAGGGATGAGGGCGGCCGCGACCGGCGCTCTTCCTTGGCGGCAGCCAGGTCATGTAGCGTTACAACTGCAACCATCACGGTTTTGCAAGGAGGCTCGAAAATGGCTGGTCAGGATGAGGCCAAGGCTCTGCTCAAGGGCGCCTATGACATGCATGTGCATAGCGGACCTGACGTGATGGCGCGCAAATTCGACGACCTGGAGTTGGCCAAACGTGCGGTCGAAAGCGGGATGTCAGGCTTCGTGCTGAAATCGCATTACACCTGCACGGCCGACCGCGCCACGCTCCTCAATCGCGTCTTTCCCCAGATTCATGCCTTCGGCGGCTTGGTGCTTAACAACGCGGTGGGCGGTCTCAACCCGATTGCGGTCGATATAGCCGGTCGCTTGGGCGCCAAGGTGGTTTGGCTCCCCACGGTGGATTCAGCCAACGAGCTAGAGAACGTGGCGGGGCAGAAGGACGAAAGCAAGCTGCCGTATTGGATGGGAATCGCGCGCGAGATGCGGGCCCTGGGTATCGCGGGAGAATGGATTCGAGTGACCGACGAGGGGCTGAAGGTCAAAGCGGCCACGCGGCAATGTCTGGAAGTGATGGCCAAGCACGATATGATCCTGGCCACCGGCCATATCAGCCCGCCCGAGATGGCCCCGGTGGTCAAGGCGGCGCGCGAGGCCGGGGTCAAGCGCATTGTCATCACCCATCCGGAATTTCCTACTACTTTGCTCAGTCTGGATCAGCAGCGCGAACTGGCACGTTACGACGTGCTCTTCGAGCGCTGCTTCACCACTGCCTATACCAAAAAGATTCCATGGGAGCATGTTGTTAACAACATCCGCGCGATCGGTACCAGCACTACGATTCTGGCCACCGACCTGGGCCAAACTTACAATCCGTATGTTGACGAAGGACTAACCTACTTTATCAGCAAGATGCTGGAGGCAGGCTTCCCAGCCCGCGATATCGAACGAATGGTGAGCCATAATCCCGGGGCGATCCTGGGTCAGGAGTAGCCGGTGGCCTCGGCCCATCAGCAGACGGTTCAGCGAGAGTTTGCCAAGCAGGCGCGCTCGCTGGCGGGTAGTCCGGTCCATCGCGATCCCAACCGCTTGCGCGAGCTGGTCGAGCTGAGCGGCGTGCAGGCAGGGGCGCGCGTGCTCGACTTGGCCTGCGGCCCGGGACTGGTCGCGCAAGCCTTTGCCGCTATCACCGGCCGGGTGATCGGGCTGGACCTGACGGAGGGGATGCTGCGCGAGGCCGGCGAGCGGGCCCGATTCCCAGTTGCCTTGGTGCGTGGGGACGCCGAGCAGATCCCTTTGTTAAGCGGCACGATGGATTTGGGCGTGATGCGCTATACGGTCCACCATTTGCCCCGGCCAAAGGTGGTCGTGGGTGAGCTGGCGCGAGTACTCAAAGCTGGGGGGCGCGCGGTTATCCTGGATGAGATTTGTTCGGATGATCCGGTCAAGGCGGCCTATCACAACCGCATCGAATGGTTGCGCGATCCCTCGCATGTGCGTGCGCTGAGCGCCGCCGAGTTGCTTCAAGTCTGCCGCGACGTTGGTCTACGTGTCGAGAAAGCGCAGCCGGGCAACCTCGACATGGACTTTGAAGAATGGTCAAGCCGTACTTTCCAGAGTGCCGAGCGGATCGCGCAGGCGGCCGACTTGATGCGGGGCTGCCTAGGTCGCGATGATGCCGACCTTGGGGTGCGGATGGTCGATGGCAAGCTTCATTTTCGCCTGCGCACTTTGACTGTGCTGGCGCGCAAAGCTTGAGATTTTGGTGTACCCGCGCGGGGTGCCTTCAAAGCTCTTCGCCCAGCCGCTGATCGATCGATATCCGCGTAGGCGAAGTCGGACGCCCTGCCTCCAGCGCACATTGAGTTGACCCTCGAACTCATCGGTAAGGTGCCCACCGGTCCGTTCGACCGCCTCGCGAGCGGGCGTGTCGCGGGGCAGGGCGAGCACGTCGACGCCCGATTGTCGCAAGCTCTCACGTGTCGCCTACAACTCCTGCACGCTTATTGCAGACTACCGCCGGCGGCTTGTTCCAGCGCGACCTTGCCCGCGAGCAACTGATTGACGGCTTGCAGATAGGTACTCTGCGCGCTGCTTTCCTGCTGGAAGGTAGTAATCAGGGTCGTGAAATCCGCCTTGCCACCCTGGTAAGCCACCAGCATCACGGCGAATGCCTGGCGAGCCAGCGGAATCAGCGTGTTTCGATAAAGCAGTGCGGTCTCCCGCGATCGCAGGATTTGCCGATAGGTGGTCGTCACCAAACCCGCGGTCTGCACCCGGATTGAGTCGAGGTCCTCGCGTGCCGCCTCCAGGTTGCGCTCGGCGGCGGCGAAGTCTTCGTTCTTGGCCCAGAAGAACAGTGGCAGATTGAAGGCCAAAGTCACGTTCCAGTCCTGAGTATGCGCCAGCGTCGGAGCAAAATTGGCGACCTCGAAGTGGTCCAGGCCAAAGCCGATGGAATAGTCTGGTGCATATTCCAGTCGCGCCAGTTTGAGCGCGCTGGCTTGGTTTTGTTGGGCCAGCGCCGCTTCCAGGATTTCCTGCCGTTTGCTCGTCGCCAAATCGATTATCTGCTCCAAGCGCGCCTCGAATCCGGTCAGATCGAATTGGCGCGTGACCTCCAGGGGCGCTTCGGCTCGGCGCATCAGAAGCACGTTAAGCGCGGTTTGGTCGTTGGCGATTGTGACTAGCTGTTGGCGGCCCTGCTCGCGCATCGCTTCCAGGGCGAACTTAGCGTTGATGACATCGCCTTGGCTGGAAAGATTGGCGGTGTAAGAGATCTCGGTGACCTTCAGTACTTGTTCCAGACTCGCGGCGTTGGCCACAATCAGATCATTAAGCGCCAAATCCAACTGGAGCTGGTAATAGGCGGTCTGGACCTGCGCGCGCACGTCACGCAACACCGCCCGGTAGGCCAACTCGCTAATATCGGCGGTGTGCTTGGCGATTGTGCCCTGCAACAACGCTTTGCCCGGAAACTGAAGAGACTGGGTGATGGCGTAACTCTGGTAGGCTGGGGTGCCCAGGCCACGCCAACTGTCGCCGTTGAGAAAAGAGGCCTGAGGGTCGCTGGGAGTATATGCCTGGACAATCTGATGCTGGGCCGCCTCCCAGCGGGCGCGCGCCGCCCGCACCTGCGGGTTGACTTCCAGGGCCTCGTGGATAGCCTGATCCAGGCTCATCACCTGGGCGTGAGCCTGGCTGGGTATCCAGAGTAAGCAAAGCGCTATGCCGAACAACACGTTCTTGGTTCGCATCGTCAAACCTGTAATAAATCCAACTTCGGCGCGACTAATTCAAAGCCGCGTCCTGGTGCTTGGAAATCCTGAACGGGTCGCGGGGCCCGTGCGTCATGCGATGCGGAATGCTAGCTTGCGCGCCGGGTAAAACCAATCACGCTGCCACTATACACGGTAAATTCCGTGTTACACACCCAGCGCGATTTTCTTCCGGCCGCCCTGACTATTCAATGAAAAGAAATTAACCAGCAGCTCGGCCAGGTCACTGCCACTTGACGGCGTGGCCCTGACTGTTATTATTTAGAGCCTTCGTAAACAGGATTGGCCGCAATAACCATGCGCCCTTGTACATTTTTAGGGGCTCGCCCGATAGCTGTAAGCCGGTGCGCGCGCGACGTGCGCCATCGCTCGCACGGTGGCCTGGAGGCCCGGGGGGGTTCTACGTTGTTGCGCGCCAGCATCTTTGGTGGCCGGGAATGCTGGCCGGGATAGCGCGCGAACGCGGTCGCCGGGTTGGAATCCTGGCGATGGCCGTCCTGTTGCTGGCGGCGCAGTCGCTATCCGCGGCCCATTTCCATCAACAGACGTTTCAGGAGTACTTCGGTCCGTCGGCGCAGGTCAGCGACGTCTTTTGTGCGCTGTGCTTGTTCCATTTTCATTCGCCTACCCAGCTCAGCCAGAGCTGCGGGCCGACACTGCCTGTCGAGGGCGCGCGGCAACGCATGGCTGGTGCCCGTGTGCCATTGGTACTAATCACTTGGGCCAAGGTTTTCTCCCGCGCACCTCCTGTCGCGCTCTGAGTTCCCAGCTTTACTACAAAGTGCCTCTCGAGCCCCGCGCTTGTTGTTCTTAAGCGGGCGGGCTGGGGCGGATAACGACTCGAATACGAGAGGGAAATCGGAGTGCGCAAGTATGCTATTTTGGTTGGAATGATTCTGCTGCTGGGCGCTAATCCAGCACCGGCCGGTGCCCAAGCAACCCATTCACATGAGATATCAGGAAACGTGACGGACGCGTTGGGCCGGCCGCTCGCCACGGTGGCGATTGAGTTGCAAGATGGCGGCGGCAAAGTGGCGGCGCGCACCCACAGCGACGCCAAAGGTGAGTTCCATTTCAAGGATCTGGCCGCGGGCGTTTACGCGATCGTGGCGCGTCAGGCGGGTTACAAGCCCTCCACCCGCATTGTTAGCGTGGGCGCCGCTCCCGGCCCGGCGGTGACCCTGGCGATGGAGTCGGAGCAAGCGCTCAGCGTGCAAGTGGTAGCCACCCGTATCAGCCGCCCGAGCAATAGCGTGAGCGTCACCGGGAACAGCCAATACACGCTCACCCGTCAGCAGATCTCGAACCTTCCCGAGGGCCAGAATACGCCGATCAACGACGTCCTTCAGCAGATGCCGGGGGTGGTGCGTGACGAAGATCAGCAGGTGCATATCGAGGGAGAACACGCGGATCTGCAATGGCGGATCAACGGCGTGATGCTACCGTTGGACAGCTTCAGCGGGTTCGGCCAGATCCTCAACAGTTTTTTCGTTCAGCGTCTGAGCCTGATCGACGGTGTGTTGCCCGCCAATTTGGGCTATCGAGACGCCGGAGTGCTTGATATCCAAACCCCGGACGGTTGCTCCAAGGGTGGCGGGAACGTGTCGTTTTACGGCGGCCAACGTGAAACCGTCCAGCCCAGCTTCGATTATGGGGGGTGCGACGGTGGGTTGAGCTATTTCATGACCGGCACCTATCTTCACGACAACCTGGGCTTCAGCCAATCTACCCCTAACCACACCCCGCTGCACGATCTGTCGGACCAGGGGCAATTTTTCGGTTATTTCTCCTACGCCCTAAGTTCCACCGCCAAGCTTAGCCTGATAACCGGGGTCTCGATCAACAACAGCGAGTTTCCCAATGTCCCCGGTCAAACGCCGCTATACAGTCTGGCGGGAGTGAATCCGGCTAACTATCCCTCCTCGATGCTCAATGAAAGCCTGGATCAGGACTATTACTTTGCCGTTTTGTCGCTGAGCGGCGTGATGCCCTCGGGAATCGGCTACCAGGTGTCCTATACCGCGCGCTATAGCACGATCACCTTCAATCCCGACGACGTTGGCGACCTCATCTATCAGGGTGTTGCCTCCGATACCTTCCACAGTGATTTTGCTAACACTCTGCAAACCGACCTGACCTACAACTTGGGATCGCACCTGTTTGGCGCCGGCTTTTATGTGGGCGAATACGGGGTCGAGCTGGACGATACCTCGCGGACTTTTCCGGCCAATTCCTCGGGGCAGCAGACCAGCGACGTGCCCATTTCGATCGTGGACAACCAAAACGCCATCAACATGCTTTACGGGGTATATCTGCAGGATGTGTGGCAAATTGCGCCCAAGCTGACCCTGACCGCCGGTATCCGCTGGGATATGGTCACGGGGCTGACCAGCGGCAACCAGTTCAGCCCGCGCATCAACCTGCTTTACAAACTTAACCGGGCGACCGACCTACACGCCGGCTTCGCGCGCTTTTTTCAAACCCCGTCCTTCGAGACCATCTCGCCGCGCAGCTTCGCCCTGTTTCAGAACACCACGGCGGCTGTGGGCCAAGGCTCCTCGGCGATTTTGCCCGAGCGCGATTATTATTGGGACGCCGGCGTGGTGCGCCATATCGGTGAGCATCTGACGCTGGAGGAAAACGCCTATTTCCGCCTGTCGCACGATTTAATCGACTTGGGCCAATTCGGCTACGTACCGATTTTTGTTCCTTTCAATTATCGCAACGGCCGGATCTACGGTGCCGAGACCAGCGCGACCTATAATTGGAAAAAACTGGCGGTGTGGGCCAATTTCGCCTACTCGATCGCGCAAGGCAACGACGTGGTTACCGGCCAATACAATTTCACGCCGCAGGAATTAAGCTATATCGCCAATCACTATATTTATCTCGATCACGAACAGTACTACACAGCTTCGGGTGGAATCACCTATGGCTGGCGCCAGTATCTGTTCAGCCTGAGCGGGGTGTACGGAAGCGGGCTGCGCGCGGGCTTTGCCAATACCCAGGAGTTGCCGGAAAACTATCAGATCGATGTGTCGGCGATGCGAAGCTGGCAGGTGCCAGGACTGGGAGAGGTGCAGGGGCGCGTGGTGTTGGTCAACCTGATGGACCGGATAAACGAACTGCGCAATGGCACGGGAATCGGGATTTTCGAGCCTGCCTATGGACCGCGCCGTACCCTGTACGCTGGGATCACGGTTCCGTTGCCGGCGTTGGGAGGCCATTCCAGTCCGTGAGCCGGGCGTGGCAAAGGACGGTCTATCGGAAAAAAACCCCGACTGGATGGGTGGCGAGAGGGCGCCTTGACACCCGCGCGGCGGGCAAGTTAATCAAATCACAGAGCAGCGGCCGGCGCGCCGGCGCCCCCGCCGATATTCAAGGCACCCAGGGAGGAGAACTCATGGCGAGCGCGTACGCGGGTCCCGAGCTACCCAAAAGTCGCAGCGATTTGTCACGCATAATGGCGGAGCAAAGCGCGAAGGCGACCCCGAGTTTCTTTCACCTGCGCGCACAACTGCCCAAGCAGGGGCGCACTAACCTGCCGGTGGCCACCACCGACCGCATGTACGTATGGCTCAAGACCTACGCGTCGGGTGGCGAAAACGAGCTCCACGCCCATCCCAACGAAGACCATATGTTCCTGGTCTTGCAGGGCTCGGCCGAGTTTTATGGCCCCAAAGGCGAGACCCAGGTGGTGAGCAGGATGGACGGGGTATTTTTGCCGCGCGGCTCCTTCTACTGGTTCAAGACCGTCAGCCAGGAGCCGCTGGTAATGTTGCGTGTTGGTGCTTGCGTCGATCCTAACGAGGACATCATGGGGCGTATTAATATTAAGGGCGAGCCCATGCCGGGCGATTCCGCCGAGAACAAGGAGGTGCCCTTGATCCTGCATCAGGACGCCTGGTTCGAATAGCGCCAAGCGTGGCGGCCGATATTGGCTTGGTCAAGCGAGCCGCCGCGCCCGCCCATCGGTGGCCTAGGCCGTGCCGCTAGCGTCAGCGGCGTACCAAGTTGTTCGAGTGGTTCGACCGCGAGCGAGTTAGGAAATTCGATACGCGCGGATGGCGCGTAGCGAGTGCTCCTGATGGTAGGCTAGCTCCTCGGCTGAATAGCGAGCCTGCGGCGCTAGTACGCAGGCGACGCGTGCATGACAGGCATCCGCGCAGGCGGCCATAAGACGATAGTCGACGCATCGACGCGCGTTCCAGCCATCGCGGCCGATCGCGGCAGTGGGGCAGGCCGCGATGCAGGCTCGTGAAGTGCATTGGGGGCAGGGGTCGAAGTTCAAGGCTGGGCCGGCGGCATCCAATTCCAATCGGATCAGCAAGGCCGCACGCATCGCGATCCAGGGGCCGTAGGTCGGATGGACCAGGAGGCCGAGCAGACTGGGAGCGCCCAAACCGGCCAGCCGCGCCAAATCCATGAAGCTAACCGCGATAGGCTCCTGGACAAAGGGAAACAGAGCGCGAGCGCGGATTGCGCGATCGGCCAAGGGCGCGACCAGCTCCTCGTTGACCAGCGTGCGCGTGTAATCGTCCAGGGGATCGGCGCGCGCGGCGTGCTCAGGATGCAGCTTCAGGTAGCGCTGATAATGGCGCCAGAACTCGCCGCCGCCATTGCCGATTACCACCACGGTGCGGGCTTGCGGCTCGATGGGTCCTAGCCTGGCCGCCTCTGGTACCACGGCGTCGTAGCGGGTCACCGCAAGCGCGGCTACCAGATTGAGGCCGCAACGCGCGGCGCGGTCGCGGATGAATTCCAGGTCTTTCATCGCCCGGCCATTACCAGCGCGCGGGCGACAGCGGCCATTGGGGTTTCGGCGCGCTCAGAGATTTCAAGCTCGGGCCAGCTTGCCAATGCCACCAGCGGGCGGCCCAGTTTGAGGGCAAAGCCGATTTCGGCCAGGGTGCCGGCAGCGCCCTGTAGCGCGATCACGGCGTCGGCGCTGGCGACCACGATTACGTTGCGCGCCTCGCCGATTCCGGTGGCGATCGGAAATTCGATGTAGGGATTGGCCGCCGCGCGCTCATAGCCGGGCAGGATCCCGATGGTGTGACCGCCTTGGTCGCGAGCGCCATGGGCCGCGGCTTCCATCACGCCGCCGCGTCCGCCGCAAATCAGCACCGCGCCCTGGCGAGCGATTTCCGCTCCGACTTCGTAGGCCAGCGTGGATAGGGCCGGCGAGGCCTGGGCCGCGCCGATTACGGCGAGCGTTGGAGCGCGGTTCATAAGCCTAGCGCCGCGGGAAGCTCGACGAGGGTGGGTACGATTAGCGCGGGTGGCGGGATTTCGGGTGGCAGCGTGCCGTGGCGATGGGACAACCAGACCACGGGAATACCGGCGCGCTGCGCACCCACGACGTCCTCGTGTGGGGTGTCGCCCACGAACAGGACTTCGTGAGGCGCTAGCTCCATCCGCTCAAGCAGGTGGTGGAAGATGCGGGGATTGGGCTTACGCAAGGCGACCTCGGCGGAAAGCACGATGACCTCGAACAGGTTCGCGATGCCGGTGTCGGCGATCACCTGGTAACCGGTTGCGGCGTCGTCGAAGTTGGACAGCAGGCCGAGGCGAAAATGCTCGCTCAGGCGGCGCGCCGCAGCGATATTGGCCGGGGGCGCGGTGGTCGCGGCGCGTACCGCGGCCATATGAATCGCGCGCAGCTCCTCGGCCAGCGCGGCTCGATCGCAGGCGAGCGCCGGGGCCATTCGAGCCATGGTCCGGCTGAACCGCTCAAGACAGGTGACCTCGATCCCTTGGGTCTCGCGTCGAGTGGCGATTTCCATGATCACCGCGTTGTAGCATTCGATCCATGCCTGGTCGTGCGCCCACCCGGGGATGGTGCGCTGAAGATGGGCGAGCAGGAGCGGGACGGTGCTGGGAAAGCTCTGACCGTTCCACTCAAAGCGGGGCAAGCGCGCGGGCTCCCATTTGACGAGTGTGTCGAACAGGTCCAGCACCAGCGCTTTGGGCCGTGTTACGCTCATCGGACGGGCACCCCTGGCGGGCGAATTCCAATCCTGGCAAATCACCGCGTCAATCCGCCCAGGCCCGCACCCTGGCAACCCTTAGACCAGGGCCGCGGCCGTGGTCAGCACTGCGATTGTTTCCAGCACCATCGCGCTGGCGTTGAGCTGGACCGATAGATGATGTAGGCGGTCGAACTGGGCCTTGCGCACGGGGTCGGGATGGGCCTCTTCGGTCACGCTTTTGACTGCATCCACCTTGGGTCCCACCACCACCCCGGCGTAAGCGATCAAGCCCAGTGCCACCGCCAGCAACAGGCAGCTCGCCAGCCACCATCCGCGCGCGGCACGAGTGAGGGCCAGATAGAGCGAAAGCAGTATAGAGACTGCGCCAGCGCCATAAGCCAAGCCATAATAGAGGGGAAAGATTCCGGCCACAACTTTACCAGCGTCGGTGATAGATAAGCGAGTAAAGATCACCGGTGCGGTAAAAAAGGCAAAAAAGACCATACCGCCCAGCCAGCAGCCAAGGGCCATCAGGTAGATAAACAAAGCAATCATCGCGCCGCGACTCCTTAACTTTTCTGGGCCACGTCAGTTAAGCATCGGTTTCCTGCTGCCCGCCAGAGGTTGGCGGGTAGCGAAGCCGGCATCGAGGGCGTGCCAAGCTAGCAGTTGTGGCTCTCCATACTGCCAGCAGAGAAAAACCACCTCGCCGGCGATTTCCGCCGGGAAATCCACCAACCCCAGGTCGATATCCTTCAGAAAGCAGCCCATTTCCTCAATGGCCTGGGCATTTTCGGCGATCGCGCGAATCGCGGTGCCAACCGCAGGATCGCGGCGGCTCAAGGCTTCCAGATCGGGTGGTTCGCTTTGCCCTTCCATGAGCTGAGCCACATGCACCCGGACAACTTGGGCCTGTTTCTGCAATTCCCGCACAATCAGCTCCAGGCGCGGAATCAAAGCGTTGGCTTCCGATACCGTAAACAAGCGGGAAAATTCGTCATTAGCCAAGAAGATCACCTCGCCGGTAGCGTCCTTGGACTACTATGATTAGATTGGCCTTACAAGGTAAGGCGGGGTTCTTGGGCGCGCGGCTAAAACCCTGATCCCAGTTGCCAGCATAGCGCCGCGCGCGGGGCGGAAGAATGGCGGGAGGAGAGCCCTTTCCAACGAAGGTTAAAGAGGATTATGGGAGAAAAGACCGTACAAAACTCACCCGATCCGGATGACAAGAGTTTTAATATAGAAATCGAAGAGGCTGAGGGCAACCTCGAAATCGGGCCCACGCTCGCGGTGTTGCCACTACGGGGGCTGGTGATTTTCCCGGGCCAGATCCATCCGTTTTTGGTCTCGCGACCGGCGTCGTTGCGGTTGATCGAGGCCGCCAGCAGGGCGCCCGGAATGCTGGCGCTGGCCACGCAAAAGAATCCCGAGGACGAAAATCCGCAACCCGCCGGTCTGTACTCGCGCGGTACCGCGGTGCGCCTGCTGAAAATGATTCGTTATCCAGACCACAGCATGCGCGTACTAGTGCAAGGGTTGGCGCGGGTGGAGCTAAGCAGCTTCGTGCAGCAAGAGCCTTATTTCGTTGCCAAGGTCACCCGGCTGCGCGATCAGGTAACGCCAAGCAAAGAATTGGGCGCTCTGCAGACAGCGATCGTGGGGCAATTCTCTAAGTTCGTCTCGCTGGTACCTTACTTGCCCGACGAACTGCAAGTGATGGCAACTCACGTGCGCGAGCCGGGGCGCTTGGCCGACTTGGTGGCCTCATACTTGAAGATTGCGGTCGAGGAGCAGCAGGACCTGCTGGCTACCCTGGAAGTGCGCTCGCGGCTGGAAAAGCTAGGTACGATTCTGCACCGCGAAATCGAGCTTTTGGAACTGGGCCATAAGATTCAATCTGAGGTCCAGAGCGAACTGTCCAAAAATCAACGCGAGTTTTATCTGCGCCAGCAGTTGCGTGCGATTCAGAAGGAATTGGGCGAGAGCGACGCGCGCACCAGTGAAATTGACGATTTGCAGGCCAAGATCGAAGCCGCCAAGATGCCCGAGGGGGCCCGTGCTGCGGCCGACAAGGAGTTGGAGCGACTGCGCCTGATTCCGCCCGAGTCGGCGGAGCACACCGTGGTCCGGACCTATCTGGATTGGCTAGTAAGCATGCCGTGGGCGGTGGCGACCGAGGATAACCTGGATATCGCGCATGCCCGTGCAGTGCTGGACGAGGACCATTACGATCTACAAAAAGTAAAGGAACGAATTCTCGAGTTCTTGGCGGTGCGTAAGCTCAAACGCACCAGCAAGGGACCGATCCTGTGTCTGGTGGGACCGCCGGGCACCGGCAAGACGTCGTTGGGGCGGTCGATCGCGCGCGCCTTGGGGCGTAAATTCGTGCGCCTGTCGCTGGGTGGGATTCGCGACGAAGCCGAGATTCGCGGCCATCGCCGCACCTATATTGGCTCGCTGCCCGGCCGCATCGTGCAGGGGCTACGCAATGCCGGTTCCAACAATCCTCTGTTCATCCTGGATGAGGTCGACAAGCTTGGTATGGACTTCCGCGGCGACCCCGCGTCGGCCTTGCTGGAGGTGCTCGATCCCGAGCAGAACGGCGCCTTCGTCGACCATTACCTCGACGTCCCAGTGGATCTCTCGCAGGTCTTGTTCCTAACCACGGCCAACGTGCTCGACCCCATTCCCGCGCCGCTGCGCGATCGGATGGAAGTGTTGGAACTGCCGGGCTACACCGAAGAGGAGAAGCTGGAGATTGCGTTGCGCCATTTGGTGCCCAAGCAACTGGGCGAAAACGGCTTGGAAGAGCATCCGGTTGCCTTCGGGCGTGATGCCCTGATCGAGATCATTCACAGCTATACCCGCGAGGCGGGGTTGCGCAATTTGGAGCGCGAAATCGGGCGCATCTGTCGCAAGATAGCGCGCGACTTTACCGAAGGCAGCGCGGTGCCCGCCAGCATCGGGGGCAAGGACGTGGCGCGCTATCTGGGACCGCCGCGCTTTTTCTCTGAGCTTGCCGAGCGTACCCAGGAGCCGGGGGTCGCCACCGGCCTGGTTTGGACCCCCAACGGCGGGGATATCCTGTTCATCGAAAGCACCAGGATGAAGGGGCAGAAGGGGCTGACCCTGACCGGCAGCTTGGGCGACGTGATGAAGGAATCGGCCCAGGCCGCGCTATCGTGGGTGCGCTCGCGGGCCGAGCGGCTGGGTATCGCAGCAGACTTCTTCGAGCAATCCGACTTGCACGTCCACGTGCCGGCGGGCGCGATCCCCAAGGACGGTCCTTCGGGCGGCGTGACGATTGCGGCCTCTCTGGCCTCGCTCCTGACCGGCCGTCCGGTGCGCTCCGATGTCGCGATGACCGGGGAGATCACGCTGCGCGGTAAGGTCCTACCGGTGGGGGGGATTAAGGAGAAGGTGCTGGCGGCGCGGCGCGCCGGAATTCGCACCGTGCTGCTACCCCGGCGCAACGAACGCGACCTCGAAGACGTCGCCCCCGAAGTGCTCAAGGAGCTGGAGTTCGTTTTCGTCGATACGGTCGACGAAGTCCTGGCCCATGCGCTGCGCGATGCCGCGGTGGCACCCGCCGCGGCAGTCGAAGAAGAGGCCCGGGGCGACGGCTCTCGTACCGTGCTCAACTGAAGACTGCTTGGGCGACAAGGCAAACCTGGCGCGAGGTTCTTACGCTCGCGCCAAGCTTGCCGCTGGCGTACGCTGAAGCGCTCAAGCTCGATCCCGCCAGGGGCGGATAACAAGCCAGGATGAAAATCGCGTTGGTGGCCGCCGAGATGGCCCCCTTTGCCAAGGTTGGTGGTTTGGCCGACGTGATCGGTGCGTTGCCCGCAGAATTGGCCGCGTGCGGGGCCCAGGTCAGTGTCCTGATGCCCGGTTACGCCAGCGCGCTGCGCTCGGTTGCCACCGAGCCGATGGGGGACGGCTTAAGTGTGATGCTGGGTGAGCGGACTGAGCATTTCACCCTGCGCAGCGGTATCGGTCCCGCTGGAGTGCCGCTGTTCTTTATCATGCACGAGGGCTTCTTTGGCCGGCCCGAGATTTATGGCGAACAGGGACGCGATTATCCCGACAATTTTCGCCGCTTCGTTTTTTTCGCTCGTGCCGCGCTACAGGTGCTGGCCAGCTTGACGCCACCCGACTTGATCCACGCCCACGATTGGCATGCTGCCGCCGTGCCCTTGCTCATGCGTGCCCACCCGGAGCTGCGCGCACGCTTTGCTAGCTGCGCGTCGGTGTTCACGATCCACAATCTGGCATTTCAAGGCCAATTTGACCGTTCGGACTTTGTTTTGCTCAACCTTGATCCAGCCTACATGGCCACCGAGTACCTGGAATTCTATGGCCGCGGCAATCTGCTTAAGGCCGCGGTGGTAACTGCCGACGCGGTTACCACCGTCAGCCCGACTTACGCGCGCGAAGTGCGCGAGCCCGGCTTGGGTTTCGGGCTTGAAGGGGTGTTGCGAGCCAAGGGCGAGCACTTTGTAGGGATTCTGAACGGAGCCGATTACAACGAATGGAATCCGGCCAGCGATCGTTTCCTGGCCGCCACCTATAGTGCCAACGACATGACGGGCAAGGACGTTTGCGCGCAGCAACTGTGCCGTCAACTCGACCTGGCCCATATTCCCGGCCGTCCGTTGATCGGGATGGTTTCGCGACTGTCCTCGCAGAAGGGCTTCGACCTGTTGCTGGCGGTTTTAGACAAATTGCTGGCCAAAGACACCGCACTGGTTATTCTGGGGCGAGGCGAGTCGGAAATCGAGCAAAGGCTCGAGCAGGCTGTGGCGCGCTATGGCGATCGACTGCGGGTACGAATGGATTACGACAATCCGCTTGCCCATCGGATTCAAGCTGGGTGCGATCTGTTTTTGATGCCCTCGCGCTTTGAGCCGTGCGGGCTGACCCAGATGTATGCACTCAAATACGGCACGATTCCTGTCGTGCGGGCGACCGGCGGACTGGCCGACACGGTGACCCAATTCGATCCGGTCGCGCGCCAGGGTACTGGCTTTCGCTTCCAGGCCTACGAAGGTGAGGCCTTGCTGGAGGCGGTTGGCTGCGCGCTGGATAGCTTCGCCGATCGCGGGGCTTGGGAGGCGCTGCGCCAAAACGCGATGGCGGCGGATTTCTCTTGGAGTCACGCCGCGCGTGCTTATTTGTCGTTGTTCGAGCGCGCTCGCACTTGGCGGATAACGAGGTGAGGATGAAGGCGGCCGAAAGTTATCTGGTTTACGCCGATGGCTCCTGTCTGGGTAACCCCGGACCCGGTGGTTGGGGTGTAGTGATTATCAACCAAGCCGGCGAGCTGACCGAGGATGGCGGTGGCCATCCTCATACCACCAACAATCGGATGGAGTTGACCGCGGCGATCGAGGGGCTGCGCCGGTTGCCGTCCGGCGCGCGCGCGATGCTGCGCAGCGATAGCGAATATCTAGTCAAGTCGGTCAACCTAGGCTGGCGGCGCAACGCCAACACAGACCTGTGGGAGCAACTGGACCGCGAGTTAAGCCAACGCGAGGTTAAGCTGGAATGGGTTCGCGGCCACAGCGTGGACCAGTACAACCAGCGCGCCGATCGGATCGCGTTGGCGCAAGCCCAGGCGGTCGCCCAACGCAAGTCGCCCGCAATTCGCAAGACGGTCGAGACCGCGCCCGTAGCCGTCAATGACATGTCCAACGAGCTGGCCCCACTTTTGAGAGAAGGCGAGCAGGTACGTCGATGCCTGGGATGCGGCGCACGATTTGTCGCCCGCGATCAGGATTACTGCAATCACGTCGCCTGTCAGCTCAAGCAACGTAGTGAGCCGCACAGTCAGGAGCGACAGGATTAACCAGCACCGCCGCGATCGAGGTCTGCCAGGGTCAAGGCGTTTAGTTGGTCGACCTCCAGGCTGGCTAACTGTGTCAGGACCGGTGCGATGCGGGGGTCGCCTTGCTGCGCGGAATGGCCATCAGCATCTACCGCCTGCAGTACCTCGCCCAGTCGAACGTGATCGGGGGCGCGGGCCAGAAACAGCCCAACGGGAGTCTTGGCGTCAGGCGAGGCCTCACTCTCCAGCACCAAACCAGCTTCCTTGAGGCGTTGGATTATCGGGTCCAGCGCAGTCTGACTGATCCCCAGCTCCGCCGCTAAGCCTTGGCCAGTGATCGCGGACTGTTTACCATAGATGCGTTCGGTCAGGCGCAGCATCACTAGCAATACCGCGTAACGCATGAAGCTCGGGGAATGGACTAATTCGGGGGCGCGGTTGCGTCCGCTTTGCAAGGCGAAGCAAACCTCGACTCCGAACAGGACGATATTCCAACCAACGTAAATCCACACCAGGACAATTGGCACTGTGGCCAGCGCACCATAGATCGCGCGATAGCTAGAAACTCCAACCTGGAAGTGGATGTAGGCGAACTGGGCAAACTGGAATAGCAGCGCGCTGACCAGCGCCCCAATCGCCGCCGCGCTCCATTTGACCTTGGTGTAAGGGAAGAAAACGAAGAGAAAGAAGAAGCCCAGCCAGAGAATCAGGAAGGGCACCAGCAGCGCCATCCCGGGTACGCGATGCAGATTGGTGGTGGCGTGGGCGGTTACCGCCAGCGCGGCCACCAGGATGAGCGGGACCGTGAAGACGACGCTTAGATAGTCGGCGAACTTGCGCAGATAACTGCGGCCCGAGGGCACCTGCCAAATCGTGTTGAAGGCTAGTTCGATCGTACCCAAAGTGGAGAGCACAGTCAGCAGTAGAGCTACGCCGCCCACCGAGCCCAAGGTAGCGGAATTGATGTTACGCACGAAATGCATGATGTAGTTGACGACGTCGGGCGAGCCCAAGGCGAGGTAGGTGGTGAGCATCTCGCGCAGGCGATCGGCGCCGCCCAGACCAGTCAACACCGAAAAAGCCAGCGCCAGCATGGGTATGATTGACAGGATGACGGTATAGGTCAGGGCGGAGGCCCACAGCAGATCGTTATTGGCGATGAAATTCGCGGCTGCCAGGCGCGCGGTGCCCCAGCTCTTTTGCGCCATGCTTACGAGCGCCGGCTTGCTGAACGCCGCCCTCAGTTCAACTATATCGAGACTCACGCCGCCTTTATAGAAACTCATGAATATCGGGCTATTTTCCGGTTGGCGCCAGCCGAAATGCTGAAGTGAGAATGGCAGGATGAAGCGCGCTGGTAGGACGCATCTCGTGTAGCTTGTGTCGGCGCTGTTGTGGTCGTCTGGCGCGCGAGCACCGGGCTTGGCCATAGCAAAGGCCGGCGTCGCCGACAAGCAGCGAGCGAGTGCCAAAATCGCCTAGCCACCATCGTTTTGCGCTTGGGTATCCAGCTACGCTGGGCGGCGCAACGACGTTGAACTCACAGGTCATTTTGGTCTCCAGCCTCCCGCTGCACTGAAAGCGCCGCCCAACCCGTCCTTGCGCCCGCGCTCACGCCTAGCCGCCAAGCGCCAGATGGCACGGCGGGTTTCCACCGCGTCGTCGCATACCCGCAAACAGCCCGCTCGCCTCAGTTCCTGGCGCTGCTCGGGATCGCTGGGTCCCATCCCGACGATTGCCGAGCCTGGACCGGCCATCAGAGTGTGAACTAATTCCTCAACCGCGCCAAGTTGTTCTTCATTACTCCAGGCGATGCAGATCAAGTCCGGGCGATGCAAGCTGACGAACCGGACGAGATCGTCGGAACTCTTGACGGCGTCGCCCGGGGGCAGGCCAGCCGCGAAGCCATCAAGACGCAGGAGCTGTAGTACCATCGTCAGCATCACTGGCGTTGTCTGCTCAAGCGGCCAAACTCCCAGAATACGCAGGCGCGGCGCGCTTTGCGGTTTAGGAAAGCGCTCACCCAACTGAATCACCAGTTCGCGCGAGATGTCTTCGATCAGGCGGTAACTGGAGGCGGTGATATTGTCGCGCGCGCGCTCGCGTTGGGCCAAATCGAGCGCGGGCGCGAGCATCTTGGCGAAGGTTTCCTGCAGCCCGTGCAAATCGCAAAAGTGCTGCACCAAGGCCCGCGCGCCATCCAGATCCATTTCCAGCAGGCGGCGATAATAATCGTGGTAGCCCTCCAGCTGCTCGTCTTCGCCCAGCAGGATCGAGAAGAAGCCCAGGGACGGAATGTAATCGCCAGCCACCTTGAGGCAGACGCAAAACGGGGTGGAAAGTACCAGCCCCACTGGTCCCCACAACCAAGCCCAGAAAATCGCCGAACCTAGCATCGCCACCGGCGACACGCCTACGCCGTGACCGATTACCACCGGCTCGATGAACTGAGCGGTAAACTGGTCGATACCGGTATAGATGCCGACTATCGCCAGGGCTTTCCACCAGCCAGGAAAGACCGCGATCGCGACCAAGGTGGGCAGCAAGGCGGCCGTGATTGCACCGATGTAAGGGATAAAGCGCAGAAAAAAGGCTAATGTTCCCCACAGCAGCGGCCGCTGTAACCCGGTCACCCAACACAGCAGCCCCACCGACAAACCGAAGCAGAAATTGATCAAAGCGTAGAACAGCAGGTAGCGGCTGATGCGTTCGCCGGCTTCGTCCAGCGCCTTGGCCGCTACCGGGATGCGGGCGCGGGCGGCCAAGCGTACCAGGCGGTCGCGCAAGCTGGCCCGATCGTAGAGCAGAAAGAACATCAGCACGATCACCATGAAGCTCTGGAACAGACCGCCCAGCACCGGCAGGGTGGGCGACAGCTGCGCAGAGATGCTCTTGGGCTCGGGCATCATCTGCACCACTTGGATCCGGTGATGAGGGTTGGGGCCCTCGACTTGGCTGCGCACGGTGGCGACCAGGCGCTCGATCTGGCCCAAGGAGGAGGGAGCGATATGTTTGAGGGCTTGGACTTTACGCGTAATGTTGTCCGAATAACCGGCGACTTCGTGGATCACGCCCGATAGCTCGTCGGTGAAGAAATAAGCCGCGCCGCTGACGATCGCCAGCGAGAGCAGAACCAGCACCGCCGCGCTCAGCGCGCGCCCAACCACACGCTCCAGACGCGAGGCCAATGGGCTCAGTACTACCGTCAGCAGCGAGGCGACCGCGACCGGAATCAGGACCGTTCTGGCTACATACAAGACGGTTGCGGCAGTCAGCAATGCCAGGGCGTGGCGCCAGCCGTTATGGCTTTGACTTTCGTCGCTATCGGCGGGATCGAGGCCGGAGCCGTTGCTCAGATCATCCATCCTTCGCATTGCGCGGGGAGTTGGGTTTTAGACCGCAAGGCTTGCGCGTATCTTGATTGTATGGGGCAAGCGCAATCCGCGGCAAGCAAGCAGTGTGGCCGGCCGCTTTAATGGCCGCGATGCGCCTCCAGCCAGCGCTCGGCATCGATCGCCGCCATGCAGCCGGTGCCCGCGGCCGTTACCGCCTGGCGATAGACCCGGTCGGCCACGTCGCCGGCGGCGAAAACCCCCTCCACGCTGGTATAAGTCGAGCCGGGACGCACCCGTAGATAGCCCACCTCGTCCATATCAAGCTGGCCCACGAACAGGTCGGTGTTGGGCTTGTGCCCGATCGCGATAAAGACCGCGTCAGTGGGCAACTCGCTCTTGGCCCCGGTCTTCAAGTTACGCAAAGTCGCGCCGATAACGCCGGTCTGGTCGGGCTCGCCGTGAATTTGTTCAATCGTGCTGTCCCAGATGAAATCGATCTTCGGATTGGCGCGCGCACGCTCCTGCATGATCTTGGAGGCGCGCAATTGGTCGCGGCGATGGATCACCGTGACCTGAGAGCAGTATTTGGTCAAAAAGGTGGCTTCTTCCATCGCGGTGTCGCCACCGCCCACTACCAGGGCTCGCTTGTCCTTGAAGAAAAAGCCGTCGCAGGTGGCGCAGGCGCTTACCCCGTATCCCATCAGGCGCCGTTCCGATTCCAGTCCTAAAAGCTTGGCAGAGGCGCCGGTGGCGATAATCAGGCTTTCGGCCAGGATCTCCTCCTCGCCCGCGCTCAGCACGAACGGGTAACGGCGCAGATCCACGGCCGTGACCTCGCTTGCTACAAAGCGAGTGCCGAAGCGTTCCACTTGGCGGCGAAAGATCTCCATCATCTCGGGCCCTTGCACGCCCTGCTCGAAGCCGGGATAGTTTTCTACCTCGGTAGTGATGGTCAATTGTCCGCCCGGCTGGGCCCCTTCGATGAGTAATGGTGCCAGATTGGCACGCCCGCTATACAAAGCCGCGGTCAGGCCGGCAGGCCCCGAACCGACGATCACGACGCGATAAGTTTGCTGAGCCATGCTATAGATCCTAGCCTGAGCGGCGCTCGGTTGCTTTGCGCCTACCCAGGCATTTAGGGATAGCTAGCGGCGCCGGCGCGGGCAAGCAGCGCCCGCTCTCTCGATCAGCAGGGTGCTGAAAAAACCACTCCGGCTAGGCCGATGCGCACTCTTGAAAGTAGCACTTTGCGTAAAAGATGGCCGCTTTGCTCAATCTTCTCCCCCTGACCAAGGGGGAGATAAGAGAGAGTGCTGCGGAGACTTTTTCCGCAGCCTAGCAGGGTAAGATCAAGCGAGGTTTTCAATAATCACGATGCCCAGGGTCAAAATGTCGCCGGCGCGCCGAATGCGTGAGCGTGCCGCCCCGCCGCCCGAATCGGCGCTAACGCACATGGACCCGCGCGGGCGGGTACGGATGGTCGATGTCGGCGCTAAGCCGCCCACCCGCCGGATCGCGCTGGCGCGCGCCGCGGTGCGGATGGAACCGGAGACCCTCAGCGCCATCCTCGGCGGCTCGCTCAAGAAGGGCGAGGCGCTGGCGGCGGCGCGAATTGCCGGAGTGATGGCGGCTAAGCGCACCAGCGAGCTGATTCCACTGTGCCATCAGATTCCTCTGGACGTCGTGGAGATCGACTTTCAGCCCGATCCGGAGCATTCGCGGCTGGAGATCCAGGCGCGCGCCGTCACTCAGGCGCGTACCGGGGTGGAGATGGAAGCGTTGGTCGCGGCCAGCGTCGCCGCGCTGGTAATCTACGACATGGCCAAGGCGATCGACCGTGCGATGGTGGTCGAGCAAGTGCGCCTGGTCGGCAAGGAAGGGGGGCGCAGCGGTAAGTTTCGCCGCCCGGGAGAGCGGTCATGGCCGGTCACGCTTTAGCGCCCACGGGGCTGGGGACTGCCCCGCCAACGGTTGCGCGGGTGATTCTCAAGCCGGGGCGCGAGGGGCCGGTGCGCGGGCGCAATCCCTGGATTTTTTCCCACGCGATCGAACGTGTCGAACCCGCCGCACTCGATTCCGGCAGTGTGGTGAGCGTGCACGCTCACCTGGGAGCGGCGCTCGGCCAGGGCTATTACCATCCGCGCACGACCATCGCCGTGCGGATGCTGAGCTTCGATGGCGAGGGCGACATAAGCGAGATCGTTGCGCTCCGGCTGCGCCAGGCACTGGCGCTGCGCCAGCAGATGGTAGCCTCGGACACCTCCTGCTATCGCCTGGTCAACGGCGACGGCGACGGTCTCTCCGGGCTGGTCGTCGATCGCTACGGCGAAGTGCTGGTACTCCAGATCCTGACCGCCGGAATGGAGCGCTTGCGCCCGCTTGTCATCGAGCAACTGACCACTTTGATCGCTCCCCGCGCGATTATCGAGCGCAGCGCCGGCGCCGTGCGCAAGGAAGAAGGCCTACCCGATCGCGTCGAACTGGTTGCGGGCGAGAGCGGGGGCGAAGTGAGCGTGCTTGAGAACGGCTGGCCGATCGTCGTCGACCCCTATCACGGGCAGAAAACCGGCTCCTTTTTGGATCAGCGGGTCAATCGGCGCTGGTTCGGCCAACTCGCCGCCGGTCGCCGTGTGCTCGATGGCTATTGCTATGGCGGTGGCTTCGGCCTGGCCGCGATGAAGGGCGGGGCGCAAAGCGTGGTGGCGGTCGATACTTCCAGCCGGGCGCTGGCCTGGGCGCGGCGCAACTTCGAACTCAACGGTATCGAGGCCGACCGCTATGAGTTGCTAGCCGCCGACCTCCCGCGCTATCTGGCCCAGCATCCGCGCGCCTTTGATCTGATCGCTCTCGATCCGCCGCCGCTGGCGCGCAGCCGCCAGGACGTGCGCCAGGCCGAACATCGCTATGTCGAGATCAACGCAATCGCGATGCGCGCTCTGGCCCCCGGCGGGATGATGATGACCTTTAGCTGCTCCACCCATTTGCGCGGCGATGATTTTTTGCGCGCCGTGCGGGTGGCGCAAACCCAGGCCGGGGCCAATTTGCGCTTGCTCGCCACCCTGGGCCCCGGACCCGACCATCCGACCCTCCTGGGCCATGTTGAAGGCGGCTACCTCAGCGGTTTTCTGCTGTCTTCGCTGGACTGAGTCCGGCCCAGGCCGGAAAACGGTTACTTAATCGATGCCTAAGGAAATTCGGTCTGGCCAGCCAACCGTGCGGTCCGCGTTGTGCGCTACCACAGTCTTTCTGCTAAGGAATTATCCGTACTGCGGTGCAAACGGGGTTTAGAGATGTCCACCACAGCAGTGAAAAAGACCATCTCGCTTCCCGCCAAGCTTTCGCGCGAGGCGGAGGAAACCGCGCGCGCCGAGGGCAAAACGCTCAGCGCGGTGATTCAGGATGCCTTGCGCCGCAGCAGGGCGGAGCGCCTCAAGCGTGAACTGAAGGGGGCGCAACGTTACTGGAGCCGAAAGGCCAAGCAAAAAGGCGTTCTCACGTAAGAGGACCTGGAGCGGTACCTTGACCAGTGAGGTTCGACAGCAACATTTTATCTCGGTGCAGGCGGGAGCGCGGCGGGGGGGAGGGGAGGGCGACCCAGGATCAGGTCGCTGGCTTTGTCGGCGATCATTAGGACGCAGGCGTTGATATTGCCGCTGGTCAGATCGGGCATCGCCGACGCATCCACCACCCGCAAGCCATCGACCCCGCGCACCCGTAGTTGCGGATCCAGCACCGCCTGCTCATCGGTGCCCATCGCACAGGTGGCGCATGGATGATTGGCGGAAAAGGCCGTCCGCCGCATCCAATTTGCGACTTCCTCGGCGCTGGCGACTTCCCCACCAGGAGTCTTCTCGCCGCTGCGATAGGGTTTGAGCGGGGCGCGGCCAGCCAGCTCGCGCGCGATGCGCACGCCCTCTCGCAACGTGCGCAGGTCCTCTTCCTCGACAAAGAAATTCTGCAGGATGCGGGGCTTGTCCCTGGGATCGCCGGAGCGCAAGCTCAAGCGGCCGCGCGAGCGCGGATGGAGCAGGACGGGCGAGATGGCGAATCCGTCGATATAGGGCTGGCGTAGGCCGGGAAACCAGACGTCGGCGAAGAGCGCGGTGGAGCGGGTGAAAAATTGCACGTCGGGCACGGCCAGATTGGCGCCGCCAGTCTTGAGAAAACCGGTCACGCCGCCAGGAATCGCGGTGGCCGGGCCGGAGCCGAAGAAGTACGCCTGGAGCATCGCCAAGGCCGCCCGATCGGCCCGCATCAGGGCGTGAAACGGTCCCGGGGTCTGGCGCAGAAAGAACAGTGAGACGGCGGGGTGGTCCTGCAGATTGCCGCCCACGCCGGGCAGATCGACCACCGGCACGATCCCCACGTCGCGCAGATGATCCGCGGGGCCGATTCCCGAAAGCATCAGGAGCTGGGGCGAGTTGTACGCTCCGGAGGCGACAATTACCTCGCGATCGGCAACGATGCGCGAGGGCTCGCCGCCGGCGAGGTACTCCACGCCCACGGCGCGCCGCCCCTCCATCAAAATCCGCGTGGCGTATGCGTTACGATGCAAGGTCAGGTTGGGGCGCCGCAGCGCGGGATGGAGAAAGGCCACCGCCGCACTGCATCGGCGCCCATTACGCAGAGTGCATTCGGTACGGCCGAAGCCGTCTTGACGCTCGCCGTTGTAATCGGGATTGCTATCAAAGCCACATTCGCCGGCCGCCGCGATTAGCGCCTCGAAAAAGGGATCGGTGTTGGGCAGGCGGCGCACGCCTAGCGGACCATGATCGCCACGCCAGAAATTTTCGCCATCCTCCCAGCGCTCGTAACGACGGAAGTAGGGCAGAGTCTCGGCGTATGACCAACCCGCGCAGCCATTCGCCGCCCAGCGATCGTAATCGCCAGCGTTACCCCGCACATGAGTCATGTAATTGATCGAGGAGGAGCCACCCAGCACCTTGCCGCGCAGCGCCGGGATTGAGCGATTGTCCAGTCCCGGTTCGGGCTCGCTGTTATAGCCCCAATCGTGCAAGCGATGCTGCTGCATTTTGCCCAGGCCGATCGGGATATGGATGAGCGGATCGCGATCCTGGCCGCCGGCCTCCAGGATACACACGCGCAGGGCTGAATCGGCGCTGAGGCGCTCGGCCAGCACGCATCCGGCGGTACCTGCGCCCACGATTACGTAATCGTAATGGCTGTCCTGCCTCATGTTCGTTCTGTACCGGCGCGCGCGGCGCCCGCGTTTGCGGGCGCCGTTGACTAAAGTGCGTTCAGTCTAGCCACATCAGTTTGGCGGGATTGTCTTGTAGCATTACTTTGACCTCCTCGGGCTTGATCCCGAAAGCAAGCAAAGCGCGGATAAACACTCGCATCCCGTCGATACTGTCCATGTGCAGGACCTGGCCGAAGTCGCTGCCGATGATGCAGCGATCGGCGCCGATCTCCTTGATGGTGCGGATGGTCTCCATCGGATCGGCCACTGGCTGGTAGAGGCTGGGGATCATCGGCTGGCAGTAGGTGCCGACGTAAATCCCCAGGTCGGCGAGCTGCTTCATCTCGTCAAGCAGCAGCTTGTTGAGTTCCAGCAGCGGATGGTCCAAGGTCGCGCGCACGCCAATCTCTTTGGCTTTGCGCGCTAGCGGCAAAAGCTCGGTGAAATCGGTGTGGCCAAACCCGATTCCGACCTTCTTCTCGGTCGCCATCTCCATGATCTCGACCACTTCGGGCAGTACCTTGCCATCTTCTGCGACCAGCCGCACGCGCCCCTTTTCGGGATGGCCGGCGCCGCGCCAGAAGCCGAGTGAAGTGAAGGTGGGGAACCAAATCATCTTGAAGTTGGGATACTGGAGCGCAACCCGGATCGCCTCGGGATTCATCCCGAAGCAGGTGCCACTGCCGCCATAGATTTCTACCCGATGGGTCAACTCGCCCTTCTCGACCAGGTAGTCCAGGTGGCGCTGGGCCAGGTAGGCGGCGTTACAACTGATATTCCAATGATCCTTGAAGGCCAGCGCGCGCATCCCCGCCTTGGAGGCATCGATTCCAATCTGAATCATGTCCTGGGAGCGATGGACAAAATCAGGATAGGCGTGAATATGGCAATCGATCGCGCCCACCAGCAGCTCGTTTTCGATCCCCGGATAGATCTTGAGCATCTCGGGGTTGTCCTTGAGCATCTGGTAGAAGTAATCCTTGGCGTTGAGCTCGCGCACGCGCTTGACGGTAAGTACGCGTCCGACCAGGAGCTGCTCGGCGGCGGCGGCATCAGCGGCGAAATCACACATTCGTAAATCCTCGTGAGGGTAGGGGTTGATCTGGGCTCCGCGTCTCAGGCTTGGCGGCCCCAAGCCTCAATAAAGCGGCGCGCGTCTGCAATCACGTCGTCGGTGGCGGGCACGTAAGGGGTTACCAGGCGGGTCACGCCTGCGGCCTCGAAGGGGGCCAGCCGCTCCTTGATCTCGGCGATCGAAGTGCCCGGCACCACCGGCAACTTGTCCATGTACTCATCGGTTAGCTTAGCCATCGCGGCCTTGAAGCCGCCAGCACGAAAGGCCGCCTGAACCGCGCTTACCTCGGGCTCGAAACCCGAGGATTTGAGCATATCGCTGTAGTAGTCGGCGATATTGTAGAAGGTCAACACCTGGCGCAGGCGGCCGCGCGCGGTAGCGCGATTGGGATTGAGCGAGACCCGCGCCTTGGCGATGATTTCGATCTGGTTGGGATCGCGTCCAGCCTCGCGCGCGCCCTCGCGCACCGCCTCGGCCAGCTCCTTGATCTTGGAGGGAATCGCCATGTTGATGAAGATGCCGTCAGCGATGCGTCCCACCAGGCGCAGCATCCGCGGACTGAGTCCGGCCAGGTAAATGGGAAAATGGGTATGGGCGGGTTTCCAAGACAATTGGAAGCGCTCGCCGGTGGAATAGACCTCGCCCTGATACTCGACCCGCTCGCCGGCGGCGGTCTTGCGTACAATCTCCAGATACTCGCGCATTCGTTTCAGCGGCCGATCAAAAGTACCTCCATGCCAGCCCGCGATAGTCTTGTTGGCCACGCCCAGTCCCAGTAGCAGCCGTCCGCCCGACATATCCTGCAAGGTGGCGGCCTGAATCCCCATCGTGACCGGGCTGCGGCCGTAGATGTGATAGATGGCGGTGCCGACCTTGAGCGTGCGGGTGCGCGCCGCTACTCCGCTTATCAGCACCAGTGGGTCGGTGCTGTTGGACTCGCCTTTCCAAAACGCGCCGAAGCCCGCGGCCTCAACCGCAGGCGCCAGTTCCAGCAACCCAGCCACCGGATAATGGGCGGCGGAATTGAGCTCGATATCGTAATGCACGGCTCCTCCTTGACCTTAAGCGTCGCGCCCGGCGCGGCTTTAGCTCGCACCCAGGTAGATTCCCTTGGGGTCGATCTCCTCGCGCAGCAAACGCAGTTCATGTTCGGTAGGCAACGGGGTGAGTGCTACCGGCGGTACGATGCGCAAGGCGAAGCCGGTGTTGGCGCGTACCCGTTCCGGATCAATTCCGGGATGGACCGAGAGCAGTTGCGCGCCGCCACCCTGAGGATCGAAACCGATCACGGCCAAATCGGTAATCAGGCGGTAGGTCCCGCCGCCGCGCAACCCCATCATCTCGCGGCTCTGGCCCTGGCCGAAGCCGGGGCTGGTCAGATGGGCTACCGCGGCCGGCAGCTTACGCGCTTCGTGGCGCATGATCACGATCACGCGGCGGGCCAGCGAAGCCACGTCGTTGCCGCCCGCGCTGCCGTTGAAGTAGCGAACCCGGCCGCCTTCCTCGGCGAGCAGAGTGGTGTTGATGTTGCCCTGGCCATCGACCTCCAGGGCGCCTAAAAAGCCCACATCGACCACGCCCCGATGCAAGTTCATGCCGAAGATGTCGACGAAGCCGCTCCAGCAGGTGGCGCGATAGAAGATGCGCGAATCGGCCAGGCCGGCGGGCGTGTCGATCGGACTCATGTTGGTGACCCCGATCTCCAAGAGCGTGGTCAGGCCTGGAGCGTGGGTGCGCTGTGCCAGGATCGTGGCGACCTGGGGCAGGCCAATTCCCACCACCACCACTTCGCCATCGCGCAGCTCGCGCGCGCCCGCCGCCGCCATGATTTCGCTTCCTCGCACTTGCGCCATTGTCTGACTCGTCGCGCCGGAAAATTTCAGTAGCCCAGCACTCGATCCGCGCGCAGGCTCTCCAGATGTTTGAAGCCGGCCGCCAGCTCCAGGTATTGCCAGAAGTCTTGCGTGTCCCTTACAAAGCGGTCGATGTAGACGCCAATCCGATCGGCCGCGCGGGCATGCGAAACGTACAGCTCCAGGTGGCGCGCGTCGTAATCGTAGCAGCGAAAGACGGCGCTGGGATGGGCGCCGAAGGGCTGATGGACGACCGCCCCGACCCGATGGGCGGGAATCAGGGTGCGTTCGGGCTGTTGCTGAATAATCTCGGTGGGAACTAGCTCTTCGGTGACCACCACCACTTGGCGCGCGGCTTTGGCCGCTTCTTCGTTTTCCCAGCGGGGGCCGTCGATCTGCGCATTCCCCTGGCGATCGGCGCGCTGGACGTGGACGAAGGCGACTTCGGGGGTAAGGGCGCGCAGCAAAAGGTATTGTTCGCCGGTGAAGGGGCAGGTGAAATCACGTAACATCTCGGCGCCGGGGCCGGCCTGCAAGCGGCGCTCGATCTCAGAAGCCATCAAGGATTTGATCGGAATGCAGGACAGCCCAAGCGCGCCGGCCAGATAAGCGAAAGTCACCGACAGGCTGCTCATGTCAAGGGCGACTAGGGTGCTGCCAGCGCGCGCCCGGTTGACACATTCGACGCGTCCGAAGCGATCGAGAGAGCCGCCGCCGGCGATCAGGCGGCTGACCGCGCCGGCCCCCACCAGCAAATCGGTGTCCATCCCCATTACGGCCTGGGAAACGGTCAGGTCGCGCTTTCCCTGGCGAATCAGTTCGTGGACCGCCACCATCGAATTGCGCGCGATCGCGAACCCGCCCAAGGCTATATGGCTGCCGTCGGGAATGGCCGTGACGACTTCGGCTATACTCTTTACCTTGTCGGTCAATGGCACATCTTTCGGGCTTTGTGGCGTGCCACAAGGCGTCCTAGGCTGAAATCGCGGCAATCCTACCACGGCTCCGCGCTTGCGTAAAACGACCGCGGTCAACGCAGTCGCTCGCCACCGTCGAGTTGGTGCGGCGAGTCGGCGAGCATATGCGAAGGACTTGGCGCTTGGGGCGGTGGGAAACAGCAGTTTGCCCGTACGCGGTGGTGCACGGCAATGAGGAGTGGAGCGAGAAGCGGTCCCGGCGGCAAGTGGCGATAAACAAAGGTCGTCCGTGTCCGCTCTTCCACCGGGAGCGGATCTATCCTATTTAATGGCCACTGGCGGTATATCGCGGGAAGAGTGGAGAGCGTAACCGATGCTTAAACTTTACGGATCATCGCAGTCGCGCAGCGTGCGGGTTTTGTGGACCCTCAACGAACTGGGTTTGCAGTTCGAGCATTTTCCGGTGCTGCCGGGGCAGGCACGCACCCCAGAGCATCTAAAGCGCAATCCCAATGGTCATGTGCCGGTGCTGGAGGACAACGGTCAGCTCATTTTCGAGTCGCTGGCGATCAACATGCATCTGGCCGAAGCCTACGGTAAGGCGCCCTTCTGGCCGGCCACTCTGGGTGATCGAGCCACGCTCTACCAGTGGACGTTGTGGAGTCAGACCGAGGTGGAATGGGCTTATGCGCTGGTCCTGCGCCACACCGTCATTTTGCCTCCCGAGCAGCGCTCGGCGGAGGTGGTGGAGCAGGTCAAAGGACAGTTTGCCCATCCCCTGGGCGTGCTCAACAACTATTTGAACGGGCGCCAGTATTTGATCGGCGACAGCTTCAGCGTGGCTGATCTTAACGTGGCTGGAATGTTGCGCACACTGCCGCGGGTCAAGGTGGATCTGGCGGCCTACCCAGCGCTTTCTTCCTGGCTCAATCGATGCCTGGAGCGCGAGGCTTACCAAAAGGCTCTCAAAATGCCATGAAAAACACCGCGCCACGTCCTCGACAGCCAACGAGGCGGGACACTGCTACGCACCAACGACGGAGGGTTGGGCCGGTGCAGGTAGGCCGGCACTGATCACAGCCAAGGGGCGGCATGCTTGGACCGCGAGGCCGGCGGTAACCGCGGCGATGGCAAAGGCGATGAAGGCTGCATTGTAACCCGCGGTAGCATCGAACACGCGCCCGGCGGTGTAGGGTCCAAGCGCGCTACCGGCGGTGTAGGCGACCATCGTTAGCCCTGCAATACCGCCGTAGCGGCGCAGACCAAGCGACTCTATCGTCAGCAGCGGAAGCAAAGCCACTGGCGCGCTCCAACTAATGCCGAAGGCGCCGACCGCGGCGACCAGGATGAAGCCGCGGGCAGCGCCGATCAGTAAAATCGCGGCGCTGGCTTCGACCAGGGCATCGATCATCACGGTCAGGCGGCTGCCCAGATGATCGGCCGCGGCCCCTAATGAGATCTTCCCGACAAAGGTCAGGGCCAGCGCGGCGCTCAGCGCGGCGGCGGCTTGGTGGGTGGGATAACTGAGACCCTGCAAATAAACGACAAGATGGGCCAGGATACCGTTGGCGACCGAGCCACAGATCAGCTGCGCCAGCACGATAAGCCAGAACTCGCGAGTGCGCACCGCTTGCGCCACTTCCAGTCCAGGGGCCAGAGTGGCGTGAGTTTGGCGCGGCGCGAATTCGCCTTCGGGATGGCTCCGTAACAGATAGATCACGGGTAGCGCGAGCAGCGCAGGGGTCATCAGCAGCAGATAACTGGTGCGCCATCCCCAGTGCGCCATGCTGGCACTGATCACCATCACGATGACGCTTCCGCCCAAAGTCGGGCCGGTCATAGCGACGCCCATCGCCAAGCCCGGTCGGGCGCCGAACCAGTTGCCCACGATCAGCGCGCTCGGGATAAGCGTGCTCAACCCCACGCCAGCACCGACCATTCCATAGCACAGCAGCAGGAGGTGAAAGCTGTGGACGTGATAAGCCAGAAGGAAGCCCGTGCCTTCCAGGACGGCTCCCAAGGCCATCGCATAGCGAGGATTGAGTCGCCCCAGCAGCCATCCGGTAGTTAGCGAACCCACGCAGGCGCCGATTCCAAACAAGCTTGAGAGCAGCGAGATTTGCGCGCGGGTGGTATGAAAGAAAGACGATAACGGCTTGTAGAACAGGCCGGTGACGCTGGCGCCTGAGCCGTAGAGCAGGGCCATGATCAGCCACAGGGCGGCTACCATCAGCCAGGCTCGGTGTCGCTGTTTCATCGTCCCCATCCGGGCTTGCGCTGCGCGGCTACAGCGGCGCGCCGCCGGCTTGACGGGCGCGTACAGTTTGCCGCTCTCCCGGCGGCATGGTCTGGCTCAGCGGCCGGCAGGCGGCGGCGGCAAAGACGCCCACGAAGGTAAAGGCAGCCATCACCGCGAAGGCGTCGGCATAGCTGCCGGTGATATCGAAAATCCAGCCAGTGGCCAGCGCCCCCAAAGCGTTGCCAGCGGTGAAGGCAACGTTGGTCAGGCCGGCAATCGCGCCGTAGCGTTTGAGACCCAAGGATTGAATGGTCAGAAATGGCAGCAAGGCGAGGGGCGTGCCCCAGGTCAGGCCGTAGCAGATCAGGCCGGGGATCAGAAAATGGAGCCGCGCGGCACCAATCAGAAAGGCTACCCCGACTGCCTCGATGGCGAAGTTGAGCGCCGCCGCCCAGCGCGCGCCGACGCGATCCGCGGTCAAGCCGAGCGAAATTTTGCCCACCGAGGTCAGCAACATTACCAGGCTGAGAGCCTCGGCGGCATGGCTGCGGGTGTAAGCCAGGTTTTGCAGGTAGGGCACCATGTGAGTGAGGATGCCATTGGCGACCCAGCCGAAAAGGAATTGGCCAACCACGATAAGCCAGAACTCGCGCGTGCGCAGCGCCTGGCCCAGCTCGAATCCTTCCGAGGGCAGCGGTAGCTTGGCCGCGCCCTCCGGCATCTCGCGAATGGGCCGCGGCCGTAACAGGGTGATCAAGGGAATTTCGATGATCACGATCGGAATGGCCAGGGCTAGATAGGCATGGCGCCAGCCCCAATGGGTGATGGCGTAGTTGATGAGCATCACGGTGACCGCGGAGGAGGCGGAATTACCGGTCATCGTGATTCCCATCGCAATCCCGGCGCTGCCCTCCTCGAACCAGTTGCCGACGATAAAGGAAGCCGGCACCAAGGTGCTGATTCCAACTCCCATGCCCAGAATCACATAGCAGACCAGCAGGTGGGAGAAGCTTTGGACCTGGCTGGCCACGACATAAGTGAACACCAGCACGAGCGCGCCCAGGAGCATTACGCGGCGTGCGTCGACAAAGCCGATAAGCCAGCCCGAAATTAGAGCGCCCACGCAGGCGCCGACTGCTAGCAGGCTGGAAATAAGCGAGACGGCGGCGCGGCTGGTGTGGAAGGCCTGCGAAATGGGGCCCAGGAACAGGCCGGTAGTCGGGATCACGGTGGCCCACAGCAGGGCCAGCGAGATCCATAATCCTGCCACAGTCAACCATCCTCGGGTCCGTTGCGTCATCGCATCCCTCTGTTCTCCGAGCGCGCTAAATTACCGCGGCGCTGCTTTGCGCGGCGAGCGCGCCGCGGGAAACCCTGGCCAGCGGACGGCAGGCGAGTACTGCCATTGCATCAATCATGACCGCCAGCGCCATCGCCACGAAGGCTGGACGATAGCTGCCAGTTAAATCGAAGACCCGACCGGCAGCCAATGGCCCAATCACGTTACCGGCGGTAAAGGCCAAGTTGGTCAGGCCGGAAATGGCGCCGTAGCGTTTGAGCCCTAGCGATTCGATGGTAAGCAGCGGCAACAACGCTAGCGGAGCGCCCCAACTCACGCCGTAACAGGCGATCCCTGCGATCAAAAAGGCCGGGCGCGCGGCGCCGATGAGCAGCACCACTCCCATGCCTTCCAACAAAAAATTCAGCGACACGGTCACTCGGCTACCAATCCTGTCGGCGACCAAACCCAGCGAAATCTTACCGATCGCGGTGATGCCCAAGGCCACGCTGACTGCCAGCGCGGCTTGCCCGGCGCGATAGCCCAGACCTTGGAGGTAAGAGGGCAAGTGGGCCAGGATGCCGGCCGCCACGGCACCGAACAGAAATTGACAAAGCGCGATCAGCCAGAATTCTCGCCCGTGCAGAGCCACGCCAACTTCCAGGCCGTACAGATGCGGGGCAGGGGTGCCGGCGCCGACAGATTGAGGCGGGGACCCGCGCAAAACCAAGCCAAGAGGGAGGATGATGAGCATGACCGGTAGCGCCAGCACCCAGTACGCCGTGCGCCAGCCCCAATGGCTTAGGAGAAAGTTGATGACCAGGGCCATCACGCTGCCGCCGATCGATGTTCCCGTCATCGCCAAGCCCATCGCCAGGCCGGCGCCGGTGCCAAACCAATTGCCGATAATGAAGGAGACCGGAATCAGGGCGCCAATTCCCACCCCCAGGCCCAGCAGGCTGTTGGCGCCCAACAACAATCGGAAGCTATGAGCGCGGCTGGCCAATACGAAGCCCATCGCTTCCAGCAGCGCTCCGGCCATGATGACGCGCTGAGCCGGCCACCGGATCAGCAGCGCGCCAGAGACGAGCGCGCCCAGGCACATCCCGACCGCGCCCACGCTGGTCAGCAGCGAGACGCCGGCGCGGCTGGTATGAAAGGCCAGCGTGACCGCGCGGTAGTACAAACCGCTAGTAGGGATAGCGGAGCCAAAAAGCAGGGCGCATACCAGCCATGCTCCAACAACCGTCAGCCAGGCGAATTTAGGCTTCAACGATCCCCCGCTCGGGGCTCATGCGCTTGGTGGGCGATGGCGGCGCACAGCCTCGGGATTAGTGGAATCGGCACCCATGTAAACGCCTCGCTCCCAGGTGCGCTTCAAGGGGTCGGCCACCCGCAGTGCCATCCGCCCGATATGCTGGATGTCGATCTCGACCAGCTCGCCGTCCTGTAGCGCACCCAACCCTTCGTGGTTGGTGCCGCAGGCTATCAAGTCGCCGCTGTTGAGGGTCATGACGGTGGAGGCAAACTCGACCAACTCCGGCACGCGATGTTCCATGTCGTCGGTGCTGTAGTTATGGCGCAATTCACCGTTATTCCAGAACCGCACGTGCAGATCATTGGGATCGGCAATCTCGTCGGCGGTAGCGATACAGGGACCGATTGGCGCAAACGTGTCGAAGGATTTGCCCAGCCAGCTCCCCTGTTTCCAGGTGTAGCGTCCCTGGCCGCGCGCCGACACGTCAATCAGCGCCGTGTAGCCGAAGACCGCGCGCCGCCAATCCGCCGCCGCCACCATCTTGGCCGGCCCCTTGATTACCAGGGCGAGCTCCGCTTCGTGCATGAACATCCAAGGCTCGGTGAACTCGGGCAGGCGAATCGTGTCACCGGGCCCGACCACGGCGTCGGGGTTTTTCAGAAACATGTTGAGGGGGCGCGGCTCACGCTGGGCGTGCTCCCAGTAATTGGCGATGCAGCACAGGATTTTGCCCGGCCGCGGCAACGGCGGTAACAATCGCACCCGATCGGAGGGTAGCGCGGGGCCTTTGGAATCAAGCTCCGCCAACACCGGCCGCAGCTCTTCGAAGCGGTTAATGATCCCCTCCATCGTGAGTTCCGGAGTGTGACCTCGCGGCACCGCCGCCGCAATATTGACGATTCCACGCGTGGTCATCAGACCGGGGCAGATTTCTCCTTGCTCCGTCTGAAATAAAACCAGCTTCATTCTGGACCCTCCTCGGCGAGCTTTGAAGCTTGCGCCACAGGCTAGGCGGGTAGCGGCCAAAAAGCCATCCCGACGCAGCTCCCTTAAAGCGGATTGCTAAAAATGCTAGCACTCGACGTGGCGCTAATCGCGCGGGGAGGACAAAGTCATGTCAGCCACGGCTCGCGAGGCTCGTTTTCGAATGGTGGTCGAGCGGGATTTGGCGGTGCCGATGCGCGACGGCACGATCCTTTACGCCGATCTGTATCGCCCCGACGCGCCTGGCCGCTTTCCTGCCCTGGTGATGCGTACCCCTTACGACAAGGGGCAATCCACCTCCCCCGAGCGCGAATACTTTGCGAGCCGTGGCTATCTGGTAATCGTGCAGGACACCCGCGGCCGCCATTCCTCCCAGGGCCAGTTCGTGCCCTTCGTGCACGAGCACAACGACGGCCACGATACCCTGCGATGGGCGGCGCGGCTGGGGCAATGCAACGGGGTGGTAGGCAGCGTGGGCCAATCCTACCTGGGACTGGTGCAGTACTTGGCCGCGCCCAACGCTCCCGCCGAACTGCGCGCGGCCGCGGTGACATCGGGGCCGGTCACTTATTTCGAAGACTTCATCTATCGGCGCGGAGTCTTCGAGCTGGGCTGGATGCTGGGTTATTTCATCACAATGGTACGTGACAGCTTGGCCCGCCAGGGGCTTTACGAGCAGGAGCGGGCGCGACTGGACAGCTATTTGGAGGATCCGAAGCAACGCTTCTCGCCACTTACCCTGGAGCATTACCTCCATCTGCCGTTGGCCGATTGGGGCGAGCGATTGGGCCAAGGCGCACCCTATTTCAGCGATTATTTGCGCAACTGGCGCTACGGTTCGTATTGGGAGCAAACCGACCTGCGTGGACGAATAGGTGAGATCGACCTGCCGATGTTCCATATCGGCTCGTGGTACGACGTCTTTCAGTACGACACCCTGATGATGTACCAGGGGATGCGCCGGCAGGCTAAAAGCGAGGCGAGCCGACGTGCGCAGAAGCTGCTGATGGGACCATGGGCCCATCTGCTGCCCTATTCGATCCCCACCTCCAAGGGCACTGGGGAAAGCGATTTTGGTTCGGAGGCCCTAATCGAACTCAACGCTTATCAGCTTCGCTGGTTCGATTATTTTCTCAAGGGCATGGCTAACGGGGTACTGGAGGAGCCGCCGGTACGCATTTTCGTGATGGGGCGTAATCAATGGCGCGACGAACAGGAATGGCCGCTGACAAGAACGCGCTATACCAAGCTTTATCTGCATAGCGAGGGGCATGCCAATAGCCTTCGCGGCGACGGTCGGCTTTCCTTCACCCCGCCTGGCGAGCAGCCGGCAGATGGTTATGCCTACGATCCGCGCAATCCAGTTGCCACTCGCGGAGGCACCGTGCTCAGCCTTCCCAACGGGGTTTACGACCAGCGGGAAATCGAAGAGCGAGCTGACGTACTGGTGTATACGGGAGAAATTTTAGAGCGAGAGCTGGAGATTACCGGTCCGGTTACTTTGACGCTATTTGCATCATCGTCGGCGCCAGATACGGATTTTTGCGCCAAGCTTTGCGACGTGCGGCTCGACGGCTACGTGCAGAATTTAGTAGAAGGCGTCATCCGCGCTCGCTTTCGCGAATCGTTGTCGCAGCCAAGCCCCATCAAGCCAGGCGAGGTCTATCGCTTTTCAATTGATTTATGGGCAACCAGTCATGTGGTTAAGCCCGGCCATCGCTTGCGGCTGGAAATTACCTCCAGCAACTTTCCGCGCTATGACCGCAACCTCAACACCGGCGAGGACCCTATGTTGGGGACACGTATGCAAGTCGCGCAGCAGCGCGTCTTCCATGATGTCCGCGCTCCCTCTCATTTGGTCTTGCCGATCATTCCCTAACCCCGTGGTGCCAACAGTGGGCCGAACTGGGTCGGCGTCGCCACACTCCTCCTCGACCTCCGCCCTCACCACGCCGCGCGGCAGCGGAGGCCGCTTCAAGGTAGACGCCATCCTAATTGGCCGCAACCAGCCGCGGCCGCCGCGCGTTAGGGGAGGGCGAAGCAGGCCGTTTGGTGAGCGCGGGCTGAGCAGCTCGCGCCAGAGCGTCGTCGCGAGCGGGCCACCAAATAGCTGGGATAAAAGCCGCCGCTGCCGCAAAAACCGCAATTAGTAGTGTCATTATTTTGTTTACCTCCTGACGAGCACTGGTATAAGCAATTTCTGGACCAGCGCCCTTTGAAGATAAACCTAACCATTCGACTAGACTTTTCAACGATCCGTCGAAGAGAATCTGATGCGAATTGCGAAAGCGTTATCGCGCTTTGCAATCGTCCCCAGGCGGCGGTGCCGCGGACGGTCTCTCCTGTCTGCCTTTTCTATCCGGCCAAAGTCAGGGTGCGGCGGGCGCGCTCGACGATGGGCAAGTCGATGAGTTGGCCGCCAAAGGCGATTGAGCCGTCGCCCCGAGCCTGGGCCTGCTCGAAGGCGGCGATGACCTGGCGGCAATGTTCCAATTCGTCTGGGGTGGGGGTAAAGACCTGGTTGATGGCTTCGATCTGCGAGGGATGGATCAGCGACATCCCGGTGAAGCCTAGCCGGCGGGCCTGGGTCGCGTAGCGGGTCAGACCCGCGCTATCCTGCAGATTGGGCCAGACGCCATCGACAGCTTGGACGTTGGCTGCGGCGGCGGCTAGGGCGATGGCCGAGCGCGGATAGAGTAGCTCGCTGGCCTCGCCCTCGCGCTTGATGGGCAAGCCCAATTCCCGGCCGAAATCCTCGGCCCCGAACATCAGACCAATGACCCGCGGTGAAGCGCTGGCGATAGCGTGGGCCTGCATTAGGCCACGTGGGCTCTCGATCGCGACCATCAACCTAACTCCGCCTGCCTCCAGCCCGCAGTGTGTCTCGCGCGCATCGAGTAGGCCAGCCACCAATTTGATTTGTTCGGCCGTTTCCACCTTGGGCAGCAACAACCCCTCCAACCCCGGGGCCAGGACGGCGGCCAGGTCGTCCTGCATACGTTGATGGCCGATAGCATTGATTCGCACGTAGCGGGCGGGTGTCGGCCCCATTTGGTGGGCTCGCGCCAAGCTTTGACCGACCAACAGGCGAGCAGGATCCTTTTCCGCCGGTGCTACCCCGTCTTCGAGGTCGAGCATGATAGCGTCCACGCTGGTCAAAGCCAGCGCCTTGTCGATCATGCGTTGGCGGCTACCGGGCACGAACATCCAGGAGCGTAAGAGCTTTTGCACGTAATTCTCCCTGAGCGCGGCCGTTTAATAGGAGCGGGGAAGGCCGAGCACGTTCTGGCTGAGAAAGGCGAGCACCAGATTGTTGCTGACGGGGGCGGTAATGAAGAGTCGAGTTTCGCGGAACTTGCGCTCGATGTCGAAGTCGCGCGCAAAGCCGTAACCGCCGTGGGTATTGAGGCAGACGTTGGCGGCCTCCCAGGAGGCCTCGGAGGCCAGCCATTTCGCCATGTTGGCCTCGGCCCCGCATTTGTGATTGCGATCGAACTTGGCTGCGGCGTCCATCCGCATAAGATCGGCGGCGCAGATCCGCGCATAAGCCTGCGCGATTGGAAACTGGATACCTTGGTTGGCGCCGATCGGACGGCCGAAAACCTCGCGCTGGCGCGCATAGTTAGTCGCTCGTTCGATAAACCAGCGGCCGTCGCCCACGGCCTCGGCGGCAATCAGGATGCGTTCGGCGTTCCAACCGTCGATGATGTAGCGAAAGCCGCGCCCTTCCTCGCCCACCAAGCAATCGGCGGGAATCTCGACGTCGGTGAAGGTCAGGCTGTTGGAGTGATGGTTGATCATCAAGTCCAGCGGCCGGACCTCCAACTCCCCTTTGACCTCACGCATATCGAGCAAGAACACCGACAAACCCTGGGTTTTGTCCTTGAGCTCGGCGTAGGGCGTAGTGCGGGCCAAAAGCAGCATCAGATCGGACTCCTGGACTCGCGAGATGAAGATTTTTTGGCCGTTTATCACGTAATGGTCGCCGCGGCGCACGGCGCGGGTCTCCAGCTTGGTGGTTTCCGATCCGGCATTGGGTTCGGTCACGGCGAAGGCCTGCAAACGCAATTCGCCGCGCGCGATCGCGGGCAAGTAGCGGCGCTTTTGCGCCTCGCTACCGTGGCGCAGGACCACGCCCATCGTGTACATCTGGGCATGGCACGCGGCCGAGTTGCCACCGCAGCGGTTGATCTCTTCAAGGATGATGCTGGCTTCGGTGATACCTAAGCCCGAGCCGCCGTATTCCTCGGGGATCAGCGCGGCCAGATAGCCGCTGCGCGCCAAGGCGTCGACGAAAGCCTGCGGATAATCGCCGCGGCGATCCAGCTCGCGCCAGTAGGCGTCGGGGTACTCGCGGCATAGCTGTTGTACACCGGCGCGAATTTCGGCCTGATCTTCGGCACTCCCGCTGCTCATCTGTTGTTCCTTCACCCTACGGTTGTAATATATGCGCCAGCATAGTGGGAAGCAGGGCGCCAACTTGCGCCCGCTGCCTTTCGTCGCACGTCCCGCGTCATTTTTAGGCGAGGCTCAGGAGGGATCAACATGCCCATCAAAGCGGGCTGGGAAGGACGTTATTTCGAGGATTTCGCTCCCGGCGACATCTATCGCTGCCGGCTGGGGCGCACGGTCACCGAAGCCGACAATATCTGGTTCACGCTGCTGACCAACAATACCAACCAAATCCATTTCAACAACGAGTACGGCAAGCGCACTGAGTTCGGCCGCTGCCTCATCAACAGCGCCCTTACCATGGCGATCGTCGCTGGGATGAGCGTGGCCGACGTGAGTGAAAACGGCTTTGCTCTGGGCTGGGATCAGATCACGTTGCCTAACCCGCTGTTCGCCGGTGACACCCTGTATTCGGAATCCGAGGTGATTGAAAAGCGCGAGTCCAAGTCCAAGCCGCAGTGGGGAATTCTGAAGGTGCGCACCCGCGGCATCCAGCAGGAGGGCAAGGTAGTGATCGATTTTGTACGCAGCGTAATGGTCTGGAAGAGGGCTTATGCCCCCAAACAGGACCTGTTCCCCGAGCCGGTGGCGCGATGAGCGAGGGCAAGGCGGCTTCTCCCGCGCCGGTGCGGCGCGCGCTTGACGGAATCAAGGTGGTGGCCTTCGAAGCCTCGGTAGCCGCGCCCCATTGCAGCCGGATGCTAGCCGACATGGGCGCCGAGGTAATCAAGATCGAGCGACCGGGGGAGGGTGACCTGATTCGCCATTGGGACAGCGCCGTGCATGGCTTGTCATCAGGCTATGTGTGGCTTAACTGGAACAAGCGCAGCCTTGCGATCGATGTCAAACAACCGGCGGGCAAGGAAGTCATTCTCAAACTGGTCGCCCAGGCCGACGTGTTTCTGGAAAACTTCGCGCCTGGAGTGGTCGAACGGCTGGGACTGGGACCTGCCGACCTTTGCCAGCTCAATGCGCGTCTGATCTACTGCTCGCTTTCAGGCTACGGCCAGCAGGGCCCTTATCGTGACGTCAAGGCCTACGATTTGCTAGTTCAGGGTGAAAGCGGAATTATCGCCACCACCGGTTACAAGGATCAGATGGCACGAGCAGGCATCGCGATCGCGGACCTGACCTCCTCGATGTATGCCGCGCTTTCCATCATGATGGCGCTCTTTCAGCGCGAACGCAGCGGTCGCGGGCAGACCATCGATCTGTCGATGTTCGAAGCGATGACCGCCTGGCTGGGCTACTTCCCCCATTACTATTGGCATCGCGGCGAGGAGCCCGAGCGTACCGGAATGCGCCATCCCTATATCACGCCTTACGGACCCTATCGGGCGGGTGACGGAGTTTGGGTTAGCGTTGCGGTGGCGACGGCCCAGGATTGGGTCAAATTCTGCAAGCTGGTGCTTCAGCGCCCTGATTTGTTGGAGGACGCGCGCTTCGACACCGTCGAGCATCGGCGACACAATCGCGCGGTACTGGAGGAAATTGTCGAAAGATTGTTCCTGACCCAGCCCCATCAGGAATGGCTGGCACGCCTGCGCGCCGCCGACATGGCCTATGGCCTGGTGCGAGGAATCGGCGAGGTCCTAAACCACCCGCAGATCGAGGCTCGACAGATGATTGGAGAGGTCGATTCGCCGGTGGGGCGGCTGCCGGTGATGCGCTCGCCGATGCGGCTATCGGACAGCCCGCCGCGGTTCGATCGGATTCCGGACTTGGGCGAAGACAGCGAGGCCATCCTGCGCGAGCTGGGTTACGACGACGCGGCGATCGGCAAATTGCGCCAGGACAAAGTGATCTGACGGCGCCCACCTTGCGTTGGAAGAAAGCTTAAAACGTGAAACCGGAATTCTTCGAAGATTACCATGTGGGCGCCATCCACGAGTTTGGCAGCGCCAGGGTTGATGAAGCGGAACTCATCGATTTCGCCAGCCGTTACGATCCGCAATACCTGCATATCGACCGCGAGGCAGCCGCTCGCGGCCCTTTTGGCGGCTTGATCGCCAGCGGTTGGCATACTGCTAGTATTACAATGCGGCTATTGGTAGAGCATTTCATTCCCGCCGCCTCCAGCCTGGGCTCGCCCGGCATCGATGAGCTGCGCTGGCTGCTCCCGGTCCGGCCGGGTGATGAACTGCGCGTCAGGGTGACGGTGCTAGAGGCACGCCGCTCGCGCACCAAGCCCGACCGCGGGCTGCTCAAATCCTTGATGGAAGTCTTCAATCAACGGAACGAGCTGGTGATGAGCATGCGGGCGCTGAATTTCGTCCGTCTGCGCCATCCCGCGGGCTGAGCAAATGCGCTCAGGCCGCGCTGGATTGCAACTGGATGTAGTTCTCCAGGCCCATCCGGGCGATCATGTCCAACTGAGTCTCGATAAAATCGACGTGGGCTTCTTCGTCCACCAGAATCTTCTGCAGCAAGTCGCGCGTGGCAAAGTCGCGCGCACCCTCGACATAGGCGATCGCGTCGCGCAGATCTCCCAGCGCCTTGCGCTCCAAGCGCAGGTCTGCGTCAAGCACTTCCTTGACGTTTTCTCCGATTAGCAGCCGATCGAGATCCTGTAGATTGGGCAGACCTTCCAGAAACAGCACCCGTTCGATGACTGCATCGGCGTGGCGCATTTCGGCTATCGATTCCTTATATTCGTACTCTCCCAGCTTGTGAGTGCCCCAGTGTTTCAACTGGCGCGAATGGAGAAAGTACTGATTTATGGCGGTCAGTTCGTTACGTAAAACGAGGTTGAGGAATTGGATGATCCGAGGGTCGGTCTTCATCGACCAGCCTCCTGCCAATTGGTTAGCCTATCACAGAAACGGCGATGCGGGGGTCGCAGGGATGGGTGGATGCCTTGTCACCCTTTGCTAGCGCATTCCAACGGGGTACGTGCGGCCGCTTGCTGCTGGGAGGGCTGCAAAAACGTGCGCATCGAGGGTACGCACTTGCCGCAGGCTGGGCGTACAGCCATCGCGCGATACAGCGCGGCGACCGATTCGGCGCTCGCGGCGCGCGAGCGGAGTTGGCGGTCGGTTAGGGCATTACAGACACAGACATACATGCGGACACCTCAGATATTGAGAATCATTATCAACAATCGCCTGGTTTGGCAAGTAGCCGTTTAATAATTTTTAGTAGATGGAAAAGTTCGACGCGGTGGTCGTTGGTGCGGGGGCGGCCGGCCTGATGTGCGCCCTTACCGCCGGCCAGCGGGGCCGGCGCGTTTGCGTCCTTGAACATGGCCCGCAAGTGGGAGCGAAAATCCTGATTTCCGGTGGAGGGCGGTGTAATTTTACCAATCGCGAGGTGAGCGCGGAGCGGTTTCTTTCTGTCAATCCACATTTTTGCAAGTCGGCCCTTAGCCGTTACACGCCATCCGATTTCATCGCTTTGGTCGAACGCCATGGAATCGCCTATCATGAAAAAACCCTCGGACAATTGTTTTGCGATGGTTCGGCACGCCAGATTGTCGAAATGTTGCTGCACGAGTGCGCCCAGGCCGGGGTCGAGATTCGACTCAATTGCGCGCTGAGGGAGATTGTCCATGCCAATGGTTTTTGCCTTGCCACGGCTAGAGGCGCGCTGGAGGCTGCGGCCTTGGTGATTGCCACCGGCGGCCTGTCGATTCCTAAGCTTGGCGCTAGTGGCTTTGCTTATGATGTTGCCCGCCGATTCGGTCTGCGAGTAATCGAGCCGCGGGCGGGGCTGGTGCCGCTTCGTGTTGAGGGCGAAGCGCTGGCGCTGTGCCAGGAACTGGCGGGGGTTTCGCTCGAAATCTCCGTAAGCTGCGGCAGGCAGGCCTTTCGCGAGAATCTCTTGTTTACTCATCGCGGCGTTTCAGGTCCCGCGATACTTCAGATTTCGTCTTACTGGCAAGCCAGCGATATGGTGCGATGCGACCTCCTACCTGATGTCGATAGCGAGGCCTGGCTCAAGGACCGCAAGCGCAGCCGGCCTGCGGCGGAACTGAAAACCGTGCTGGCCGAGATGATGCCTGCGCGGTTGGCCCGCGCGCTGGTTGCTCTGCAGGGTTTGTCAGGCCCAATGGCCAGCCTGTCCGACCGAGACTTGCAAGCGTTCGCGCGCAGGCTCAAAAGGTTCCCTATCCGAGCATCGGAGTCGGAGGGATGGGCCAAGGCCGAGGTGACAGTAGGCGGGGTCGATACGGCTGCTCTTTCTTCGCGCACAATGGCGGTGCGCGAGGTCCCTGGTTTGTACTTTATCGGCGAAGCCGTCGATGTGACCGGCTGGCTGGGCGGTTATAACTTCCAATGGGCCTGGGCCAGTGGCTGGTGCGCAGGTCAGGCAGTGTAAGATCGAAGGGCGCACCTCGGGCACTCGAATTCTTAAGCGCTTTATGAGCACTTTTTAGCAGCTGCAAGGTAAACGCAGGCGATACCGGCCGCGGTGCCACTTTTCGAGATAAGCCGGCATCGCCTGAGAGAAGAGCCCTCCCTCAAGCCGTGGGAGTTAGGGTCTGCACCCGGGTACGAGTGTCCTGAGTGAGTACTACATCGTTGACGTCGCGACCCAGCTTGGTGCCGTCGGAAAACGTCAAACGGATGGTGTAATTGAATTTCCAAGTCTCACTTTTTTTAGGGACAAAGCTGACAGTGGCGTTAAGCCTGGCAATTGGTCGGCGCTAATCGAGGTAGCGACATCCAGGGCGAAGGGACCGTTGGTGGAGTTGGAATCAAAGCGGCCGGTCAGATCGCGTACCTGTGCGATTTGCGCTCCGGCCCGGCTTAGGGTGACAGACACCGCGGTGTCCGCCGGCTTGGCGCGGTCGGTAGTGTGAAAAACGATCGAGGCAGCTACCAGCTTGGCGGCTTTGGTTGGGGTCTGGGCTTGAACGGGATCGGCAATGAATTCCACCAGGAGGGCAAGCACGACAATAAGTAGGGAAACCTTGAACGAAATTGGTGCAGCTGTGCGCATAAGCGAAACCTCCACCTAGTAAATGGTTTGAAATCTCAAACCGAGAGCAGGCCAGGCGTTGCCTTTCAACCAAGGCTAACCGCTCGCTAGCGCCACGCAACAAAATATCGCTAAGTAGCCCCGCGGGTTTGCGCGGCGGACGCTTTGTCAGTATGTGTTGGATTCACGAGTTGCCATGGCAGCGTACTGGACCGGCTTAAGACGGATCTTGATAGCCACCATCGTCAGCGGCCTGCTGGCCGGCGTGGGCGGTTGTGCCAGCGTTCACCCGGCCAGCAACGTGCCGGCGGTGGATGCCACTGGCACCTGGGATGGTCAGAGCCAGGTGACTAATTGCGGGCTGATGGCGACAGGTTCGATGGCGCGATGCAACGCCATCAATTTGATCAGCATTTCGCTCAGTCAAAACGGTACCGACTTGAGCGGAGCCTATCATTGCTCGTACGGCAATATGATTTGTCGCGATGGCGGTTCCGATGATGCCGGTCGTATCAGCAACGGCTGGGTTAGCGGCGCCAATGTTTTCATAACGGTGGAGATTCTTTCCGACGGTTCGACCTGCCGCTTCAATGGAAGGCTGAGGGGAAGCAAGTTGAACGGTAGCTACGAATGCTATCAAGGTGGCGGATTGGTAGAGGAGGGGATCTTTCAGGCCGATCGCCTAGGCGGCTAGGCAAACGGCGCTCAACATGCCGTGGGCTGGCTAGGTCTGCGACAGCCAGGCGATTCCAACCAACACCAGCATCACCGCGCCCAGGCGTGCCGGGCTCCAGCTCTCATGCAGAGCGAACAGGCTCAGCCCCAGCGTAAACAAAGCTTCTACCCCAAGCACAAAGATGTATGCCAAGCCCAGGTCGACGCGGCGCATCGCAACCGCCTGCAGGCTGGCGGAGGCCACGAACAGGACCAGGAAGGAAATGCTGGGCAGTGGTCGTGATAGTCCGTGAGAAAGCTTCATGAAAAAGCCGCCAAGCGCATAGCCCGCGGCGGCCACGATCAGTTCGAACAGTGCCATAGAGTGTAGGCGCGTAGCCGCGGGTGAGCGGGTGCACGCGCGCTTGGCGATCAGGCTTGGGGTGGGAAAAGTTGTGCGCCGCTCTCTTCGTCAATCACCGTGATAGCGCGTACTGGGCAACTGCGCGCTGCGGAGATTACTACCGCTGCGGACGCGCCCTCGGGGTTGACCACCTCCGACTTGCCTTCCGCGTCAAAGCCGAAAACCGCAGGAGCCGTTTCAGCACAATCGCCGCTGGCGATACACAGCTCCTTGTCAACCATGATTTTAAGCTTGGCCATCGCTCCCTCCTGCGCCGAGACCATCGGTTGGGGTTGCTCGTGAAATTGCCTCACAATAGGTTTGTCGGGCGGGCTGCGCAAGTGCCCGGGCAGGGTCCTCAACCTGGAAAGGAGTGGCAAGTTGATAATTGGTAGCGGCATCGATTTGATCGAGGTGGCGCGGGTACGTCAAGCGCTGGAACGTCCGCATACCGGGCCGCGCTTTTGCGCGCGCATCTTCACGCCCGGCGAGACTCGCTACTGCGAGGCCCGCGGGCGGGCGCGCTACCAAAGTTACGCCGCGCGCTTCGCGGCCAAGGAGGCGACCATGAAGGCGTTGGGCACGGGTTGGAGCGCCGGCGTAGGCTGGCGCGATATCGAGGTGGTGCGCGAGCGCGGGCGGCCACCCACCATCAAGCTGTGGGGCACAGCGGCTACGCTGGCGGCGCGGCGCGGAATCAACGCCTTTCACCTCAGTATCAGCCACAGCGCCGAGCAGGCAGTGGTCGCGGTAATCGCCGAGGGCTAGTGTCGCGTCTCTGACCAAGAGCGCTTCGCGATCGCCGCCAATGCAACGCGAGGCTTGTTGTCGCTTACTGGTCTAGCTTGCAGCAGCTTTGGACGTCGTTCTGGGCCCGGTCGGCGTCCATCGGATAGAGATGGGGATGGCCGACCCAAACGCCCCAACCAATCTCTTCTTGCACATAATTGACGCTTCCAGGTGCAATATCCAGCTCGACCTGATCTTCCCGGTCCGTGGAAGCACGGCAGCGTACCGTGCCGGGTTTGACGACGAACGCGTGGTAACCACCTGGGCCTACCGCTGCGCGCAGTGAGCCACAGGTTACCACGGGATGGAGTAGCGAGCCGCCGAAGCGATAGGGACGATAGACGTAAATCACCGCGTCTTGCGGCTGGATGGCAACCGGTTTGAAGGCCGGTCCGCTGCTGGCGCAGGCCCCGAGCATCAAGCCCGCAACCATAACCCAACATGCGCGGGCCTTCACTCGGTAAATCCTTGAACGGGGGGCTGGCGAGCGTGCGCCACCGCCGCGCGCAGGCGGGCGGCATCGCTCACCAGATCGGCCGCCAGAGCCCGGCGTACCTCAGCTCGGGCGCGTCGCTCCAGTTGCATGAAGGTGGGGCCCGAATAGATGGTGTAGGGCTGTTCCACTTGCGCTTGCGCGGTGTAATTACCTAGAACTTGGGCGCCTTGCGTTATTGCCACCGAAGCGAAAGCGGTTACTTGATAGTAGCCCAGGGGATGGCCGGCATAGGTGCGCGGATCGAAAGCGGTGCGCCACATTGGCAAGGTCACGTGGTCGTGGCTAAGCTCTTCGCGGAAGGAAAAGACCACTCCTGGAGTGCGCGCCAAGTCCGCCAGGGCGGCCGGTGGATCCCATGGTCCAGGTGGCACATCCGCGGCGGAGGCGGGCTGGGAGGGCGGCGCCGCGGACGAGGACTGGGAGGGCGCGCTGGCCAGCGCACACCCCGCCGCCAATACCATCACTGGCAGCCAGCGCGGGTGAGGCTTAACCCGAGCCCATCGCGACCGGTGCGGCGTGGATAGCCCTGGTTCGTTCGGTGGCCGCCGGATTGCGATAGACGTAGAGTTCGGTGTTGTGAAGGCGGCCGGCCGCTTTGTCGGTATGGTCAATTTGGTAAGTAACCTCGCGGAAATGGTCCGCGTACTGTCGATCGGCATTGTAGACCTGGTTGAACTTCCATAACATCCGCACGAAATTGGTCTGCCCGCGCAGCAGCAGACCCAGAGTAGTCCACGACAGATCGCGCAGCGCGGCGAAGCCGAGATGCTTGCGATCGATAACCGCCTGGGTCTTGACCAACTCCTGGTAAAATTTAAGCAGCGGTAAACGCGTAGGCAGTACCGCATGCTGAATATCGAATAGACGATAGTCGCGGGTAGTCAGTTTACGCGCGCCGGTTTGCCAAATCTCAGTGCCAGGATAGGGAGTGGCCACCGTCAAGTGGACGATCTCCGGAATGGAAAGGGCCCATTCGCGGACGAAACGGAAGCGTTGCTCGTCCCAGTCAGGATCGGCGATAAGATTGATCGCGACCGTCAATCCTAATTTGCGCGCCACTTCCAAAGCTTGCAGGTTAACACTGACCGAAGAGCGTTTGCGATGGGCGCGCAGGGCGTCGGCGTCGATCGCCTCCAGACCCAAAAACATGTACTCCAGCCCCAGGCGGCGCCAGTAGGCGAACACCTCCTGATTGCGGCACAGCACATCGGTGCGGGTTTCGAGATAATAACGCTTGCGGATCCGGCGCTGCTCCAAAGCGTGCCCGATGGCGAAGCCGTCTTCGGGATGGACAAAAGCTACGTCGTCCACGATGAATACGTTGGGTTCGTGGATGGAGGCCAACTCGTGCGCCGCCGCCTCCGGTGACAGCTTGCGATAGCTGCGTCCGTAAAAAGTCCATGCGCTGCAAAACGAGCAGTCCCAGGGGCACCCGCGGGTAAATTCCACCGAGGCGCAAGGGTCGAGCATGCCAATAAAATAGCGCCGCCGGCGGCGGGCCAGATGACGGGCGGGCAGGAAACTTTCCAGTGAATCCACCATCCGCGGCGGCGGCCCAAAGCCCTGCGCCGTCACCACCCCGGGCACCTGGAGCAGGTCGCGATCCCCGATCGCCTCCATCAAATCCGCGCCCGCTGCCTCCCCTTCGCCGCGCAACACGCAATCAATGGCACCTGCGCCGTGTTCGATAAGCTCGCCTGCTACAAACGACGCGCTGTGGCCGCCCACGAATACAAAGCAGCCCTGGGCTTTGGCCAGTTTGGCCAATTCCACCACCTCGGGTAGGTTGGCCAGATAGTTGAGCGATAGCCCCACCGCACGCGGCTTGAAGGAGCGCAACTCGCGGGCATAATCGGCGCCGGAAAAAACCTGCAGGTCCACCAGACGGACCTCATGGCCGGCGGCCAGCAACGCCGCGCCCAGCCGTTCCAAGCCTAGCGGCTCTAGGCGCAGGTAAATCTCGCTGTAGGTAAGCGGACCAGGATGGGCCAACAGAATACGCATCGGTAACGCCACTCTTGGAGTCTTGAGTTTATCTGCTTAATTATCAGCCAAAAGGTTTGTAGGCCGCTTTTTACATCGATATATATCGGGCCAAACCTTCATCAATTAGCATAAAGCTGCTTCTAACTGTGGCGCGTGGATCTCGGACACGCAAGTATTCTTTGCCATTAAATAACAAACGGCCCCGGCCACGAGATGCGCGACACAGGCACCGGCGCAAAGTCAGCGCGCGCGCGGCTTGCGGCGCTAGCTGACCTCTCCGTGACAGCCGACGCGCAGACTAAGGGTGGAACGCGCGGGCAGCGCGTAGTGATTTGTCGCCCCTAGGGCGCCATCAGAGCCCGTTTACCTAGCGAAATTGAAACTGGATTCGACCGGGGGAATTTTCGTCGGTCACCCGGGTTATCCAATGACGCAGGCCGGGTGGCAGATCAAGATAGCGATGGTCGGCGTCGCCGTAGATCTCGAAGGTGTGACGGGTAAAGAAGGCGGCGGCAACCTTGCCAGTATCCAAATCCAGCGCAAAAGCCGCGCGGCGTGTGGCGCATTGACTACGCACGCAGGCTTCCGCAACGAGGTCGCGTCCTACCAATCCTATCGGAAATAGCACCTGGAAGCGGTTCCTGAAGGCGGTATAACGGGCGCCAAGCAGCTCGTGTAGCGGCCGGTTGACCGCCGGCAGGTTAAGAAACTGAGAATCGGGAAGCCGTCCCGCATAGCCGGATAATTGGGGGGGAGCGGGTTGCGCCTTCTCAACCGGGCCCAGCCCGAGCATCAAGGTTACCATGCCTGCCACAATCCACCGCCTGCATCCCATTGCTGACCATCCTGTTGAAGTAAGAAGAGGTCGGCAGCCGGATGCCTGTGGACATCCGGCTGCGCTCGGTGCACGAGAGGCGATTAATTGGTTGCCAGTTGGCCCGTCGTTGGGGTCACGCGTTGGGTTTCGTACTTGGAGATGAAGCGGGTGCGCGACCAGGCGATGAAGGCTGGCAGCACCAGCACGCCGGCGAACATGTTGGTGAACATCAGGAAAATCAGCAGCACGCTCATCTCGTTATGAAACAGCAGCGGTGAGAAGGCCCACGGCACGATCCCGCCTACCATAACGGCGAAGGTGGAAAAGACCGCCGCGCCGGTGGCGGTGATGCCGGTGGAGACGGCCTCGGTCAGCCGCATCCCGCGCATCACCTCGTCCTGGATGCGGGCCACGACATAGATGCCGTAATCCACACCCAACCCGATGCCCAGTGAGATGACCGGTAGAGTGTCGATGGTCAGACCGATACCGCGCAGGCGCATGTATATGAAAGCGGCGAAGTTGGCCAGAATGCAGGAGAGCACGAACAGGAGTCCGGCGACGAAGGAGCGGAACGCCAGCACCGAGAAGACGAACACCACCACCAACACGAACGTGATGTTGATGATGTCCAGCTCGAAGATCACGTCGTTGGCAGCCGCGTACAGCCCCGCGATTCCACCCAGCCATTGCACGCTCAAGGTGGAGAAGTGCGGATCGGGCGTGATGCGCTGGCTGACGTAGTCGGAGATCCCTTTGACCACGTCGGCCAGCGTGGTGAAAGTGTGATCCCGTAACATCAGCCGTACACAGGAGATAGCGCCTTCGCCGTTAGTGAAGTAATGCTGCATCTGGCCCGGGCCGGTGCTGCGATTAAACAGGTACATCAAATCCGAGGCGCCGCGGACGTTGGTAGGCAACCCGTAATATTTGGGGTGACCGTTATGGAACATCTGGTTGAAGGGCATGAAAATTCCCGTAGCCGGAGTTTCCACCTGAATGATACGGGGATCGCTGAGCAAGTAGCCCCTCATCCGCGCTTCCATGCGCAAGGTTTCTGGGGCCAGACCAGTGGACAGGTTGGCCAGCGCACCCTTGGCCTCGATCACGATCCAGCCTTCATCTACCGGGAAGTATTTGGAGATGGCATAGATGTCGCGGTTGATCTTGGAGTTGGCCCGATACAGTGGAGTGCCGGGGGTGTCGTAGCCGATTTTGGCCTGATCGCCGGCCGCGATGCCCCAGGCCATGATGATGCCGGCGATGATCAGCAGACCACCGCGCATCGCACCCGGCTTGACTGGAATCTCCACCAGCTTGCCCAGTCCGTTCTTGAAGAAGGCCGGGGTCAGGTCCCACAGCTTCTCGCCCATCGCGCCACCCTTGAGCCGGGGCACCGGTGAGAAGCTCAAAAAGATTGGTTCGAACACGAACACCATGGTCAGGGTCGAGGCCAGCCATACCGCCCCCGCCAAGCCGATGTGATGCAGGACCGGGATGCCGCCCAGGGAGACGAAGATGATGCCGGCGATGTCAGCCACGATCGATAGGAAGCCGGGCGGCAGCATGTAGTTGGTGGTGGCCACAATCGCTACGTACTTGTCGCCCGAGGCGTCCAGCTCGTTGTAATAGCGCCCCTGCCACTGGATGCCGTGGCTTAAGTCACGCGCGGTCAGAATGAAGGGTATGACCAGCATGACGGGGTCGAAGTTGTAACCCATCCAGCCCACGAACCCCAGGCCCCAGATGGCCGACAGGCTGCCGGTGACGATCGGTACCCACCAGATGTTGCGATGGCCCAGGCTGACGTACAACAGGACGATCATCGCCAACACGGCGGCAATGAAGCAGATCATGATTGCCGGCAGATAGTGATAGCCGTAGCCGCGCACCATCGGCTCGCCGGCCAAATAGACCACGGTGTCTTTGTCGGTATATTTCTTGGCGATCGCCTGGGCGTCATTGAACAGCTCCTTGTAATCCATGTGCTGTTCGTTGAAGGAGGCGTTGATGACGGTGGCGGTTTGATCGCGGCTCACCAGATGGCTGAGCGCGTCGCGATGGATGAAGACCTTCTTGCGCAGCAGATCCAATTCGGCCTGGTTGGCCGGCGGATTAGGATACATGTAGGGCTGCAAACTGACGCCGCCAGGTACCGATTCCGCATAGCTTTCCAGGTAGGAGGCCAGCGAATAAACCTCGTCGTGATTGACGCCATCCATCTTGTTGACGTCGAAGGTGATGTTAGTCACCTTCTGCAGTGTCGGGATGGTGAAGATGGTGCCGTGACGGGCCTTAAGCATGATCTCCAGGGTTTGCGCGCCGCCGAAGACCTTGTACTTTTCGTAGAGCTGAGTGTAGGGATGATTACGCGGGAAGAAGTCGGCAAAATTAGTTGCGATCTGGACCTTGGTTACGCCGTAGATCATGAAGGCACTGGCCAGTACCAGAATGATACCGACTGGGACGCGGAAGCGTAGCACGAAGCGCCCCAGTCCACCCATTCCTTCGGCGCCCCGTCCATCGACCTTTTCCATTACGCCGGCTGGAAGATCCCAGCGCCAGCAGTCCTGCCAACGTGTTTCCCCCTGTGCGTTAACTGTCCGCTGCCCAGTGTTTGAGGCCATTTCACTCCTCCGAACTACGCTATCCCCGAAAACGACGCTTCCTGACCTGCCCGGCGCTGGCCAGGCGGTCATGGGCGAAGCGTGTGATGCTTTTTAGCCCACTGTCTTGCTCGCGTCCAGCGTCACCGGGGTAGTGACAAAACCGGCCTCACCGCGTCGGCCAACGACCAGCCAACCGGTCGAACAAGCAACTGTCGAAGGCCAACATCGCAAAGACACGCGTGCGATTCAATGGGCGGGCGAGAAGGAAGTTAGAGAAAGCGAAGCCGGGAAAATGCCGCAGCCGGCCCCTCTTTATATTTTGGTCCGGTTATATTTTGGTCCGGGTTGGAATTAGGCCTAACGTGACACTGTGTTCAAGCTGAGCGGCAGCCCGGCGTAGTTGACTGGCTGACCGGTGGTGCCATCACGGGCTCCGATGGTGGTGAGGGTTTGCGCTGAGCTTGGTGGGGGAAGCAGGCTGGTGCTAGCGCTTCCGCCCCCGCAACCGGCCAGCAGCAGCGCGCCCCCAACCAGGAGCGCTCCACTCACTTTGCGCGCGCCAGCCATCCCTTCAATCTAGCCGTTGGCGCGCCTTGCCCGCTGATCGCGATTCACCATCCAACCCGCTGCGCAGGTAATTAAACCATCGAGCCACTGTGGGCAATAAACAGCGTGCAATTATCGCGGGGACGCGGTAGCCTGGGCTTGCTTAACCGCCAACGCCCACTAACATGTTGGAATGCTGGATCAGGAATGGCCTGCTATTGGTAGATTGAAACCGCCGTTTGTCGATGCTCCGGAGAGGGTCTTCCATAAGCCTATTGCCACAAGCCCGTGGATGGCGGCAACGCGCAGGGCTGAAGCCCCTGCAAACGATTGGCCGATTCTTTCGACCTGCCGCTAGAGCGAGCCGGGATGTTAAGTTGGCTTAAACGCTGGCATCCGCTTTCCCAGGATTCCGATCAAATCCGCTATTTGGGACTGATTCTGTTGGCCACCGCGGTTGGCGTGCTGGCGGCCCTGGGTAATCTGGGCTTTCAAGCCCTGATCAAACTGTGTGGAGAAATCTTCCTAGTGCGCGAAGGTGACGCCCTGCACATCTCGCGCGGCCTTCCCTGGAGCCTGCTGCTGCCACTGGTGCTGGCCAGCGGCGGGGTGGCACTGGCGCTGTTCGAAGCGCTCTTTCCCGGCGATATCCTGGGCTATGGGTTCGCCAATTTCCTGCGCATGGTCCACTTAAACGGGGCGCGCATCAAGCGCCGCTTCATCCTGCTCAAAGCCGCCGGCGCGGCGCTCTCGCTGGGGTGCGGCGCGTCGGTGGGGCGCGAGGGCCCGATTGCCCAAATCGGGGGAGCGATCGGCTCGGCCGTGTCGCAAACCCTGCGCCTGTCCAGCGAGCAAGCCAAGGTCCTGGTAGCCTGTGGCGCGGGCGCCGGGATCGCCACCACCTTCAACGCGCCTTTGGGCGGCCTGCTTTTTGCCCAGGAAATCGTCTTGTTGGGCGAGACCGAACTGACCAACCTCTCGCTGCTAGTTATCTCTACCGCCGCCGGAGTAGTGACCTCGCGCGCCTTGCTAGGTAATCTGGCGGTTCTTCCCGCGCAAGCCTTCATCCTGCGAAGCTATTGGGAAATTTTTATCTATGCCGGCCTGGGCGTGGTGCTCGGCATTCTTTCAGTCATCTATATCCGGCTGTTTTACCGTATCTCCGATTTCATCAAGGGTCTGCCGATGCCGCAGTGGTGCCAATTGTTGCTGGGGCTGGCGGTGGTCGGGATGGTCGCGATTCCGCTGCGCCAAAATCTGGCTGACGGCTATCCGGTAATCGACCAGGCGCTCAACGGGATGCTGCCCATTCGCCTGATGATAGCCCTGCTGGCGGCCAAAATTTTCACTTCTTGCGTCTCGCTGGGTTGCGGTGCGCCAGGTGGTGTGTTTGGCCCGATCTTCTTTGTCGGCGCGATGGCGGGAGGATCGCTGCACGGCGCGCTGCATTCGATCGCGCCTGAGCATATCTCCGCCGGTCTGCGCGGCTCCTATTCGCTCATCGGCCTTGGGGCCTTCCTGGCCGGCACCACTCACGCACCTTTGACCTCTATCTTTCTGCTCACCGAAATGACCGGCAGTTATACCGCCACTCTGGCGGCCCTGGTCAGTTCGGTGATCGCGATGGTGGTCGCACGCACAATCGAACCCCAATCGATCGATACCTATGCCCTGGCGCGTCAGGGTATCAGCCTGGAAGGCGACAAAAACCGCTTGGCTCTGACCGGTTTCAGCGTAAATGCGGTCCTCAAGGGGGAGCCGACCACGGTGGCCGCCGAGGCTAGCCTGGAAGAGGTTTTTCGGCTGGCCTCCGACACCACCCAGGAGATCCTCCCGGTGCTAAATCGCCAGGGTGCCTACCTGGGGACGATCGCCACTCGCGACTTGGTGGCCGTACTGACCTCGGAGGCCGACTTGCGCGGCCTAGTCAACGCGTACGATCTGAGTCGGCCCAATTTTCCCAGCGTGGCGGCGGATTCCAACCTGGAGGACGCGCTGCACGTGATGGAGGATGAGCTGACCAGCGCGCTGCCCGTGCGCAACCCCGACCATCCGCAGCAGCTTTTGGGCTTGGTGACGCGCCAGGATATTGCGAAACTATTTAGCCGAGCCACCGGTTCGGTCTCGCTCTTCCCTGGCCGCGACACCCACATCTTCTGGTCCGGCGGCTATCGTGTTGCGCGCCTGCGCATACCCGCCGCTGCCGACGGCAAGACTTTGCGCGAATTGGGGACGCGAGTGCGTTTTGGGGTCAATGTGCTGGCGGTGCAAAATCGCGATCGTCCCGGGAGCGGCTTCGTACTGCTGGAGGCCGACCAGCCGCTGCGCGCGGGTGACGTCGTGATCGTGGCCGGCCGCTCGGTCTCCATTCGCGCCTTCGAGCGCGAATTGCACGGCGAGTAGACGCTACCAGCGGGGGAAGGTCAGCAGCGGAATCCCGAAAGCGCTCTTGCCGATCAACTCACGCGCCCGCGCGTTGGAGAGCGGATGATGAATGCCGGCATGCACGTCGCGCAGCATTCGCTCCAGCGGATGGCGGCGCAGGAAGCCGTGCGCGCCGACCACCTCGGCGCATTGCTCGATTGCCGCCAGCGCATTGTTGGTTGCCGCGTACTTCACCATTACGACCCGCGCCAGGCCGGCTTCGCCCTCGAAGCTGGCGCGGCTGGTCTGATAGGCCTGGGCGGTGTCGCGATACAACGCTTGTGATTGTGCCACCAGCGTTTGGGCCTGGGCGACCGCGAACTGCACCGCTGGCAGGAAGCTTATCGGGCGGGGCTGGGTCAGTGGGCGATGGTGGGCGGCAAAGGCGCGGGTGAAATCCAGCGCCGCGATCGCAATGCCGGTGTATATCGCGGCAATCGACAAGCTGAACCAGGCGAACAGCGACACCGTCTCCGCGCCGATCGGGCCTAGCGGGCGGCGGCCAGTCATGTCGCTTACCGGCACTTTGACGTCAGTGAGCTTTAGATCGTGGCTGGCGGTGGCGCGCATTCCCATCGCGTCCCAGCTCTCCACGATCTCCAGCCCTGCGGTGCCGCGCGGGATAAAGAAGGTGGCCGAGGAGGGCGGTCCGTCATCCTCGATAGTGGCCAGTACCATGAAAAGGTCGATAACGGGGGCCAAGCTGGTGAAGACCTTGCGCCCATTGAGCACGAAATGGTCGCCAGAAAGCCGGGCTTTGGTCGCGAACAAGCCCCAGTCGCCGCCGGTTTCCGGCTCCGATAAGCCGCCCCCGATGATCTGGCGATCGTGTCCAATCTGACGTAAGAAGCGCTCCTGGCGAGGGTTGAAATCAGCAAAATCCAGCATGCTGCCGATTCCGAACAAATGCATGTTGATCGCCAACGTGGTAGCAGCGCAGCCTTGCGCCAGCCGTTCCTGACATCCGATGAACTGGAGCAGGTCGGCGCCCAGGCCGCCATAACGCTGGGGCACCAGCAGAGCGGAATAGCCTGACTCCTTGAGCTGGGCGATGTTTTCGAAGGGAAATTCGCCGCTGCGATCATGGCTCGCGGCGCGCGGAGCGAATTCGGCTGCCAGGCGGCTTGCCAAATCGTATAAAGCTTGGGCGTTGTCTGCCATTGCTCGACTTTTGAGTGGGACGGGTTTCATCAAGCTTAACCGCGCAATAGGCGGATGCAAGGCAAAACCGCCGCGGTCAACAGGATCGCCGGACAAAGTCACCGGCGAGGCGTTATTAACGACCGCCGCTGGACGCTGCAGCCGGAGCGTCAGCTCACCGAAGAAGTCGCCGCCATAAAGAACGCGGGGAGTTCAATCGCTTTGGATGCGATTAACTAGCTGTGACAACGTTGTTCGCGGATGCTACGGCAAGCGTCGGCGGCCTGGCTCCCGCATGGCTTGGAGACCGCAACTTCCCGCATCGCGCCGCCGCGTGGGATGACGCTTCGGTACGAGCCGTCCCGGTTGCCGCTGGCGGAGCCGTGCGCTAAAGCCAGAGCAGAATCGACACCGGTATGTCGGTGGGAGGTCGTGCGATGGATCAATGGCAGGTAGGCGCAGTCCGCATCGTTAAGGTGATCGAGGACCAGGACGTCTGGTTAGGCACTCGGCTTTGCGACGAGATGCATCCCGACAACGTGCTCAAGGAAGCCTCCTGGCTAGTCCCTACCTTCGCCAACGAGCGGGGCAAAATCCTGCTGAGCTTCCATACTCTGGTGCTGGAGTCGGCCGGTCTGCGCATCCTGGTGGATGCCTGCGTTGGCAATGATAAGCAGCGGAGCAGTCCGCTTTATCATCGCAAGCACACCAACTTTCTCCACGATCTGGCAGCGGCCGGCTATCCGCCCGAGTCGATCGACCGGGTCATCTGCACCCACATGCATGTCGATCACGTGGGTTGGAACACCATTTTGGTCGATGGCCACTGGGTGCCGACTTTTCCCAACGCCCGCTACCTGTTCAATCGGCGCGAGCTGGAGCATTGGCGCACAGTGCCCGCCGCGCGCCTGCACATCGAGGACTCGGTGCTGCCGGTGGTCGAGGCGGAGCGGGTCGACTACGTCGAGTACGGCGCCGCGATTACGCCCGAGGTCTCAATCCTGGGCACACCTGGCCATACTCCCGGTCACATGGCGGTCAGGATTGCTTCTGGTGGCCATCGGGCGTTGATTTCTGGCGACCTGCTGCATCATCCGATTCAGTGCGCCCATCCCGAGTGGAAGTGCAAGTTCGACACCGACGCCGAGCAGGGCGTGCGCACCCGCCGAGATTTTCTGCGCGAGTGCGCCGAGGGTGGCACGCTGCTTTTTGGCAGCCATTTCCTGACCCCCTCGGCTGGCCGCGTGGTGCGCCATCAGGAGGCCTTCCGCTTCGCCATTTGATGCTTAACCGGCTGTCGGCGAGGGGGCAGCCGGAACGAACAAACCCTGCGCGTAAGGCATCATGGTTTGCATCAAGTTGACTTGCGAATCCAGGCTCTTGCCCAGCCCTGATAGCAATCCGATCACGCGGAAGATGAGCAGGATATCGGCCGGGATCTCGATCAGCGGATTGGCGCGCAGGATGCGTGGCAGCCCCTCTGACAATTCCTCGACCATCGCGGGATCGGCGTAAGACTTCTGGCGCTTGATCGCGTTGCCGATCATCAGGTCGGTCAGCGTCGCCATCTGATCCAGTGAACCATTGCGAGTTTTGAAGCCCAGGCTAGCGAAGGTCTGAATGATCGCTTCCTTGTCCGCACTTAAGATCGCCAGGGTCAGCCGTACCACACCTTGGCGGAAGGTGGGAGAAAAATCCTTGGCCAGACCGAAATCCAGCAGCACCAGGGTGGGACCTGGCCGCACCAGCAGATTGCCAGGATGGGGGTCGCCGTGGAAAAAACCGTGGGTGAGGATCTGCTCACAGAAAACCTCGGTGAGCTTCTGGGCCACGGCCGGCCGGTCGATGCCCGCGCGTGCCAGCTCCTCGCTGTCGGTGATTTTGGTTCCCTCCATGAATTCCATGGTCAGGATTCGGCGCGTGGTCAGTTCCCAATAAATCTCGGGCACCAGGACGTCGCTGCGCTGACTGAAATTGGCCCGTACCCGATCGCAGTTCTGTCCTTCATGGATAAAATCGAGTTCCAGGGGCACATAACGCAGCATCTCGCGTATGATGGCGCGGAAGTCGAAGTTAGGTTCCAGCCACGCCAGCCAACCCAGCACCATCACCAGGTTATGTAGATCGGCGTGCACCCGCGCCTCGATCCCGGGATACTGCACCTTCACCGCGCATTCCCGGCCGTCGCTCAGGCGCGCGCGATGGACCTGGGCCAGCGAAGCGGCCGCCAGCGGCACGGGGTTGAATTCGGCGTAGAGCTGGTGCAGTGGGCGGCCCAATTCCCGCTCGATTTGGGATCGGATCACGCTAAACGGACGCGGCGGCACGCGATCGTGCAAGCCGGCCAGGGTGTTAACCCATTCGGCGGGCAGGACGTCGGCGCGGGTTCCGATAAACTGGCAGGTCTTGATCAGCAGACCTTCCAATTTGACTGCGGTTTTGTACAGCGCACGGGCCGCGCGCAGATCGAGACGGCGAAAACGCGCGGTCAGATTGCGATCGCTGACGTGACGACCCCAGAGCTGAAGGGTTTTGTATTGCAAATAAATCCGTAACGCCAGGAACACTAACAATCCCAGCCGCCACCATCGTTCGTATATTCCCAGCCGGACGCTATCTGACTTCGACACTTCGCTGCTGGCCAAAAACTACCTCGTAACTTGCGCCAGCGCGCCCCCCGCGCCCGGCCTGCTTGGGCCGCCGCCGCGGGTGTGCGCGATGACACATGGGATGCATGAATGGTCTTTCCAGGGTAGCTGGCGGCGGGCCGCGGATCGAGGTTGCCTTGACCCGCCCACTGGCAGCGCGCGGGTGCTGCCGCGGCATAAGCATTGGTTGGCCGGGCCCATGCTCCGGCGCTAGGCTAGCAGCCGCCAATGGCCCAAAGCGCGATTCCGCCATCCATCGTCAAGATTACCCGCCACTACTACCTGGTGTGGTGGTTCTATGCCTTTGGCGGCGGCTTTGTGTACGGCGTCTATCCGCTGTTTTTGCGTGCCCGCGGCCTCAACCTGTTGCAGGCTAACGGTGTCTTGGCGACCTATTTTTTAATCACCTTTGTGACCGACTTGCCAACTGGTGCCTTCGCCGACGCGCTCGACCGCCGGCGCGCTTTTCTGCTTGCATGTACCCTGCGAGCTTGCGCCTTCGCGCTTTATTTCTTTGCCCGTGGCTACTGGCTCTTCGTCCTGGCCGAAGCCATCGACGCGCTCGGTACCACCTTTGGCAACGGTGCCATCGATGCCTGGGCGGTCGATGCGCTGGAAGCGGCCGGCTTTGTCGGCATGAAAGATCGCATCTTCTCGCGCGCTTCCCAACTGACCACGGTGGGCTGGCTGACCTCGGCCCTGACCGGTGCCTATATCGCCAATCACAACCTGGCCTGGCCTTGGCTTCTCGGCGCGGCGGGCTACGCGCTCAGCCTGATGGTGGGCGCGCTGTTGATGAAAGGGCGGGCCAAGGCTCGGGTGCAACCGCGCGACCTGGTCCATGAAATCGCCGGGCGTGCCCGCAACGCGCTGGCACTGGGCTTCAACAACCGCGCGATCCTGATGCTGACGCTGGCGTACGCGGCCCAGACCGGGGCCTGGGCACCCTACTGGATGATGTGGCCGGATTATTTCGTCGATCACCTCGGGGTAGGAGTGTGGATCATCGGCTGGCTGTTTTGCCTGTTCAGCGTGGGCCGGTTGATCGGCGCCGAGGTTATCGTGCACATGCCGCCCTACGCCAGCCGGCGTGCACCGATGCTCTCCTGGCTGGCGTTGGCGTGTGGAGGCTTGCTGCTTGCAGCCGGTTTGGCTGCTGGCCACGTGATCCTGATGCTCGCGCTCCTGTTTGGCATGAATTGCTGCTCGGGTGCAATGCAGCCACTGGCGCTGGGCTGGATCAACGAGCAGCTCGAAGCCGACAGCCGTGCCACCCTGCTTTCCTTTCAGAGCACCTTCGCAACCCTGGGCGGTGCTATCGGGTTGTTGTTATGTGGCTGGATGGCCTTGTGGCACGGCCTGATGGCGGGATGGTACCTGGCTGCGACGCTAGGTCTGTTCGCTGCTTGGTTCTATTCACGCCTGGGCGCCGCGCCGAAGCCCGCGATTGGAGCCTCGGTGCAGGCCGGCTGAGCGCGCCACTTAGCAGTCACGATGGTATCACGATGGTATGCGGAATTGGCCGATGGCTATGCCGTCGCGGGCCCGGTTCCTTTTAGTGCTTGCCGTAGTCGAGTGGCGCCCCTTTGCGTTGCGCGATGAGATAGGCTTCCAGCGCGCGCATCTTGGGATCGTTGGGATCGAGGGTCGCATTCTTGACCTGATTCTCGATGCACCAGTCGATCATGTCACGTAACAAGGCTATGCGCTGAAGCTGCTCTTGGTACTGATGAAAGCTGGCGTAGGTGTCGCCCTGTTGGCTTTGAAGGTTGGTAGCTGCAGCCGCGCCGGGACCGGCAAGGTGTGCCCCGCCAGCGTCGGCCTTGCTGTGTCCAGTCGGGGAGGAATCGTTGGCCGCCATCACCCAGGATTCCTCGGGATGCTTACGTTGCCATTGAACCATCAGGTTGCTAGTGACCGCGAGCGCCTGGGCGTGGGACATCGCCTGGGCGGCCCGAATGGCGGCGATCTTGCCAATAAAGTCTTCCATCCCCTTATTTTAGACGGTCTTAAAACTTCTACTTTATCTATATAATCGTTAAAAAAATCTACGCGCGTTTCCGCGGTGAATTTTTGACCCGCCCGCGCATCACCACGTGATACTCGCGCACCTCGAAGCCGTTGAGAGAGTCAAGCTTTGAGACCGCTAGCGAGTCCCATGGGATATCGTGGATCTGCCCGGTTTCCTCATCGACGAAGTGATGGTGATTCTCGACGTTGGCGTCGAACAGCGTCTTGCCGTCGTCCAGCACGACTTGCCGGAGCAACTGCTTCTTAACGAACAGATTGAGCGTGTTGTAAACGGTAGCCCTGGAAATCATGGGAAAACTCCGCCGCACTTTGGACCAAACCTGGTCTGCGGTGGGATGATCGCTGGTGCTCAGCACATAGTCGGCTACCGCAACCCGTTGGGCCGACGGTTGGATGCCTGCGTTACGCAGAAGGCTTATGCTAAGCGATTCGGACACGCAATCTAGACTATATCTAAAACTATAACGCGTCAAGCTGGTATGCCGCTTTCACAGTCGACCCGGTCAGGTAACTCCCGAACATGGAGGTCGCCGCAGCCATGATCGACGACCGCGGCGCCGATATCTCAAGCTGCAACTGTTTCAGCCTGCAAGGTGATGATGGGCGCCAGGTGAGGCGAACGCCCCGCGTCTCCCAACGTTTGTGGTGGTCGGGCAGCGTCCTGTTACTTTCTGGGGCCGGAATACGAGACGCCGTCCGCAAAGGGGCTTGGGAGCGGGCAGAAGGAAAGCGCGCTGCCCGATGCCGCGGACAGGAAATCTCACAGCCTCGCTACGGCCCGGCGGCCTCAGTCGCGATGATAGGCGGCGTGCAGGCGGTCGAGTTCGGCCCGCGCGGCGCCGATCAGTTCCAGGCCGCGATGCAAAAGGGCGCGGCAGGCGGGATCGGTGGCGCTTGCTAGCGCCTGGCTAAAATCCGCTTCTTCCGAGGCGGCTTCGCGCCGGCACCATTCGAGCAGCCCGCGATCGCCCAGGCCCAGGTTGGATTCCAGGGCCAGAGCCAAACTCTCCAGCTCACCCCCGAGCGTGCCTCGATGGGGCGGTTGCGCGCCCAAGGCACTAATGCGCGCGGCGAGCTCGGCCGCCATCTGCTGCTGCCGATCGGACTGGGCGGTGAAGAACCGTTCCAACCATTCCTGATCGGCATGCTCGGCGGCTCGCTTGTAATGCTGGGCCGCATCCAGGCATCGCTCAGACAGCTTGATTAAGACGCGCGCTGCTTCCATAAGCTCCTCTTGCTGAATCGGGTCCACTTTGGTCCTGGCGGCTCGGTCTGACAAGTTCTTTAGGCGGGGGTAGGAGGCTTGCGGTTGCGCCCGTGATAGAGTCTCGGTTTTAATAGCGAGCGGTTCGCGCACTGCGCCGGGGGATTGGAGTGGCTGAAGTATTATGGAATTTCCGCGAATAAATCGACTGCCGCCGTACGTTTTCAACATTATTACCGACCTGTGCCACACGGCGCGGCAGGCTGGTGATGATATTATCGACTTTGGGATGGGCAATCCCGACGGCGCCACCCCGCCCCATATCGTGGCCAAGATGGTGGAGGCAGCTACCAAGCCGGCTAACCATCGCTATTCGGTCTCGCGCGGGGTCTTCAAATTGCGTCTGGCGATTACCAACTGGTACCGGCGGCGCTATGGGGTTGAGTTGGACCCCGATAGCGAGGCGATCGTGACCATCGGCTCCAAGGAGGGGATCGCCCATCTGGCGCTGGCTCTGCTCGATCGTGGCGACGTGGTTTTGGCGCCCAGCCCAACCTATCCCATCCATCAATACGCCTGCGTGATCGCAGGGGCGGAAGTGCACGGGATTCCGATGCGCCAGGGAGCGGATTTTTTCGTGGAAATGATGGCGGTGGTAAAGCGCTGCTGGCCGCGACCCAAATTCATGGTGCTCAATTTCCCCCACAATCCCACCACCACCGTGGTGGATCTGAAGTTCATGCGGGACGTGGTCGATTTCGCGCGCGAAAACGATATCCTGGTGGCCCACGACATGGCCTACGCCGATCTGTGCTTTGACGGCTACAAGGCGCCTTCATTTCTGCAGATTCCCGGCGCCAAGGAGGTTGGGGTGGAATTTTTCACCCTCTCCAAAAGCTACAACATGCCGGGTTGGCGAATCGGTTTCGCGGTGGGTAATCGTGAGATGATTGCGGCGCTGGCGCGACTCAAATCCTACTTCGACTACGGCACCTTTACACCTCTGCAGGTGGCGGGCATCGCTGCCCTCAACGGACCCGATGATTGTGTAAACGAGATTGTCCAGACCTATCAAAGCCGCCGCGACGTTCTGGTCGATGGCTTGGTACGGGCGGGTTGGCCAGTTGCCAAGCCGCGCGCCACCATGTTCGTTTGGGCCCCCATCCCCGAGCCCTTCGCTGCGATGGGTTCGCTGGAGTTTTGCAAATTCTTGCTGGCGCAGGCCAAGGTCGCGGTCTCGCCTGGCATCGGCTTTGGCCAGGACGGCGATGGCTTCGTGCGCTTCGCCCTGATTGAAAACGAACACCGCATTCGCCAAGCCATGCGCGGCATTCGCTATGCTTTGCAGCACCCTGGCTTCAGTCCCGCCAAGCTAGCCGGGGGCCGCGGCTAAGGGCCGCGGGGATGGTGGTGGCCGACTCGGCGCGCAGCGTGCGCATTGCCCTGCTGGGCTGCGGCACGGTGGGCAGTGGAGTGGTTAAGCTGCTGCGCTCCAATGCAGCGCTATTGGAAGCCCGCCTGGGCGCGCAGTTGGAATTGGTCGGGGTGGCCGACCGAAGTCTGCGCCCAGATCCTGACCTCGGGCTGAGCCAGGCCCTCATTACCCGCGATGCGCACGCTTTGGTTATCCGGCCCGACGTCGATATCGTGGTGGAGCTGTTCGGCGGCCTGGAGCCGGCCGGCAGCCTAATTGAGGCGGCTCTGGCCGCGGGCAAAGATGTAGTCACGGCTAACAAGGCCTTGCTGGCCGAGCAGGGCGAGCGAATTTTTGCGGCGGGGGCGCACTATGGGCGCGCGATCGGGTTCGAGGCCAGCGTGGGGGGTGGAATCCCGATTATTCGCACCTTGCGCCTGGGCTTGGCAGGCGACCGCCAGCGCGCGGTCTACGGGATCGTCAACGGCACCTGCAATTACATACTCAGCACCATGGCACAGCGGGGGAGCGAATTTGCTCAAGCCTTGGCTCAGGCCCAACAAAACGGCTTGGCCGAGGCCGACCCCAGCCTTGATATCGAGGGGCATGACGCTGCCCACAAGCTTTGTTTGCTGGTAATGCTCGCCTTTGGCGTGCTGCTCAAACCGGCGCAGGTCTATACTGAGGGTATCACCCGCATCACTCAGCAGGATGTGGCCTACGCCGGCCAATTGGGTTTCGTTATCAAGTTGCTGGCGATCGCCAAGGAAGAGGCCGGCGCGGTCGAAGCTCGAGTCCATCCCACGATGGTTCCGGCCGGCCATCTGCTGGCCAGCGTGAGCGGCGCCTACAATGCGATCTACATCCAGGGCGCGGCTCTGGGGGCCACCATGTATTTTGGCCTGGGGGCGGGCCAGATGCCGACCGCGACGGCGGTGGTGGCTGATATTGTGGAGCTGGCGCGGATGCGACGGGCCGGGGCGAGCGCCAGCGCGCAGGTGCTGGGATATCCCTTTGGCGCGCTCAAACCGGCGCAACTCAAGCCGATGGACGATGTCATCTGCGAATATTATTTACGCTTCATGGCGGAGGATAAGCCGGGGGTTCTGGGTGCTATCGCCTCGGTTCTAGGGGAGCATCGAATCTCATTGGCTTCGGTCATCCAGCATGAGCGGGCGCCCACCGTCAGCGTCCCGGTGGTGATGCGGACCCACGCCGCGTCCGAGCATGCACTTAAAGCAGCGCTTGAGGAAATTGGCCGCCAGCGTATTGTTCATGGGGCGCCGGTGGCACTCCGCATCGAGGAGCAACTTTAAGGTAATCCGATGGCTCAGGGATCTCTCGCAATAGGCGTCACGCGGCTCACTCGCTGGCCTGGAATCATTGAACATTACCGGCGCTTTCTGCCAATCAGCGAACAGACTCCGGTGGTCACGCTGAACGAGGGCAATACCCCCCTGATCGAGGCCCCGGAGCTGGCCGCGCGGCTGGGCCGCGAGCTTAAGCTTTACCTGAAATTCGAGGGACTCAATCCCACCGGTTCCTTCAAGGACCGGGGCATGACGCTGGCGATGAGCAAGGCACTGGGCGAGGGGGCGCGCGCCGTGATCTGTGCTTCCACCGGCAACACCGCGGCCTCCGCCGCGGCCTATGCGGGACGGGCCGGCCTTAAGGCTTTCGTCCTGATTCCGAAAGGTGCCACCGCGCTGGGCAAGCTGTCGCAGAGTGTGATGCACGGGGCGCGGGTGGTCGAGGTTATTGGAAACTTCGACATTTGCTTGAAGATGGTGCGTGACTTGGCCGAACGCGAGCCGGTGCGCATCCGCCTGGTCAATAGCATCAACCCCGACCGCATCGCCGGGCAGAAGACCGCGGCCTTCGAGATCTGCGATCAGCTCGGCGAGGCTCCCGACTATCATTTCCTGCCGGTAGGCAATGCCGGCAATATCACGGCCTACTGGGCGGGCTATCAAGAGTACTACCATCACGGCTTGGCTCGGCGGCTGCCGCGCATGATGGGGTATCAGGCGGCCGACTCGGCCCCGATCGTGCTCGGCCGACCCATCGACGATCCTCATACCGTTGCCACCGCCATCAAGATCGGCAATCCGGCCAGTTGGAAGCAGGCAGTAGCGGCGCGGGATGAGTCGGGCGGCCTTATCGACCTGGTGACCGATGCCGAGATCTTGGCGGCCTATCGCCTGATCGCGGCCTGTGGAATCTTCGCCGAACCCGCCTCGGCCGCCTCATTGGCGGGTGCGATCAAATACAGCGCGGCGGGCACCCTCAAGCCGGGCTCGGTGATCGTATGCACTCTGACCGGTCACGGACTGAAAGATCCCGACACCGCGCTTAAAAATCTCAGCAACACGGTGGTGGTGGAACCGGATTTGAGCCGGATCGTTAAGCTGCTGGAGATCGAGTGATGAAGTACGTAATCGTGCATGGCGACGGGATGGCGGATTGGGCCTGTGCCGAACTTCAGGGACGCACTCCGCTGGAGGCCGCGCACAAACCCAACATGGATCGCATTGCCAGTTGCGGCGAACTGGGAATGGTGGCGACTATCCCGCAGGGTATGGCACCCGGCAGCGATGTCGGCACGATGACGATGCTGGGTTACGATCCTGCCCGTTATCATACCGGCCGCGCTCCGATCGAGGCTGCCAGCCAGGGTCTGCCGGTGAGCGCCAGCGATGCGGTCTTCCGCATGAATCTGGTCAATCTTAAAGCGCAGGATGAAGGGCTGACGATGGCCGATTTTACCGCCGGCCATATCGGGAGCGACGAAGCCGCGGCGCTAGTACAAAGCCTGCACGAACGGTTGGGCGGCGGGGATATCCATTTTTACCCCGGGGTCAGTTATCGTCATTTGATGGTCTGGCGCGGCGGCCCGGTAGCTGCTCAGACCACGCCTCCGCACGACATCACCGATCGTGCGGTTGCGCCCTACCTGCCCCAGGGTGAGGGGGCTCAGCGGCTCAACCAGTTGATGGCAGAGGCGCGTGCCATTTTATCCAACCATCCGGTCAATCAGGCCCGTCAGGCGGCGGGTAAGCCGGCCGCCACCGACGTCTGGTTCTGGGGTCAAGGCCGGCCACCAACCCTGCCAACCTTAAAGCAGCGCTTTAATAAACAGGGCGCCGCCATCTCCGCCGTCGATTTGGTGCGCGGATTAGGCCGCCTGGCCGGACTAGAGATTATCAACGTGCCCGGCGCCACCGGTTATCTGGATACCGATTATGCGGCCAAGGGACGCTACGGCCTTGAAGCCCTGCGCCATTGCGACTTCCTCCTGCTCCATATCGAGGCGCCCGACGAGGCGGGCCACATGGGGCGTGCGGATCTGAAGGTTCAAGCTTTGGAGCGGATCGACCAATTGATCGTCGGGCCGCTCTTGCAGGGGCTGCCGGCGATGGGTGAATTCAGGCTCCTGCTAATGCCCGATCACGCCACCCCATGTCGCTTGAAGACCCATTCCAGTGAGCCTGTGCCCTACGCGCTGGTTTCCGGTGCTGCTTTGTCTTCGGGGGCGGCTCGCTGGCGGCGCTATACCGAAGCCGAGGGGTTGCGCGCCGGGCTGGCTTTGAGCCAGGGCTATCGATTAATCGATCGGCTGTTTGAAGCGGCCGCGGGCGAGTAGACTTTTAGGGACCCGCTGGGAACGGGCACCGAGCCCCCGGTCCTGGTGGCCCAAAACTTAGCGAGGGCGTATCGAGCGTGGATCGCAACCTGGCACTTGAGGCAGTAAGAGCAACCGAGGCGGCGGCGCTGGCGGTCGGGCGGCTAATTGGCAAGGGCGATGCGGAATTGGCCGAGCGCGCGGCCTGCGAGGCCATGCGCAGCGCGCTTAACGCAATCGCGATCGACGGCGAGATCGTGATTGGCGAAGGCGATCGCGGCGAGACCGATTTGCTCTATGCCGGTCAAATTGTCGGCACTGGGATTGGGCCCGAGGTCGACTTTGCACTCGACGCCCTGGAGGGCTCGCTGGTCAGCGCCACTGGTGGTCCCAACGCGCTGTCATGCGTGGCGCTGGCCGAGCGCGGCAAGATCTTACGCTGTCCCAACACCTATATGGAAAAAATCGCGGTGGGGCCAATCGGGCGGGGGATTATCAGCCTGGATCGCTCACCGACCGACAACCTGCGCGCGCTGGCCGAAGCCAAGAAAGTGTACGTCGAGGATTTGCGCGTCGCGATCCTGGATCGGCCCCGCCATGAGGGACTGGTCGCCGAGGTGCGCCGGGTCGGGGCCGGCATCAAGCTGCTGTCGGCCGGCGATTTGTCGGCGGCCCTGGCCACGACCAATCCCGATAGCGAAATCGATATCCTCATGGGAGTTGGTGGCGCCCATCAGGGAGTGCTGGCGGCGGCCGCCATCCGCTCGGCGGGCGGTGACATGCAATGCCGCTTTCGGCCGCGCCACGAACAGGAAGCCGAAGCCTGTCTGGCCGCCGGCATCCTCGACTTCAACCACTGCTATACTCTGGAGGAATTGGCCGGCGACAACGTGATGTTTGCCGCCACCGGCGTGACCACCGGCGACTACCTCAGGGGGGTACGGTTTTTCTCTGGCGGTGCCATGACCAACAGCGTGGTGATGCGCTCTAAGACTCGCACCGTGCGCTTCATCCAGGCGATCCATCGCTTCGATTTCAAGCCGGAGTATTGAGCGGCGACCGGCGGGCGTGTGCCCTCACGGCGAAGGAAGGCACAGGGGCGCACGAGCTTTATAATGGAGCTGCAGCTTAATGACAGTCAACTTGCGATTCGCGACTTGGTGCGCCGCTTCGCGCGCGAGCAACTGGCGCCGCAAAGCGCGAGGATCGACCGCGAGCACGCCTTTCCCGCCCAGATTATCGCCGAGTTGGCTAAGCTCGGACTGATGGGCATCTTCATCCCGGAGCGCTACGGCGGCGCTGGAATGGATCACATCAGCTACGCCCTCGCGCTGGAGGAGCTGGCAGTGGCCTGCGCCTCCACCGCGGTGATCGTTTCCGCTCACAGTTCACTTGCCTGCTGGCCGATCCTGGCGGCAGGCACCGAGGCACAGCAGGCTCGCTTTTTACCGGCGATGGCCGCCGGCCAGGCACTGGGCTGCTTCGCACTGACCGAGCCGGAGGCAGGTTCCGACGCCGCCGCCCAGCGCAGCCGCGCACGTGCCGAGGGCGAAGGTTACGTTATCGACGGGACCAAGAATTTCATCACTAACGGGCCGCAGGCTGCGGTCGCGATCGTGTTTGCGGTGACTGATCCCGGGGCCGGCCATCGCGGTATCAGCGCCTTCATCGTGCCCACCGATAGCGCCGGTTTCGAAGTCGTGCGCACCGAGGAGAAGCTGGGAATTCACGGCGCTCATAGCGCTCAATTGCGTTTTACCCAAATGCGCATTGCCGCCGACTTGCGGCTGGGCGAGGTAGGCAGCGGCTTCAAGCTGGCAATGCAGACGCTCGACGGTGGCCGCATCGGTATCGCCGCGCAAGCGGTCGGGATCGGGCGGGCGGCGCTGGAGCGAGCGCTGCTTTACGCGGGCCAGCGGCGTGCCTTTGGAGCACCGATCGGTAGTTTTCAGGCGGTCCAGATGAAGCTGGCCGACATGGCAGTGGAACTCGACGCTGCTCGCCTGCTGACTTGGCAGGCGGCGGCGCGCAAGGATGCCGGCGCGGCGCACAGCAAGGAAGCCGCGATGGCCAAGCTGTTCGCCTCCGAAGCTGCGATGCGCGCCGCCAACGAGGCGTTGCAGATTCATGGCGGCTACGGCTATACCCGCGAGTTCCCCCTGGAGCGCTATTATCGCGATGCCAAGATCACCGAGATCTACGAAGGCACTTCCGAAATCCAGCGCCTGGTGATCGCGGCCCGGGTGTTGGAGACCAGAGCGGCAAGCGCGAGTGGGAAGAGCAGGTTTACAGCCGTAGTGCACCGCGGCCGGCACGCTTTTCCACCCTGTCGGACCTTGAACTCCAACCCCTGTACACGCCCGAGGATCTCGCCGGCGACTACGAGGACGGGCTGGGCTACCCCGGGCAGTTTCCCTACACCCGCGGCGTGTACGGTTCGATGTACCGCGGGCGGCTGTGGACGATGCGTCAGTTCGCAGGTTTCGGTCTGCCCGAAGACACCAACGCGCGCTTCCATTTTCTCCTGGGCCATGGCGAGACCGGCCTATCTACCGCTTTCGATATGCCTACCCTGATGGGCTACGATGCCGATCATGAACGGGCGCTGGGTGAAGTCGGACGCGAAGGGGTTTCGGTGACCTCGATCGAGGACATGGCACGTCTGTTCGCCGGGATTCCGCTGGACCAAGTCACCACCTCGATGACCATCAATTGCTCGGCCTCTATTATCCTGGCGATGTACCTGGTCAACGCGCAGCGTCAAGGCGTGGCCTGGAGCGCGCTGGGCGGCACCATCCAGAACGACATGCTCAAGGAGTATATCGCGCAGAAGGAATGGATCTGTCCGCCCGCGCCGGCCCTGCGGATCGTCACGGACATGATCGAGTTCTGTGCCCGGCGCGTCCCACGATGGCATCCGGTGTCGATCTCCGGCTACCACATCCGCGAGGCCGGCTCGACCGCGGCCCAGGAGTTGGCCTTCACCCTGGCCGACGGTCTGTGTTATGTGGAGCAGGCGATCGGGCGCGGTCTGGATGTCGATGAGTTCGCGCCGCGGCTCTCCTTCTTCTTCAACCTGCACAGCGATTTTCTCGAAGAGATTGCCAAGTTGCGGTCCGCCAGACGGCTGTGGGCGCGCCTGATGCGCGAGCGCTTTGCTCCTCGCGACCCACGATCTTTAATGCTACGTACCCATGCCCAGACTGCGGGCGCCGCGCTCACCGCTCAGCAGCCCATGAACAACGTGGTGCGGGTTGCACTCCAGGCGCTGGCTGGAGTGCTGGGTGGCGTCCAGTCGCTGCATACTAATTCGATGGATGAGACGCTGGCCCTGCCCACCGAAAGCGCGGTCACCCTCGCCCTGCGCACCCAGCAAATTATCGCCGAAGAAACCGGTTTGACCAATGTGATTGATCCGTTGGGGGGCAGTTATGCCCTCGAGGCGCTAACTGACCGGCTGGAGCGCGAAGCGCGCGCCTACTTGGACGCCATTGACCGGATGGGTGGAATGCTGCGCGCGATCGAGCTGGGCTATCCGCAGCGCGAGATTGCCGACGCCGCCTTTCATTATCAGCGCCAGCTCGAAACCGGCAGCAAAACCGTGGTCGGCGTCAATACTCACGTCCAGCCTGAAGACGGCCATCCGATCCCAACCCTCAAGATCGATCCAGCGGTGGAGCGCGAACAAATCGCGCGGGTACGCGCGTTCAAAGGGCGGCGTGATAGCGTCAAGTTGAATCAGGCGCTGGAGCGGGTCGCGCGGGCCTGTCACAGCGGAGAAAACCTGATGGAGCCGATCTGCGCGGCGGTTGCCGCCGACGGCACCGTGGGCGAAATCAGCGACGTGTTTCGCCGCGAGCTGGGTGTGTATCGTGATCCCGGCTGGCTATAATCGGACCAGGTGAAGGCGAGCGATGCAGGAGCAGCGGCGGCTTAGAATAGTGGTGGCCAAACCGGGGCTGGATGGGCACGACCGGGGCGCCAAGATTATCGCTCGCGCCTTGCGCGACGGCGGTTGCGAGGTGATCTACACGGGGCTGCATCAAACTCCGCTGATGATCGCGGAAACCGTGATCCAGGAAGACGCCGACGCAGTGGGCTTGTCTGTGCTCAGCGGCGCTCACATGACACTGTTTCCTGAGGTCATCCGCTTGCTGCGTGAACGCGGCGCCGGCGACGTGATGGTCTTCGGAGGGGGAATTATTCCGCCCGAGGATGGCGCGCGGCTAAAAGAAATGGGTGTGGGCGAGATTTTCGGGCCCGGAGCCTCCACCGAGGAGATCGTGGCCTGGGTGCGCGAGCACGTCCAACCGCGCGCTTAGCATCGGTGGGTCGATGAGGTCGAATTTTCTTCGCGAGCCCGTCGATCGTCACGCGCGGCGACAGCGCTGGTGTGTAGCAAGACTTCGACGGCTATGGACTTTGAACTAACCCAGGAACAGCGCCAATTGCGCGAAACGATCGCGGACTTCGCTCGGCGCGAAATTAAGCCTCATAGCGCGGCTTGGGAAACGGCCGAACGCTTTCCGCGCGAGCTGTTTATCCAACTGGGCGCGCTGGGCGCACTCGGGTTGAGCTTTCCCGAGCAGCTTGGCGGCGGCGGCGCGGACACCGTATCGCAAGCGCTGGTGATCGAGGGGCTGGCGCGCTACGACGCCGCGGTGGCGCTCAGTTGCGCGGCCCATATCTCGCTGGCCACCGGCCATATTCAGCGCTATGGCGGCCCCGAGTTGGTGCGTCGCCACGTGCCCGACATGATCGCCGGGCGCAAGGTCGGAGCCTGGTGCCTGAGCGAGCCGGGCTCGGGTTCGGATGCGGCTGCGATGCGCACACGGGCGCATCGCGAGGGCGACGGCTATCGGATCAACGGCGGCAAGATGTTCATTACCAACGGCAGTATCGCCGACATCTACGTAGTAACCGCGATCACCGATCCGGCGCGCGGCCGCGATGGTATCTCGGCCTTCGTGGTCGAGCGCGACAGCCCGGGGCTGGGCAACGGGCGCAAAATCGAGAAGATGGGGCTGCGCGCGTCGGATACCGCCGAGGTAATCTTCGACAATGTCTTCGTTCCCGCCGCCAATTTGCTGGGCACCCCGGGCCAGGGTTATCGGCAGGCGACCACCCTGTTGGAAACCGGGCGGGTAGGAATCGCCGCCTTTTCCCTTGGCATCGCCCGTGGAGCGATGGAAGAGGCGGTCGCCTATGCGCGCGAGCGCCGCCAGTTCGGCCAGCCGATCGCCAACTTCGAGGCCATCCAGACCCTGATCGCCGACATGGCGACCCGCTGGGAGGCTTCCTGGGTGCTCTTCTTGAGGGCTGCCGCGCTAAAAGATTGGGGCCGGCCGTTTGCTCGTGAAGCCGCGATGGCCAAGCTGTTCGCCTCCCAGAGCGCGGTATGGATTACGAACAAGGCGGTGCAGATTTTCGGCGGCTACGGCTATATCACCGACTATCCGGTGGAGCGCTACATGCGCGATGCCAAGCTGGCCGAGATCGGCGAAGGGACCAGTGAAATCCAGCGCCTGATTATTGCTAAGTCGCTGCTGCGCGACGGCTACCTGCCGGCCTGAGCCGTGAGCACGCCTTCCACTTCGCCTGAATGTCCGCGCTGCGGGGCTCTCTTGCTTGTCGACGCGCGCTTTTGCAACCGATGCGGCGAGCCGATCGGCTCGGGATGGCGCATCGCACGCCCTCAGGAACCTTATTCCGATCGTTCGGGGATGGTCGCGTTGTTGCTCTGCCTGTTCCTAGGCTATCTGGGAATCCATCGCTTTTACGTCGGTAAGTTGGTCACCGGACTGCTCTGGCTTGCTACCGGTGGCTTGTTCGGTATCGGCTGGCTGGTCGATCTGATCCTGATCGCGATGGGGCGCTTCCGCGACGCCGACGGCTTCCGCATCCCGCTCTGGGATTGAAAGATTGTATCTCGGCCCGGCAATCAGGCTGCCGGCCTGAACTCAGCCATTTCAAAGCTATCGATTTGCGCTATTGCAGAGCCGACTCTTCGATCTGCACCGGTGGTGTGAAGGCGCGCACCGGGGGCGCAGCAGCTAGCCAGCGCTCGACTTCCACCAGGGCGGTGGCCGAAGTAGGGCCCTGGCCTACGCTGGAGGTGCCCTGATCGCGGGTCAGCATGTTGGCGTTGCCATGCGCGCACAGTTCTTCGTCGCCGTTCATTACAGGGTCGAACCATGCACCGCAAGAAAGCCGCACGACTCCCTCGCTGACGGCGTCGGTTATCAGCGCGCCCGCCAGGCAAGCGCCGCGCGCGTTATAAACCCGCACCACGTCGCCGTCGCTGATACCGCGTTTGAGCGCGTCGCGGGGATTAATCGCAATGGCTTCGCGGCCGGCAATCTTGCCGCGCGCGCTGACCGGGCCGCAGTCCATCTGGCTGTGCAGGCGGTCGCGTGGCTGGCTTGAGACCAGATGCAGCGGGTAGGCCGCGGCCAGACTCCCGCCCAGCCATTCGGCGGGTTCGATCCAGGTCGGATGCGGCGGGCAATCGGGGTAGCCGAAATTGGCAATTGTGGTGGAATACAGCTCGATGCGGCCCGAGGGCGTGGCTAGGGGATGTTTTACAGGATCGGTGCGAAAGTCCATGAATAGAATGTATTCGTCTTGGCGCCCGGGAATTTCCAGATAGCCCTGGCGCCAAAATTCCTCGAATTCGGGCACCACTTCGCGCGCCGCTCCGGTGCCGGAGCGGAACTGGTTGTAAATATGGTGCAACCAGCCCCCCTCGTCGCGGCCGCCTGTGTACTGGGCTTCGCAGTCCAGCCGGCGCGCGAGGTCGCGAAAGATCGCGAAGTCGTCGCGCGCTTCACCCACGGGCGCTATCGCCTGATGCATCGCGATCACGAATCGATCGCGCGCCGCGCCGCCGATATCGTTGCGCTCCAGCGAAGTGGTCGCCGGGAGCACGATGTCGGCGTGACGAGCGGTCGCAGTCCACCATGGCTCGTGGACGATGATCGTCTCGGGCCGCTGCCAGGCGCGGCGCAGCTTGTTGAGATCCTGATGATGGTGGAAGGGATTGCCGCCGGCCCAATAGACCAGACGAATGTCGGGATAGATCCCTTGATGGCCATTGTAATCGTAGGTGCGGCCTGGGTTGAGCAAGCAATCGCTGATGCGGGCGGCGGGGATGGCTTGGCCCAGCGGATTGCGCAGGCTCTCCATCGCCGGCCCCGCAAAGGCGCGTGGCGGTTCGGCAATTCCCGCCGCCGAACCGTAGCCGAAGCCGAAGCCGCCGCCGGGCAGGCCGATCTGCCCCACCAGTGCCGCCAGCAGAATCAATGCCCAGTATGGTTGCTCGCCGTGATCGGCCCGTTGCAACGACCACGACGCGGTCAGCATCGTGCGGCTGGCAACCATCTGGCGGGCCAGCGTCCTAATAGTCTCGGCCGGTACCCCGGTTATCGCCGCAGCCCAATTCGCATCCTTAGGCTGGCCGTCGCTCTCACCCAACAAATAGGGGCGTACGCGCTCGAAGCCTTCGCAGTAGCGCGCGACAAACTGGCCATCGTGGCGCTCCTCGGCCACCAGCGTATGGGCCAGCGCGAGCAGCATCGCGGTGTCGGTGTTGGGCCGAATCGGCAACCATTGCGCATTCACGGCCGCAGGGCCGTCATCGCGACTGGGGCTGACATTGATCACCCGCACTCCGGCTCGCGCCAATTCACGTAGCCATCCTGCGGTTGGGTGGGCGGCGCATCCACCCTTGGTGACTTGGGTGTTTTTAGGATTGGCGCCCCCAAACAGGACCATCAGGCGGGTATGGCGGGCGATCGAGCTCCATGAAGTCAGCGGTCCGGTGACCGCTTGCGCGCTGCCCAGCAGGTGGGGCAGAAAAGTCAGCGCTGTGCCGAAGCTGTAATTGGAAGTCTGGTCGACGAAGCCGCCCGCCGCCGCCAGGAAGCGCCGGAGTTGGACACGTGCTTCATGGAAAACGCCCGCCGAGCTCCAGCCTTGCGAACCACCCATGATCGCGCTGGCCCCATGCTTGGTCTTGACCCGGGCGATCTCCCGCGCCACCAGATCCAGCGCGCGCTCCCAAGATACCGCCACGAAGGGTTCCCGGCCGCGGCCGGCGCCATTCCCCGGGCCGTGAGCCAGCCATCCCTGGCGCACCATCGGCTGCGCGACACGCATCGGCGAGTGCACCGCGGCCGGAATCGCCTCGAGCAGGGGCGAAGGGTCGGGATCGTGCTCGAAGGGGCGCACGCCCACCACCCGCCCATCTCGGACCTCGGCCAGGAACGCGCCCCAGTGGCAATGATGAGGGACCAGTTTGACATCCATCATGATCGAACCTTAGTTGCGGAAAGCCTAAGACTAGCACATCTCGCGTGACAGACCGGTAGCGCGTGGCCGCCTATCCGCCGGGCGTCCTGGGCGCGCGGTCAGTTAGATGTTGAGGCGGTAGAGCTTGGCAGCGTTATCGTGGGTGAGCTTCTTGCGCAGCTCGGGGGCGAGGCGGCCCATCTGGCGCTCAATGGCGGCGCGCGAGTTGGGCCATACGCTGTCGGGATGGGGATAGTCGGAGCCCCACAGCAGATGGTCGGGTCCGAAGAAATCGATTAGCGCCATCGCTACATGGTCTTCCTGAAAGGTCGGATAAATCTGTCGCTTGAAAAGATCGGAGGGTTTTTCACGCAGCGGGATGCCGCCTTTGTCGGCCCAATATTCTTTGGCCTCCCACAGCCGCCAATAACGGTAATCGAGTTCCTGGACCACCCACGGCAGCCATCCGGCGCCGGCCTCGGCTAGGACGATCTTAATCCCGGGGTGGCGCTCCAAAATGCCCCAGGCGAACAGATCGACGAAGGAATCCAGAAAGCCTGCCACGAAGTTCTTAGTCGCGCTGAAAGTGCCAGCCGGAGTGCCGGCGGCCGGGTCGTCGCGCCGGGCGCCAACGACGAAGACCGTAACGTGGAACGAGAGGATCAGGCCACTATCTTCCAACGCGCTCCAGAACGGCTCCCAAGCCGGGTCTGAGATTCCGGGCTGTATACCTGCTAGCGCGAGGTTAACCTGCTTGAAGCGCCCGCCTTTGGCCAGGCGGCTCAACTCAGCGGTGGCGGAAGCCGGGCTCCAGGGGAGCATCGGCACGCCCAGGAAACGCTCGGGTGCGTAGGCGCAGAACTCAGCCAGCCAGTCGTTATAGGCCCGATGGCAGGCGTCGCGGAACTCTTGATCTTCTTCGATAATGGAGGTGATCGGCCCGAAGATGAGCTGGGTATGGACCCCGTCGCGGTCCATATCCGCCAAGCGTAGCTTGGGATTACCGGGCCGCAGGTCGCTCAAGTCGGAATGGCCGCCGCGTTCCAGCGCCGTCAGGTAGGGCGGCGGCGTGACCGCTCCCTTGGGCCGTATCCCACGCCAGGGCCCCCACACCGTGTCGCCGCTGATCCACCAGCCGCGACCCTCGCGTTCTTCGACGTGGGGCGCCCGCCTGGTATACCTGGCGGGCAAGCGGCTGGTCCATAGGTCCGTGGGCAGATAGCCCAGATCCAGGTGATCGTCGCATGAAATCAGCTTGTAACAGTTGAGGTCATCCATCGCTTACCCCCTTGCCAAGCTGGGCCTCGGGTTTGGGCTGACTTCCTCGAACATAGGCTTACCCATCTCGCTGTCAATCTTTGCTCTACTTGCAGGTAAACGCCCGGGTGCGATGCTTGAAGCTGGTGCATATGCCACACTGTGCCGCGTCATCATGGCCGAGCCAGTTTTTCCAAGCCCAGCGGAGGTCGCTCCCGAGGTCGAGCAGGACGATACCGGACCAGTATCGGTATCGATGTTTCGAGCACTGCGCCATCGCAACTTTAAGCTTTACTTTTTCGGCCAGGCCACCTCGCTTATCGGCACCTGGATGCAAAGCGCGGCCCAGGCCTGGCTAATTCTTAGATTGACCAATTCCTCGATGATGCTGGGAGTGGTCTCGTTCGCCAACTATCTTCCGGTGCTGCTGATGACCACTTTTGCCGGGGTGGTGGTGGACCGGGTCGATCGGCGCCGACTGATTACCGCGACGCAGATTTTGCTGATGCTCAGCGCGATGGTGCTGGCGGCGCTTACCTGGTTGGGAGTGGTGCGGCCGATCCACGTCATCATCCTGGCCGCCTTCAACGGCATCGTCAGCTCCTTTGATATGCCCGGCAGGCAGGCTTTCGTGGTCAAGATGGTCAATTTAGAAGATCTCTCCAATGCCATCGCGTTAAACTCGCTGATCGTTAACGGGGCGCGGGTGGTGGGGCCCGCGGTGGCCGGCATATTGATCGCCGCGGTGGGCACCGCCACTTGCTTTTTCCTCAACGGCTTGAGCTATCTGGCGGTGATTTGGAGTCTTTTGGCGATGACCCTGGCCACAGAGGAGGTGCACGTCAAGCATTCCTCGATGCTGGAGCGGTTGCGCGAAGGTTTCAGCTACGTTCGCCATCACCAGCCCACCCTCTACCTGCTGCTCTTGTCGGCGGTGGCCAACGGGGTGGCCTCGCAGTACGCCGTGTTGGTGCCGATTTTTGCCCGCAACATCCTACATGGCGAGGCGCGCGACTATGGCTTCCTGATGGCGGCCCAAGGGCTGGGTGCAATGGTTGGCGCCTTCATTCTGGCCATCCGGGTAGGCGACGCCCGCGAATTGTCCTGGATGCTCGGGCTGGGACTGCTGCTCATGGCGGTGGCGACCTCGCTCTTCAGCTTCTCGCCCTGGCTGGGATTGTCGCTAGCCGCGCAAGCGCTGATCGGAATGGGGCTGATCGGATCGCGCACCACCACAAACACCCTGCTCCAGATCTCGGTTCCCGACGAACTGCGTGGGCGGGTAATGAGTTTCTTTACCCTGTCGGCGATCGGGATGCTGCCCTTTGGCGCGCTGGGGGTGGGGTTTGTCGGCCAGCACCTCACTCCTCAATTGGCAGTGCAGTTATGCGCGCTCGTCGGCCTGCTATGCGGCGCCGTAGTCCTGATGCGGCTTAGGATCATTGCCGGCGATCCGCGTCCCTCGGCATAACAAGACTGTCTGCCGCCTTTCCTCGCTTGCGGTCGGAAAACGTTAGCTGAAACCGTCGGCTTTGTCCGGTGTCAACCTGATTTGACCACGCTACGTCTGGCTTGAGCGTCTTCAACGAAGTTCGGGAGATGACGACGAGAAGCCAAACGGAGCGCGCGTGTGAGATTGCCCGACTTTATTGGGGTTGGACCGCCACGGACGGGAACTACGTGGCTCAATGGGGTTCTGGCCGCGCGGGTGGGGCTGCCGGCCAAGGTCAAAGAGACCGATTTCTTTGCCAACCGTTATAATCGCGGCATCCACTGGTACAGTGCCCATTTCCGCCATTGTGAGGAAATGCCGGTGGTTGGCGAATTCAGCCCTACCTATTTTCATCTGCCGCTGGCGCGACAGCGGATTAACCAGCATCTCAAAGCGCCCAAAATCATTTGCACTTTGCGCGATCCCGTGGCTCGGCTTTACTCCCAATATCGCCTTCGGGCGCGACGCGACCCCAAGCAGCTCTCCCTCGCTGCCGCCATCAGGGCGGATCCGGACTTGCTCGCTCCCAGTTGTTATGCCGAGCATTTGGAGGCCTGGTTTGACATTTTTGGTCGCCAGAACGTGTATGTCACATTTTACGAAGACCTTTTGGCCTCCCCCATGGCCTTCGTCAACGGGGTGTGCCGCTTCCTGAAGGTCCCGGAAATCGATCTGGCGACCTCGGTGGCAGCTCGACGCTCCGGGCTCAGGAATGCTGCCACCCATGCCCCCAAGCGGCCGCGTATCGCGGCACTGACCCGAGAACTGCAACTGGGCTTGCAAGCTTACGGTTATCACGGAACGGACCGGATGATTGGCCGGCTCAAGATTTGGCGTTGGTGCTCGCAGCCGGGCCGCCCATTTGCGCCCTTGACACCGGATCAGGAGTTGCCTCTGCGAGAGCGGTTCCTGCCCGATATCGAGCGGTTGGAACGGCTGCTCGGTTGCGACCTGTCGGCCTGGAAGGTGCCTGGCGGGGTCGCGCCAGGTGAGCCTGCCATGACTTCGCTGGCGGTCGATCTGTGACCGAAGCTCGCCCCGAGGCGCCCGGCGCAAGCGCGGGAGGGCGCCAGATGATACAAAGGGGTGGGAGAGTTGACCATGGCCAGCTCACGACAATTGCACCTGGGTGCATTCATGCGGCCGGTGAGTATCCATACCGCGGCCTGGCGTTATCCGGGCGGTTTGCCCGACGCCAATTTCAATTTCCACCACCTCAAGCGTTTTGCGCAGACCCTGGAGCGGGGCAAATTTGACGCCTTTTTCATGGCCGACCATCTGGCCGTGCTCAACATGCCGATTCAGGCGCTTAAGCGCAGTGCCACTGTCACCTCGTTCGATCCGCTTACCCTGCTACCGGCGTTGGCCGTGGTTACCGAACATCTGGGCCTGATTGCCACCGCTTCCACCACCTACAACGAGCCCTACCACGTGGCCCGCAAATTCGCTTCGCTCGACCATATCAGCGGGGGACGTGCGGGATGGAATGTAGTCACCTCCGGCAACCCGCACGAGGCGATGAACTTCGGCCGCGACGAGCATCTCGACCATTCAGTGCGCTATCGGCGTGCGCGCGAGTTCGTCGAAGTGGTGATGGGGCTGTGGGACAGTTGGGCCGATGACGCCTTCATCCGCGACGTCGAGAGCGGGATCTATTTCGACCCCGACAAAATGCATGTGCTCGATCACAAGGGTGAATTTCTCAAGGTGCGCGGACCGCTCAATATCGCACGGCCGGTCCAGGGCTGGCCCGTGATTGTGCAGGCGGGGGCTTCCGAAGAGGGACGCCAACTGGCGGCCGAGACTGCCGAAATGATCTTTGCTCCGGGTAGTACCTTGGCCAACGCGCGCGCCTTTTATAGCGACATGAAAGGTAGGATGGACAAACTGGGCCGGCCGCGCGAGCATCTCAGCGTACTGCCCGGTGCGCTGGTTGTGGTCGGTGACAGCGTAACGCAGGCGCGCGACAAGCGCGCCCTGCTCGACAGCCTGGTCCATTACGACAGCGCCATTGCCTCGCTCTCCACCGCGCTGGGCCATGACGTGTCGGGACTCGACCCCGACGCGCCGCTACCGCCGATACCGGAAAGCAACGCCAGCCGCAGCGGGCGTGAGCGAGTGATCGAGCTGGGCCGGCGGGAGCATCTTAGCGTGCGGCAACTCGCGCAGCGGGTAGGTGGCTATGCTGGTCTGGCCTTCGTTGGCACGCCCTCCACGATCGCCGACGAGATGGAGGAGTGGCTGCGCGCCGAGGCCTGCGATGGTTTCAACGTGATGTTTCCCTACCTTCCGGCCGGCCTGGATGACTTCGTTGACCGCGTCGTGCCGGAGCTGCAGCGGCGCGGTATCTTCCGGCGCGAGTATGAGGGTAAAACCCTGCGCGAGCATCTGGGTCTGCCTCGTCCGAGCAACCGCTTCTTCACCTAACGGGCTGCGGCAAAAAATCTGCCAGGCCTGCTCCCAAGTCTCTAATCTCCCTGGCCAGGAGAGAAAATCGAGAGAGCAAGCCAAGCTGTTACGGAGGTTGCGGCTTGCAAGAACGAGGTTGTCCGTGCCGTGTCGCTCGGCGCTTTTGCCCAACACCGCAGCGAGTTCCGTCATTCCTTCCCAGCTCTTGGCGCGCGCTTAGCGACTGAAGGTGCCGATCAGTTGGGCCCGCCCGATCACATGCCCTTTGAGGGCTTGGCGCAGTTGCGCGCCCGTGCCATCCTCCAGAGTGATAGGCTCGCTCACTGCGTAAAGATCAAAGTGGTAGTGATGCACCCGGCCCGGAGGCGGGCAGGGGCCAGTATAGCCATAGCCATGGCGGCTGTTTTGTCCCTGCTGTCCGCCCCCAGCGATCAGCGGAGTTTTATTCAAATCCTCGCTCAACTCGTTGGTCTTGACCGGCAGGTTGTATACTACCCAATGGACAAAACGGCCGCCTGGCGAGTCCGGATCGCTCAGGATCAGAGCCAGGCTTTTGGTCCGCGGCGGAACTCCGCGCCAGCTCAATGGAGGCGAGACGTCTTCGCCCGCACAGGTATATTTCACCGGAATTGGTTGGCCCGGGGCAAAAGCGGGGCTGCTAAGCTCCATCGCTTGAACCGAGCTGACGCTGCCGACGACGATGGCGACAACAGCAATGATGCGAAGCGAGGGTGTGAGCATGGTGATCGATGAATTCTCCTTTTTGAGCAATTTGCCCAGCCTCGCTCACTGTAACAGAATGGTCTGGCCCGCGGGTACAAAGAGGCTTGCGCAGACTTGGCGCGGCGGGTTGAATGGATCTAACTGGTTGAGTCTTCAAACTCCACCGCTTCCAGGCCGTTCTTTTATTTATTCACAACAGTGGACGGTTGGGTGAACAGGATGGCGGATGCAACCGGAGGTCATTAAGTCCATGTCCGAGGCGATCGACGAGCGCCGTCTTACCGCGTTACGCGAGATTCTGAGCCTGCAGCGCAATGCCGAATCAGCCAAGATTCGTGAGTTTCGCCGCGATCAGGCCGATGAAACCCTTAACGTTCCCAGCGATGACTTGGAGGTGGCGCGCTCGCTGGCCGATATCGAGATGCATGCCAGTTTGATCGAGCGTTCCGAAGAGCGGCTCAAGGCGATCGACGCCGCCTTTGGTCGGTTGGAACAGCACAATTACGGATTGTGCGAGCAATGCGGCAATGAAATCTCGCTGGAGCGGCTGCGAGCCTTGCCCTTCGCGACTTTTTGTATCGATTGCCAAGAAAAGCGCGAGCTACGCCGCGGTCAGCTGGGGGCGCGGGTTAATCCGACCGACGAGCCTTTTATTCGGCGCTGGCGCGGGCCCGAAAATTTAGAGGAATCGGTCGAAGACGATCAGGTCAAGGAACCCGAGGACGAATTGGCCGTGCGCGAGAGCGCGTTCGGGCCCGAGGAGGGCGAGCTGGAAGAACCCTTGAGCGCGCCGCCAGCGCGTCGGGGCCGGCGTCGGCGCAGTCAAGCCTAAAGCCTCGCTCAAGGTGGCGGCGGCCGTTCGGCCAACAACGAGGCCGGAATCCGTGGGCCGGTGCGCAAGCCGCGTTCCAGTTCGGTCAGGATCTGATGGACTCGCTGCAAGGGGTCTGAAACCTCCCACAACGCACGCCCGAAGACAAGGTAGTCGGCGCCCGTGCGTAAGCCGCAGGCGGCTTCGGCGCCCACTTGGCCTCGAACCGAGGTCACGATCAGAAAACGCCGGCCGCAGGCCGCGCGCACCCGGCTGGCATGCTCGGGATCGATATAAACCCCGTCCACCGCTGCCTGTGCGGCGAAACGGGCCAAGCGGAGCAGTTGCTGGTCGTCGCCCAGCAGCGCTTCCGTCGGTCGCACCAAGCTTAAATACGTCGCCACCGCCAACAGGTAGGGCCGGCGCAAGCCCTCCAGTTGGCACAAGCGGCTGATTTCCGCCCGCGTGCGCTCGATTCCTTCGGCCGAATAGTTGGGGTGAAGGTCGAACATCTTGACCCCCAAGCGGGTGGCTTGGACCGCCGCTCGCGACAGCAGCCTGGGGCTGTCTTGAAACTTCAAATCCAGGAAGATCTCGCCACCGCGGCGGCGGATGGCGCGCAGCAAATCGGGCCCGGCCTGCAAAAACAGGTGCTTGCCAACCTTGAACATTCCTACTTGGTTGGCCAGCCGTTCCACCATCTGCAGCGCTTCTCCCGGGCTGCCGTGATCGAGTTCGACAATCACCCGCTCGCGAAGCGCGCTTTGGCGTAAAATTGAAAAAGGCCAATAATCAGGCACGGCGATAGGTACAAACCTCGCGCTACTGCCGCAGTCGTCGCGGATCTTATGCAGAGCTGGATGAAGGGAAAGTAGATCCAGCCTTTTTACCTTGTCAAGGGGCGAGAGGTGGTGCTTCCGATGTGGGCGCCCACGCGCAGCTTATTCTCGTCGTTGCAGTTAGTTGATTCGCTGCTTTCCCCCGCGGCGCTACAGAATTGCTCCGACCTCTTTCGCCCGCTTGCGGGGGGAGGGTGATTGATGGGGGTACGCCTGGCTACCTCACGCGTGACGTGCGCTTGGGCGTCCCATGATAGCGTGGTAGATGACCAACAGGACCACAGCGCCGAGGAAGGCCACCACAATGCTCCAGGCATTGAAACCAGTCACCCCGGGCTGTCCGAAAGCGTGGAAAATAATCCCACCGATATAGGCGCCGACAATCCCCAGGACAATGTCCCAAAAAAAGCCTTCGCCATGCCGATTGATGGTCAAACTGGCGAGAAATCCTGCAATCAAACCCACGCATAACCAGGCGATCCAGCCGGCTGCAGGCCAGTTATTGCCGCCGTTTACGGCCTGGGCCAGGGCCGGGGTGGCGACGGCGAGCGATACGACCAAGGATAGCGAGGCAACGGTTTTGGACATGACATGCCCTCCGATCAGCTATTTTGGAAACATTGCGCGCTTGGCCGCAATCATTAACTTATGCGGAAAGAGATGAGGGCAAGCTCCAGAAACACTGTATCCGCGGGTCCTTTCCCCGCGTAGCCTTCAGCGTCGAGCGGGCTCGCTCAAGGGGAGTCCCAGCAGATGGCGGCGCAACCAATCCAAGGCCAATTGGGAGGCGCCTAATTTGACCCATTCCCGATTCCCCCGCATCCAATGGGTGCGCGCTTGGCTGACCGCGGGCGCCTCCAGCGCAAAGCAGACCGTGCCCACCGGTTTGTCGGGGGTGCCGCCGTCAGGGCCCGCGATTCCCGAGGTGGCGATCGCTAGGTCGGCGCCGGTGACCCGGCGGGCGCCGGCGGCCATTTCGCTGACGCATTGCTCGCTGACGGCGCCATGGCGCTCGATAGTGTCCGAGTTAACGCCCAGCAGCTTGATCTTGGCAGCATTGGAATAGGTGACCAGCACGCTCAGGAGATACTTCGAGGAGCCAGGGACGTTGGTCAGGCGATGGCCAATCAGTCCGCCGGTGCACGATTCAGCCACCGCCAGGGTTAACCCGCGCGCGCTGAGCAGTCGGCCGACGGTTTCTTCCATCGAGGTGTCCCCTTCGCCATACACGTAGGGGCCGATTTTGGCCATCACGCGCGCGCTCAATTCCTCCAGGCGCGCGGCCGCCGCATCGGGCCGCCCGCGCACCGCCAAGCGCAAAGAGATCTGCGGAAAACTGGCGCGAAAAGAGACCCGAGCTTCTTCGGGCTTGATCACCCCGCTGACCAATTCGTCCAGTCCCGATTCGCTAATCCCGTAGGTTTGGAAGGTGCGGTTGACCAGCACCTGGTCGGCGCCCCGATTCTCCACCAACCACGGTACCACGCTGTCTTGCATCATCGGCTTCATCTCGCGCGGCACACCGGGCAGCACGACGAGATGGCAGACGTGGGAGGCTTGCGGCACGGCTAGACGGAAGCCGGGAGCGGTCCCAACCGGGTTAGCGATAATCTCCGCGCCCTGAGGGAAGAGGGCCTGCTTGAGATTGTTTTCGGGCATCTGGCGGCCATTGGCGGTGAAGATCTGCCGGATGTGCTCGGCGCTAGCTTCGTCGCGTAGCAATGGTTTGCCGGCCAGGCGCGCGATCGTTTCGGTCGTCAGGTCGTCGGCCGTAGGTCCCAAACCGCCGGTCGAGATTACCACGTCGGCCAGTCCCATCGCGGTACGCCAGGCCCACTCCAGCCGTTCGGAATAATCGCCTACCGTGATGACGCTGACCACGTCCAGGCCGAGCTGGCTCATGAGATCGGCCAGATAACTGGCATTGGTGTCGGTAATCCGGCCGCTGGTCAATTCGTCGCCGGTGGAGAGAATCGCAACCCGCTCGATCATGCTCATGCTCCCTGCGCGTTACCAGCCATGGGCGGCTACCTTCCTGGCATACTACCGCCCGCTGGCTAGGATCGAGGATTCCCGCGTGTTCAGCCTACTCGCCCCGAACTGGGGGCGGCGGTTCCTGGATCTCCAGCTCGACCCCGCTCACCCCGCTCACTTGGCGTACCACGGTCAGCGCCAACTCATCCCAGGGTGGCACTAGGGCGCTGCTTCTGAGAAGGACCTGGCCCCGCGAGCTCTCCACTGCAATCGCGGCATGGCCTATCTTGGGATGGGCCATCAGCGCCGCTCGCACTTGCGCGGCCAGGCAGTGGTCCGCCAATGCTTGGCGCGCTGCAAGGTCCTCGGCTGCGGCAATCTCGTGCACCATCAGCGCCAGGGCTTCGCTGATAAGGGTCAGTGGACGGGCCGCGGTGTTGACCGTTAGATCGTAGACTGCTGGGTCGTTGAGGCCCAGCCCATTCATGAGGTGGGCTACCCAGGCTTGCATCTCCTGATCGTGATGGAGCAAACGCCGCTCGGCCGCGCCAGCTTCCAGCCCTTCTTCACGCATCACCGTTTCTACCCGCGCTTTGAGCGGGCTTACGGCGCGGACGCGCAGCAATTCACTGATGCCGGCGGGCAGCATGCAAGGAATCACTCGCCCCACAATCACGACGTGATGGTCGCCGACAAAGTTCAGGGCGACGGCGCGAAAGTAAGTATACAAACGGGCGCTGTCCAGGGTTAGCCGCTCCCAGAAGCGGGGCTGGCGGGCATCGATGAGATCGAGCATCCTGCGGTCCAGGCCGAAGCGGCGAGCCGCCTCGGCCGCCATCTCGTCGGGCCCCACCAGCGTGCATTCCAACCGCTGAGCCAAGGCGCGTCCCAGCTCCAAGCCGCGAGCGCCCAGTTGTTGTCCAATCGCGACCACTGCCATGAGGATTGCCTCGCCTCCACGCCGGGTGCAGCAATTGTAAAGCCGAGGGCGGGCGCTGCGCAAATCGACCCAGCGCGCGGGCGCCCTTGCCGCGAAGCTAACCGCGTGACAGCCTGGCAGCTGGGCCCAGGGTGAGAAATCCCCCACACAGCATGCAACGCGGCGCGCGCGGGGAGGCCTGGGTGGCGCGTGCCCGATCACACATGGTGGGAGATGGCGAGAAATAAGGCGCCCGGACTGCTCTCCGGGGAAGCAATCAATCCGCGCCCGATCAATGCCCAGATGGGCGTGGCGGATTTAATCGACAGCGCGTTTCTGGCCTACAACGGCCGCCGACTGCGCGAGGCCTGCCGTCTGTTCACGGAACGGATGCTGGCCCCGGACACCGTGGTCGGCATGAGCATCACAGGCGCCTTGACTCCCGCCGGAGTAGGCATGTCCTGTCTAATTCCGCTGGTGGAGCACGGCTTCGTGGATTGGATCGTTTCCACCGGCGCCAACCTCTATCACGACACCCACTTCGGACTGGGACTCAAGATGTTCCAGGGGCGTGCCGAGGCCGACGATGTGGCTCTGCGCGAAGCGGGAGTGGTACGCATCTACGATATTTTTTTTGATTACCGGGTGCTGCTTTCAACCGATGCCTTCTTTCGCGAGCTGGCCCGCCAGCCGGAATTTCAGCATCCAATGAGCAGCGCGGAATTCCATTACCGCGCCGGCCGCTACGTCGCCGAACGCGAACGGGTGCTCGGGCTGGAACGCCGCTCGCTGCTGGCGGCGGCGCATGAACACGCAGTCCCGCTCTATACCTCCTCGCCGGGCGATTCCTCCATCGGCATGAACCTGGCGCTGCTGGAACTGGAGGGCTATGGGCTACGGCTGGACCCGCTGGCCGACGTCAACGAAACCGCGGCGATCGTGTACGCGGCCAAGCGGCAAAAACTCAACAGCGCGGTCTTTATCCTGGGCGGCGGTTCGCCCAAGAATTTCATGCTGCAAACCGAGCCGCAAATTCAGGAAGTGTTGGGGGTGGCCGAGACCGGTCATGATTACTTCCTGCAGATAACCGACGCGCGGCCCGACACCGGCGGGCTGTCGGGCGCCACCCCAGCCGAAGCGGTGAGCTGGGGCAAGATTGATCCGAGCAAATTGCCCGATACGGTGGTTTGCTATGTCGATAGCACGGTAGCCCTGCCCTTGATCACCGCATATGCGATGGCGCGGCGCGAGGCCCGCCCGCCGCGGCGCTTGTACGAGCAGCGCCAGCGGATGCTGGACCAACTCAAGGAGGCCTACGAGGTGGTGCGCAAGGAGCGCCAGCAGAAAGGACAATCATGAACTGGGAGCTCGAGCTGAGTTGCGCGCGTCGGGCCGCCTTGGAGGCCGGTCGAATTATCCGCGATTACTTTGGTGGCGAGGCCTTTACGGTGGGCTCCAAGGGCAAGCAGGGGCCGGTAACCTCGGCCGATCTGGAGGCCGACGCTGCTGTCAAGAGCATCCTGGGGGAGGCTTTTCCCGCCGACGCCTGGCTGTCGGAAGAGACCGCCGACAATTCGGCGCGTCTGTCCTGCCAGCGCGTGTGGATCGTCGATCCGCTAGACGGCACCAAGGAGTTCATCAAGCGAATCCCTGAATTCGCGGTCGCCATTGCGCTCGCCCAAGAGGGCGTACCGGTAGTGGGCGTGACCTACAACCCCATCAAGGACGAACTGTTCTGGGCGGCGCGCGGGCGGGGTGCTTTCTTGGGCGAGCAGCCCATTCACGTTACGCCCACTACCAATCTGGGCCGAGCCAAGCTCCTGATCAGCCGCAGCGAAGAGGCCCGCGGGCGCTGGAAGCCGTTTGAACATCTGGCCTTACTCAAGGCCACTGGCAGCGTGGCCTATAAGCTGGCGCTGGTGGCGGCGGGACGTGGCGACGCCACTTTCAGCCGCTCCCCTAAAAGCGAATGGGATGTCGCCGCGGGCCATATTCTGCTCAGCGAGGCGGGCGGGTTGCTGACCGCGCGCGACGGCAGCGCGCTGCGCTTCAATCAGCCGACGGTGCGCGTGCCTGGGATTATCGCCTCCAACCGCCTGCTGCATCCACAATTGGTGGCGCTGGCCAACCGTCCCGATCTGCCGGCGGACTGACCCTCCACGGCTCAGACCAGGGCGCCGGCGGCACGCAAACGAGCGATCTCGCCGTCCTCCAGCCCCAGCACTTCGCGCAGCACCTGATCGGTATCCTGGCCCAGGGTAGGCGCGGCCCAGCGCAACTGGCCCGGGGTGCGCTCCAGGCGGTAGGCGAGGCCGTCGTAGGGCGCGGCGCCGACCTCGCGATGTTCCAGCCAATGCCAGAAATCGAAGGCCAACAGGTTGTCGTCGTGATGCAGATCCAGGCAGTTTTGCACCGGATAGGCGGCCACCCCCACGGCCTGCAGGCGTGCGGTCAGATCCCAGACCTCCTGCTCGCGCACCGCGGCGGCGATGAAACTGTCCAGCGCGGCGCCCCCGCGTATCCGCTCCAGCATCGTGGCGAACGGCTCGCTGCCCGGCGGATTTCCCAGGGTCGCGAGCAAGGCTTGCCACTGCTGGTCATCGCTCACCGCGATCGCGATCCATCGCTCCTCGCCGCCTTCGTCGCGCGCGCGATAGGCGCCGTGAGGCGCATAGCGATCGCTGTGATTTCCCTGGGGTTGCAGTACTCGCCCGGTGGCGAAATGGTCGATCAGGGCGGGCGCGAGAAAATGCAGGCTAGCCTCGTATTGAGATAGGTCGATGTATTGGCCGCGGCCGGTGCGCTGACGGTAATCCAGCGCCGCGATCAGGGCCGTGGCGCCCAGGCGGGGAGCGACGTAATCGGTATACGCGCCGTACGGTGGGGCGGGTTCGCCGTCGGGATAACCCGAGATGTAAACAAAACCGGACAAGGCCGCCATCAGTTGGCCGAAGCCGGGCATCATAGCATGGGGACCGGTCTGGCCCTGCAAGCAAGAGGAAAGCATGATCAGATCGGGTTTGAGGGAGCACAGATGGTCGTAGTCCAGCTCCCACTTGCGCATCGCCTTGGGCGTGAAGTTCTCCACCACCACGTCCGCCCATTCCACCATCCGTCGGGCCAGCGCGCGCGCTTGTGGATGGTTCAAATCAAGCGTCAGGCTCTTCTTGGAGGTGTTGTAGCCGGCGAAGAATTGACTGCGATTCAGACCGAATTTGCCGTCGGCCCATGGTGGCGCCATTCGAAGCACGTCGGGATGGGTGGCGCTTTCAATTTTGATCACTTCGGCGCCGTTGTCGGCCAAATATTTGGTGATAAGCGGGCCGACCGCGACCCAGGTGAAATCGAGCACATGCAGGCCGGCAAAAGCTGAGCATGGATCGGTAGCCACGCTCAGATCGCGCCTGCCGCGTGCAGGCGGCTCAGGTCATCGCGACTCAAACCGAGTAGCTCCCCGTACACCGCCTGATTATGCTCACCCAGCGCGGGCGGCGGCTGGGTTGGTGTCAGCGGCGTTTGGGAGAGCCGGGCGAAGGGCCCGGGCACGGTTAGCGTGGGCAACCCGGGGGGCGCGGCCATCGGAACAAAGAACTGGCGCGCCGCCAATTGTGGGTCGCGCGCGATGTCGGCTACCGAATTGACCGGCGCCAGCAGGATGCGCCGGCGAAGCCCCTGGCGATAGATTTCCGCTCGCGTCATCGGCAGCAGAAAAGCTTGCACCGCTTGGTCAAGCTCGCGCACCTGCGCCAGTTCCTCGGCGCTGGCCGCCATCAGCATGCCCGGTGCCCAAGTTTCCCACGCCATGGAGTTCATCCAGGGTGCAGCCTGGCCCTGCTCGTCCATCCACTGAATCAGCGCGCGGGTGGAAGGGGCCCCGGCAGCTCCGATGATCAGCACCGCCACGTGGCCGTCGGCGCAGCGGTAGATGAGGCGCTGTTGCAAACCGAGCGCGGCAGACCAGGCGCCGCTGCGACGAATCCAGTTGCCGTGCATGATCGGCATCGCTTGCTCGTTCATCAGGGTACCCACCACGCAAGCTTGCATGTTTATTACCACGCGCTGACCTATTCCGCTGCGCTGGCGAGCATAATGAGCGATTAGCGCTGCTACGGCGGCTTCGGCGCCGGCGTGCAGACCCGCTTGCGGCAGACTCATTTGCAAGGGCGGGCGACCGGCTTCGCCCATCATGTACATCATTCCGCCGGCGGCCCATACGGTCAGATCGGTGGCGGCAAATTGAGTACCCGGGCCACGGTCGCCAAAGGGAGTGATCGTGACCTGGATCAGCCGGGGGTTAGTAGCGGCCAGTTGTTCGTAATCCACCGAGCGTGTGGCCAAATAACCGGGCGCAAAGGATTCCACCACGAAATCGGCGTGACGGGCCAGTTCGCCCAGCAGCCGGCGCCCGTCGGCGCTGTCCAGATTCAAGGTGACCGAGCGCTTGCCCGCCTCGTACGCGAGAAAATAGAGGCTGCGCTGGGGGCCGGGAAGGTCGTCCAAGAAGGGCGGGATGCGGCGGGTGACGCAGCCCATCGGCGGCTCGATTTTGATTACGTCGGCGCCCAAGTCGGCAAAAATTCGGCCGCACAGCGCGCCTCGGTCATCGCTCAGATCCAGCAGGCGAAAGCCCGCTAGCAGCTCACAACTCATCAGCCCACCTCACGGCTATCACCTGACACACTAGCGCAAAGCCGATGCTGCCGGTAAGTCGCTGGCCAAGCTATGGCGGGCCCAGGTGCTAATCGCTACTGTTTGGGGCGATGAGAGTAATCGCTGATTTCCTAATCGTGTTGGGCGTGATGCTACTGACCGGAACCGGCTGGATCATGCTGGCCGCCATCGCGCGGGTAGATCCGTCGCAAAACGGATTGTGGGCGCTGACGATTTTAGTGTCGATGCTGGGGGCGGCGATGTTTACCGCCGGCGTGCTGGTCCATCTGCGTAAATGGCAGGGCGATTGACGGCAATCAACCTCAGGCCAGGGGCAAGGTGAAATAGAAGGTCGCGCCGTGGCCTAGTTCGGATTCCACCCAGATGCGCCCACCCAACCGGTCCACCACTTTCTTGCAGATCGCCAGTCCGATCCCGGTACCCTGGTATTCCTGGCGCGAATGGAGCCGCTCGAACATGTTGAAGATCCGATCGGCGTCGCGCGGCCGAATCCCAATCCCGTTGTCGCGCACGGCGAACTGCCAGTAGCGATCCTTGCGGCAGGCTTCCACCACCACCAGCGGAGGTTGCTGACCGCGAAACTTGAGCGCATTGGCGATGAGGTTCTGAAAGAGCTGCAAAAGCAGGGCGCGATCGCCCATCACGGTGGGCAAATCTTCAAAGCGTACCTGCGCGTGGGAGGCTTCGATCGCAGAAGCCAGGCCATGGACGATATCGCCGACCAAGGCTTGGCAATTCACCTCAGCCAGCGCCTCGGCGCCGGACTTGATGCGGGCGTAATCGAGCAGCGCGTCGATAAGTTCGCTCATCTGGCGCGCTCCCTGATCGATATATTTCAGGTACTGCTGGACTTCGCCATCGTCGTAAGCAGCCAGTCGGCGCTGGAGCAATTGGGCGAACGCACCCAGGGTGCGCAGCGGCGCCTTCAGGTCGTGCGAAACTACCGCCGCGAACTGATCGAGCTCGGCATTGGAGCGAGCCAACTCACGCGCCCGCTCGGCCAAGCGGCGTTCCGTTATGTCGCGCGATATAGACATTACGCCTACCGCCTCGCCGTGGGTGCCGAGCAGGGGAGCTACGGTGACCGTAATGTCGACCACGCGGCCGTCGGGGTGGACGAACTGGCTTTCGAGTGACAGGGGCACCCGCTCCTTGAGCACGCGCCGTACCGCTTGCTCGTAGGGTTCGTTGCGATCGATAAAATCCAAGAAACCGGGTTTGGTTCCCATGGCCTGGCTGGCCTTGATTCCGAACAGCCGTTCGGCACCTGGATTCCAGCTGGTGACCCGCAATTCGAGGTCGCGGCTGGTGATCGCTTCCTCGGCGGATTCCACGATCGAGGCCAACAACTGTCGCTCGCGTTCGGCCCGCTTGCGTTCGCTGATGTCGCGCTGAGTGGAGATGATTACTTCTCGCCCGTCGGGCCGTTTTATGGCCTGATGGACGACCTCGAATTCGCCCCAACTGCCGTCTTTGCGCCGCAGCCGTACCTCCTCGGTAGTGGGTTGGCCAGGATTGTGCAGGGCTTTGGCCAAACTGGCGCGCAGCCATTGCGCCTGATTGGGCGGTAGGTACCAGAAGGCCGAGGTTCCGATCACGTCGGCGGGCTTGTAGCCCAGCACGCGCTCCGTGGAGTCGCCGGCGTACTCTAGGATTCCGTCGGGCCGGATCACCGCGACCGCTTCGGAGAGATTCTCGGTCAGCGAGCGGTAGAATTCCTCACGCTGGCGCGATTCGACGTCGGCTTCGTGGCGATGGAGGGCTTGGGCGAAGAGGGTGGCGATGGCGCTGACGAAGTTAAGATCGTCGGAGCTGAAGTTGCGTTGGGTGGTGGTATAGGCGCCCAGCGTGCCATAAGGGCGCTGGCGGCCGGAAATGGGTACGACTAAGCCGCTGCGCACCCCATGCCGCGTGGCCCAAGCGCTTTCGAAATGGCCACTGGCGGCGAAATCGTCTTCCACCGATGGCTGCAAGGTGGTCAGCACCTGGCGAGCCTGGGGAAATTCTTTGAGGGGAAAGATACGCGGCGCTTGCCCGTACTTCTCCAGCGTGCCGGCATTGACCCGCAGATGCTCGCCGTCGGCTTGCAGCTCCAGAAGCGAACAGCGGTCGACGTTGAGGATGCGGCGCACGACTTCGGTGGCCTCGCGCGCCAAGGCCTGCGGCTCCAGCCCCTCCAGCGCCCGTTGGCCGAAGGCCGCCACCGCTGACTGCTGCGCCACGCGCCGTTCCAATTCGCGCTCAATCCGGACCCGTTCGGTGACATCCGCCGCGCCCATCACGCCGCCGATCACCGCACCGGTGGCGTTCTTGATGGGAGTCATCCACACGTCCAGGGTGCGCCCCTTCAGATGCATCGTGTCGCTGACCTGCTCGCCCGCCAGGACCCGCCGGCGTCCCTCGATGATGCGCTCGGCGGGCCAGGCGTTAGTCCTAAGCAACGAGCTTCCCACCAGGTAGTTGGGCGAGCGGCCCAGGACCTGCAGCTCGAGGCCTGCCGACATCGTGTAGATTCCGGTGGAATCCCACGCCGCCAACAGCAGGTTGGGAACGTTATTGATAACGGTGGCGAGCAACTCGCGATTACGCCAGACGTCGCTCAGGTCGGTCACCACCACCGCCAGCAGCGGCCCGCCCGCGGTTTCCATCGGCTGCACCGAAATCTGCACCGGCACGCGCGATTGATCGCGCGCAACCAAGGTCAGCTCGCGGGCGACCCCGCCGCTGGCCATCAGGCGCTCGAAGGCACCCGCGTCGGGGCCGCTCAGGAAGTTTTCGAAACGGATGCCGATGACTTCATCCAGCGTATACTTGACGCTTTGCGCAAAGCGGCGGTTGGCATAGCTGATCGTGCCGTCCGGCAGCAGCGCTAGCGCCCCCTCGCTCATGTTTTCAACCAGCACCCGGTAGGGCTGGTCGGCGCCTTGTAAGGTGAAGACCTGCGGGCCAGTGGGGTGTGCAATGACCAACGCGTCAATCTCGCCGCGTGCGATCGCCCCTAGGGTGGTTTCCAGCTCTTCCACACGGCGCCGCAGGCTCTCTTTGGAGCCGGCCGAGACTGCGCTCTTGCGCTGACCCCTCATCGAGCCACAGTCACTGCGTCTGCTTGAAAGTCCTTGGCCGCCACCCCGGCGGCTTTCAGGGCACTGGCGACACGAGCTTCCGACAGCAGGCCGACCACCCGGCTGGCGGTCTTGGCGGATACGATTAAGGTGGGTACCGCTAATACTTCCTGCGCTGTAGCCAGCGTGTGCTCTTGATAGACGTCGATCACCCGCAACTCAAAGGATGAGCGCAGCAAGCGCGCGCAGACAGCGCGCAAGCCAATCACCGCTTGCGTGCTATGCGGGGTCATTCCAGCGATGAACAATTGCAGCCGACAGGCCACCTGCTCGGTGGGAGAACTTTGCTGGCGCGGGCTGGCCATAGTAATCTTTAACTGACTATCACAGTTGCAGTCCCAGCCCAACCATTGCTCGGCCGGGATCGGCCCGATCTCCGATCAACCGGCGGCAAGAGTTGCACCTTCCTCCCCCATAATACAATTTGTGGAGCTGATTCAACAGATTGTTGATTTATTTTCACGCCAATTGTTGGCTCGATCGGCGCTCACGTTCTTTGGGCCGCTTCGGTCCCTGCCACCTCTGTATCGTCAAGCGCTGAACCCGATGCAATCAAACGCTTCATGCCAGAGATGGCCGCCCGTTCGCCAGCTCTTGCGCCCGGCCCCCGCGGCGGGTGAGATTAGCCGCCATGGAAAGCTCGGATCGGCGCGGATGGTTGGTGGTGGGCAGCTTGGCGGTGGTGTTGTGCATCGTCCAAGGGCCGGCCGGTTCCACTATTGGGGTGTTCCTCCCGGCGATCATTCGACAATTTGGCGCCACTCACGCGCAGGCGGCGCGCATCGCGACCGCCTCAATTCTGGCCACCGGAATCGTTTCTCCGGTGGTGGGATGGCTGCTGGATCGGATCCAGGCCCGCTGGGTGATGGCCGTCGGTATCGCGCTGACCGCGGCCGGTTATCTGCTGGGTAGCCGGGCCAGTTCTCTGACCCTGCTGATCAGCGCCTATGCGCTGCTCGGGATCGGGGTGGCGGCGGGGACTTTTTTGCCCGCGACCTTGGTTGCGGTGGGCTGGTTCAAGGAACGGCGCGGGATGGCGATCGGGCTTGCGTTGGTGGGATTTTCGGTCGGGATGACGATCTGGCCGGTGGTCGTGGGCCAGCAACTGGTCCATCACCCCTGGCAACAGGCGATGGTCTGGCTGGCGGTCCCGATGCTGCTCGTTGCGTTACCGTTGGTGCTGCTGGCGGTGCGCCAGCGCACGGCCGGAGGCAACGATCTCAAAAACCAACGGGCTACCCTGCCGGGGCTGGAGAGCGCTCAGTTGGTGCGGGCGCGGGCGTTCTGGCTGCTGTTGGCGGTGCAATGCCTATACGGGCTGGCGGTGGGCAGCATCTACATTTTTATCGTTTCATACCTGATTTGGGTCGGCTTCAGCCCACCCACGGCTGCCACGATCTTTGGCATTCAGGCGCTGGGCGCCGGCGTCGGCTTTCTAGTCATGGGCTGGCTCGCGGATCGGCTGGGCGCGCGACCCACGATGTTGCTAACGATCGCGGGCTCGGTCTTCAGCATTGTGTGCCTGAGTCATGCCGGCCCCAGCATGATGGGATGGCTGTTCGTGGTGGTGTTTTGCGTTTTTTGGTCCACCACTGCGGGCGCTCCGCACGCGATCATTCCCCTGCTGGCGGCCGAGGCGCTGGGGATGCGCCGGTTCGGCGCGGTGATAGGGCTGCTGCAATTTCTTTCCAACGTCTGTCTGGGGAGCGCGCCGCTTGTTTCGGGACGCATCTTCGACGTCACCGGGGGCTACGGCTATGTGCTGGTGCTGGCGATTGCCCTGCACGCTGGCGGCGCGCTGTGCAGCGCGCTGATCTATCCGGCGCCTGGGCACGACGCTATTCCCGCCCAGTGGCAAACCGCTGCGGGGTAGTTCATGGCTGCGCGTCTGGGCTACGCGCGTGGTCGGCCGCGTCCTCACCGGGCGCCGGCTCGTAGCCCAGCGTGCGCCAGTCGGTGGTTTTCGGCACGATCCCCTCGAAGGAGCTAACTCGGGCTTGGCCCAGCTCCAGGCCGGCAGTCCCAATTGCGGGCTGGCCGGCGCGCACCGCCTTGGCCGCTGCCACCATCTGCTTGCGAAATTGCGCCACCGCCAAGTCGCTGATGCCCAGGCGCTCCTGGCTGCGGTCGGCGATTGCACCCATCGATTCCCACATCGCCATGTCCTGAGTGGGAATGCCGTCCATGCCGGTGAAGGAGCCCTCCTTCATCGCGCGCCGATCCTGCAGGTAATGGTTGTCGTGCGAACGAATGGGCAGCCAGTTGGCGTCCAGGTCGATCCCCGGTCGCGCCACGCAATAACGCCGCCAGGCTTCTTGATCAATCCCCGCGGTTTCGTGCCATGCGATGAAATGGAACATGGTGTTGTGGTCATCGATGGGGATGATCGCCTGAGACAGTTTGTACATATTGTTGGGCGGAATCAGCACGGTGAATGGAGCGATATACACGGTAATCCGCACATAGTCGTGAGTTTCGGGATTGAAGATCGGGGTGCGGATCGCGGCGTAACGGAAACCCCATTTATGCACCTGCGCACGCATTCTAGGCGCCTTGTCGGTGGAGGGGCGCAGCCATTGCTTGTCGTTGGCCTGCGCGCCCGCCACTTGCGCCGGTGCGATATCGGTGGAGTGCAGGCTTGAGCTGTGCGAGGAATCGATCGCACCCTCCAGCACCTGGGCCCAGTTACACCGGATGTGCATCTTAACGATACTGACGCGGGTCTGCGCGGTCGGTGCCCAGGGCGGAGCCTGGAAGCGCGGCTGCTGATTGGGTGGTCCCATGTAAATCCAGACGAAGCCGGCGGCCTCATGAGTGGGATAAGATTTATGCTTGACCTTCTCGCGCAGCGACGAGCCGGTGGGTTCCGAGGCCATGTCAACCACGTTGCCCTCGACGTCGAATTTCCATCCGTGAAACAGACAGCGCAGACCGCAGTCCTCGTTGCGGCCGTACACCAGCGAGGCGCGGCGATGGGGACAATGCTCGTCCAAGGCGCCCAGCCGGCCCAGGCTGTCGCGGAACAGGACCAAATCTTCGCCCAGTAAACGCACCCGGCGTGGCGTGCCGTCGGATTCGGCCAGCTCCTCCGAGAGGGCGGCTGGCAGCCATTGCCGGCGCATGATCTGACCCATCGGCGCATCGCCCTGGACCCGGCACAGCAGTTCGTTGTCCTGGGGACTTAACATCGCCTCTCCTCCGCGCGGTTGCTGGATTGAAACTCAATACTTAGAGAGCTAAGTATCGAACTAACACCGATCGGGCGCCCTTGTCCAGCTGCCAAAGCTGAGCCTTTGGTTGCCGCCAGGTTGCGCCCTGCTAATTTAACCAAAGGTGAGTGGGTGTTGGCCACCACGGAGGTTGGTCTGGCGATGTTTGAGTCGGCGCACCAGGGGTGCGAGGTCACGCTTTGGCGTCAGCTTGAGGCCGCGCCGTCGTGAGTGCGGGCAAGCCATCGAGCGAGGCGCAAACGATTCTGCGCTATTGGCTGGAGGCGGTGCCCAACGACCGCCTGGCCCATCTTATTCGCGACGCCGCGCGCGGGGTAACTCGCGCGTTAACGCGACGACTAGCCGAGCGCGGCATACCCTTTGGCCACTGGGTCTTTTTGCGCATCCTATGGGAGCGCGACGGTCTAACCCAGCGCGAACTGAGCGAGCAGGCGGGGCTGACCGAACCTACCACCTTGGCCGCCTTGCGCGTGATGGCCAGGCGTGGGTACGTCCGGCGCGACCGGCGCGCCGACAATCGGCGCAACAATTATGTTTGCTTGACCCCGGCCGGCCGCAGGCTCAAGCAGGAGCTGGTGCCGTTGGCATTGCAGGTCAATCAAGTCGCAGTTGCTGGGGTTCCGGCGCAGGATGTCACGCGTACCCGCCAAGTGCTGTTGGCGATGATCCGCAATCTGGCCGAAGATGAGGTTAGCGCCATGGCCCAGCGGCCCACGGCTTTGTTTTCGGCCAGGCAGACACGAAGCAAAGCAGCGAAAAAGGAACAGGCCTGAAGCGCGCTGCGCGCTGCCAGGTGTGACACGCCGCGCCATGTCCCGAAGCACATTCAGTGCAATTTTCTTCGAAACGCGACCAACGCTTGAACTGCTTCGCGCCGACAGACGGCACCGATACTCGGCGCGCCACGCAGGCTTCAAGCGTCCGCTATTTCTGCAGGGTGGCTAAAAAGCTTTGGATATCGCGGACCTGCTGCGGCTTGTTCGGGCAAGCTTCGCTGCATTGGTCGGGCAACATGTCCCAGATCTTGCCAAAAGGAATCGCGCCGTGGTAGCGCCGCCGCAATGCGGTCAAATCAGCGACCTGCTCGGCCGAAAATGAAGCCATCGGACCATTGCCTTTGGCGTCGTCGCCATGGCAAGGGGCGCAGTAGGAATGAAAGAGCCGCCTGCCGGTTGCGACGGTTGCCGGAGGTGTCATTTGCGCCGGCGCGACCTCCGTCAGCATAACCGTCGCGCAGAAACCTAACGTTGCCGCGAGTTTTTTCATGCCTCAACCTCCGGCGACAAAACTCTATTTTCGCGGACTTTGTAAGCAACCTTGCGGATCACAACGGCGCCAAGCCGCGCAAATTCGTTTTTCGCAGCCGCAGGCCGCAACGATAACGGGCTTTAGCCTGAGCTCCTGGCTTTTGTCACTTCCCCTATGTAGACAGATTTTCTAACGCATACTTTAACGAGTTTTTGATGGCATGACCAGCTGCACCGGTGCTCAGATCCCCGAACAATGCGTTTAGCGCTGTCGCCTCGCCGGTTCGAAACTTCAGTTCGCAAAAAGACCGTCAGGACCCGACCAATGGTGCCGTCGAGTTCAATTTACGCGCTGCGAAAGTCGCTCGGCGCTGCTCGTGCTGGCGGGCAATCTAGCAGGGAAAAAACTTCACAATCGCATGGCCCACAAGTCGCCAAGAAGATTTCGGTGCGCGCTAACTGCCCTCAAGCTGGCGGCGCAGGACTTCGTTGATAACCTTGGGATTGGCCTTGCCGCCCATCGCTTTCATCACCTGCCCGACAAAGAAGCCGAACAGCTTGTTGCGTCCGCCGCGATATTCCGCGACCTTATCGGGCTCGCTTTGCAACACGCGCTGGCAGGCGTGGGCGATCGCGCTTTCGTCGGAGACCTGGGCCAGTCCCAACTCGGCCACGATAGCCAACGCGCCCTGACCCGACTTGCACATCGCGGCAAAAGCAGTCTTGGCGGCATTGAGGCTGATAGTGTCGCGTTCGACCAGCTTAAGTAGGGTGCCCACCTCACCGGCCGGCGGAACTGCCTGGGCCAGCTCGCGCCCGCTTTCGTTGACCACTCGCAAGACTTCGGTCATGACCCAATTGGCCGCCATCCGGATATTGCTTACGGCCGGCAGCAGGGCCTCGAAGTAGTCGGCCAGCTCGCGTTCGGCGGTGAGAACTTGCGCCTCGTAAGCGCTGATCCCCAGTTGTTCAACGTAGCGCGCGCGCCGTTGGGCGGGCAGCTCGGGCATCCGCGCCGCGACCGCCTCGACCAGCTCGCGTGGGGCCAGCACCGGGGCCAGATCGGGTTCGGGAAAATAGCGATAATCGTGGGCGAACTCCTTGGATCGCATCGGGTGGGTGGTGCCACGATCGGGATTCCACAGACGGGTTTCCTGCGCAATGCGCTCGCCCGCGCGCAAGGCCTCGATCTGGCGCTCGATCTCGTATTCGATCGCGTTCTCGACGTGGCGGAAGGAGTTCATGTTCTTGACTTCGACCTTGGCGCCCAGCTCGGTGGCGCCGCGGGGACGCACCGAAACGTTGGCATCGCAGCGGAAGTTGCCTTCTTCCATGTTGCCGTCGGAGACCTTGAGATAGCGCACGATTGCGCGCAGCTCTCGCAGATATGCGCTAGCCTCGCGCGCAGAACGCAGGTCGGGTTCGGAAACGATCTCTACTAGTGGCAGGCCTGAGCGGTTGTAATCCACCAGGCTGCAATCGGGCAGATGGATGTTCTTGCCGGCATCCTCTTCGAGATGGATACGCACCAGGCGGATGCGGCGGGGCTGAGCGCCCTCCTCGCCAGGCAGTTCGAGATAACCACCCACGCATAGCGGCTGGTCATACTGGCTGATTTGGTATCCCTTGGGCAGGTCGGGGTAGAAGTAGTTTTTGCGCGCGAAGGTGGAGGAGCGCATGATTTGGCAATGGGCGGCCAGCCCCAGCCGGATAGCCAGTTCCAACACTCGTCGGTTGAGCACTGGTAGCGTCCCAGGCATCCCCATGCACACCGGGCAGACGTGGCTATTGGGTGGTGCGCCGAACTGGCTGGAGCAGGCGCAAAAGCATTTGCTCTGAGTCAGGAGCTGGCTATGAACTTCCAGCCCGATTACGGCTTCGTATTCCAATGAAGCAACCGCGCTCGCCATTGAATAATCCTCATTCCACCTGCTCAGCGCGAGCGCGCCTGCGAGGTCTCGGCGGCCGCCATCTCGTAGGCGTCGCCGGCGCGAAACAGGACGGCTTCGCCAAAGGGCGGGCCGATCAGTTGCAATCCGATTGGCAGTCGCTGGCGGTCATAGCCGCAGGGCAGCACCAGTCCAGGCAATCCGGCCAAATTGACAGAAATTGTGCAGATATCCGACAGATACATCTGTAGCGGGTCGGACAGCTTTTCGCCCAGGCGAAAGGCGGTGGTTGGCGCGGTCGGGGTAGCCAGCAGATCGCAGCGCTCGAAGGCACGTTCATAGTCCTGGCGGATAAGGGTGCGCACTCGCTGCGCCTTGAGGTAATAGGCGTCATAGTAGCCGCTTGAGAGCGCGAAGGTGCCCAGCATAATGCGCCGCTTGACTTCGGCGCCAAAGCCGGTGGCGCGCGAGCGGTTATACAGGTCCAGCAGATTGCCAGCTTCCGCCCGCAGGCCATACTTGATGCCATCGTAGCGGGCAAGGTTGGAGCTGGCCTCGGCGGTGGCAATTAAGTAGTAGGTGGCGACTGCATATTCGGTGTGGGGCAGGGAGACCTCGACGATTTCCGCCCCCAACCCTTCCATCTGATGCAGTGCCGCGCGTACCGCCTGCTCGACCTCAGGTTGCATCCCGGCGACGAAGAACTCCTTGGGCACACCTACCCGCAGTCCACCCATCTCGCCGCTGAGCGCCCGTTCGTAATCGGGCACGTCGCGGGCAGAGCAAGTGGAATCCAGCGGATCGGCGCCAGCCAGGGCACGTAGCATGATGGCGGCGTCGCGCACAGTCTTGGTAAACGGGCCCACCTGGTCCAGCGAGCTGGCATAGGCGATTACCCCGTAGCGGCTGACCCGGCCGTAGGTCGGTTTGATACCCACCACGCCGCAAAACGAGGCGGGTTGGCGGATGGAGCCACCGGTGTCGGTTCCCAACGCGCCCAGGCATTGATGGGCTGCCACAGCCGCCGCCGAACCGCCCGAGGAACCGCCGGCGACCCGCTCGATGTCGTGCGGATTACGCGTCGGGCCAAAGGCGGAGTTCTCGGTGGAGGAGCCCATCGCGAACTCGTCGAGGTTGGCCTTGCCCACGAACACCGCACCCTGCTCGCGTAGGCGCGCCACCGCGGTCGCGTCGTAGGGCGGAACGAAGTTGGACAGAATCCTGGAGGCGGCGGTGGTGCGAACCCCCGCCACCGCGTAGATATCCTTAATCGCCAGGGGGATGCCGCATAACGGCGGTGGATTGGGCTGATTCAGGCGCTGCTGGGCGGCTTGGGCCTGGGCCAACGCCAGCTCGGGTGTGACGGTTATGAAGCTGTTGAGGCTGGGCTGAGTGGCGGCGATTCGTTCCAGGCAGGCGCGGGTTAACTCTTCAGCCGAAAACTCGCCCGAGCGCAGCGACTGCTGGGCTGCGGTGATCGTTAAGTTACACAGGTTGTCAGCCACGGCAAAATGACTTCTATTCAATTATTCAATAATGTTGGGCACCCGGAACATTTGCTCCTGCTGGGCGGGTGCATTGGCCAGCATTTCCTGCGCGCGGTCAGTATTGCTGGCGTTGTCTTCGCGCAGGCCGCCCAGCATGTCGCCAACCTGGGCGGTAGGCGCGACCGCGCTGGTGTCGAGCTGGTTGAGCTGTTCGACGTAATCCAGGATCTTCTCCAAATCGCTTACCATCGCCTGCGCTTCCTCGGGGCTCAGCTCAAGCCGTGCCAGCCGCGCGATATCGTAAACCCGCTCTAAAGTCATTGCGCTGCGCAAAGCCATTTCAATCCTTTCCCACCTCGCACTCACGCCAAACTTCAATCAGCTTAGCATGAAAAGCCTTAATCAAGCAGGCGAGCGCTCCGCTTGTGCGGTTGCCCAAGAGACTCTAGCCTAGCAGAGCAGAAGATGCGGCAGAGGCGAGCGCATTGAAGCCCAAATCGGGAGCGGCGGCAAGCGCTACGCGCCCGTCAGCCAGAAAGAGGTCCATGACCGGTCGGATAAGGCGTCTGCTGGGGCGGCTGTTTCGCCGCGTCCATTACGATAGCAATCGCGCTCTGGGCCGGCGCGGCGAGGCTCTAGCCGCCCGCCATTTGCGTCGGCACGGCTACCGCGTGCTGGCGCGCAATGTGCGGGCCGGCGGTGTGGAAGTGGACTTGGTGGCCTTGGATGGGCCGACGCTGGTATTTATCGAGGTAAAGGCGCGCCGCACCGAGGCTGCCGGAGCGCCGCAGGAAGCAGTGGATTGGCGCAAACAGCGGCGCCTGCGCCAAGCGGCGGCGGCCTTCGCCCGCGCGCCTGCGTGGTCTCATCGCCCGATCCGCTTTGATGTGGTTGCGATCGACGCGCAGCGCCGGCGCTGGCGGCTGGAAGTAATCAAGGACGCGTTTTGATGCTGGATATCAGGCTATTACGTGACGATCCCCAGGGTGCGCGGGCGGAGCTGGCCAAGGTCGGTTATCCGGCCGCAGAGCTGGAGCGGTTATTGGCCCTGGACACCGCTCGGCGCCGCTTGCAGCATCAACTCGACGAAATGCGTGCCAGCCGCACCAAGCAATCCAAGGAGATAGGACAGGCCGAGCCACAGGTGCGCGAGACGCGACGGGCCGAGATGCGCGTCTTGGGCGAACAGATCGCCGCGGGCGAGCGCGAGTTGGCGGCCGCCGAGGCGCAATATCTGCAAGCGATGCTGGAGGTGCCCAACCTACCTCGCCCCTGGGTCCCGGTGGGCGACAACGACAGCCAAAATCGGATCGTTCGCAGTGAAGGCGAGGTCAAAGAGCTGCCCTTCAAAGCGCGCACCCATTGGGAATTGGGCGAGCGCCTGGGACTCATCGACTTCGAGCGGGGGGTCAAGCTTGCCGGCAGCCGGTTTTATTTTCTGACCGCCGTTGGCGCGCGGCTGGAGCGGGCGCTGATCTCCTTGATGCTCGATCTCAAACGCGAACAGGGCTACCTGGAGCTGGCCCCGCCTCTGATGGTCAACAGCGAGGCGGTCACCGCCACCGCCCATCTGCCTAAGTTTCGCGATACCATGTACCGCGACGTCGAAGAGGACTATTGGTTCATTCCTACCGCCGAGGTTCCGCTGACCAATTATTACGCGCGAGAAATAATTGAGGAAAAACGGCTGCCGATTTATCTGACCGCTTACACGCCCTGCTTTCGGCGAGAGAAAATGTCCGCCGGGCGCGATGTACGCGGGATCAAGCGGGGCCATCAGTTCGACAAGGTCGAGATGGTCAAGCTGGTCCATCCACAGCACTCCGACCAGGAATTGGAGAGCCTGGTGGAAGACGCCTGCGAGGTTTGCCGGCGGCTGGGCTTGCCCTTTCGGGTAATTCAGATGTGTACGGGAGATTTGGGCTTTGCTGCTGCCGCCAAATACGACGTCGAGGTGTGGGCAGCCGGAGTGGGGGAATGGCTGGAGGTCAGCTCGTGCTCGAATTGCTGGGATTTTCAGGCGCGCCGCGCCCAGATCCGCTTTCGCAGCGAACGCAGCGGGCGGCCCGAGTTGGTTCATACCTTGAACGGCTCGGGCTTGGGGCTGCCTCGCACCTTGATCGCGCTGTTGGAAAACTATCAGCAGGCCGACGGCTCGATCGCGCTGCCTCCCGTGCTGCGACCCTACTTGGGCGGCTTGGAGCTGATCGAGCCGGCGAACTGAGCGGTTGGCTTCAAGTTTAATTCGTGGCGGCGTCACATATCTGTAACAAATGCGCGCTATATCGTGGCAGAGCTTATGTGCCCCGTTGTGATGTCCTGGGTTTGCCGCTGGCTCGAAGAGATGGACGCGAGGCTTTGGCGCGGCTTGTACTTGGCATGCGAGGGCGGGGAAAACTGAGGGCGGCGCGATGACGGCGAAACTCGATCTGCGCCGCCTAAGCGCGTATTTTGGCAAGCACGCCGCCCTGCGCGACATCACGGTGGGCTTCGCCGCCAATCGGGTGACCGCCATCATCGGTCCCTCGGGCTGCGGCAAATCCACCTTGGTGCGCTGCCTTAATCGGATGCACGAAGTCACGCCGGGAGCGCGGGTCAGCGGCGCGGTACATCTGGACGGTGAGGACATCTACGCGGCGGGGATCGATCCGGTCATGATCCGGCGGCGGGTCGGAATGGTATTTCAAAAGCCCACGCCATTTCCCACCATGTCGATCGAAGACAACGTCGCCGCCGGCCTGCGCCTCAACGGGCGCGGCCTTTCTCACGCCCAACGTGATATAGTGGTGGAGCGCAGCCTGCGCCAGGCGGCGCTGTGGGAGGAGGTCAAAGACAAATTGCGGGCCCGCGGTGTCAGCCTAAGCGGCGGTCAGCAGCAGCGCCTGTGTATTGCCCGCGCGCTAGCGGTCGAGCCAGAGGTGCTGTTGATGGACGAGCCTTGCTCGGCGCTGGATCCGATTTCGACCGCCCGTATCGAGGAACTGATTTTGGAGTTGCGCGCCAACTATACGATCGTCCTGGTCACCCACAATATGCAGCAGGCGGCGCGCGCTTCCGACGCCACCGCGTTTTTGCTGGGCGGCGACCTGATCGAGTTTGGCGATACCAACCAAATTTTCACCAATCCCACCCGGCACGAGACTGAAGATTACATTACCGGCCGCTTCGGCTGAGGGGCGAGACGATGGATACTAACCATCCCCACACCAACCGCCAGTTCGAGGAAGAGCTGCGCGGTCTGCGCACGTTGCTGCTGCAGATGGGCGGCTTGGTGGAGCGCCAGATCGCCGACGCGGTGCGCTCGCTAGTGGAGCGCGATTCCGAACTGGCGCGCGCCACCATCGCGCGCGACGGCGAAGTCAACCGCATGGATATCGAGACCGACGCGCTGTGCCTGCGCCTGCTGGCCCTGCGCCAGCCCGCGGCCAGCGACCTGCGCTTTATTACCACCAGCTTGAAGATAACCACCGACATGGAGCGCATTGGCGACATCGCGGTCAACATCAGTGAGCGCGCGCTGGAACTCAATCACGAGCCCGTGCTTAAGCCTTATATCGACATTCCACGGATGGCGGCGTTGGCTCAGAGCATGGTCAAGGACAGCCTGGACGCTTTCGTCAACAACGACACGGAAGCGGCGGAAAAGGTGATCGAGCAGGACGACGAGGTCGATCAGCTCAATTATCAGATCTTCCGCGAGTTGCTAAGCTACATGGCCGAGGAACCGCGCACCATCTCGCGCGCCACTCGGGTGCTGTTCGTTTCCAAGTACCTCGAGCGAATAGCTGACCACGCGACCAATATCGCCGAGATGGTGGTGTTCATGGTCAAGGGCAAGACCATCAAGCATATGGATAAGAGCAGCCGATGAGCGCTACCTCGTTAGCGTCGCGCCAGGGGGCCGGGGCGCGGGTCCTGGTAGTCGAGGATGAACAGGATATCCGCGGCTTGGTGCGCTTTGCCCTGGAGCAGGAGGGGTTCGCGGTGGAGGAGGCTGGCGACGGGGTCCAGGCCAACGAAATCCTGGCCAAGCGGCTGCCCGACGCGCTGATCCTGGACCTGATGCTGCCTGGGATGCCGGGGTTGGAGCTGTGTCAAAAGTTGCGCGCCAACGCGCGCAGCGCGGCACTCCCCATCCTGATGCTGACGGCCAAAAGTTCGGAGGTCGATCGCGTTTTGGGGCTGGAGATGGGCGCCGACGATTACGTGGTCAAGCCCTTCAGTCCGCGCGAATTGGTGGCCCGCCTGCGCGCCGTCCTGCGCCGAGCCCAGGCTCAGCAGGCGGCGGTCAGCGGTCCGGTCTACGAGCGTGGCTGGCTGCGCCTGGATGCCGGCAGTTACGAGGTTTTCGTGCGCGGCCAGCGGCGTCAACTCTGTCTGCGAGAATTCGAGCTGTTACGCTTTTTCGTCGAACATCCTGCTCGGGTCTATTCGCGCGAGCAGTTGCTCGATTTGGTCTGGGGCCGTGACGTCTTCGTCGAGCCGCGCACCGTGGACGTACACGTGCGCCGGCTGCGCTGCCAGATAGAGCGCGACGACAGCCGCCCCGAGTTGATCTTAACCGTGCGAAGCGTGGGCTATCGCTTTAACCCCGACGCCCTTGGGTAAGACTTTTATCCGCCGCTTGGCTGCCATCGTGCTGCTGAGCATCCTGCCTGCCGCCCTGGTGCTGACAGTGGTCGCCGCCCGCGGCGCGCTCAGTTTCTGGTGGCTGGCGCTGGCCTTGGGTTTGGGTTTGGTCGGCGGGGCCCTGATGTGCGCGCTGGTGGTGCGCCTGCTGTTGGAGCGCGCTCAAGTCTTGGAACAGGGCGCGCGCGATCTGGAGGCCAAGCGCCCTCCGATGCGCCTGATCCACAGCGAGCGACTGATGGGCGGGGCGGAAAACCACCTGCTGGCGGCCGGCGACCAACTCGTGCGCGAGGTCCTCGCCCTGGCCGAGCAACGCAACGAACTCTCCGCTATCCTGCGTGGAATGTCCGAGGGCGTGGTCGTTACCGACAGCCACGGCCAAGTCCTGTTGACCAATGGCGCCGCGCGCGAGCTGTTTGGGCTGGCGCCCGAGGCCGATTACCGCGGTCGCAGTTTGGTGGAAATCTGCCGCGAGCCGGCCTTGCAGCAACTGCTCCAGCGCTCCATCGCGCAGCCCGGCGCGGTGGTCGCTAATGCCGAGGTCGCCTTGCCCGGCGGCGCCATCCGTCATTTGCGCGTGACCGCTGGGGTAGTGGGCGAGGCCGGTGCGGGACGCGCCGCGCGGGTCCTGCTGCTCTACGACATCACCCAGCTCAAGGCTTACGAAAATCTGCGCAGCGACTTCATCGCCAACCTCACCCACGAAATTCGCACTCCGCTCAGCGCGATCTGCGGCTACGCCGAAACCCTGCTGTTGGGGGTGGACAATGCCGACGCGCGCCAACGCTTTTTAGCGATTATCGAGCGTCAAGCCCACCGCTTGGCCCGCTTGGTGGATGATCTGGTCTCGCTCTCGGATCTGGAGCGCGGTCTGACCCCCTTGCGATGCGAGGCATTACAGCCGCGCCGCCTGCTTGAGGAAGTGATCGAGCTTATCCAGGAGCAGGCCGAGCGCCAAGGTGTTCGCCTTGCGATCGACTGCCCGCCCCAACTGCCCGAGCTCAAAGGCGATCACGACCGCCTGCATCAAGTCCTGATCAACCTGCTCGACAACGCGGTCAAGTACAGCGCTTCAGGTGGCGTTGTTACCCTGGCGGCGCGGATGGCGCCCGGCGGCGACGGGGTCGAACTTGTGGTCGCGGATCGAGGTGAGGGGATTCCCGCCCAGTACATTCCGCGGCTGACCGAGCGCTTCTACCGGGTCGATCAAGCGCGTTCACGCGAGTTGGGCGGTACCGGCTTGGGGCTGGCGATCGTCAAACATATTGTGCAGTTGCATCATGGCGAACTGTTGATCGAAAGCCGGGTGCGCGAGGGTACCACGGTGACTGTGCGACTTCCCCTGGAAGGGGCGGCGGGAGCGCCAATCGTCAACGGTATTCCCCGCGCCGCGCTCTAGCGGTCACGTAGACTTTTTCCTCAGCCTGCGCTTGGTGTCCTGCAGGGTCGGGAGCAAGCTTGCCCCAGTTGCGAGGATCGAATAAAAACCAAACTTCACGCCACCTGCGCGCGCCCTTAGCTCAGCGGATCAGAGCAGTAGACTACGGATCTACGGGTCGGGGGTTCAAATCCCTCAGGGCGCGCCAAAAGAATTCAATAACACATGAGCAGCCTGCGTTCGCGGGCGAGGCATCATTGCAACGTCCGGAGAGCCTCCGCGAAGCAGCAGTTGGGGGAAAAAGCGGACCCCTGACCGGACCCCCTAAGGGGGTCTTCGGAAAAAGGCCCGAATTTCCGACAGAATTTTGGTGGAGGCGGGGGGAATTGAACCCCCGTCCGAAGACTGTCCGACTGTGGTCACTACACGCTTAGTCCGCGCACTCTAGCTCGCCACCGGGCCGCCCACGGACGGGCTGTCCGCCAGCCAGCCGATTGAAATTTCGGGAGTGGCGTCCAATCGGTGAACTACGCTTCCCTAGCCCACTAAATGACGCCCCACTCTGCGGCCATGGGCGAGCTGCAGTGGGACGCTAGCGGCCCTTAGGCCGCCAGAGCGTATCCGTTATTGTCTGCGGGTAAATTTCGCAGAGCTGTTTGTTTAACGGGACCAACAGCACCCCGGCGTGCGACCGCAACCCTCTAGCCTCCGTCGAACCCATTTCGCCCCCATCGCGCAAGATGCAATCGCGAGATCGAACCATTGTCTCGGTCGTCGAACGGCTACGCATCTATTAATTTAAGCTTGCCTCCACGCCGTCGCAAGCTGGGTCCTAGCTTGCCGCGACCGACGGTTTGCGCTACGCCATTTAATCGTGGATCAACTACTGGTCGGATGGTTGTACGGCACGTTGGCCGGAGTGGTACTGCTGGTGGCAATCATGGCCGCGGTGGGTATCAGTCTGGCACGGCGGGGCAAGCCGCCTCCTTCCGCCGGCAAGCCGGTTCACAAGGTACGCACTGTGGTCTATCGGCGCCACCCGTGACGGGCGAGGGTAGCGCGCTTCCATCGGCCGGCGCCTCCAGCAATCGTTAGACAATGGCTTCCAACCAAGCGGCCGCGCGTGACGGCTATGAGCTGGTGGTGGAAAACCGCAAGGCGCGCCACGATTTCTTTATCGAGGAGGCGCTGGAGGCCGGAATGACGTTGACCGGCACCGAGGTCAAGTCGTTGCGCGCTCACAAGGCCAACCTGCGCGACAGCTACGCGCGTATCCGCAGTGGCGAGATGTTTTTGGTGGGCGTGCATATCGGCGCCTACGCGCCGGCCGGCCAGTTCAGCCATGCCGAGACCCGCGCCCGCAAGCTCCTGCTCCATCGACGCGAGATCGAGCGGTTATGGGGCAAAGTACGCGAGCGCGGCTATTCGCTGGTGCCGCTGCGGATCTATTTCAAAAGAGGACGGGCCAAAGTCGAGCTGGCGCTGGCGCGCGGCAAACACGCCTACGACAAGCGCCAGAGTATTGCGCAAAAGAGTAGCCGGCGGGAGATCGAACGACTGCTCAAAGAGCGCAATCGCTGAGCGGCCGCGCGGCGGCGGTCTTCCGGCCGAGTCTCGTCCGTCTCCTGGATCAGGCGGAGGTGGGCGGGGATGCGGCGTCGGCGGGCGCGTCGAGCATCGCACGCAGCCGCTGGATTCGCCGGGGCAGGGGCGGATGGGTGGAAAAGAGGTTGTCGAAGAAGCCCTCGCGATCGTCTTCGCGCAGTCCCTCGCGCGGATTGACGATGAAAAGATGGGCGGTCCCGCGCGAGGCATTCTTCAGGGGCGATTCGTGAGCGGCGATCTGTTCCAGTGCGCGCAGCAGGGCGCGGGGATTGCGGGTAAACTCCACCGAACCAGCATCGGCTAGATATTCGCGCTGGCGCGCCACCGCCATCGCCAGCAATTGGCATAGGATGGGCGAGATCGCGGCCAGGACAAAGACCGCAAGCGCGATCAGGATCCCGGCCTGGCCCTGGTCATTATCGCGCCTACGTTCGCGCTCGCCGAAGCCGTCGAACCACATCCAGCGCGCCAGAAAATCCGCCAGCATCGCGATACCGCCCACCAGTACGGCGATCATCATCATGGTGCGGATGTCGTAGTCGCGGATATGCGCCATCTCGTGGCCGATCACGCCCTGGAGCTGTTCGCGATCCATCATGTCGATCAATCCCTGGGTAACGCAGATGACCGAATGTTGCGGGTCGCGGCCGGTAGCGAAAGCGTTGGGCGCCGGATCCGCCATTACGTACGCCTTGATTGGCGGCATCCGCGCCGCCAGCCGCATCTCCTCGATTACGTCAAGGACGACCTTATGGCGGTTGCTATCCGGTTGCAGCTCCACCGCATGGACGGAGGCCAGGATGAGGTTAGCGCCACCGTAGTATGAGACGACGGTCTGAACCAAGGCTACGATCAACGCGGCGATGGTGAGAAAAGGAAAACCGCTCAGCCCCTCGGGCGTGATGCGCAGGTTACCGAATACGAAATCGAGCCCCGCGCCGAGAAGGCAGAAGAAAATCACGAAAATTCCAACCAGAAAGGCGGTCTGGCGCCGGTTGGTACGCTCCCATTGCCAAAAACTGACGGCCATGCGGGGTTGATTTTGCTAGGCGGCCTCAGGCTTGGCTGCCTGCGCCCATCGACAGATCGACCTTGGGCACGGCCTCGTCGCCCGGGGCGGCCTGGAAGTAGGTAGCAGGCAGAAAACCGAAGTTGTTGGCGATCAGGTTGGCGGGAAAGGTCTGGACACGAGTGTTATAAGCCAGCACCGCGTCGTTGTAGGCTTGGCGCGAGAAGGCGATTTGATTTTCCGTCGTAGTCAGCTCTTCCTGCAGGCGCAGTACATTCTGATCGGCCTTGAGCTGCGGGTAATTCTCGATCACCGCCAAGAGGCGACCCAAGCCAGCACTGAGCTGGTTTTCCGCCTGTATCCGCGCGCCCTGATCGGGTGCGCTTATCGCCCGACCGCGCGCCTCGACCACCTGGGTCAGGGTCTGGCGCTCAAACTGCATGTAGCCTTTGACAGCTTCGACCAGGTTGGGAATCAGATCATGGCGGCGTTTGAGCTGGACGTCGATCTGGCGCCATGCCGCGTCGACCTGGTTCTTGAGCCCGACCAGAGAATTGTAGAGCAGGATCAGCGCCAGCGCGACGATGGCGATTACGATCAAAGCGATCCAGCCGCCCATGTTTTCCTCTTGGCCCGCGACACGATAAAGCGGGGTTGTTGCTCTGTCAGGCCTATCGACTCTTTGGCGCGAGCGCAAGTGGCGAGCCACGGCCGGGGTGGGGCGTGGCTCGCCACGAAAGGCAGTTTAGTTATGCTCGACTTTGATCCGCACGGGCTTGGCGGAGGCCGGCTTGGCCACGCGCACGTGAAGCACGCCGTCGCGATAGCTGGCCACGATCGGCTCGCTAGCCCATTGCGCCGGCAACCTGAAGGCCCGATGGTAATTGCCGTAATAGCGCTCTGCACGCCGCACGGTCACGTCATCCGAGCGCCGCGGCGCTGGCCGCTCCGCGCTGACCAGCAGCATGCCATCCTCGACCCGGACCTCGATCGACTCAGCCTTGACGCCGGGAAGGTCGAAATCGAACTCAAAGCCGTCTGCATCCTCGGTCACGTCGGCCGCCAGCAAGGCGACCGGAGTATGCTCAGATTCCTCGAATGAATTGAGCCAGGGGGCAGCCCATCCATTAGCCAATCCATTAGTCAGCAGCGCAGCCATTGTTATTATTGACCTCCTTAAGAATTCATTCCGGGGATAATTTGTTTTTTCACTGACACTCTCCAACTTAAGTACGAACGGCGCGACGTCAAGGGCATGCGCATCGGCTCGATCATGCTTTTTCAGACGGGGGCCTAAGGCCTGTATGTTCAGGCCGTTGACTAAGGCTTGCGTGTGGCCGTCGCAGGATGACTAGGAACCGAGCTCCGATTTTCCCTCTGGTAGAACTGAGGAAGAAAGCCAGAGCCGGCGACCGAAGCCACCGGGCAAGCATGGCATGATGTCACTGTGGGCGTCTTCGGGATGAGGTTAGAGGTTGGGAGAGTCGCTGGATTTCGGCTCGGAAACGGCCGGCCATCACCCGGTGACCGGCGCGTTCGGCCTGTTGTTGCCCGGCTTTAAGCACACCCAGGGCGCGCGATATGCTGCCCTTGCCAATCAAAATGCCGGCCTGACGGAACAGCCGAGCGTAGGTTTTGGCCTGCGAAGAGTCCATGGCAGCAAGCGAGGAAAGCCTCGATGCAATCCTAGGTGGTGCGTTGCGCATACTCCAGCCCCGTCGCGGTTACCGCTTTTCGGTCGAGGCGATTATGCTGGCGCGCTTTATCAGACCACGCCCCGGTGTGCGCCTAATCGAACTGGGAGCGGGATGCGGGGTGGTGGCGTTGGCTGCGGCGCGGCTGTATCACCCGCGAGAGGTAGTGGCGCTGGAGCTGCAGGAGACGTTGGCTGCCCTGATTGCGCGCAACGCCGCGCTCAACCAGCTCACAGTCGTGCGCGCGATCGTGGGGGATCTGCGTGCTCAGCGGATTCCCGGCCTGAGCGCGGACAGTTTTGATTATGTGATCGCCAACCCACCGTTTTTTCGCGCTGGCAGCGGACAGGAAAGCCCCCTTGACGGTCGACGCTTGGCCCGCGGCGGCGCTGGCGCGGAGCTGGAAGAGTTCGTGGCGGCGGCCGCGCGCTACCTCAAGAGCACGGGCAAGGCAGGCTTCGTCTTCGATGCGCGCCGCGGCGCGGAGTTGCTTTGCGCGCTGCGGATGCGCCGCCTGGAGCCCAAGCGGATGCGCCTGGTTCATCCCCGCGCCGGCCAGAGCGCAAGCACAATTCTCATCGAAGCATGCAAGGGTGGTGGGGTGGGGCTGGAGGTTGAACCGCCACTGATTTTGTACCGGGAGCCGGGAGTGCTCAGCCAAGAGGCGCGGGTTCTACTGGAGAACGGCGAGCCCGAGCCGCTGCCATGAGCGGGCATGCAAAGCGGTCATGGGCGAGCCAGGAAGTCCAACGCCATTTGCGCGATCAGGTCGGGATTTTCCATCGCGATAAGATGGCCGTACTCGGCCATCGTGACAATTTCCACCTGGGGCAGTGCGCGCTTGAGGGTCAAGGCGTGAGCGGCGCCGGTGGAACGATTGCCTCGCGTGCCGAAGATCACCAAGGCTGGCGCCCGGCATCCCAGTACCCGCCGCAGGGTCTGAAAGCGCAACTCCAGTCGATAGAAGCTGGATTCTATCTCGGGTGGGCATTTAAGCCGCCAGCGTCCCTGTGGGTCCCAGGCCGCCCCCTCCTCGCAGTAGGCGCGTAGCAACTCGGGCTGCCAGCTATCGTAGGGTGGTTTGCCAGCAAAATGCCGATACATTTCGGCCGCATCGGTAAAGCTGGCGCGGCGCCGCAGAGTGCTTTGGACCAGCGGATTTTCAACCGCCGGAGGTTGCCCGATCAGGACCGGCTCGACCATCACCAGGCGAGAGATCAGCGCCGGCTCCTGTGCTGACAGGGCAGCCAGGATGGTAGCGCCGCCGGAATGGCCCACGCCGCGCAACTCGCGCAGCCCCAGTGCCTTTATCAGGGCGTGTAAATCGGCCAGTTGATGCTCCCAGTCGTAGGCGGCATCGGGTGGATGATCGCTGTCACCGTGGCCCCGTTGATCGTAGCTCAGCACTTGGCCAGCGCTGGTGAGGGCCCGCGCGATGGGCGCATATAGGAGCGCCATCATGCCGGTGGCGTGGACCAGCAGGATAGGCCGGCCGTGCCCGCCCCAATCCTGGCAGCGCAGGCGAATACCGTTGACTCGCAGGTCGAAACTCTTGGGCGGTGCCATCGCGCCCGCTATTTTAGCTGCCGGCTGGGAGCAAGGGCAGCGTAAGTTAAGTGTGCCCCTAGCACCTAGTCAGCAGGGAAATGGAACGGCCGATCGCACGTGACAAGTACTTTTTTGTGGGGCCGGACAAATTTGAGGTTCGCGGCGTTAGCTATGGGCCGTTCGCGCCCAACGCGCGCGGCGAACCTTATCCGGATTCGGCATTGGTGGCGGCCGACTTCGCGCGCGCCCGCGAATTGGGCGCCAACCTATTGCGGCTATATGCGATGCCGCCGGAGTGGCTGCTCGAACTGGCGGCGCGGGCCGAACTACGTCTGATGGTCGGGGTGGCTTGGCCCAGCTACGTGATGGTGTTGGATTCGCCCGACCTGATAAAACAGGTGCGCTTGGCGTTGGTAGCCACAATCGAGCGGATGCGGCCGTGGCGGGAATGGCTATTCGCTTATTGCCTGGCCAATGAAATTCGCCCCGACGTGGTCCGTTATCATGGCGTACGGCGGATACGTCGCTTTGTGCGCCAGCTCTATCGATTGGGTTCAAGCCTGGATCCCGAGGGCTTGTTCACGCTTGCCGCTTATCCTCCCAGCCAGTACCTCGATCTCAGTTTTTTGGACTTCGCCTGTTACAATCTCTACCTCCACTCATTGGCCGATTTTCGGAACTATCTGGGCCATTTGCAGGCTCAATGCGGAACGCGTCCGTTGCTGGTGGGCGAGACGGGGCTGGATACCGTGCGCAATGGCGAAGCGGCGCAGGCGGCGTTGCTGCCCCGGCTGATCGCGGCTGGCGCCGAGACCGGAGTGGCGGGCATGATTCTGTTCGCGCTGACCGACGAATGGCATACCGCCGGCGCTGACATCACTGACTGGGCCTTCGGCTTGCTCACCCGCCAGCGTCATCCCAAGCTCGCCTTTGCCGCGGTGGCCAGGCAGTGGACGCGACCTGCGCTAGTTGCGGCGCCGATGGTGTCGGTGGTGGTGGCTGCATACAATGCGGCGCAGACGCTGGGCTCATGTCTGGCTTCGCTGCAGGCGCTGGACTATCCCGCCTACGAGGTAATCGTGGTCGATGACGGCTCACAGGACCAAAGCTGGGAGATCGCCCGCACCGCAGGAGTCACTGTGCTGCGCACCAGCCATCGCGGTCTAAGTGCCGCCCGCAACCTGGGAATTGCCGCCGCGCGCGGCGAGTTCGTCGCATTTATCGACGCCGACGCGAAGGCGGACCGCGATTGGCTGAGCCAATTGATAGCCACGATGCGCCATCATCGAGCCGCCGCCGCGGGCGGCTCGGTGGTCGCGGCGCCGGTCGCGACGCCGTTGGCCGCGGCGTTGGCGGCCGCGCCCGGCCAAGCCACCGCGGTCCACCTAGCGGGCGTGCGCCTGCTCCATCTTTGTGGATGCAACATGGCGATGCAGCGCAGGGTGCTAGAGGCCATGGGAGGCTTTGATCCCCGCTTTACCACCGCCGGCGACGACGTGGATATTTCCCGCCGTCTGGCCGCCGCCGGCGCGGCGATCATGTATGCGCCGGGCGCAGTGGTACACCATCGCGCCCGTGCCTCGCTGTTCTCCTACCTAAGCCAGCAGCGCGGTTATGGGCGAGCGGAAGCGATACTAGGGTACAAGTATCGAGCCGCTGCGAGGCCGTCCCAGGATCGCGTGGGCGGGCGCTGGAAAGCTCGCATCTATCGGGGTGAATGGGGACAAGGATCGTTTCAGAGCCTCTATCCTGCTAGTTCCGACTTGATTGAGCTGCCGCGCGAATTCGCCTGGGTTACAGTGGCAGCCGCCGCCTGCCTGCTAGGCGCTTGGGCGCCATGGTTGACGGCACTGGGAGCATGCGCGCTGATGCTGACGGTGCTAAGCGCTGTGAGCTACGCGCGCAGGGCGCGGTTGGCGCGCGAATACGACAGGTTCGCGGTACGATGCCGGTTGGGTTGCCTGGCGCTCATCGGCCCCGTCTGCCGGGGTGCGGCGCGATGGGTCAAGCGAGTGGGGCTGGCCGCGGCCAGGCTGCGGCGCTCGTGAGCACGGCGGCGGTGTATTGGTGGATGGCGCGGCAGATGCGCCGTCATCTAGCGGGTCTGGGCCTGGTGGGCGCTCAAATCGCGATCATCACCGCCTTGGAGCTGCTCAAGCCTTGGCCGCTCAAGATAGTGATCGACAATGTGTTGGGAAAGGTGCCGCTGTCCAGCCGGCTAGGGCCGCGGATACTTGGGCTGGCGCACGCGGGCTGGTTGTTGCCCGCGGCCTGCCTGGCACAACTGGGAATTTATCTGCTCCTCGCATTGCTTCAATTGGCCAACACGCACAGCACGGTAGTGATCGGCCAGCGGATGGTCGCCGACTTGCGCGCGCACCTGTTCGATCATCTTACCCGCCTTTCCTGGCGCTTCCATCGCAACCGCTCGCTGGCTGATCTGATGGTGCGGGTTGCCTCCGATTCCTACGGCGTCCAGGCCCTGGCGATGAATGGGGTTTTTCCTGCCGCGGCTTCGCTGCTGCTGCTGGTCGCGATGCTAACCGCGATGGCGCGTATCGATATGGTTTTGGCGCTGGCCGCGCTATTGGTGTTGCCCGCCTTGGCGCTGGCAATTTTGGTGCTCAACCCGCGAATCGAGCGCACCGCGCTGGCGGCGCGAATGGCCGAGGGGGCAATCTACGATGCTGCCCACCGCGAGTTGGCTGCGCTGGAACTGCTCCAGGCCTACGGCGCGGAGCGTCAGGCCAGCCGGCGCTGGCGGTTGGCAAGCGCGCTCAATCTCAAGCGCAATCTCAACCTGTACTTGATGCAGACGTTATACGGGGGGATGGTCAGCGTGTTGCTGGCAGCTGGGGCGGCGGGCGTAATCTATCTGGGCGCGCGCCACGTCGTCCAAGGACGCTTGAGCGTAGGCGATCTAGTGGTGTTTGTCGCGTACCTGGGTTCGATGTACGCCCCGTTGAGCCACTTGTTCCAGACCCATGGTGCCAGTCAAAGCGCCCTGGCCAGCCTGCGTCGCTGTCTGGAGTTGCTGGCCGAAACCATTGAAATCGCCGACGCGCCCGGCGCGCTGCCCCTGACCCGACCACGTGGCGCGCTGCGAATAGAGGGGCTGAGTTTCAGCTATCCCGCTGGCGCGCCGCTGCTGGCGGAAGTCAGTTTGACGGCGGCGCCGGGCGCGACCTTGGTGATCGTTGGTCCCAGCGGGGCGGGAAAGACCACTTTGGCCGGTTTAATCGCGCGCTTTGATGAACCTAGTGGCGGGGTTATCGAGATCGACGGCCAGCGGGTGCAATCCTTGACGATTGGATCCCTGCGCCAAGCCATTGCGATGGTTCCGCAGCGGCCGATGCTATTGGCAGGCTCGCTGCGCGCCAATCTGACCCTGGGCTGTGCGAAAGCAAGCCGCGCGCGCATCGCACGGGTGGTTCGAGTATTTGGCCTGGAGCCGTTGATCGCGCGCCTGGGCGGGCTCGATGCACGCGTGGGGCAGGGCGGTGCGCCGCTTTCGCTGGGCGAGATCCAGCGCATCGCGCTGGCGCGCGCGATGCTCAAGCAAGCCGCCCTGATGATATTGGACGAGCCGACCAGCGCGCTGGATGCGGAGAGCGAAGCGCAGCTACTGAGTGCGATGCGCGCATTGGCGCCCAACCGCACCGTCGTCCTGATTACCCATCGTCTGTCGGCGGCTAGAATTGCTGATCGAATCGCGGTCTTGCGCGGCGGGCGGATTGAAGAGGGTGGGACCTTCGATCAATTGGTCGCACGTGGCGGCTACTTCAGCTATCTCTACCATCTGCAAAGCGGCGGCATGACGCAGGGCGCGAGTGGATTGGAGACCGCGCGCGCGATAAGCGCCCGCTGAGCGAGAGAGCATGTTTAATATTGGATTAACCGGCGGGATCGGCTCGGGCAAAAGCACGGTTGCCGCCATCTTGCGCGAACTGGGCGCGCCCGTGATCGACGCCGATCAGTTGGGACACGAGGTCTATCGGCCCGGCCGCCCGGCCTTTAACGACGTGGTCGCGACCTTCGGACGTGAGATTGTTGCTCCCGATGGCACGATCGACCGTCGCCGCCTGGGCGCGATCGTGTTCGCCGAACGCGCCGCGCTGGCCAAGTTGGAGGCGATTGTCCACCCGCTGATCCTGGCGGAAATCAAAGCGCGGGTAGGCGTGCTGCGCGCTCAGGGCGAGCGGCGTCCGATCGTGATCGAGGCGGCGATTTTGCTCGAGGCGCGTTGGCAGGATTTTTTCCAGGAGATCTGGCTGGTGGTGGCCGAGCGCGCCGACGTGGTGCGCCGTCTGGCGCTGCAGCGGGGCATGGATGCGACCCAGGTCGCGGCCCGCATCGCGGCCCAGATGCCGGAGGCAGAACGCCGCGCGCGCGCCACTTTGGTTATTGACAATCAGGGTAATCTGGAAGATTTGCGGGTGCGCGTGCGCGGCTTGTGGGAGCAATCGCTCAAGCGGGCCAACGATGCGTCGTGAACGTCGTCTTGCCTGCCCTGCTATTAGTTAATTGCCCATTAATAGATCAAATACGTACGCACGGAGCATTGATGAAGATTCTGATCATGGGAGCGGGCGCCATCGGCGCCTACTACGGCGCGCGCTTGCAACAGGCGGGCGAGGACGTCACCTTCTGTGCGCGCGGCGCGCATCTGCGAGCCCTGCAGAGCCAGGGGCTGAGCGTGACCAGCCCGCTGGGAGACTTCCATCTGCCAGTGACCGCAGTCGCCGAGCCAAGCCAGCACCAGCCCTACGATTTGATCATCTTTTGCGTCAAGAGCAACGATACCGAGGCGGCAATTGCCCAATGCCAGGGCTGTTTGGCGGCGGACGGGATGGTGTTGACGATACAAAACGGAGTTGAAAACGAAGGCCGACTGATTGCGAGCTTTGGCGCCGGCGCGGTGCTATCGGGCAACGCGCGCATTGGGGCCGAGCTGACCGGGCCTGGCCACGTGCGCCATTCGGCCGCCGGCTATATCGAATTCGGCGAACTGGATGGCACAATCAGCGGACGCGCGCAAAAGCTGGCCGACACGATGGGACGGGCCGGTATCCTGGGTGCGTTGTCGGATAAGATCCGCGACCTGCGCTGGGAGAAGTTGATGTGGAACGCGACCTTCAACACGATCTGCGCGCTGGCTCGCTGTACCGTCGGGCGAGTGCTCGACGATCCACGGGGATTGGAGTTGGTGCGTCAGATGCTCGAAGAGGTGCGGATGGTAGCCGGCGCCGAGGGCGCCCGTATCGGGCCCGAGCGCACCGACGCCTTACTGGCCTTTACCCGCAAGCATTTCTATACCAATCGTCCTTCGACCCTTCAGGATTTGGAGCGGGGTCGCCGCATGGAGGTTGAAGCTCTGATCGGGGTAGTGGTGCGGTTGGCGCGCCTGCATAATCTGGCGGTGCCGGCTAGTCAGACGATTTACGCGTTGCTGAGCCTGGCCAACCCGACGCCGGTGTAAGACACGTCTTTCGATGTGGTGGGACAGGTTATTCACTTCGCTTCATTCAGACAATTGGTGTGAGGTAGTACGCGGGCGCCGGCAAGTTGGGTCAGATCGCGCAGACCACGATGCGCGCCGGCGTGCCCAGAATGGTCACCGGGAGCACTGCGCTAGGAGTCAGATCGCTGCGCGCGATGCTCTCGCGTAGCAGGCCGCCCTCGCCGCTGAGCATCACCAGCCTACCGCCCGGAACCAGTACCCGGCGAAATTCGCCCATCAGGCGGGGATAGAGGCGGCGGTTATCGGAATGTGATCCGATGCGCCGGCCCCAGGGCAGATTGACAATAACCCGGGTGACGCTGGCGTCTCGCAAAGGAAGTGCGGTGGCATCCCACAGGCGTAACTCGATGGGCTTGTAACGCGGGCCAATATTCTCGCGCGCCGCGGCCAGCACCGCCTCATTGTGGTCGCCGCCGAGCAACATCCGATAGCGACCCAGATGAGCGCGTTCGATCAAAATCGTCCCCGCGCCGCACAGCGGATCGACTACTACGTCGTCGTCCTGAGGTTGCGACAGCCAAGCCATCGCGGCCGCGACCGAAGGGCGCAGGGAGCCGGGAAAGTGAGCGACCTTGTATTGGCGTTGGCGCATCCGGTCATCGCTCAAGCGCAGCGCCAGAATCAGTTCGTCCTGCAGCAAAGTGGCCCAGAATTCGACCTCGCCGTCGGCCTGTGCGCGCCAGCGATGGTCGCCCCGTTCGCCGATGCCGCGCTCGAGTGCGCGCGCCAGATCAACGCGGCGAAACTGATGGTCGCCCACCACTCGCACCAGCACGCGAAACGACAGCCGATAGCCGGCGCGGCTGCCCGCCGTCACCTGCACGCGGCTAAGAAGGGCCTGCTCGACAAAGGGCGCCGCGCGCGCCAGGCGGCGAGCCGCTTCCAACCCGTGCTCGTCGGTGGCGATACCACGCGCATAGCCGACCATTGCGAACAGATCCTCGGCACAACGTAGCCGAGCCAGCAGTCGCGGATCGGGAGCGTCGAAGACGGCCAATCCGGAACGATCGGGCACTACCCGCCGTCCGAGCTCGGTTACGCCCGCGATGCGGCTCACAGCCTCGCTGATCACGACCGCCTCTAGCCCAGGCTGGGTGTGGGCGATGATCGTTTGGGAGGAAAACTTCAGGCGCGGCGCGGCGTGCACCTGCGCCGTGGAGACGAGCTGGGTGGAGGGCTTAAATTGCTTGCGTATCGTCGCCATCCGCACCCTTGTTGCGCCGTCAGCTCGCCGCCGCGCACGGTTGGCTCCTTGGCCTGCTCTGACCGAACATCCTGTCCGCCGGGAAATGCGCGCCTGCTGAGCGAGATGGCGGCGGAGGCGTGGATTAAAATGCTATCTGCGCGAAACGTACTCGTGGGTTTCGGTGTTGACCGTAATCACGTCGCCTTCGTTGACGAAATGAGGCACCTGGACCACCAGCCCGGTTTCCGTGGTCGCGGGCTTGAGGGTGTTGGTCACCGCGGCGCTTTTCATTCCAGGGTCGGTCTGAACCACCTTCATTTCGATCGTCTTGGGCAGCTTGACGTTGAGCGGCGTGTTTTCATGCAGTTCGACTTCCACCTGCAGATTGGGCGAGAGGAAAGGTACGACCTCTTCGATAAGCTCGCGGGGAATCGTGCTTTGCTCGTAGCTTTCCGTATTCATGAAGTGGAAGTCCTCGCCGTCGCGGTAGAGAAATTCCATCTGGATCTGGTTTAGGATCACGCGCTCGACCCGGTCTTCCGAGCGGAAGCGGTTTTCAGTCTGGGAACCGGTCTTGATGTTGCGCAGCTTGGTCTGCACCATGCCCCGCCAGTTGCCGGGCGTGATGTGAGTGATGGTCATGATGCGCCACAGGTCTTTGTTGTACTCGATAACCATGCCGGGGCGTAACTGAGTGGCCTGCAATAGCATTCGATAGTCTCGCCGAGAGAATTAACGGTTGAAAGGCACTAAGCGCTGCCGCTCCGTGCTTTTAAATTGTCAAGCTACAGCGAGGCTGCATCCGTGGCAAGCTGGTTCACGAGCGCCTGGTCGCTGCTATTGAGGCTGGCGTGGGAGGATTGGGAAAAGCGCCGGAACCTTTGAGCCGTTTCCGCCTGTGCTTCTGCGCTCGCCGAACCCGTCTAACGAGGTGAGACACCCGGGCCCGGTGCGAAGGGGCCGTAATGGACTCCCGGACCGGGCACGACCGGAACCGTGCTGCCACCATAGGGCAAGATGCCATAGGGGTTGGTGCCGTACGAGTACGGACTGGCCCCATAGGGATAGCTGGGGGGGAAGGTGGCGTCGCCGCCGTAGATCGGTTGACTGGTGACCGCGCCGCTTGAGTCCATCGCCTGCACAACCGGGATTCCTAAAGCGGTATTGAAGCGGGCGACAAAGGGAATCTGGCGGTAGCCACCGGGCACCGTTCCCATCTCGCCGCCGACATTGATTGGTGCAATCAACTGTCCGTTTTGATAAATCCCGGCGCCTACGACATTCAGCCCATAGATTATGCCGCTGACCGCCATCAGGTCGGGGCCGATCGATTGCATCCCGGTGATCTGGATTCTGGTCGTAGGAGGGAAGGAATTGTACACCTCAGCTGGATAAGTATTGGCGCCGTAGGTTTGGCCGGTGTTGTTCAGCACAGTTTCCTGATAGCGGCCGCCGCGTGTGTACACCCGCACGCTGGCCTGATTGCCACGCAGCTCGAAGTTGGTGGCAAAATTGGAGATATGGTAGCCCGCTCCCGCCAGCACGGGAATTTGTCTCACCATCCGATGGTCGACGTAAATTCCCGCGCGCGTTATGTCCGCGCCGGCGATCTGTCCGGCCACCGCATATTGCCGCAGCGCGGAATTGGCCAGCGCAAACTGGCTGATATTGATAGAGACTTTGGGGGCCGGTCGGTTCATTGGTGGCAAGGTTTCCCCAACCTCGGCCGGCGCTCCCGCCATCGATATCGCCGCTTGCGCGCTATGTCCGCTGCCGTCGTAAACTCGGATAACGCTGCCCGCGGGTGGTGGCGCGATAGTTAGGTCCAGTTCGATCCGCTGATCGCGCCGATCGGGAGTAGGACGCAAATCGGTTATTTCTTCATTCCCCGCATAGATGCCCGCCGAAGTGATGTCGCGCCCCGTGATTACTCCCTTGATGTGCAGCTGGTCGGCGCTATCGAATCTTGTGGAATCAATCCGCACCGAGAGATCCGAGGACGCGCCGGTCCCGGCTGGAACTAGCGTGGGCACGGCTTCGGAAGCAGCAGTCGCCGGAATCGCGATTTTTAGTGTAGCCAATTCCTCTTTCATCTTCGTCCATTGAGCCCGATTCAGATCGGCGCCGGCGCCCTGCAGGGTCGAATCCACCGCCGCCTGGTCGCGCTCCAGCGCGGCCAGGGCGGCGCCGGCCTGCTCGCCCGCGTTCTCCTTGAGCGCGCGCAACAGGGTTTGCGAGTCGGCGGCGTACATTCCGATCGGACCCAGCAGGGCGCTGGGTTGGCTGTGAGCGTGGGTAGCGTTAAGCGTGTCGAGCAGGGCAAAGGCCTGATCGCTCAGCGTGCGCGCCAGCGCGGTAGGAGCTTGGGCCTGCGCCAGTTCGCCCGGCAGCAGCGTCAGAACCAGCGCCAGGAGGGCAAAGGCTCGAACTAACCGCGCCATCTTTTAACCTCCCGATACGAACTATGCCAGCTCTCCACTGATTGCGCGGTAGTCGTCTGGAACAGGGCGTGTGGCAAAGCCGGTTCGATCTGTTAAATTACAATAAATATGGAGCAAGCACGCGCCAACCTGATTTCGAACGAGCCTCAGCGGTTGAGTTTGGCGCCGGGCCTGGGCTGGCGAATTCGGCTCGCGACCCTGATCGTGCGGGTCACGGGCGAGGATCGGGTGCCTTTCCTCCACGGGATGTGCAGCAACGATGTCAAGGGGATGGCGCCCGGCTCGATCGTCTATGCCTTGATGCTCACCGATCACGCCCACATCATCAGCGATATTCACGTGTGGGCGCAAGCCGATGCACTGTGGCTGGAGATCGACCGCGAGTTATGGCCCACCACGCAGGCGCACTTGGAGAAATTTCTAGTTGCCGACGACGTCGAATTCGAGCAATGTCCTCAGGCCGCGGTGATGGAATTGCTGGGCGATCCGGCCTCGCTGGCGCATGCAACCCGCCTCATCGACGCGCCGTTGCCGGGTCATTTTACCACGCGCGATGGGTTGATGATCGGACGCATTCAGCGCTACGGCCAGGATGCCTGTTGCGTCATCGGACCGCGCGATCAACTGGAAGCGCTCGGGGCGGGGCTCCAGTCCTCGTGGTCCATGCTTGGCGAGGCCGATTGCGAGCGGCTGCGGATCGAAGCGGGATGGGCACGGGTGGGACAAGATACCAACGATCGCACGCTCGCGTTAGAGGCACGACTGGAGCGGGCTATTTCCTTTAGCAAAGGATGCTACCTGGGTCAGGAGACCGTGGAGCGTGCCACCTCGCGCGGCGGAGTGAAGCGGCGCCTGATGGGTCTGCGAATTGACGCTGCCGCCAGCGCGCCAGGGGGTTCGATCGAATTGGCTGGCCGCGCGGTAGGTCAATTGACCAGTGTCGCCCGCTCGCCGCGCTACGGGCTTATCGGTTTGGGGATCATTCAGCAGGCGGCTTGGCCGCCGGGGACGGAAGTCACGATCGTATCGCCGCAAGCGAAGCTTGCGGCGCATATTTGCGAGCTGCCCTTTGAGCAGTGAAGGGTGTACTTGAGGGGAGGATGTGAATGGCCAATCTGTTGGGCAAGCGCTACATGTGCGCCAAATGTGGAACCGAGGTGCTGTGCAACAAGCCGGGCGAGGGCACGGTGGAATGCTGCGATCAGCCCATGCAAATCAAAGAAGCCAAAGCGCTACCCGCCTCCGACTGAGCGTAATGATTCGAGAGGTAGCCGGCGCGATCGCTTTTTCCCAAACCAGCGAGCAAGCTTGCACCACCCGCGGTACTTAGTGGGTCATGACTGACGGGCAACCGGATTTAGTGCTGCACGGGGCTCGGCTGTGGGGGCGTCCGGATTGCGACGCAGTAGCGGTAGCGGGCGGCGCGATCGTTGCTTGCGGCCGATTCTCGGAGCTGAGCGCCAGTGTTGGCCCGCGTACCTATCTAATTCCGTTGGGTGGGCGCCTGCTGGCGCCCGGTTTTATCGATTCCCACCTGCATTTCATGGAAGCGGCGGCGGCTGCCGCGGGGGTGCGCTTGAACTCGGTGCGCAGCTTGCAGGAGTTGGAGCAGGAGTTGCGTCAGGCGGCGGCCCGCACCGCGCCCGGCAACTGGCTGCGAGTGTTTGGCTGCGACGAAAGCTTGTTGCGCGAGCGGCGCGGGCCGCGGCGCGAAGAACTAGACCGCGCCACGCCCAGGCATCCCTTGCGCCTACGCCATCAAACCCTGCACGCCTCCTGGCTCAATTCGCGCGCGATCGCTCTGCTGGGGCTGGAGCGCTCCGATTTCATACCGCCGCCGGGCGCTCGTTTGTCCCGCGACGCCAACGGCCGAGTGGAGAGCTTGGTGGTTGGGATGGAAGATTGGCTGGGCGCGCGCCTGCCGCGCGTGCTGGCGGCCGATTTGCAGAGTCGCGCGCGCACCTTCAGTCGCGAGCTGGCGGCCGCTGGAGTAACGGCATTTACCGACGCCGGCGCATGCAACGACCTGGCCCAGTTAGCGACTTTGGCTGAACTGTGCGCCGCCGGTGCGATCACCCAGCGCATCTCGGTGATGCTGGGCGAAGGGCAGATAGCGCATTTTCCTTCGACCAAGGAGTTATCCCAGGGGGCGCGGGTGGCGTGTACAGGGATTAAATTTCGCGCCGCCCCGGCTTCGCCACAGCGAGTGGAGAGCGTTCGTCGCGCCTTGGAAATGGGAGCCAGCTGCGCCTTTCACGCCACCGAGATTGAAGAGCTCGAAGCTGCGCTCAACGCGGTGGAAGCGGCGGTTGCGGGCTTGAAGCGGCCGCCCACCGCGCCCTGCCGGATCGAGCATGGCGGGATAATCACCGACGAGCAGGCCACGCGTATCGCCGCCCTGGGTGCCTGGGTGGTGACCAATCCCGGCTTCATCTACTATCGCGGCGCGAAATATTGCGACGAGCCGGGCCTGACGCCCTACCTTTATCGCGCGCGCAGTCTGCTGCGCACCGGAATTCCACTGGCGGCCGGCACCGATGCGCCGGTAACCCCGGCCCGCCCGCTGGTGGCGATCGCCGCCGCCATCGCCCGAACCACGTTGGAGGGAGCCCAATTGGGGGCTGATGAAGCTTTGCCGTTGCCCCAGGCCTTCGACCTTTTTACTCGCGCCGGCGCCGAGTTGGCGGGCTGGCCGGCGGGCGCGTTGCAGCCGGGTCTGGCCGCCGACATGATCGTGATGGCGGCCGATCCCAGCCAGCTCACGCCGGCGGAACTGGCTGCTGTGCCGATCGATTTGACGATCATTGGCGGACGAGTGGTATATGAGCGCGGGCGGCCCGAAACCATCACTGGTATCCCCGGATTCTGAACCATCGGCCACCGTGCTGCTGGACAAGCGCGGTCCGGTAGCTTGGCTGACCCTCAATCGGCCGGAGGTCTTCAACGCCTATAACCTTCGCATGCGCGACGAACTCTACCAGGCCTTGTGGGCGGTCCACCATGACCCCGAGGTCGGCGCTATGGTGTTGGCCGGTGCGGGTGCCGCCTTTTGCAGCGGCGGTGACGTAAGCGAATTCGGCCAGGCGCCTTCGCCGATCGTGGCCCGTTGGGTCCGCTTTCGGCGTGATGTTTGGCAACTCTTGCGCAGCCTGCCCGTGGTTTCCATCGCGGCCCTGCACGGCTACGCCGTGGGTGGTGGATTGGAGATGGCATTGCTGTGCGATTTCGCGATCGCCGCCAGCGATACCCGGCTGTCTCTGCCCGAGACCGCAATGGGGATGATTCCGGGGGTGGCGGGAACCCAGACGGCGCCGCGACGGTTGGGGCTGGGATGGGCGCTCGATCTTGCCTTGACCGGTCGTTGGATTGACGCGAATCTGGCGCGACGTATAGGTTTGGTGGCCGAAATCAGCCCGCCGTCCCAGCTCGATGCGAGGGTTCAGCGGCTGGCTCTTAAGTGCAGCCGCTTCCCGCGCGCGCTCAGCGCGGCGCTGCGATGCGCGGTGTGGGAAGGGCTGGAGTTGCCCATGGCGCAGGCTCTCAGGCACGAGCGCAATCTGGCGGCGCGAGTGAAATCATTCGCCTGAACCTTCGACGCAGGAACACTTGAGTGAATACCGTTGGCTTTCTCTCCATTCCGGCTGGCCTGTTTCCCGACCAGGAAATCCTGGTCTTCGGTCGCCGCCGCTACACTTACGCGCAACTCGCTGAGCTGAGCGCGCGGATCTGCACGGTCTTTGCCAATTTGGGCCTTGAGCGCCACGAGCAGGCCGCGGGCGGGGCCGACGTGGTTGCGGTGCTCGATACCAACTCCGACCTTTATCTGGCGGCCTACTATGCCGCGGCTCGAGCCGGCCTGACCTTTCTGCCGCTCAATTACCGAGCCAAGGCGCCCGAGTTGGAATACATGCTAGCCACCGCGTGCGCGCGGGTTTTGCTGGTGGGCGAGCGTTATCGCCCCACGCTGGCCCAGCTTCGCGACCGCCTGCCCGCCCTCCACGCCATTATCGACCTGGGCGAAGACAGCCCGGATAATCTGCGCCAGATGGCGGAGGCGGCCATGCCCGCGCAGTGGGAGGCTGAAATCGCCGAAGAAGATACCTCAATCCTAATGTACACCAGCGGCACCACCTCGCAGCCCAAGGGCGTGATGTTGAGCTTTCACGACTTCACCGCCTATGTGACCGCCAATGTCGAGATGGCCGACGGCGGCGAGCGCGGTGTCGCGCTGATTTGCGTGCCCTTTTACCATATCGCCGGCGCCACCGCGATGATGAGTTCGCCATGGAGTGGCCGCAAGATGATCGTGATGCCTCAATTCGAGCCGCGAGCTTGGCTGGAACTGGTGGCGCGTGAGCGGGTAACGCACGCTTTCGTCGTGCCCACGATGCTCAAGCAGTTGCTCGACGAGCCGGCCTTGGCTCACACTGATCTCTCTAGCCTGCAGAATCTAGCCTACGGCGGCGCTCCGATGCCGCTTGGGGTCATCCGCCGCGCGATCGAAGTGCTGCCCCGGTCCGTTGGATTCGTCAATGCCTACGGCCAGACCGAAACCACCTCGTCGCTGACCGTGTTGGGGCCCGAAGACCATCGCTTGGAGGGCAATCCCGAAGAGATCGAGCTTAAGCTTAAGCGCCTAGGCTCGATCGGCCGGCCCCTGGCGGACGTCGAAGTGATGGTGCGCGACGAAAGCGGCAACCGACTGGGACCCGACCAGGTCGGCGAACTGTGTATCCGAACCCCCCGCGTGATGAAAGGCTACGCCGGCCATCGCGACGAGTTGGCCTTGGGCGATGGATGGCGAGCCACCGGCGACCTGGGTTGGATCGACCGCGGCGGGTATGTCTTTTTCGCGGGACGCAAGGACGATTTGATCATCCGCGGCGGCGAGAATATCGCTCCCGCCGAGGTCGAGGCGGTGCTGATGAGCCATCCCGCAGTGGAAGAGGCGGCGGTGGTGGGTTGGCCCTCGCAGGAGTGGGGGCAGACGGTGGCGGCTTTCATCGTGGTGCGTGCGGGCCATAAGCTCGACAGCGCGGAACTGCACGCGTTTTGCTCAGCCCGCCTGGCCAGCTTCAAATGCCCCAAGGATTATCGCTTCATTGCTGCCCTGCCGCGCAACCCGCTGGGCAAAATCCTGCGCAAGGAACTGCGCGCTATTGACTGAGCCGAATCGATCGCGCCGTGCCGTGCCGCCATCCGGACGCGTGATTATTCGGCGCCTGCCGGGTTATGTAAGCGCCGTATTGGAAGCACCGCGCGCCAATCGGCTCACTGCCAGGATGGCGCAAAATCTGATCGAACTGGCCGAAGAGGTGGAAGACGACGACGGCGTGCGCTTTGTGGTAATCGCCGGCGGCGGTGGAAATTTTTGCGCCGGTTTTCAGCCCGACGTGGACGGGGCGGTAGTGGAATCGCTCGCCGCGCTCAGTAAGCCCACGCTGGCCGTGATCGAAGGCCAGGCTTTTGACGAGGGACTGGAGCTTGCTCTGGCGCTGGACCTGCGCGCGGCCCATGCCGGCGCGCGGATGGGGTTGCGCCAATTGCTGCGTGGGCAGTTGCCGCGCTTTGGTGGCAGCCAGCGCTTGCCTCGCCTGATCGGGGTTGCGCCGGCGCTGCGGATGATGCTGACCGGCGCCACCGTGTCGGGCCGCCAGGCGCTGAAGCTGGGGCTGGTAACCTACGCGCCGGCCAGCAAGGCGGCGTTGGCAGCGCTCAGGGCTAAGCTGATCGCGAGCCTGCTTGCGCGTGCGCCGCTAGCCACGCGGTTGGTCAAAGAGGCGATTGTCAAGGGCTACGATCTGACCTTGGATCAGGGCATTCGGCTGGAAGAGGATCTCTACGCGCTGCTCCAAACCACCGCCGATCGGGCCGAGGGTGTGCGCGCTTTCCTGGACAAACGCAAACCGCTATTCAAGGGAAGATGAGCGTTTGGGAGTAAGTTCCGTCAAGATGGCTAACCAGCTAGGCAAGATTTACATTTGCGGTAAGTGCAATTCGCAGGTCATTGTGACCAAGGCCGGCGCCGGTGTGCTGAAATGCTGCGGCGTGGCTATGGAACAGAAAAAGTAACCACTATCGAAGCGTGCGGCGCGGTTCATTGCTGCGCTTCTTTTTCCGCAAGGTACACGCCGACCTGAAGATGGCTGGCGATGTCGACTCTCGTTACCGTGGTGGCTCGCGTCCCACCGGGGCGAATGAGAGGCTGTCGACAGCCAGCGCCGGTACGTAAAAAACATGCGGCTCGCCCCATACCAGGGCGAGATGGGTGCGATTGCCGGCGGCACGGACGGCGTTGAAGACTTCGTCGATGTTGGCGTTGATACGCAGTCGATTGGGCACGATTGGCGCGCTTACGCGGCCGTCTACGATCAGGTAGGAATCGCCGCTCACGGTGCAGGTAAAATCACCGGCTCGCTGGCCGTTAATCGGATAGGTGTACCAGACCCTCCCGACTTGGATGCCGTGGCGGATATCACCCGCCAGCTTGCCTTCTTCCCTGCCGCCCCGTGCTCGCAACGCAACGTTGCTAGCCACCGCGCGTGGCGGCGCGTCGAAACGCCGTCCGCCGTAACTGCCCAGCCGCCAGCCGCAATTGGGCTTGAGGGCGAGGCCGGAGGTCTGCGCCGCCACCCCGGCTTGCGCCGCGCGTAGCCGCAGGGTGTCGTAATAGGAGGCCATCAAGCCAGCGACCTTGCCGTTGCGAATCAGGCTGGTGCGCGTGGTTGAGAGTCCCTCGCAGCTAATCTGCCGATGGAGCGCGCCCCAGGCGGCGCGCGGGTTGTCCTCCAGATCGAGCCGGGGATCCATGACCGCGCTCGCCAAGCGTCCGTAGTAGGCGGAATCGGCGCGGTAAAACGACGCCGCGCTGAGCGAGGGTAGCACCATGTACCCTAGGATTTCGGCGATCGGCTGGGGGCCAAGCAATACCGGATAGCGCCCCTCGGGTGGACAGATGCCATTGCCGCCGCGCAGCGCCCCAGCCATTGCCTGGGCACCCAGTTGGACGGCCTGCTCTAATTGATCGATTGAGCGGCCGGCGGCGCTAGCGGCTGACTTGGCGCCGGTGGCTTCGATTACTACGGTGACCGTGGCGGTGAAATGGGCGCTTTCGTCGGCGCGGATACCGCTTAACTGGGAGCCCGCCACTGCGATTCGATCGCGGGTCAGGGTAAGGTCGCCGCCGACGATCAGTGCGGGCGGATTGGGCACCTCTTCGCGATGGTCGAAGGTATCGAGTGCTCCGCGCAGAATGCGCCAGGCATAGCCGGTCAGCGCTAACGAAGTCAGCCCCATCAAGCCAGGGCGTTCCCACGTGGCTGCGGCCGGCGCGCGGCTGGCCGGTAGGCTTTGAAAATGGGGGTCATGGACCGCCTCGCGGCGTGCTTGTGCCAGGGCCGCGCAAAGAGATGGAAGGTTGAGCTCTCCTGCGCGCGAGGCGCTGCCGAAGCGTGCCGGATCGTCGTCGGTTAAGACACGAACCGCCAGCCCCTGGCTGTGAAGTGACTTGGTTTCTTCGACCCCGCGCGAGGGCAGGTCGGAAGTGTAATTGAGCCGCGCGACGATCTGTTCGCCGCTTTGCGCATAGATTTCGAATTGGCGCAGGCCGGGCTCGCGCGCCGCCCGCGCTAAGCCCCGAGTCAGGAAATCGCGCAGTGCGTGCAGGGTTGGCATCGGGTCAGACTCCCAACAAATAGCCGCGCGAGCGCAAGGTGGGTCCACCGTTGGACATGCGCTTTATCTGCATGGGCTGTCCTTTGCCGCAATTGGGGATCGCGAACAGGTGCAAATCGTTGCCCGCCGCGTCGATTTGGCTGAAGAAGCGCTTGGCGTCGGCGGCCAGGCTGCCGGCGCGATAAAGCTGGCCCAGGCGCCCGTGCTCGATCGCATAGACGCGGCGGGCCGAGATGCGGAAGTTCTCGCGAGATTCGGCGATGGAAGGCGTGCGACTGCCGCACACGTAATAGCCGTGGTTCACTTCGCCGATGATTTCCTCGGGGGTACGCTGGCCGGGCAGGATGAAGGTGTTGGACATGCGAATCAGCGGTGCGTAGGGTGCTGCGCTGGCCCGTGCCGACCCGTTGGGCGCTACGCCTAGGATCGCGGCGGTGGCGCGCGAGTTGAGAAAGTCCACATATATTCCGCGATCGATATGCGTCACACGCTGGCCGGCCACTCCTTCGTGGTCATAGGCGTAATGGCCATAGCCGGGCAGGCTCGGATCGGAGCAGGCGGACAACAGCGCAGAGCCAATCTGGCAGCCGATTTGATTATCGCTCAGCGAGCGCAAAAACCAGCTCCGGCCAGCGTATCCTGCTTCCATCTTGAGGGCGCGGTCGGCTTCGCTGGGATGCCCCACGATCTCGTGGGCTACTAGCGCGTTGAAATGGGGATCGGTGACAACCACCGCCTCTTCCTCCGATGGACGCAGGGCAGGAGCGGCAGCCAGCATCCGAGCCTCGCCGGCCAGATCGAGCGCAAACTGGCGCAGCGAGGGAGTCACCATCGGCGGCTCGCCCCCGCCCTCGAAGAGGACTTCGGGTCCGAGCTGTTGGCCGATACTGTCATGGGACTCGTCATGCCCCTGGGCGCTCTGCGCGACCACATAGCAATCCCCTTGAGCAAAGGCGAAGCCCTGGGCAAGCACGCTTCCTTCGCTAGTAATCAGCAATTCCCGGCGCAATTCGGTCATCGCCGAAACGCTGTTAAAGACTACCTCGCGCCCCAAGCCGCCAATTTCGCCGGAGACTTGGCGGCACAGTGCCTCCAATTCGGACTGCGCCAGCCCGGTCGGATCGCGGGCGAAGCGGGCCGGTAGATTGGAGCGCTGAGAGGGCGTTGCGACCCAGCCGGGAGTAGGGCCGGGGCGGGAGCGAGCCAAAGCAGCGGCTTGACGAGCATTGTAGCGTGCGCGTTCGTAGGCTCGGGCATAACCCGCCCGCAACGCCGCCAGCAATTTGTGCGCGCTGCGCGCTTCGCTGCCCAGTTCCAAACCGCTGTAGCCGAAGCCCAGGGCGGCGCCGGACCGAGCCAGCACGCTCATTCCCAAGCCCGCACTTTGGGTCACTGTGCTGCGCCGCGCGGCGCCGTTGTCTGCGCTCGCTGCCCGTCGAAAAATCACTTCTAGCCGCAAGGAAGAAAACCAGGTATCACGTCGCGGGCGGTTCAGGCGGGCCAGCTCGTCTTCCCCATGTTGCATGAGGTAGTCAACCGTCTCGAACAGGTCGTTCATGTCTGCCGCGGGAAGTTGCAACTTGTGAAATTATTTTAGCACGAAATCCATGACTAGCAGGGTGACCACCACCGCGGCCGCCAGGATGGTCGTGAGCGTGGCCAAGGCGCCCATGCGATGGGCCCAACGTTGGCGGTTGGGTGGGACCGGGCGCTCGACGTGGGCGGAATGAAAGCCGCTGTAGCTGCCGATGCGGGAGGTCACAAAGATGCCCGAGCCAGGGATACCTGGGATACAGGTCAGCCGGCCGCGCGACCAATTGACGTGACGGCCGGCGATTCCCACCGTGATCCCTGGTCCCGAACGACTCACCACGACGTTTAAGTTGGGAAAGATTTTAAAGCGCCGGTGAAATCGATAATTCACAACCCTAACAGCGTCGGGCGGCAAAAAAGCGCGCCAGGATCTGTGCACATTCTGATGCCATAAGCTCGGGATAGATTTCAACCCAATGGTTTAACCAACCATCCCGGCCAAAATCGTAAACCGATCCGGCTGCTCCGGCCTTGGGGTCACGTACACCAAACTTAACTCGCGCCAGCCGCGCTTGAATAATCGCACCCATGCACATCGGACAGGGCTCCAACGTGACATACAAAGCGGCGCCGCCCAGCCGGTAGCTACCCAAGCTCTGAGCGGCCGCGCGAATCGCGAGGATTTCGGCATGGGCAGTAGGATCGTTAAGACCGATGGGCTGATTATGGGCGCGTGCGATGACCTTGCCGTCGTACTCGATTATCGCGCCGACCGGGACTTCGCCGCCTCGGGCGCCACGTTCGGCCTCATCCAGCGCCAAGTGCATTAGGGCTACGTCGTGCTCGTCGTACGGCATCGGAGTGCAATGATTGATCGGGCGCCGGTTGGCGGCAAGCCGCTGCCCTAAGTAGCTCGGACTTGGTATGCTCAGCTAGGAGCAGGACGACGCGATGGCGGAATTGGGAGTTATTACCGCGACACAACTGGCCGAGCGCATGAAGAGAGCCGATCGGCCGGTGATTTTGGATGTACGTGAGGCCTTCGAAGTGGCCTGTGCGCCCTTTCCCGATGCGATCCACGTTCCAATGGACGAAATTCCCGCTCGGTTGGCCGAATTGGACAAGGAACGCGAAACCGTGGTGCTGTGTCATCATGGTATGCGCAGCGCCCAGGTTGCCGGCTATCTTCACCAAAGTGGCTTTGCCCGAGTCCTCAATTTGGCCGGCGGCATCGAGGCATGGTCGTGCGAGGTCGATCCAACCGTGCCGCGCTATTGAGCGGCGGGTGGCCCGCCAGGTTAGCAGTTGCGCTGGCGCTGGCGTAGGGTAGCAGCCATGGAAGTGATAGCCGCGGCGGTGCAGATGCGTTCGGATAGCGACAAGGAGCGCAACCTGGAAACGGCCGCACGCCTGATCGGGGCGGCCGCGCTCAAAGGCGCCAACCTGGTGGTCTTGCCCGAGACCTTCAATTGGCGAGGGACCCGGGCCGCTCAGGCGCAGGCGGCCGAAGACCTGTCGGGGCCTACTTTGCAATTAATGGCGCAACTCGCGCGCCAGCATCGAATCTGGCTGCTAGCTGGCTCGATCACCGAGCGCATCGCTGGCGATGACAGCCATGCCTACAATACCTCGGTCCTGATCGACCCCGAGGGAGTGAGCGTGGCGCGCTACCGTAAAATCCATCTCTTTGACGTTGAGCTGACCGGAGCCGTGGTGACGCGTGAATCGGAGGTCAAGCGGCCCGGTAGCGAGGTGGTGTGCGCGGCTACCGAACTGGGACGGCTGGGCTTGAGCATTTGTTACGATTTGCGTTTTCCCGAACTTTTTCGGCAATTGGCCACGCTCGGTGCCGAGATAATCACCTTGCCCAGCGCCTTTACCTATCCCACCGGTCAAGCGCATTGGGAAGTCCTGGTGCGTGCCCGCGCGATCGAAAATCAGGCCTTTCTGATCGCGCCGGGTCAATACGGAATGAATCCCTACGGATACAACGAGTACGGCAATTCGATGATTGTCGATCCCTGGGGCCGGGTGTTGGTCCGCGCCAGTACCGAACACGAAGAGGTCGTGATGGCGCCCTTGGATCGGACCGAGATGGAGCGAGTGCGGCGCGAATTGCCGGCGCTCAAGAATCGACGCCTGTAGGCTAGCGCCGGGCCCCGGGCATGCGGGGTTGCCGGCAGATTTCAATGAGCGAGGGCGTCTTGAGGCCCATAATGGCTTATCCGGAGCGTATCGCACTCTTTCCGCTACCCAACGTGGTCTTGTTTCCCACGGTCGAGCTTCCCCTACACGTCTTCGAGCCCCGCTATCGTCAGATGATAGCCGAGGTTGGCCAGCGTGACGGAATCTTGGGTATGGTCCTGCTCAAGGGCGATTGGGAGCCTCGCTACTACGGCAAGCCCGACCTCTACCGGGTGGGGTGCGCTGGCCGTATCGAGCGGCTGGTTAAGCTACCCGACGGTCGCTATAACTTCGTTCTGCGCGGCTTCAGCGAATTCGAGATCATCGAAGAATTTGGCGACTTGCCCTACCGTCAGGCTCGGGTGGGCTGGCCGGCCATGGCCAGCTCGGACCCAGAACCTTCCTTGATGGCGGCCCTGCAAGCCACCGTGCTGGAATACGGTGGTTCGGCGGCTTCTGAAGCCTGGAGGGTACTGGTCGAACAGCGCGGTCTTGCAGGAACCGGCTTGCTCAATTTTCTGTGCTTTCATCTCGATCTCGACGCGGTGGAAAAGCAAAGTCTACTCGAGGCTCGGGAGCGGCGCGCGGCAGCCCTAGTCGAAATTCTGAAGTTTCGTCTCGCCCAGCGCGCAGCCGGCTCCGGCGGCGGTCAATCCACCCTATTGCAATAGCACCGAAGACAGCATAAAAGAGGTAATCTCTAGCTGTCCCTACTACTGAGCAGGAAGAATTTACCGTCGCAAGCTGATTGACAGTCTGGTCGGCTCGATGGTACGATTTTGGCCCTTGGATCAGATATCCTTGCGTCCATGCGGTATGGGCCAGGATTTAGATGGGAGGCTGACGAGTCGACTGAGGATGCGTCCCCCCCCTTCGCAGCCTCGGCATCCGAAGCCTCCCATCTAAACCCTGGCTTCTTCCCACAAAACCCCACTCACAAGTCGTAGCCAACCCGGCCCAACCGCGCCGCTGCGGAGGTTTGCTGACAAGGCGTGTTTTCGCAAAAGATGAATTCACGCTATTGCTTTGCAATCTGCGAAGGAGTGATGCGTGAACGAAAGCCGTGAGTTGGGTCAAGCAGGTACTCCGCTTCAGGGCGGTTTTTTAGGCGACCCGTCTGTCACCGGCCGAAGGGATAAGGCGCGCAGATGCTGGGATTAAGCTCCAGCCGCTCGGCGCTTTTGCAGGTTGCAAGCCGAGGCTCGGTTAAATTTTTAAAATAAAGCGGTTATTTGTTGTTTACGAATGGAACGGAGATTGCTTGCTACTGAACCAATTGGAGATCTTATTCCGATGGTTCAAGATAATGGCGTCGTAGGATCGCTATTTGTCCCTGAGATTATGACTCCGGCTCAGTTTTATGATGGCCGGCGACAGGAAGATAGCGAGTTCGCACCGGTTAAGCGGTTGATGATGGCGATTCTGGAAGATGCCTTGCGTTGTTTTCAGAACAATGCCGGGGCCCAAAATGGCCGGCGCAAGCGCTTGTTTCAAGAAGCGGAAGAATGGCTTTGCGGCACCGGCGGCGAGGGGCCGTTCTCTTTCAATACGGTGTGCGAGACGCTCGGTATCGAGCCGGAGATGCTGCGGCGGGAGCTGCTTCATTGGCGCGCCCAGCAGCTGGCCGGAGTGATCCGGCGTCCGTTGGCTCGCCGTTCGCCGGTGGTTCGGCCGCGGCGGATTAGTGCGCCTACTGTACGCCGGCGCGACCGCACCGCTCATCAGGCCTGATTGCCCGCCCCGCGCGCGTTAGGCCACCCGCCTGTAGCGCACCGCGCAGCTTACTTTCTGCACGGGTTTTTATTCCTAGGTCTCCACCGCCGCCAGGGCGCGACAGCGCCTTGGCGGTTCTTTGTCAACGGAAATTGGGACTGCGGTTGGAGGGCCAAGCGGCTCCCCATTTTCCTGATTGACGTGACGCGCTGAACGCGACCCTGCCACCTGCCAGCCATATCCTCGCGGCGTCAGAGGGCACATCCATCAGATGCGGAGCTGGCCAGGAATGCAATCGCTTTCCGCGGTACCGCAATTTCCCAAATCGTACGCCTGACGGTCAAAGCGCTAATTATGGCCGCGCTTGGCAAGGCGGCGGGTGCGGACTAGGCTTTGCTGGTGACGGCTCGCTCAGCTTTGCTCCCCAATGGCCACTGGGTTCGTGCCGTTCTACAGCGCCCCGTTAGCTCAGCAGGATAGAGCACAGGATTCCTAATCCTGGGGTCGCGCGTTCAAGTCGCGCACGGGGCGCCAATAAATTCAAGGGGTTTTCGGGTTTCAGGTCAGACGGCTGTCGCTCGGTGTAGGCGTATTGTAGGCGTTTGAAGCCCGGCCGGGGCCGGCTAGCGCCTCAGTTTGGTTGCCGGGAACCTGTCGCGCCGGGGGTGCGGTCGCTAAGAAAAGCGCGCTATGGCTATCCGATGCCGTCGGCCAAAGACCGGGTATGCACTGTTCGTGGCTTCGTCGGCCGCCCCAAGCGCTGACGCTAGTAGCTTCGTCGTGAAACTTGGCTTGTGGCTGCTCTTCATCGTCCCGGGCCTGATTTACTCGATGGCGCTTAGCAGCGCGTCACAACGCCTGTCCGAAGTGCGGTCCTGACGCGATGGTGCCCTTGGATAGCCCGGCGGGTTTGCGGGTCTAGATGCCCAAGCCAGGCGGGCCCTTGGAAAGCGCCACGGTTGATTCTGTCTTTGCCAGCCGCGCGTCAATGCTTTCAAGCAGCGCAACCATCCGACTGGCCTTCCAATACCGGGTAGTCTTCAGCGCGATCGCCGGCCGCCAGCTTATCCAGATGGGCGCGCGCATCGGCTACGGGGTGAGCCAGCCAGTCGTCGCCAGCAGGTAGCAGCTCGCATAGATAGCGGCCTCGAAGTCGGTCAGCATGGGAGCTTGTCGGCGCTCGTAACGGGGCGATATGCTGGGTAGGTATACAGACGGGGGCGAACCCACCATGGACATTGTGATCCAGGCCTTCTGGGATGGCGAAGCGGGCGTATGGGTAGCGGAAAGCGAGCAGGTGCCGGGATTGGTGGCAGAAGCGGCCACGCCACGCGAGCTAGAAGCCAAGCTTGGGATTTTGGTTCCCGAATTGCTCGAATTGAACGCGCCTTCGTCGGCCAGGGAGACTCGATCAGTGGTGGCGCGCTTCGAGCATGAAGCACGGATCGCGCTCGCCGCGGCCTGATGGCCGGTTACACAGCTCAAGCGCATCTTGCGCGAGCATGCCTGCCGATTCGACCGTCACGGCAAGGGCGATCACGAAGTCTGGTTCAGCCCTATAACCCGCCGCTATTTCCCAGTTGACGGCAACATTCTGTCGCGCCATACAGCCGACGCGGTTCTCAAGCAGGCCGGAATCCCAAAAGCGTTCTGAAGGATTCGCCGGCTTGCAGGTCGGTCAGGGCTTGTGTGGGGTCCAGCTCCGGGGCCGTTAGCAGCGGGTGCAACCCCTCGACAAGCGCGCGAGCCGCGGCCATGCGGCCGTCGGGCAGGGTGTAGGCGCGAAGGCGGACCAGGACGGCCAGGGCTTCGCAGTGCTTTTATCGCGTTTTGCCCGCGTTTTAGGCATTCCGAAAAACCCTAGCATTTTCGACAGGATTCCTAATCCTGGGGTCGCGCGTTCAAGTCCC
>Ga0209061_1000303_pt1 | contig 142857 bp, 116 predicted proteins | sample Coa_R1_10_FD_187157 | JGI IMG/M metagenome (GOLD analysis project Ga0209061, IMG submission 187157) | Surface soil microbial communities from Centralia Pennsylvania, which are recovering from an underground coalmine fire - Coalmine... | ecosystem: Environmental > Terrestrial > Soil >... | reverse complement strand
GGGCGCGGCTTTGACGTCGGCGCCCCGGGCGGCGGGTTCGGGCTGGTCTCGATGCGCGAGCGTGCCCGCTCCGTGGGCGGTGAGCTGCTTGTCTCGTCCGCGCCCGGCCACGGCAGCAAGGTGGAGGTTGCGGCGTGACCGCCAGGACAGGGCCGCTGCGGGTGCTGGTGGCCGATGACCACGCACCGACCCGGGACGACGTGCAGCGGGCCCTGGAACGTGACGAACGGTTCCGCATCTGCGCTTTTGCGGCGGACGCCGCTGCGGCCATCCAGGCGGCGGTGCGGGAGCGACCTGATGTGTGCCTGCTCGATATCAGGATGCCCGGCGGCGGCCTGGCCGCTGCGTGGGAGATCGCGGCCAGGCTTCCGCAGACCAAGATCGTCATGCTCACCGTGTCCGACGACGACGCCGACCTGGTGGCCGCCGTGCGAGCGGGAGCCGACGGGTACCTGCTGAAGACGATGAACTTTCAGCGGCTGCCGGACGCGCTCGACGGCGTCCGGTCGGGCGAGGCGGCGATGCCGCGGATCCTGGTCGCGCGCCTGCTCGGGCACTTCCACGGGAAGGAGCCCCGCTGGCGGAAACTCGCCACGGACGACAGGATCGGGAGCCGGCTGACCAGCCGCGAGTGGGAGGTCCTCGAACTGCTGGCACAGGGGCTGACAACCCGCGAGATCGCCAGGAAGCTGGTGCTGTCCCCCAGCGCCGTCCGCGTGCACATCGCCGCCGTGGTGCGAAAGCTCGGCGTGCGCGATCGCGCCGCCGCCGTCGACCTGTTCCGCGAGCGCGCAGGGACCTGAGCGCGCGGTTGCTTGCGCTGCCGCCGCCGGGACGCGGACGCTCAGAGTGTGGCGGCACCGACGGGGGAACTTCGGGTCCTGATCGCCGACGATCACGTTCCGACGCGTGCGGCCTTGCGCAGGGACCTTGAGGGCGCCGGGATCGAGGTGTGCGCGGAGGCCGCCACCGGCACTCAGGCGGTGGACGCGGCGCTGCGGACGCGGCCCGACGTGTGCCTCATCGACGTCCGGATGCCGGACGGTGGCATCGCGGCAGCCAGGGCCATCCGCCGGGCGCTGCCATCGGCCAAGATCGTGCTGATCACGGCCGCCCCGGACGAACAGGGCGCGCTTGCGGCGGCCCGTGCCGGGGCCGACGGTTACCTTGGCAAGGACATCGACCCGCGCAGGCTGCCGCAGGTCGTCAAGGCGGTCGCTGCCGGCCAGACCGCCTATCCGCGGCGCCTCATGCACGGCCTGCTGCGGGTGATCCGCCAGGCCGACCCGGAGCGTTCAGAAACCTGAACGCCCCACCCCCTTCTCGTCCCGCAGCACGCGAAATACCCTCGGAACCAGGCACTTCCGCAGGAAACCGGCGAAACCGGAGATCGGGCGGAATTGCAGAGCCGCTGAGCGCAGGTGTCCCGGTCCTGTCCAGCGGGTGAAAAAGGAGACCGCCTTCAAGCCGGGGTTGCAGTTCTATTGCTGCCCCACATGACAGGCTGCCGGGGCGGGAGCGGGAAATGAGTAGGGACCGTGCAGCATGTTCGGGCTCTTTCTCTCGGCGTGCTCTCTTGGGGGGATGTAGCCGTGTCTGTGCGGCCTTTTAGCGCAGACAGTTATTCACCACGCGCTAAACCGGTACTGGCTGGGCGCCAGGGCACCTGGGCCGAGAATTACCTGCGCTGGGCAGCGCTAGCCGACTTCGGCTGCGCGGCCGTCGGCGCACTGGCGGCCGTCCTGCTCCGTTTCGGCAGAAGCGTCGATGGCACGTACGTCGCGCTGAGCCTGGCCCTGCCGGTGTTCTGGCTTGCCGCGTTGTGGCTGGCCGGCGGGTACGACGTCCGCTTCGTGGGCACGGGATCCGACGAGTTCCGCAAGGTGCTCAACGCTGGCATTAGTCTCACCGCGGCCATCGCGATCTGCTCGTACGCGGTCAACATCGAACTGTCTCGCGGTTACCTGCTGATCGCCCTGCCGGCCGTGACCCTGTTCGACCTGGTCGCCAGGTACGCGATGCGCAAGCACCTGCACAGGCTGCGGGCGTCCGGCCGGTGCATGCATAAGGTCGTGGCGGTCGGCTACGAGCCCGCGGTGGCCGGCCTGATCGCCGAACTGCACCGTGACCAGTATCACGGGCTGGCAGTGATCGCCGCCTGCGTGACGGAGCCGTCAGGCTGCCAGGACATCGGCGGGGTGCCGGTGTACGGCGGCCTGGAGGACGTCACCGCGGCGGTCGGCCGGTTCGCAGCGGATACGGTCGCGGTGACCAGCTGCCGGGAGATGGACGGCATCAAGCTGCGGGCCCTCGCCTGGGAACTGGAGAAGACCGGCACCGACCTGTGCGTCTCTCCGGCGCTGCTGGACGTGGCCGGCCCGCGGACGACGGTGCGGCCGACGGCCGGCCTGACCCTGCTGCACGTGGACCATCCGCAACTCAGCGGCTTCCGGTTGGTGCTGAAGGACCTGTTCGACCGCTGCCTCGCCGCGGCGGCGCTGATGCTGCTCGCTCCGTTGTTCGTCGGCTTGGCGGCGATCATCTGGTTGTCCGACCGAGGCCCAGCCCTGTTCACCCAGGTCAGAGTCGGTAAGTACGGCCGGGTGTTCAAGATCTACAAGTTCCGCACCATGGTCGTGGACGCCGAGAAGCGCAAGGCGCAGCTCATGGCACGCAACGAGGGGGATGGTGTCCTGTTCAAGCTGCGCAAGGATCCCCGCGTCACCACGATCGGCGCACACCTGCGGCGTTGGTCGATCGACGAGCTGCCGCAGCTCGTCAACGTGGTCCTCGGGCACATGTCGCTGGTGGGTCCACGCCCGCCGCTTCCTGATGAGGCGTCCAAGTACGCCGACCACGTCCGGCGCAGGCTTCTGGTCAAGCCAGGGCTGACCGGCCTGTGGCAGGTCAGCGGGCGATCAGACCTGTCGTGGGAGGAATCGGTTCGGCTCGACCTGAGATACGTGGAGAACTGGTCGTTCGCGCTGGACCTCCAGATCCTGTGGAAAACCGTCTCTGCGCTCCTGAAGGGGGCCGGGGCTTACTAAGGCGGAGGAGTGAGTGGAACCAAACCCTGACCCGGCTAACGTCGCGCGGCTGGTGCGGCATGCGGCCGGAGGTGATATGCAGGCGTGGGAGCGCCTCGTCGATCAGTTTTCTAGGCTGATCTGGTCGATCACGGCCGATTACCGGCTGGTGGATAGCGACGCCGCCGACGTCGTCCAGACGACGTGGCTGCGGCTGCTCGAGCACATCGGCCGGATAGAGTACCCCGACCGGGTCGGCTCCTGGCTGGCGGCGACCGCGCGGCACGAGTGCCTGCGCAGCCTGGCGGCGCACAAGAGGGTGGTACTCGGCCACACCACCGACGACATGGAAGAGGCGCCCGCGCATTGCCCGGAGGTCGACGAGCGTCTGCTCGCCAGCGAGCGCGACCAGACTGTCCGTGACGCGTTGTCCCGGCTGCCCACCCGGTGGCAGCGGCTGCTCGAGATGCTGATGGCAGACCCGCCCGCGTCGTACGCCGACATATCCGATGAGCTTGGGCTACCCATCGGCAGCATCGGCCCCACGCGCGGACGATGCCTTGCGAGGCTGCGCGTGCTGCTGCAGACGTCCTGAATCGCGAGGATTGCCCGTATCACGATCCCTTGCCGCGGACTCCTGTAGCCGTGGAGCGCCGGGTCCTGATAATCGTCCAGAACCTTCCGGTCCCGTTCGACCGGCGGGTGTGGCTTGAGTGCCGGGCCCTCGTCTCGGCGGGCTACCAGGTCGCCGTCATCTGTCCTAAGGGCCGCGGTGACCCGTCGCACGAGGTCGTCGACACGATCGAACTGTATAAGTACCGGCCCTACGCTCCCGGTGACAGCAAAACTGGGTTCCTCACGGAGTACGCTTACTCATTCCTCGCGACGGCATGGCTTACTCTGAGGGCGAGGCGATCGGGGCGTTTCGCGGTTATTCAGGCGTGCAATCCACCCGACATCTTCTGGCCGATTGCCATTGTGCTACGAGCGATCGACGGCACCAAGTTCGTTTTCGATCACCACGACCTGTGTCCCGAGCTTTATGAGTCCCGTTTTCCCGACGGTCCGCGGCTCCCGTACAAAGGTCTGTGTGCTCTGGAGCGCAGGACTCACCGCTCCGCCGATCACGTGATCTCTACCAACGGCTCCTACCGTGACATCGCCGTGACACGGGGGGGCAAGCCGGCCACCGACGTCACGATCGTCCGCACCGGCCCGGATCCGGAGTGCCTGCGGCGCGGCCCGGCAGATCCGGCGCAGCGTCGCGGACGCAGGTTCCTCGCCGCCTACATCGGCGTCATGGGGCCGCAGGACGGAGTCGACATCGTGGTGAGGGCCGCCGCGACCGTCGTCCACGAACTCGGCCGCGACGACATCGCCTTCACGCTGATCGGCTCCGGGGACTGCTTCGACGACCTCGTCGCGCTGCGCGATGAGCTGGATCTCGCCGGGCACGTCGAGTTCACCGGCAGGGTGCCGGACGAAATGGTCACCCTCATCCTGTCCACCGCGGACGTCGGGCTTTCGCCCGACCCCAAGAACCCGCTCAACGACCTGTCGACGATGAACAAGTCGATGGAGTACATGGCGTTCGAGCTGCCCGTGATCGCCTTCGATCTGCACGAGACCCGCGTATCCGTCGGCGAGGCCGGAGTCTACGTGAAGCCTAACGACGTCCATGAGTACGCCGAGGCCATCGTGGCGCTCATGGACGACGAGCCGAGGCGGGCCGACCTGGGCAAGTTCGGCCGCGCCCGTGTTGAGCAGGAGCTGGCCTGGTGCCATCAGAAGCGTGCCTACCTGGGCGTCTACGATCACCTGACCGCCGGAGCCGGGGTACGCGAGCAGGCCGGGGCCTGAGGTGTGCGGGATCACCGGGTGCTACCAGCAGCCTGACGGGCAGAAACTCGTCCACATCATGACGGAACGGATCGCCCACCGCGGGCCGGACTCGGCGGGAAGCTGGAGCCACGAGGACGACCGGGTGACGGCACATCTCAGCTTCCGGCGGTTGTCGATCATCGACCTCACCCCGGCGGCCGACCAGCCGCTGCACAAGGACGGCCTGACGATCGTCTACAACGGTGAGCTGTACAATTACCGGGCACTGCGGGCCGAACTGGTCATCCGCGGCGTGCGGTTCACCACGCAGTCCGACACCGAGGTTGTGCTCGAGGCGTGGCGGCGCTGGGGTCCTAGGGCCCTGCAACGATTCCGCGGCATGTTCGCATTCGCGCTGTTCGACGAGTGCACCGGCGATCTGGTCCTCGCCCGCGACCCGTTCGGCATCAAACCGCTGTACTACCTGCCCCGCGGCACCGGCACGGTTTTCGCCTCCGAGCTGAAGGCACTGGTGGCAGCGCTCGGCCCGGAACTGCGGATCGAGCCGGGTGCCCTGGTCGCCTCGATGCTGTATTACTGGCTGCCCGAGCAGCAGTGCGCCATCGATGGCGTGCGCAAGCTGCCGGGGGGGTCGTGGGCGCTGTTCCGGCCGGACGGCACGATGACGATGCGACAATACTGGCGGATCGCGGACGTCGCTGCGGACGCCGCGACCGGGCAGTCTGCTGATCTTGGCAGGGTCATCGAGGAATCCGTCGCAGCTCATCTGGTTGCCGATGTCCCGATCTCCAGCTTCCTTTCCGGGGGCTTGGACTCCAGCATCGTCACCGTGCTCGCGCACCGGACCGATGCGGGAATCGACGCCTACACGATCGGCTTCCGCGCCAAGGACCAGCGGCTGGAAGCCATGCCGGACGATGCCGTGTACGCGCGGAAGGTCGCGGGCCGCTACGGAATCAGGCTGCACGAGATCGAGATCTCGCCCGATATCGTGAACCTGCTGCCCCGGATGGTCGACGTGCTCGACGAGCCGATCGGCGATCCGGCGGCGATCAACACGTTGCTCATGTGCGAGGCGGCGCGCGAGCGCGGCGTCAAGGTGGTCCTTTCCGGGATGGGCGCCGACGAGCTGTTCGCCGGCTACCGCAAGCACCTTGCGTGCGTGCTGGCCGCCAGGTACCGTCGGCTGCCCGTTAGCATCCGGCATGGCGTGGTGCAGCCGATGGTGGACCGGCTGCCGGTCAGCTCGGTCGGCCGGGGCTTGCGCTACCCGCGGTGGGCGAAGCGCTTCCTGACGTTCGCCGAGCTGCCGGAAGAACCGCGTTTCCGCCGCAGCTACACGCTGTACGACCCGGACGAGCTTGCCGCCCTGGTGAGCCCGGAACTCGCGCGCCACATCGACCAGGTGATCGGGGAGCACAGCGAGATCTACCATGACAACTCGCTAACCGATGAAGTCAACCGCATGTGCCTGGCCGACACGCGGCTGTTCCTGCCCGGCCTGAACCTCGCCTATACCGACCGGGCGAGCATGGCGGCCTCGGTCGAGGTGAGGGTCCCGTTCGTCGACCCGCTGGTGGCCGCTGCGGCGTTCTCGGTAGAAGGCAGCGCGAAGATCCGGCGGCGACAAGGCAAGGTCGCGCTCAAGCGCGCCGCGGAACGGTGGCTGCCGCGGGAGATCGTGTATCGGCCGAAAGCCTCCTTCAGCGCTCCGCTGCGCGCATGGGTGCGCAACGACCTGCGAGAGCTTATCGGCGATGTGCTGGTAGGCGGCGAGCTGGTGCAGTCGGGGATGATCCGGGCCGACGCGGTGGGCCGCCTTATCGCCGATGAGGAGGCTGGCCGCGAGGATCGTGCCAAGCAGATATGGCAGCTGCTGACGCTCGAGCTGTGGCACCGCAACGCGCGGTCCCTCGGTGTGGCGGGGTGACCGGCGAGGGATGAGATGAAGCAGATAGCGCAGAACTACAAATCCGGGGAGCTGACCGTCCTGGACGTGCCAGCCCCGGCGTGCCGCCCGGGCGGCATCCTGGTGCGGTCCCTGTTCTCGCTTATCTCCACGGGCACGGAGATGATGAAGCTGGCCGAGGCCAAGATGTCGATGGCCGGCAAGGCGCGGGCGCGCCCGGACCAGGTGCGCAAGGTACTCGACACGGTCGCGCAGCAGGGCGCCGTCGCCACCTACAAGAAAGTCATGACTCGCCTCGACTCCTACACGCCGCTCGGCTACTCGCTGTGCGGCGTGGTAACCGAGGTAGGCGAGGGTGCCGAGGAATTCCGCGTCGGCCAGCTGGTCGCGGCGGCCGGGAACGAGTACGCCCTGCACGCCGAGCACAACTGGATCCCCGTCAACCTGTGCGCACCGGTGCCGCGAGGCGTCTCGCCCGAGCATGCCGCCTTCTCCACCGTGGGAGCGATCGCCATGCACGGCGTGCGGCGTGCGGAAACCCAGCTCGGTGACACGGCGTGCGTCATCGGCCTCGGCCTTGTCGGCCAGCTCGTGGTCCGTCTGCTGGTCGCCTCGGGGGTCCGCGTCATCGGGCTCGACGTCGTCGACGAACGCTGCCGACTGGCCGAACAGGCCGGCGCGGTGCTGTGCGCGGCACCTGCCGACGAGGGCATGGCGGCCATCCAGGCATCGCTCGACGAGATCACCGGCGGCCGCGGGGCCGATCATGTGTTCCTGGCTGCGGGCGGCTCCTCCAATGCCCCGGTCGAGACCGCCGCCCGGCTGGCCAGGGACCGCGCCCGGATCGTGGACATCGGCAAGACGCGCTTGGACCTGCCGTGGAACGCCTACTACGAGAAGGAGCTCGATATCCGCTTCTCCCGATCCTACGGGCCCGGGAGATACGACCAGCGCTACGAGCTGGAGGGCATTGACTACCCGGCCGGTTACATCCGCTGGACCGAGCGCCGCAACCTGGAGTGCTTCCTCGACTTGATCGCGCGCAAGGAGATCGAGGTCGAGACGCTCATCTCCGGCGTCTTCCCGCTGGAGGACGCGAGCACCGTCTACGCCGACCTGGCCTCCGGCGCGCTTAAGGCCGTCGGCGTCCTGCTCAGGTATCCGGCACCGCGCGCGGGCAGCCCGGCTAAGGCCGCGACCAGCATGATCCGCGCCGTCCCGGCGTCCGAGTCCCGCGGCGGGGGCGCCGGGTGCCTGGCGATCGGGTTCATCGGCGCGGGCAACTACGCCTCGGCCACGCTGCTGCCGGTCCTGGCCGCGCTGCCGAGCGCTCGTCTGGCGCATGTCGCGACCACCCGGTCCCTTTCCGCGGTCAACGCCCAGCGGCGTTTCGGCTTCGCCACGGCGTCCACCGACACCGATGCCGTGCTCGAGGACGAAACCCTGGACGCGATCTTCATCGTGACGCGCCATCACACCCACGCGGACCTCGTCTGCCGCGCCTTGCGAGCCGGGAAGGCGGTCTTTGTGGAGAAGCCGCTCGCGCTGACTCGCGAGGAACTCGACCGAATCGTCGAGGTCATCGCGGACACGGGCAACGACCGGCTAATGGTGGGCTTCAACCGGCGCTTCGCGCCGTTGCTGACCCAGATGAAGTCGCAGTTCGGCCCGGCGAGCTCGAGCGCGGTGACCCGTTACCTTGTCAGTGCGGGGCCGCTGGCGGCCGACAGCTGGTACCGGAATGATGCCCTGGAGGGGTCGCGGTTCACCGGCGAAGGCGGCCACTTCATCGACACGCTGAGCTGGTGGGCTGGCAGTCTTCCGGAGGAGGTCTACGCCGTGCCGGGTGCGGACAAAGGCGACGTCCAGGCCACCGTGCGGTTCCAGAACGGCTCCAACGGCGTCATCACCTATGTCACCGCCGGGAGCCTGCGTTTCCCGAAGGAGACATTCGACGCCGCCGCGGGCGGCCGGAGCGCACGGCTTGACAACTTCAGGAAGGCCGCAGTCTGGGCCGGGCGCCGCCGCAGCGTCACACGAGCCCATGGCAGCCAGGACAAGGGCCAGCGAGCCGAACTGGCGCAATTCGTCGCGGCCAGCCTGGCGCGCGCGCCGATGCCCATCCCGCTCGAGTCTCTGGTGGCCACGACGAGGGCCACCATTGCCGTCCAGGAGAGCCTGCTCAGCGGCCGGCCGGAGCTCGTATGACCGAGACCAGGCAATCACGGCTCGGCTGGTACGCGCGCAGGGCGGCCGGCATGTCCCTCGGCGAGGTGCCGTGGCGGATCCGCGACCAGATGCTCCGCCGTGCCTGGTCACGACGGCAGGTCAGCAGGGAGCAGGCCGCCGTGGCGGCGTCGCTGCTCGCAAGCGAGCGCCCGTTGACTGCGATCCTGCCGCCGGGCACCGCTGTCCGGGTGCCCGAGCAGGCCAGGAGGGCCATTGTCGCCAGCGCGGACCTGCTGCTCTGCGGGGAGTGGAAACTCCTGGGTGTCGCAAGGACCGATCTGGTGCACCCCGACTGGTTCCGCGACCCGGTCACCGGCCGCCGATCCGATCCGGATCGTTACGCCTTCCGGATCGATCACCGCAGCGAGGACCAGGTCGGCAACGTCAAGCAGATATGGGAGCTGTCCCGGCTGCAGCACCTCACCCTGCTGGCCGCGGCATGGTTCCTCACCCGTGACGAGCGATACGCCGACCGGGTGGCCGAGCAGCTCCGCTCATGGTGGCGGGAAAACCCCTTCCTGTCCGGTGTGCACTGGACCAGCGGCATCGAACTCGGTATCCGGCTGATCAGCCTGGTCTGGATCCGGCGCCTGCTCGCAGACTGGCCGGGTGTCACCGACCTGTTCGAGCACCACGCGCTCGCGGTACGGCAGATCCGCTGGCACCAGCAGTACCTTGCTGCCTTCCGCAGCCGAGGTTCATCAGCAAACAATCACGTGATCGCCGAGGCGGCCGGACAGCTCGTCGCCAGCTGCGCGTTCCCGTGGTTCGCCGAAAGCGAGCGCTGGCGGCGCACATCCATGCGGCTGCTGGAACGCGAGCTTGTCCGCAACACGTTCCCGTCGGGAATCGGCCGTGAGCTTGCAACGGACTACCAGTGCTTCATCGCCGAGCTAGGATTCCTAGCGGCCGTCGAGGCCGAGGCGAGCGGGCATCCGCTGGGCGAGCTTGTCTGGGAGCGGCTGTGCGCGATGGCGGACAGCGCGGCCGCTCTCGTCGACGAGAAACTGCGCCCGCCCCGCCAGGGTGATTCCGACGAAGGCCGTGCGCTCCTTCTCGACGCGCCGACGCCCAATCGCTGGCCGTCGATGCTTGCGCTGGCCGATGCCTTGGTCGGCAGGCTCGACTGGTGGCCTCACGTGGCGGTGGACGCAGGCAGCGTGATGATCGGCGCCCTGGCCAACGGGCTGCATGACATCGCCGGCAGGCCTCGGAAGCGGCCGTCGCGGTTCCCTGATGCCGGGATTGCGCTGCTGCGCACGTCCGGCCATGATCTTCCCGAGATATGGTGCCGATGCGATGGGGGGCCGCACGGGTACCTCAGCATCGCGGCGCACGCACACGCCGATGCGCTCTCCGTGGAGATCCGGTACGGCGGCGTGGACATTCTCGCCGACCCGGGTACCTATTGTTATCACGGCGAGCCGTCCTGGCGATCGTATTTCCGCTCTACGATCGCGCACAACACCGCCGAGATCGGCGGCCGTAATCAGTCGATTGCCGGGGGACCGTTCCTGTGGTCGCGTCATGCTCAGGCCAGGGAGATCGAGGTCATCGACGACGGCGACGTGGCTATCTGGGTCGCCGAGCACGACGGTTACCTCAGGCTCGACCCACCGGTGCGGCATCGCCGTTCGGTCCTATTGGACCGGGCTTCCCGCGCTGTTGACATCGTCGATCAAATTGACGGCGGCAGTCACGACATCCGTCTTGCCTTCCACTTCGGTCCCGAGGTTCAGGCCGAACTCCAAGAATTCTCGGCCTTTCTGAGTTGGCCGAGCGTCGTTCCGTCCAGAGCGGCTCGGCTGGAACTGCCGCCCGGGCTGCGCTGGAGGCTGCACCGAGGTGAGACCGACCCGATCCTCGGCTGGTACGCACATGGCCTGGGTCAACGGGTGTCGGCTTTCACGCTCGTGGGTTGCGGACGCTGCCTGCCCGGCGCACCTCTGGCCACACGGCTGGAATTCCGCGAGGCCGCCATTTCGCCGAGAGCTGCTATTTCCCTCCGAGACATATCATTGTGCACATCCGACGCGAGTCTCACAAGCGCGCCGGAGACCCGGGCGGAGGGTACATGAGCCAGCAGCAATTGGACCTGCGGAGGTCAGTCCAGATCGTATGGCGGCACCGGATCCTCGTCGGCGCCGTGGTGCTCTTGGGCATCCTCGCCGGCGGCGGTTATGCCCGGCTCTACCCGCCGACGCTGACAAGCACCGCGCTGGTCGTACTGCCGCCACCCCCGCAAAGCGACCAGGTCGCAACCGGAAGCGGTACGCCAGATCCGTACACCGCTACTCAAGAGGTCATCGCGGGTAGCAATCAGGTCCTTTCAAATGCGCTGCCCGACGTCCGCCCGGCCATGTCGCTTGCCGAACTTCGTCACGAAATTCAAATCGGAAGCCTGACCCCGTACGTCATTTCGATAAGCGCAAAGGGCAAGACGACCGTCGATGCAGAGGCAACCGCCAATGCAGTCGCCAATAGTTATGTCCAATATGTCAATTCCGCCAACAACGCGGCTGAGCACGTGCCCGCCGTCTCGCTGGACCGGGCGGTGGGCGCCACGGGGACGGCGCCGTTGGATCAGCTCATCGTTGACGTCCTGCTCGGCGCGATCGCCGGCGCCCTGGTCGGAGCCGTCATCGCACTGGCCGTCGGGCGGCACGACCGGCGGCTGCGCACGCGCGACGAAATAGCCGATTCCATCGGGGTCCCCGTCCTCGCCTCGTTCCCAGTCGCTCACCCGCGCGACCCCGCGGGGTGGATCAAGCTGGTTGAGGACTACAAGCCGGGACCACTGCACGCGTTGCAGCTGCGAAAGGCCCTCCACTACCTGGGAATGGCTGCCGTCACTATCGACTACGGTGATGAGGGCGGCAGGTCGTCGGTCACGATCGTGTCCCTTGCCTCAGATCCCAAGGCCCTCGCCCTCGGCCCGCAACTCGCGGCCTTCGCCGCCTCCCAGGGGATCCCGGCGGTCCTCGTCATCGGTCCCCAGCAGGAGCCTGACGTATCTGCCACGCTGCGGACCGCCTGCGCCGCACCACCGCCCGCGTCACCGACATGGCCGCGCCCGCTGCGCGTCACTGTCTGCGATAGTCCCGTCGACGTGCCGCTGGACGCCGCGTTCACCGTGGTCGTCGCGGTCGTCGATGGTAAGAGCCCGCGGATGCCCGACACGATGCACACCCGCGCGACCGTGCTCGGGGTCTCGTCCGGTGCGGCGACGGCCGAACAGCTAGCCCGGGTGGCGGTGAGAGCGGACGCTGACGGCCGCGAAATCACCGGGATCCTCGTTGCGGATCCGGAGCCGACGGATCACACCACCGGCCGCGCCCCGCAGCTGTCACGGCCGACGCAACGACGGCTGCCCGCCCGCCTGAAGGGCATCACAACGGAGATACGACGGTGAATGATCCCGACAAGATCACACGGCCCAATGGGAATGGGGTGGGTGACTACCCGCCAGAGCGCCTTTGGGTGCTGAACGATTTCACGGTAGACGGGGAGCCGTCCGTAGCCGAGGTGACCGGGGGACTGGCGAACCTGAAATTCATCACGGCCACCCTAAGGCGCCGTGCGAAGTTCTGGTGCGCCATAGCCGTGCTCGGATTTGTCGCTGGCTGCGGTTTCTACGCGGCGTCCCCGCCTGGCTACCAAGCCTCGACGACGGTCTGGCTCGTACCTGGTCCTTATGAGAACATTTTGACAGCACCGAATAACGATCAGGCCATGGCGGAGACCCGCACCGTGGCCGGGATGGCCGTACGACAACTAGGCTTGCACGAAAGCGCCGGCAGCTTCCTCGCTACGTACAAGGTTACTCCCGTTACTGAACGGGTGATGGACATAACGGCTAGCGCCCGGTCGAGTGACCGGGCGCTAGCCGATGCGAATGCTGTCGCGGCAGCGTTCCTCAAGTTCCGCGGCGAGGAGATGGAGGCTCAGCAGGCGCTCGTGCTCGCGTCGCTCGACCAGCAGGCTAGCAGGGCCCAGCAGCGCTACAACTCGATCAACTCACAGATAAGCCACCTACAGGCCCAGCCCGCGTCATCGTCCCAGCAGTCGCAGCTCAAGACCCTGGAGCTGGAGCGCGGCCAGGCGGATACAGCCCTGTACCAGTTTCGGCAAGCTGCCTTCGGCAACCAGACAGGCAACGGGTCGGCCACTGCGGCGGCGGTGAAGGGCAGCTATGTGCTGGACCCGGCCACTCTGCTCGCCCACTCACGTTTGAAGCCCCTGGTCCTTGATGTCGCCGTGGGACTCATCGGGGGGGCCTTCCTGGGCATGGCCATCGTGGTGATCCAGGCACTGGTGTCCGACAAGTTGCGTCGGCGTGACGATGTCGCCCAGGCACTCGGCGCGCCGGTTCGCCTCAGTGTCGGCCCCATCGGACGGCGGCGGTGGCTGCCTGTCCGCGGGCGATCCGCTACCCGGGACGTTGAGGTACAGCGGATCGCCGCGCACCTAGGCTGTACCCTGCCCGGGAGTTCCCGGGGCGTGGCCGGGCTGGCCGTGGTTCCTGTGGACGACCCGGAGGTACCCGCGCTGACTTTGTTGTCACTGGCCGTGTCGTGCGCCAAGGAAGGCAGGCAGGTCGTCGTTGCCGACCTGTGCAACGGTGCTCCTGTGGCCCAGTTGCTGGGTGGCATGGAGTCGGGGGTCGGCGCGGTGAGAGCACAAGGTACCGGCTTGGTGCTGGCCGTGCCTGATCGCGATGACCTGGGGCCGGTCGGCCCGCTTGGTCACAGCGCGGTACAGGCCCGGCGCTCGCCCTTCACCGAGGCTGTTGCTGCTGCCTGCGCCTCGGCAGACCTTCTCCTTACCATTGCTACCATTGACCCCTCGGTTGGCGCCGAGCACCTCGCGACATGGGCCACCGATGCCGTCGCCGTGGTAACGGCCGGACGGTCGTCATGGGAGAAGATCCATGGGGTAGCCGAGCTTGTTCGGCTGTCCGGCACGCGCTTGGTTTCAGCCGTGCTGATCGGGGCTGACAGGAGTGACGAGAGCCTCGGCACGGTACGGGCGTCGGAACCGGTCTAGGAAGGCCAAAAGGTATCATCGCTACCTGCCCGGCGCTCTGATGCACAGTGACTCAGGAGTTGCGTGCCCAGGCGAGGTGGTCTTGGACGATCTGCGAGGCGGCCACAATACGGTGGTGCTGGACGCGCGGCACTCATGTCTGCGGCCCGGAATCCTTCTCGATCGCGACGGCACTATCATCGCTGATCACGGATACGTCGGCTCCATCGACCGCGTCGACCTCATTGAGGGAGCCCCGGAAGCGATCGGGCGCTTCAACCGGGCCGGGATCCCTGTCGCGGTGGTCACAAATCAGGCCGGTGTCGCGCGGGGGATGTACGGCATCGAAGATGTGGTGCAGGTTCACAAGTACATCGCAGACCGGCTGGCTGAGTACGGAGCGCACATCGACCTTTTCTTGTTTTCTCCCTATCACCCCGCAGGAATCGTCGAGGCATTTGCCCGCACCAGCGAGGACCGTAAGCCGAGACCGGGCATGGCCAAGGCGGCGGCCGCTGCGCTCAGGCTCGACCTGACCGCCTCATGGGTGGTGGGTGACCGGGCCGAGGATATCGGCTTGGCAGAAGCGATCGGGGCGTCCGCCGTTTATCTCGGCCCCAGCGGTTGCGAGCGTCCGGGCGTCTGGCTGTTCCCGAGCCTCGCTGCCGCGGCCTCGTTCATCTTGGAGCGGATAACGTATGACGTCCGTTTACGATCTGCAAGACCCGCCGACGCCGGCCGGAAGCGGTCAGGTGAAGTTCCCGGCCGCTTCCTATCCAGGCGCAGCTTCCTACCTCGACGCGTACACGGAAGAGATTACCCGGGCCTGCAAGACCATCGATCCTGCTGCGTTCGATCGCGCTGCGGCGATCCTCCTCGAGGCTTATTCCCGAGATGTCCGGATGTTCTCATGTGGCAATGGCGGCTCGGCGTCGATCGCCAATCATATGCAATGTGACCACTCGAAGGGTATCCGGACGACGACCGACCTTCTCCCTCGCGTGCTCAGCCTCAGCACTAACGTCGAGCTTCTCACCGCGATAGCCAATGACATGGGGTATGAGAACGTATTCGCTTATCAGCTCCAGTGTCAGTCGCGGCCTGGCGACGTGCTTATCGTCGTCTCATCGTCAGGTCGTTCCCTCAATATCGTGCGCGCGCTCACGTGGGCTCGGGACAATGGCCTGCGCACGATCGCGATCACCGGATTCGATGGGGGTGCGGCTAGGACCGTGGCCGAGGTGAGCGTGCATGTCGACAGCACGAACTACGGCATCGTCGAGGACTTGCACCAGGCCGTCATGCATGCCTTGGCGCAGTACATCCGACAGTCACGAATGACTGCGGAGACGATATCAACCAGTGTGTTCTGAGCGATGACAGTTTAGCCCAGCTTAGGTGCGACACGAAACCAGGATGCTCCGATGCCCGTGGAAGGACGCAGGAAGGCACGAATGCGCGTTGCGATTAACTTGCTGCCGGAAGAGCCCGAGCACCCATCGGGTGCTCACTGGTTCTGGACCCGGGTGATCCGCGAGATGGCCACGCGTCTCGAACCGGGGGAGGAACTGTACCTGCTCGTCAGCCCGAAGTCGCGGCATCTTTACCAGGGGTATGGCCCGGGCGTCCGCTACGTCACCTATCCGTGGTCGAACGAGCGTCGCGCAGCGCGCACACTCAGTGAGCAGCTTTATTCACCAGTGCGGCTGCCACTGAGCCGCATCGATGTTTTCAACACGTTGATGGCACCGCTGGTAAACATCTCGTGGTCGCTTGTCATCCACATAAAGACGATGCACGCCTTCACTGCGCCTGATTCGCTCACTCCACTGGCGCGTATCTACCGGCGGATGAACTATCCGTACTGCGCCCGGGTCGCGGACGCCATCATCATCAACTCCGAGAGCCTGCGCTCGGAGATCAAGCGCTACCTGAAGGTCGACGAGCGCAGGCTGAAGCTGATCTATGAGGCGGTCGATCACGACTTGTTCAAACCTGGTGACGCCGACGCCGCACGCGCCAAGGTGGCGTCATACGGTGTCACCAAACCGTTCGTGCTGTTCGTGTCGTCGTTGTGGCCGTACAAGAACTGTGACGGGCTGCTGAGGGCTTGGGCACTGGCCCGGGCCGACCTCAGTGATCGCCAGCTGGCGATTGTCGGAAGCGGACGTGACCAGGAGTACCTCGCCTCGCTGCACTCGCTCACTGACGAACTCGACATCTCAGAAGACGTCGTATTCGTCGGAGGAGTCCCTCTCGAAGAAACCGTCCCCTTCTACCAGGGAGCGGATGCCTTCGTCTACCCGTCTCTCAACGAGACCTTCGGGCTCCCAATCCTGGAAGCCATGGCCTGCGGCTGCCCGGTCGTGACCTCCGACACCAGCGCCATGCCGGAAACCGCGGGAGGAGCCGCGGTCCTGTGCGACCCCGAGGATCCGGCGTCCATTGCCCGGGCCATCGGGGAAGCGGTAGCACCGCAACGGGATCGCCTGCGCGACCTGGGACTCCGCCGGGCGGCTCAGTTCACGTGGGGAGCGACGGCCGCCGCGACCCTCGACGTGTACCGCGAGGTTGCCGAGCGCCGAAGCGAGCGACGGAAGTGAAGATCCTGGTCACCGGCGGCGCGGGGTTCATCGGATCGCACACCTGCGACCGGCTGCTTGAGCTGGGACACGACGTCATGGTCCTCGACGCACTGACCCCGCCGGTGCACCGGAATGGGCGCCCGGCGTACGTCAGCCCCGGGGCCGACTTCTACCATGGCGACACCCGCAATCGGGACCTTCTCGCCAACCTGCTCCGCCGTGTCGATGCCGTCTACCACTTCGCCGCCTACCAGGACTACCTACCGGACTTCTCGCGATTCTCAGACGTGAACGTGGTGTCGACCGCCCTGCTCTACGAGATCGTCGTCGCCGAGCGACTCGACCTGGCCCGCGTGATTGTGGCGTCATCGCAATCGGCCATGGGTGAAGGGCTCTACCGGTGCCCGGCCGACGGTGAACAGGTACCCGATATGCGTCCCGAGAGGGCGCTCGCCGCCGGTCAGTGGGACATCCCGTGCCCCGAATGCGGTGGCCCACTCGAGATGCAGGTCACGCCCGAACGAATCTCGAATCCCCAGAACGCATACGGCATGTCCAAGCTGGGCCAGGAGATGGTCGCCATCAACCTCGGCCGCCGGTACGGCATCCCCACCGTGGCCCTGCGTTACAGCATCGTCCAGGGACCGCGGCAGTCGGTCTACAATGCGTACTCCGGGGCATGCCGCATCTTCTGCCTGAGCTATCTGCTGGGCATGCCGCCGACCCTCTACGAGGACGGGAGGGCGATCCGCGACTACGTCAACAGTGATGACGTGGTGGACGCGAACGTGCTCGTCCTGGAGGATGATCGCGCGCCCGGGCGAGTCTTCAACGTCGGCGGCGGCCGGGCCGTCACGACCCGCGAGTTCGCCGACGTCGTCATGCGCCAGTACGGGTCCAGCCAGCCAGCGGTTGTGAGCGGCGAGTATCGCTTCGGCGACACCCGGCACATCGTCTCGGATATCGGCGCCCTACAGGAACTGGGGTGGGAGCCGAAGCGCTCACCGGCTGAATCGGTATCCGCGTATGCCGCATGGCTCGACGGCATGGATGGTCTCGACGGGGTGCTGGCCGAGGCGAACGCGCGGATGCGCGCCCTCGGCGTCGTACGGAAGGCAAAGGCGTGAAGGCCTTCCTCCTCGCTGCGGGGGTCGGCAGCCGCCTGAGGCCGATCACGGACGTCACCCCGAAGTGCATGCTGGAGATCGGCGGCCGTCCCATGCTTGATGTGTGGCTCGATGCGTTCGACCGCGCGGGGGTCGACGAGGTCCTGGTCAACCTGCATCACCTGCCAGACGTTGTACGCCGCCACCTTGCCGACCACGAGGGCCCGCCGGCTGTCCGCACGCTCTATGAGCCTGAGTTGCTGGGCAGCGCGGGAACGCTGGCAGCTAACCGGGAATGGGTCGACAGCGAGGATATGTTCCTGGCCTGCTACGCCGACAACCTCACGGATTTCGATCTGCGGTCGCTTGCTGACGTGCATCGCGAGCACGACTCGATTGCGACGCTGACCGTGTTCCACTCGCCCAACCCGTCGGCTGGAGGTGTCGTGGAGGTCGACCTGGCGGGCCGGGTCATTGGCTTCGAGGAGAAGCCGAGCGAGCCGGTTTCCGACCTGACGAATGCTGGCATGTACGCATTCCATCCGAGCGTGCTCGATGAGATCACCGATGCGCCGCCGAACGACATCGGCTATGACTTGCTGCCGCGGCTAGTGGGCAGGGCTCGTGCCATGCCGGTCAACGGGTACTTCCGCGACATCGGGACCGCCGACGCGTACCGACGGGCATGTGAGGAGTGGCCCGCCCGGGCCGGACGATGATCATCACCCAGACACCCTTGCGTATCGGCCTCCTTGGGGGAGGCACCGACCTGCCCGGCTACTACCGGGAGCACGGCGGCCGGGTCCTCAACTGCGCCATCGACAAGTACATCTATGTCATCGTGAAGCAGCGCTTCGACGACGACATCTACGTCAACTACTCGAGGAAAGAGATCGTCTCGCGGGTCGAGGACCTGGAGCACGAACTTGTCCGCGAGGCCATGTGTATGACCGGCGTGACCAAGGGCGTTGAGATCACCACGCTGGCCGACATCCCGTCGGAGGGCTCCGGTCTCGGATCGTCGTCCGCGGTCACCGTTGGCTTGCTGCATGCTCTGTTCGCGTACCAGGGTCATCAGGTTGCGGCAGAGGAACTAGCCGATCGTGCGTGCACGATCGAGATCGAGCGGTGCGGTAAATCCATCGGCAAGCAGGATCAGTACATCGCCGCACTCGGCGGGATCCGCGACATCCGCTTCGGGCCGGGCGAAGAGGTAGTTGCCGAAGAACTGGGCCTGCCCGCCGCTGAGCGTCGAGCCCTCCAACATCAGATAATGCTCTTTTACACGGGCATCACCCGGGTCGCGAACACCATCTTGGCCGAGCAGAACGCGAACATCGCGGCAACCAGGCCGCAGTTGGACCTGCTGTGTGACCTGGCAGGCTTCGCCGCCGACCGACTGCGCAGCGGTGACGTGGACGCCATCGGCCCGGTGCTGCGCGAGAGCTGGGAAGCCAAACGAAAGCTGGCGTCGGGGGTGTCAAACGGCCGCATTGATGACGCGGTCGGGCGGGCGTTGGACGCGGGCGCGTCGGGCGCCAAGCTGACCGGTGCCGGCGGAGGCGGCTTCCTGCTGGTCATCTGTCGTATGGAGCGGCAGGGTGCCGTACGCCGGAGCCTGGCGGACATGCGGGAACTGCCAGTGAAGCTGGATCGCCTCGGCTCGCGCGTCGTGCTCAACGTCCTGCGTGATATCTGGGGTTGACCCGGAGAACGCTGCTACAGGACCGACTTGAGCACGCAGACCACACGTTCCTGCTGCGCTGCGGTGATCTCGGGGAAGAGCGGCAGGCTCAGCAGTTCCTGAGCGATCCGCTCGGCAACTGGGAAGGTGCCCGCCGTGTATCCCAGGCCGGCGTATGCGGCGGTGAGGTGTATCGGCACGGGATAGTGGACTCCTGCGCCTATACCGGCCGCGTGCAGGTCCTCGAGTACGCGGTCTCGGTCCGGCACCCGCACCGTATACAGATGCCAGACATGCTCGTTGCCGTCGAGCGTGCGCGGCCGGATGATCGTATCGCAACCAGAGAGCAACTTATCGTAACGGGCGGCTGCAGCCCGCCGGGCAGCATTCCATCCATCCAGCCGCCGGAGCTTCGCCGACAGCACCACCGCCTGCAAGGTGTCGAGCCTGCTGTTGACGCCGGGCACCACATGCTGGTACTTGGCTGGCGATCCATGATCACGGATCATGCGCATCCGTGCCGCCACCTCGGCCGACGCGGTAAGGGCCGCTCCGGCATCACCGTAGGCCCCCAGGTTCTTGCCCGGATAGAAGCTGGTGGCCGCAGCGTCCCCGAGTGCACCAGCGCTCTTCCCCCTCCTGCGAGCGCCGTGCGACTGCGCCGCGTCCTCCACGACCCATGCCCCGATCCGCTTCGCCAGCGGCAACAGCCGTTCCACCGGGGCGGCCTGACCATAGAGGTGCACCGGTATGATCGCCACGGTGCGGGGAGTCACTGCGGCCTCCACGGCATCGGTGTCGATCAGGTACGTGTCATCGTCGGCGCAGTCGACCAGCACCGGCGTGGCCCCCGCGCGGGAGACCGCCTCGGCGGTGGCAATGAACGTGTTGGCCGGAAGTATGCATTCGCCGCCGTACCCGATGCCGAGCGCCCGGAGCGCGATCTCGATCGCATCAGTGCCGTTCCCCATCGCCACGCAATGCGGCACGCGGATGAACTCCGCATATTCGCGCTCGAAGGTGGCCACCTGCGGGCCACCGATGAACGCCGTCTGGGCAAGAACTTCCTGCCAGCCCTCCGCGACTTCGTCGGCGACGGACGCATGTTGAGCCCTCAGGTCGACTAGCGGAATCGAGGTCACTACGGGTCCCTTTACGATTTCTGGGCCCTTTGCGTCGGGCGCCCGCTCCGGTGCCGCCGCTTATCACCCGCTCCCTAGGGCGTCAAGGTGGTCCGGCGGGCGGCACAATATCTTCTCGATTGTACATGGTCTGGCCCATTGCACTCGTCCGGCCTGCGGAGTACCGGCGCCGGGGATGCCCGACACCCGGCATCCGGCGTGCGGCCGGGGCGAGGGCCGGAGCCGCATTTGGGCATTCTAGAATGTGGGCATGACGCCTTATATGCGGCCTGGCCTCGATCCCCGGCGGCTCATCCGGTTGATGAGCGCGGCCATCGACCGGTGCCGCCTAGACCTCTCCGGGCTCACCGTTCTGACCGAGGCAGCCAGCGGAGCATACGTCGTTACACCCGTTCTCGCCGCCATGGCAGGCGCGGACGTCTACGCGCTTGCGGCCAGGACCGCCTACGCCTCCAGCGAGGAGATCCGGGAACTGACCGCCGATCTGGCCCGGGTAGGAACGGTCATGGATCGGATTCAGCTCGTATATCGCAAAGACCGCGCGATCGTGGCCGCGGCCGACATCGTCACCAACAGCGGGCAGATCCGTCCGATCGACGCGGAAATGGTTGCTCATATGAAGCCATCCTCGGTTGTACCCCTCATGTACGAGAGCTGGGAATACCGGCACACGGACGTCGATCTGCAAGCCTGCAGGGCCCGTGGCATCCTGGTCGCCGGCACCAACGAGCGACACCCAGACGTTAATGTGTTCTCATTTCTGGGTCAAATGGCTATCATGCAGCTCCACGACGCGGGGATAGCGGTGCGCGGCAGTAACATACTCCTGCTTTGCGACAATGCTTTCGCGTCATTCATTATGGACGACCTCAAGAACGCCGGAGCGGATATCGACCAGGTACGTCAGCTGACCGCGGATACCGTGTCGCCGCAATGTGACGCTGTCATCCTGGCCATGCAGCCGCGTGACGCGCCAGCGTTCACCGCCGATGACGCTCAACTGCTGAGCCGGAAAGCGCCTGGCGCGGTCCTGATCCAGTACTGGGGGGACGCCGACCGCGCGGCGGTTGCCGCCGCCACGGTTCCTGTATGGCCTGTCGAAGCGCCCGGTGCCGGTCACATGGGCATACTTCCGTCCGCTGTCGGGCCGGAGCCGATCGTCCGGCTCCAGACCGGAGGGCTCAAAGTCGGCCAGGTACTGGCACGGGGTCTCGATGAAGCATCGCTGGAGGACCTTGCATTCGTCCAGGTACTCTAAAGCCTATCAACGTTTAGGGGGAGATCATGGAGACCGTTCTGCTAATCGGGATGGGCCCCACCGCCCTGAGCGCCCTTGAATCGCTAGCGGCAAGATTCCGGGTCGCCGGTCTCCTACGTGACGCCAGGCCGTCGCCCGGAGAAGACGATGAAGTCGTCGAGCGGGCCCGAGACTTGAAGGTGCCGGTATTTTCCGATCTCAGCATCGAAGGCGTTGAGCGGGCAGTCACCGGCAGCCGCCCGGATTGCGTGGTCGTATCTTCGTATGACCGGATCCTGCCGAGTCAGGTCCTGGGCCGCTGCCGGTTCGTGAACGTGCATTATGCCCCTCTTCCTGAATATCGAGGGCGCGCGAATGTCAACTGGGCTATCATAAACGGCGAAGCTGAAACCGCGATAACGATACATGTTATCGCGCCGGGCCTTGATGCGGGTAACATACTATACCAGCAGAGAGCACCTATCGGTCCCGATGACACGGTGGGAGATCTATACGCCAAGCTGAACGAAGTGCAGCGCCAGGTTCTCGGCGAGACTGTCGCCCGCTATATATCCGGATATGAGGGCGATCCTCAAGACGAGAAGGCTGCAACATATGGATGCACCAGGGTTCCTGACGACGGCGAGATCGACTGGTCATCCTCAACCAGGCAGGTATATGCGCTCATCCGCGCGCTCGCGCCGCCGTATCCGGGAGCGCATACCTACCTGGGCGCGCGTCGCATCAGAATTCTAAGGGCTTTCCCGCTATCGGATGCGCCGCGTTTCGTCGGCCGCATTCCTGGAAGGGTCGTGGGCAGGTCGCGCCGGGACGGTTACGTGGACGTGCTGACCGGCGATGGCGTGCTCAGGGTCCACGAAGTGGAGCCAGATGACTCCACTTCCGGGCCAGCTTCGGCTTTCATCGGATCCACCAGGCAGACGCTCGGGCTGCGTACCGCCGACCTTCTCGCGAGGATCGAGTCGCTGGAATCGCGGCTTAACCTTTCAGATAGCGCAGGCCGCGACCCCGCGAGCTGAAATACTGCTGGCGTCATGAGCGGGCATAAGCCTGGGCGCCATCCTGCCTGGCGGCAACGATCACCGAAACGACGAGGTCCTGCTCCGGTTCGGTCAGATCGTGGAAAAGCGGCAGGATCAACGTCCTGGCCGTCAGCCGCTCAGTTACCGGGAGCGAGCGCTCCGTGAAACCCTCGTATGCGGGCTCGAGGTGGGCTGCCATAATGCCACGCCTGGCCGAGACTCCGGCCCCGGCGAGGTGCTGCAGCAGTTCGTCGCGGGAGACGGGGAAGTCGTCCGGAAGCAGCACCCAAAATGACTGGTAGTTCGTGGCGCCGTATCCGGGGTCGGTAATCGTCCGGATGCCCGGAATGCACGCAAGCAGTTGCTGGTAACGTTGCGCCAGCGCGCGGCGACGGACGATGAGCTTGCCGAGCTTGCCGAGCTGGACCAGGCCGATCGCCGCCTGGATGTCGGTCATGCGGAAGTTGAAGCCCAGCTCCAGGTAATGCTCGATCACCGGCTGGCGGCTGGCGTGGCGTGCGGCCGCGGAGAGATCCATGCCGTGCTCGCGGAGCCGACGCAGCCGGGCGGCGACATCGCCGTCCGGGGTCACGACCATGCCGCCTTCGCCGGTAGTGAGCAGTTTTCGCGGATGAAAGGAGAAGGCGGCCAGGTCGGCGCCAGCGCCGACCTGACGGCCACGATATACCGAGCCGACCGCGCACGCCGCATCCTCGATCACCGCGATCCCGGCAGGCTCGCACAATGCGCGCATCGCGTCAAGGTCAGCCGGGACACCTGCCTGGTCAACGAGAATCACAGCCCGCGTGCGAGCGGTCAGGCATGGCTCTACCGTCGCCGGCGTCAGGTTTTGGGTTGCCTCATTGACGTCGGCGAACACGGGCACGGCTCCCACATAACGCGCGGCGTTCGCGGTGGCGATGAACGAAAGCGACGGGACGACCACCTCGTCACCGGGGCCGATCCCGGCAGCCACGAGGGCTAGGTGCAAGGCAGCGGTACACGAGGACACCGCAACCGAATGGCGGATGCCGATCGCTGAAGCGAATGCCTCCTCGAACTCGGCTACCCGGCGACCCTGCGCCACCCACCCGGAGGAGACTGCCGCAGCGGCGGCCGCCGCTTCCTCCGCGCCGAGCCACGGACGCATCACCGGGATCATCGTGGACCTCGCACACCGGGCCATCGTTCCGGAATCGCTGTCACTGGCTGTCGCTGTCTCGCTCGCACCGCTCAGCTTCCGCCTGTCGCTGCTCTCGCCACCATGTCACCAGCCGCCTTAGGCCCTCGTCCAGGTGTACCTCCGCCTTCCAGCCCAGGCGCTCAGCAGCGGCCGATACGTCGGCCAGCCGACGGGTGACCGCGTTCACGCCGCGGGGCGGGCCGAACTCCGGCGGAAGGTCGCTGTCCATCGCGCGCAACAGGGCCTGGGCCAGTTCTCTGAGGCTTGTCTCGGTCCCGCTGCCGATGTTGAAGACCTCGTCGGTCACCTCGGCCGAGGCGGCGAGAAGGTTGGCGCGCGCGATGTCCTCGGTGAAGACGAAGTCCATCGTCTGCGTGCCGTCACCGAAGATGAGCGGCGGTCGGCCCGACTCGACTCGCTCAATCCACCTGATCAGCACCTCGGTGTAGAGGCCGTAGATGTCCATCCGGGGACCGTACACATTAAAGTAACGGAGCGCGACATAGTCGAGGCCGCACATCGCGTGGAAACTGCGCAGCAGGCCTTCATTGAAGGTCTTGGCCGCACCGTAGAGCGTGTCGTTGGCGTAAGGGTGATGTCGCTCGGTCGTAGGGAATTGCTCCGCTAGCCCGTACACCGAGGCCGATGACGCGGCCACGACCTTGCGGACACCGGCATCCGCGGCGGCCTCGACGACTTCATAGGTGCCATCGACCAGGACCTCAAGGGCAAGCCTGGGTTCTTCAGCGCACTGCGTGATTCTGATGGCCGCCTGATGGAACACCAGGTCGGTCCCTGGCATGAGGGCGGTGAGCAGGCGGCGGTCGCGGACATCTCCCTCGACGATCCGCACCTTGCCTGAGCTGAGGGCGCCGACCAGGTTCTGCCTGCGCCCGCGGACGAAGTTGTCCAGGACGGTTATCTCGCTGGCACCGGCCGCGACCAACTGGTCCACGATGGTAGAGCCGATGGTGCCCGCGCCGCCGGTGACCAAGCAACGCTGTCCCTCTATCACTCGCCTGCCTCCATAGTCACCGGAACTTTGGTACCACCGTCGCCGGCACTGCGCGATGCGGCATCGAGAAGCTCGAGGACGCGTATGCCCGCGCGGGCATCGGTCAGCGGTGACCGACCTTCCGCGATCGCGCAAGCGAATTCGGCGAGCACCGCACTGAGCGCCTCTCGTTCTGGCAGCGCAGGCACCTGGATGTCGCCGACCCGGTAAGAGATGAGCGCCTGCCTGCGATCGTCGGGCGGCAGTGTGCTCGCTGGAACGCGATCCACTCCCCGGTCATGCACCATGAGCCGGGCCGCCGGGTTCATGTCGTCCCACACGATGGTACGGCGTGAGCCGCCGAAGACCGTGGTGCGGATCTTCGTGGGGCTGAGCCAATTGACGTGCACGTGAGCCAGAGCGCCGGTCGAGAGCCACACTGACAAGTAAGCAAGGCAGGCGCGCCCGTGACCGATCGGGTCACCGGTGTGGGCCGCCACCGCAACAGGTATTACGTCTTCCGGCAGGACAAAGTCGAGGATCGACAGATCGTGGGGAGCCAGATCCCAGAGCACGTCGACGTCGGGCTGCACGAGCCCAAGGTTGATCCGGACCGAGTCCACGAACTGCAGCTCTCCGATCTCCCCACCACGGATGAGTTCCCGGATTCGCCGCACGGCCGGGGTGAAGCAGTAGGTGTGATCGCACATCAGCACCAGGCCTGATCGCTCCGCCAATCCGGCCAGCTTCACCGCCTCGGACACCGACGAGGTCAGTGGCTTCTCGACAAGAACGTGTTTGCCCGCCTCGAGGGCGGCGCGTATCAAATCGAAGTGGGTGGCGGCAGGTGTCGCGATCGCCACGGCGGCGACCGTCGGGTCAGCGAGCACCCGCTCGTAGGATGCTGTGGCCTTGACGATCGTGTAGCGGCCGAGGACCGCCTGCGCCCGCTCCTCGTCGAGATCGCACAGCCACTCCAGCTGGAGCGCAGGAGTGGCGATCGCGGTCCGGACCAGGTTCGGCCCCCAGTAGCCGGCGCCAATCACCGCGAGCCCGATACCAGACATGAACCAGTTCCCCCTCGTCTACGGCGCAGTGGTCGGTGAACGAGTACCACCCTGTACTGGATCCGTTGCAGCTGATGGATGATACGTCTTGGGTACCGGCCCGTACTGCTTCACTTAGCGTCATGGAGCCGAAGCTGTAGGTCTTGGCAGGTGTTGCGCCCCTTGCCTGCTGAGGTACCGTCCATGGAGGATGCGACAGGACAGTAACCGGCCCCAAGCGACAAGCCGCTTGGGGCCCGGGACCCGACGAGGAAGCGTTGATACTCAAGTGCGGCGAGTCAGCACCTGCCGTTGCGGCGCGTGCCGAGCACCTGCTGGTGCGGGCGCGCCGCTGGCGCCTGCCCGAGAATTAATCGTTTCGATGTCCAGCACGCAGGCCGCCCCACCCAGAAAGGTATCTGGTCTTAGGCGATCGCCCAGGCGAGACTCGCCGCGGCTTTCTGCGAGCGTGCGCCGTGGGGCTCTGTGGAACATCTTGAGCACGCTACTACTACGTTTGTCTAATGTCGCCATTACCGCCGTTGTCGCTCATATTCTTGCTCCGCGCGACTTCGGTGTGTTCACCGTAGCCCTCACGGTCTATACGGTTATAATCAGCCTTAGTGAGTTTGGTGTCTCTTCCTGCCTGATTCGGGTCGACCTGGATATAGATGCCATCGCTCCGACCATGGTCACCGTCTCATTGGTGACCAGTGCGATATCTGGCGAGGTAATGGCCGCCTTCGCGAGGCCCATTGCCGCCGTACTGGGATCAGCAGACGGTGCCGAACCGATCAGGGTAATGGCGCTCGCGGTACTTATCAACGGCCTTTTCGCAGTACCCGGCGCGCAGCTCACGCGGGACTTCAGGCAGGACAAGCTCTTTTGGGCTAACCTCATAAGTCTGGTGCCCTCCACGGCCGCGCTTCTCCTCCTAGCGAAATCCGGGAGCGGAGCGATGGCTTTTGCATGGTCCAGGGTCATCGCCCAGTTTGTCATGGGTTGCGTGATGGCTGCGTCTGCGCCGAAGATCTATATGCCGGGTATCTCCCGCCGCGGCTTTTCTGTACTCTTCAAGTTCGGTCTGCCCCTCGCAGGGGCGAACATCATCAACTACATACTCATTAACGTCGACTACGCCTTCGTCGGCCATCTGATCGGTCCGGTTGCGCTCGGGGCCTACGTGCTGGCCTTCACCGTAGCCTCCTCGCCGGGCCTACTCCTCGGTAACGTGATCAACAGCATTGCAATGCCTGCGTTCTCGCGCGTCAAACACGACCCTGATCGCTTGAAAGATGCGATGAGCCGTGCGTTGCGTGCGGTCTCACTGGTCCTCATGCCGATGTGTGGTCTTATGACGGCACTCGCACGCCCGCTTGTTCTGACATTGTACGGCGCAAAGTGGGAAGCCTCAGCGGAGGTGCTCTCGATCCTTTCCCTCTACGGAGGGATCTCCATCATCTGCATTCTGTTCGCAAACATGCTGACGAGCCTTGGTAAAGCAAAATTCACTCTCGCCGTGCAGCTACTCTGGCTCGGTGCGCTGGTGCCCGCCATGGGCCTAGGCGTGCGCAGGGACGGAATCGTGGGTGCTGCCATCGCTCATATAGCGGTCATCGCCCCGCTTGTGCTGCCGAGCTATCTCTTCGCCTTGAAAAAGGCGACCGGTGTTCATCTCATCATGCTGGGAAAGGCGGTCCTGTTCCCGCTTCTGGCTGCATCGGCCGCCGCGCTTGCGGCTAGAAGCGCGGCTGCGCAGTTTGCCAGCCCGCTGGCTCAGCTGGCGACCGGCCTTTCCGTTGGCGGCCTGATCTATGTGGCTGTGGCTGCTCCGCTAGCTGTCGAGTTGCTCAGCCAGAAGCAGGCTGCGAAGCTTCGTGCGCTGCGCGTTTCCCGGCTCTACAGCACCGCGGCCAGGGTAACGGGGCTACGGGTAAACAGCGCACATGAGCATCGGGAGGGAGGCAGACACGGGACACGCAACACCGTCAACACCCATTCGGCCAGGCCCGCGGATGCAGCGCTCACGCTTCCTTCGGCAAGCGAAGCTCCAGGCGTCGGCCCAGGTCCGAACGTTGCGGCCGCGGGCAGAGTACTCGCGTTGCTTCGTCCGCAGGCTCGCGTGGTGCCGTACTGGCCGCGCCCGGAACTGGATGAGCTGCTCGGATGGTGCCGGGTGCCGGGGAAGGCCGCAGTGCGGCTGGTGACGGGGGAAGGCGGGGCGGGGAAGACACGCTTGGCCATCGAGCTCGCGCGCATCCTCGAGGACGAGGGATGGCAGACGCTGTGGGCGCCGCTGGGGACAGAGCCCGAAGCCTTGAGGGCCGCTCAGCAGATCGCGCGGCCGATCGTGCTGCTGGTGGACTACGCCGAGACGCGGACCGGCATGCTCGGATTCCTCACCGACGCAGCCGCGGATCTAGGCGGCCCAGACCTGCGGGTAGTTCTGCTGGCTCGTAATTCCGGGGAGTGGTGGCACAAGCTGGTCAACGGCGCCGACCACAAGCTCGCTGACCTGCTCGTCGCCCGCCCCATCCATTTGGGCGCGGTTCCACGCGAGGCCGCTCAAAGCGAGGTGTTCCATGCGGCGGTGACCGGGTTCGCGGCCAGGCTGGGCGTCAGCCTCCCTGCCGTCAGGCTGACCCTGTCCGATCCTGAGGCCGAGATCTTGGTCGTGCACGCGGCCGCCTTGTCTTCTGTCCTCTATCCCATCGAGGGTCCTGGGGGTGCCGTCGGTGGGCGTCCTCGCAGCGGTGCCGAGGTGCTGGAAAGCCTGCTCCGGCTTGAGATCAGGTACTGTGCGCACGCGGCCGCGGCACGTGGCCTCGACCTCGATCGCAGCGTGCAACGGCGCGCGGTCGCGGCGGTATCCCTGATCGGGGCCGACAGCGAGTCGGCCGCAACCGGGCTGCTGAGCCGCCTGCCAGACCTCGAGGGATCGGCGGATCGGCGCAGCCGAGTGGCTCACTGGCTCCAAGGTCTCTACCCGGCGCAAGCCACGGCCGACCATGGGGATACGGAGTGGATCGGGTCGCTGCGCCCGGACCGGGCGGCCGAGCACCTGATCGTCGGTGAGTTCGCAGCACAACCGGACCTGATCCCGGCCCTGTTCACCGGGCTGGACGAGTCCCGTGCCAAGAGAGCGCTGACGGTACTGGCACGCGCCGCGCTGAACTACCCTGGCGCTGTGCCGCTCCTGGCCCGCGCGCTAGCGGCCGACCCCGAGCATCTGGCGCTTCCTGCGCTTTCGGTCGCAGTCGAAACCAATCCGGTGATGGACGGGCTGATTGCCGATACCCTCGCGGTCCAGGCGATCCCCAACCCGGTGCTGGAACGCATCGCCGCCGCGGTACCACGCCGTTCGCCCGTGCTCGCCAGAACCGCCGCAACCGTTCTTCAGCGGCTTGCGGACCGCACGGGTCCTCGGGATCCTTGGGTCCGGCCCGGCGTATAGCCCGAACCCTGACGAGTTCGGGCGCAACCTACGTGGCCTCCTCCCGCACCTGCGCAGGGCATGACGCCCTTACCAGCAAGGGGATGCCGACGGGACGGCAGGCGATTTCGCGCTTATGAGGCTCCGGGCCATGACCAGCATTCGCCGTATCATGACCACCTGCTCGACGCTCAACTAGCTGAGGTGTCTATACAGATCTGCGCCCGGAAACCCCTGCGGCACGGCCGCGGTAGCCGTCGCTTGCGGAGGTTCATGAGCCGATGAACTCACCCGTCGCCGGACTCCGGCTCTACCGTGGGGTCCCGCTGTCAGCGTCAGCGCAGGCGAGCCAGCGCTCGGTTCGACGCAGGATCGGCCTCGCGTGGGGTTTGCTGGTCCTGGACGTCCTGACCTACTACGGATCCTTGGTACACGTCCCGTCGGCGCTGGGCAAGGTCATCACGCAAGGAGCGCTACCACTGGCGCTGATAGTCGCACTGACCGTGAACCGCAGGGTCGTTCTGCGCCCGAACGTGTTCCTTTGCCTGATGAGCCTGCTTGTCATCGAGGCGATGCTCACCAGCCTGCAACCTCAGCACGTCGGCACCTTGTACCGGACCTTCCGGCTGGCTGAGTTCGTTGCCGCGCTCTGGCTGCTCTCGCCGTGGTGGGGTCGGCGCGACCTTCTGCTAGTCCGCTGTCATGTGACAGCGCTGCTGGTGGTACTCGGCTCGGTCCTACTGGGCCTGCTGGTGGCGCCCGGCCGCGCCCTCGGCGGAGGGAGGCTCAACGGTGTGCTGTGGGACATCCCGGCCACAGAGGTGGCGCACTACGCGGCGATTGTCGCCGGACTGGTATTCATGCTGTGGCTCGGCGGCCAGATGCGTGGCCGGATCGTCTCGGTCATTGGCGGTCTTGCCGCAATAATGCTGATCCTCACGCACACGAGGACCGCTCTGGTCGGCCTGGTAGCCGGGATCGTGGTCGCGGGCCTCAGCATGGTCACGGTCAAGGCCAGGGCGCGCAAGTTCTTCGCGGGCGCAGGCCTCGTGATGGCGGTCGCGGCCATGACGCTGTCCGGCGTCATCATCACCTGGCTGGCCCGGGGCGAGGGCACAAGGCAGCTGTACAACCTCACGGGCCGGACCGAAGTCTGGGGTCCCCTTCTCGCCTTCCCGCGCGACAAATTCCAGGAGATCTTCGGTTTCGGCTTGTCGAACAGCTCGTTCAATGGCTTTCCCATCGACAGTAATTGGCTCGCCTCCTACCAGGAACAGGGCCTCATCGGCGTGATCATCTGCGCTATCATCCTGCTCTTCCTGCTCGGTGCCGCTTACTTTCAGCAACGCGGCGTCCGACGTGCCCTCGCACTTTTCCTGGTGACATACTGCCTAGTGGCGTCGTTTACCGAGGTTGGGTTTACCGACGCGTCGATGTACTCGCTCGATCTCACCGTGGCCGCATCATTGCTCGCGTTCTCAGCTGCGGGCAGGAGCCCGGCATGAGGGTGACGCGTGGCACTAGCGCTGTCGGTCTACAGCCTAAGGCCGGAGGGGATCTCAGAACGGCCGGGCTATGCGTTTGAGGAGGCAAGTAGATAACCTTGGTCAGCCGAGTTGGCGCCCTACCGCCAGCAGGCGCGCGGCCCGGGTTGCCGCCGTGGTGATTGTCCTGATCGGCTCGACCTGGCTCGCGCTGACGCTGCGACATTCCTCGGCTGCGGGTCCGGCGCCTAGGGGGCCGACATATCCTCCCGTGCGGGTATGCGGCAATAATGCAATCCTAGGAGGCGGGCCCGCGTCCCCTCCCAAGGGTGCGGTCATTATCCCGGCAGGCGATGATAGCGGTACGGTCCTAGCGCACTCCTGGACTATAAGCCCGAACACGACCTACTGGTTCGCACCAGGCAGGCATACTCTGGGTGCTGGCCGGTACAGCCAGATCATCCCCTCAAACGGCGATACGTTCATCGGGGCTCCGGGTGCCATCCTAGACGGTCAGCACCAGAATCTTTACGCCTTCACCCAACAGGCAAGCAACGTGACGATCCGCTACATGACTATCCAGAACTTCGGCGGGCCCGGAGACAACGGCGGTCAAGGCGTCGTCAACCACGACGAGGGTTCCGGCTGGCACATCGACCACATAACGGTTCGGGACAGTGCCGGCGCTGGGGTGATGCTAGGGTCAAGCAACGTCCTGGCCTACTCATGTTTGCAAGACAACGGGGAGTACGGTTTCCAGGGCGGTGGTTCTCAAATCACCGTCGATCACAATGAGATCGTCGGCAACAACACCGATAACTGGGAGGCCCGGCAGGTCGGCTGCGGGTGCACCGGTGGCGCCAAATTCTGGGACGTCAACGGGGCCACCATTACCAGCAACTACGTCCACGACAACCTCGGGCCGGGCCTGTGGGCAGACACTGATAATCGAGGGTTCGACGTCGAGCGTAACTACTTTGCCGATAACCAGGGTGAGGGATTCATCTACGAGATCAGCTATAACCTACGGCTGGCCAACAACACCTTCGTCCGCAACGCCTTGGCGGCGGGCCCGAAGCTAGGCGGGTTCCCTGATCCGGCAGTCTACATTTCCGAGTCGGGCGCTGACCGCCGGGTTCCCGGACCATATGGGGACACGCTTGCGATCACCGACAACACGTTCACGGACAACTGGAGTGGGGTGGTCCTCTGGGAGAACGCCGACAGGTACTGCGGTTCGCCGGCCAACACCTCGACTGATTACTGCACTCTGGTCAATCCGAGAGTGACAACTATCTCGTGCAAGGCCGCTAACCTTGCCGACGAGCCGTACTACAGCGACTGTAGGTGGAAGACGCAGAACGTGCTGATCAGCCGGAATATTTTTACCTTCGATCCGGCGCGCATCGGCCCCGACTGCACTCCGTCAAAATATTGCGGATTCAACGGTATCTTCAGCGAGTGGGGCTCGTGGTTGCCGTATCACGGTACCCTGGTGGAAGAACATATCACATTCGACCAGAACAATCGTTTCGTGTCCAACATCTACAATGGACCTTGGAATTTTATGGCGCAGGAGCAGGGCCATGTGGTGAGCTGGGGAACGTGGCGAGGAAGCCCATACCACCAGGATGCTGGCAGCACCATGAAATCCAGTGGCGCGGCATGATGCGGGGGGAGCAATGACCTTGAATTTTGGGTTTATCTGATGGACGAGCAGGCCGTTCAGCGATTCTGGCAGCATCACGCGTGCGGCGATGCCCAAGTCGGCGGGCTTCACGAACGCTTCCACGACGATTATGAAAAGTTCTTCACGGAATACGACCGCTTCCGCTACCAGAACGAGCGGCACCTGGCGGCCTGCATCGACGCCCTGAATGTGGCTGGCCAGCGGGTGCTCGAGATCGGCCTGGGTGAGGGGTCCGACTCGGAGCGCCTGATACGAAATGGGGCCCGCTGGTCCGGGGTTGACCTGACCGCCGAGTCCGTTGAGAGAGTCCGCACCCGGCTGGTGCTGAGAGACCTGCCCCACGACCAGTTGCGCCAAGGTAGCGTGCTGGGACTGCCGTTCGCCGATGGTACCTTCGACATCGTGTTCAGCCATGGCGTGCTGCACCATGTGCCCGACATCACGCAAGCCCAGCGCGAGATCTACAGGGTGCTGCGCCCTGGTGGTGAGCTGATAGTCATGCTGTACGCACGCTGGTCGCTGAACTATCTGGTGTCCATCGGCTTGATCCGCCGTGCTGCCCTGCTGGCGGCCTATCCGCTGGCCAGGGCCGGGAGCGGCAAATTCATCACCGAGCGGGGAGTGCTGGCCGCCCATCTCGACAACGCCGCGAAGATGGGGCTGTTTCGCTACCTGCGTCTGGACGAGTTCGTCCACCGCAACACGGACGGGCCCGCCAACCCGTACGCCTTGGTGTATGACCGCAAGCGGGTGGAGCGGGACTTCCCCTCCTTCCGGGTCACGCGCACCTACAAGCGCTTCCTGCATGCGCCGCCACTTCCGGTACACCGGCTACCTGGCGAAACCATCATGGGCTGGCATTTGTGGGTCCATCTGGTCCCGCGCGAATGATCCATCGGGCGTGCTGATGCTCGCCCGCTAGCCGGACGCTGAACTGAAGCGCGCCGAGGGTGTTACCTCAGCGGCGCAGCGTCCGGATCTCGGCGGTGGCCGCGTAGAGTTCTTTGGACTCGGCGGGGAACTGCGCCAGCGATACGCTCAAGAGACCCTTGTTAACGCTGATCCCTTGACCCTCGTCGCCTTCTGGACGGAGGGATATCGCGTTCCGGCAATTTGCCGCTGTGCCGGAGAGCCGGGCAAGAGTCTCGGCGTACAGTCGCTGCATAGCTTCATCCGGGATAGCCGGGGCGCTCCGGGCGGCCTGGACGCTCGAAGCAAGGGTCGCGCATTCCAGCCGCAACTGCGAATACAGCCTGGCCCCAGCGGCCTGTGTCACGCTTCCCAGTTGTGCGGTCACCGCTGACCATGCGGCCCCGCCGCTGCCTTCGGCCCACTGCAGTATCTGGTCCTTGAGCTTGGGCGGGTACTGCATCGCCGTCTTGGCGATCCCCGCAGTCGTGACATTCGGTCCGGTACTGCTGGAAGGAACCGGAGGCGTCGGTTGCGAGGAGCGGCCCGCGCCAGTACCAGTACTGCCACCGACGGCAGCGAGACGACCGGCCTGGCCGCCGGGGGAAGAGAGCGCGGCTAGCGATGCCCCGGTGACGATCGTGCACAAGCCTACCGCGGTCGCGACCAGCAGCATGCGGCGCGATCCTCGACGAGCCACCGGGAAAGCAAGGGTCCAGCTGGGTCGCGGACCGTCACGGTCAGCGGGCGGCCTGGAAGGCTGGTGCCGACCATCCATCATATCGGGTCCCCCCTCCTTCACAGGTAGCGGACGCTCCGCGGCACACCCAGATTCACACCCAGATTCCTACAGTAGCCACGGGGAGGGCCCATGCTCACGCCGCTGCCGTGACCATACTGAAGCTAACATCCTTGGACACTCCGGTATCACCGGCGGCCCCTTCATAGTCATATGCGCAGGTCGATGGTCGCGTCGGGAGCCACCGGGCGAGGTTGCGCGATGGTCTCAACACGGTCACGCCACTGTGGCATGCGCAAACATGAACGAAATATGTAATCCAGGCAGCATGACTCCGCGTCAGCTGTATGGGGGGTGGCTGTTGTGCCAGGACACGAGCTTGGCTGCAGGGCCTGCATCTCTCTGCCCATGACACGTCGCGAGCTTCCGGAGCAGGGAGAACGGACATGAGCGAGCACATCGCAGCTAACTGCGCGAGCAGGCCATTCCTGACGCGGATCGCGCTCCGTTCCCGGAGGATGCTCCTACGGCGCCCAGCTGCGCCTGCAGCGCTGGTCCTGGCTGGCTCGGTGCTCGTCCTCTTGCCTGGAGCAGCGACCCCGGCCCAGGCCCAGTCCTGCGCCAACCCGATCGTGTGCGAGAACGAGCTGCCCGGCACGCCGCAATCCACCTGGGACGTGAGCAGTTACAGCACGAACATCCAGGGATTCTCCGACCCGTTCAGCGTCAATATCGGGAACTCCATCAACTTCAAGATAGAGTCGCCGGCGAGCAATTATAATATAGACATCTACCGCATGGGCTACTACGGCGGTGACGGCGCGCGCCTGATCACCAGCCTTACCCCGAATATCTCGGTGTCGCAGAGCCAGCCGGCCTGCAATACCAACACCGTGACGGGCCTGGTCGACTGCGGCAACTGGGGCATCTCCGCAACCTGGAACGTCCCCGTCACGGCCGTGTCCGGCGTATATTTCGCGCGCATCTACTACAGTGGCGGCGCGAACCAGATCCCGTTCGTGGTGACCGACAATTCGAGCCATTCGGACGTCCTGTTCATGACCTCGGACGAGACCTGGCAGGCCTATAACGACTCGGGCGGCTACAGCGTGTACTCGGGAAACGCCACCGGAAGCCCGTGGTGCTGCAGTGCACAGAATCCGGGCCGCGCCGTCCAGGTCAGCTACAACCGGCCGTGGGCGACCCGCTACGACAACATCTCGGGGGGGAACGGCGAAGACTTCTTCTTCTACGCCGAATTCCCAATGATCCAGTTCCTGGAAAAGAACGGTTACGACGTCAGTTACGTAAGCCAGATAGACGTCGCTCAGTCCGGCGCTGCCTCGATGATCGAGCAGCACAAGATGCTCGTGAACGCCGGACACTCGGAGTACTGGGACGCGGGAGACATGTCCAACATTACCGCGGCCCGAAATGCCGGGGTCAACATCGCGCTCTTCACCGGGAACACGGCGTGGTGGAAGACGCGCTGGGCGAACAGCCAGTACAACAACGAGCCCTACCGGACGATGATCACCTATAAGGAAAGCCTGGACAACACCCGGAGCGATCCCGCGGATCCGCCGACCTGGACCGGAGCTTGGCGGGACATGCGGTTCAGCCCGCCGGGCGATGCCTCGCCGGAGAACGCGCTGACCGGCCAGCTCTGGCTCGTCAACTGCTGTTCTTACGCGGACACGGTGTCGTCTGCATACTCCAAGCTGCAACTGTGGAAGAACACTGCCGTGGCCAGCCTGGGTTCTGGCCAGACCTACACGATGCCAAGCGAGACGCTCGGCTATGAATGGGACTCGGACGTCGACAACGGGTTCCGGCCAGCCGGCGAGATCGACATGTCGCGAACGTGCGAGAGCGGCGTTCAGGAGATACTGGCTACCGTCAATGAGCAATTTGTCAGCGGCACCGCGTGCAACAGCCTGACCCTCTACCGGGCTTCAAGCGGGGCACTCGTGTTCGATGCAGGCACGGTCCAGTGGGCCTGGGGTCTCGAGTCAGATCACGACGGGGACTCCCAACCCGCCCCCGACCCAGTGATGCAGCAGGCGACGGTCAACCTTTTCGCCGATATGGGCGTGCAGCCGGCGACGCTGGAATCTGACCTGGTTCCGGGCATCCAACCGCACTACACTGGCCCGCCCACCTCGACGATCACCTCTCCGTCGGCCGGTGCCACGTTCGCTAACGGCGGCACCGTCACGATCAGCGGCACAGCCACCGATTCCGGCGGCGGCGTCGTGGCGGGTGTCGAGGTGTCCACCGACGGCGGCTCAACCTGGCATCCGGTAACCACCATGTCACCGGCAGCCACCAGCGTGACCTGGAGCTACACGTGGTCTGCCGCTGGGAGCGGCTCGGTGATGCTCGAGTCGAGAGCGACCGACGACGATGCCAACACGGGACCTGCGAGCTCAGGCGTGTCCGTGACGGTCAACTGCCCCTGCGGCATCTTTGGCTCCAGCCACGTGCCGTACACCACGTCGGAGAACGATTCGGGAGCGTATGAGCTCGGCATGAAGTTCCAGTCAACCGTGCCTGGCTGGGTGGACGGCGTGCGCTTCTACAAGGGTAGCGGCAACGGCGGAACACACACCGGCTCGCTGTGGACGTCCTCCGGTACGCTGCTCGAGACCGGGACGTTCACCAACGAGACGGCCAGCGGCTGGCAGACATTGATCTTCGCCAACCCGATCCAGATTAGCGCCAACACGACCTACGTGGTGTCGTACTACGATCCGGAAGGACACTACTCGGTCGATGAGGAATATTTCGCCTCGCAGGTGAGCATGCCACCCCTGATCGGGGTGAAAGCCGACTACACGACTGTCGGCGGAGGCAACGGCGTCTTTAACTCCGGGGGACCGGGCTTCCCGACCCAGATGAACGACAGCTGGAGCTACTCGGTCGACGTGATCTTCGACACGACGCAGCCGCCCAGCCACCCGACGGTGAAGACCGTGTCGCCGTACGCTGGCTCATCCAGCAATCCGGTATCCACCGACCCTACGGCGACGTTCTCTGAGGTAGTGGTGCCAAGCTCGGTGTCGTTCACGGTGACGGATCCGAACGGGAACACCGTCTCCGGCACGACCTCATTTGACAGCACCGACACGGTGGCAACTTTTTCTCCTGCGACCTCGCTGACGGCCGGCACGACCTATACCGTCACGATCAGCGGAGCCAAGGATGCCAACGGCGAGACCATGCTGGCGCCGTACACGTACACGTTCATCACCAGTCAGGCGTTCGACGCGGGAGGCAAGTGTCCCTGCGCGATCTGGCCCGATGTCGCGCCGCCGGGTATATCCGACCAGACCGACGTGAGCGGCGTAGAACTGGGGGTCAAGTTCACGCCCTCGAATAACGGCTCGATTACCGGGATCCGGTTCTATAAGGTGCCGGACAGTACCGGCACCCACACGGGCGAACTGTGGAGTTCCGCCGGAACGCTGCTAGCAACCGGAACGTTCAGCAACGAGTCCACCGAGGGCTGGCAGCAACTGAACTTCTCCAGCCCGGTATCCGTCACCGCGGGCACCACCTACATCGCCTCGTATCACAATGGCTCGAATCACTACGCGGACACTTCGAACGGGCTGTCATCGGCTGTGGTCAACGGCCCGCTGACCGCGCGGGCTGGCGGCGGAGTCTATGCGTACGGCTCGACGAGCACGTTCCCGTCCAACAGCGACTCGACGAACTACTGGGTCGACGTGGTGTTCACCACTCCGTCCGGTACGTTCACGCCGACGGTGACGAGTTCTACGCCGGGCTCGGGGTCGTCGGGCAACCCGGTCACGGTCGCGCCTACGGTGACCTTCTCTCAGGCCGTGGTGCCCAGCAGCGTGTCGTTCACGCTCAAGGACTCCAGCGGAAACACGGTCTCCGGCACGACTACCATGAACAGCGCCGACACGGTCGCCACGTTCACGCCCTCTAGCTCGCTGGCGCCGGACACCACCTATACGGCCACCGTGTCGGGGGCGCAGACCAGCTCCGGCGCGACCATGAGCAGCCCGGATTCGTGGAGTTTCACCACGGCAGGCTCTCAGTGCCCCTGCAGCATCTGGCCGAGTACGGCGACGCCGGCGGTGGCCTCTTCGGGGGATACGAGTGCGGTGAACCTCGGCGTGCAGTTCACCCCGTCGGCGAACGGGTGGGTCTCCGGTATCCGCTTCTACAAGGGCTCGGGCAACACCGGCACCCACGTCGGCGAGCTGTGGACCGCCAGCGGGACGCTGCTCGGTCAGGTGACCTTCACCAGCGAGTCCGCGTCGGGCTGGCAGGAGGCGGACTTCTCGTCTCCGATCGCGGTGACGGCTGGCACCACCTACGTGGCGTCCTATTTCGCGCCGAACGGCGATTATTCGATCAACTCGGCGTACTTTGCCAGCGCGGGTGTCACCAACGGCCCGCTCACCGCGCCGCAGTCCTCAGCGGTCAGCCCCGGCAACGGCGTGTACGCCTATAGCGGCTCTCCGGCGTTCCCCAACAGCACCTACAACGCGAGCAACTACTGGGTCGACGTTGTGCTGACGACGTCGCAGAACGCCTCTGCGCCGACGGTGACGAGTTCTACGCCGGGCTCGGGGTCGTCGGGCAACCCGGTCACGGTCGCGCCTACGGTGACCTTCTCTCAGGCCGTGGTGCCCAGCAGCGTGTCGTTCACGCTCAAGGACTCCAGCGGAAACACGGTCTCCGGCACGACTACCATGAACAGCGCCGACACGGTCGCCACGTTCACGCCCTCTAGCTCGCTGGCGCCGGACACCACCTATACGGCCACCGTGTCGGGGGCGCAGACCAGCTCCGGCGCGACCATGAGCAGCCCGGATTCGTGGAGTTTCACCACGGCAGGCTCTCAGTGCCCCTGCAGCATCTGGCCGAGTACGGCGACGCCGGCGGTGGCCTCTTCGGGGGATACGAGTGCGGTGAACCTCGGCGTGCAGTTCACCCCGTCGGCGAACGGGTGGGTCTCCGGTATCCGCTTCTACAAGGGCTCGGGCAACACCGGCACCCACGTCGGCGAGCTGTGGACCGCCAGCGGGACGCTGCTCGGTCAGGTGACCTTCACCAGCGAGTCCGCGTCGGGCTGGCAGGAGGCGGACTTCTCGTCTCCGATCGCGGTGACGGCTGGCACCACCTACGTGGCGTCCTATTTCGCGCCGAACGGCGATTATTCGATCAACTCGGCGTACTTTGCCAGCGCGGGTGTCACCAACGGCCCGCTCACCGCGCCGCAGTCCTCAGCGGTCAGCCCCGGCAACGGCGTGTACGCCTATAGCGGCTCTCCGGCGTTCCCCAACAGCACCTACAACGCGAGCAACTACTGGGTCGACGTGGTATTCACCGAAGGGTAGAAGCGGTGTGCGCCTGGCGGTCACCACGCCGGGCGCGCAAAGACAAGCGGAGAGGAGAGGCGTAGCGCGTGGACGGTCCACGAGTTCAGCCGACCGCTGACGTGGATGGCAGCGCCGTGCTGGGTACCGGCACCACCGTCTGGCACCTCGCGCAGATACGAGAAAACGCCCGGCTCGGCCGCGACTGCATCGTGGGCCGCGGCGTGTACGTGGGCCCAGGTGTGATCATCGGGGACAACGTGAAGCTGCAGAACTACGCGCTTGTCTACGAGCCAGCCCGGCTGGAGGACAACGTGTTCATCGGCCCGGCGGCGGTTCTCACCAACGACCTGTATCCTCGCTCGGTCGATGTCTCCGGCAGGCTCAAGCGGCCCGCGGACTGGGATGCCCTGGGCGTTACCGTCCGGGAGGGCGCTTCGCTCGGCGCGCGGACCGTCGTGGTGGCGGGCCGGACGATCGGCCGCTGGGCGCTAGTCGCGGCCGGCGCCGTGGTGACCCGCGATTTGCCCGATTTCGCTCTCGCCGCCGGGATGCCCGCGCGGCGGATCGGCTGGGTCGGCCACGCCGGAGTCCGCCTGCAGATGTCCGGTGACGGCCGATGGCGCTGCCCGCAAACAGGCAAATGGTACGCAGAAGAGTACGGCGTTCTCTGGGCGCCTGACTGAAACCGTTACCGGTCACAGGGGGAACCTGCCAGATCGGGTATCAGGCGAGCAGCGAGAACGCTCTCTATAGAGATGAGACACAACGATGGCGAGCCGTCCTCTTCGGCTGGCGGCCGATTCCTGGATAATGGTTCCCTGCCGCTGGTAATCGCAAGCATCCTCCGAGGAGAAGGCATCACGGGCGTTCACACGCACATCCGGCAGCTACGCCGTTACCTAGAGGAATGCGGTATCGCGAGCAGGCTCGTCACGCCTTTTTCGTGGGGCCGCCTACTTACCTACCCGGTTTTCGGTTTCCGGCCCCTCGTCCTGGAGCGATGCAGCGGGCCCGCTAGCGTCGTGTGGTATCGGTACTGGCATGAGGTTTTCCTCCGAAAGGCACTGCGCCGATGCCTCGCCGAACTCGGCAACTGCGCGGTATACGCCCAGGGTCCGGTGGAGGCCGGGGCGGCCTTGCGCGCACGGCGAGGGCCACACCAACGCGTAGTCATGGTGGTTCATTTCCAAACATCTCAGGCCGACGAGTGGGCGCACAAGAACCAGATCCAGCGTGACGGCATCGTGTTCCGGGCAATTCGGCGGTTCGAGCGCAAGGTGATACCCCGCATCGATGGCCTCATGTACGTATCCCAATCGGCGCGGAAGGGACTCTTGAGCTGGCTGCCAGAGGCCGCCGCCGTCCCATCCGCTGTCATCGGCAACTTCGTGGCGCCGCTGCCGCCAGAGCCGGGCCGGGCATCGCTGGGAGATCTAGTCACCGTCGGCAATCTGACGCGCGCGAAGAACCACCGATTCTTGCTCGAAGTCCTGGCAGAGGCCAGGCGGGCGGGACGAGCCCTCACCCTCGATGTGTTCGGTGAGGGGCAGTGCCGTAAGGACCTCTTGCAGCAGGCTCAGTCCCTCGGCCTAGAAGGACAGGTACGCCTCCGCGGCTTCCGGCCCGACGTGTGCCGCTTCCTGTCTGGCTACCGGGCCTATGTCCACGCTTCCTATGTGGACGCACAACCGCTGGCAATCATCGAGGCGATGGCCGCCGGCCTTCCCGTCATCGCCGGCGACGTCGGCGGCATCTCCGAACTTTGCGACGACGGTGTCGAGGCCCGGTTCTGGCCTCTCGACGACCCGGGCCAGGCCGCGGCTATTCTTACCGACCTGCTCGACTGCGAGTCCGCGCGGTTGAAGACAGCACAAGCGGCGGGCGAGCGATTCCGCCGTGATTTCGACGTTAACGTCGTCGGTCCCCGACTGCGATCCTTCCTGCTCGGAACGCCCGGCTCCGCCCCGCGAGGCCAGCCTGCCCGGGGTCGCGAAGTCTCAGCGCCTTGACCGGCGGAGGTGTCCTGCTGTCGTCATGCTCCGTACACGGACAGGTACTGATACCGAGAAGGCTGGTACCCGGCCAGATTTTTCAGGACGTTAGATTTTCCACCGCTCGTGACCACTCCGGTGGTAGCCCGGCGCTTGCCGCGACGCGCGCTCGCTTCAGCAACAGCGCCGAGCCTGCCGCACATCCAACGGCCAGTTCCCCGTCTAGTAGCTTGGCTTCTCCCGGCGCCAGATCCAAGGCTTTTCCGTGATCGGCTACCGCAACGTCGTCGAGCCACAGCGTGAGCCTAGGGTTGAGGATCGTCAGTGTCGGGCGGTATGTAGGAGAGGACAGCGGCAGATAGTTTCCAGCTCGCACCCACCGCTCGGCCTCTATGGCACGAAGATGGCTGGGCAACTGGTCTCCGAGCGCGTCCGCCGCTTTGAAAACATGTCGCAGGGAAGAATCTTGGCTGCTCCGCGGAAGTCGGCAACCCTCGGTGATTTCGGTGAGAAGCCGCTCGAGAAGTTCCACCTGTGCGCGGACGCACCGTAGCCAGGCCTTAAGCCCAGTGTCGTGTGGACCGAGGGGAACGGGAGTCGCGTAGATCACGTCGCCAGCATCCAAGGTTTCGGTCATGAAGTGCGCGGTGGCTGCCGTGGCACTCTCTCCGAGACGAATTGCCCACTGCACAGCGTACAGGCCGCCAAAGTCGGGCAGGCGGCCTGGGTGGATATTGACGGCGTGCCCGTCGAAGCGCTCCAGGACAGGCCGACGTATGATCGCGGTGGAATTCATGGATATCAGCCAAGGCTCCGGCCCGCGAGGTCCAGCGACGGGATCGGCGACACCCTTGGCAAGATCCGATGCGGTGACCGTTTTTATGGCAACAGCAGAGGAGCGCTTTCGTGCCCACTGCTGTGCAGTGCGGCAGGCGATTTCATCGCCTATCAGCCAGATGTCGCTGGCCGCCATCAGATTTGTTCGGCAAGTGTTGATAGATGACCCGTCAGCCCGCTGATCGTCAGGAGCGACACAGGATCGACCGTCACGAAGTCGATGCTGACGTCGAACTCTTCTTCGATCGCAACCAGTAGCCCGACAACGCCCAGGCTATCAAGACTGGTAGTTGCAAGCAGGCTTGCTGAATCATCAGGCGGGACCTCGTCAACCCGCTCCGAGACAAGGCGGCGAACCGTCTCCCGAATCTCGAGTTCCGAGCGCAATTTCATGACTTAGCTCCCTGTTGCGCCACCATGCCAGGCGCAATCTCATCCTCAACCTGGCGCCGCACTGCCGCCCGGTCTATCTTGCCGTTAGCATTTACCGGCCACGAGTCAAGTTCGACGACATGAGCCGGAACCATGTACGAAGGCAGGCCGGTGGCGCATGCGTCGCGTATGGCTGAGGCGGTAGGAGTATTCCCCTCCCCGGAGACGATCGCGGCGACCAGGCCGCGGCGCTTGCCCCGGTCGCATAGGATCACGACGCTGCGGCAACCAGGGAAGCTGCGGTGAATAGTATCCTCGATTTCAGCAGGTTCAACGCGGTACCCGGAGACCTTAAGTTGGTGGTCGATGCGGCCCACGAAATGAAGCAGCCCATCGGCGCCTCGCTCGACGGCGTCGCCCGTGCGGTACCAGGAGACACCGTCCGGGTCGGATGCAAACGCGTTACGTCCGTCTCCGGGGTCAAGGTAGCCTGAGATCACCTGCGACCCGCTCAGCCACAATTCACCGCGACTGTTGGGCTGCTCGCCCGTCTCGGGACTGATGAAGATCTCGCCGCGCTGGCCTTCGAAGACTTGGCCGATCGGTACAATCCCGTAGATGTCGTTCGAGCGTGGTCTGTGCGGTGGCAGGACGAAGAAAGAGATCGCGATTGTGGCCTCGGTCGGACCATAGAGATTAATGACGGTGGAATTAGGTGCAGCCGTCTGCCAGGCTTCAGCAACCGGCCAGCGAAGCGGCTCGCCGCAGAACAGGGTCTGCCGGAGCCGTGGGAAGACTCCAGGCCTCAGCGCACCGACACGGTGAAGCGAATCGGCTGCCGACGGCACGGAGAACCAGTGAGAGATCTCCTTCTCGCGAAGAAAGCGGGCGGGAAGCATTCGCTGCTCGGCTGGGATGACCACAAGCGTTCCCCCGCCGAGTAGCGTCACGAAGATGTCGTGGACGCTGAGATCGAACGTAAGCTCGAAGAAGTGCGAGGCGCGATCTCCCGGACGCACGCCGAAACGCTTCGTCGCCACATCGAGGTATGCCGTTAGGGACTCTGCCCTGACTGGGACACCCTTGGGCCGGCCAGTTGTCCCTGAGGTGAACATGACATAGGCGATGCCGCTGCCAATCGGAGAGGCGCGGCCGGCTGTCGGCCCAGGTGACCGGGCCCATGACAGGTTGCCCATTTGGCGTGATATCGTCAAGAGAGGGTAACGGTCCGGCAGCACGTCGGCCAAGCGAGTGGCTGTCCGATCTGACTGCACGATAAGCGCGGGCTCAGCGGCAGCGAGTATCTGCTGGATTCTTGCGGCAGGATGACTGGCCGACAGCGGGACATACGCTCGGCCCAGGGCCTGAGTGGCGGCAATGGTCGCACAGGCACCTGCACCCGGATCGTCCGCGACGACGACCGGCCCGGGTCCGACAGGGCTTCGCGTAATCTGTTCTCGTATTGCGCGCGCAAGGTCGAGAAGTTGCTTATAAGACGTTCGCTGCTCCCCGGTCTCGACAGCCGTATCGCCCGGCTGGTGCTGGGCGAGCACATCGATCAAGGCGCCCGACGTCACGAGCGTTCCTGCCTGAGCGCTTCCACGGCGACACGCCGGCTTCCTACGAAGCCATCGGTCCTGCTGTGTGATATAGCACTTAGCGAGGCATCGAACATCAAGCCACTCCGGCGAGTGAGAATACTTGTGAACTCTATTCCGTAAGTCATTAATGCGCCCTACACGAGCGTGAGGGTCCGGGATCGCGTGCGCGACCCAACGATTCCGGACGCCCATCCTCCATCCGGTCACCCGCCTCGGCTCCTCACTCAGTACAGATTGCCTTGCACCGCGAGCTTCAGTGCCGCACACATGAACGTCCACCGGGTACGCGTGATACACCAGATCCGCGGCGCCCTCCTGCGTCACGGTCGACGCGGCCCCGCCGGTCCCAGCCGCGGCTAGGCGGCGTAGCAGGATGCGCACCGGCCGGATCGTCTGCTGGGTGCGGGTCGCTGGCGCGGTGCGGTCAACGGGTCTGCTCACATCCTTTGCGTTCGGACTCTGGCGGGGAAGGATCCGCGCATCTGCTGTATCACGCGCACCCGCTGGGCACTCGTATGGCGGAGGCACGGGAGTTCCCATGCCAGTTCTGCCGTGTGAGGCGTCAAGGACAGGTGACATGATGAAGGATGGGCCGCCCGGGCCTTGGGTCGCGCAGCCGGTCCCTCCTCCGCCCACGGCAACTCTCATGGCTGACGCTGCGGCATCTAAGCCCAGGCGCCGTATCGATGCGAGAGCAGGGGAGCGATCACGGAGCATTCGGCTTTTCTCGACGTGCCCACCTTCGTCGCAATATAGGGATGACTATCTACGTAGGGTCAAAGATGTGGCAGATTGGTGCGATGATGCCGGTATTGAGGGGATCCTTGTCTATACCGATAACTCTCTCGTAGATCCGTGGCTAGTTTCGCAGGTGATCTTGTCGTGTACGTCAAGCCTAGCACCGCTTGTTGCGATCCAGCCGGTATATATGCATCCATACACCGCGGCGAAAATGGTGACTACCTATAGTTATCTCTATAATCGTCGCATATATTTGAACATGGTGGCGGGAGGGTTCGTGAACGACCTCATTGCCCTAGGTGATTGCACCGAGCATGATGACCGCTATGATCGCCTAGTCGAGTATGTATCAATTATGAAATGCCTGTTTGACGATCCTGGACCAGTCACATTTACGGGCACCTATTATGCAGTAAAGAATCTCGCGATAAAGCCGAGAATTCCAGCTGAGCTGATTCCAGAAGTATTCGTATCGGGAACCTCTGCCGCCGGCGTTAGGGCTGCCGAAGAAATAGGTGCCACATCGATTAGCTATCCCGGGACTCCCAGTGAAACAATTTGCCAGGGCATTCAGTCTGGTATACGGATTGGCGTGATTGCGCGCGATGAGTCAAGGAAGGCATGGCAAGTTGCTCATGAACGTTTTCCGGTAGATCGCAAGGGACAGCTTACGCATGCCCTTGCACGGAAAGTTTCGGACTCATCATGGTACGAGCAGCTGTCGGATCTCGGCGACAGGCCGACTGAGTGCGACTCTCCTTATTGGCTTGTACCGTTCAAAAACTATAAGACTTTTTGCCCATACCTGGTCGGCAGTTACGATGAGGTTCGTCGGGAGGTCTCGAAATATATTCAAGGGGGAGTTCAAACGTTTATCCTAGATGTGCCCCCGGATCGTGAAGAGCTATATCATACGGCCATCGTATTTGATAGTGCTCAGTAGGCGCGATCAGGATGCCGAATATTGTGATTGACATAATCGTAGCCATTATCGCCGCAGTCATGGCGGTGTTCCTGATCCTCATAGCCATAAACATTGCGCTCGTTCGTAAACTCCGGTCGATAATCCCGCCATCACCCCGCTCAAGCTCGCTGGCTCCGCGCGCCCGTACGCCCGGCCGCGAGAACGCCAGGCGATAGCTACCCGGCGCTCTTGCTGGGAGCAGACCGGGACGATGGCGTCCGCCCACCGTTTCATGGTGCCAGCGGCGCGTCACGCGCAGGCGACACTAACCATCCCCCCTGGCGCTGCGTGCCAGGCGACGCATAGTCTGGCGACCTATGGACGGGACAGGAACCGAACGGCCGCTTGGCAGATCAGGCATTAACGTGCCGGCGCTCGGAGTTGGCACCAACCGGTGGGATGCCAGCGGGCCGGATCAGGCCCGCCTTAGGGACACGTTGGCCGCGGCGCTCGATTCGGCGATGGGCTTCTTCGACACCGCGGAGGGTTACAGCGGTGGCCGGTCGGAGATAGCCCTGGGCGAAGCCGCCCGGGAGGACGGCAGGCCGGTGCTAGTGGCGAGCAAGTTTACGCCGCTTCGAAATCGAGTTACTGCGGCCCAGTTCGCGTCGGCGCTGGAAGCGACGCTGCAACGACTAGGCCGCGATTCGCTCGACCTGTACTATCTCCACTACCCGCACCCGTTCCTCGGTGTGGGCGTCTGGATGAGGGCGATGGCCCGCGCGGTCAAGACAGGGAAGATCCGGGCCGTGGGGATCAGCAACTGCAACGCGGCGCAAATGCGGAAGGCGGCTGACGTACTCGCCCGGCACGGCATACTGCTCGCGGCCAACCAGGTTCGGTACAGCCTCCTGCACCGCGAGCCCGAAACCGATGGCGTCCTCGACGCCTGTCGCCGGATGGACGTAGCGCTGGTCGCATACGAGCCGTTCGGCGGGGGCGCCATTGGCGCTGGCTCACCCCGGGGTTCGCGTGTGCCTGCCCTTGCCGGCACGCTGCGAGAAGTTGCGGCGGCTCGGAGCGCAACCGCTGCTCAGGTAGCGCTCGCGTGGCTGCTGAAGCGAGATGATCATGTGATCCCGATCCCGGGCGCGACGAGGCCTGAACATGTCCGGGAGAACGCAGGTGCCCTCCGGCTGGAACTCAGCGCAGAAGAGTTCGCTGCCATCGACCGGGTATCCACGCCGATAAGCTGACGCCACGGAGAGCCTCGAACCTGTCCTGCCGAGCCGCGGTGCCGTCCACGCCAAGCCCGTGCCGGCTTTCTGGCAGGCGATAGGAACGTAGTTGCGGTTGAGCCGGTCACGAGCGGCTCCGGCGCAGAAGACGCGGAGAGGCCGGCAGCGCATCCGTTCCGGCGATCGGCCTAGTCCTGCGTCACCCTTGCGTCACCCGGCCGGATCCGCGGTATCACGCACGCCCGTCGGACGCTCCTATGCGCAAAGGCACCGAAGCTCACCGTGCAAGCGCTACAGCGTGAGGAGCCGAGATGTTCGGGAGGGATGCCACTGCTGCCGGCAGGTTCGGTCTGAGCCACGTGCCGCTGATCCTGATGTACCACCGCGTGGCGGAAGAGGCCGAGGACCCGCTGTGCGTGTCGCCGCGCCGCTTCGCCGAGCAGATGACCTGGCTGAAACGGCATGGCCTGCGCGGCGTCGGGGTCGGGAGCCTCGTCGATGCTCTGCGTACAGGTCGCCAGCGCGGGCTTGTCGGCATCACCTTCGATGATGGTTACGTCGACCTGGTGGAGACGGCGCTGCCTGCGCTGCTGCGCCATGACTTCACCGCGACCATGTTCATCTGCTCGGGCCTGCTGGGCGGGACCGCTAACTGGGACGACGTTCCACCATGGCCGCTGATGTCGGCCGATCAGGTCCGTGAGCTGGCGGCGGCCGGCATGGAGATCGGTTCGCATACCATCACGCACCTGCGCATGGCCGGCGCTGACGCAGACGAGCTCAAGGCCGAGGTGAGCGAGAGCAGGACGAGCCTGGGCGAGCTGGTAGGCGCTCCGATTCGGGGTTTCGCCTATCCGTATGGGTCCATGGATAAGGCTGCCCAGCAAGCGGTTCGCAACGCAGGCTACGACTATGCCTGCGCCGTCATGACCCCGATGACCGAGCTGGGATTCATGACAATTCCTAGGATGTTCATTGCCGAGTGCGACGGCGCACTCCGGATGGCTGCCAAACGGCTCCTGTTCAGGCCCTTCTTCGCAGTCCACGGAGGACGCGCATGAAGGTATCTTGCGGACCCGTGCCATACGCCTGATCAAACTGGGGCGAACGGTGGTCGCACCAAGTTTTCGGCCGTTCGCCTGGTTCAGCCCGCCGCCGACCAAGGCACACACACGAGCTCGCTGTAGAGGTTGTCGATCTGCCCGGGCTTCAGGTCCGCACTGCGGTACATCTTGGGCCAGGCATTTAGCTTGAACGACAGACGTGGCTGCCGCTCGATGATTCGCAGCTCCCCCAAGGTCGCCACTAGCCGATGACGAAGCAGCAGATGACGAGTCAGCGCAGTCATGGCACGGTGGAACAGGTCGGGATTGCTGACGTGGAGGAGTACAGCGTACAGCGGCTTGCCCTTGTGCCGAAACTCGCGGTACATGACATAGCAGGAGTCCTGCCCACGGATCAGCACGTGGTGATGCACGGCGAGCGCTTGCGCGTGGTCGTGGTAGAGCTCTAGCTCCGCTCCGGCGAGCGCCCTTTCGATAACGTCAGGATCGGAGCTGATCCTCGTTCGGCCAGGCAGCGTAGGCCACGGCAGGTTGGGAATGAGGGCGGCAGACGTGTCGAGGGTACGGAACTTGAGCCGGGCGGTGATCTCCAGCACCTTCTCGTCAGGCGACAGGAAGGTGAAGTGGTAGCCATCCTGCGCCAGCAGGGCCATGAGCAGCCGGATGCTATGGGACCTGTAGGCGGGCAGCACGCACCACGCCCCCACGTTGCAAAATCGCTCCATCCGTCCTGCCACCAGGCGCTCGGAGTAATAAGCCAAGATTGCACCGACGAGGTGGTGCCCGTCCCGGAGCATGAATCCGTGATTAGGTGCCTCCACTTTCCATGGCACCGAGCATGATCGAGCCCAGGGAACCTGATCATTGAGGTTGGCGTGCATCAGGCCTGCCACCGCGGGAACGTCTGCGTTCGAGATCGGAGCGAGTTCGACGGTCATCTTGCGCACCTTTCCCTAGTACCCGCGCCACTTCCATGACTGGCGCCGCAACCACCGTCCAGCCCTATCGAAGAATGGAGACAAGACGAACGGCTGTAGATTGGGCATTGCGCGCGGCCCGATGCGCTGATGCGATTTCACGGCACGGTACGCGGGCAGCCTGCTCGCCTCCGGTCGGCAGCTGAGGGCGAATGCCATTAGCTCGTCCACTTGGGCCCGCTGAGTGCGTCCCCCGTCGGGCGTCCGCGCGGCGGCGCGGAGCGCCTGTCGGCTTAGTCTCCGGTACATGAGGTCGGAGAGGCGGCTTGCATCTGGCAATCTCTCGCCATAGCGGTCAAGCACCGCCTCAAAGGCCAGCCGCCGCTGCCGCAGGTCCATCAGTTCGGTATACGAAGTGTACATGTTGTGCCCATGGAGCCGATAGTAGGCCTGGTCAACGCCGCGTAGATAGCCAACGCCCGCGTTCGCCGCCAGGCGCATCCACATCTCCATGTCTCCGGAATGGGTCAGCCGTCCGTCATATCCGCCCACGCACTTCTGCAGCGATGTGCGCACGACGACCGCCGCCGCCGGAACGCAGTTGTATGTCTGCCGGAATCGACGCTCCAGCCACCACGGCCCAGGCCACACCGACCAGCCCCGGACTCTGGTGCGGGGAGTCGGCAGTGGAGCACCGTCCTCGATCCACACCGACTGCCCATAAACGAATCCGACACCTGGGTGGGCGTCTAGGAGATCCGTAGCGCGCTGGAGGGCTCCGGGAGTGAGCCAATCATCTGCCGACAGCATAACCGAATAATCACCGTCGGCCCAGTCGAGCAAGCCTTCGTTGTACGTTGCGATGTGCCCTTTATTAGTTGAGTGGATAACCACCTCCACCCGAGGATCGCTGGCGGCGATCTTCACGGCAACATCGGCGCTGCTATCGGGCGAGGCATCGTCGATGATGAGGATCCGCACGTCGACGCCCTCCTGGTCATCCAGCACGCTACTGACCGCGTTCTCGAGAAAATGGCCGTAGTTGTAGCAAGGTATGACCACGCTGACTGAAGTCATCGCCTGTCGCCTTATTGGTGAACTTCGATGCCATGGCGGCGGCAGTGGGCGGGCCGCTTATTGCTCCGCGGGTCGCTCGCGTGGGAGGACTCACAAGGATGGTCCTGAACGAGAACGAGCCTCCCCTTCCGGCCGGATGGCGTAGGAGCTACCGACGATGCCGTCAAACCCGCGAAGTCCGCGTGAATCTGGCGGGTAATCGACACGTCCGGCACCTGGGCGCGCAAGCGACTCGCGACAATTCCCAGGATCGAACGCGATACCGTATCGACGCCCGGGTGAGTCCGCGCCGATGCTGGCAGCCACCGCAGCGAGGGATCCGCGCCATAAGATACCGCGGCCACCTCGACCCGGCAGACCTCGACTAGGCCGAGGGCGAGTCGGCTTGCGGCGTTGCGGTGCGCCCGCCCGCTGATACCGTCAACGAGCACGGCCACGCGGATCGTCATATTCACCTGCACTGAAATCCCAGCCGGAGATGCTCTTGGAGCAACCGGCAACGACCGGTCCATACCGGCCGGTCCACCATCGTTGCGCGTCACCTCTCTACATGAGCGCGCCGCTACCTGCCTGATACGCCAATACCAGGGTGATACTTGTCAAGCCTGCTCGACCATTGAACGCCGTCACCAGCCGAGCTGGATGACCAGGGCCTTGATGAGAGCTGCCCACTCGTAGGCGATCTGGTACGGCCAGGTGCTCGGCCTGATTGGCGCCGTCACCACATAGACCTGGCCGGGGAAGCAGCGCCCCACTCGCAGCCGGGTACGAGAGTCCTGCGGGGTGATCGCGACCACCGCGACGGAGTGCCAGTGGTGCTTCCTGGCAAGCCGACCCACGAACTCGGCTTCGCCTTGAGTGGTGGCCGGGCTGGGGTTGAAGCAGATCACTGCCACCCCCGGCACTGGCGGGGGGCAGGGGTCGCGGGCGACCGGCCTGCCCTGGGAGACCCCAAGAACGGTGCCCTGTGCTGCGCGGCCAGGCTTACGGGGCGACGCCAAGAGCGCGGCCGGGGCCGTCCAGCATCACGATGGCGTCTACCCGGGACGGCATGCCCTGGTCTGGCCAGATGAACAGCAGGGCGGTCGCCCGCATATGACGATGAGGAACACGGCCAGCGCGACCAGCGCCCTGCGCCAGCGCTTGGCCGCTCGTGACCGGACGGCCGGGCTGGCGCTGGAAGCGGTGGACATGACCGCGGTGTTTTGATGCCGGGCAGGATTCCGGGGGCGATGCATGGCTGACCGCTCTCGACCTCATGCGTATCAGGAAAACTGCGTGAGAGATCTATATGGCGATCAAACGAATGGAGCATCAGATGAAGCGCCTTGCCCTCGCCGCAGTCGGCGCTGCTGTCGCCGGGATGACGGCATGCAGTCATGTCGTGCCATCGGCGGCGCCGACCAGCCGCCCCGCCGTCACTACCTCACCGGCTGTCACAAGCTCCCCGGCCGCCACGCATTCCGTGGCACCGGCGGACTGCAAGCGGCTGTATGACACTTGGAAGCAGGGTGCGGGAAAGGAGCTTGTTGCCGAGCTCAACGCCATCAGCTCGGCGGAGACGGCCGGGAACGTGCACGTGCTTGTGACCGCGCTGAAGCGGGCCGAGCCGGTACTCACCAGAGCTTCCCGCTACCCGCTGCCCGCCTGCGCCGACCCGAAAGCGTACTGGACCGTCCTGTTGATGCATGTCACTGCGGCAGCGGCCAGCATTCGCTCAGCTGCCAGCGTGCAGGCGGTGATGAAGAGCGTGCCGCAGCTCACGCGAGAGCTGAACGCTGAGTTGAAGCGCACTGAAGGGTGAGGTACGCGACGCAGCGCGCCGATTTCGGCGATGGCCGTGCCAGTTCGCTGGAGAAACCAGGATCAACGCTCCCGACGGAAGTCACGGTTGCGGGTCCGTCGCACGGCACCTCCTCCCTCAGGCTCCGGACCGGCGTCACCAACCGCCTGGCTGGTCGGCCGCGAAGGCGGCGAGCAGTTCCGGGAAGGCGCGCCGCAGCGAATCCCGCCAGTCGCCGATGGGATCCAGGCCGGCCTTGATCCAGCCGTCGTGGCCGAGCACGCTGTAGGGCGGCCGCGGCGCCGGGCGCGGGTAGGCGCTGGTCGTCGTCGGCCGCACCCGGGCCGGGTCGGCGCCGAGCAGCGTGAAGACCTCCCGGGCGAGCCCGAACCACGTCGTGCAGCCGGAACTGGTCGCGTGGTAGACCCCGCTCGCCGCGCCCGAGCGCACCAGCGCGATGACCTGCCGGGCGACGTCGGCCGTCCAGCTGGGCTGGCCGCGCTGGTCGTCGACGACGTCGACCGTGGGGCTGTCCCGTTCCAGCCGGATCATCGTGCGCACGAAGTTCGGCCCGTGCGCGCCGTACAGCCATGCCGTCCGCACCACGTAGCCGGCCAGGCCGCCGGCCGCCACCAGGTCGAGCACCGCGCGTTCCCCGGCGAGCTTGCTGCGCCCGTAGGCGGTCCGCGGCGCCGGCGGGTCGGTCTCGGCGTAGGGCTGCCGGGCCGCGCCGTCGAAGACGTAGTCGGTGGACACCTGGACCAGCGTGCTGCCCTGATCGGCGCACGCGGCCGCCAGGCCGGCCACGGCGTGCCCGTTGACCCGCAGCGCGGCGTCCTCGTGCGTCTCGGCGTCGTCCACGGCGGTCCAGGCCGCGCAGTTGGCCACCACGCCCGGCCGCCGCCGCCGCAGGATTTCGCGGACCGCCGCCGCATCGGTGATGTCGAGCTCGCCGCGGCCATAGGCCGCCGCGTCCTCGCCCTCGCGCTCCAGGCAGGCGACCAGGTCCCGGCCCAGCATCCCTCTCGCGCCGGTGACCAGCCATCCGCTCACCCGGCGTGCCCCCCCTCGTGCGCGAGCATCCCGGCGGCATGCTTCAGCGGCTGCCACCAGTCCCGGTTGTCCGCGTACCACCGCACCGTGGACCGCAGGCCCTCGGCGAACCGGATGCGCGGCGCGTACCCCATGGCGCGCAGCGTCGAGTCGTCCAGGCAGTAGCGGCGGTCATGGCCCTTGCGGTCTTCGACCATCCTCACCATGTCCCAGCCCGCGCCGCAGGCCTCCAGGATGGCCGCGGTCAGCTCCCGGTTGGTCAGCTCGGCGTCCCCGTTGATGTGGTAGATGCCGCCGCGCTCGCCGCGTTCCAGCACCAGCTGGATGCCGCGGCAGTGGTCGTCCACGTGGACCCAGCCGCGCACGTTGCCGCCGTCGCCGTACAGCGGCACCGGCCGCCCCTCCATCAGGTTGGTGACGAACAGCGGGATGACCTTCTCCGGGTACTGGTACGGACCGTAGTTGTTGCAGCAGCGGGTGATGCTGACGTTGAGCCCGTGGGTCCGGACGTAGGCCCGGGCCATCAGGTCGCCGCCGGCCTTGGCGGCGGCGTACGGGGAGTTCGGCGCCAGCGGCGCGCCTTCGGTCCAGCAGCCGGACGCCACGCTGCCGTAGACCTCGTCGGTGGACACCTGCACGACCCTGGGGATCTTCGCGTCCAGGCAGGCCTCCAGCAGCACCTGGACGCCCGCCACGTTGGTGGTCACGAAGTCGGCCGCCCCGGCGATCGACCTGTCCACGTGCGTCTCGGCGGCGAAGTTGAGCACCGCGTCGTGGCCAGGCAGCACGGACCGCAGCAGCGCGGCGTCGCAGATGTCGCCCTGGACGAACCGCAGCCGCGGGCTGCCGGAAACCGGCTCCAGGTTCGCCAGGTTCCCCGCGTAGGTCAGCTTGTCCACCACGGTGACCTCGGCGTCCCCGAAACCCGGATAGCCGCCGCTCAGCAGCGTGCGCACGTAGTGGGAGCCGATGAAGCCCGCCCCGCCGGTCACCAGGATCCTCATGAGCTGATCTGCACCTTGCTGTGATCGCCCAGCACGAGCCGGTGCGCCTTCGGCACCCGCGGCGCCGGGGTCACCTCCACCTCATGGCCGATCAGCGACGCCTCGATCCGGCGCACCCCCCGGATGGACGCACGGGGCAGCACGATGGAGTACTCGATCTCGCTGTCGTCGATCGTGCAGTCCTCGGCGACGGAGGTGAACGGGCCGACGTAGGAGCCGGTCACCTTGCTCCGCGGCCCGATGACCGCCGGGCCGACGATGCGCGAGCCGCTGACCTGGGCGCCGGCGTCGATCACCACCCTGCCGATGATCTCGCAGCCGGCATCCACCGTTCCGTCACACCGCGGCTCGGCCGTCTCCAGCACCATGCGGTTGACCTCCAGCATGTCGGCCACGTTCCCGGTGTCCTTCCAGTACCCGGTGATGACCGAGGACCGCACCGTGCCGCCGTGGTCGATCAGCCACTGGATCGCCTCGGTGATCTCCAGCTCCCCGCGCCACGACGGCTTGAGGTTCCTGACGGCCTCGTGCACCGCGGGGCCGAAGATGTACACGCCGACCAGCGCGAGGTTGCTCTTGGGCCGCTGCGGCTTCTCCTCCAGGCCGATGACCTGACCGGCCCCGTCGAGTTCCGCGACGCCGAACTCGCGGGGATCGGCGACCTGCGTGAGCATGATCTGCGCGTCCGGCCGGTCGGCACGGAACTCCGCCACCACGGCGGTGATGCCGCCGACGATGAAGTTGTCGCCGAGGTACATGACGAAGTCGTCGTCGCCGAGGAAGTCCCTGGACACCAGCACCGCGTGCGCCAGCCCGAGCGGCGCCTGCTGCCTGATGTAGGTCGCATTGAGACCGAACGCCGCTCCATCGCGGACCGCGGCCTGGATCGCGGGCGCGGTGTCGCCCACCACCAGGCCGACGTCGGTGATGCCCGCGTCGCGGATGGCCTCCAGGCCATAGAACAGGACGGGCTTGTTGGCCACCGGGACCAGCTGCTTGGCGGAGGTGTGCGTGATCGGCCGCAGCCGGGTACCCGCGCCTCCCGCCAGGACCAGAGCCTTCACAAGCCGACGGTAGCGCGTCGGGTCCTGGTTCCGCACACGCCTGCCGAGACGCACCGCTCCGCTCCGACCCGCCCGCCCAGGCCGGCACACGGAAATTCGTGCATGTTCGCCACAGCAGTTACGCTGGAGTCTTGGTTGGGGAGCAGGCGGTGGATCGGACGGTTGCGATAAGGACGCCGGCCGGGCAGCCCGATTCGCGTGCGGCCAGAGAGCCGGGGATCCTGGTGCCGCAGCCCGCGAGCGAGCAGCTCGTGGTGGGTGACATCCCACGCGAGCCGCCCGGTTTCCAGCCGCGGGCTCACCTGCTGGCCGAGCTGGATCGGGTCGGCCCGAGGGTGTCGGTGGCGTACTCGGCTGCTGAGACGCAGGGGGTCGGCACGACCCAGCTGGCGGCTGGGTACGCGCGGGCGAGCCTGGCCGCGGGCTGGCGGCTGGTGGCGTGGATCGACGCGGCGGACGCCGCGAGCCTGCTGGCGGGCCTGGCCGCGGTGGCCGATGCCGCGGGGCTGTCCGACGGCTGTACCAGCTGGGATTCCGCAACGGCGGGCGAGGCGGTGCGGCGCTGGCTGGAAGCCGACGGGGATCGCTGCCTGATCGTGTTCGACGGCGCGGCGGATCCCGATGCGCTGCGGCCGTTCGTCCCCACCGCCGGCGCGGCTCGAGTGCTGATCACCAGCACCCGGCCATCGACGGCAAGCCTGGGGACGAACGTCGCGGTCGACGCGTTCACCGCCGGGGAGGCGCTGGCGCTGCTGACCGGGCCGGCCGGGCCGGCCGGGGCGGCGGACGCCGCCGACGCCGCCGCCCTGGCGGCCGAGCTAGGATACCTCCCGCTGGCGCTGGCGCAGGCCGCGGCGGTGACCGCCGGACATGACCTGGAGTACGGGACGTACCTGGCCCGGCTCCGGGCGGCGCCGGTCGATGAGCACCTCGCCGGCACAGGCGGGCAGCCGTCCGTCGCGGCGGCGGTGTCGCTGTCCGTGCAGGCGGCCCGGGCGACCGATCGGACAGGCGTATGTGCCCGGATGCTGGAGATCGCTGCGATGCTGTCGGCGGCCGGGGTCCGCCGCGAGCTCCTGCATGTCGCCGGGCAGGCGGGCCTGCTGACCAGCCGCGGCCATGGAGTCCCTGCGGCCCTGGTGGATCGGGCGCTGGAGTGGCTCGGCCGCCGGTCGCTGCTGACCTTCAGCCTGGACGGCCAGACCGTCACCATGCACCCCATGGTGGCGCGGGTGGTCCGTGACGGGCTGGCCCGTCGGCGGCGCCTGGCGGCGACGGGGCTTGTTGCCGCATCCGTGCTGGACGAGTACGCCCTTGCGCTTGCGAGGTCGGCGGATCGTTCGGCCGTCAGGGCCATCCCCCAGCATGTGGCCGCGCTGCTGGACAACGTGCCTGCACGCGCTGTCGCGGCCGGCGGCGAGCTGGCCGGAACGCTGCTGCGGCTCCGGTTCATCGCGCTCTACCACCTGGTTGAGCTGGGCGACAGTGCCCCGCAGGCCATCGCGGTCGGCGAGCCGCTGACCGCGGACCTCGAGCGGTTGCTGGGTCCCGACCATCCGGACACGCTGAACGCGCGGAACAGCCTGGCCGCCGCCTATCTGGCCGCGGGCCGGGTCGCCGAGGCAATCCCGCTGTTCGAGCACACCCTGGCCATCTGGGAGCGCATGCTAGGCCCCGACGATCCGGACACCCTGACGGCGCGGAACAACCTCGCCGCTGCCTACCAGGACGCGGGCCGGGCCGATGCGGCGATCCCGCTCTACGAGCTGAACCTGGCCGCACGAGAGAGGCTGCTGGGTCCCGATCATCCCGTTACGCTGAATTCCCGGGGCAACCTTGCCGCTGCCTACCGGGACGGGGGCCGGGTCGCCGAGGCGATCCCGCTGTTGGAGCAGACCCTGGCCGGCCGGGAACGAGTGCTGGGTCCCGATCATCCCGATACCCGGACCTCGCGGCGGAACCTTGCCGCTGCCTACCGGGACGGGGGCCGGGTCGCCGAGGCGACCCGCCTGCTCGACCAGATCCGCGCCGACTCGCCGCGACTGCTGGGTGCTGATCATCCCGGTACCCGGACCTGGCGGCGGAAAATCCCCGGCGGCTCCCGGGACGGGGATCGGGTCGCTGAGACTCTGACTCCGGGCGAGCAGACCCCGGCCGCGCGGCAGCGCCAACCGGCCGACCGCATCACGGCGCCGGCGCTTCCCGTCGATTTCCGGCGGCCGCCCGCCGATCCGGCCCTGCGGGTCCTCCCCGCCGGCTTGCGGCGGCCGCCCGCCGATCCTGCCGGGCGGCTGCCTCCTGCCAGCGTCGCACGCTCGCCTGCCGCGCCGGCCGGCCATCCAGCCGTCGACCGCGCCCAGGACCTGCCACCCGCCGACGCCCAGTACGACGACGAAATCGTCGCGGCGATCGCGGCGGGAGACCCGGCGGGCATCGCGACGGCGTATGACAGATACGCGGCTGCCCTGTACGGCTACTGCCACGCGATGCTGCCTGACCCGGCCACGGCGGCCGAGGCCCTGCAGGACGCGTTCGTCATCGCCGCCGCCACGCTGGGCGGCCTTCGCGGACGTCCCGAGTTCCGCCCGTGGCTGTACGCCGTGGTCCGCAACCAATGCCAGCGTCTGCTTCCCGCGGCGCGACGGGCCCGCCGTGGCCAGTCCGGCCGGCACGACACGGCGGCGGGCGACGGAGGCGATGGCGGGCAGGCCGAGCTCAGGGCCGCGATCGGTGCCATCCTGGCCGAGCTGAGGCCTCGCGAGCGTGAGGTCATCGAGCTGAGCTTCCGGCACGACCTGCATGGCCCCGACCTCGCCACGGCGCTCGGCATGCCGCCGCGCCGGGCGGACGCGCTGGCCGCGCGGGCCCGCGACCGGCTGGCGAAGGCCCTCGCCGCGCTAGGCGTCGCGCTCGCCGGGCGGGAGGCCTGCCCGCCGCTGGGCGAGTTGCTGGCCGACTGGGATGGGTGGCTGACCGAGGAGACGCGCGACCTGGTGGACTGGCACGCCGAGCAGTGCCGCAGCTGCGCCGCTCGTCGGCCGGGAGCGCTGCGCCCGGAGGCGCTTTCCGTCCTGCTGCCGCCGGCCCCGCTCCCCCCGGAACTGCGGGAGCAGGTGCTGAGCCGCTGTAGCGCCACCACCGCGGAAGCTGCGGCGTATCGTCGGCGGCTGGTCCGGCATGCGAAGTCGACGGGGTTCGCATGGTTCTTCCGGGCGATCAGGCACCTGAGCTGGGACGGTGTCCGGGCCAATCCCGGACCGGCGATCGCCACCGCGGCTGTCGCGGTGTGGGGCGCGGCCGCGGTGAGCGTCCTGCTGCTCACCTTTGCCGGCTACCATGCCGCCGATGCCCGGGCGGCGCGGCCAAGCGTCCGGGCATCCTCGGCCGGTCCTGCGACCGCCGCGACCAGTGCGACAGTCCCCACGGTCGCCGCAAGGCCGCCCTCGACCGTCAGCCAGGCCCCCTCCCCGGCGCAATCCCCGGTCCAGCCGTCGCCGTCGCCCTCGTCGCCGCTTGTTGCGTCGTCTTCGTCTTCGCCGTCCGCCACGCCGTCGCCGTCGCATACCGCCTCGCCGTCGCCAACGCCCTCGCATACGACCTCGCCCACGACGTCGCCGTCACCGTCCTCCTCGCCGTCGCCGTCGGCGTCACGGTCATCGTCGTCATCCCCGCCGCCGACGCCCTGAGGCAAACGCCTGAGCCAGCACCGCGGCGGGCTAATCCCGCGCGCCGTCCGCGTCCGCCGCCAGCGCGGTCCAGTGCGCAAGCTGATGCCACACGGCCAGCGTCTCGGCATGCTCGGGGCCGAGGATCCGCTCGCGGACCGGCAGCAGCGCGGCGAACTGGTCGCGGGCGGCGGCGGCGTCGCCCGCGCAGCCGGTCCAGTATGCGAGTTCCTCCCGCGCGGCAAGGGTATCGGGATGGTCCGGGCCGGACACGCGCTCGCGGGCGGGCAGCAGCGCGGCGAACTGGTCGCGGGCGGCGGCGGCGTCCCCGGCGCGCCCGGTCCAGTAGGCCAGGTTGAACCTGGCCGTCAGGGTGGCGGGGGAGTCGGCGCCGAACGCGCGCTCGCGGGCGGGCAGCAGCGCGGCGAACTGGTCGCGGGCGGCGGCGGCGTCCCCGGCGTAGCCCGCGAAGTTGGCCAGATTGTGCCGGCTGGCCAGGGTATCGGGGTGGTCCGGTCCGAGGACGCGCTCAGCCACCGGGAGCAGCGCGGCGAACTGGTCGCGGGCGGCGGCGGCGTCGCCGGCGCGCCCGGTCCAGTAGGCCAGGCTGGCGCGGGCGGCCAGCGTGTCCGGGTGGTCCGGGCCGAGGACGCGCTCGGCCACCGGGAGCAGCGCGGCGAACTGGTCGCGGGCGGCGGCGGCGTCCCCGGCCGCCCCGGCCGAGTAGGCGAGTTCGCTGCGCGCGGCGAGGGCGCCGGGGTGCTCGGGACCGGGCGTCCCGGCTGCGTCGGCGGTCACCTCGCCGTTGGCGGAGACCGCCTGGTTGCCCGCAGGCGTCCGCGCGGGCAGCACCTCCCTGAGCTGCTCGGCTAGGGCCTGCAGGTCGGCCTCGGCCGCCGGGTTCTCCTCCAGCAGGTCCGCCAGCCGCCCGGTCCACCGTACCGCCAGCGCCGCGCGAATCACCTCCGCATCCGGTCTCGCCGTGCCGATGACCTGCTCGCGCGTCTCCGCCAGCCGCTGCTCGGCGAGCCGGATCCGCCTGGCGTTCCCGCGGCCCAGCAGCCGGGCGTAGCCGCGCTGTGCCGTCTCCCACTCGTTCTCGCCGGCGGCTGCGGCATCGACCACGACCTGACCGGCCAGCGCCGCCAGGGCGAGCAGCCGCTCCGTCAGCATCTCCCGCCCTCCTGATATCCCGCCGGCAAGCCCGGATCCGTATGCAATATAGCCTCGGCGACCTGGCTGAGCGCGGAAGCTGGCGGTGGCACCGCCGCGCTCCCCGAGCCACAGCAGCCCGCGCACTCCGCTCGGCAGGCTGCCCAATTCGCCGGATACCATCTCGCCCGATTACGGCCTAAACGGGGATTTTTGCGTAAACCTGAGTGAAGCGCGAGGCGTCTACTTCATGAAGGTAGGTGGAGCGGGGCACGAGCAGCGGCAGCGCGGGGAGCCAACAGCGCGGTGGGTTCTTTTGGCTACGCGTCCTTCGCTACTGGTGTGACCGTCCGCTCACGGAGAGTGGGCCTCGTGGGAGCGGGGCCATTGCAGGGGCTCGGGCTCCGGATGGGCGCGGAGGTCAATGTCGGTTGCAGATCTGATGGACTATAAGGCAGGAGGCAGATTTCGGCCCGTCTCGGCAGGCCTTGCGATAGCGGCGAGCGTAAGCATCGTCATTCCAGTGAGGAACGAAGCCGAGAACCTGCCCCATGTGCTCGGCACGATACCGGCCTGGGTAAGTGAGGTGATACTTGTCGACGGGCGGTCGACTGACAGCAGCGTCGCAGTCGCCCGGCGACTGCGTCCGGACATCAAGGTGGTTAGCCAGTCAGGGACGGGCAAGGGAGACGCACTGCTCGTCGGCTTCGCCGCGTGTAGCGGAGACATCATCGTGGCCATGGACGGCGACGGTTCCACCCACGGAGGCGAGATCATCCAGTTCGTCAGCGCACTGATGGCCGGCGCCGACTTCGTCAAGGGATCCCGCTTCGCCAGTGGAGGCGCCAGCGATGACATCACCGTCGGCAGGCGCTGGGGGAACAGCCTGTTGAGGATGTTGGTCAATCTCATGTACGGGACGCGATATTCCGACCTCTGCTACGGCTATAACGCCTTCTGGTCCAGGCATCTCCGTGCGCTGGCCGTTAACTGCCCCGGATTCGAGATAGAGGCCCTGATGAGCATCCGGGCAGCCAAAGCCCGGCTACGCATACACGAGGTGCCCAGCCACGAACGCCGTCGGCTGCATGGATCGAGCAACCTCCGGACCATCCGGGACGGCTGGCGCATACTCAAGGTGATCCTGCAGGAGAGATTCGGTCGCGAACGGCATGCCAAGAAGCGATCCGCGCCGGCACCGGTCGTTCATTTCCTCGAGCCCGCAACGGCGGACGCCCGGATCGCTGCGGACGCGGAGTCGCCATGACCCAGAGCCGGTTAAGATGGTGCGCCTGGTTTCCGGTTCCTACCCCACCACGCATGCCATTGAGGACCATGACATCCGCTTTGCCAACAGACGTTCTGGCCTCGGCGTGAAAGCGGGCAGCAGTGCACGGACGATGCCTCAGCGGACAGTCACGCCGGGCGGGCAATCATGGCAGGCGCGGAGGTGGCCTGCGGACGAGACGACTGATCGTGGTGGCGTCGCTGGCCTTGGCGCTGATGGCGGCCACGGCACTGGTGGGAGCCCAGACGATCGGCGTGTGGAGGCCGCCCGGCAATGATCATCGGACCAATGCCGCGTCGTCGCCTTCCGCATCCTTGCGGTTCGCGTCTGCGCCGGTGCGGTCAGGGCCTTCGCAACCCGCGGGCCTTAACCCGTCGTGGCGGCTGGCCTTCGATGCGAGCTTCCGCGGCTCCCGGCTGGATACGTCGGTGTGGGCGACCTGCTACCCGTGGATGAACGCGCCTTCTGGCTGCACCAATTTCGGTAATAGCGAGTACGAGTGGTACCTGCCTTCCCAGGTCCGCGTATCGGGCGGTGCCCTGCAACTGGTGGCACAGCGGATGCCCACTCCGGGAAGAACGGTTCACGGTACGCCCAAGGAGTACTCCTGCCGCTCCGGGATGGTCACAACCTACCCAGGCTTCCGCTTCGAATACGGGTATGTCCAGGTTGTGGCCCAGATCCCCGATGGAACCGGGCTATGGCCCGCCCTGTGGCTCGCGGCATCGAACCTCGTCTGGCCACCGGAGATAGACATCCTTGAGCACTGGGGAGCGTCGGACCGCGCGCGGGTCGGCATGCACCCGGCCGGAGCCACCCAGAACTTCTCGTTCTTCGCGAAGCCGGTTACCAGCGATCTTTCCGCCGGCTGGCATACGTTCGGCTTGTCCTGGACCGCCGCCAGGCTGGTCTGGTTCATTGACGGAGAGGCGGTAATGACCCTGAGCTACGACATTCCTCACCAGTCCATGTACCTCATCGCCGATCTCGCGGAAGCATCCCCGCCTCAATCGGGAGACTCGTGTTCCGGCACCATGCTCATACGATCCGTCAAGGTATGGCAGCCGTAAGGCGCCGAGCCCTGCGGTACTGGCGCCAGGCGCCGGCCAGCACCCGCTGCTGGGGCCGGAGAACTCCGGCGCTAGATCCGTCGAGCCATGCCTTCACGACAGATGCGTCCGTCCACGCCCGCACCATGAGCCGGGAGAGCGACAGCGGGTGATCCCGCTCCGAGCAAAGCGAGTTGCCCACGGCGCACGCTGAGTCGAAGCCTGCCGCGCCGACCAGCCTCCGCACCCTCGCCGTCCAGTAGCCGTGTGGGTACGCGAAGCTACGGATGGGATGCCCCAGAGTCTCGCCCAGCAGGTCGCGGCTTCGCAACAGCTCGTCGGCCACCTCCCGCGCTGACAGCAAGTCGAGCTGGCGGTGCGTATGGGAATGGGCCCCTATCTCTACCCCGGCAGCCTCGAGGCCGGGAAGGTCCGCGGCCCGCAGCATGTCGGCCGGAGGGAGCACACATCGCTGATCTCTCTTGCCGAGGGCACCCGTCGTCACGTAGAGGGTGCTTGGCAGCTTCCTTTCGGCGAGGGCAGGCACCGCGTTGCCGGAGAAGTCAGCGAAGCCGTCATCCGCCGTGATCAGGACCGGGCGGACCGGGAGCGGCCGGTTCCCGCGCAGGCCGTCGGCGAGTTGCGAGACGGTGATCGGCTCCAGGCCGCTGGCTACCACCACGTCAAGGTGAGCGCGGAAGGTGGCGGGGCTGACGGCGAACGGCGCGATCCAGTCGGCAGGATCGGCGGACACGGAATGGTACAAGAGGATGGGGACCGCGTTCACGATGACCTGCCACCCTTCATGGCCAGCTCGGTCAGCGCAGCAGCCGAACATATCAAGATCAGCACCACGAGCACCACGGCGGGCCGCAGGATGTGGCTGATGGCGGTCGCCTCGGCGGTCAGCAGTGCCAGGCTCAGGCCCAGGGCCAGCACAAGCACCCCTCGCTCCAGGACATCGCGGATCGGGAGCAGGCGAACCACAGCGACGCCGGGGCCGACGAGCACGAAGGCGAAGACTGCGACTGCGCGTATCACGCTGTGCCCGGCCACCGCGGTGATGATGAGGACGACCCAGCCCGCGGCGGCTGGCGTCAAGGCGATGGCCAGACGGCGCAGGTCGGCAGATGGAATCATCGCCCCTCCGATCGGTCATGCGACGTGTCCAGTTGCAAGATCACGTCGTTCGCATTCTGGTACACGACTCGGAATTTTCCCGATGAGAGCAGGTCATGGGTCAGCCGGGAGTACTCGCCAGCCGGCCACGCCCCTGTCATGTTTATTTCCGCTGCCTGACTTGTGGTGAGGATCAGGTAAGAGGGATAGTGCTTCATTATATTCGCCACGGTTGCCACCGGGGTGCGCAGGAACGCGCGGCCGGACGAACCTGGCATGGTGTCAAGGAACGTGTAGCTGTACCAGTTGTAGTGAACGAAGGCCCATGGGAAATTGCTGTCGGCGCCAACGAGCAGAGCGCCGGGAGGTGCGTTCCGGTACAGCCACTCTGATGCGGCGACCTCCTGCGGGGTGAAATAGTTTACCGACTCCTCGCCGAAATTTCCGAGGCTGTAGCCGACCGAGAGCAGCAAGACGGTGCCCATCAGAACCAGGGCGGTCCAGCTCGGCCGGCCGGCCCTAGGGTGCGGAAAGAAAGCTGCCGCAGCGGCGACGGCTAGGAAGGGCAGGGCGAAGAGGTAGACGCGGAAGACTATCTCGCCGCCATAGCTGTTAGCAGCCAGGGCGGGCATACTCGCGCCGGCGAGGAGGGCAATACGCCACCAGGATCTGCGCGCCCGCGCGGTGTGGTGCCGCCGGTAGCGCACGAAACCGACGACCGCCAGCACGGCCATTGCTCCGCTGAGAGAGCGGACACCCCAGTCGATAATGACCTGATCCGGCGGGACCGTCCCCTCGCTGACGACGTGGCTGGAAGCGTTAGCCCACGGCAGGCCGAGGCCTTGCAAAAGCTGAGAGCGATTAGCGCCCAGCCAGGACCGGGCCCCGTACGCGAGCCAGCCGAGCGTAGTGACCGTCATCGCGACCGGCAGCAGCACGCGGTGACGGAACTCTCTGAACAGGGCGAGGGCTGTGAGCGCTGCGATCAGCATGAACGGCGTGAGCTGGTGCGAGGAGGCGATCGCCGCCATCATGGGCAGCAAAGCTGCGGCCAAAGCATAGCGGGTCGACCTTGACCGCCGGGACCGGCCGTCCGGGCAGTCGCGAGCCACGGGATCTCCCGGTACCCAGAACCAACGAATACAGATGGCGATGACCGTCAGGTAAAGGAAATAAGCGAGCGCCTGCGGCGAGAAGTAGTCTTGGCCTATCCAGTTGCTCACCGTGAAGAGCCATGCCGCGGTCCAGATCAGCCGCCGGTCGGAGGTGAACGCTCGGGCGATGAGAATAACGGGTCCAACCCACAGCAGGTCGTTAAATGGCAGCACCCACTGGGCGTAACGCAGAGCGGATCCCAGGCCGGAGGCCGAAGTCAAGGTGGAATTGAGGGCGAAGAACCCGGGCCAGCCCTGGTATGGGCCGAGTATGCCGCCAAGGTTGAAATTGACGCCGTTATGGATTATGTAGTCGATGACACCGACGTGCTTCCAGGCCCACGAATACCGCAAGGTCCCATACAGGATCGCGGGAGTGGCGTGCAGGATCGCGATCAGGACGACCACATGCCCCGCCAGCACCGGCCACCGGCGGGGTCGGCACGTGACCGTGGCGCAGAAGCTCACCGTCAGGACGCCGAGAGCCGTCCAGAAGGTCACCGGCAGAACCGAGACCAGGCCCAGGCCGGCCGTCGCCACGTCATGAACATGCACGTCGGCAAGCGAGACCGCCCAGAGCGTAAGGCAGATGACGAGGCAGCCGCACGCAGCCATGTCAAAACGACGCGCGGCCCATGTCCGCCGCCGCGCGGCCAGCGCCTCGCCCGCCGCCGGGGCAAGCGGCTCGATGACCGCCGGGACGGGGACGGTGGGCGCCTTATCCTCCGCCCGGGCGTACGCCTCGGTAACGGCGGGGACGGGGACGGTGTCTACGGCTTCCGGCGGCGGCCGCCTGTCCGGAAGCCCGCCCTCCTGCACGGCGGCGCTTATCCGAGCCAAGCTGGGAGGTGGAGCGTCGCCAGGTCCCGCGGGATCCGGCACGCTACGATCCAAATCCGTCCGCTCCTCAGCACAGGTCCCGTCCGTGGCCGCCGCTGGCCGGAAAGCCGAATGCGAGCGCTCGCGGAAGATTGGCCTGCACGCCATGTTAGCTTGCCTGCTGACCCGCATCGCCGACCCCGTTTCGACCCGGGTCCGGCAACGGCCTGAAGGCTGGGTACCAGCGACTGCCCCGCTCGCGGAATGACCCCGCCGCGTATCCGGCCGCCGCCGCGGCGAGCCCGGTGACGATCGCTGCGGCCCGGCCCATGCCGGACGGGTCGCCGCGCACAAAGTCGGCCACGCCGCGGGCTATCCCCCGGGGCAGGGTCCTTGTGGTGTACCGGCGTTCGGCCGACAGCCCGTCACTGGCGCCGACGCTCGCCGTCACCACCGCCTTGGAGAGCCCCTCAGCGAAGCACCTGGAGCGGAAGTAGCTGAACCGGCACCGCTCCGCCGGAACACGGTGCCATACCACGGCCCGGTTGTCGAACAGCAGGAGCGAGCCGGGAGAGTGCTGGCTGAGCCTGATGCACAGTTCGGTCTCCTCACAGCCAAGGGGCCGTCGGCCGGCGGAGCGCCCGATCCCGGTGCGGAATCCTCCGACCAGGTCGAAGACTCCCCGGCGGAACGACGCGGAGCTACCCATCAGATTCCGAACGGGCATCTTATGGTCCGGCATGCCCCGGTAGCTGCAGCCAACCACCCAGTCGAACTCCGCCGCGAACCAGGCCGGACGCCCCGTCTCCCAGCGTGGCAGGACGAGCCCGCCGACTCCGGCGACCGCCGGATCGGTGTACGAATCGGCGAAGAACTTCAGCCAGTCACGATCGGCGACGGCATCATCGTCGAGGAACGCGACGATGTCGCCGCACGTCTTGGCGACGCCGGTGTTCCTCGCTCCGGACAGTCCAGGTGGCCCGTCGTTCTCGACCACCCTGACGTCTGGGAGCGCGTCCGCAAGGCGGGCGCGCAGGTCCTCGTTGTGATCGACCACGACGGTGAGCTCATGGCAGGCAGTGCTCTGCGTGCGGACCGAGTCGACGGCTGCGAGGATCTGATTCCAGCGCCGCTCGGTGTAGGCGCAGATGACGACCGAGATACGTGATGCGGTCATATCGGCGGCCCAGCCATAGGGGAACGCCGCCGGGCGGATCTGGTGGAGGCCAAGAGAAACTCCCCAATCGAACCCCAGGCCGGCCTCCTGGTGCTCGTGCCGGCCTCCGCGCGCGTCAGATGCGCTGCACATGGTGGACGCCTGGCCGGCCATTTGGGTTGACATCAATGTAAGCAGGCATATATCGCCTGTAAACCGGCAAGGCCCGGACGCCGTCTTCCTCGTGGGGGACTGAAGCTGGGGTTCCAGCCCATGCCGCCGAGGGAGCCAAGATCACTTCCGTCACCGACGCCACGCCACGGCTGAGACGCGCTGCCAGGGCATCCGGCCTGCCCGGTCCGCTGGCCGCGCCGGTTCTCGTCGCTGATATCCACCTTGACGCGCCGATCCCCGCCCTAGACGGCGGCAACCGGTACGGAGCGGCGCGCCTGCTGGCCTGGCTGCACCGCAGGCCTCTCGGAGAGATCTTTTTGCCGCTGTCGGCCGGGCCGCTCACCGGCGGCGAGCTCGCGACGCTGCTGTGGCCGCTGATCGCCGATCGTGTCAAGGCGCACTACGAAGACGATGGCATCGCGCTGCCCGACCGCCTTACCGCTGGCGGACTGTCGCATTCAGGCTCGTCGTGCCGTGCCGGGTCCGCCCTGGCGACGGACAAAGTGACGATCACGGTAGTGGTTGCCACCCGTGACCGGACCGAGAGCCTGCTGCGGTGCCTGACCGCGCTGTCTCGGTCCAGCTATTCCGCGTTCGACGTTGTTGTCGTGGACAGCGCGCCGCGCACCGACCTAACCGAGCGCGCCTTGGCCGAACATCCCCCGTGGCCTTTTCCGCTTCGCTACTTGCGTCTGTCCCGTCCTGGCCTGGCCCTTGCCCACAACGCTGCCCTCCCCGCGGTTACGGGGGAGGTCGTGGCGATCACCGATGACGACGTCGAGGTCCACCAAGAATGGCTCACGGCGATCGCAGAGGCATTCACCCAGCCGGACGTCACGTGCGTGACCGGATTGATCCTTCCCGCCGAACTTGAAACCACAGCTCAGCTGCTTCTTGAGCAGGCGGGAGGGTTCGGTCGCGGATACGCCAGGCGCGCCTTCAATCGCGACATGCCGGATCCGGAGCCATTGTTCCCGTTCACGGCCGGCCGATTCGGATCCGGGGCGAACATGGCGTTCCGGGCTGAATGGCTCGCGGCCCGCGGAGGATTCGACGTGGCACTGGGCGCTGGCACCCCGGCGCGGGGCGGTGATGACCTGACGGCGTTCCTGCGGGTGATCCTCGATGGCGGAACGCTTGTGTACGAGCCGGGGGCAGTCGTCCGGCACCACCATCGGCGCGGCTACCAGGAGTTGCGCCGGCAGGCGTTCGGATACGGGATGGGGCTCGGCGCCTACGTGGCCGCGTCGCTATGGGCCCGGCCGAACCTGCTGGGAACGATGCTGCGCCGTGCGGTGCCGGCGGCACGGTATCTGCTCGGCCCGCGGTCGGCGAAGAACGCGGACCGCGGTGCCTGGTTTCCCCGGGAACTGGTGTGGCGTGAGCTGGCTGGGGTTGTCGTCGGCCCGTTCGGCTACGCGGTGAGCCGCTGGCGGCATCGCAACGCCGCCGGACGCGAAGGCGCGTCATCATGACGACGCCCGCCCGTGCGTCCGCAACGCGCCAGGCCTTGGCCTGGTTCTGGCAGCGGGCCGGCGGGATGCCGCGGTTCGCGCGGGCGAATCGGCCGTCTGTGCCCGACTCTGTGTTGCGGGCAATACTGTCCGGTGGCGATTGGCGGCTCGGATGTCAGCTCCGCACCGTCTCCGACGCCGCGGTGTTCATGGCGTACGGCCCGCGTGATCAGACGGCCGTGCTCAAGGTGGCGACGACCGAAGCCGGCATCGCTGGGCTGCGGCGCGAGGCAGACGTGCTGGGCCGGCTAGCGTCGGATGAGCGGCTGGGCGGCTGGCGAGCGGTCCTTCCGCGGCTGCTGGATGCCGGCCATACCCGTGCCGGCTCGTTCCTGCTCACCAGCAGGTTGCCCGGCGTTGCCAGCACGGATCTCCCGCAGCCGACGTCGCGCCTGACGTCGGCAGCGATCGACGCGATCACTCCCTTGCACCGGCATACCCGGACGGTCCGGGTGATCGACGACGAACTGCTGAACGAGTGGGTAGGCAAGCCCGCCGAAAGGATCAGGAACGGGTTGTCCGTCGGCGGTGGCATCGGCCGCCTGGCTGACGCTCTCCGGGCGGAGCTGGCCGGCCGCCCGGTGACACTTGGCTGGGCTCACGGCGACTTCCATCCGGGAAACCTCTTGTTCGGCGCCGACGGGCGGGTCACGGGAATCGTCGACTGGGGCGAGGCGAAAGAGCAGGATCTTGCCGCCATCGACGTCGCATTCTGGCTGCTGACGGTGCCAGCCCAGAGCGAGCCTCGCGAGTTCGGCCAGCGGATCGCCGCAAGGCTCGACGGCGGACGGTTCTGGACGCAGGCAGAAAGCCGCGTGCTTGCCGGAGTCGCGGACGCCGACCTTGCCGTCGGCAGGACGTTGCCTTTGCTTGCATGGCTACGGCATGTGGCGGGCAACCTCGGGAAGTCCGACCGCTACGCCTGCAGCCCAGTGTGGTCCCGGCGGAATGTCGTCCCCGTGCTACGTCAGATGGCTCATGCGTGAGTGCGGCCAGGCGCCGGTCACGGATCTGTTGTGCGGGGCGGAAACCTTGGCGGAGCGGCTCGGCGAGGCGCTGCGGGACGAGCAGTGGCTAGATGCTTACCTATTTGCGGCCGGGCTGGGGCAGCTGTTCGAGGATCGGCTGCACGCCGACCCGTTCCTGTTTTACCGGGCGGCCAGTTACCTCCGCGGGCTGTCGTCGCGGCAGGCCCGTCTCGTGGCCGCCGCGGCCGAAGGGCTCGGCACGCTGACGCGCGCCGGTGCCAGCCATGCCAGTCGGCGCCTGAAGCTGGCGCAGCGGCCGCTCACCGCGCTGACCTCGCGGCTGGCCGAGCAGGTTATCGCACCGCAGCGCCCAGGCGAGCTGGCGCCACTGCTGCGGGCCGTCACCCGGGCGGTTCCTCAGGTCGCTGGGGACCGCCTGCGGATACCCACGTGCTTCCACAGTTTCGACCAGCACCCTGACGACGTGCGGTGGCTCGCCGTTGCGTTCAGGGAGCGTCATCCGGATCCCGGCGGCCCGCTGTGCGTTGTGGGAGTACGCACGTCAGGCAGTTACCTGGCTCCCCTGCTTGCGGCAGCACTGCGGGTCGGCGGGGAGCCTCGCGTCGCGGTGCTCACCTACCGGCCCGGTCGGCCATTCCTTGCCCGGGAGCGCGCCACGCTCCGTGCGGTCGCCCGCGCCGGCGGGTGGATTCTCGTGACGGACGACCCGCCCGGTACGGGCAATTCGCTTGCCGCGACCGCGCGCGCGATCGCCCGGACGGGCGTTCCCGCTTCGCGCATCATGTTCCTGGTGTCCCTGTTCGGCTCCGATGAGCAACTGCCCGAGGTGCTGCGTGCCTGGCCCTGTGTCGTACAGCCGTGGACGCAGTGGAGCGTGCACCACAGGCTCGCCACGTCATCGGTCAGACAGGCACTTGCCAGCATGGTGGGCCCCGATGTCGAGGTTCGCGAGGTCCAGTCGGCTGCCGCGCCATGTGCAGCCGGCGGCCGTCGGCATGTGCGGGCCAGATTCACGGTCCTGCTGTCCGACCGCCGCACCGGCGCGGAAGTACGCAGGAACATCCTGGTTGAGGGCGCGGGCATAGGCTACTTCGGCCGGCAAGGCGTCGCGGTCGCCGGCGCTATCAGCGATCACGTCCCGCACGTCTATGGTTTTGCCGAAGGGCTGATCTTCCGTGACTGGCTGCCGCCGGTCCCGCATCCTGTCCCTTCGGCTGCCCTGGCCGACAGGGTCGCCGCATATGTGGACGCACGCCGGCGGGCCTTGCCCGCGCCGTCGGGATCAGTGGACGGGCTGGGTGGCCGCGACCCGGTATGGGAGGTGGCGGCCAAGGTGCTGTCCGGGCAGTACGGGCCGCTCGGCGTGCCGGCGAGGCCACTGCTCCTTGAGCCAGTCGTCCGGCGCCTGCTCGCCCATGAGCATCCAACCGTCCTTGACGGCAAGACGGACGCCCGCCACTGGCTGCCAGATCACGGCTCGGCAGGAGAACTGCGGAAGGTGGATTTTTATCAGCGCGCGTTCGGTCACCTTGACCTGGCCTGCTACGATCCAGTCTTCGATCTGGCCGGCGCCGCCGCCGATCCGCCTGCTCCCGGATTCGAGGAGCAGTTGCGCCGGGCCTACCAGCGCATGAGCGGAGAGCGGGTCGACGGCGAGCGCTGGCTGCTGTACCGGCTCGCCCAACTGTGGCGCCTCGGCCAGGCCGGGGACCTTGCCCGTCTCGATGTCCAGCAGCGCTCAGCCGCCGCGGTCCACGACTATCTGGCCGCGCTTTACCTGGGCGGCCTGACGCCAGCCAGCGGCCCGCTGTGCGCGATCGACCTGGACGGCGTGCTGGAGTGCGATCGCCTGGGTTTCCCGGCGACCTCCCCGACGGGGGTCCTCGCCCTCCGCTCCCTCATCGCGCACGGATACCGTCCCGTGCTCGCCAGCGGCAGGTCGATGTCAGAGGTCCGCGACCGCTGCCAGGTCTTCGGCCTGGCTGGCGGAGTTGCCGAGTACGGGGCCGCCGTCTACGGGGATGGCGAGTCCGTCGACCTGCGGCCTCCGGAGAGCAGGGTCCTCATCGACAGGATCCGCCACCAGCTGTCTTGCCGCGACGGCGTCCAGCTAGACCCGAGGTACCGCTACGCGGTGCGCGCCAGGTCCCGTTCCGGCCCGCTGCGACCCGAGCAGATAGCCGAGGTCCCGGCACTCGCAGATCCCGGTGTGCGGATCGTCCATGGCGATGGCCAGACCGACATCACCGTGACCGGCGTCGACAAGGGATCCGGACTGCGCGCCCTGGCCGCAAGGCTGTCAGATCCGGGCTGCGTCCTTGCGGTCGGCGACTCGCCAGCCGACATTCCGCTGCTCACCCAGACGCCGCTGGCCCGCGCGCCGCGAAATGCGCGTCTCGGCGACGGCGGTACCGGCATCCAGCGGACCAGGCACGCCTATCAGGCTGGTCTAACGGAAGCCTGCACCGACCTGCTCGGCCACCGTCCCGGCCGGTGCCCGACCTGCCGTGCTCCGGCGTTCGCACCGCGCACGAGGGCGATGCTGGCGATCCTCGACCTCCGGGCGGCCGGGCTGGCCACTATCGGCACAAGGACGGCGGTCCTAGGCGCGCTGCGGATGGCGGGTCCCCGATGGTAAAGATCGGGGCGGCGGCGCGACACCTCCTGGCCGTTCACCATGAGCGACCCGCCAGTGACCGTAAACCTGGCATCCGGGTCGAACGTCTGACAAACAGGACATCCGCGGGTCGTCCGGTCCCCGGGGGAAGTAGAGATTTCGATGCACACGCTGGCCCGTAAGGAACATACGGGCCGATCAGTACTGGCGCGCGGGCAGGCTTACGCCGCCCGCCACAGGCGCGGGCTTCGCCGCACCGAGCCCGTCATCGTGCCGTCGCCGAGCGAGGGCCAGCGACCCATCGCGCCTGCCGGCACTGTTTCCGTGACAGTGCCGCTCAGGCAGCTGGATCGCGCCGGGCTGCGGACGCGCGCTGGCTTGTTGCGTCCGGTGATCGGCGTCCTCAGGGATCCGATGCTCCGCAACGGTCACGCGCTGATCCTGAGCGCGGGCGTGACGCAGGTCATCGGCGCCGTCTACTGGGTAGCTGCGGCCCGCATGTATCCGGCTTCCGTGGTAGGCCGCAACTCAGTCGCCCTGTCAGTCATGCAGTTCCTTGCCGCCGTGGCCGAACTGAACCTCATGAGCACGCTGGTCAGGTTCCTGCCCACGAGCGGACGCCGGAGCGTGCGGCTCATCCTCGCCGTCTACGCGGCCAGCGCGACAATCGCCGCCATCACCGGAGCGGCTTTCCTGTTCCTCATCCCCTTGGTGGAACCACAACTGGCGTTCCTGCGGTCCAACCCGTTCCTGATGCTATGGTTCGTGGTCTCTGTCATCACCGGCGCGATATTTGTGTTGCAGGACAGCGCCCTGACCGGGGTTCGTGCGGCGCCGTTCGTCCCGGTCGAGAACGCCACGTTCTCGATCTTCAAGCTGGGCATCATGTTCCCGCTGGCCAGGCTGCTGCCGGCCACCGGGATCTTCGTATCGTGGACGGTGGCGATCGCCGCATCCATCGTCCCGACCAACGCCTACCTGTTCGGCTGTGCCATCCCCCGGCACCTGCGTAGGCAGGCAGCAGGCAACAGCCCGTCGGCATTTAAGGACATCAGGTCGTATGTGGTGCCCGATTCCCTGGCGGGCCTCTTCACGCTGGCCTGCACCTACCTGCTCCCCCTGCTGATCATCGACCGGCTGGGGCCCGCCGCTGCGGGCCATTACGCGCTGGCGTGGATCATCGGCTATGCGCTTTACTCGGTGAGCCTCAATATGGGCTCTTCCCTGGTGGTCGAGACCGCGGCCGATCGCTCGATACTACGGGAGCGCTGCTTCCGCTCCATCTTTCACCTGGCCAAGATCACCGCACCGGTTGTGGCGCTGATCGTCGTGCTGGCCCCCTACGCGCTGCTGGTATTCGGCCGAGGCTATGCAGCAGCAGACGTGACCCTGCTACGCTTGCTCGCTCTGTCGGCGCTGCCCACGATCATTACCAACACGGCGATCAGCGTGACCAGGTCTCAGCGGCGCATGCGCGCGGTGGTCGGAATCCAGGTATGCCTCTTCGCTCTCGTGTGGGGCATCAGCATCCGGGTCATGAGGCCGCTGGGAATCACCGGAATCGGGCTCGCGTGGCTCGTCGCGGAGACATCGGTCTCGGCGGTCCTGGTCAGTTGGCCGCGGCTCTGGCTGCCGCCGAGGCCGGCGGCTCGCCATGCGTCAGCCGGATGAGATCACGCACCGAGCGGCAAGCTGCCCGAAGCGGGGCTCGCCGCTCGGCCCAGGTAACTGAGCCGGTACGCGCGCTCGACGGTCCGCAGTATCCCGGCAGTGTCGACGTAACCCGCATAGGCGGGACGGCCCTTCGTGCCGGCAGATATGACGATCGTCAGCACATGACCGCCGTTGTCGCCGTGCTGGCCGGACGTGTCGCTTCCCACGCTCTCGTCCCATGTGAGGATGATCGTGCCGTGGTCGCGGTACCACGGCGTCGCCATGATAGCCGGGATACGCCCGGAGAGGAAGCGGTCACCGTTGGCGATGGTGGCGCATGGCGCATCGTTGCCGCCGTCATGGCAGATGCTCGGCGAATAGAAGACGAAGTCGGGCGGCTGAGCGCTGCTGAGCGCGGCCAGCATCCCGCTCGATGGTTCGTCGTTTCCGCACGCTGGGCTTGTCCTCCCCTGCGGGAAATAGACGAACGGATTGTGCCGCACGCCGTAGCCGCCGCTGCCGCCCCCGTCGCTGGTGTCACAGTCTGATGGCATCGCTCCCATGAACGCCTTCCATCTGATTCCGGCGGCGTTCAATTGGTCTGCGATATTGGCGCCCGTGATCGGCCCGCAACTCGATGGCGTACAGTCGCTGCTCGTGCCGCTTGCCTCATATGCATCACCGGAGATCATCTCCAGGTAATTCGGCAGACTGTCGTGGCCGCGAGCATACGAGTTCGTCGCCAGCAGGTACGTCCTGGCCAGATAGTTCGTATACGGCGCAGCACCGTTGCCGACGATCTGGTCATAACCCTGGTTCTCCATCATGAAGACCATGATGTGCGGTGCCATCGCGGACGCGCGCGCGTTGACGGGCACGCTCGGCATCCTGGATGGCGCGGCAGGGGATGCTGGTGCACTTGAGGAATTCGCGGCTGAGCAGGCGCTGACCACGAGACAGCCGATCGCTGCGGCGAGGCAGACGACGACAAGGCGCGTGCGCCTGGCCCACTCACCTGGAACGCAGTTGGAGCGGCCAGCGGCTAGGCGGACTTCCATGGACGCAAGCGTAGGCGTCGCGCGATATGAGCGGAGATCCGCGAGCCGCCGCCGCTGCCGACGGCCGGGCGCGGGAGCGTCGCGCCCCGAGAGTGGGCCGCCGGGGGTTCATGGTGGCTTCGGCGCACCGCGGCGTGCCGCGCGCCGGAACGCCGCCGCTGGGCTAGGCTCGCTAGCGGCGGCGGACCCGCTGGATCGGCACGGGCCGCCCGCACGCAGGCGCGTTCACGACGACAGGCTAAGGAGCCGGCGGTGGCCTCCATCGAAGCGGTTCACGCGAGGCAGATCCTGGATTCCCGGGGCAACCCGACCCTCGAGGTCGAGGTGCACCTGGACGACGGCACGGTCGGGATCGCGGGGGTGCCGAGCGGCGCCTCGACCGGCGAGTTCGAGGCCGTCGAGCTGCGCGACGGCGGCGCCGATTACGGCGGCAAGGCGGTGCGGCGGGCGGTCCAGGCCGTCATCGACGAGATCCAGCCGGAACTGCTCGGGCACGAGGCCGACGACCAGCGGCTGATCGACCAGGCGCTGATCGACCTGGACCGCACGCCGGACAAGTCGCGGCTGGGCGCCAACGCCATCGTCGGCGTCAGCATGGCCGTCGCCAGGGCCGCCGCCGAGTCGAGCGGCCTGCCGCTGTTCCGCTACCTCGGCGGGCCCAACGCGCACGTGCTGCCGGTGCCGATGATGAACATCATGAACGGCGGCGCGCACGCCGACAACAACGTGGACATCCAGGAGTTCATGATCGTCCCGGCCGGTGCGGCGACGTTCGCCGAGGCGCTGCGCTGGGGAGCCGAGACCTACCACGCGCTGAAGTCGGTCATCAAGCAGCGCGGGCTGTCCACCGGCGTCGGCGACGAGGGCGGCTTCGCCCCGGACCTGGAGCACAACAGGGCCGCGCTGGACCTGATCCTCGAGGCGATCGGCAAGGCCGGGTTCACCCCCGGCCGGGACGTCGCGCTGGCCGTCGATGCCGCCGCGTCGGAGTTCTACGCCGACGGCGGATACAACTTCGAAGGCAGATCCCGAACGAGCGGTGAGATGACCGCCATCTACACGCAGTGGCTGGATGCCTATCCGATCGTGTCCGTGGAGGATCCGCTCGCCGAACAAGACTGGGCGGGCTGGCGGGAGCTCACCGCGGCCGTCGGCGGCCGGGTCCAGGTGGTCGGCGACGACATCTTCGTCACCAACCCGGAACGGATCCGCCGCGGCATCGCCGAGCGCTCGGCGAACTCGCTGCTGGTCAAGCTGAACCAGATCGGCTCGGTCACCGAGACCCTGGACGCGGTGAGCCTGGCGCACCGCGCCGGGTTCAGCTGCGTGATCAGCCACCGCTCGGGCGAGACCGATGACACCACGATCGCCGACCTCGCCGTCGCCACCAACTGCGGCCAGATCAAGACCGGCGCGCCGGCCCGCGGCGAGCGGGTGGCCAAGTACAATCAGCTGCTGCGGATCGAGGAACTGCTCGGCGACGCGGCCAGCTACGCGGGCGTCGGCGCCTACCCCCGCTCCAGCACGGATTGATGGCATCCGCCCCGGCTCCCCGGACGACCCGGCTGACCGGCCGGGCGGCGCTGCTCGCGGTGGTGATCTGCGCGGTCGCGCTGAGCCTCGCCTACCCGGTGCGCGCCTACCTGGCCCAGCGGCGGCAGATCGACCAGCTCGTGGCGCAGCGGCAGACGATGCTCGCCCAGGTGCGGAACCTGGAGGCACAGCAGGCCAGGCTGTCCCAGCCCGCCTACATCGAGCAGCTGGCGCGGCAGGAACTCGACATGTGCTTCCCCGGGACCAAGTGCTACATCGTCGAGGGCGGCTCGCCGCTGTCCGGCGCCGCCGGACCGCAGCGGCCCGGGCCGGTGCCCTGGTACGCGAAGGTGTGGCGTTCGGTCGAGCAGGCGGACGCGGGCGCGCCGCGGTGATCGCGCCGCGGGACGCGGCGGTCATCGCCGCCCAGCTCGGCCGCGCGCCGCGCGCGCTGCTCGCGGTCGCTCACCGCTGCCCGTGCGGCCTGCCCGACGTCGCCGAGACCGCGCCGCGGCTGGCCGACGGCACGCCGTTCCCGACGCTGTACTACCTGACCTGCCCGCTGGCGAACGCCGCGGTCAGCAGGCTGGAGGCGTCCGGGGTCATGCGGCAGATGACCGCCAGGCTGGCCGACGAGGCGCTGCGCCGCCGCTACCTGGCCGCGCACCGCGACTACCTCGCCCGGCGGGAGGCGGCGGCGCGGGCGGCTGGCGTTCGGCCGCTGCCGCCGGGCACGCCGTCGGCCGGCGGCATGCCGGAACGGGTAAAGTGCCTGCATGCGCTGGTCGCCCACGAGCTCGCGGCGGGCGGCGTGAACCCGTTCGGCCGCGAGGCGCTCGACGCGGTGGGCCAGTGGTGGCGGTCGGGGCCGTGCACGGACGTGCCGGCATGAGCGGCGGTCGCCCCCCCGGGCAGGCGCGGCCGCGCCGGGTGGCCGCCGTGGACTGCGGCACGAACTCGGTGCGGCTGCTGGTGGCCGACGTCGACCCGGACCGCGGCGAGCTGACCGACGTGGACCGGCGGATGGAGATCGTCCGGCTGGGCCAGGGCGTGGACAGGACCGGCCGGCTGGCGCCGGAGGCGCTGGCGCGGACGGCCGGCGCGCTGCGGGACTACGCGCGGATCATCGCGGACCGCGGGGCCGCCGCGGTGCGGATGGTGGCGACCAGCGCCACCAGGGACGCCGACAACGCGGCCGAGTTCACCCGCATGGTCAAGGAGGTGCTCGGTGTGGCCCCGGAGGTCCTCACCGGGCAGCAGGAGGCCGTGCTGTCGTTCACCGGCGCCACCGCGGAGCTGGCCGGGGCCGGGGACGCCGCACCGTTCCTGGTGGCCGACATCGGCGGCGGCTCCACCGAGCTCGTGCTCGGCCCGGCGCACGCGATCTCGGTCAACATCGGCTGCGTCCGGATAACCGAGCGGCACCTGCACGGTGACCCGCCCGCCCGCCGCGAGATCGCGGCGGCGACCGCCGACATCGACGCCGCCCTGGACATGGCGGCGGCCGCGGTGCCGGTCCGCCGGGCCGGGACGCTGATCGGGCTGGCCGGCTCGGTCACCACCGTGGCCGCCATCGCGCTGGGCCTGCCGACCTACGACGCCGCCCGCATCCACCACGCGCGGATCTCCGCCGCCGTCGTCCATGAGGTGACCGCCGGCCTGCTGGCCATGACCCGGGCCGCCCGCGCCGCGATCGGCGTCATGCACCCGGGACGGGTGGACGTGATCGGCGGCGGCGCGCTCATCCTGGACCGGATCATGACGCGGTTCGGCTTCGGCGAGGTGCTGGTGAGCGAGCACGACATCCTAGACGGCATCGCCTGGTCGCTGGCGACGGGCACCCGCGGCTGCGGCAGCGGTGGCCGCTGACGAGCCGGGCGCCGGGCCGCCGGTGCCGCCGGGACGGTGGCCCGGCGATCCCGCGGGGCCGGACACGCCGGTCGCGCGCGGCGCGGCGGACGTGGCCGCGCTGGCCGCCGGGGCAGGCGACCTCGCCGAGCTGGCCGCGCGCCAGTCGGTGTGCCGCGCCTGCCCCCGCCTTGTCGCCTGGCGCGAGCAGGTGGCCGTCGTCCGCCGCCGCGCCTACCGCGACGAGCGCTACTGGGCCCGTCCCGTTCCCGGCTGGGGGGCGGACCGCCCGCGCGTGCTGATCATCGGCCTGGCGCCCGCGGCGCACGGCGGGAACCGCACCGGCCGGATCTTCACCGGCGACCGCAGCGGGGACTTCCTGTTCGCGTCGCTGTACCGGTGCGGGCTGGCGGCCAAGCCGACCAGCGTCGCGGCCTGCGACGGCCAGCGGCTGCCGGAGACGCGGATGGCCGCCGCGGTGCGCTGCGCCCCGCCCGGCAACAAGCCGCTGCCCGCGGAACGGGACGCGTGCGCGCCGTGGCTGGCCGCCGAGCTGCGGCTGGCGGCGCCCGGCCTGCGCGCGATCGTGTGCCTCGGCGGGTACGCGTGGCAGGCGGCGTGGCCGGCCCTGCGCAGCTGCGGGTTCGTGCTGCCGCGGCCGCGGCCCGCCTTCGGCCACGGCGTCGAGGTGCCGGTGCGCCGCGAGGGCTCCCCGGACGGGGTGCTGCTCATCGGCTGCTACCACCCGAGCCAGCAGAACACGTTCACCGGCCGGGTCACCCCCGCGATGCTGGACGCCGTTTTCAGCCGGGCCCGCCAGCACGCCGGCCTGCGCCCGCCGTCCCGGTTACCGAGCGCTAATGTCGATCATTGAATTATTACGTTCTGCATTTAAGGGCGACGCAGTAATGCGCGGACGTCCCGGTTACTCACCGGTTAGGCAATTGCGCGGACGATATTATGAGGCCACCCCCGTAGCCCAATGGGAGAGGCGGACCCCCTAAAAGGGCTCCCAGTGTCGGTTCGACTCCGACCGGGGGTACGGGTTGCTGCCCAGGCCCGCGCTCGCCGATCGGCCAATGCGGAACAGCCGGGCAGAAGATCAGCCAAGGCGCGGCAGCAAACGATTGCCGTGCCCATTGCGACCGATTTTATACCATTAAATCAGCATATATCAGGAGCGGGTCGGCCAGGAGCTGGAGCAGGGCCTGGAAGCCTGCGAGGGCACCATCCGTCCCGTTGAATGAGCAGCCGCGCTCACCGGGGCGCGAGGCAGCTACCCGGATCGGCGCCGGCTAGGCTCCGCTGAGGCGCAGGCGGCGGCGCAGCTCGTACTCGTGCACGATCGCGTTGGCGTAGCCGTGCGAGATGCCGGCGTCGTCCGCCAGCCAGGTCGCGCGCTCGTCGCGGCGCAGGAAGGCGGGGCCAGATTCGAGTCGGTGGAACCACTCAGCGAGGTCGCGACCGGTTACGACCGGGATGCGCGCGATGATGCTACTGTGCAGGCTCGGTGAATGGCTCAGCGGCAACTGGCACCTCCAGGGCGAGATTCCTCTTGTGCAGAGAGTGCCTCATCACAGGCCACGTGGCAACCCCTGGATGCTGCCAATCTAGCCAGCAGCCCCGGCCTCGGGCGCCGCGTCCGCGGCGGCAAGCTGCTCGTAGCCGGGCGCGAGCACCGCGGCCAGGTCCCTGCCCCGGATCCGGACCGGCGGCGGGGGGAACATGCGCAGCAGCAGGTCGGGCGCGGCCAGGGCGTGCGGCCCCTCGGCCAGCGCACGGAGCCTGGCCGGGCTCAGGCCGGGCGACCAGAACCCATCCAGGCAGTCGGCCAGCGGCGGCGCGGCCACGTCGACGGCGGCCCGCGCGCCGGTGCCCTCGACGTGGCCGCGCAGCTCGGCGAGCAGCTCGTCCCGGCCCTTGCCGCGCCAGGCGAGCAGGGCGAACGGGTCCCGGTCGAACTGCTCGGCGAGCACGTAGCAGACCGCCGCCAGGTGCTTGCACGGCACCTCCCAGTCCGGGCAGCTGCACCGCATGTCCAGGTCGGCGGCCGAGCGGGGGAACAGCGGCGTGCCGCAGCCGGCGAACACGTCCTCGATCTGGTGCGGCATCTCCCCGGCGAGCAGCTTGGCGCGGAACAGCGCCTGGCCGGCCAGGTCCGCGGTCACCCGCCGCCACTGCGCGGTGGTCAGCGGCAGCACGACGATGCGGACCTGGTACGGCCGCAGCCGGGATCCCTGCACCCGGGCGGTGACCTTCCCCTGGGTGAGCTGGAAGTCGAGCACCTGCCCGGCCCTGGCGTAGGCGCGGCCCCTGGCCAGCCTGCCGCTCATGCCGTAGGACTCGAGCACGCCGATGAACCGCCGGGACCACCACTGCTCGCCGATGACGCCGCGCTTGCTCTTCGCCTTGATCCCGCCCTCGACCCGGCGGGGACGAGATGGCTGCGGCCAGTCCGCCCACGACCTGCCCGTCATTCGCTCACCGCATCCGGCGACAGGGCCAGCACGGCCCGCAGGTCGTCGGTGGACAGCTCGGTCAGCCAGCCCTCGCCGGTGCCGACGACCTGCTCGGCAAGCGACTTCTTCTCCTCGATCATCGCGTCGATCCGCTCCTCCACGGTGCCGACGCAGACGAACTTGCGCACCTGGACGTTCCTGCGCTGCCCGATGCGGAACGCCCGGTCCGTTGCCTGGTCCTCCACCGCCGGGTTCCACCACCTGTCGACGTGGATCACGTGGCTGGCGGCGGTCAGGTTGAGCCCGGTGCCGCCGGCCTTGACCGACAGCAGGAACAGCGCGGGCTCGTCGAGCGCGCCGAACGCCTCGACCATGGCGTCGCGCTGCTTCTTCGGCGTGCCGCCGTGCAGGAACAGCACCGGGCAGCCGAGCCTGGCCTCCAGGTGCGGCCGCAGCATCCGGCCGAACTCGGCGTACTGGGTGAAGCACAGCGCCTTGTCGCCCTCGGCCACGATCTCGTCGCAGATCTCCTCCAGCCTGGCCAGCTTGCCGGACCTGCCGGGCAGCCGGGAGCCGTCGCCGAGCAGGTGCGCCGGGTGGTTGCACACCTGCTTCAGCTTGGCCATGGTGGCCAGCACCAGGCCGCGACGGCCGATGTCGTCCGGCGCCTGCTCGATGCGGCCGAGCATGTCGGCGACCGTGGCCGCGTACAGGCTCGCCTGCTCGGCGGTGAGGTTGCACCAGACCTTGATCTCCTGCTTGTCCGGCAGGTCGGAGATGATCGCCTTGTCGGTCTTCAGCCGGCGCAGCACGAACGGCCGGGTGAGGCGCCGCAGCGCCGCCGTGGCGTCGGCCGCGCCCTCGGGTCCGTGCCGCTCGATCGGGACCGCGTACGTCCGGCGGAACCTCTCGGCCGGCCCGAGCAGGCCGGGGTTGGTGAACTCCATGATCGACCACAGCTCGGACAGCCGGTTCTCCACCGGCGTCCCGGTGAGCGCGATCCTGGTGCGGGCCGGCAGCGAGCGGACCGCCCGCGCCTGCCTGGTGGCGTGGTTCTTGATGTTCTGCGCCTCGTCGCAGACCACCCGCGCCCAGGTCAGCCCGCTCAGCGCCGCGCGGTCCCTGGTGGCGACGCCGTAGCTGGTGATCACCAGGTCCGCCCGGGCCAGCGCGGCGGCCAGCGAGTCGCCGTCCAGCCGGTCCGCGCCGTGGTGCACGTGCACCCGGAGCCGCGGGGTGAACCGTGCCGCCTCCCGCTGCCAGTTCCCCACCAGCGACATCGGGCACACCAGCAGCGTCGGGCCCGGCGATCCGGGCCGGCACAGCAGCGCCAGCAGCTGGATCGTCTTGCCGAGGCCCATGTCGTCGGCGAGGATGCCGCCGAGGCCGAGGTCGCCGAGGAAGGACAGCCAGGCCAGCCCGCGTTCCTGGTAGGGCCGCAGCGTGCCGGCGAAGCCGCCCGGCGCCGGCACCGGCCGCAGCCGCCGGTCGGCCTGGCCGGACAGCAGGTCGCCGAGCCAGCCGTCGGCATCGACGGCGACCAGCGGCACCTGCTCGTCGGGGCCGGCCGTCCCGGCCGCCAGCGCGTCCGCGGCCGTCATCGTCCCGGCCCTGGTCCGCTCCAGGAACCGCAGCGCGGCCTTCAGGTGCGCCTCGTCCAGCTCGACCCACCGGCCGCGCAGCCGCACCAGCGGCACCTTGAGCCTGGCCAGCTCGGCGAGCTCGTCCTCATCGAGCGCCCGGTCGCCGACGGCGACGTCGTAGCGGAAGTCCACCAGGTCGTCCAGGCCGAACCTGGGCGCGGCGGCGGACGCGCCGGGCGAGCTGCGCGACCGGGCGGTGAGCCTCAGCCCGAGCCGCGCCCTGCGCACCCAGTCGGGAAGCAGCACGCCGAACCCGGCGCCGGACAGCAGCGGCCCGGTCTGCTTGAGGAACCGGAACGCGGCGGCGACGTCCAGCTGCACGCATGCGGGCGCGGGCTCGCGCAGCGCCTCCTCCAGCTCGCCGAACAGCCTGGCGGCCGCGCCGAGCCCGGCCAGCAGCTCGTCCACCGGGTCACGTCCGCCCAGCGGCGGCGCCCGGCCGGCCCACACGTCGGCGGCGGAGATGATCAGGCTGGGATCCTCGGCGGACTGCAGCGCGAACTCGACCCGCCACGGCCCGCCGTCCGGCTGGTCGGGCTCGGCGAGCCGGAAGCAGGTCCGGACCGGGCCGGACCCGTAATCCGGCGTCCGGGCGCCGTCCAGCCACGCCTGGAGCGCGGCGGCGAGCTCCGCGGCCTCGGCCTGGTCCCGGGCCGACGCCACCTCCAGCCGCGCATCGGCGGTGGTCAGGGCGGCCGCGTATCGTTCGGCTACCGGAACGCGGGCCGGGGCGCGGCCCCGCCTCGCGGGCAGCAGCGAGGCCGGCAGCCGGGCGCGCGCCGCGGCGTCGGCGAGGGCGTCCAGCGCGGCGGCCAGCAGCGGCCCCGGCGGCTGCCGCTGCGCCGCGCGGCAGGACGGCGGCATCGCCGCGGCCAGGTCGCGCGCCCGCTGGGCGTCGGCGCCGGCCAGCACCGGCCGCCACCGCGCGGCGTACCCCCCGTCCTCGGCGGCGAGCACCGGCAGCACCCTGCCGCGGGCCGCCAGCCCGGCGGCGAACCGGGCCAGCGCGGCCAGGTACGGCAGCGACGCGCCGGCGACGGCCCCGGCCCCGGCCAGCTCGGCGCCCCCGGCCAGCTCGGACGCCCCGCCGAGCACGTCGAGCGCGGCCGCGGGCGCGAAGGCGAGGACGGGCACGCGCCATTCCGCCAGCGCCGCCCGCCCGCGGCGCGGCGGCGAGACCGGGGCGCCGGGCCGGGCGAGCCCGGGCGAGGCGAGCGGCAGCAAGCCGTCCGCGGCCCCGCGCGCCGAGGGAAGCGCGAGCGTCAGCTCGTCGCGGACCGCCTTGCCGGCCGCCTCCCCGGCCGGGCCGGGCAGCCCGGAGAGCAGGTCGGCGAGCGCGGCGGCCTCGCAGGCGAACGGATGCGGCCGCGGCGATGAGCGCCCGGGCCGCTGCCGCGGAGGCGAGCGCCGCAGCGGGCCCGGGTCCTCGGCCCACAGGCACAGCGCGCCGCGCGCCCAGACCCCGTGGATCACCCGCATGAGACCACCCTGCCACGCCGCACCGGCAAATCCCGCCGCGACGCCGCGACCCGGCCGGCGTCAGTCCCGATGCTCGGCCGGAGGCGCGGTGGATGCGGGGGCCCTGCCGTCCGCGCCGCCGCCATCGCCGCCGCCGTCCTCCGGCGGCGGGGCGATCTTGTGGAACTGCTTGTTCATCGAGCGGAGCAGGAAGACCAGGGCGACGCCCATCGCGGCGACCACGAGGAAGCCGAGCACGCCCGGCGTGACGTCATTGCTCGACGCCGGCGACGCGGCCACGGCCGCGAGAACGCCGAAGGTCAAATGCTCACCCTCTCCCGGACGCCGGCGAACAGGTCGTCCTCGGGCAGCTCGCTGTCCACAACCGACCTAGCCAGATGATAGTCCTCCGTCGGCCAGGCGGCGCGCTGCACCTCCAGCGGGCAGGAGAACCAGGCGCCGTTCGGGTCGACCTGGGTGGCGTGGGCCTTCAGCGCCGCGTCCCTGACCGCGAAGAAGTCGCCGCACGGCACCCGGGTGGTGATCTCCGGCTCGTGCCAGTCCGGGCCGCGCCTGGCGGCCCGCTCCGCCCACTCCTCGAAGATCTTCGTGTACGGCGACTCCAGCCCGCGGCGGATCATCTCCTCGTGCAGGGCCACGTACTTGGCGCGGTGGAAGGACACGAAGTAGTAGAGCTTGAGCGGCTGCCACGGGTCGCCGGTGCCCGGGTAGGCGTCCGGGTCGGCGGCGGCCTCGAACGCGGCCACCGCGGCGCGGTGGGTCATCACGTGGTCGGGGTGCGGGTAGCCGCCGTTCTCGTCGTAGCTGAGCATCACGTGCGGCCGGAACTCGCGGACCGCCCGCACCAGCGGCCCGGCGGCCTCGGCCACCGGCACCAGCGCGAAGCAGCCCTCGGGCAGCGGCGGCCTGGGGTCGCCCTCGGGCAGGCCCGAGTCGGTGAACCCGAGGAAGCGCTGCTGCACGCCGAGGATGTCCCGCGCCCTGGCCATCTCCTCGCGCCGGATCCTCGCCAGGTCGGCCTTGATCTCGGGACGGTCCATCGCCGGGTTCAGGATGTCGCCGCGCTCCCCGCCGGTCATCGTGCAGACCAGCACCTGCGCGCCCTCCCGGACGTAGCGCGCCATCGTGGCGGCGCCCTTGCTCGACTCGTCGTCCGGGTGCGCGTGCACGGCCATCAGCCGCAGCTCGGTTGGCAACGGTAACTCCCTCGGTTGACCCTCAGTGCCGCAAACACCCGGCCGGCGCCGCGACATTCCCCGCGAGCCAGGGGGGACGACCCCCCCAGCTCCCGTCCGCCCATTTGACTAGATCGCTCAAGTCACCGACGCTTGTTAGCCTCAGCAGATTACCCCCGAGGACCATCGGCGGTCCCGCGGACTTGGCGATGGCGCCGAGTCCTGCGTACACCAGGCAGTACCGAGGAGTGCCCGTGACTGAGACGCGCGACGACAACGTCACCTGGCTGACCCAGGAGGCGTACGACCGGCTCAAGGCCGAACTTGACTACCTCTCAGGACCGGGCCGCGCCGATATCGCCAAGAAGATCGAGGCGGCCCGCGAGGAGGGCGACCTGCGTGAGAACGGCGGTTACCACGCGGCGAAGGACGAGCAAGGCCAGATGGAGGCGCGGATCGTCACGCTCCAGCACATCCTGGGGAACGCGCGGGTCGGCAGCCCGCCGCGCACCGACGGCGTGGTCGGCCCGGGCATGACGGTCACGGTCCGGTTCGTCAAGGACGAGGACGAGGTGACGTTCCTGCTCGGCTCGCGCGAGGAGAGCGGCGCGCCGATCGAGGTCTACTCGCCGCGCTCGCCGCTCGGCGCCGCGATCATGGGGAAGAAGGTCGGCGAGCAGGCCACCTACACGCTGCCCAACGGCCGCAGCACCACCGTGGAGATCCTGGAAGCGGTCCCGTACGCCGGCGCCTGAGCCGCCGCGACGATCAAATCCATGACCCCGAACGGGCCGTGGCTTTAACGGGCCGTGGCTTCGCGGTCACGGCCGGCCGGGAGGCCGCCGGGCTGCCCGCTACGGGACCAGCTCGGCCTGCTGGGAAGCCTGCTCGCCCGCGGCGGCCCGGCCGCGCAGCGGGATCTCCTTGATGAACCAGGCGAGCGCGAAGATGAGCGCCGCCGCGGGCACCGCCAGCATGAAGACGCCCTGCACCGCGTGCGCGATCGCGGAGAACAGGTCGTGCCGCAGCGCGGCAGGCAGCGAGTTCACCGTGGCGGGGTCGAGCTGGCCGCCGCCGACGTTGACGTGCACGCCGGTGCCCGCGGCGGCGGCCAGCGACTCGGTCAGCCGCCGGGCGAACACGGCGCCGAACGCCGCCACGCCGAGCGACCCGCCGATCTGCTGGAAGAACATCCGGGCGCTGCTGGCCACGCCCATGTCCCGCTGCTGCACGCTGTTCTGCGCGATCAGCGACACCATCTGCATCAGGAAGCCCATGCCGAGGCCGAGGACCACGTAGAAGATGGCCGAGGTGAGCCGGGTGGTGCCGACGCCCAGGTTGCTGAGCAGGTACATGCCCAGCGCCATGATGCCGCCGCCGAGGATGGGGAAGACCTTGTACCTTCCGGTCTTGGTGGTCACCTGCCCGGCCGCGATCGAGGTCACGGCCACGCCGAGCATCATCGGCGTCAGCATCAGCCCGCTGGTGGTCGGCGACTCGCCCTGCACCGTCTGCTGGTACAGCGGCAGGAACGTCATCGCGCCGAGCATGGCCAGCCCGGTGAGGAACGTCATCCCCATCGTCAGCGAGAAGTTCCGGTTGCGGAACACGTGCAGCGGCAGCATCGGCTCGGCGGCCCTGGCCTCGGCGAAGCAGAACGCGACCGCGGCCGCCGCGGTGACCAGGGCGAGCCCGACGATCTGCGCCGAGCCCCAGCCGTACTCGATCCCGCCCCAGGTGGCCAGCAGGATGAGCGCGGTCGAGGCCACGCCGAGCAGGCCGCCGCCGGCGTAGTCGATCCGGTGGCTGACCCGGCGCGGCGGCAGGTGCAACGTGCTGAGCAGGTAGACGAGCGCGGCGCCGCCGACCGGCAGGTTGATGTAGAAGATCCAGCGCCAGGAGAACGAGGTGGTGATGAACCCGCCGAGCAGCGGCCCGCCGATGGTGGCCAGCATCATCACGACCATCATGTAGCTCATGTAGCGGCCGCGCTCGCGCGGCGCCACGATGTCGCCGAGCGCGGCCATCGCGCTGACCATCAGCCCGCCGGCGCCCAGGCCCTGCACGGCGCGGAACGCGATGAGCTGCGTCATCGTCTGCGAGAGCCCGGACAGCGCCGAGCCGGCCAAGAAGATGACGATCGCGGTGACGAAGAATTTCTTCCGCCCGTACATGTCGCCGAGCTTGCCGTAGAACGGCGTGGTGATCGTGGAGGCGAGGATGTAGGCCGTGACCACCCAGGACAGGTGCGTCACCCCGCCCAGGTCGCCCACGATCCGCGGCAGCGCGGTGCTGACGATGAGCTGGTCGAGCATCGCCAGCAGGATGGTCAGCAGCAGCCCGGGCAGCACGATCATCACCTCGCGCGGCGCCAGGAACTGCGCGCCCGGGTCCTGACCGTCCACGCCGCCCGCGGCGCCCCGGCCCGCGGCGCCCCGGCCCGCGGCGCCCCCGCCCGCCTTCTCCGCCACGCCGGACCCTCCTCCGCTTTCCGTACGCTCCCGTCCCCGCCGCGCCGCCCGCGGCCATCGCCGTTGACTTACCGGCCGGCAAGTTATTATGCTAGGACCGTACCTAACCGGCCGTCAAGTAGATTACGGCTCGAGCCGGGCAGAAGGCGTGAGGCGGACATGCGCGACGGAGGGCACCCGGCGCGGACCGACACCCGGTCGCGCGCGCAGCGGGTGGCACTTGAGCTGTTCGCCGAGCAGGGCTACGAGAAGACCTCGCTGCGGGAGATCGCCGAACGCCTCGGCGTGACCAAGGCCGCGCTGTACTACCACTTCAAGTCCAAGGAAGACATCGTCCACAGCTTCACCGACGACTACGTCGCCGAGATCGACGCGCTCATCGACTGGGCCGGGGGCCAGCCGCGCACCGAGGCGACCCGCCGCGAGATGCTGGACCGCTACGTCGGGATCGTGCTGTCCGGCGGCGAGGTGTTCCGCTTCTTCGAGCAGAACCGGGCCGCCGTGCAGGCGATGGACGCCGGCAAGGAGCGGTTCCGCCGCTTCCGCGACCGCCTGGACGCGCTCGTCGACGTGCTCGCCGGGCCGGACGCGCCGCTGCGGGACCGGGTCCGCGCCACCACCGCCATCCTCTCGGTCGGCGCGACCTGCATGTTCTACCTGGACCAGGCCGGCGACCCGGACAAGCTGCGCGCGATCATCCTGGAGATCGCCACCGACCTGATCCGCTGACCGGAGCCGCGCGATCCGGAGGCCCCGCCGGGCGGCGGGCAGGCCGGCATCCGCAAATCTGGACGATCATACAAGATCAAATCGCCACATTCCGGCGTAGAGTGCTGTCGTTTTTATCCTCGCCTGGGAGGAGTCGCCCATGTACAGACAGCGTCGTCGTTTCTGGGTGGCAGCCGCCACGCTCGCGCTCACGGCGGGCGGGACCGCCGTCGCGGCCCCGCCCGCGCTGGCGGCAACGGCCGCCCCGTACTCGCCACTGCCGGGACTGGTGCCGCAGATCATCGTCGGCCCGGAGGCCGGCCACAACGCGGCGCAGCCGCCGACCGGGGCCTTCTGCCTCGCGACGTTGGGGATCGCCTGCTACCGGCCGTCCGACATTCAGGATCAGTACGACTTCCCGCCCCTGTACCGGGAGGGGTTCGACGGAACCGGGCAGACGATCGTGATCTTCGACTCGTTCGGGAGCCCGACGATCCGCTCCGACCTGGCAACGTTCGACAGCGCGTTCGGCCTGCCGGCCCCGCCGTCGTTCAACATCTACATGCCGGAGGGCACGGTCACCTACAACTACACGCACGTGCCGAGCCCGGTGGACTTCCACAACAAGAACGTGGCGACCGAGATCGGCTGGGCGTACGAGACCACGCTGGACGTGGACTGGGCGCACGCCATGGCGCCGGGGGCGAGCATCGACCTGGTGGTCACGCCCATCCCGGAGACCGAGGGCGTGCAGGGCATCCCCAACCTGCAGCACGCGCAGTCCTTCGCGCTGTCGCAGCACCTCGGCAGCATCTGGTCGAACTCCTGGGCCACCACGGAGCAGGCGTTCCACACCGCGGCGTCGATCCAGGTGCTGGACAAGCTGTACGCCCAGGCCGCGGCGCAGGGCGTCACCGCCTTCTTCGGCAGCGGCGACAGCGGCGTCGCCAACGTGGACAAGCAGGGCAGGCTGTTCCCGTTCCCCACCGTGACCTATCCGTCCTCCAGCCCGAACGTGGTGTCGGTGGGCGGCACCGAGGTCACGCACCCGACCGCCAGCATCACCTCGTACCAGCCGGAATCGGTCTGGAACGACGGCTTCGGCGCGGGCGGCGGCGGTTACAGCTCGGTCTTCGCCGAGCCCGCGGACCAGGCCGCGGCGGCCATTCCCGACCCGGCCAAGATGCGCGGGGCGCCGGACGTCTCGATGAACGCCGCGGTGATCAGCGCGGTGCTGATCTACGAGAGCTTCGATCCCACCGTCGCGCCCGGCTGGCTGCCGATCGCCGGGACCAGCGAGGCGACGCCGCTGTGGGCCGGAACCGACGCGGTGATGAACCAGGCCGACGGGCCGCTCGGGTTCCTGATGCCGCGCCTGTACCAGATCTACGAGAACCCCGTGCTGTACGCCGAGGCCTTCCACGACATCACCGTCGGCAACAACTCCTTCGCCGGGATCACCGGGTACTCGGCGGCCAGGGGCTGGGACCCGGCGTCCGGGCTGGGAACGCCGGACGCCGCGGGCCTGGCCGCCGCCCTCGCGCAGACCACCCCGTAGCACCCGATGCCTGCGGCGGCCGCCCGTAACACTCCGGGCGGCCGCCGCCGGTATTGCTGAGGAGGCGATCATGTTCATGTCCCGTTTCGCCAGGCTGGCCGGCCCGGCCCTGCTGCTTGCCGTACCGCTGGCGGTCCCGCCCATCCTGGGTGGCGCGGCCGCAGCCGCGTCGGCGCAGGCCCGCAGCGTCGGCCCGGGCGTGGGAGACGTGCCACAGGGCACCCAGAGCAATGCGAGCTACGCGGCAAGCTACGCCGCCGCGCACGTCACGAACGTCGATGCGACCTCGGGCCAGGTCAGCTGCTACCGGCCGGAGGTCCCCTACTTCGTCAGCGACGGCCCGAACGACGGCTACACCGGCATGTCGCCCTGCCCGTCCACCGGGGCGACCACCGGCGAGGACACCGGCGCGTCCGGGCCCTACCCTACCCAGGCGGGCAGCAACCCCGGTTATCCGGCGGCCGGTCCGATGCTGGTGAAGGACCACTCGGAGTCTGACATCCGGGTCGACCCGACCAACCCGCAGCACCTGATCGGGTCGGTGAAGTGGTTCGTCAGCGCCGAGGGCTACAACCACGTGCTCGGCTTCTATGAGTCGTTCGACGGCGGCCGGACCTGGTCCACCGGGCACATCCCCGGCTACGAGGGCTGGACCGACAACACCGATCCGGTCGGCGCGTTCGACGGCTACGGCAACTACTACGAGTTCATCCTGCCGTACCAGTTCTACTACAACGCCGACGGGACCCACGACTTCAAGATCGGCACGCCGCTCGAGCCGAACCCGGCCCAGCCCGCCGAGGCGGTCGCGGTGGCCGTCCGCCCGCACGGCGCGACGTCGCCCACGGACTGGATCACCACCCACGACGGCCGCCCCGACTTCGTGGCGACCTACGACAGCGTGGGCAACGAGCCGGACAAGCAGTGGATCACGATCGACGACAACCCGGCCAGCCCGCACTACAACCGCGTCTACGCGATGTGGGTCGACTTCCACACCCTCACCCCCGTGCCCTACGTGTCCTACGCCGACGCGCAGCGGGACGGCACGCACACCGACTGGTCCGCGCCGCAGCCGCTGCCCGAGCCGCCGCACACGCCGCAGGGCGCCACCTACCTGCTGCCGCACGTGGCCCCGGACGGCACCGTCTACACGACCGTGACCAACTTCAACCCCAAGAAGGGCTTCTGCTGCGCCTCGGTGTTCGTCGACAAGTCCACCGACGGCGGGGTGACCTGGTCGGTGGCCGGGACCGCGGTGCCCAGCGTCACGCCGCCCCCGCTGATCTACCCCAACACCACGTTCCGGGACGGGATCGAGGACACGTTCGCGGTCGGCGACCACCTCGACTCGCAGGGGTCCTACCCGCTCTATGTGGCCTACGAGGACTTCAGCACGGGCGTGGACAACGTGATGCTGACCGCGTCCTACGACGGCGGCGTCACCTGGACCAGCCCGATCCAGGTCAACGACAACGCCAGCCCGGCGGACGAGTTCCAGCCCAACCTCACCGTGGCGGGCGACGGCACGGTCAGCGTGAACTTCTACGACCGGCGGCTGGCCTGCCCCGCGGCCGGGACGACCGCGGCCTCGGACGCCGGGCTGGCCCTGGACAGGGTCAACCCGAACTACACCGGCAGCCTGCCGCCGTACGGCGCCGCCGACTACTGCGTCAACGCCAGCATCCAGTTCTACAGCCCAGCACTGGCCCCGATCGGGCATAACATCCGGATCAGCGCGAATACCTACGACCCGCAGCTCAACGCACCGCACGTGGACTGCGCGGCCTGCGAGACCACGTTCCTCGGCGACTACTTCGGCAACACCACCGGACCCGCGGGGAAAGCCACCCTGGACTACTCCACCTTCGTATCCAGCTACGACGACGGCACCAACCCCGCCCATTATCAGCAGCAGATCGTCGCCACGGTCCCGGTGCCCTGAGCTCCGGGCGAGGTGACCGCGGCCGGGTGACGCGCGGCCGGGAAGCTCCGGACTTCCCCCGCGAATCCCCCGGCGCGGTCATCGCGTGGCATCCGCCCGCTCAGCCAGGCTCGCGAGCCGGCCGCGTCACGGCTGGCGGGGCTGTTCGGCGGCGGTCCGCGGTGCCTGGCCGCCGAGGCTCGCCCATGGCTGCGGCGGGAGGGGCGGGAGGCTGGCGGCCGCCGCCTCTTTGGCCGTCGCCACCGGGGTGAACTGCGTCGTCTTGGCCGCGGGCGCCGGCGGCTGCGCGGTCCCGCTCAGGCTGGAGATGAATTCGTCCGCGCCGGCCGCCTCGCCGTCGCCGCTACCGCGGGCCCGCCACCGCGACGGCACCAGCATCGGCAGGATCATCGCCAGCCCGGCGGCACCGAGGACCCCGTTGAAGAGCATGGCCTCGAAGCCCGCGCCGAACGGGTCCGCCCGCAGCGGGATCGCCTCGACCGCCTGCCGGACGCTGACCAGGTACAGGCCGGTCCAGCCGAGCAGCAGCAGCCCGGGCAGGCCGGCCGCCAGCGGCGAGATCTGCGGCACCGCGATGAGGATTCCCGCCAGCAGGCCGGTGCCGGCCAGCGCGGCGAGCGCGAGGAGCACCCTGGTGTCGGAGATCAGCGAGCCGCCGCCGGCCGGCAGCCGGGAAAGCTGGTCGCCGACGGCGGGAAAGCGCAGCAGCCGCAGGTAACCCCAGGCTCCGGGGAAGAACAGCACCCCGGTCATGATGACGGCCAGGATCATCCCGATCCGGTGACGCATGGCGTCGGCCTCCTTCTGTCGCATCTGGCGGACGCTCCCCATACAGAACGGAACCCGGCCCCGGCCGCGTTACCGCGGCGCGGACCAGCGGCAGGACGCGGTAGCCGACCTGGGTGGCCAGCGAGATCGCGGTCGAGGCCCGGATCACGCCCTGGGCGGCGACGATCGCGTCGAGGACGCGCTGCAGGTCGGCGTTGCTGCGGGCGACCACGCGGCACAGCATGTCGCCGGCGCCGGTGATCGTGTGCACCTCCAGCACCTCGGGGATCGCCGCCAACCGCTCGGCCACCGGGTCGTGCCCGCCGGCCTGCCGGATCTCCAGCGTGACGAACGCGGTGACCTCGAAGCCGAGCGCCGCCGGGTCCACGTCGGGGCCGTAGCCGGTGATCACGCCGCGTTCGGCCATCCGGTCCAGCCGCGCCTGCACGGTGCCGCGGGCGACGCGGAGCCGCCGCGACGCCTCGAGCACCCCCACCCGGGGCTCGGCGGCGAGCAGTTCGATGAGCGCGGCGTCCAGGGCGTCGACCGGCCCCGGGTTGCTGCTGGTCATACTGTACAGAGATACCAGCCAACGTTCGGAATTAATAGACAGAACGACCAGCTGTGGCGCGCTTAGTTGCGCAGTTTGAGCCGCCGAGCCCATGCTGGCACCATGACCAGTGCAGCACATGACAGCTTTCCGATCATCGGCATGGACGCCGTCGTGTTCGCCGTCGGGAACGCGAGGCAGGCGGCGCACTACTACTCCACGGCGTTCGGCATGCGCCGGACCGCCTACCGCGGCCCGGAGACCGGGTGCCCGGACGAGGCCGCGCACGTGCTGGAGTCCGGCGCGGCGCGGTTCGTGTTCCGCGGCCCGGTCCGGGCCGGGACCGCGCTGGGCGAGCGGGTCGCCGCGCACGGCGACGGGGTGGCCGACCTGGCGCTGCAGGTCAGCTCGGCGGAGGCGGCCTACGAGTACGCGGTCGCGCACGGCGCCCGCGGCCTGGAGGAGCCGCACCTGCTCGAGGACGACTCCGGCAAGGTGGTGCTGGCCGCCATCGCGACCTACGGCGACACCCGGCACACGCTGGTGGAGCGGTCCGGGTACTCGGGTCCGTACCTGCCCGGGTACGTGCCGGCGGCCCCGGTCGTGCCGCCGCGCGGGCGGCCGATGTTCACCGAGATCGACCACTGCGTCGGCAACGTCGAGCTGGGCAGGATGGACGAGTGGGTGGACTTCTACCGCCGGGCGATGGGCTTCACCAACATGAAAGAGTTCGTCGGCGACGACATCGCCACCGAGTACTCCGCGCTGATGAGCAAGGTGGTCGCGGACGGCACCCGCAAGGTGAAGTTCCCGCTGAACGAGCCCGCGGCCGGCAAGCGCAAGTCGCAGATCGACGAGTACCTGGAGTTCTACGGCGGCCCCGGCGTCCAGCACATCGCGCTGGCCACCGACGACATCGTGGCCGCGGTCCGCGCCATGACCGCGGCGGGCGTGCAGTTCCTGACCACGCCAGGCAGCTACTACGACGAGCTCGGCTCGTGGGTCGGCGAGACCCGGGTGCCGGTCGAACAGCTGCGCGAGCTGGGCATCCTCGCCGACCGGGACGAGGACGGCTACCTGCTGCAGATCTTCACCCAGCCGGTGACCGACCGGCCGACGGTGTTCTTCGAGCTGATCGAGCGGCACGGCTCGCAGGGGTTCGGCAAGGGCAACTTCAGGGCGCTGTTCGAGGCGATCGAGCGCGAGCAGGCCAGGCGCGGAAACCTGTGACGCGGCGCAGGCGTCCGGGCCGCTCAGCCCGCGTAGACGGTGGGGGTGGTGGCATAGGTGCGTCCCGTCGGCGTGCGCCAGACGAGCACGCCCGGCTCCGGCTGGGTCAGCGACCAGCCGTCCGCCTGCTTACACCGATGGTGATGACGACACAACGGAGCCAGGTTACAGGGACACGTGCGGCCGCCGTCGTCCCAGGCCACGGTGTGGTCCAGGTCACAGCGCACCGCGGGCCGGTCACAGCCGGGGGCTGAGCAGCGGGCGGTGCGGGCGCGGACCAGGTGCGCCAGGTTGCGGCTGGGCCGGTACCCGGCCTCGGCCCGGGCGTGGTCGCACGGACCGCGGATCACCGGGCTGAGCTTTACCTTCAGCCCGGCCAGGAAGTCCGCCGCCCGCGCACCGAGCGGCCCCGGTTCCGCGCAGCCGGGTGGCGGTGGCCCGGGAGGACCACTGCCATCGACCCCCGGCGGTCCCGGCGGCCCGGCGCCGCCGAGACGCGGCGGGTGATGCCGGCCCGATACGCAGGCGTGCGCGGCGGCGGTGCGGTCGCGGCCCAGCGCGGTCACGCACCACCGGGTCCGCGGGTCACGGGCGGCCGCGGCCACCAAGTCCCTGGCGGTGTCCGGATCGAGCGGGCCGAACCCGGCCGCCTGCCCCGGCACCGCGAGCTCGCCGAACAGCGTGCCCAGCGGCACCGTGATGTTGACCAGCGCCGCCAGGCTAGGGCCCGCGTCCGGCCCAGCGTCGCGGGCCTGGCCGACGGGGCCGGTCCCGGCCGGGCTGCTCCCCGTGCGGCCCGGGCCGCCGTTCCCCCCGCTGCCGTCCGGCCCGCCGTCGGCCTCCGCGCCGGCCGGGCCGCCGTCCGGTCCCGCCGCGCCGCCGGCCTGTCCCGCCTGCTGGCCGGCCGGGATGATGCGGCTGTCACGCTCCTGCAGCAGGTCCAGCCAGGCGCGGACCCGCAGCTCCCGCAGCGAGCCGGGCACCCCGGCTGCGAGCAGCTCCAGCGCCCGCTGCTCCACGTGCTGCTGGGAGGCCAGCAGCTCTTCCGATGGCAGCTCCCGCGCGACCATCCCGCCGTTGCCGGACTGCTCCCGGAACCAGCGCAGGTGCGCGTCCCTGCGCGCCGCCTCCCTGCGGCGCTGTGCCGCCTCCGGGTCGAGCCGGAGGACCAGCCGGTGCGCGGCGGACCGCAGCTGGGCCCACGTCTTGGACCGCGCCGCCTCCGCCAGCTCCTCATCGGCCTTCGCCGCGTCCGCGTCCGAAAGCATCCGGGTCTCGTCTTCGATGATGCGCAGCTGCACCGGGTGGATCGTCCCGGCGGCCAGCGCGGCGAAGGTGCGCGGCAGCCGGGCGGCGACGGTGCGGGCGTAGTCGATCTGCCCGGCGGCGCCGTGCCAGGTCAGGCCGAGCTCGTAGGCCAGCTCATCGCAGGCGAACTGCGCGGGCCCTGGCGGGCCCGCGGCGCGGCGGGCGGCGAACTCGGCGATCGCGGCCAGCTGCGTCCACGACGTCCGTGACTCCAGCCGCCGCGCCGCGGCGATCACGCCGAGCAGCTGGTCCTCGGTCAGGGCGCCCAGCCCGGCGCCGTCCCGGCCGACCGCGGCGTGCACCAGGCCTGCCAGCACCGGACCCGGGGCCATGCCCTCGGCCAGCCCGCCCGGCGCGAAGGCCGCCGGATCCGCATCCTCGCCCCCGTCGTCCGGGATCTCAACCAGGCCCGCGTCCACCCTGGCGACAAGCGCGTCCAGCGCCTCCTCCGCGCCGTCCCACCGATCTTCCGGGGGCGGCGCGGCGCCGACGGCCTCCTCGCCGCCGCATCCGGGGAACGGGTCCTTGGCCATGCACCACCCGCCGTTCGGAAGAAGGATCCTGGAAGAAAATCAGATACGAACAGTTTAGCAGTTCCAGAGAATTGGCGCTAGTTGGTCGAACTCCTTTTTTATTAGTTGATCTTGGAAGGTGGTGCGCGGGGGCGATGACGCCCACGCCGACGTGGCCGCGATCTCAGACGCCGTGCCGGGTCGCCTCGACGGCGAGTTCGACCCGGCTGGACAGGTCGAGCTTGCGAAGCGCGCTGGACACGTGGGCGCGGACAGTGCGGCGGGTCAGGTAAACCGCGGCAGCGATTTCCGGGTTGGACCGACCCTCGGCGAGCAGCCGGACCACGCGCAGCTCACCCTCGGTGAGGCTGTCCCAGCCGAACTTGGGCCGCCGCCGCGGGCCGCGAACGCCGGTCCGCAGGCCGGCCGAGCGCAGACGCGCCTTGGCTCGGATGATGTCGGCGGTGGCGTCGAGCTCGGCGTAGGTCGCGAGCGCCTCGGCGGCCAGCGGCCGGGCTTCGGGCTCGTGCCCGGCCCGGGCGAGCGCCTCGGCGGCGTCCTCCAGGGAGAGGGCGAGGTCCAGCGGAGGCTCGCCACCGCGAAACGCCTCGGCCGCCGCTACCAGGAGTTCCGGGTCATCGGCCAGCAGGCCGCGGCAGCGCAGTGCGCCGCCGCGCCAGCCACTGACCGGCAGTTCGGACGCCGCCTCCTGGAGCGCACCGGTCACCCGCTCAGCCAGGTCGCGGTCCCCGGCCCGCAGGGCGATCCGGACCGTGTCCGGTCCGTGGCTGGCCAGGTGACGACGCAAGCCGCCCCGGATCCTGCGCTCCCAGGATCGCCGCGCCGCCGCGACGGCGCCGCCGGTGTCACCATCGCCCTCGGCGAGCAGCGCCTGCGCCCAGGCGGCAGCGGCGTCGCCGAGCTGCGGTCCCGCCGCTGTGAGCACGCTCTCGGCGGTGCTGATCAGGTGCCGGGCCTGCGCCGGGTCGGCCCGGTGCACCGCGATCAGCGCGGCCAGGCCGAGGCTGCCGACCAGCCAGAGTTGCCCGGTCTGCTCCGCCAGGTCCACCGCGGCCGCGTGCTCGGCCAGCGCGTCGTCGTAGCGTCCCAGGCTGAACTCCACGCAGGCCAGGTTCACGTGGTGCAGCACCGCACCGCCCAGGGCGCCCCGGTCCAGGTTGGCGCGCAGCCCCGCGCGCAGCGCCTGGCGGGCTTCGCTGTGCCGGTCGAGCTCGAGCAACCCCATCCCGCGCAAGAGCTGCTCGCGGGCCAGGTCGGGCGAGCCCGGCGAGGGCGCTGCCGCGAGCCGCTCGAGGGCCCGGTCGGCACGGCCGCCAAGCATCTCTGCCAGCGCCGCCGCCACCCGGGCCACCGTCGCAGCGGGTTCCGGCGGCCGGGCGGCCAGCACCGCCAGCGCGCTGGCCAGGGCATCCGGGTCGCGCAGGAAGGCGCCAGCGTAGGCGGCGTAGGCGCTGAGCAAGGCACGGTCCGCTGCGGGCAGCGCCGGGAGGCGGCCTGCCTCAGCCAGGGCCGCTCTGGCTTCCACCATCCGTCCCTGGGTGAACATGGCCATGGCCAGCCAGGAGCGGAACCGCGGGGCGGCCCCCGGCCCGGCCGCCTGCCCGATGACCCGGCGGCAGATCGCCTCGGCCTCGCCCGCCCTCCCGGCCGCGAGAAGCTGGGTGACGAGCTGGGCCTCGACCCCGCCCCGCCCGTCCGGCTCGCACAGGCCGAGCGCGCGCTCCAGCAGGTCGATGGCGATCGCCGGGGACTTGGGGGCGGCCTCGTCGGCAGCCCGGGTCAGCCATCCGATCGCCTCGGCGTCGCCGACGTCCGCGCCGAGCGCAAGGTGCTCGGCGACCTGTCCGGCCGTGGCGCCGGCCTTGGCCAGCCGCCTCGCCAGCTCCCGGTGCAATGGCTTGCGTACCGGCGGCGGCGTGTCTTGGTACAGCGCCTCCCGGACCAGACAGTGCCGGAAGACGAGCTCCTGCTCGTCGGCGACCAGCGCCCCGGCGATCAGTGCCGGGTTCAGCGCCGCGGCAAGATCGCCGACCTGCCGCTCGGTGACCGCCGCGAGGTCGAGCACCGTGAACCGGGAACCGAGCGCGGCGGCGGTCCGGAGCAGTCCGAGGGTGTCTTCCGGCAGCGCGCTGAACCGGAGCAGGATGGTCTGCCGCAGGGAGGGTGGCAGCGCCGAGCCGGTCACCTCGGCCAGCCCGTCGGCGGTGACCCGCAGGGTGCCGTCGGCGGTCAGCGCGGCCATCAGCTCGCGGACGAACAGCGGGTTGCCGCCGGTCGCCGCGAGCCTCCGGACCAGGGTCGGCCCGGGCGGCGCTCCGGCGAGCCGCGCCGCGAGTTCAGCGGTCGGGCCGGCGGCCAGCGGGCCTACCTCCACCGGCCGGACGCCGAGGTCGGCGAGCGAGCGGGTCAGTGCGCGCACCTGCGAGCCCTGCGGATACGGGCGCAGCGAGCAGATCAGCAGCAGCGGCATCTCGGCGCACTCGCGAGCCAGCCGGTGGGTGGCCAGCAGCGATGACCTGTCCGCCCAGTGCAGATCGTCCAGGAGCACGGCCACGGGCTGGCTGGCGGTAATCTCCTCCAGGAAGTCGAGGACCAGCTCGGTGACCCGGAACTCGTTCCCGGCGGGCTGCCCGGACCCGTCACCGCGGAGCAGGCGCCCGATCTCCGCCCGGTGGTCATCGCTCGCCGACCGAACACGCAGCGCTTCGGCGACGACACCGAATGGCCGCCCCTGCTCCATCTCGTGCGCGGTACCGCTGAACACCGCGAAACCGCTGTCTGCGCATTGGCTGAGAAGGTGACTGGCCAGCCGCGTCTTCCCGATTCCCGCAATGCCAGTCAGCACCGCGACGCGGCCGACGCCGCTGGCGGCGGTGGTCGCCAGGCGACCGAGTTCGGTGAGTTCGGCCGCCCGTCCGACCAGCGGATCGTCCGGCACCGCCCGCGCCGCCTCCCCTTCTGGCCGGCTGCGGCGACAAGATCTGTGCGCATTGTGTCACGATGTCCGTCGTCGAGGCAACGGCTGGCAACGACGGCTGACAGCCGGACGCGCGGTGGTTCACGCCGGCGTCGCCGACGGGGCAGTTCGGAGGCATGACACGAAGTTGTGGATGCGGCCGCGGCCTGTCCGGTTGCCGACGAGCACTGGGTCCACCTCAAAACGTCCAGCCCGATCGATTCGGCCTTCCCGGCGGTCCGGCTCAGAACCAGGCCAAGGGGCCCGGCTCTCGGGCAGCCGAGTCGGCGATGGTATTCAGGCTCATCGAGACAGCCAGCGAGGCAACTCTGCGCCCCCATCAGTCCGTGCTGATCCACCGCCGCGGCGTGGCCGGGGACACACGCGATATTGGCCACCTGGCCGATGTTCTCGTGCTTGGACGGCGCCTACTGTCCGACAGGACCTGCCAGCAGAAGGCGGGTGTAAGCGGCGGTCACGGCATGGGGAGAACACGATGAAGACGGCGGTAAGAGCGGCCCGACAGCGATTCGGGCACCTGGCAGCCCGCCGCGGGGCGGCCAGCGCCGTGATGATCACGGCAGTCGTGCTGGCCGTGGGGATGGGCGGGGCGGTGGCCTACGCTGACATCCCGGACAGTGGCACGATCAACGCTTGCTACAGCAGCTCCACCGGGGCGCTACGGGTCATCGACACCAGCGCCGGGCAGTCCTGCCAGAGCGGCGAGACGGCGCTCGCGTGGAACCAGCAAGGTCCAGCGGGACAGAACGGCGACACCATACTCAGCGGCAATGGCGTGCCGTCAGACGGGATCGGCCAGGTGGGTGACTACTACATCGACACGGCGAGCAACGTCCTGTACGGACCGAAGTACCAGAACTACGATCTCACCGGGCCATGCCCGGACCCGGAGTGCTGGCCTGCCACCGGCATATCCCTCACCGGCCCGGCCGGGCCCCCCGGTCCGGCGGGAGCGACCGGACCCGCCGGACCTCCCGGGCATGCAGGGCCGCCCAGTCCCGCGACGCCTTCGCTGTTCGGCGACGGCCACGACGGTAGCGCCACGATCGGCGGCGTCGGTGGCGCCCAGCCGGTGACGATGACCCTGACCAGGGACATGTACTACCAGAATCTGACAATCAACGCGAGAAGCACGGTCGTGACGAACGGCTTCCGGCTATTCGTGGCTGGCCTGCTCACCGTGGACGGCACGATCGAGGACAACGGCGCGAACGCCATCGGCTACAGGCATCCGGTTGGTGGCCCGCAGCCCGGAACCATCGGCGGCGGCGGTGACGGCGGGGAGTACAAGTCGCGCGTGCCGATCGAATCCAACTCCCTCGGCGGCCACGGCGCCATTTGCACGCCAGTCGGGAGCGGATCACAGTTCGGGCAAGTCGAGCGGCCGGGGATCGCGGTCGGCGGCCCCAACCCGCTGGCCAGCGCCGACAGCGCGATCACTGGCCGCAGTCTCGACGGTGCGATGGTCCAGGGCGGAACCGGTGGAACCGCCGGGGGCGCGAGCGGTGCCGGGGGGGCTGGCGGCGGCGTGGTCATCGTCGCCGCGGACACGATCGCCGGGACGGGTGCCATCGAGGCCAACGGCGGTAACGGTACGGCCACAGGCGCGGGCGGTGGCGGTGGCGGCGGCGTGGTGATCGTCATTTCCACGACCTCGCACTTCTCGACGAGGTCGCACCTGCACCCGCAGGGGCTACCCGTGTCGGCCAGTGCGGGGAACACCTTCCCCGGCTGCGGCGCGACCGCTGCCGACGGTACCACCGAATGGCTGTCCTGACCCGGGAAGCTCACCACCGCCAGGTCACGGTCCTGGCCGACCGTGACCTGGCGGGGGTGCCGGACACGGCGGGCCGACGAGATTAGGAGCAAACCCCATGACGAGCATCGATGAACCGCAGGCCGCAGTCAGCAGGCCGCGTCCCAGCGGGAGCCCAGGACTGTCCCGCATCCGCTCAGCCACCATGGCCGCAGCGCGCCGGCGCCGGCGGGCGGCCGCTCTGTCGGCTGTCGCCGCGGCCGCGCTGGCCGTCTCGGTCACCGCCGTCGCCGCAGCCGGCCCGGCGCTCGCGGCAAAAAGCCCTGCGATCACCGTCTGCCCCAGCGGCTGCGACTACACCGCGATCCAGGACGCGATCAACGCGGCCCCGAGCGGGGGCACGATCACGATCGCCGCCGGCACATACGCCGGCGGCCTCACCGTCCACAAGAACCTGACCCTGGTCGGCGCGGGTGCCAGCCAGACCACGATCAGCGGCGGCTTCGTCCCCATCGCGATCTACGTCGCAACAGTGACGATCAGCGGCGTCACCTTCAGCGGGGGAACTGACAACTACGGCGCCGTGGAGACCAACTTCGCAACGATGACGCTGAGGCACTGCGTAGTCAGCGGCAACACCACTGGCATCGGCAACCTGAATGGGACGATGACGCTGGATGACACCACGGTCAGCGACAACAGCGAGAGGTTTGTTGGCGCCGGCGGCATCTACAACTCTGGGGGCACGTTGACGCTGGATCACAGCACAGTCAGCGGGAACACCGCCTCTGTCGACGGGGGCGGCATCCTCAACTTCGGCACGGTGACGCTGAACCACAGCACGGTCAGCGGGAACACCGCCGCCAAGGACGGCGGCGGCATCTACAACGACCGAGGCACGGTGACGCTGAACCACAGCACGGTCAGCGGGAACACCGCCGGCACGGACGGTGGTGGCATCTACAGCACCTCCGGGACCGTGAACGGGGCCGTTGCAGGAGTAAATGTGTTCGGCAACCAGCCCGATATCGTCTCCATGTAGCCGGACCCGCTTGTCTCCGGTGTGCGCCGGACCGCCGGAAGGGGCGGCGGCGGAAGTCGCCGCCCCTTTCCCCTGTCCCGGCACGCCAGGCGGATCTGAGCCTGGATCCACCGGGCTGGATGCGCTGACGAGGCGGCGCGCGAGGACCTGGCCGCGCGCCTGGAGGTCACCACGGTCGCGGGCGCGATCGAGGTCCGGGCGCCGGCCACGGCGGCGATCACCCGGCTGACCGAGGCGTGGCCGCACGGAGATGGCGCATTGCGCTCGACGTTGATCTCACGCGCCGACGGGACCGTAACTGGACCAACGTGGCTCTACCTATGTAGAGTGTCCGGATGGGATCGCGTTCTGAGTTTTCGGCACAGACGCTGACGGTGCTGGCGGCGCTGTGCGAGCAGCCGTCGCAGTGGCATCACGGGTACGCGCTGGCGAAGCGGACCGGCCTGAAGTCGGGCACGCTGTACCCGATCCTCATCCGGCTGGCCGATCGCGGCCTGATGGAGGCGCGCTGGCAGGACGAACAGCCGCCCGGCCGGCCGCGGCGGCACCTGTACCGGCTGACCCCGGAGGGGCTGGCCAGCGCCGGCACGGCCCTTGCGGCCCCTGCGGCCCTTGCGGCCGAAGCCGCTCCGGACAGGCCCGCCGCGCCCTCCCGGTCCCGCGCCGTGCTGTCGCCGCGGAGACGGCTGGCCGCGGCGGCCGGGCCGTGAACATGCTGCCCCGGGCCATGGGGGCCATGGCCGCGCTGCTGCGGCTGTGCGTGCCGGCGGACCGGCGCCTGTGGGTCGAGGCGGTGTGCGGCGAGGCGGCCGAGGTGCCGTCCGGGTGGCCGCGGCTGCGCTGGCTGGCGGGGGGATTGCGGGTGACCGCACGGGAGGCCGCGCTGGCCCGCAGGCTGAGGTGGCCGCTGGCGTTCGCCGCCGCCATCGGCGTCGTCGCGTACGCGCTCGGGCCGCTGGGATTCCCGCTGCGCTTCGCCGGCCCGTGGCCTGCCAGCCTCTACGACGCGGCGCTCGGGCTGGGCGTGTACCTGGCGCTGTCCGCCCCGGTGGCGGCAGGGCTGCGGGCGGCCCGCCGGGGCAGCCGCCCGGCGCCCGCGGCTGCCCCTCCCCGGCAGGGCGCCCTGGCCGGCCTGTGCACGGGAGCCGCCGCCGCGCTGGTCGTCGCCGCCTTGTCCACCGCGACCATCGCGTTGCTGCCGTACGACACCTGGCTCCGGCAGTGGGCCGGGAGCCATATCGGGCACTGGACCCCGGTCGCGGGCACCTGGGGGCCGATCCTCGGCCCGGGCACCCGTGCCGGGTACGTGGCAGGAGCCAGCGCCTTCGCCTCGGGGTACCTCATCGTGCTCGTGCTCGGCCCGCTGCTCGGCTGCGGCCTCGGCGCCTGGGGCGCGCGCTGCTGGCGTGTGCTGGCCCGCTAGGAAAGGCTTCTCATGGATGGCAGGCGCCTGCTGCGGCCCGGTCGGCCGCTGCTGGCCGGCTCGGCTCGTACCGGGGCCGGTGCCCTGCTGGCCTGCTGCGCGGTCGTCATCGCGGTGCTGGGCTTGGCCTTCGCGCACCAGGCGACGGCGGACCCGTTCGATCGGGCCGTCGACGCTCCGGTCATCTCCTGGCTCGGCAGCCATCAGGGTGTGGCGGCATGGCTTGCCGCCCCGGGCTCGCAGGTCCCGGCGGTGGCGCTGAGCGCCGCCATCGTCGTCGCCTGCCTGCTCGCCGGACGGCTCAACGGCGCCGTGCTCGGCGCGGCGGCCGTTCCTGCCGCCGGGCTGCTGAACGACGGCCTGGTCAAGCCCCTGGTACACCGCACCTACCTGGGCAGCCTCACCTACCCGAGCGGGCACACCGCGGCCATGTTCGCGCTGGCCGCGGCCGTCGCGGTGCTGCTTCTCGTCCCGCCGCAGCCGGCCAGGGCGGGGGCGGTGCGCGTCCTGATCGCGGGCGCGGCGTGGGCGCTCGGCGCCGTGGTCGCCGCCGGGGTCATCGGCCTGCGATGGCATTACTTCACCGATACCGTCGCGGGCGCCGCGGTCGGCATCGGCACGGTCTGCGGGCTCGCGTTCCTGCTGGACCTCCCGGCCGTCCGGCGGCAGCTTGCCCGCGCGAGCCGCCAGGTGCCGGAAGCTCAGCCGAACGCCAGCGCGTAGCCGGCCGCGCGCAGCGCGCCGATGAGGTCGCCGCAGTGCTCCGGGCCGCGGGTCTCCACCACCAGCACCACCTCGACCTCGTCCACGTGCAGCCGCGGCGCCAGCCGCTCGTGGCTCACCTCGAGCACGTTGGCGCCGAAGCCGGCGATCTCGCCGAGCAGCCGCGCCAGCGATCCCGGGCGGTCCGGCAGCTTGCAGCGGAACGCCAGGTAGCGGCCGGCCGCGGCCAGGCCGTGCCGCAGCAGCTTGGACATCAGCAGCGGGTCGATGTTGCCGCCGGACAGCACCACCACCACCGGCGGGGCGAAGTCCTGCGGGTGCTCAAGCAGCGCGGCCACCCCGGCCGCCCCGGCGGGCTCCACCACCTGCTTGGCCCGCTCCAGGCACAGCAGCAGCCCGCGGGACAGGCTCTCCTCGGAGACGGTGACCACCCGCTCGGCGCGGCGGGACAAGATGCCGAACGGGATGCCGCCCGGCTGGCACACCGCGATGCCGTCGGCCATGGTGGCCGCCGGCGGGACCGGCACCGGGTGCCCGGCGGCCAGCGAGCCCGGGTACGGCGCCACCGCCTCGGCCTGCACGCCGACCAGGCTGGCCGCGGGGAGCACGTCGCCGAGCGCCACCGCGATCCCGGCGGCGAGCCCGCCGCCGCCGACCGGCGCCACCACCGTGCGCGCCTGCGGGCACTGCTCGGCGATCTCCAGGCCGACCGTGCCCTGGCCCGCCACGATGTCGGGGTGGTCGTAGGGGTGGATGAAGACGGCGCCGGTCCGCTCCGCGTGGGCGAGGGCCTCCGCCAGCGCGTCCTCGACGGACGAGCCGCGCAGGATGACCTCGGCCCCGTAGCCGCGCGTCGCCTGGACCTTGGGCAGCTGGGCGCCCTCCGGCATGATCACCGTCGCCGCGCAGCCGAGCAGGCCGGCCGCGAACGCGACGCCCTGCGCGTGGTTGCCCGCGCTGGCCGCGACCACGCCGCGGGCGCGTTCGGCGTCCGACAGCCTGGCGATCCGCACGTAGGCGCCGCGGGCCTTGAACGACCCGGTACGCTGCAGGTTCTCGCATTTCAGGTAGACCGGCCCGGCCGCGGCCTCGGACAGCACCCGCGAGTGCAGCAGCGGGGTCTGCGAGACCACGTCGCGGATGAGCGCGCGGGCGGCCGTCACGTCGTCGGGGCGGACGCCGCGGGTCGCGCCGGATGTTGTCGCCACGGGAAGATAGTGTGCCACCTGCGGCCGGGTCGCACCGGCCGCCCGCACCGGCCGCGCCCTGAGCAGGCACATGTGCGCGCGGGCGCGATCCCGACATAGTGTCGAACGGTGCAGCACGACAGCAAGCATCACGACGCGAGTCCGGCAAGCCCCGCCACCCTCGGCGAGCTGCGCGCGAGCGGGCACGAGTATCGCACGGTCAAGGACGAGGTGCGGCGCAACCTGCTCGCGATGCTGCGGGAGGGGCGGGATCCCTTCCCCGGCATCGTCGGGTTCGGTGACACCGTCCTGCCCCACCTGGAGCGCGCCCTGATCGCCGGGCACGACATCATCCTGCTCGGCGAGCGCGGCCAGGGTAAGACCCGGCTGATCCGCACGCTGGTCGGCCTGCTCGACGAGTGGACGCCGGCCGTCGCCGGGTGCGAGATCAACGACCATCCCTACCGGCCGGCCTGCGCCCGGTGCCGGCGGCTGGCCGCCGAGCTGGGCGACGAGCTTCCGGTCGCCTGGCGGCACGCCGGCGACAGGTACGGCGAGAAGCTCGCCACCCCGGACACCAGCGTCGGCGACCTGATCGGCGACATCGACCCGGTCAAGGTCGCCGAGGGCCGCACCCTCGGCGACCCGGAGACCATTCACTTCGGGCTGGTGCCGCGCACCAACCGGGGCATCTTCTCGCTGAACGAACTGCCCGACCTCGCCGAGCGGATCCAGGTGTCGCTGCTGAACGTGCTGGAGGAGCGGGACATCGGCATCCGCGGCTACGCGCTGCGGCTCCCGCTGGACGTGCTGCTGGTGGCCAGCGCCAACCCGGAGGACTACACCAACCGGGGCCGGATCATCACGCCGCTGAAGGACAGGTTCGGCGCGGAGATCCGGACGCATTACCCGTTGTCGCTCGACGACGAGCTCGCGCTGATCAGGCAGGAAGCCGAGCTGGGGGCCGACGCGGAGCTCCCCGAGCACCTGGTCGAGGTGATCGCGCGGTTCACCAGGGCGGTCCGGGAGTCCCCGGCCGTCGACGCGCGTTCCGGCGTCTCCGCCAGGTTCGCCATCGCGGCGGCGGAGAGCGCGGCGGCGTCCGCGGTGCGCCGGTCCGCGCTGGCCAGCCCGCCGGGCTCGCGCCCGGAGCCGCCGGTGGCCCGGGTCTGCGACCTGCCCGCCGTGGTCACCACGCTGCGCGGCAAGGTCGAGTTCGAGGTCAGCGAGGAGGGCCGCGAGGAGGAGGTGCTCGGCGCGCTGCTGCGCCGGGCGATCGCGGACACGTTCCGGGCGCGGCTGGGCGGCGTGGACCTGTCCGGCCTGCTGGCCAAGTTCCAGGACGGCGCGACGGTCGAGTCCGGCGAGCTCGTCCCCGCCGCCGAACTGCTGCGCCGGGTCGGCGACGTCCCCGGGCTGGCCAGGGTCATGACCCGGCTCGGCATGGACGGCGGCGAGTCCTTCGGCCAGGCGGCGGCCGCGATCGAGTTCGCCCTCGAGGGGCTGTACCTGATGCGCCGCCTGTCGAAGGACAGCGCGGATGGCGCCACCCGGTACCGGACCGGCTCACCCACCGCTCGTTAGGTCTGACCATGGCTTATTACCGGTACGGACGGTACGTATACGGCCCGGACCCGCTGGCGCTGTCCTACGACGTGCGCGAGGCCGTCGACGAGATGGGCGAGGACATCCTGGCCGGGGCCACGCCGGCGGACGCGCTGCGGGACCTGCTGCGCAGGGGCTCCGGCAACCGGCGCGGCCTGGACGACCTGCTGCGCCGGGTGCGGGAGCGGCAGCGGGACATCCGCCGCAGCGGCCGGCTCGACGGCATCCTGGAGCAGGCCCGCGCGCTGCTCGACACCGCCGTCGGGCAGGAGCGGGCCGAGCTGTTCCCCGACCCGAGCGACGAGGCCAGGATGCGGGAGGCGGACCTGGACGCGCTGCCCGCCGACACCGCGCAGGCGATCAGGCGGCTGGCCGATTACGAGTGGCGCTCGGCCGCGGCACGGCAGACGTTCGAGCGGCTGCGGGACCTGCTGCGCAGCGAGGTGCTGGACAGCCAGTTCCGCGGCATGCGCCAGACGCTGGCCAACCCGGATCCGGGGGCCATGCAGCGGATCAAGGACATGCTCGGCGACCTGAACGAGATGCTGGCCGCCGACGCGCGCGGCGAGCACACCCAGGCCGATTTCGACGCGTTCATGTCCCGCTACGGCGACCTGTTCCCGGACAACCCGCAGAACCTGGAGGAACTGGTCGACTCGCTGATCAGCAGGATGGCCGCGGCCGAGCGGCTGCTGCGCTCGCTGTCCCCGCAGCAGCGCGAGGAGCTGGCCGGGCTGATGGCCAGCGCCCTCGACGACGCCGGCCTGGCCGCCGAGATGGCCAGGCTCGCCGACGCGCTGCGGGCCAGGCGCCCGGAGCTTGACCGGCAGGGCATGACCGGCGGCGTGCAGATGACCGGGGAGGAGCCGCTCGGCCTCGGCGACGCCACCACGGCGCTGGCCGAGCTGGCCGACCTGGCCGAGCTTGAGGCGGCGTTCGGGCAGGACTACCCGGGGGCCAGCCTGGACGACATCGACGAGGAGGCGGTCAGGCGGGCGTTCGGCCGGCAGGCGGTCGACGACATCGAGGCGCTGCGCCGCATCGAGCGGGAGCTGGAGCGGCAGGGTTACCTGACCCGGCACGGCGGGGAGCTCGAGCTCACCCCGAAGGCGGTGCGGCGGCTGGGCGACACGGCGCTGCGCCGGATCTTCGCCAGCCTGGACTTCGGCCGCCGCTTCGGCGACCACGACCAGCGGGACGCCGGGCAGGCGGGCGAGCTCACCGGGACCACCCGCGCCTGGGAGTTCGGCGACGAGCAGCCCCTCGACGTCCCGACGACGGTGCGGAACGCCGTGCTGCGCGGCAGCGGCCCGGGCCCCGGGGGCCGCGTGCGGCTGTCCGCGCGTGACTTCGAGGTGGCGGAGACCGAACGCCGCACCGCGGCGGTGGTGTCCCTGCTGGTGGACCTGTCCTACTCGATGCAGCTGCGCGGCACGTGGGCGGCGGCCAAGCAGACGGCGCTGGCGCTGCACGCCCTGCTGCGCAGCAGGTTCCCGCAGGACGCGGTGCAGGTGATCGGCTTCTCCAACTACGCCCGCGAGCTGCGGGAGACGGAGCTTGCCGGGCTGGGCTGGGACATGGTGCAGGGCACCAACCTGCACCATGCGCTGCTGCTCGCCGGGCGGCACATCGACCGCCACCCGGAGCACGAGCCGGTCGTCCTCATCGTGACCGACGGCGAGCCGACCGCTCACCTGCAGCGGGACGGGCGCCCGTGGTTCGACTGGCCGCCGTCGCCGGAAACGATCGAACTCACCTTGGCCGAGGTGGATAAGATGACCCGCCGCCATGCCGCGCTGAACATCTTCATGCTGGCCGACGACCCGCGGCTGTCCGCGTTCGTCGACAACGTGGCGAGGAGGAACGGCGGGCGGGTGCTGCAGGCGGCGCCGGAACATCTCGGTGAGTATGTCATCCGCGACTTCCTCCGCACCCGCGGCGCCAGTCGACGGTAGGGTTTCCTGGTCGGCTGACAACCACTGGCCGTCCGCGCCGCGGCCGGCCGCAGCTAACACTGCCTTTACCGCATGCCCGCATCAGGAGGAATCGTGAGTTCTACCAGCGGATCAGCCGCGAGGTCGTCGGGCAGGACGGCGCTCGCCGTGATTCTCGGCATCATCGCGCTGCTGTTCCTCATCGCCGCCATCATCTACCTGGCTGAGCCCGCCGGGTCGCTGCCCAGCGTCATCCCCGGTCACATCAACGGCTCCACCGGGCACCACCCGTTGCGCGCGGTCGGCAGCTTCGTCGTGTTCGCCGCCGCCGCGGCCGCCGCGTGGTTCACGCTGGCCTACAAGCCCCGGCCGCAGGCCGCCGCGCAGGCCGACAGGGAGAGCTCGCCCGCCGGGCGCAGCTGAGCGCCCTCCGGCCCGCCGCGGAGCGCCCGCGGCCCGGTGTGCCGGGCCGCGGGCGCCGTCGCTGACCCGCCGCGCGTTTGCGGTTAAGGTAGGGGATGCCCGCACCGAGGAGGCATCGTGAGCTCTACCAGCGGACCACGCGACACATCGGCGGGCAGGACGGTCCTGGCCGTGATCTTCGGCATCGTCGCCGTCTTGTTCCTCATCGCCGCCTGCTACTACCTGATCGTCCCGGCCAAGTCCCTGCCCGGTTTCATCCCCGGTCACATCACCGGCTCGACCGGCCACCACCCGCTGCGCGCGGCCGGGTGCTTCGTCGTGTTCGCCGCCGCCGCGGCCGCGGCCTGGTTCACGCTGGCCTACAAGCCCCGGCCGCAGGCCGCCGCGCAGGCCGACGCGGAAAGCTCGCCCGCCGAGCGGGGCTGACCGTCAGCCCAGCGCCTGGCGGAGGTCGTCGAGCAGGTCGTCGCAGTCCTCGATGCCCACCGACAGCCTGATCAGGTCGGCCGGGACCTCGAGGGCCGAGCCGGCCGCGGACGCGTGAGTCATCCGGGCCGGGTGCTCGATCAGCGACTCGACGCCGCCGAGCGACTCGCCCAGCGTGAACACCCGGGTGGCGGCGCAGGCCCGCATCGCCGCCTGCTCGCCGGCCGCGACGCGGAACGACACCATCCCGCCGAACGCCCGCATCTGCTGCCGTGCGGTCCGGTGACCGGGATGCGACGGCAGCCCGGGGTAGCGTACCTCCGCGACCGCCGGGTGCCCGGCCAGCCACCGCGCGATCCGCGCGGCGTTGCGGCAGTGCCGGTCCATCCGCGCCGCCAGCGTCCTGATCCCGCGCAGCGTCAGCCACGAGTCGAACGGGCCCGCGACGCCGCCGGTCGCGTTGCGGGTGAAGGCGATCCGGGCGGCAAGCTCGCCGTCCGCGACCACCACGGCGCCGCCGACCACGTCGGAATGCCCGCCCAGGTACTTGGTCGTCGAGTGCACCACCGCGTCGGCGCCGAGCGCCAGCGGCTGCTGCAGGTACGGCGAGGCGAACGTGTTGTCCACCACCAGCATCGCCCCGGCCTCGTGCGCGGCCTCGGCCAGCGCCCGGATGTCGGCGACGGACAGCAGCGGGTTGGTCGGCGTCTCGGCCCAGACCAGCCGTGCCGCCCGGGCGGCGAGCCGCTCGCGCACGGCGGCGATGTCGGTCATGTCCACCACGGCGTGGCTCAGCCCCCAGCCGGCCAGCACCCGGGCGAACAGCCGGTACGTGCCGCCGTACGCGTCGCCGGGGATGAGCACGTGGTCGCCGGGCCGGCACGCCGTCCGCAGCAGGCAGTCCTCCGCCGCCAGCCCGGAGGAGAACGCCAGCGCGGCCGCGCCGCGCTCCAGCGCGGCCAGGCACTGCTCCAGCGCGGTCCGCGTCGGGTTGGCGGAGCGCGAGTACTCGTAGCCGCCGCGCGGCACGCCCACGGCATCCTGCCTGAACGTGGAGACCTGGTAGATCGGCGGCACCACCGCCCCGGTCACCGGGTCGGGCTGCTGGCCCGCGTGGATGGCCAGCGTCTCGAAGCCCTGCCCTCGGCGCGGGACCGCCCCCGCGGGCCCCGTCACGGCGCTCCGCTCCCGGCGAGGAAGGTGAGCAGGTCCTGCCGGGTGAGCAGCCCGGACGGCTTGCCGTTCACGTGCACGACGGCCGCGCCCGCCCTCTCCAGCGCGCGAACCGCGCGGGAGACCGGCTCGCCGGAGCCGACGACCGGCAGCGGGGGCGACATGTGGCCGCCGACCGGATCGGACGGCCCGGCCCGGCCGGCCACCAGGGCGTCGAGCAGGTCGCGCTCCACCACCGACCCGACCACCTCGGCGGCCGTCAGCGGCGGCTCCTGCTTCACCACCGGGAGCTGGGACACGTCGTACTCGCGCAGCAGCGCGATCGCGGCCGCGACGTTCTCCTCCGGGTGGACGTGCACGAACTCCGGCAGGCTGCGGTCCTTGCGCGCCAGCACGTCGGCGACCAGCGGCTCCGAGGTCTGCGCGGCCAGGAAGCCGTAGTCGGACATCCAGTCGTCGTTGAAGATCTTGGACAGGTAGCCGCGGCCGCCGTCCGGCAGCAGCACCACGATCACCGCGGCCGGGCCCGCCGCCGCCGCGACCCGCAGCGCCGCGGTCACCGCCAGCCCGGAGGAGCCGCCGGTCAGCAGCGCCTCCTCCCGCGCCAGCCGCCGGGTCATGCCGAACGACTCCGCGTCGCTGACCGCGATGACCTCGTCGCACACCGACGGGTCGTAGCTGGCCGGCCAGATGTCCTCGCCCACCCCCTCGACCAGGTACGGGCGGCCGGTCCCGCCCGAGTAGACCGAGCCCTCCGGGTCGGCGCCGATCACCCGCACCCTGCCGCCGGACACCTCCTTCAGGTACCGGCCGGTGCCGGTGATCGTGCCCCCGGTGCCGATGCCCGCGACGAAGTGGGTCACGCGCCCGTCGGTCTGCGACCAGATCTCCGGGCCGGTGGTGGCGTAGTGCGAGGCGGGGTTCTCCGCGTTGGCGTACTGGTCCGGCTGCCAGCCGCCGGGAGTCTCGGCGGCCATCCGCCTGGCCACGCTGTAGTAGGAGCTCGGGTGGTCGGGCGCGACCGTGCTCGGGCACACCACCACCTCGGCGCCGTAGGCGCGCAGCACGCTGAGCTTGTCCTGGGCCACCTTGTCCGGGCAGACGAAGAGGCACCGGTACCCGCGCTCGGCCGCCACGATCGCCAGCCCGACCCCGGTGTTGCCCGAGGTGGGCTCCACGATCGTGCCGCCGGGCCGCAGCGCTCCCGACGCCTCCGCGGCCGCCACCATCCGCAGCGCGATGCGGTCCTTGACCGACCCGCCCGGGTTGAGGTACTCGACCTTGGCCAGCACCGTGGCCCCCGGCACCCCCCGGGTCACCGACCGCAGCCTGACCAGCGGGGTGTTCCCCACCAGCCCGCTCAAACCGTCATGCACCTGCATTGCCGTCCCCTTCCCGGCGGAGGTCCGGGGGAGCCGCCCCGCTGCGCGATTCTGCCTGCCCGGCCCCGGACCGACGCTATCCGATGCCGCGCGGGCGCCGGCCGCGGGACACGGCCTGCGCGCACCTGTTACCCGCGAGTAGGGCCCGGGCCGGCCGGGAGCGTAATCTATGAGGAAAACCACGTGGAGGAACCGATGCCCGAAGCAGTGATCGTCGCCACCGCCAGGTCGCCCATCGGCCGGGCCTTCAAGGGCTCGCTGGTCAGCATCCGCCCGGACGACCTCACCGCCCAGATCGTGGCCGCGGCGCTGGCCAAGGTGCCGCAGCTGGACCCGGCCGGCATCGGCGACTTGATGCTCGGCTGCGGCCTGCCCGGCGGCGAGCAGGGTTTCAACATGGCGCGGGTGGTGGCGGTGATGCTCGGCTTCGACCACCTGCCCGGCACCACGGTCACCCGGTACTGCTCGTCGTCGCTGCAGACGATCCGGATGGCGTTCCACGCGATCAAGGCCGGCGAGGGCGACGCGTTCATCGCGGCCGGGGTCGAGTGCGTGAGCAGGTTCGTCAACGGCAGCAGCGACTCGCTGCCCGACACGCAGAACCCGCGGTTCGCCGAGGCGCGGCGGCGGACCGAACGGGCGAGCACCGGGGACGCCGGGCCATGGCACGACCCGCGGGCCGACGGGCAGCTGCCCGACATCTACATCGCCATGGGCCAGACCGCGGAGAACGTCGCCGAGCTGCGCGGCATCACCCGCGAGCAGCAGGACGAGTTCGGCGTCCGCTCGCAGAACCTGGCGGAAAAGGCGATCGCCGACGGCTTCTGGCAGCGGGAGATCACGCCGGTGACGCTGCCGGACGGGACGGTGGTGTCGGCCGACGACGGCCCCCGGCCCGGCACGACGATGGAGAAGGTCGCCGCGCTGCAGCCGGTCTTCCGGCCGAACGGCACGGTGACCGCGGGGAACTGCTGCCCGCTCAACGACGGCGCCGCCGCGGTCATCGTGATGAGCGACGTCAAGGCCGCCGAGCTCGGCATCACCCCGCTGGCGCGGATCGTGGCCTCCGGGGTCAGCGCGCTGTCCCCGGAGATCATGGGCCTGGGCCCGGTCGAGGCGTCGCGGCAGGCGCTGGCGCGGGCCGGGATGGCGATCGGCGACATCGACCTGGTGGAGATCAACGAGGCGTTCGCCGCTCAGGTCATCCCGTGCTACACCGACCTCGGCATCGACATCGCCCGGCTCAACGTGAACGGGGGCGCGATCGCGGTCGGGCACCCGTTCGGCATGACCGGGGCGCGCATCGCCACCACCTTGCTGAACAGCCTGCAGTTCCACGACAAGACCCTGGGCCTGGAGACCATGTGCGTCGGCGGCGGCCAGGGCATGGCGATGATCTTCGAGCGGCTCAGCTGAGCCCGGCCGGCCGGTCCGGCGGCCCGCCGGGCGGCGCCCAGACGCGGCGCATGGCCTCGGGCAGGCCCCACCAGCCCAGCGGGGTCAGCCGGTCGTCGTCGTCGACCGCGCCGAGGACGCGCCACAGCGTGACCAGCGGCAGGAACAGGCCTTCCATGCCGACCTGGTCGAATCCGTAGTCCGCGTCGGGGCCGAGCCCGTCCTCGTCGTCGTCGTCCTCGTCGTCGTCCGCGGCCGGCTCGCCGTCGTCGGGATCGTAGTCCCGCACGTACGACGCCAGGTCGGCCGCCGAGGCGGGCGTGCCGGGGCCGCCTTCGGCCAGCGCGGTGATCACCGCCAGCCAGTCGAAGTGGTCGATGGCCGACAGCGCGGCCACCGACTCATCCAGGTCGCCGCCGCCCGGGCCGCCCGGGCCGCCAGGGCCGCCCCGGTCGTCGCCGGCCGGAGACGCCACCCCGGCAGCCAGGCGCAGCCACAGCTGCTCGTCGTCGGCGGGCAGGTCGCGGGCCCGCATGCCGCCGCACGCGATCAGCAGCGGGCCCGGCCAGCCGCGGCCGGCGACGGCCTTGCGCAGCCGGGCGGCGGCCGCCCGCAGCTCACGCCGCGGCACCTTGCGGTCACCGACCCGCTGCAGCAGCGCCTGCAGCGCGCGCAGCGCCTCGGCGTCGGCGGCCTCCCAGTCGGCGAACAGTTCCTCGTCCTTCTCGTCGAGCAGCACGTCCATCGGCACCCGCCCGTCGGGCAGCGGCGAGGTCATCCACCGCTCCTGGAGCGCGATGTAGGCCCGGCTGGCCGCGGGATCACCGGCCGCGAGCCGGTCGGGATCGATCTCGCCGGCGGCCAGCCGCTCCTCGAGGTAGCTGACCAGCCTGGTGTGCATCTCGGCGGCAAGCTGGCTGCGCTCGGACTGCTCGTCCCACACGTGCAGGCCGATGATGCCCTTCGGCTCGGTGCCGGTGGCTTCCAGCCAGGTTCGCACGTCGCCGACGGTGGCGTCGCCGTCGTCGATCTTGCGCAGCACGGCCTCCGTCGAGGCCCAGAACACCGCGGACAGCGGATTGCCGGCCGCCAGCAGCGCCCTCCTGACGCCGGGCAGCGAGGCCAGGGCGTCGGCGGCCGGCACATCCAGCAGCGCAAGCGCCACATCGCGCCTGGTCAGCGCGTTGAGCGGGCGGCCGGCCCGGTCGGCTATCCGATCCGGTGCAAGCTCCACGCCTCGCAGCGTACGCCTGTTCCGCCGATCCGGCTGCCGGGGCGCTACAGCAAGTCCCGGCCGCCGAGGTAGGGCCGCAGCACCTCGGGGACCTGGACGCGGGCGTCGCTGGTCTGGAAGTTCTCCACCAGCGCGGCGAGGATCCGCGGCGTGGCGATCGCGGTGTTGTTCAGCGTGTAGGCGAACCGCACCGTGCCGTCCGCGTCGCGGTACCGCACGTTGGCCCGCCTGGCCTGCCAGTCGTGCAGCGACGAGCAGCTGTGCGTCTCCCGGTACGCGCCGAGCGACGGCATCCAGGTCTCGATGTCGTTCATCCGGTACTTGCCCGGGCCCATGTCGCCGGTGCAGACCTCCACCACCCGGTACGCCAGGCCGAGCCCCTGCAGCAGCCGCTCGGCGGTGCCGAGCAGCCGCTCGTGCCAGCGGTCGGATTCCGCGTCGTCGGCCGCGCAGATCACGAACTGCTCGACCTTCTCGAACTGGTGCACCCGCAGCAGCCCGCGCACGTCGCGGCCGGCGCTGCCGGCCTCGCGCCGGAAGCACGGCGAGATCCCGGCGTAGGTGATGGGCAGGCTCCGGTGGTCGATGATCTCCTCGGAGTGGAAGCCGACCAGGCCGACCTCGGAGGTGCCCGCGAGGTACAGGTCGTCGGCCGGGATCGCGTAGGTCTCTTCGCGGTGCGCGGGGAACTGCCCGGTGCCGGTCAGCGGCGCCTCCTTGACCAGCGACGGCACGCTGACCAGGGTGAAGTTCCTGGCGCGCAGCGCCTCGATGGCGTAGGAGTGCACCGCGCGCTCCAGCAGCACCAGGTCGGCGGTGAGCGCGTAGCCGCGCTCGCCGGCGATCTTGCGGGCCCGCGCGAAGTCGGCCCAGCCGCGTCTTTCCAGCAGCTCCACGTGGTCCAGCGGCCGGAAGCCGAACTGCGGCGGCGTGCCGACCGTCCTGATGACCACGTTCGCGGACTCGTCCGCCCCGACCGGCGCGCCGGCCCACGGGATCATCGGGGTCAGCAGCAGCAGCGCCCGCAGCTTCTCGTTGGTCTCGGCGAGCTGGTCGCGAAGCTGCTTGAGCTGGGTGTCGAGCTCGGCGTGCTCGGCCTTCAGCTGCGCCCGGCGCGCCTCGCCGGCGCGGGCGAACTCCCGCGCCGAGCTTTTCCTGCGCGCCTGGGCCTGGTCCAGCTCGTGCTGGAGCTTACGGCTCGCGGCGTCCAGGTGCAGCAGCTCGTCCACGTCCAGGCCGATGCCCTTGACGCGGACGGCCTCCTTGACCGCGTCCGGGTTCTCCCTGATGAATCGCCTGTCCAGCATGGGTGCGCGTCAGCCTCGCCTCGGTCGGATCGTCCTGCCCCGGTACCGGCAACGCTACCAGCAGCAGCCTCCGTGGCCGGGGAGGTCGCCTCCCGCGGCAAAGAGGTCAGCAACGGGCTGCCAGGCGGGGGGCGAGGCGCGCGACACGGCGGCTGAGCTCCGTCACCGTCGCGTCGAAGCTGCCGGGGTCGCCCGCAGGGACGGGGTCGGGGACGGACCAGTGAATCTCCGCCTGGCGGCCCAGTTCTTCGCGGGCTAGGTCGCACACGGTGATGACGAGGTCGCCGTCGCGCCGCACCTGGCTGATGTGGCGGGGCCGCTGGCACCGCATGGGCAGGTGATGCCGCCTGGCCGCGGCGACGGCACCCGGCTCGATCCGCGCGGCCGGGTGAGTGCCTGCCGACGCCGCGGGCACGGTACTGGCCAGGCGCCACAGCGCCGCGGCCAGGTGGGAGCGTGCCGAGTTCGCGGTGCACACGAACAGCACGCGGTGCGCCGCGCGCGCCGGGGAAAGGACCGCCGAGTCGAGGGCGGCTGGGACGAGCTGCAGATAGGTGCGGCGGCGGTCGCCGTCGGAGCGGCGGCGGACGACCAGCCCGGCCCCCTCCAGCACGTGCAGGTGGTGCGCGAGCAGGTTCGACGGCATCGCGAGCATCGCGGTCAGCTCCGACGGGGACACGTCGCCACCGCCGAGGATGTCCACGATGTGCAGCCGGGCCGGGTCGGCCAGCGCCGCGTGCACCGCAGCCCTGCGCGCCAGCCCAGCCGCTAGCTCAGATTTCATTGACTCAATATTGACTGAGCTAACTGCGACGTGTCAAGATCGGCCCCGTGAGCGGCATGCCTGTCACGCTGTGGCGCCGGGTGACCGCCGAGTTCCTGGGCAGCGGGTTCCTGGCCGCGGTGGTGATCGGGTCCGGGATAGCCGCTCAGCGGTTGTCACCCGGCGAGGCCGGACTGGAACTGCTGGAGAACGCGGCGGCGACCGGGGCCGGGTTGTTCGCGGTCATCGTGATTTTCGGGCCGGTGTCCGGCGCGCATTTCAACCCGGTGGTCTCGGTCGCCGACGCGGCGCTCGGCGGGCTGCGCTGGCGGGATGCTGCGGCATACCTGCCTGCCCAGGTTTCTGGCTGCATCGCCGGGGCGGTGGCCGCGAACCTGATGTTCGCCCAGGCCGCGATGTCCATCTCTGCCAAGCACCGTGCCTCGCCCGCGCACTTCCTGTCCGAGGCGATCGCCACCGCCGGGCTGGTCCTGGTGATCTTCTCCCTGGCCCGCTCCGGTCGGTCAGCCGCCGCCCCGGCGGCGGTCGGCGCCTACATCGGCGCGGCCTACTGGTTCACCTCGTCCACCAGTTTCGCCAACCCCGCGATCACCGTGGGCCGGATGTTCTCCGACACGTTCGCCGGGATCGCGCCGTCCTCAGCCCCGGCGTTCATCGCAGCCCAGGTGGCTGGCGGGATCGTCGGCGTAGCTGTGATCGGGGCGTTGTATCCGGCGCTGACCACGGCACGGGCCGCCGACGTCGTCCCGCACGGCGCGGGAGGCCACGGCGGCGATGCCGCGAGCTGGCCGCGGCGGGCGGCGACCGGTGGCGGGCTGGGTGGCAGCCAGGCAGGACCTGGCAGGAACTGACCGGGAAACGGAGGCGGGCATGCACATCGTCGCCATCGGCGGCAGCGACGCCGGCATTAGCGCTGCGTTGCGGGCGCTCGAGGTGGACCCCGGGGCGGAGGTGACGGTGGTGGCAGCCGACGCCTACCCGAACTTCTCCATCTGCGGCATCCCCTACTTCGTCTCCGGCGAGGTCGCCCGCTGGCAGGACCTCGCCCACCGCAGCATCGCCGACCTGGAAGCGGCCGGAATGCGGCTGCGGCTGGGGACCACCGCCAGGCGCATCGACGTGGCCGCCGGCAAGCTGCTGGTTACCGGCCCGGCCGGGTCCGAGGACCTCGTCGCCTACGACAAGCTGGTCATCGGCACCGGCGCCGTCCCGGTCCGGCCGCCCATCGCCGGGCTCGCCGGCCCGGGCGCGCTTGGACCCGGCGACGGTGTGCACCTGCTGCACTCGATGGGCGACACGTTCGACCTCATGCACACGCTCACCGCCGCCGCGCCGACCAGCGCGGTCATCGTGGGAGCCGGCTACATCGGCCTGGAAATGGCCGACGCGCTGACCCTCCGGGGTCTGCGGGTGATCCAGATGGAGCAGTTGCCCGAGGTCCTGCCCACCGTCGACCACGGCCTCGGCGCCCTGGTTCACGCCGAGTTGTCCGCCCACGGCGTCGAGGTGCTGACCGGCACCACCGTGCGGGCGATCTCCACGGCCGCGCCCGGCGAGCCGGGGCGGCTGCGCGTCGAGGCCGCCGCCGCCGACGGCGAGCCGGTCATCCGCGCCGCCGACCTGGTCCTGGTCGTGGTGGGCGTCCGCGCCGACTCCAGCCTGGCCGCCGCCGCCGGGGCCAGCCTCGGGGCGCGGAGTGCGATCGCCGTAGACCGCCGGATGCGCACAGGACTGCCGGGCATCTTTGCGGCCGGCGACTGCGTGGTCACCCATCACCGGCTGCTCGGCCAGACCTACCTGCCGCTGGGCACCACCGCGCACAAGCAGGGCCGGGTCGCCGGGGAGAACGCGGCCGGCGGACGGCGCGAGTTCGCCGGCAGCCTCGGCACCCAGGTCGTGAAGGTCTTCGACCAGGCCGCCGCGCGGACTGGGTTGCGCGACCACGAGGCGCGCGCGGCCGGCTTCGACCCCGTCACGATCGCCTCGCACGCCGATGACCACAAGGCCTACTACCCGGGCAGCCGCCGCATCGCGATGTGGTTCACCGGCGACAGGACCACCGGCCGTCTGCTCGGCGTCCAGTTGTTCGGGCACCGGCACGCCGAGATCGCCAAGCGGATCGACACCGCCGCCGCCGCCATCTTCCACGGCATGACCGTCGATGCGGTCAGCGACCTGGACCTGTCCTACACGCCGCCGCTGGGCAGTCCCTGGGACGCCATACAGGCAGGCGCCCAGGCCTGGACCCGCGAGGCGTACCCGCCGGGTGTTGCGAGGTCGGTTCGCGCTGCGCACTAGCGCAATGGAAGTTGGAGTCCCGGGGCTGCCCGGCCCGCAACGCCGCCAGGTTATCCTTGTGTGAGCGCGGCGGAGGGGCTCGCCGCGCGAGCGTCCCGCGTCGTCGCGGGCGGCAGAACGCGGCACCGCCGCCAACGGTCCCTGCCAGGCGTATCTCAAGGCGCGGGCAGGAGGACGAGGCAGCATGCCGGACAACCGAAATCTGGCGGCCGCGCTCGGCGAGCTTGCTGAGCTGGGCACGGAGCGGGACCGGGAGCAGATCGCGGCGCTGCGGGACCGGCTAGCCGCCTCCCGGCTGCGGGTCCTGGTGGCCGGCGAGGCCAAGCGGGGCAAGTCCACGCTGATCAACGCGCTGCTCGGCCGCGATGTGCTCCCGTTCGGGGTGACGCCGCTGACCGCGGTCGCCACGACGGTGCGCTACGGCGACGACGAGCGGGTCGAGGTGCGGTTCCGCGACGGGCACGACGAGAAGCACCCGCTGACCGCGCTGCCGGACCTGGTCACCGAGCGCGGCAACCCCGGCAACCAGCGCGGCATCGCCGACGTGACCGTGTACCTGGACGCGCCGGTGCTGACGGGAGGGGTGGAGCTTGTGGACACCCCCGGCACCGGGTCGGTGTTCGAGCGGGGCACCGAGGAGGCGCACGAGGCGCTGCGGTCCATGGACGCGGCGGTGTTCGTGGTGACCGCGGACCCGCCGGTCTCGGCGGCCGAGCGGGACCTGCTGCGGAATGTGACCGAGCTGTCGGTAACCACGTTCACCGTGCTCAACAAGGCCGACCACCTCGGCGAGGAGGGGCTGGCCGAGGCTGCGGAGTTCACCCGGCGGGTCACCGGCGTGGCCCGGGTGTACCCGATGTCGGCCCGGGCGGCGCTTGACGGCGGCGATCCGGGGTTCGCCGAGTTCGCCGCCGGATTCAGCGAGTACCTGGCCGGCAGGCGGGTCAACGACCTGACGCTGGCGGCGGCGGCGCAGGCGCGCCGGATCGCCGCCGCGCTGCTGGACGAGGTGGCGCTGACCCGCCGCGCGGCGCAGATGCGCGCCGGTGACGCGGCCGAGCGAGTGCAGCGGTTCGCCGCCCGGCTGGCCGAGGTGGCCGTGCACAGCCGGGACGCGGTGACGATCGTCAACGGCGAAACCGGGCGGCTGCTGTTCGCGCTCAACGACGCGGCCGAGGCGGACGCGCCGCGGTTGCGCCGCGACATCGTCAGGGAGCTCGACGCGGCGCTCGACGCCGACCTGCGCGACGCGTCCGCCGCGGAGATCGAGCAGCGGGGCCGCGAGCGGCTGGTGTCGCTCACCCTCGACGCGGTGGGTGCCTGGCGGGAGCGGCGCCGCGATGACATCGAGCAGGGGCTGGCCGGTCTCGACGCCCGGCTCACCGCGGACCTGAGGACCGGACTGGACGTGCTGCGCGACTCGGCCGCAGAGCTGCTCGGCCTTGACCTCGCGGTGCCCGAGCCCGGAGGGCGGCTTGCCGAGAACCGGCGGTTCTTCTACACCACGGGCGAGGACGTGGGCCAGACCGAGCTGCTGGCCGGGGCCATCCGCCGCGCCCTGCCCGGCGAGCTCGGCCGGCGCCGCGCCCGCGAACACCTGCGCCGCCAGGCGCCGGACCTGGTGACCAGCCAGGTCGGCCGGGCGCGGGCGGACCTGCAGTACCGGCTCTCCGAGGCGAGCCGGGCGCTGGCCCGGGCGGTCGAGCGCCGCTACACCGACGCGACCGAGCGGATGCGGTCCGCGCTGCGCGCGGCCGCGGAGCTGCGCGAGTCGTCCGCGTCCGACGCCGCCCGCGAGGAGGCGCAGCTGGCCGAACGAGAGGCCGCGCTGCGCCGCGTCATGGACCTGCTCGACCAGGTCGCGGCGGGCCGGTCCCTGGCGGGCACTGGCCGTCCGGGGTTGCCGCCGCGGCGGCCGGGGTGACGGCCTTGTCCTCGTCCAGCCATCCGCCCAGCCGGTAGTAGAGATCCTCCCCGAAGCTGGTCGGCAGCGGGTCTTTGACCGCGAGCTTGTAGGTCCGGCTCCCGTCGGGCCGGCGCTCGGCTCGCAGGAAGACGGTGGAGCCGGGCTGCTCACGACGGAAGCGGTCGGCGAACTCGAAACGGTGGCTGACGAAGAACACCGTGATGTCCGCGTCCAGCAGGGCGCGGACGACCTGGTAGCCGATCTCGGCGCCCTCGCGCTCGTTGGTCCCGGCGAAGGACTCGTTGAACAGCATCAGGCAGTGCGGCTTGATGTGGCTGGCGATGGCGCTCATCCGCCGCAGTTCGTCGTCCAGGCGCCCGCTGGTCATGCCGGCATCCTCTTCGCGGATGAAGTGGGTGAAGATCCCGTCGGCCACGCTCGCCCGGTAGCGCCCGGCGGTGACGAACAACCCGCATTGCATCATGAGCTGGGCCACGCCGACGCTGCGCAGGAACGTCGACTTGCCGCCCGAGTTGGCGCCGGTGATGATGACCAGCGGCCTCCCGTCGGCGTGCACGTCGTTGCCGGTCACCGTGCCGGCCGACTGCAGCGCCAGGCAGGCATCACGCAGGTCGGTGCACGAGAACACCGACGGCGACAGCGGCGCCGGGTCGGGGACCGCGACCGGTACCCCCGCTGCCGCCAGCCGGCCGGCGAGGTTGAGGCAGCTGACGTAGAAGCCCAGCTCGGCCCGCAGCACGGTGAAGTAGCTGCGGATGTGGTCGGCAGACTGGGCGGCCGCGTTGGCGACCAGGTTGATTCCCCGGCTCTCCAGGTCGGCCAGGATCTGGCCGCCGGCCTCGTCGCGGGGCGAGATCGCGAACGAGTAGACCGAGCGCGGCCCGATCCCCAGCCGCTCGCCCCACCGTCGCCGGGCATCGCCCGGGGCGCGCAGCACGAAATCTATGCCGCTGTTGTCCCGGTCCAGCCTGGCGCTGATCAGCACGCCGCCGCGGAACCGCAACTGCTTCAGGTGGTCGCTGATCTCCTCGAAGTACTCATCGTCCAGCTCGCGCTGCAGCGTGGCGAACAAGGCCCGCAGCCCGTCGGAGCGGAATTTTCCGGCATGGTCATCGGCGATCCGCCGCAGCTGCCGCAGCCGGGCCACGTAGGCTTCGAGGTGGCTGACCGCGCCGGAGAGGTTCGACGACGGAGTCTGGTACCTGCCGCCGTAATACCCCCACACCTGCCGCCTGTCCTCCGCGGCGCCGACCGCGACCGCATACATCTCCCGGATCACCTCGGGCTGGGCCAGGCAGTCGGCCAGCACCCGCTGCCGGTAGCGGATGGCCTCCGGATCGGTCAGGCAGGCGAGCAGCACCTTCTCCGACACCCCGTAGAGGAACCTGTCGCCGGCGGCCATCGCCTCCAGCAGCGTGGTCAGCTCCAGGTCCTGGATCAGGTCCTCGTGGCGAGGAGGCGGGTCGGCCCCGAAGTCGAAGTCCCGGTCCCGGTGCAGCAGGCAGACCTTCATAGCCCGAGCCGCTCCCGCAGCCGCGGGTAGGTGACGCCGTGCCTCTCGGCGACCGCCAGCGCGTAGGCCAGGCCGTCCGCCGGTTTCCTGACCAGCTTGTAGGTGCGTTCGGCAGGGTTGTCCGGGACGATCGTGCTCATCATGCTGACCACCTGCTCCCCGAGCGAGGCCAGCTCGTCCACGAACGTGACATAGACGCACAGCGCGTCCAGCCGCATGAGCGCGGTCAGCAGCTTCGTTCCCAGGAAGCGGGCATCGTGCAGGGTCGTGGAGGCGAAGATCTCGTTCAGGATCACGATGCTGGCTCCGGTGGCCGCCCGCAGGATCTCCCCGATCCGCACCAGGTCGTCCTCCAGCTTCCCGCTCATCCTGGTCGGGTCCTCCTCCCGGGCGAAGTGGGTGAAGATGCGGTCCGGGAGGAACAGCCGGGCAGCGCTGCCCGGCACCGGGCAGCCGGTGGCGGCCAGTTGGTGCAGCTGGCCAAAGGTCCGGGCGAAGGTGGTCTTCCCGCCCTGGTTGGGCCCGGTCACCACGAAGATGCGCTCGCGGCCGGTCAGCCGGAAGTCGTTCGTGATCACCGGCTTGCGCTCCCGGGTCAGCTTGTGCGCCAGCGCCAGATCGAAGGTGCCGGCGGCGCGGACCTCCTTGGCGGAAGCGGAGACCTCCGGATAGCAGAAGGACAGCCCGGCGGCGCGCAGCGGCGCGATGTAGTCCAGGTAGGCCAGGTAGAACCGCAGTTCCTCGTCGGCGCGCCGGATTCCCTCGTCGAGGAACCCGTCATGTCGGCGGCAGTACTCGTCCAGGGCGGCGAACTCCCCGGGGAACAACCGGGCCACCAGGTCGAGGATCTGCGCGGCGACGTGATTCATCCCCGGCCAGGTCCGGTAGCGGATCAGGTAGTCGTTGGCCGCGCCCTGCTTGAACCGCTCGAACGTGGTGAGCACCATGGCGCTGTAGTCCGCTTCGCCCTGGTACCGGCTGACGTCAACCCGGCCGCCCCGGATGCGGGTGCAGTAGCGGATCTTGCCCAGCGCGTCCTTCCGGTCCCTGGTGTCGCGCACCAGCGCAGTGAACCCGGCCGAGGCCGCGTAGCAGGCCAGGTACCCCCGGAAGGCCAGCAGCGCGCGGGAGCGGACCGGCGCCGGGGCCAGATGCTCCGCCAGCGACTGCACCGCGTCACAGTAGATGGCCGCCGCGTCAAGGAACCACCCCTCCCGCTGGTAGCGGTACTGCATCTTCGCCAGCTGGCGCAGGTGGGCGCGCACCTCCGCCATCTGGCCGGCGAAGCGCCGGATCGCATCGAGCAGGTCCGGGTCCTCCAGGTCCCGGAAGACCTCCTGCCGGTAGCGCACGGCGCCGGCATCGCGCAGGCGGCCGAACAGCACGCTCGTGATTAGGTCGCGCTGCTCGCGGTCCCCGGCGATCGCCGCCACGATCTGGTCCAGGTTCAGGTCCTTCGCGAACGAGCGATCCGCGTCCCGCGGCCCGGCGGTCGGCGGCGCCTCGAACAGCAGGCTGGGGATCGGCCTCGTGGATGCTTGCTGGGTCATCGCCTGCCCTCCTGTGTTCCCGCCGTAAGGCGGGCAGCAGGAGCCATCAGCCACCAGGGCGACTCCGGCGAGCCCCATCACCGTGATTCCTCATCTTACCCGCCGCGATGCCGTCCCCTCCGGGCCCCTGGCTTCGCGGCGAAAGCGCAGCGGCTCAGGCCGCGGGACGCTGCTCGGCCCGTCTCGTGCGCGCGCGGACGAGCAGGATCAGCGGGATCGCCGCCAGCTCGCTGGCCATGCAGAACGCGACGAGGCCGCTGACCGAGACGCTGACCAGCACGCCGATCACGATGCTGCCCAGCACCCACGCGGTGCCGTAGGCGCCGGTGAACAGGCCGTAGGCGGACGCCCGGCGGTCCGGGGACACCATCGGCGCCACCGCCGCCGGGATCAGCGACTCCTGCACGCCCATGCCGAGGCCCCACAGCGACACGCCCACCAGGATCGCCCAGAACCCGCCGAGGAACGCCAGCGGCGCGTAGGCCGCCGCCACGACCGTCAGCGGGATCAGCACGCCGATGCCCGCGCGGTCGAAAACCCGGCCAAGCAGTAGCGACCCGGTGCCGCTGACCGCCATCGCGACCGCGTAGAAAACCGGAGTCAGCGCGGGGGAGACGGTGCCGGCGCGCTGGAAGTGGAAGGCGATCAGCGGGAAGTCGGCGAAGCCCGCCGCGGCCAGCGCCGCGCCGCCCAGGTAGACCCAGAACACTCGCGGCAGCCCCTCCGCGGTCACCCGCGCGGGCCTGGCCGCGAGATCCTGCGGGCGCGGGTAGAGCAGCCGGGCGGCCGCCAGCAGCGACAGCATGATGACGGCCGGGACCGCCAGCGACGCGAACGCCACCTTGTAGTCGTGATGGCTCACCGCCAGCAGGAGAGCAACCAGCAGCGGGCCGAACATGGCGCCGAACTGGTCGAGCGCCTCGTGGATGCCGAACGCCCGCCCGTACCCGATGCCGGCGGCGGCGTGCGACAGCATCGCGTCCCGCGGCGGGTTGCGGATGCCCTTGCCGATCCGCTCGGCGATGATCAGCACCGCGGCCACCGGCCAGCTGCCGGCCAGCGCGAGCAGCGGCACCACCGACATCTGCAGCACGTACCCGCCGATCGTGATCGGCCAGTACCGGCCGGTCCGGTCGGCGCCGCGGCCGGAGAACGTGCGGATGTTGTACCCGATGAACTCCCCGGCCCCGCTGACCACGCTGATCGTGAACGCGCTGGCGCCGAGCAGCCCCAGGTACGGGCCGGTGATGCTGCGCGACCCCTCGTAGGTGAAGTCGGCGAAGAAGCTCATGATCCCGACCATGACCACGAACTTCACCGCCGGCGACGCCCTCGCGGCGCGCCGCAGCACGCTCACCGCGCCCGCCGGGAAGGCGCCTCGGCCGCGACCTGCGGCGAAACTGGCGGCATGCGACCTCCCGGCTCGGTAGCCAGGGACCGTCAGCGGGCCGCTGCCACGGCCCGCGCTTGCGGGTGAGCCCCATCACCCGTTCGCGCCCATTGTGCCAGAGCGCCCCCGGCGCGTGCCGGCCGCCGGGCGCGTGCCCGCCGCTACCGCTCGTCGAGCAGCCGCGCGCACACGCCGAACAGGCGCAGGTCCGCGGAGATCGCCGCCTGGCGGTCGAAGGTGCCGGCGTCGCCCTCGGACAGCGAGTCCCAGCACAACTGGTCCGCCAGCGCCAGGGCGTGGCCGGTCTCGGTCGCCAGCCAGGTGACCGGCCTGGTCTCCACCTGCTCGCGCAGTCGCGCGACGTCGTCGGCGCGGACCATCGCGGCGCGCTGCAGCCGCTCCAGCCGCAGCGACAGCTCCCCGATCAGGTACTCCTGGGTCATCAGCCCTCCCCACGGAACCGGGGACAAGGACCGTTGGCGCGACGCGGTTGACGGCGGGCACCCCGCGGCCATCTCCACGGTACCCCGCCGCACCGGGGCGGTACAGATGGGAAGGGTGGTGAGGCCCGGCTGAACCGCCGACGTGGCGGATGGCTTCTGGTGGTCCGCCCGCTGCAATCCGGCGACGTCAACCTGTACCTGCTGTACGTGTTCGCGGTCATGCTGGCCTACCTGCTCGGCGCGGTGTAGCGGCGGGGCGCGCGGCGTGTCCCGGGGGCGGCCGCGGCGGCGCTGGCGGCCGCCGCAGGTGCCGCCTTCTCGTCCGGGCCAGGGTGACGACCGCGCACAGGCTGCCGCCCGCGGCGATCCACAGGCAGGCCGTGGTCAGCCCGGGCCCGAGCACGGACGCCAGGGCGGCGCGCGTCCACACCACGACCGCGGCGCTGGCGAGCACCACACACGACAGCAACCGGATCGCGACCCTCACCTCGCCCCTTCCGGCCGGGTCCGCTGATGCCAGTTTCGCCCGGAACGAGGGTTTGGTCATGCCGGCACGCCGGCCACGGCCGGGGTATCCTGGCCGGGTGAACGAGCCGTCTGCCGTGCCCGAGGTGCTGTCGGCCGACCTGCCGCCCGGGGCGTTCCTGCTCGACGTCCGCGAGGACGACGAGTGGACGGCCGGGCATGCCCCGGACGCGGTGCACGTCCGGCTCGGCGACCTCGGCGCCCGCGCGGCCGAGCTGCCCCGCGACCGCGAGGTCTACGTGATCTGCCGGAGCGGAGCCAGGTCCGCGTACGCGGCCCAGGTGCTGGCCGGCGCCGGCTGGACCGCGGTCAACGTCGCGGACGGCATGACCGGCTGGGCCGTCGCGGGCCGCCCCATGGTCAGCGAGGACGGCTCCGAGCCGCATGTCGCCTGAGTGGCCCGTGGTGCTGAGGTGCCGCCGGCCCGGCGGATTATCGGTATGACTTCGGTGCTTCTGTATGGCTCCGGCGGCCGAAAACGGCCGCTTTTCCGCTACAGAAGCACCATTCCGGCACCGATATCGCGGCCGATGGCGTCCGCGGCGCGCGTCCATGGCGCGGGGAAGGCGGCGCGCGGGGAAGGCGGCGCGCGGGCAAGGCGGCGCGGGGCAGCGGCGCGGGGAAGGTGATGGTGCGGGTGACCGATTACGTGTCGATCAGAGATCTTCCTGTTCCCGCGGTCATCGGCGTGCGCGACTGGGAACGCGAAGTCACCCAGACGCTTGTCGTCAGCGTGGACATGGCCGCGGACGTGCGCCGCGCCGCGGCCACCGATGACCTGGCCGGCGCGTTGGACTACTCCGCGGTGGCAGAGACGATCGCGGCCGTGCTCCGCGACGGCAGGTTCCGCCTCATCGAGACCGCCGCCGAACGGATCGCCGCGCGCCTGCTCGCCGAGCACCCCGTCGCCTGGCTCCGCCTGGAGGTGCGCAAGCCCATCGCCGGCGGCGGCTACACCGCCGCCGTCACCATCGAACGCGGCGGCTGCGAGGAGCTGTTCCATCGTGCCTGAGCCGACCCGCGTCGACGCGCACCACCACGTCTGGGATCTCGCTGTCCGCGATCAGCCGTGGACGGCTGGCCTTCCGCCCCTGCGGCGCACGTTCCGGATGGCCGACCTGCGGCCCTGGCTGCTCCGGCACCGCATCGGCGCGACGATCGTGGTCCAAACGGTCACGGTGGCAGCGGAGACGCCTGAGCTGCTCGCTCTCGCCGCGGCAGAGCCGACGATCGCCGGGGTGGTCGGCTGGGTCGACCTCACCGCCTCGGGCGTCCCGCAGCGACTGGCAGCGCTTCGGGAGCTGCCTGGCGGCAGCGCCTTGGTCGGTATCCGGCACCAGGTGCAGTCCGAGCCCGACCCGCGCTGGCTGTGCCGCCCCGACGTGCGGCGCGGGCTGGCTGCCGTCGGCGCGGCGGGCCTGGTCTACGATCTTCTCGTCGTCGCGGACCAGCTGCCGGCCGTGATCGAGACGGTACAGGCGCTGCCGGATGTGCGGTTCGTGCTCGACCACGCCGGCAACCCGCCCGCCGGGGCGGGCTCCGATCAGATGTGGCGCTCCCGCCTGGGTGAGCTGAGCAAGAGACCGAACGTGGCGGTAAAGCTTTCCGGACTGCTGACGCGCGCCTACCCCGGCACCGTCACGCCTGGCCAGCTGCGCTCCTGGACCGACCTGCTGCTGAGCTCCTTCGGCCCGGACAGAGTGATGTTCGGGTCGGACTGGCCGGTGTGCACGCTGTCGGCGTCCTACGACGAGGTCGTGCAGGCCGCGGAAAGAGCGACAGAAGCGCTCGACGACAGCGAGCGCGCCGAGGTCTTCGGTGGCACCGCCCGCCGGGCCTACGGACTCACGCGATGAGGAAAGCTACGCAGGGCGCACCGTCGTGACGGTCAACGAGCCGAGGTTCGCGGATGCCCGGTTCAGGCTTGCCCGGCCCGCCGCGACTCACGGGGACCGGGGGTGGAACTGGCTCGTATGGTGAGGCTGGTGCGCAGTATGACGGTCTCGGGCCGCTTGTCCGGCGCGGCGCTGTGGGCGGCAAGCAACTGCCCGGCGATCCTGCCCATGTCATAGGTTGGCTGAGCCACCGTCGACAGGGAGGGGTGGATCAGATCGGCCCACGGGATCTCATCGAAGCCAACCATGCCGATATCCCTCGGAACGCGAATCCCGTGCGTGACCAGGTACTTCAGCGCGCCCACGGTCATCAGGTTATTGGTCACGAACACGGCGTCGACGGCGGAGTCCGCAAGCAGCGATCTCATGGCGTCGTAGCCGCCACGCTCGCGGAAGTCGGCATGCCTGACGAGACCGGGAAGCACGTCCCGTCCGCGGCGGCGCAGGGCACGTTTGTAGCCCTTGAGCCGCTCGCTTGCCGTCATCGCCCGAGGCGGACCGGTAATGCAGGCAATCCGCTGGTATCCCATGTCCACCAGATGCCCGGTCGCCGCCTCGGCGCCCTGCTGGTTGTCGACAAGCACGGTGTCGACCTCGGTGCCGTGCAGTCTCCGGTCGACGGCCACCACCGGGATCCTGAGGTCGAGCAGGGGCGTTACGTCGGTGTCTGCGGACGCCGCGGAGATGACGACGCCGGCCATCCGCTCGGCCGCCGCGACGGCGATGTAGTCGGCCTCCTTCCCCGGGTTCTCGTCGCTGTTGCACAGCACGACCGAGCAGCCGCGCTGCTGCGCGACGTCTTCGAGGCCGCGGACCATCGCGGTGAAGAACGGGTTGGCCACGTCCGAGACGATCACCGCCCACAGCGACGTCTGGCTGCGGCGCAGGTTGCGGGCGACAGCGTTGCGCTGGTATGCGAGCGCCTCGACCGCTGCCCGGACGCGCCGGACCAGTTCCGGGTTGACCGTGCCGTGGTTATTCAGGACCCGCGACACCGTCGCGGTCGAGACCCCAGCGTGCCGCGCCACCTCCTGGATGGTCGTCATCGTCTCCACCCCCCGGGACATTGACAGTCCACATCTCGCAATTATAACGTTTTTGTGAGTAAACGATTTCTACATCGAGGGGAAGGGGGCGGGCTGATGCGCGTCGGTCTGCTCACCATGTCGGACGGCCGGGACTTCGTGCACCGGCACATCGAGGGGTTCGCCCGCGACAGCGAGGACAGGATCGCTGCCGCGCTGCAAGCGGCCGGCCACGAGGTCATCCGAGCCGGGTCCGTGCTGTGGACGAACGATCTCGCCACCGCGGAGGCGCGGCGGGTCGCTGACGGCCGCCCGGACCTGACGATCTTCAACTATCCCGTATGGGCGTTCCCGCACTTCACCATGCTGGCGGCGGCCGAGAGCCCGGGGCCGCTGCTGCTGCTGTCGACCATCGATCCACAGCAGCCTGGCATGGTGGGCATGCTGGCGGGAGGCGGGGCGCTCGACCAGATCGGCCGGGTGCACGGCCGGGTGTGGGGCGATATTTCCGACGCGTCCGTGCTCGCGGCGGTCCTCGTCCACCTCCGCGCCGGGCACGCGGTGCAGGCGCTGCGTGGCCAGACGTTCGGCCGCTTCGGCGGGCGCCCCATGGGGATGTACACCGCCGTCGCCAACACTGATCAGTGGATGGCGAAGTTCGGCGTGGACGTGGAGGAGATCGACCAGTGGGAGATCGTCCGCCGGTCTGACCGGGTGCCGGCCTCCCGCGCCCGCGCCGGGCGGGAATGGCTGGAAAAGCATGCCAGCGTGCACTACGACGGCAAGGCGCTCACGCCGGAGTTGCTTGAGCGCCAGGTCCGCTCCTACCACGCCGTGCGCGAGCTGATCGGCGAGTGGAACCTGGACTTCTCCGGGATCAAGGGCCAGCCGGAACTGACCACCCACTTCGCCACGATGGACATCACGGAGGCGTTCCTGAACGACCCGTACGACTGGGAAGGCCCCAAGGCCACGCACGTCACCGCCACCGAGGCGGACATGGACGGCGCGCTGACCATGCAGATCCTCAAGCTGCTGTCCGGGCTGCCGGTGCTGTTCGCCGACGTGCGCCATTACCACGCCGACCGCGATATCTGGGATCTGTGCAACTCGGGCCAGCACGCCACCTGGTACGCGGCGCGCAGCGACGACCCGCAGGAGAACCTGGCTCGGGTCAACCTGTATCCGGAGGTTTTCTTCTTCCCGGCGGGAGGCGCCGCGGTCAATCACGTCGCGAGGGCGGGCGACGCGACGCTGGCCCGGCTCACCCGCAACAGTGGCCGCTACCGGCTGCAGGTGGTGCGCGGGGCGTTCGAAGACTACGGCGACGAGGTGAACCAGGCGCTGGCCCGCCAGTCCACGTTCGAATGGCCGCACGCGTTCACGAGGCTTCAGGTTCCGGCGTCCGGATTCCTCTCGCGGTTCGGCGCCAACCACATCCACGCCGTGCCGGGCGACTACGTGGCTGAGCTCCGCGAGGTGGCGCGCTACCTTGACGTGGACTTCGAGCAGCTAGGCGCGGCATCGTAAGCAGGCGGCGACCTTGACATCGTCTCGAACCGGCTCCTAGGCTGAAGTAATCGTTTTCAGCACCGTCCCAGCTATCGACCTAGAGTGAACGATCCGCCGGGCCCCACCAAGACGTCGGTGACTGACGCAGCCACGGAGGACGTCCGCCCAGCGCTGGCATCCCGCCCATGGCTGCTGATATGGCGGCGGCGCCTGGGCGAGGTCGTCTCGCAGGCGACCGCACTGGGCGCGCTGATCGTCATCGGCGCCGTGCTGACCGTCCTGTCTCCGCACTTCCTGACGTACGTCAACCTCAGCGAGCTGGTCGTCGACGCGGCCGTCACCGCAATCGTCGCCGTGGGTGAGACCCTCGTGATCCTCACGGCGGGCATCGACCTGTCGGTCGGCTCGGTCGCCGCGCTGGCCGGCGTGGTGGGCGCGCAGTTCATGGTCGACCTCAAGCTGCCGTGGCCGGTTGCCGTCCTTGGCGGGGTGTTGCTGGGTGCGCTGGCGGGGTTCGTGAACGGCGGGCTGGTCAGCTGGGTCAAGCTCCCCCCGTTCATCGCCACCCTGGGCATGATGGGCGTCGCCCGCGGCGTGACCTTCCTCGTCACCGGAGCGGTGGCGGTCTATGGCGTGCCTGCCGGGTTCGCGGTGCTCGGGCTGGGCTACGCCGGCCCGATCCCGGTGCCCGCGATCTGCCTCATCGTCGTCATCGTCATCTTCGGCGTCGTCTTCATGTGGACCAAGCTCGGGCGCCACGCGCGCGCGATCGGCTCGAACCAGGAGGCATCACGGCTGACCGGCGTGCCTGTCGGCTCCTCCCTGGTCCTGGTGTACGTGCTCGCGGGCGTACTCGCCGGTTTCGCCGGGATGATCGCCGCGTCCAGGGTGGAATCCGGCCAGCCCAACTTCGGCATCGGCCTGGAGCTTGACGCGATCGCGGCGGCCGTCATCGGCGGCGCCAGCCTGTTCGGCGGGCAGGGGACCGTGGCGGGCGCGATCATCGGCACGTTCCTCATCGAGGAGATCCGCGACGGATCGGTGTTGCTGAACATCAACACCTACGCGCAGGACGTCATCATCGGCGTGGTCGTCTGGGTGGCGGTCGCCTGGGATTACTGGCGGCGCCGCCATATCACCGGGCGGGCGCGTGCGCCCGTCGTCGCGGAGATCCCGCAGACGTCTTCGGCGGTTACCCCGCCGGTTCACGGGGGGCCTGGACCGCGGACCTGAAGGAGGTTTCGCCATGAAAAGAGCAAGCCTGCGGCTACTGGCAGCCGCGACCGTACCGCTGCTCGGCGTCGCAGCGTGCAGCACCAGCGGTAGCAGCAGCACATCGTCGAGTTCTTCCAGTTCATCGAGCAAGTCGCTGACGCTGGCCGTGGTGCCGAAGGCCATCGGCTTCGACTACTGGACGCACGTCGAGGCCGGCGCAAAGTGCGCGGCGTCCAAGCTCGGCGGCGTCACCATCGACTGGAACGGCGTGTCGGCGGAAACCGACGTCACCGGCCAGGTCAGCCTGCTCAACGGGTACATCGACCGGGGCGTCAACGGCCTGATCTACGCCGCCACCGACATCAAGGCGCTGCTGCCGGTGACAGCGCGGGCGCAGGCGGCGCGCATTCCGGTGTACAACATCGACTCGGGGACCACGCCGCAGCAGGTTCCGCTGTTCGCGACCGACAATCTCAAGGGCGCCCATGACGTCGCCTCGCTGATGAACACCTACCTGCACGGCCACGGCAACGTCGCCATCGTGGAGTTCCAGCCGGGCACGATGACCGACAACCAGCGCAAGCAGGGGTTCGTGCAAGGCCTGGCGGCCTACCCGGGCCTGCACCTCGTCGCCGACCAGGCCGACGGCAGCGACGCAAGCCGGGCGCTGTCGGTCACCAACGACATCCTCACCGCGCATCCTAACCTGAACGGGATCTTCGGCTCGAACGAACCGTCCGTGATCGGGGCAGCGCAGGCTGTCAAGCAGCGGCACCTGAGCGGCAAGATCGTGATGGTCGGCTGGGACGCGGCACCTGACGAGATAGCCGCACTGAGGTCGGGCGAGATCAGCGCGCTGATCGTGCAGAACCCGTTCCGGATGGGCTTCGACTCGGTCATCGCGATGACCGAGCACATCCGCAAGGGGGTCTCGGTGAGCAACGAGGACACCGGCGTGTACGTGGTGACGAGGCAGAACATGAACCAGCCCGCCTACAGCGCCATCCTGTCCCCGAGCTGCGCCAACCCACCGCTCCCGTCGAGCGATCCATGGCTGAAGTACGTGGGCATGAGCTGAGCCCGCCGGACGGCTCTGAGGTGATGCTGCGGGCCGCGGGAATCAGCAAGCGGTTCGGCGGCGTCGAGGCGCTGCGTGACGTCGGCATCGAGATCAGGTCTGGGGAACTCGCCGCGCTGGTGGGGGACAACGGCGCCGGCAAGTCCACGCTGGTGGGCATCCTTTCCGGTGCCGTTAGGCCGGACCGCGGCCGGATCTGGTGCAACGGGAGGGAGGTCTACTTCCGCTCGCCGCTCGATGCCAGGAACGCCGGGATCGAAACCGTGTACCAGACTCTGGCGCTGGCCAACCACCTCGACGTCGCCGCCAACCTGTTCCTCGGCCGGGAAAAGTACCTGCTCAGGCTGGGGCCGTTCAGCATCCTCAACCGGGCCGCGATGCGCCGCGAGGCCCGCGAGCTCGTGGCCCGGACGGGGGTGCGCATCCCCGACATTGACTTGTCGGTCATGAACATGTCGGGCGGGCAGCGGCAAGGCGTCGCCATCGCCCGCGCCGCGGGCTGGGGATCACGGGTGGTTCTGCTCGACGAGCCCACCGCGGCGCTCGGGGTGCAGGAGACCGCCCGCGTGCTCGAGATCATCAGAGCGCTGAAGAGGCAGGGCATCACGATCCTGATGATCAGCCACAACCTGCGCCAGGTCTTCGGCCTCGTCGACACCATCTGGGTGCTGCGCCATGGCCAGATGGTAGGCAGGAGGGAGGCGCGCACGACGCGGCCGGAGGAGATCGTGTCGATGATCACCGGGGTGGATCAGGCCGTCGGGGATGAGTTCGCATAGCGGTGATCTGGCACCATGACCGGGCGCATCACCTCGCTGACCACGTACGACATCCGCTTTCCCACATCGCGCCGCCGCCACGGCTCGGACGCGATGAACCCCGAGCCCGACTACTCTGCCGCCTACGTCGTCATAGGCACCGACTCCGGCGTCGACGGGCACGGGTTCGCTTTCACCATCGGGCGCGGCAATGACATCCTGGTCGCGGCGATCCGGGCGCTTGAACCCTACGTCGCCGGTTTCGCGCTAGACAAGACGGTCGCGGACATGGGCGAGCTGTCCAGGAGGATGGTGCATGACTCGCCGCTGCGCTGGCTGGGCCCGGAGAAGGGCGTCATGCACATGGCGATCGCCGCGGTGCTGAACGCGGCCTGGGACCTCAAGGCCAAGCTCGAGGGCAAGCCGCTCTGGCAGCTGCTGGCAGGCATGTCCCCCGAAGAGCTCGTCGATCTGGTGGACTTCCGCTACCTCTCCGACGCGCTGTCCCGCGACGAGGCCCTGACGATCCTGCGCTCGGCGCGGCGTTCCCGCGCCGAGCGGGAGCGGGAGCTGCTCACCTCCGGCTACCCGGCCTACGCCACCTCGCCCGGCTGGCTTGGGTACCGTGATGCCAGGCTGGCCAGGCTGGCCCGCAACGCAGTCGCCGGCGGGTTCCGCCAGATCAAGCTCAAAGTGGGCGCCAACCTCCAGGATGACCGGCGACGGCTCCAGGTGGCCCGAGAGGCGGTCGGCCCTGATATCCGCGTTGCCGTGGACGCGAACCAGCGGTGGGATGTGGCGCAAGCCATCGAGTGGATACGCGCGCTTGCGCCGTATGACCTGTGGTGGGTGGAGGAGCCGACCAGCCCCGACGACGTGCTCGGCCATGCATCCATCCGCCGCGCCGTGGCGCCGATACCGATCGCCACCGGCGAGCACGTGCACAGCCGGGTGATGTTCAAGCAGCTGCTGCAGGCCGGGGCGATCGACGTGCTGCAGCTCGATGCCGTCCGGGTCGGGGGGGTCAACGAGAACATCGCGATCCTGCTGCTGGCCGCCAAGTTCGGCGTCCCTGTCTGCCCGCATGCCGGCGGGGTCGGCCTGTGCGAGCTGGTGCAGCACCTGGCCATGTTCGATTTGGTCGCGGTGTCGGGCTCAGCGCGAGGCCGCGCCATCGAGTACGTTGACCACCTGCACGAGCATTTCGTGGATCCCGTGGTCATCCGCGGCGGGCGCTACCTGGCTCCCCGCGCGCCGGGTTTCAGCGCCGAGATGCGCCCGGCCTCGATACGCCGCTACATCTATCCAGCGGGCGCGGCGTGGGCCGGGACGGGACCCAGGCCATGAGGACCCGCCCGGCCGGGCGGGGCGGGCTGACGGTCACGGAGCTGTCGTTCGGCGCAGCGCAGATCGGCAACCTCGTCACCGCGATGACGGGCCGGGACGCGATCGACGCCGTCGACGCCGCCTGGTCGGCGGGCATACGCTACTTCGACACCGCACCCCACTATGGGCTCGGCCTGTCGGAACGCCGCCTCGGCACCGCGCTGGACCGACGGCCCAGGGACGAGTTCGTGGTGTCCACCAAGGTCGGCCGGCTGCTGGTGCCAGACCCGGCGGGCACACCCGGCCGCGACACCGAGGGCTTCGACGTGCCGGCGACCTGGCGGCGGGTCCGCGACTACAGCCGGGATGGCGTGCTGCGCTCGCTTGACGACAGCCGGGCCCGCCTGGGCCTGCACCGTATCGACATCGCCTTCGTGCACGACCCCGATGACCATTACCGTGCGGCGCTGGAGGGGGCATTCCCGGCGCTGGAACAGCTCCGCCGCGACGGGCTGATCACCTCCTACGGGGCCGGCATGAACCAGTCCGCCTTGCTCGCCCAGTTCGTGCGTCACACCGACCTGGACATCGTCATGCTCGCCGGCCGGTACACCCTGCTCGAGCAAGGGGCCCTGGAAGACCTGCTGCCCCTGTGCCAGGAGCGCAATGTGTCGGTCATCGCCGCGGGCGTGTTCAACTCCGGGCTGCTCGCGAACGACCGGCCCGGTCCCCATGCGACATACAACTACGCGCCCGCTCCCGCGGAGCTAGTAGACCGGGTCAACCAGATTGCCGGCATCTGTGAGCGGTTCGGCACCACGCTCTCGGCGGCTGCGGCACAATTCCCGCTGGCTCACCCGGCAGTGGCCAGCGTCTGCTTGGGCATGCGCTCACCCTGGCAGGTGCGCCGCAACGCGGCTCTCCTTGGCGCCGCGATACCCGTTGAGCTGTGGCCAGCGCTGAAGTCGGCGGGCCTGCTCCGTGAGGACGCGCCGACTCCTGGAGCCTGACGGGTCTCAGCCGGTCCGCGGCCGCAGCCGCAGGCCCGCCATGCCGCCGTCCACGGCGAGCGCGGTGCCGGTGGTGGCGCCGGCGAGCGGGCTGGCGAGGTAGGCGATGGCCGCCGCGACCTCGTCGGCGCTGACCAGCCTGCCCATCGGCTGGCGGGCGGCCAGCGCGGCGCGCTCGGCCGCCGGGTCGGGCGCGGCGTCCAGCAGCCTGCCGACCCACGGGGTGTCGGCGGTTCCCGGGGTCACGCAGTTGACCCTGATGCCCTCGGCGAGGTGGTCGGCGGCCATGGCCAGCGTCAGCGCGTAGACGGCGCCCTTGCTCGCGCTGTACAGCGCCCGCTGCGGCAGGCCGGCCACCGCCACGATCGAGCAGGTGTTCACGATCGCCGCCTGGCCGCGGTCCCGCGCCGCCTGGCGCAGCAGCGGCAGCGCCGCCCGCGTGGTGCGGACGATGCCGAGCACGTTCACGTCGAGCACCCGGTGCCACTCGTCGTCGTCGTTGTCCGCCACCGTCCCGACCGCGCCGATCCCGGCGTTGTTGATCAGCACGTCCAGGCCGCCGAGGGCCTGCCCGGCCGCGGCGACCGCCGCGCGCACCGCGGCGTCGTCGGTCACGTCCGCGACGACCGGGTAGCCGTCCGCTGGCTCCGCCGCGACGCGGTCCAGCACCGCGACGCGCGCGCCGCGGGCGGCCAGCAGCCTGGCGGTGGCCCGCCCGATCCCCGAGGCACCGCCGGTGACCAGCGCCGCCCGCCCGGCGAATTCCGCTGATTGCTCGGTCATGGGTCCGTTGTACCGCACGCGGCGGCGCCGTGCCGTGCCCGGGAAGTTCGGCGCCGTGCCGTGCCCGGGAAGTTCGGCCTAGGCTGGCAGCGTGACCGACGCGACGCTGGCGGCTGGGACCGCGCACGTCTGGTGGGCGCGCCGCCGGGACGCCGCGGCCAGCCACCTGGCGCTGCTCGACGAGGCCGAACGCCGGCGCTGGGCGGCCTACCGCCGCGACGCGGACCGCGAGCGCTTCCTGGTCGGCTGCGCGCTGGCCAAGGCCGTGATCGCCCGCTACACCGGCCGACGGCCCGCGGAGGTCAGCTTCGACCGGGCCTGCCGCGCCTGCGGCCGGCCGCACGGCAAGCCGGCCATCAGGGACGCCGCCGGCCTGGAGCACTCCGTCGCGCACTCGGGCGGCCTGGTCGTGGTCGCGCTGGCGCGGGCACCGGTCGGCGTCGACGTGGAGCAACTCGAGGAGCGCCCGCGCCCGCCCGGCGGTGACGCCGGCCCGGACGCGCTGGCCCGCCTGGTGCTCGCCGAGGTCGAGCGCGCGGCGCTGGCCGCGGTTCCCCCGGCGGCCCGGGCCCGGGCGTTCCTCGTCGCCTGGACCCGCAAGGAGGCGGTGACCAAGGCCGCCGGCGACGGCCTGCGCGCCCCGTTCCGCGACGTGGTGGTGGCCGCGGACGGCGCAGCGCCGCGGCTGGTCGCCTGGCCGTACCCGCAGCCCCCCGGCGGCGTGTCCGTGCGCGACCTCGACGCCGGCCCCGGGTACGTGGCGGCGCTCGCGGTCATCGGCCGGTGCGAGGCGGTGCGGGCCGGGGACGGATCTGCGCTGCTGGCCGCCTGACCGCCGAAACGTCACGTGTGCGGGCCGCCGCCGGTTGTGTAGCGTTGGTCTGCGGAGGCGCCTGATGCGGATCGGCTTGTTCGTGACCTGCCTGACCGACACGCTGTTCCCGGAGACGGGCAAGGCGGTGGTGGCGGTGCTGGAGCGGCTCGGCCACCGGGTGGAGTTCCCCGCGTCCCAGGCCTGCTGCGGGCAGATGCACTTCAACACCGGCTACCGCCGGGAGGCGACGGCGATGGCCAGGGGGCTGGCGGCGGCGCTGCGCGGCTTCGAGGCGGTGGTCACCCCCTCGGCCTCGTGCGCCTCGATGGTCCGCGAGTACTTCCCGGTGCTGGCGGCGCAGGCCGGGGACGAGACGCTGGCCGCGGCGGTGGCGGAGGTCGCGCTGCGCACGCACGAGCTGTCGGCCTTCCTCGCCGGCGTGCTCGGCGTCACCGACGTGGGCGCGTACTTCCCGCACCGGGTGACCTACCACCCGAGCTGTCACTCGCTGCGCATGCTGCGCGTCGGCGACGCCCCGCTGCGGCTGCTGCGCGCGGTGCGCGGCCTGGACCTGGCCGAGCTGCCCGATGCCGCCTCCTGCTGCGGGTTCGGCGGCACGTTCGCGGTGAAGAACGCGGACGTGTCCGCCGCCATCTGCGCCGACAAGGTGGCCGCGATCCGCGCCACCGGCGCCGAGGTGGTGTGCGCGGCGGACAACTCCTGCCTGATGCACATCGGCGGCGCGCTGCGCCGGCAGCGCTGCGGCGTCGCCACCATGCACATGGCCGAGATCCTGGCCCGCACCGAGGACGCCCCGTGACCGCGCCGCAGGCGCGGACGCCCGCCGCGGCGGCCCCGCGCCCGGGGATGCCGACCTACCTGGGCATGCCGTCGTTCCCGGCCGCGGCGCGCATCGCGGTGGCCGACGCGCAGCTGCGCCGCAACCTCGCGCACGCCACCCGGGCCATCCGGGCCAAGCGGGCCGCGGCCGTCGCCGAACTGGCCGACTGGGAGCAGCTGCGCGCCGCCGCCAAGGCGATCAAGGATCACACCCTGGCCAACCTGGATCGCTACCTGCTCCGGCTGGAGGCCAACGTCACCAGGGCCGGCGGCCGGGTGCACTGGGCCGCCGACGCCGCCGAGGCGAACGCGATCGTGACCGGCCTGGTCCGCGCCGCCGGCGCGGACCGCGTGGTCAAGGTCAAGTCGATGGCCACCCAGGAGATCGGGCTGAACGAGGCGCTGGCCGCCGAGGGCATCGCCGCGCTGGAGACCGACCTGGCCGAGCTGATCGTCCAGCTCGGCCACGACCGGCCCAGCCACATCCTGGTGCCGGCCATCCACCGGAACCGGGCCGAGATCAGGGAGATCTTCCGCCGCGAGATGCCGGGCGCCCCGGCCGGGCTGTCCGACGAGCCGCGGGCGCTGGCGGCCGCGGCGCGGGCGCACCTGCGCCAGGCGTTCCTGACCGCAGCCGTCGGCATCTCCGGCGCCAACTTCGCGATCGCGGAGACCGGGTCGCTGGTCGTGGTCGAGTCGGAGGGCAACGGCCGGATGTGCCTGACGCTGCCGCGCACGCTGATCTCGGTCGTCGGCATCGAGAAGGTGCTGCCGGCCTGGCGGGACCTCGAGGTGTTCCTCGCCCTGCTGCCCAGGTCCTCGACCGCCGAGCGGATGAACCCGTACACCTCGACGTGGACCGGGGTGACCCCGGGCGACGGGCCGCAGCAGTTCCACCTCGTGCTGCTGGACAACGGCCGCACCGACGCGCTCGCCGACCGGACCGGCAGGCAGGCGCTGCGCTGCATCAGGTGCTCGGCCTGCCTGAACGTGTGCCCGGTCTACGAGCGGGCCGGCGGCCACGCCTACGGCTCGCCGTACCCGGGGCCGATCGGCGCGATCATCTCCCCGCAGCTTCGCGGCGTCACCTCGCCGGCCGACGCGTCGCTGCCGTTCGCGTCCACGCTGTGCGGGGCCTGCTACGACGTCTGCCCGGTCGCGATCAACATCCCGGAGGCGCTGGTCCACCTGAGGGCCAAGGTGGTCGACTCCAGGAGACACAAGCCCTTTTCTGCCGAACGAACGGTGTTCCACGCTTCCGGCCTCGTGCTGCGGTCCCCGCGGCTGCTGGCCGCCGCGCAGCGCGCCGCGGCGATCGGCGGCAGGCTGGCCGCGAGGTCGGGGCGGATCAGGAGGCTGCCGCCGCCGCTGCGCGGCTGGACGGAGACCCGCGACGCCCCCGCCCCGCCGCCGGAGTCGTTCCGCGCCTGGTGGGCGCGGACCAGGGGAGCGGGACGGTGACCGGCTCCCGGGAGCAGATCCTGGCCAGGATCCGCGCCGCGGCCGGGCCCGGCGGCGCCGGGCCCGCGGACCGCGACGCCTGCGACGCCGGCTACGCCGCGCTGCCGCGCGGCTACCTGCGGGCGCACCACGACCCGGGCTCGCACGACATCGTGGCCCTGTTCGCCGAACGCGCCGCCGACTACACCGCCGTCGTCCGGGTCGTCCCCAGGGCGGGCCTGGCGGCGGCCGTGGCCCGAACGCTGGCCGCCCGCGCCGCCGCCGTCCCCGGCCCCATCGTGGTGCCCGGCGGCGTGCCGGAGGGCTGGCTCGCCGAGGTGCCCGCCGGGATCGGGCTGGCCCGCGACGCGCCGCCGCTGTCCGCGGCCGAGCTGGACCGGGCGGCGGGCGTGCTGACCGGCTGCGCGGTCGCGGTCGCCGAGACCGGCACGATCGTCCTCGACCACGGCCCGGGTCAGGGGCGCCGGGCGCTGACCCTGGTGCCCGACTTCCACCTGGTGGTCGTCCGGGCCGATCAGGTCGCCGCGGACCTGGCCGACGCGCTGGCCAGGCTGGACCCGGCGCGCCCGCACACGCTCGTCTCCGGCCCCTCGGCCACCAGCGACATCGAGCTGATCCGGGTCGAGGGCGTGCACGGCCCGCGCGCGCTGCACGTCCTGGTGGCGGCCGGCGGGCCGCCGGGAACCGACTGAGCGTAGCCGTTCCTGCCTCTTCGGTGATTCCAGCACGCAGGCGGCCGTGCGTGGTGCAGCCTGAGGGACTGACAGCACCCGACCGGAGGCTCGATCGTGTCCAGCACGCTGGCCCGGCACCGCAAGCCGCCGCGATCCGCGCCGCCGCCGGCCGCCGCGGCCGGCGGCCGGCGGCGGGCGCCCGCGTGGCGGCGCAGGCTGGTCCGGGGCGCGGCCGCGGTCGTCGCGAGCCTGGCGCTGCTGGGCTCCGCCTGGCCGGCCGCGGCGCACTGGCTGCGGCGGACGCCCAGCCTGGCCTGGGTGGCCCGGGCCGAGGCGCTCGGTCTGCAGCTTGCCGGCGTGCTCGGCGTGCAGGCCAGCCAGCAGCAACTGGAGATCATGAGCGTCGGCGTCGCCTCCGGCTACCTCAATCCGCTGCGCGCCGTCAGCGGCCTGGTGCCCGAGCGCATCGACGAGGGCGTCGACTTCGCCGGGTCGGGCCCGGTCTATGCCCTCGGCGATGCCGTCATCACCAACGCGACCGGGGCTAACTTCGGCTGGCCCGGCGGGGGCTGGATCACCTACCAGCTCAGCGACGGCCCGGACGCGGGGCTGGTCGTCTACGTGGCCGAGGACATCACGCCCACCGTCCAGGTCGGCCAGCACGTGTCGTCCGCGACCGTGATCGGCGACATGTTCGACGGCGGCGACGGCATCGAGACCGGATGGGCGCAGCCGAGCGGCCTGTCCGCGGAGTCGCAGCTTCCCGAGGCAGGCGGGATCGGCGGCGGCGGCCCGTTCCCGACCATGGTCGGGCGCAGCTTCGAGGAACTGCTGCAGTCGCTGGGCGTGCCGGCCGCGCCCAACCGCTACCAGCCCGCGTACGGGCTGCTCCCGCCGGGCTACCCGGCCGGCGGCTGACGGCCCGGGTCCCCGCCGCGGCGCGCGCGCCGGCCGCTACCCGACAGCCGACAGCCCCGCCTGGGCCACCTGCATGTCCTGGCGGTAGTGCCCGCCGCTGACGCCGATCCCGCCGACCACGGCCTCCCCGACCTTGATCGGGTACCCGCCGCCGAACACGATCAGCCGGTCGATCCCGGGTGCCGCGCCCATGGCGAGCGGCGGATCGTCCCGGACGAAGTCGTGCCACGCGTCGGTGGCCATGCCGAAGCCGGCCGCCGTGTAGGCCTTGTCCTGGGCCACCTGGACCGACAGCAGCGGCGCGCCGTCCATGCGGCTGAACGCCTTCAGCACCCCGCTGTCGTCCACGATCGCGATCGCGAACGGCTGCCCCAGCTCGGCCGCCCTCCGCTCCGCCGCCTCGATCATGGCCCTGGCCAGTTCCGCGGTCACACTGGGCCGGTCAAACGTCGCTGCCATCGCCACCTCCTGTGCCCGGCCCCGGCGCGGCGGGCCCGGCGGCGTACCGCCGTTCGGCCTCGCGCACCTGGGGCAGCCCGATGAAATCCACGAACTGCGCGAACGTCGGCAACCCGGGCAGCGCCGCCGCGGGCGTGCCCGCCCGGGCGATCTCCCCCAGGATCCGCCGCATGGCCCCGGTCGCCGCGAGCAGCGTGCTGATCGGGAAGATGACGATCCGGTATCCCAGTTCCCGCAGCCGGTCCAGGCTGACCGGCGGGGTCTTGCCGCCCTCGGCCCAGTTGAAAAGCAGCGGCACGCCGGGGAAGGCCCGCGCCGCCTCCTCGGCCTCGGCCTCGCTGGTCAGCGCCTCGATGAACAACACGTCCGCCCCGGCCTCCCGGTACATCCTGGCGCGCTGCAGCGACCGCTCCAGGCCCTCGGTGGCCCGCGCATCGGTCCGGGCGATGATCACGAACTCCGGCTGGGTGCGGGCCTCGACCGCCGCGCGCACCTTCTCCGCCATCTCCTCCGCCGGGATGACCTGCTTGCCCTCCAGGTGCCCGCACTTCTTCGGGGCCACCTGGTCCTCGATGTGCAGCCCGGCGACGCCGGCCGCCTCGTAGGCCCCGACGGTGCGGATCACGTTCAGCGGGTTGCCGTAGCCGGTGTCCGCGTCGGCGATGACCGGGATGTCCACGCAGGCCGCGATCCGCCCGGCGTTGCCGGCCATCTCGGTCATCGTCAGCAGGCCCACGTCCGGCCG
>Ga0209061_1000302_pt1 | contig 143515 bp, 144 predicted proteins | sample Coa_R1_10_FD_187157 | JGI IMG/M metagenome (GOLD analysis project Ga0209061, IMG submission 187157) | Surface soil microbial communities from Centralia Pennsylvania, which are recovering from an underground coalmine fire - Coalmine... | ecosystem: Environmental > Terrestrial > Soil >... | reverse complement strand
TGGAAGAAGGGAACGTGTTTCACCGTAGTCCCTGAGCCTACAGAAGTCGCTGCACTTGCAGCGACAATACTCTGTCCCAACAGGATAACAATCAACATTGATGCCAATGCGATGTAGCTTGTAGGTGTCCTGTTACTCATTTTTAGTCCTTCCTCGGTGAATTGCATAAGTAACTTAATAGGTTTAAAATTGATTAAGATTACTCAAAACATATCGGAGATTTTGATCAAAGTTTAAATATACATCAAAAAAGCTAGTCCCGACATGAAGAAGTATATTCATTAACAATTCAGATGGATGGATAGCCAGTCCTGCCAAGTCTGTACCTTGAATTTAAAATCTGATTGTGTACAAGTAGAAGATTAGTATAAATTCTCTCATTCAGTCAATTAAATAGATTTTTCTCTTATCACTACAACTGCGATTAAAATACTCAAAGAAATGAATTAGCAGTTAGTCACCAAAATGTTCAGAATTTGATATCCATAAAACATTTTAAGACAGAACTGCATACTTATCTTAATGCAAAAAACCGCTGACAAAGAGGCGGTTTCGGGCGCTGCGGCAAGTGGAAACCTGTGGACCCATTTCTACATAGGGTCTGGGTACATCGCGAAAAATGACCAAGTTCTCCATTTGGGTACAGAGTTCTAGTTTATTTTTTGCAAGTATCGCACTTGCCCAACCTTGAAGAAGTTCCTGGATCTTTTCAAGGCCTTGGGGCGTTGTGCCCTATATTGCAGACTATGCCAGGTCGCCTTCACCGGATGAGCTCAAAAAAAGCAAATACCTGAAGGAATGAGCACAGTACTTGTCAAAAGAAAACCGAACCGACATTACACAAGGGCTGAAATTATGAATGTCGCACCAGAGCAGCTCAAGAGCAATGGCTGAATAGATTTTTTTTAGGCTGGTATGCGCTAGTCTGTAAATAATTTTGATGCTTGTTCATCAGGGCGGTTTGCAAAATATTGCCAGCTTTAGTCTGGCATTTCAAACTTGTAATACCATGAAGGGCACTCTTTTATAGTGCATTTTTCTGTAACCATGATCAGGTCTTTGGGATGAAAAGTATACTCTTACTTGCAGTATTTGCCGTTTTAGTAATTGTATCAATTTCAACAAGTGATGCATACGCCGCCTCTTACACGTTAGATTCTTCATCATGCGCATCTCCACTGGGGGGAACTTGGAATGGAGGGACAAACACTTGCCAGGTATCAGGAGTAACCAATCTTTATGACACAATTTTCATACCGCAGGGCGACACACTTGTAGTAACGACACAGTATGGTTTTATCTTTGACTATGGCATGGTAACAAACAACGGAACAATGAATTTTGTAAATCAAGGAGCTTTTGGCGTCATAAACGGTGGAGTACTGAACAATAATGGTGTTATAACCGTCAACCCGCTAACCAGCGGCGCAGGCGGTCTGCAAAACGGCGCAGGTACAATCAATAACAATGCTGGAGGAGTCATAAATAACAACGGCAAGATTACGAATTATTACGCGATAATCAATAATAGGGGAACCCTGAATGCCGGTTCTGATCTTGAAAACCAAGCAGGCGGAACCATAAATAACATCTGTCCTGGCGCGATAACTGGAACCATAATTGGTAGGCCGGTGGTAAACAGCTGCCCACAGACGACAACAACCACTGTATCATCATCGCAAAACCCATCAGGTGTCGGTCAATCAGTTACATTTACCGCAACCATTTCTCCAAACACAGCAACTGGAACTGTACAATTCAAAACCGATGGCACAAACCTTGGCTCGCCAGTTACAGTGTCAAGCGGCACTGCAGCATCCGTGGGCATATCAAGCCTTGCAGCTGGGCCTCATACTATAACCGCAATATATTCAGGTGATGGAAACTCTGAAACAAGTACTGGCACGCTTACTCAAACCGTAAATTCGTTGACCTGTCCTGCAGGGCAATATCTCTCAGGTAGTTCATGTGTCCCAGCTCCGCCGGGTTCGTACGTTCCAACAGCGGGATCTACATCTGCAACATTATGCCCGGTCGGCACATACCAACCAAATGCAGGACAAACATCATGCATTCCGTCCCCGGCAGGATCATTTGTACAATCAACTGGCTCTACCTCAGCTTCACAATGTGTTGCAGGATCATTCCAACCAAATACCGGGTCTGCATCATGCAATCCTGCTAATCCTGGAAATTATGCAAGTGGACCAGGTTCTACATCTGAAACACAATGTCTTGCTGGCACTTATCAGCCAAATTCTGGTGCAGCGTCATGCATCCCAGCTCCAGAAGGCTCGTTTGTGGCAGGAACTGGCGCAACTTCGTCAACACTCTGTCCAGCTGGAACATTTACTGATTCCGCAGGTCAATCATCTTGTATGCCAGCTCCGGCCGGTTCGTATGTCGGCACTACGGGTGCTACAACTGCAACGCTATGCCCCGTGGGAACTTTTACAAGCACTGAAGGTCAATCCTCTTGTACTCCGGCTCCCGCAGGCAGCCATGTGCCTACCACAGGTGCAACTCTTGCAACATTGTGCCAAGCAGGAACCTTCTCTGATGCTCTTGGAAGCGCCTTGTGCACTCCAGCTCCGGAAGGCTCGTTTGTGGCAGGAACTGGCGCAACTTCGTCCACTCTATGTCCAGTTGGCACATTTACTAGTACGGAAGGCCAATCAGTATGCACTCCATCTCCCACTGGTTCATACGTTTCTACAACAGGCAGCACTTCTGCAACACTCTGCCCATCTGGAACATTTACTAATTCTACTGGACAATCTTCATGCACCCAAGCTCCAGCAGGGTCATTTGCTCCAAATCTTGGAGCCACTTCTGCAACGTCATGCCCAGTTGGCACATACCAACCAAATGCAGGGCAAACATCATGCATTCCGTCTCCTGCAGGTAGCTTTGTTGGTGCAACTGGTGCAACATCAGCGACACAATGTCTTGCAGGCACCTTCACTAATTCTACTGGACAGTCGTCATGTATCCCGTCACCTGCTGGCTCGTTTGTGGCAGGAACTGGCGCAACTTCATCAACACTCTGTCCAATCGGAACTTTTACCAGCACTGAGGGACAGTCTGTCTGTACGCCTGCCCCAGCAGGAAGTTACGTAAACACAAGCGGTGCAATGTCTTCTAACCTCTGCCCTGCTGGAAACTTTACTAGCACATCAGGCCAATCTTCATGCACGCCCTCGCCTGCCGGTAGCTTTGTTGGTTCTACTGGTTCGACATCGTCCACTCTCTGTGCACCAGGCTCATACCAGCCAAATGCAGGACAAACATCGTGTACTCTGGCTTCACCAGGATTCTTTGTCGGGACTTCTGGAGCAACACAGCAAATGCAGTGTCCATTTGGTACCACTTCTGATGTTGCAGGAAGTACTTCATGTCATGCAGCATCAACTGCAGGTAAAGTGACTGGAGGAGGAAGCATTGGCAAAGACTTAGACTTTGGATTTGAAGTACACTCCAAGGACGGCAAGACATTCAAAGGCCATCTAGAATATCACGAAAAGACATCCGACATTGATCTTGATGGCAACACGATAACACAACTGTTCGTGGATAGCACAATGACACACGCAATATTTGCAGGACAAGCTACACAAGACAATAATCATCATGATGACAAACAAAGCGTACACGAGACACTTTCATTTCTAGTAAACGTGACTGATCCAGACAAGAAAGGAGACCGAGACACGTTCGCAATCACTGTCACTAACAGCACTGGCAATGTTGTATACCAAAAATCTGGCACCGTACAGGGCCATATTGAGATACACAATGTTGACGATGATCGAGACCATGGCAACAATGATAACGGAGGTCACGGTGACAATGACGACAACCACAAATAACTAGCAATCCTTAACAGTCCAAATATTGTACGAGTCAAGTTATTTAAAACCGAAAACTGACGCGATTGAAAAATAAAAAAATGGGAGATTCTCCCTACTGCCTCTCGCCCGTGTTCGGATCAAGGAATATTTTGTTCGGGACTGGGTGTGCAAAGTCAAACATGTTGCCAAGCGAGTTTGCCTGTACATCAAATGACTGGCTGCCTATCTTCCCAAGACCCCAGTTGTCCTCGATGAACCTCAGGATGGAGGTCTGGTCCGTCATGGTGTGGTCGACAAAGTTCTGCTTTGCATAAGGCGAGATCACCAGGAGCGGCTGGCGTGGCCCGTGGCCGCACCTGCTCTCGATTGCGCCGGGCTTGGCGGTTCCGCACCCGTGGTCTTCCGGCCCGTTTGACTGGTTGACTATGGGGGGCATCACGTGGTCGTACCACCCGCCCGAGTCGTCATAGGCAATTATTACTGCCGTGTCCTTCCACTGCGGGAGTCTCTCGATATGGTTGATTGTTGACACGATGAATTTCTGCTCGTCAAGAGGGCTTGAGATCGACGCATGACCGTTCTGGGACTCGATGGGCTTGAGGAAGCTTACCGAGGGCATGTTGCCCGAGTCTGCTGCCGCCCAAAACTCAGATAGGTCATAGAGGTGGTTTGCCTGATCCTGCCTGCCTATCATGGATATGGCGGTAGGAGGCAGGTGGTGCGGGTTTGACGTGGCGGCAAAGTACTGGAATGGGTTGTGGGACTGGTCGTAGTCCGGCACGACCTCTCCAGCCACGTTCTTGTGCGTCGAGGAGCATGTCACCGGGTGGGTTCCGTCCCATGGCGAGTCTGCCTTGAAGCCTCCCTGGAACCAACCCCATGTTATGCCTTTTGCATCAAGGAGCAGGCCTATGTTGTTGCTGCCGTTGACGAAGGCGAAATTGTTTCCAGGAGTGTGGTCAGAGCAGTCGTCATATGTTGGGTCGACGTCGTCCACCGCCGTACCGTTGATCGCGACGGTTGGTATGTTGCCCGGGGTGAACTGGTATGTGTTTCCAGCCACAAGGTTCCACTCGCCGGGACCGGAGGCGCCAAAGGTGGTGCTGTACGAGTTGTCGCTCATCGCAAAGTTCTGAGCGTAGTTCCAAAGTGCAGTGACGGTGTTGCCGTCAAAGTAGCCCATCGTAGTGGACTTGTCGGGGTTGCAAAATGCAAGTGGATCGCTGCCGGTTTTTCCGACACTTTCCACAAACTTGTCTACAAGACCCCCGTCGTACGCAAGCTGCTCCTTCTCGTAGTCGTTGCTGCTCTTGCACGTGAATGCCTGTGACCTGTCAAGCCTGAACGGTGGATGCGAGTTTGGATTGAAGTTGAGCAGGTCGCCTGTCAGTCCGTTAATGCCTGGAGTGTCGTTGGCGGGCACAAACAGAGGCTCGCCTGCGGGGTTTGCCGCATAGGGATACGTACCGAAATAGTGGTCAAACGATATGTTCTCGTCGAATATGACTACCAAGTGCTTTACCGGAGTGGATGTGGGAACCTGATTCCTTGCCGAGCCGCCTTCAAGGGCCCAGCCAGAGCTGCTCAGGAAGAGCGATGTCATCAGAAGTCCAATGATCGTGGTTGCTAGGATTTTTGTCATTGAAGGCAGGAAGCAGTCTATCAATTTCTCCATTCTGCAAATAGATTATGTAAAGTAGGAAAATCACTCCATAAAACCTTGTCCTACCGTCTTTTCGTATGCAATACGGGGGACACATATCGTATGATCAAGATGCCGTGTTCCATGGAGAATTTCGGGAAAAGAGCCGGGAACAGTCATTTCGGTACAACAAACCTTCTGGGCAGAAATTTGTCTCCTCTCAGAGGAATTTTAGAATGGCGGTCTACAAGATCGTACAGCCAGTATATCTCCAATGCACAAAATACGTAGACCGCAAGTATATTTCCCACGCATGATATCTAAGGATTTTCCACCATCTTTTAGTACCCTATGTAATTTCCTGATTATTTTCAAATATGCAAACCAAGATAGACGATTTCTCAGCAGATTTTTTATATCTTGATTACCCATTGCCGTTCGTGAGGGGCCATCTTGCGGCTCTTGTTGTCTTGGTGCTTGGAGCATCACTTTTGCAGTCAGCGTATTCGCTCACGCCAAGGGACTTTTCATATCTCCACGACAACCACTATACCTACTTCCATCCGGGGAGCACCATGATTTGCGGCGACCACATATGCAAGCCCGGCGAATGGGACACCTGGATAGGAAAGCTGATGGTGGACCAGATGAAGGGCAAGGCCCCGTCAAACGTCACTACAACATCCACAAAGGAAGGGGTCCTGGGAACTCCAATAATCATGAACCTCGGTACAGGCTGGTACTCTACAATCCTGCCGCTCACCTACTCTGGTACCAACCCGATACACCACATCACATTGGTCTTGAACGGCGGAAAGGAACTCAATATCAGGTCGGCGTATATCACCGACCAGTGGACCTCGTCCATAGGGTCAAGTGCGGTAACCTTTGACACCGCAAGCGTCCAGGTGATAAAGGGCCAGACGGTTGTAATGGTGATGGAAACGGATGCAAGGCCCAGCAGCTTTGAGCTAGGCTCACTCTCCTAGGGCGGGCAGTGGCATGCCGTGATAGTTATCGCTTCAAGATCTCATGACCACAAAAGAGGCCGAGGCCTGACCGCCGTCATAGGACACGGTTACGACATACGTGCCTCCACGGGCGGAAAAATCAAGCAGGTATGGAATCGCAAAGTATCCTGACGGGTCGGTGCTCCATGTGATGGGCCTTGCCCTGCCAACTGGGGTGTGGACTGTAACGGTCACGCGGGGCTGCTGGCTTGAGACGTGGCCTGTGATATGGACGATTGCAGACTCGCCAGACCCAAGGACGTAGTAGGGCCTGTCAGTTGCAACGTAGTCTTGGGATGATGTCGTTGCCCCGGGATATGAAACAAAAAGAACCCTGTCTGCAATGGCAAGTCCCGGAGGCATATTCGCCAATACAAAAAAGCCCAAGGCTGCGAAAAGAAGAAGCCAAACTCTCATCCCTCAACCTCTTCTGACCTCAAAATGTGTCAAGGAGGCATTTAAGCAATCACGGCTTTTTTGCCACGGTCCTTGTCAGCAATATTATTGCTGAGACCAAGGCCAGCACTACTGCTGAAGGGAACGGGAATTCGGGCACCGACTGGAGGTCTACGCCGTAGCCTGAAACGAAATTGGGATAGGCACCGCCATAAACATCAGAGAGAAGGGTGCTGGTATCTGCCTTGCTGCCAAGGTCCGCGACATACTTGTTCATTGCAGCAGCTATTTTGTCGCCATACGGGGGGTTTGGATCGTGCGTTATCATCTGCCCGAACATATTGAGCGCCTCGTCTGCAAGTTCCCTCGAGTTGTCATATGCATACTGGTTTGTTATCACGGCAGTTCCAGGGGAAGTCATGCCGCCTGCAGCGGGACCTGGGTTTGAGGTGTCGCTACCAAGACCTGGCGAGCCCACTGCATCCCCGTATCTTTCAAGGGATTGCCTTAAGACCATAGCAATGGCTGTTGCCTGCACCGTGGCATCGTGATACGGGGTGGGATCCACCCTGACAATGCCTGCCTGCTCAAGGGATCCCGCAATGTCAAAAAAGTCAGAGCCTGCCTTGTAGGAATTGCCAGCCCTTGCGTCCGAGATCGTGGCATTAATGTCAGATGTTATCTCCGCCGCAAGTTGTGGGTTGCGCTCGGAAAGTTCCTTGGTGTCATTTGGAGTCCAGTATGTCTTGAGAAGGGCCTGGCAGTAGTCTATCGCGGCCTGATTGCCAGCATGGTTTGAAATCTGATCCGTCTCTACCTTAACCTCGGTAAGTTTTGCAAGGAAGGCTGCGCTCTCGTAATTGCTGAAGGTGTGGGCGTAGGCGGGGTGCAAGACCATTGAAAACGCGATGAAAACTGAAGGTAAAAGGAGTATGGCATGCCTTGGAATCATAACAAACCGTTTGCTGTTCAGTTTAAAAAGGTTCCAACGGAACCTGAGAAAAAGTCCGAACCCTCAGATGCTGGGAGAAGGGGGCTCCAATTCTAGCGGGGTATGGCACCAAGGCCGAAAAAGATTTTTACAGAAAAATGTATCGGTGGCATCATAAACAAGTCTTAAATTCATCGGTACCGTACAAGGTGGCAAGAAGCCATGTCCCAGTCAAAAATCCCGCTTGTCGGAAGCCAGAGGTCGGCCCTGCGCGGATCGCGCCAGAAGGGGGCAGCCAATCCTAATGAGCGCATACAAGTGACCATACTTGTCCGCAGGCCCACATCCAGGGAGATTGCAAGCAAGATAGAGGCGAACCTTTCCCGTTCACCGAGGGACAGGCAGCATATTAGCAGGGAGGAGTTTCGTTCAAGGCACGGAGCCTCCGAAGATGACATTTCCAAGGTAGAGTTATTTGCAAAAAACCAGGGTCTTGAGGTTGCACGCGTGGACCCTGCACAATGCAAGGTCGTGCTTTCGGGAACAATTGCCGCATTCTCAAAGGCCTTTGATGTAAGCTTATTCCTCTACGACCATCCCTCGGGAACCTTCAGGGGCAGGACAGGTGCCATACATGTACCACAGGAGATCTCCCAGATAGTCCGGGGGGTTTTCGGGCTCGACAATCGGCCCCAGGCAAAGCCTCACTTTAGGCTGCTTGACAACAAGGCGGCTGGGAAGGTGAGCATGAAGGTTTCATACACCCCGACCACACTTGCGAGCCTATATGACTTTCCGCAGGGACTCGACGGGAGCGGACAATCGATAGCAATCATCGAACTCGGGGGAGGATACAAGACTTCCGACCTGCAGACATATTTCTCAAAGCTTGGCGTCCCAATGCCAAAAGTTTCAGCAGTCTCGGTCGACGGATCCACAAACAGCCCGAGCGGAGGCATCAACGGCCCTGACGGCGAAGTAATGCTGGACATAGAGGTGGCAGGCTGCATCGCGCCAAAATCAAACATCGTGGTATACTTTGGCCCGAACACCGATATCGGATTTCTTGACGCCATCGATGCTGCGATACACGACACGACAAACAAGCCTTATGTCATCTCGATAAGTTGGGGCGGCACGGAGTCTAACTGGACGACGCAATCACTCGATGCATTCAACCAGGCGTTCCAGAACGCATCGGCGCTGGGGATAACAGTCTGTGTAGCAGCAGGCGATGACGGATCATCAGACGGGGTGGACGACGGCTTGTCACATGTCGACTTTCCAGCATCTAGTCCCTTTGTGCTTGCCTGCGGCGGGACTAGGCTGAACTCGTCAAAGAACAAGATCTCAGGGGAGGTAGTGTGGAACGACCTGCCCTTTGGGGGAGCAACAGGGGGAGGAATCAGCGACGTTTTTGACCTGCCGTCATGGCAGGCCGGTGCAAAGGTCCCTCCGTCTGCAAACCAAGGGGGTCGCATCGGGAGGGGAGTGCCAGACGTCGCAGGCGATGCTGATCCGATAACCGGATACGACGTCCTTGTGGATGGAAAAAATGCAGTCATAGGGGGGACAAGCGCAGTGGCGCCGCTTTATGCCGGGCTTGTGGCTACTATGAACCAGGGAATAGGCCATCCCGTGGGATATCTCAACCCGCTGCTTTACACAAAGGTCTCCGACTCGGTGTTTGTGGACATTACCAACGGGAACAACGGGGCATACAAGGCAGGGGCTGGATGGGACGCCTGCACGGGCCTTGGAAGGGCAGATGGGGCAAAACTCCTAAACGCCCTGAAATCTGCGTGAAAAGCAAGTCCAATTTTGAAGTTTTTATAAAATTTTCGATAAATGGAAGATACAAAATTATATGATCATTAACTTTGTTCCTTAACAAGGTGGCGCAACCCATTATTAATTTCCAATTCTCAAAATACCATGAACTCAATGGAGGCCCGCTCCAAAGAGCAAAGGGGTATGTGGTTTGAGGCATAGCGACCAAGGGAATGAAAGAAAGGGCCATGCACGGCATGTCCTGTTATTGTCGCTTTCAGCAGCCATGGCCTGCTCGCTGATACTCATGCCGCAGAGCGCATTTTCCACGCTTACCTTTACTGACTATTCCAACAGCACGGCAACAACTGGGAGCACCCAGACAAACTCAAGTTCCACGTCTGGAACCGGGACTTCGACCGCGGGACAAAATTCCTCAAGTTCGACCGGCGGCAGCCTAAACTTCGGCTCTTCAAACGCGACCAACCCGCAGCAAAGCGAGCCGTCCCAGCCTGCAGCGCCAGCAAGCGAACCCACGGAACCGTCGTCTGACTCGGGGTCTGGGTCGGTCTGGTTCTCGCCCCCTCCTACCACAAGCTCGTCGTCAAGCGAGTCGGTAATCTCGCCTAGCATCGTTGTTTCCGCAATTGGGGGGCTGACTAACAGCTCCGTTACAAACTCGAGCTCGGGTGAAAACTCAAATTTCATTATAAACTCCACTCAGCCTGTGGCGGCAAACGCATACACCGGTTCGCCCATCCTGCCGCAATCCCTGTCGATTTCAAACGACCAGTCCTACTATGCCTATGGCGACGTCGTTACAATCAAGGCAGGCCTTCCAGGTTTTAGCGCCCAGAACGTCGCGATGGTAGTCTCCGACCCGACAGGAAACGACATTGTCTCAAGGACTGTTGCCACTGACCAGAACGGCACGGCAGAGCTGCAGTTCAAGATACCGTCAAACTTCGGCGAGGGGGTATACAGGGACATTGCCACCGCCATGGTTGACGGTAAAAACTACACAAATTCAACCACCTTTAACGTGATCAAGACACACGGCATATCGATAGACTCGGTGAAACTCGTAGACCAGGAGGGAAACCCTGCCTCGATGATAAAGAAGGGACAGAACAACTTTGTCCAAGTGTCAATATCCTCAGGGGAGACCATGCCGGCCCTTTTTACAATAAACCTCTTTGACACCAACCAGAGCAGCATCGGAACCGCCTCGGTCAAGTCAGTAATCAACCCTGGGGATTCGCAGATGACGCTCTCGTTCTTCATCCCGCCAGGCACCCAGGTAGGCACGTCGGACATATTTACCGACGCCTATTCCGACTGGCCCGCAAACGGCGGAATGCCGCTTACCACCGAGTCCTGCCTCTCGGCATCCCTTGAGGATCCGACGACGCTGCCAGTCTCGTACCAGCCCTCCCCGCCGCAGGCCTGCACCGAGAGACCGCAGAACCTCACGGGAACAACCTTGGTCCCGGCCCAGTCGAAGATGACAAATGACCAGGCATCTGTGACTCTTGGGATCGCAATCCAGAACGACAGCATGACCTTCATGAGCCCCACCCAGGCGCAGCTACTGGCGCTTGCATACCAGAACGGCACTGCCGCCAATCTAGGAGACAAGTCCATCTCCCTTGTAAGCCTCAACCTAAGCGACCTCAACTCCACGGCTGCAAACACCACAAGTGCGGCCCCAATAACCAACTTTACGACCCTCGTCGGGCCGGCGCTCCAGAACGACCCGATGGCACAAAAGATACTCCAGGAGATCCAGATATCAAAGGCCAAGGTGGCAGACATAATCGGTAACGAGACTGCCGCAAAGATAGACAGCGAGCTCATCCAGAAACAGAGGCTTGCAGCTGCAAGCCAGCTAAAGCAGGACCTTACGGCCCTAGCGCAGGCAGACGCCTCTACAACACCAAGCGCCGCATACTCGTCGTTCCTTGCAACGGTACCGGACAACAGGACACAACAGGTCTTCCAGGGAGAGTTCAACTTTATGCAGCAGCGGGTGTCTGCAGCAGATGCCGCAATGCAGAACGTCCTTGACACCGGAGGAAGCTGGGACCAGGCCATCCAGACATTTGACAGCTACGCCGCGATAAACCACGCCCAGATAGTTTCAATCAACCAGAACCTCAACGTCGAATACGGGCTTGCAAACAGCAACGTCCAGTCATGCTTTGATGCAAACGGAGACCTTGCAGTGGTAAACGGGACAAACCCCTGCATCGCAAACCTTGAGAACAACTCCACAAATTCAAGCGGGATAAGGATAGTCTCCGTAGAGCCCACAGACCAGAACGGTAACAAGGTCTCGCTCTTTACGAGGGGCCAGAGCGGGTTCGTGAGGGTAGACATATACTCAGGCAGCTCGGTGCCAACCCTTGTGACTGCAAACCTGTTTGACTCCAACCTCGACACCCTCGGAACCGCATCGGCAACATACACCCTAAACCCAGGCAACTCTGAGGTGGTTCTTCCGTACTATGTCCCGGCCCAGTCCTCGACAGGGCTTGCCACAATTTACGCTAATGTGCTTTCAGGCTGGCCAAACAAGGGAGGAACGCCAGAATCTCATGAACTGTCGTATTTCATCGGCCTCTCCTAGGGTGCGGGCAGGCTGGCTGTCGGCCCTTGCCATGGCGGCAGTCTTCGTGCTTGCTGCAGGGATGCCCCACTGCTGGGCACAGGCTGACCAGTCGATCACGCTAAACACTACCAAGAGCTACTATGGGCCTGGCGACACGGTAGAACTTGTGGGATCGGTCACGGGGGGAGCGCCGGGGCAGCTTGTCGCCATCCAGGTGAGGGACCTCAAGGGAGACCTCATCCTGATACGTACCGTACAGGCAGACCAGAACGGAAACTTTGGTCTCTCTTTCAAGATCCCGCCCACCGAGACATCCGGAGACCTTAACATTACGGCAAGCGCGCGGGTCAGCGGATTTCCGATAACGCAGAATAAGATAGTCTCTACGCCCGTACCGGAATTTCCCTCGGCAGGCCCTGCCCTTGCAGCCGGGGTGGCATCGCTTGTAGCATTCCTTGCACTTGCCTCGCGCAAATTCCCAAGGTTAGGGCCGGTAGGGCGGGCATGAGGCAGTCACGCCTTTTCATACTAGTAGGCATGGCAGCAGCCGCGGCTGTTTCCGTAGGGGCAATTGCCCTGCTCTCTGGAACGTTCCACCAAGGGCCTCTGTCAGAGAAAGAGGCCGAGTCCGGCCTTGTCCTTGCCATGTCGCTGAACTCAAGCGAGATTAAAAGCGGCCAGACGATGGGCATGGACATATCGCTTACCAATACCTCGCCTGACACCGTGACTGTAACCCCGCAACACAACTGGCCGGTAAGAAAGTGGAGTCTTGGCCCATGCCTCTTCCACCTCCCGTTCGGGATGGCGCTCATGCAGGGCGATTATACGCTCCAGAACATGACTGATGCCCAGCGCCTTACGCTGTATCCAAGAGGGGTATACGTATGCAGGGCAATTGGGATCGTGGATTTTGTCTTTGAGCCATCAGGGACGAGGGCCACGATAGAGACACACAACTCTACCAACATCCCTGTAAACATGCAGTACCACATCTCATTCAATGGGTATTATGACGGCAAGAATTTCAGGCCCCTGACGGCAGGCACCTATACCGTGGTAGGCGAGGACCAGTGGGGGCATGCAATCCTGCGCCACTTTGTGGTGTATGGAGCGCTGGACTAGCCGTAGATGTGGAAAGCAAACCGCGCGGATGACTGCCAGAACCTTCCAGGTAAGGGGGCGGACGTCCTAGAATCCCCTAAAACCGACGGGCCTGCAAAGTTCAGGATGCTGCCTCAGGTACGTGATCTTCTGGAGCATGTCCTGCCTGTCCTCGGGGAATGTCCCGCCTATCGGATACGCGTTTGACCCGTGGTTTGCGCGGAATACCACGGGGCTTGAGGGCGCCATGTTGCTCACAAGTGCCTCAAGCTCGTCCAGGGCATCTGCATCATCTATGGGCAAGAACGGCTCCCTGAACTTGGCAAGAAATTCCTCCCTTATCCCCTTGTCAAGGTGGAGCGTAAGGGCGCCCACATAGTGAGGCGATGTTGTGCTGAGTATCTTTGCAGTGTCCTCGATGTGGTTCTTCGAGTATGTCTTGCCGCCAAGGCCAAGTATTACCATGCATGAAATCAGGTAACCGGAATCCTTGGCCTTCTGGCACGCCTTGATTATTGTCTGGCTTGTCGCGCCCTTTGTTATCTTCTTTAGTATGATGTCGGACCCCGTCTCGATCCCGATGTAAAACATCCCAAGGCCTGCGTCGTGGAGGGCCCCTAGCTCCTCGGGAGTCTTTTCAAGGATGTTCTTTGGCATGGCATAGCATGAAATCCTCTCGACTGAGGGAAACTTGGCCCGTATGTATTCCAGAATCTGCAGGAGCCTATCGGTCGATAGGTTAAGGGCATCACCATCCGCAAGGAAGATCCTGCGGGTCTCAGGCATGTGCTTTGAGGCCATGTCGATCTCCATCCTTATCTCGTCCCAAGACCTCTCCTGATATTCCTTGGTTCGGTACATGTCGCAGTAGGAGCACTTGTTAAATGAGCAGCCAAGCGTCACCTGGAAAATGAGTGAGCGTGCCTCCGAGGGCGGCCTGTAGAGGGGGTAGTCGTAGTCTAGCACAAGACACAGCTGTGCAATATCACATTTATCGCTTTGCGAGAATTTTTACCAAGCAGAGCGGGGATGCTTTATAGTCAGTCCGCCCGAAGTCTAGCAATGCCACCCGACCCGTACGCCAAGCGTCTCCTCTATTTTGTGTTCATGGGCTCAAGGGGCGGGGTAAACAGGGCAAGGATAATCTCGGCAATCCGCCGGAGGCCGCTCAACGCAAACCAGCTTGCAAAGGACCTCGGCCTAGACTACAAGGCCATACAGCACCACATAGGAGTCCTTGAAAAGAACAACCTGGTCACAAGGGTAGGCGAAAGGTACGGGGCCACCTATTTCGTCTCCACCTTCCTTGAGGTAAACATGGAGTCATTCGACGAGATTGCCCACAAATTGGAAAAAAGTACATAAGCGATGCGGCTTGAAGGTCTCTTCAAATGGAGCCCCTGATGACTGCAAGCACGATAGTGTCCGGCGCCAACATGGCAGCACTCGGAGTCCTGGCAAAGGTCTTTGCAACCATGTACTCAAGGACACGGGCACAGCTTCCTCTCGGGATGATCTTCTTTGCGGGGCTCTTGTTTGTGCACAACGTGATAACAGTCTATGCCTACTTTTCCATGACGGATCTTTATGCCGCGCCGCTGCTTCCCTATCTTCTTGCAATCGATGCCGCAGAGCTTGGCGGAGTTCTGGTGCTCCTCAGGGTTTCGCTGCAATAAAGTTAGTTTATTTGTGACGGGGACAAGACCAGAGCGTGAGACAGCAGTACAAGGAATATCTCAAGCTGAACAAAAACATCCTGCTTGGGTTTGCCGCCTCCATAGTGATTTCTGCAATCGCATCGCAGGAATTCTCGGGCCAGCAGAGCTATGTGAACGCAACCCTGACGCTGGTTGTCGATTACGTGGTATACTTTTCGACCTTTGGCACGCTGTTCTATGTCGACAATAGGAAAAAGTATGTCCTTGCCTCGGGCGGGATCGCCAAGGACGAGCTCAAAAGGGACCTCATAAAGATAATCTCCTCGCTCGGTATAGGGGAGGTAATCTACACCATATCGAGGTGGTCACTCCAGTACTACCTCCTTTCCAGCTCATATCCTGCATATGTCTCGTCGATGATTGCCCAGTCGATATCCACCTGCATCTACCTTGCCGCGGTAAACCTCAGTGTGAAGATACTGAGGCTGTACAGGGATGGCGCTTAGCATCTTCGTGGACGGCTCGGGAGGGCCGGGAGGGGGCTTTGGCTTTTTTGCAAAGGAGACCGGGGAGTCCTTTTACCTGAAGGAGCCGGGGATTACAAACAACCAGGCCGAGTACAAGGCCATAATTGCGGCGCTAAAGAAATACGCCGAAAGCCCGGACGAGATAACAATCTACAGCGACTCGAAAAACACCGTCTCGCAACTCAACCACGAGTTTGCAATAAACAACCCGCAGCTGCGGGAGCTTGCAATGGAGGCGTGGCAGCTTGTCGGCAAGTTCAAGTCGCTGCAGATAAAGTGGATCCCAAGGAAGGAAAACCTCGCCGGAAAAATGCTCGGCAGCTGAATTCCAGATCCCGTCCCATGAGAAAGTTATTATAGAAAAGAAATCGAGTCCATCTCGTTCAAATGACAGACTCGTTATTTCTCTCACCAAAATCAATTGCCATAATCGGCGCGTCGGACAAGGAAGGAAGCGTAGGGCGCGCGATCACATCCAACATAATCAAGGGCTACATGGGAAAGATCTTTCCAATCAGCCCGACCCGCGAGACGGTTTTTGACAAGAAGGCATACAAGACAGTCCTTGACGTGCCCGAGCCGATAGACCTTGCCGTTGTAGTTACAAAAAATGACATCGTCCCGTCCGTCCTTGAGGAGTGCGGCAAGAAGGGGATAAAGGGCGCAGTCGTAATCACGGCAGGCTTTAAGGAGGTCAACGAGGAGGGGGCCAAGCTTGAGCGGAGGCTTGCAGATATCTCAAAGCAGTACAACATAAGGATAATCGGGCCTAACTGCCTCGGCGTGATGAACCTCGCCCCGCAGACCATGATGAACTCGACATTCCTCAAGGTCACGCCCAAGTCGGGCGGCATCGCACTTGTCTCCCAGAGCGGAGCAATCTGCGCGGCGCTTGTGGAGGACGCAAGCGCTCAGGGCATAGGATTCTCCGCGGTTATCAGCATGGGCAACAAGGTCGACCTAAACGAGGTCGACATGCTCAAGATGCTTGCCGACCACGACCAGACAAAGGTGATAGTGATGTACCTTGAGGACATGACAAACGGTAGGGAGTTCCTCAGGGTCTGCAAGCAGATAACAAGGCTTGCCCAGGCAAAAAAGCCTGTCCTTGTACTCAAGTCTGGACGGAGCCCGGAGGGTGCCAAGGCAGCAATGTCCCATACGGGAGCCCTGATGGGATCAGACGAGATTTACGACGCGCTCCTCACACAGGCCGGTGCGATAAGGGTCGACTCTATGGAGGAACTGTTCGACTACGCGACGGCATTTTCAAAGCAGCCGCTCCCTACAAAGGGGGACCTTGTGATAGTTTCTAACGCCGGAGGCCCGGCAATCATTTCAACCGACGCCTGCTCAAGGCTGGGGCTGAAGATGGCAAACATTGAGGACATCAGGCCCCAGATAAACGCGGTAATCCCGCCATGGGGCACCTCGAGGAACCCGGTGGATATTGTGGGAGATGCCGACTTTAACAGGTTTGACCACGTGCTCAACTTGGTACTTGCCCACAAGAACGTCGGGTCCGTGATAGCAATGTGCACCCCGTCGGCCACCCTTGACTATAACAAGCTTGCCGAGGTGATAGTGTCCGTCTCAAAAAAGTATGGAAAGACAATCCTTGCAAGCCTTATGGGGCTTGACGAGGGAATCAAGAACAGGGAGATACTTGCAGAAGGCGGGGTCCCGTACTATAACTATGCCGAGGGAGCCATCCGGGCTCTGAGGGCAATGGTAAAGTTCACCCACTGGTCAGAGGCGCAGGAGGGCAAGGTCCGAGAGTTCAAGGCAAACAAGAAAAGGGTTGAGAAAATCTTTGCCAAGGTGAGGTCAGAGGGAAGGAAGAACCTGCTTGAAGAGGAGGGCCAGGAGGTCCTCAAGGCCTACGGCGTCCCGCTCCCGAAAAGCATCCTTGCAACAAAGGACAGGGAGGCAGTCTCTGCCGCCAAGAAGATTGGCTACCCCGTCGTGATGAAGATAGCATCGCCGCAGATAATCCACAAGTCTGATGCCGGTGGCGTAAAGGTTGGGCTCAAGACACCGCAGGAGGTCAAGAAGGCCTTCCGCGAGATTATAAAGAACGCCAAAAGGTACGACAAGAAGGCAACAATCAAGGGAGTCCTCGTCCAGGAAATGGTCAAGGGGGGAAAGGAGACCATAATAGGCTCAAAGCAGGAGCCCGGATTTGGGCCGGTGGTGATGTTTGGAATGGGCGGGATATACGTCGAGGTGCTAAAGGACGTCACCTTCAGGGTAACACCGATTACCGACTCGGAGGCAGACGAGATGATCTCGTCAATAAAGACCAACAAGCTCCTGCAGGGGGTGAGGGGCGAGAAGCCGTCCGATGTCCAGAAGTTATCCGAGTGCCTCCAGAAGATCTCACAGCTTGTCACAGACTTTGCCGAGATAAAGGAACTTGATCTCAATCCAGTACTTGTGTTTGAAAAGGGCAGGGGATGCAAAGTAGTCGATGTGAGAATCGGTCTTGATTAGCGCCGCCGATTTATGTTATATTTATATTGGTTTGGGAGAGAATAGCAGATATGGCGATTAGGACGGGGGCTGAATACATACAGAGCCTCAGGGGCCGAAAGACAAAGGTCTACCTCTTTGGCGAACTGGTAAAGGAGCCGGTCGACCACCCGATGATCCGCCCCTCGATAAACGCAGTTGCAGAAACGTATGACCTTGCGGCGCGCGAGTCCGACCTTGCAAGTGCCAGCTCTTCTATAAGCGGCCTTCAGGTAAACAGGTTCCTCCACATAGCCGAGAGCGCCGAGGACCTTGTAAACCAGAACAAGATGCAGCGAAAACTCGGCCAGCTTACCGGCACCTGCTTCCAGAGGTGCGTTGGAATGGACGCGCTCAATTCGCTTTATTCCGTTACCTTTGAGATTGATGAAAAGCACAAGACGAACTACCACAAGAGGCTGGTAGACTTTATCAAGATGATACAGGCCGAGAACTTTGTAATCGGCGGCGCCATGACCGACCCCAAGGGCGACAGGTCCAAGGCCCCGCACGAGCAGGAGGACCCCGACGTGTTCCTGCGCGTGGTGGAGAAGAACGACAAGGGGATTGTGGTGAGGGGAGCCAAGGCACACCAGACCGGCTGCATAAACTCCCACTGGATAGTTTTCATGCCTACCATGCGCCTGCAGGAAAACGATGTCGACTATGCCGTGGTCGGAGCCGTGCCGGCAGACGCGCCCGGGATTACATACATCTACGGACGACAGTCCTGCGACACCCGAAGCATGGAGGAAGGAGACCTTGACGCAGGAAACTCCAAGTTCTCAGGCCAGGAGGCGATGATAATCTTTGACAACGTGTTTGTCCCGTGGGAGCACGTCTTCATGAACGGTGAGTACGAGTTTGCGTCGATGCTTGTGGAGCGCTTTACGTGCTACCACAGGAGGTCCTACGTCTGCAAGACAGGGCTTGGCGACGTGCTAATCGGAGCCGCCGCCGCAGTTGCAGATTACAATGGTGTTCCAAATGTTTCCCACATCAAGGACAAGCTTGTAGAGATGACCCACCTAAACGAGACCATCTACGCAGCCGGGGTCGCCTCGTCTTACCAGGCTCACAAGACCAAGTCAGGAAACTGGCTCAACGACGACATGCTTGCCAACGTCTGCAAGCACAATGTCACAAGGTTCCCGTACGAGATTGGGAGGCTTGCCCAGGACATCGCAGGAGGCCTCATGGTCACGCTGCCATCAGAAAAGGACCTCAGGAGCCCCGAGACAGGACCCTTACTGCGCAAGTACCTCAGGGGCCGCAAGGGGGTGGATGTCGAGGACAGGATGAGGATTCTAAGGCTTATCGAGAACATGACCCTTGGAAGAAACGCAGTCGGATACCTCACCGAGTCGATGCACGGGGCAGGCTCGCCACAGGCCCAGAGGATCCAGATAGCCAGGCAGATGCAGCTTGAATACAAGAAAAAGCTTGCCAAGAACCTTGCAAATGTCAAAGACGGCGAGGACGCTGCCCAGGAACAGTCAGACTACTTCCAGCGGGTCTTTAAGACAAGTTCCAAAAAATAATTATTTCTTTTCCGCGCCGCTTTCAAGCCCGGGGTCGGTGTATTCCTTGTCAAGGCTCGGCTGGCTCGAGTCCGGCCTGCCTCCCTGCGAGGTGTCCTTGAATCCTATGCCCTCCGACCCTTCCTTTGGCTTGCCAAACTGCTTGACAATCATTATCCCTACTATGACTGCAATTATGATGTAGTTGATTGGCGGCGTCAATATCCTAGTAACGTACCCAATCTGGGGCACGACATAGACTACCTTCCCTATGTAGTCCTGCTTTGCTATGGGATAGTCAATCCCTGGGATGGAGCCTGGGTTTGCATCGCCCTTTGTCCGGACAATGCGGGGATTCTCGCTTAGGAACTGGGCCACCCGGTGCACTATGACCTTGTCATGCGTGACTGGCACGTTGAATACTATGATATCCCCAACCTTGAGCTTGTCAAACGGTATGTTCCCGTTTACCACGATTACATCAAAGACATTGAGGTTTGGAACCATGCTGCCGCTGGATACTACGTAAAAGGGATTCTCGGTCCCAAAAGCGACCCTAAGGCCGACCCAGATTATTGCAATCCCGATTACGACGATTATGATATCCTTTACAAAACCCGAAGCTGCCCGTTTTTTCAACCGTTCTTCGTCTTCCCACTCCAAAGATAAATCTTGCTCGGTTTCTCACAACCCGGGCCGTTGCAGCGGGGAGTAATTTGAGGCCTGTGGCCAGATGGCACGTTTTTACTTTAGCTTGTTGCCGCAGGTCTCGCAGAACTTGGACGACGGCGTGTTGGTGTTTCCGCACTTGGCGCACCTGATATCGGAGCTGACCTCGCCCCCAAGCAAAACTATTTCCCCTATCTTCCTTATCTCCTCCCACTTGACAACGGCTGCCGTGCCGTCGGTCTTGGTAATTGCAAGAATGATGCCAGACTGTCCGGGCTGGATGCCAATCTCTTTTACGACTCCGACCCTTCTTGCCTCCGCGTCGTAGACGGAGAGCCCTATGACGGAATTGAAGGTCTTGACTCCGGAGGTCTCGGCTGCCTGCACCGGGATCTGAGGCTCTGGTGTCGGTGCCGCATAGGGCGGCTGCTGCGGGGCTTGAGGCCTTGCGGGTCCCACGTCTGCCTTTTCATCGGGCTTGCTAAAGTTCCTGTATTCTGCAAGTACCGACCCGCACGTGGTGCAGAGGTACTGGCCCTTCTCCAAAAGGACAAGGTTATCGGCAACCACCTCGTTGGGGGACTCGTAGTCTATCCTCGGGCTTCCCTCGTACTCCTTCTCGCAGGTATTGCAGTAGTACTTGGAGATCTTCTCCGAGTCAAGCCTGCCTATTGGCGCAAGGAACAGGTCCGGCCCGCCAAGGTTTCCCTTCCTCTGCTGGTCGTCGTTAACGCTTGCCATCACATATCCCCCGGATCCCCGGAGTTTCTTTAATCGAAATTCGGTGCTCATGGCTCTAGTCTAAGAAAATCTCATTTAAGTTTGTATATCATTCTGGCTGTCAAATCTATCCCACGCGGAGCGATGACAGTTTATACAATTTTAAAAAATAAGGCATTTTTTTTCAATAATTTGGAAAGAGTTAATTAGGACAAACGAGTAGCTAGATCAAAAATAATGGCGGAAGTTTACAACAGCATTTCTCTGTTATTTCCACAAAAAGATGATTAAAGTTGACAACATTTGAAGAACTAGGAATAAAGGATCCAATACTCTCAGCGCTAAGAGCGATCAATTTCGAAGAGCCGTTTCCAATCCAGGCTGCTGCCATACCGGTTATCATGTCTGGCCAGGACGTGATAGGGCAGGCACACACAGGAACTGGAAAGACCGCCGCCTTCTCGCTTCCAATCATACAGACAATCGTCCCCAAGGGCGGAATCCAGGCTGTGATACTTGCGCCCACAAGGGAGCTTGCCGTCCAGATTACAGGTGAGATCCAAAAGTTCTCAAGGAATTCAAGCCTAAGATACGTTACAATCTACGGGGGCCAGAGCATCAACGTCCAGTTCAACGAGCTTGAACGGGGCGTGGAAATAGTAGTTGCCACGCCGGGAAGGTTCATCGACCACATCAAACGGGGCTCAATCAAGCTAAACAAGGTAAAATATGTCGTCCTTGACGAGGCCGACACCATGCTTGACATGGGATTCATCGACGACATTAGGTTCATCCTGGACCTTGTGCCAAAGGAGCACATCACGGCGCTCTTTTCGGCCACAATGCCCCCGGAAATTCTCATGCTTGCGGAAAAATACATGAAATCCCCGCAGCGCATCTTCATTGATGCGGACGACCTGAGCGGCGAGGGGATAGACCAGGCCTTCCTTGTCATCAGGGACAGGGAGAAGACCGACTACCTGCTCAAGTTCGTAAGGGAGAACATGGCGGGCCAGACCATTGTCTTCTGCTCAACAAAGGAGAGGACAAGGAGGGTCGCACACGAACTTGAAAAGGGAAGCAAGCTCAACGTGGTCTCCATCCAGGGAGACATGTCCCAGTTCAGGCGCGACAAGGCAATGTACCTCTTCAGGAAGGGCAAGGCAGACATTCTTGTTGCAACAGATGTCGCAGCAAGGGGCATAGACGTTCCGGAGGTTGCTCTTGTCGTAAACTACGACGTCCCAAGCCATGACATGGTGTACTTCCACAGGATTGGAAGGACGGCAAGGGCAGGTGCAAAGGGCAAGGCAATAACTCTCGTATCATATTCCTCGATAGGCGATTTCAAGGCGATCTCAAGCCAGACAAAGGTCCCGATGCGGGACCTCAACAAGGAGCTTGGAATCGAGGTCAAGATACCCGACCCGCTCAAGAGGGAGGTGCCGCAGAGGGGCTACGGAGGCAGAAGGTCCCAGGGTTGGGGAAACAGGAGGCACGACGACAGGAGGCACGAGGGAAGGCGAAGGTACGGCGGCGAGGGCGGAAGGAACTATTACGGGCTTCGAAGCCGCTGGTAAAAAAAGCGTTCAATATATTTAGGGTTGCAACACACTGATTTCCATGGATAAGGCAAAACCTGTGAACCAGCAAAATTGGGACACCGAAGTAATAAATTCCCAGATCCCGGTATTTGTGGATTTTTGGGCCGAATGGTGCGGTCCGTGCAGGATGGTAGGCCCTGTCATCGAGGAGCTTGCCGGCGAATATGCAGGAAAGGTAAACTTTGTGAAGGTAAACGTTGACGAGAACAACGAGCTTGCATCAAAGTACAACGTGTTCAGCATACCGACCCTTGCTCTTTTCAACAAAGGCCAGATAGTTGCACAGCAGGTAGGTGCGGCTTCAAAATCTTCATACAAGACCATGATAGACAAGGCCCTTGCGAAGGCCTAGGGCAAAACCTTACAACCCTTTTTTGATCTGAATTAAATACTGGTCAGGGCGAACTTTCAATATGTCGTTTGGAGAGGTAGACACGCTCACACTTCTTTTTGACAAGCTGCAGAACCTGCTAAATGACACGCAGGGGTTTTACGAGTCGTTTCTTGATGCAAACGGGATGTACAAGCAGGGCAAGCTCTCGGAGAAGGAATTCTTTGAAAAACTCGGAGATTACGTGGTGGCATATTCTGCCCTTGAATTCCTCTCGGTAAAGGTAATCTTTGAACTCAAAAAGGCGCTTGACAAGTCCATGTCGGGAAAGGCTGGCCCTTCAAGCGGCGGAACAATGCCAAGCGGCATGAGCTTTGCAGGGCCGCAGGCATCGCAGGTTACGGCTGCCACGCTGCCCGGTGCAGGCCGCCCGCCGTCGGTAATATCGGCACAGGCGGCGTTTTCAACTCCAGGCGTCCTGCCTACCCCGGAACCGTCGCTCCTGCCAAAAGAGTCCCAGCCTTCAGGTCCGGTGTGCAGCTCATGCGGATCTCCAGTCAAGGCAACCGCCAAGTTTTGCACCAAGTGCGGGGCTAAAATCTAGTCCTGGGTTGCGCCGCATTCCGTACAGAACCTGGCGCCTGCGGAAATCTTTGTGCCGCATTCTGAACAGAACTTTGAGCCGGGTCCAGTCTCGCCAGATATCCCGCCATATAGGCCGCTCATCGTCTTTACCGCACCCGTGGGGACGAACTTGTCATCGTCTATCACCTGCGCCGGCGCAAAATCCTTTTCCTCCACAAATGCCATTATCCTTGGCATCTGTTGTCCGGGGTTCTTGGGGTCTGGCACCATGTCGCCAAGCCAGAATGCAAATCGCATAAGCGTAAGCTCGGGCGTTGAAAAGGTCAGGGTATGGTTTGACATGTAGTCCTCTGCAGCGGTCCTGCCGTTGAATACTTTCATCACTGGGACTAGCCCCGAGGGATGTTTTATTGTTTTTTGTGACCGGGTCCCGTCAGGCGCTCCGGCCAAGGCCCCCTGCACGCTTCTCCTTGCATTTGGGGCATATCGGGCCATAGTCCCTGTTGACATTGACTATGATCTTCTTGCAATCAAGGCAGTAGTAATAGTTGGTCATCGGGCCTAGCAACTCTAGCCATTCCAAACCTATTAAGAATGCGCCTTTAGGGTTTTCATCCAAACCACTTGGAAGCGTAGGAATTTACAAAGTACAAACTATGGGACCGGTATTTTCATTATGTATGTATCCTATGGAACAATGTGCATGCAAATTGATAACTGATACGGGATACATTACTTCATAACATCCAACCGAAAAAAGAGCATTGTTAAGGAGGTGCTGCTAACCGTTGCATTTTCCTTGCTTGTAATTGCGTCATTTCCAATCCTTTCCCACAGCGCATCTGCCCAGACTGTTACGGCCCCCTCTGCGCCACAGAACCTTCAGGCCGTTACCATCTCCTCCTCCCAGATAAACCTGGGCTGGTCCGACCCGTCAAGCAACGGCGGCTCGCCAGTCACCGGCTACAAGATAGAGAGGTCTGCCGACAACGGGAACACGTGGAGTACCATAATATCTGACACAAACTATACCGAGGACGGGTACCTTGACCACGGCCTTGCCCCAAGCTCCGCCTACACCTACAGGGTATCTGCAATCAATTCCGCGGGAATAGGCCAGTCATCGAACACAGCATCGGCTACAACCAACTCCAACACCGTACCGCCTCCCCCAACCAATACCGGGGTATTCTTCCATGACAATTATTCCTCAAGTACGGGATGGACCCAGCTTGGCTCCGAGGTCACAGTTGACAGCCCGCAGTTTCCAGGAATGGTCAAGTACTACAATGAACAGGGAGGCGGAGGGGTAGACCAGGAACGGGTCTACAAGCAGCTTCCGTCGGTGCTTCCAACATACAACTGGGTCTTGGAAACGACGTACGAATTTTCCTCATCCTCAATCCCGTCATCTTATCCAGTTGCGCTAACAATCGACTCTGGAAACCCGGAGACCACCCCGTACCTCACATGGGCAAAGGCCATTGTTATCCAGCACGGGATAGGGACCGACCAGCTCAGGGTGGGGTTTGTCAACAATGCATCAGCGGGCATATCAATATCGCCAAATGTACCGTACTACCTGAGGCTTGAGAGAACCCAGTCCCAGCTCGAACTATTTGTGTTTTCAGACCCGGCAAGAACGACACAGGTTGCAGGATCGCCCGTGAGCCTTGCCGCCGATCCTACCGCCCTGCAGAACATCGACTATATCCAGCACTCTGGCTCGATATCATCGGGTCCGGCAAGGACTGTTACGGGGCAGGTGACAAACACGACAATTTACATCATTTCAAATTCCAGCTCAACTGCCGACCCTCCGGCCCAAGATCCCCCCGCACCACAGGTATCTAGCGGCAGTGGAATCGCCTTGACAAGCGCAAAAGCTGTTTCCGGCACAACCTCGTCAAACCAGATAACGCTTCCGGGCTTTGACGCAGGCAGCAACAGCAACGGCCTTCTGGTGGTTGGAATTACCGCCAATAACAATAATGCAGTCTCGGTAACGTTTGGAGGGACTGCACTCACCCAGGGGGCATCCTCATTTTATAACAATGATGCCGAGTTCTGGTACCTCAAGAACCCAAGCGGCAAGGGAGACATTGTAGTGACAACTTCGGGGCCGACGCAGTCAGTCGTTGGGGCATATTCATTCTCGGGGGTTGACCAGTCAAACCCAATCCCCACCAGTACATCAGACCATAACACATCGCCCAGCAGCCCGCACATCTCAATTACAACAAAGTATCAAAACGACTGGGTTCTTGACCTCCCCTCAATTTATGGAGGGGTAACCCTTGGCAGCCCCACATGCGCACAGCAGTGGAATATCAACATGCCCGGTGCAATAACGGGAGCCTCAAGCACCCAAGTGGTATCCTCTCCTTCCTCGACCTCCTGCAGTTGGACGGCAAGTAATGGCGACCTGTGGGACGACATTGCAATAGAACTAAAGGCCGCAGGCTAGGGGGCCTGAAATCCTAGTTTTGGCAGACTACCTGGCTCGTCTTGTCCCCGTTGTACAGGCCGGTTATTGCGTCAATATCGCACTGGGAAATGTAGGGGTAGCCCGTCTGGATGGTTGCATGCATGAGGTCTTCGGGAGCCGTCGAGTGGGCAAGGCCCATCGCATGCCCAAACTCATGCCTCGTAATGGCCCCAAGCTGGTCTGCAGATAGCTCGTTTGCATTGTATATTGTTATGTCAGACTTGAGTATCTGGTTGCCGTCTGCGACATCCTTTGTATATCCTGACAGGCCATCGGGGTTGAGGTCGCTTGTGAGCATTATCACAATGTCGCCGGCCCCGTTGGGATCGTCGGTAATCTTGAACTGTTGTGGTATGAAAAATTCAGTCTTCTTCGATGCTGCGTCCGCTAGGGCGCCTTCCCACCCCTTGTAGTAGGTGGCTGAAATGTCGGGTGGAACCTTGTTGAGGAGCGAGTTCTCAAGGGTGATTGGGTCCTTCGAAAGTACGGCATCCTTCACGGCGAACAGCTTGTCGGGGGTAACACCTGCCTGGTTTACAATGTTCACGGTGAGAGCCGTACCTGATGCGACATTCCACGAGACATAGGTGTTTACAATGTCACCCCTCAGGTTCTTTATCACATAATTGGAATTGTAGTTTCCAACGTGGACGACGTTTAGCAGAATCTGGTTCTCGTAATACGAATACGAGGCAAAGCCTCCCGCTACCACGGCAACCGATAGGATGATGGTATACGACAACTTCCTGCGCATTCCTGAGGCCTTTTTTTCATTTGCCTTGGAAATTTCCTCTAAGATGATCTTCTCCTGCTCTACTTCGTTTGAACTCTTGTCCCTTTCGGCAATTTTCCTTTCCAGTTCACCCTTGCTTCTTTCCAGGTCATCTGCTTTTTTTGAAAGCATCTCGTTTGTTTCCTCAAGTATTATCTTTTCTTGCTCAAGTTCCCTTATCTTGTGGTCTTGTGCATCATCCGGTTGGTCTTTTCCGCTGTCGGGATCGGCCAGTCCCTAACACCCTATGGTTCTCATCAGCGCATCCAGTTTGACAGGTTTTTTCAGGCATGCGTGAGCACCCTTGCTAAGCAGATCCTGGATCTGGCCCTCGTTTACGCTTGATGCGGTAAGTATGACTATTTTCTGGTCGCTCATCCTGCCAGAACTGGAAAGGGCCTCTATGACGTCAACCCCTGTAAAATCGGGCATTGCAAGGTCTAGCAATATCGTGTCGAATTTTCCCTGCTCGATAAGGGTCAGGCCGTTCCTTCCGTCGTTTGTAGTCACGCAATCATGCCCCTTTGCAGTCAGGTATTTTGAGAGCATGGTTGTTATGCTCTTGTTGTCGTCAATCAACAATATTTTCATAGCCAACCCACGAGGCTTTTGCTTGTCCCGGATAGTATTTATGGATTCTTATGATTTGCACGGTTACACCTGAGGCCATATTAGGGGGATATTTCAGCCATTATCCGGGACGTGGTCATTGTCCCGGATGATCCAATATCTAAGGATTTCTCATCCAGTGCGCAGGAAAATGCCTTCCTGCGCCAGAGGACTGCTGGCATTACAGCAACCCGTACCCTGCAAACCCTGTGGATTACCTTAATTACAAAGAGTGCGTTATGACTGGGGTGTCTGTGGAGGAAAACCGTGATGCCTTTTTGCACGAAAGGACAAAAAGCGCCACCTTCAGGCTTCCTGACGGCCTGGTGGAAGAAATCAAGGCGGAAGCCCAGCACATGAAGGTGTCGCCAAACATTCTTGTTCACAGGATCCTTGAGAGGTACACAAGGTGGGATTCGCGAGCGGCAAAGGCCGGATACGTACCAGTAACCAAGGGACTCATTACCGAACTCTTAGAGAAAATTCCGGACAAGGAGGTTGTTGAGATTGCAGAACGGGTAGAAAGAAAGGAATTTGCCGACATACTTTACCTGCTCCGGAACGAGTTCACCCTCGAGTCAGCCTTTGATATAATCGAGATGAGGGCAAAGGTGTCCGGATATCCATACAGGTACACCAAGAAGGGAAATATGCATTCCGTTGTGTTGCAGCATGACCTGGGACCAAAGTGGTCAGTCTATCTTGCCTCGCGCTACAAGGCCGCCTTTGAGGATATGGGAATCACCAACTTCAAGTTTCGCACCGCGCCTAACACGATACAGTTTGACGTCTTTGTCGAGGCTGCAAAAAAATAAGAAAAGGCTTGGGCTGACCGGGCCTAGCCCCGTGTTTCTACTTGTCAACCTGTGACTATAGGGATCAAGTTTTTATCTCAGTGAACCGTACATACTGTCTGGATGGATCTGTTGGTTCTTACTGAGAGTAGTGCCAAGACTCGGAGCATGTCATTCCGACTGCCGGAAGAGGTAGCAGAGGCATTAGAGACCGAGGCCTCTGCCAAAAATGTAAGCACCACAGTCATGATCTCTGAGATCTGCAGGGCTTATTTCGGATACGAGGGCAACGCGGGCAGGGCGGGCCTTGTGGCATTCCCAAGACCTGTGCTGCTTCGCCTGATGGAGGAATTTCCAGAAGAAAAGATAATCTCGGTGGCAGGCCAGATGTCAAGGGATGTGACAACCGACATGATGGCAGTTCTGCAAAACGAGTACAGCGCGGATTCCTTCATTGAATTTATCCAGTCATGGGCCCATGCCTCGCGGATTCCGTTCAGGCGCCAGGTAAGAGGAGACCTGAACACCATTGTCATCCAGCCCGAACTTGGAAAGAAATGGTCGCTCTACCTAGGACACCTTTTCAAGGATGTCATCGAGGAACTCACGGGAAAGAAAGTGAAGATAAACATGACTGACAAGAGCGTAATGTTCATGTTCTAGGGAATTTTTTTCCAAGACGGCCTCGCAAAAAATTACACCCGGGTTTGTAGCAATCTCGTGCCTGAATCCATGCGATTCCACGGATGTTCAAAAATATAAAAAAAGGCGCAAACATTCCAAGACTACGAGTCCGGCGTTCCCTTGGTCGCCGTTGCATGAAAACCAGTTTCCAAGTCCTGGTCTTCCTTGGAGTGCTTACGTCCACTAGTATATGGGCCTGAAATTATAAAAGAACCCCTCAGATTATCAAAACTGGTTTTTAGCCAAACGACACCAAAAGGCAGGATGTAGTATCCCGCACAATGAATATCACCTCTGAAAATCAACTTTCTGCATTAAATATAACAGATTGCAAGGTTAGTATGTTTCAAAAACGCGGAACTTGGACGCACAAACCGTTGTCCAGACGATCCGGAGTTTTTGGAATTTTTTCTGCATGCGACATGAATCGGCTATAAAGACACGGTTTCACAATAACTTGTTTTCATAGATGGTAATTATGTCCCGGATATATAGGATCCAGAGGACGACTGTTATCCAACATTGGTGAATAGCACAGAAAACGAACCTATGCAACCCCGAATTTCAGAAGGATATTTCCGCATGCCACCAATCGAAGCATATAGCCATGGTATGTCAAACCGGGCGAACCTTCCTCAAAATAGGGGAGGGGACTCGGCTTGATGCTCAAATCTAGACCGCGCAGGCTTCAGACCCTGGTCGTACTGATTGCGATAATCTCGGCCATCTGGGCAATACCGGACTTTGTAGGTCCGGATATTGCGCAAATATCAAGCGATTTGACGAATATCGCACTGACTGTATTCCTAGCCGTAACTGCATTTTTCCAGTTATCTCAGATTCGCAGGGAAGCCCAGGACAAGATTACCTGGGTGATATTTGCAGTTTTTGCAATTTCTTATACTGCGGCGCAGCATATTTGGGCAGTAAACGAGCTCATTTTCGATACCAGGCCGTTTCCTTCCCTTGCAGACGCAGCGTTTCTAGTAGATACCCTGTGCTTGATTGCATTTTTTATGTTATACGTAAGGCCGTACAAGCAAAGCATTTCGAGAAAAATGCTAGCCATTGCCACGATACCAAGCAGTCTGGTTGTCTTGGTGTCTGCATACTATTACGCCTTGAGCAACAGCACCGATACTTTCATGAACCAAATCCTGCTTTTCTCTTACCCGTTTCTTGACGCAATAGCACTGGTCCCTGCAACCCTTGGCATAATGATTTGGCTCAAAAACAAGTCGGACTTTCCACTGCTTGCAATATGCTCATCCATGATCCCCCTTGCCATAGGGGACGTTTCATTCCAAATTACAACGCAGAATAACACATACTATACCGGATCCTTTGTCGATCTTTTCTTCTACATTCAGATTGTATCACTGACATTTGGAGTATACGTGTTATCAAACACGATAAGGAAAAATTCTGAGGAGAAGGAAGCATGAGGTTTTCGTATTCCATATTGCTACTGGTATTTTCGGTGATTGTTGTGTCTGAAGTAACGGGGGTTTACTTCCTTTATGAATTTAAAAACTCGCTTCAAGACCAGATCGTGTCCGACTCTGAGAAAATAGACGCCATGATGGTCAACAGAATTGACAGCTATTCAATTGAAAGGATTATTGACCTGACAAACCTTGCAAAATCTAGCACGTTCGAGTCGGCAATTCAGGCATCTGACGCGGAACTTGGCGGCATGCCTGACAGGGCACAGTATGTGAATAACATGAGCCAAGGATGGGAGGCTGCCCCGAGTAACGAGACCACCCCCTTCATGAGAACGCTGATTGACTCCAAGCCGTCAGGACAACTGCGACAGATACAGTACTTTGAGAACCTGCTTCTTGGCACAAAGGTGTATGATGATATCTTCATGACAAATGCCTATGGTACAAACGTAATTGAGATGGGAAAGACCGCCGACTATACGCATTATGGGGAGGATTGGTGGAAGGGAGCAAAAAATGACGGAATTTACATCGGAGGGCTGAGGTTTGACAACAGCAGTAGGACCTCATCATATACAATAGCAATCCAGCTAAACGATGAAAACGGGAATACCATTGGCGTGGCAAAGTCGGTGATTAGCACCCAGCCAATAATCAAGATAATTAAAAACCAGCTGAATTCTACAACACCGACACCGTTGGAGTATGAGCTCCTTGCGGCCGGAGGATTGGTAATTTATTCCTCGGATCCCACAGAAAAACCAGGTTCGTTAAACCATGAACTTGAATACTCGGGCAACCTGACGGGTACCTCTGGCCATTTCGTTCAGACAATAAATGGTGAGGACTATCTTGTGACATATTCACATTCGACCAATTCTAAATTTTCGCCCCTTTTTGATTGGGTTTTTGTTACAAAGTACAGGTTAACCCAAGTAATGGGACCCGTTTACGAATTATCCTATCTTCTTATCACAATAGTAATTGTCCTGCTGGTAACCGTATCTGCCATAGTGTTTATGATTTCAGAAAAGCTCGCAAGACCAATAGAACAGGTTCGCCAGGGACTGAGGTCGTTCAACAAAGGAACCATGGTAAAAATCGAACCACATGGGGAAGAGGAGGTTCGGGACCTGATAGGCCAGTATAATCGCATGATAGAGCGCCGCCAAAACCAACGGTCAGAATCACCCGAGCCTTGATCTAACCGGAATAGCGCCAAATCCCCGAGGGTTTCCATTACAATATAGTTCATTTTCACGGTCCGCAAAACATCAATGCATGCTCTCATACTTCTTTGCCTTCTGAGATCGTGCAACATTTCAGCGACACTTTAATTAAACTCTAAAACAATATTGGAGATAACCCGTCAGGGGTGGGACTTGAACCCACGAGTCGAAGGTACTCCGACAAGAGTTTTTCAAACTCACGCTCTCCCTTACTAAGCGACCCTGACAGGATTTTTATGTAAAATTGAGATAAAAGGCTACAGGTAGTTGAATCCATTTTTACAATCTATCGAGTTATTATTTTTCCAAATCACATGATTACGGACATGAAAACTTTATTTTGTTTTATGATGCATATTGATGTACCATGGTACCGGAAGACAACCCAGATTGTTGGGAGGTTGAGGCAATAAAGGACTTTGAATCAAAGAAGAACCCAACCAAGTATGTCTCTCTTGATTCTTTAAGATAACAGGGATTGGCCATAAGGGTCTAAAACACGAATTCATTAGTAAATCATATTTACTTTGAAAAAGACCGTAAAGATATTTCTTTGATACCAAAAATGAATAACCACAATCCAACACAAAATACTCCAGCATAAATCAAGATGAGTTTAAGGTCACCAGTAAAATCTCGACAAGGCATAGGAGGTATCATAAAACGAGAGTGTGATGGAGCTGGAGGCACACATTGTGGTAGATGACTTGATACATCATCAATTCCTCTTACAATCTTAATTCCCAATGGTATTACTATAACTATCATTATTCCGATGCCTATGGCAACTTCAAGTCTGCGCAATATTTGTAAATATTCAAAAATGTATTTAGATTTTGATTAAATTCAATATTGATACTACACGTGATAACTTGAAATGAACTGAATTCCATCAGGATAAATCTATGCATGTCTGCTCGAACAAATGTCTAGTCAAGGGTCAAAACAATCCAAAATTCATCTAACCGGACCAAATTCTAGTTAAAATAAATGAATGGACCGAGGGGGATTTGAACCCCCGACATCCGCGTTGCGAACGCGGCATCACTACCACTAGACTACCGGCCCTTTTGTAACCAGAATGACATCTTCTTTTATTTATATCGTCAAAGGCATAATACCGGGATTTCCGCAAAGTTTTCGATGACTTTTGACGCGGTAATTTTAAACTCACACGTAGTCCTACCGGGGGGCATTGTTGACAAGAATATTGTGATCGAGGAGGGAAAAATAGTCGATATCACAAACGACGTCCCTGCATGCGACAGGAAGATTGACGCCAAGGGGCTAGTCTCGCTGCCAGGCATCATAGACCCGCACGTCCACTACGGGGTCTACTCCCCAATTGAGCAGGCGGCTCTTACGGAATCGGGGGTGGCCGCGGTGGGAGGGATAACAACCATGATGAGGATGCTCCGCATGGGGGGGTCGTACAGGAAAGACCTTGACTCGCACCTTGAACATAGCGCCAAGTCCCACCTGGTAGATTATACCATACACGCCTCCATCCTGCACGAGAGCCAGATTGAAGAGATGGAGTTTTGCGCAAAAAGGGGCATAACATCGTTCAAACTTTACATGAATCTGGGAGACGAGGTGGGCCATGTCTTCATGGATATGATGCCAGGACATGACAGGCTTGTGGAGGACAGGGTGGAGATAAACTCGGCAATGGTCGAAAGGGTAATTGCCAAAGCGTCCTCGCTTGGGTGCCCCGTGCTGATACATGCTGAGGATTATCAGATGTGTTCCTGCGGAATCAGGGAGGCCAGGGAGCGAAAGAAGAACGGACTTGGAGCCTGGTCGGAAAGCAGGCCCGCCGAGTCGGAAGTAAAATCAATAAGGTTTGCATCACAGGCGGCCAGAAAAACTGGATGCGCGCTATACTTTGTGCACATAGGGTCCCAGCCCGCAATGGATGCGATACTTCAGGAACGCAAAAACGGGACAAGGATTTTTGTCGAGACCTGCCCGCACTATATGACGCTGTCACACGAGTCCCAGCAGGGTTACCTTGCAAAGGTCATGCCGCCAATCCGATCTACTCGGGATATGGAGAGGATTTGGGGAGCCATTAAGGATGGGTCTGTTGACACGATAGGAACGGATCACGTGGCAAACCGCCTCAAACTCAAGGTAGGGGGCGAAACCGTCTGGGATGCGCTAGCGGGTTTTCCAGGGATGGGAACGATGCTACCAATACTGCTAAGCGAGGGGGTGAATAAGGACAGGATCTCGCTGCCTCAGCTTGCATCCCTTACAAGCCTCAACGCGGCAAAAATCTTCGGCCTGTATCCTAGGAAAGGCGCCATCCAAAAGGGATCGGATGCGGACATTGTGCTGGCAGACCTAAAGGCTGAAAAGAAGGTCACTGCAGAACTGGTTAACGGATTTTCCGACTATACCGTTTACGAGGGATGGAAGCTGCGCGGATGGCCTGCGAAAACCTTTGTGAGGGGGACTTTGGTCGCAGAGGACTCGAAGGTCACAGGGAAGCCGGGATTTGGCAGGTTCATCTCAAGGCAAACATCATGAGATCTCAAACTTGCCGTTTGATTTTGCCTTGAATATTACGTCAGGCTTGGGAAAAAGGCCAACTTCCATCACGCCGGGAATCTCGATAAGCCTTGTCGCAAGGACACCGGGGTTGGATATCTCGCCAAAATCGCAATCAAGTATTATGTTGCCGTTCTCTGTCACAAACGGGTAGCCCCTTTCCAGCAGGCGTATGTGCGGCTTCCCGCCGTATGACCTTATCTTTGATGCAGCGGTATTTCTTGCAAACGGGTGGACCTCCACGGGGACGCTCCTGTCGAGCTTTTTCACAAACTTTGTCTCGTCTGCTATTATCACAACTTTCTTTGCAATGCTGATGAGGATCTTTTCTCTCAGCAGCGCGCCGCCCCCGCCCTTTATCATGTTGCCCCTTGCGTCAATCTGGTCGGCGCCGTCAAAAACAATGTCGATGTGGTCTATCTGGTCGGGCTCTATTATCGGGATGCCGCCCTTCTCCGCCTCCATCTTTATCTGTAGTGATGTGGGGATTGCCTTTATCGAAAAACCGTTCTTCCTAAGGTGTGATGAAAGCAGCCTGACAATTGCAGTCGCGGCCCTTCCGCTCCCAAGCCCAACTACATAATTGTTTTTTACCATCTTCAAGGCACTTGGCGACAATGCCTTTATGGCATCATCAACTGTCAACTATTCTACCTCTACCTGCTCTAGTTTGGAAAGGGCACGCATTATCTCGCTTTTTATCTTGTCGAGATCCTTGTCGTCGTCTTCTATTTTTTCCTCGTCGGGAATCTTTATGGGGGTGGGCATTTCCACCGTCTTTTCTACCACCGGTTCGGGCTTTGGTGGTGTTGCTATGACAGGAGGCTCCTCTGCCTTGGCAAGCGGTGTAGGCTCTACCGGCACGATGAGTTGAGGCGTTTCAAGTTCCGGTTTGACCTCGGCAACCTCCGGCTTTTCAACGGTTACGGCGGGCTTGATAAATTCTGCCGGAAATTCCGGCATCTTGTTGGGGACTGTGGTTAGCGTACTAAGTTCCACTGATACGTGTCTTTCCGGCACATGCACGTGTATGACCGGAGGCTCGGGGATCTTTTCCTTTTCCACCTCGATTGTTTCCGGAGGTGCCTCTATCCTTGGGGCTGTTTCTGTCTTGGGCTTTTCCTGGACTATCTGCCTTGGCGGCTCGGGCCTTTCCTGCTGGGCCTGCTGCGGTTGTATTGTCACCTGCTGCTGTACTCTTTGCTGGGCCGACGGCTGGGGGGGATTTGCCGAAATCTTGGATGAAATCTCATGCAGCCTCTGGTCCATTTTCGACAGCCTGGAATCCATCATCGAGATGATGCTATCGCCGACGGGGCCAAGGTCTGGATACCTGCTTGCCATCTCTAGCTTTTCTATCTTGGCGGCAATTGCCCCAAGCTGGTGCTGGTACCTGATTAGGAGCTTGTCACGCTGGACTCTTGATATGCCTGACTGATCATTGTGAAGCCGTGTAATTGTCTTGGTGAGGATTTCCTTTTCAATGTTGAGTGAATGAACCTGGTTTTCTACTGCGGCGTTAATTGTAAGAACTTGCTTTGCCTTTCGCTTTGGTATCTTGTCAAGTGCTACTGCAGTACACGCGCCCGCCAGAGAACTAAAGACTAGGGCGATCTCTTCCATCTACGTATACCATTTGATCCAAGTATATTTTCTTATTCTTGCGTCCGGATAACCACAGCTGGCACACTTTTTGTGTCTTTTATGCAAGGAATTGTTCCCACATCTCCTACACCTGATGTGGGTGTGTTTCTTTGTGTATCCTCCCATGGAGGTTGTGCCTTTAGTCATTGGAACTTCACTTTGGTGGAGGAGATATGATTACTACGTTGTCTCCCCTGACTACGATGGTTCCAAGACTTTTTGCCTCGCCCTCAGAAGGGATCTCTTCCGAAGAGTCAAGTAGCAGGTTCATGTGCTGGTCAAACCCGTGAAGGTTGCCGCGGATTACTTTGCCGCCCTTCAACTTGATGAGGACAACCTTGTTGAGGCTTTCGTCAAGTACTTTTACTGCCATATCGACTGACATTATCTCACTTATTACCCACTCTATCGAGGGTATATATTAAAATTTCATTGGTGAAACTTTCGCCTTTTGGCGGTGAGCCAAGTTTGACTCTCCCTTACTAGACCCTTGGTGATTTCCTCAAGGATTGCCCTGCCATCCCTGGCAGTGGCCCCCCTTGGATCTCCCCATACGCCGTTCTTTGTGACTGAGATAAACGACCTGTTTGCAGCCCTGCCTATCTTTTTCAGCTCCTCCGGAGTGTAATCGCTCTCTATAAGGCCCTTGACAGCCTTGGCCATCTCCACCCTTTTTGATATCGCGCGCATTATGGAGGTCTCTACAAAACCTGCATGATCGAACCTCCTGCTGGTAAAGTGCCAGTAGGAGTAGGTCAGGATCCTTGGCGCGCCCCCGTGCCTTGCGACCCTGGACGGTATTGATCCCAGCGCGCCGAGGTTGCCGTGGTGGCCATTGAGTATTACAACCATCTTGACACCGTTCCTCCCAAGGGAAAGGCACATTTCCACCAGGTAATCCCGGAGGGCTGATGGACTAGCGCTTAGGTTGAAAAACGGCGCATGCTCATTTGAAACACCGCATTCTATGGTGGGGAAAAGCAGGTACCCGGTCCTCTCGGATATTTTTCTAGCTATGAAGGTCACTATGTCCGAGTCTGTCGATACGGGAAGGTGTGCTCCGTGCTGCTCTGTCGAACCAACAGGAATTATGGCAATGGGATGTTTTCTTATCTCCCTTAGGATCCGGGAGTTTGAAAGGTCCCTTGCAATCATTTGGATCTTCTTGGCCTGACGTGAACCTTTCCCCAATAGACCTCAAGCCTTCCCTCAAGGTGCATCTTTACCGCCTCAAGAAGGGTCCGCGCCTCAAGCCTTTGCCCCTTCTTCCTGAGAGACTCTAGCGTCTCGTCCTCGTCAATTGCGAAGGCGTCCTGAAATATTATCGGTCCCTGATCCAGATCCTCTGTTACATAGTGTGCGGTGCAGCCGACAATCTTTGCCCCGCGCTCAAAGGCCTGTACATAGGCAAACGCCCCTGGGAAGGCGGGCAGCAACGACGGGTGGATGTTGATTATCCTGTTTGGGTACCTCCACACAAAGTTTGGTGAAAGAATCCGCATGTATCTTGCAAGCACGATGAGATCGACGTTGAACCTTTTTGCAATTCCGATTATCTTTTCCTCGGCCTCTGCCTGATCCCTTTCCGCAACGAGTACAAACGGAATTCCTGCATTCTTTGCAAGCTTTGACAATGCAGGCTCCGTCCCTACTATTACCGAGATCTCGCCCTTGAGCTGCTTCTTTGACCTTGCATCGAGGATAGCCTCAAGGCAGTGCGGCTCCTTTGTTACCAAAACTGCGACCCTCTTGCTCTTAGACGCCTCGTAGTGTACCGTTACTTCCATCTTCAGATTCTTTGCCAGCCGTTCCGCCTCCGTGTTAAATTTTTTAATATCAATTTTTTTTGTAAATGAGGCCTCAAGGTACATTCCAAAGAGGCTCTTTACTACGTTCTGATTTATCTTCTCTATGTTCCCTCCGTTTTGAAAAATGAAGTTTGTAAAACCAGCTACTACTCCCTCGTGGTCCTTGCCGACAATTGTAAGTTCCACTCGCGTCTTTTCCATTTTGTTGGGTATGCCTTACGGCTATTAATACTTAAATAGCCTCTCGGGATATGGTGAATCATAAAATGCTAGTAGAACTAGATATCCTGACTCTGTAATGAGTGATTGAATGGACGGACTTTCTTTCTCAATTTTGAACTCCGAGGAAAAATAATGGACAAGCCAAAGGGATCAAGCAAGACCAGGGGCAGGATTAACAGTTATGATCACAACAATCCGGTCAAGACTTGCAAGGTCTGCTTCACAATCGGGGACTGGCACTGCTACGAGTGCTCAAACAACTTCTGTAGCACGCATTTTCACAGCCATAAACAGATGCAGCTCTGCATAATTAACTGAGGATGCGGGAGGTGGGATTTGAACCCACGAACTCCTAAAAGACAGGGTCCTAAGCCCTGCGCCTTTGGCCAGGCTTGGCAACTCCCGCATGCACCATGACTTTTAACATAAATTTATCTATTGTCAGGGGGATGTATGGCAAGATTATTTGGTACTAACGGCGTAAGGGGTGTCTTTGGAAAGGACCTGACGCTAGATTTTGTTTCAGACATGACTTCGTCGATCGGGACCTTTTTCAACAGGAGCCCAATCCTCGTGGGATATGACGGCAGGGAATCGAGCAAGATCCTCTCAAAAGTAGTATGCGCCTCGCTTGGCGCGGTGGGTCTGGACTCTATGCTGTGCGGCCTTGTCCCGACACCATGCCTTCAGTTTGTCACAAAAAAGCTAGGGTATGGCGGGGGAATCATGATAACTGCGTCGCACAACCCTCCGGAATACAACGGCCTCAAGCCCACCGCAAAGGACGGGGTTGAGATCTCAAGGGAGGACGAGTTGAGGGTTGAGAAGATCTATTTTGAAAAAAGGTGGCATGCAACGGACAGGCCTGGAACGACAGGAACTGAAACCAGGGCAGTCTACACTTACATCCGGGGCATCAAGTCGCAGGTAAACACGAGGAAGATAAGGTCACGAAGATTCAAGGTGGTACTGGACCTTGGGAACGGAGCGCAGGCAGCAACCGCCCCGCTCCTCTGCAAGGACCTTGGCTGCCAAGTGGTGCTGGTAAACGAAAAGATAGACGGCTCGTTTCCAGGAAGGGGCTCTGAACCAACGCCCCAGAACCTTGGGGGGCTCTCTCGCGCGGTAACAAGGGTCAGGGCAGACCTGGGCATTGCATTTGACGGCGACGGAGACAGGAGCATCTTCTGTGACAATACAGGAAAGATTCTCACGGGTGACAGGTCGGCACTGCTGATATCCAAGTTCATCCTTGGCAACAATCCAAGGTCCAAAGTCGTGACGACATTAAACTCGACCTCCGCAATAGAGAGGATTGCGGAGATGACACACTCGAAGGTGCTAAGGACAAGGGTGGGTAGCGTGGAGGTGTCAAGAAGGATGGTCAGGGAGCATGCAGCCCTTGGGTTTGAGGAAAACGGCGGCTTTATGTTCGGCAGGCACAATCAGGTAAGGGACGGTGCGATGACCCTTGCACTGGTGCTAGACTTGCTGTCAAGATCAGACAGGAGGATGTCGGAGGAGATGGAAGATCTGCCTCCCTCATTTACCACAAAGGGCAAGATCAAATGCACCGGCAGAGATTTCAAAAAGATACTCTCACTTCTCAGGAAAGAGCCCTACAAAAAAGACATGACCGACGGAATCAAGCTCATGCTTGACCGTTCCAGCTGGGTCATGGTGAGGCTGAGCGGTACTGAGCCGATTGCCAGAATCTACGCGGAGGCCCCGACTGAGGACGCCCTCAATGAAATATTTGAAAGATACATGTCGAAGATAAGCAGGGCATTATAGCGCATGACCGATGGACATGCCATTTTGCCGGCGAGCTGGTCGGCGGTTTCATTTGCCGGCAACTTGACAGAACCTTTCCGAACGTTTTTAAATCCAATGAAAATGAAACAAGGAATGGAAATGATCCCATTGGGTGATACATGTGGCTAAGGCTTATTACGTCAAGTTTCAAGTCCCAGCTGACCTGGTTTCCCCTATTTACGAAGCGGTGAGGGTTGCCTATCAGAGTGGTAAAGTAAAGAAAGGTACAAACGAAGTCACAAAAGCAATCGAGCGAGGAATAAGCAAGCTTGTAGTTATAGCTGAAGATGTCGAACCACCAGAGGTAGTAGCACACTTGCCAATCCTCTGCGAGGAACACAACATTCCATACGCCTTCGTTCCAAACAGGCAGGAATTGGGCAAAGCACTAGGAATCGATGTTACCTCCGCGGCTGCTGCGATAATTGATTCGGGAGATGCTCAACACATTGTTGACCAAATTGTGGCATCGCTGTCGCAGATAAAGGGTGGTCAAGCTAACAAATGAGCACCGAAGTTCCAATTCCCGCTGAGGTAATCCAGATAGTGGGCAGAACGGGCATCGCAGGCGAAGTTATACAAGTCAGAGTAAAGATACTGGAAGGCAAGGACAAGGGAAGAATTCTCACCAGGAACGTAAAGGGCTCCGTCAGAATGTCCGATATCCTTATGTTACGTGAAACAGAGCGCGAAGCAAGGAAGATAAAGTGATTGCAAGTTGAGCGTTCTAGTCAAACCGTGCAGCTTCTGTAACAGGCCCGTTGCAAAGGGCTCCGGCACGATGCTCGTGAAAAACGACGGCACGGTGCTGTGGTTCTGTTCATCAAAATGCAAGAAGAACATGCTGGTGCTCAAGCGCGATCCCAGAAGGCTAAAGTGGACAAACAAATACGTCAAGGGCGGAATTAGGGTCAAAAAGTAAGATGACTGAACAAACATTATTCATAGTAAAACCTGACGGCGTAGAAAGAAAGATTGCCGGAGAGATAATTGCAAGGTTTGAAAGGAAGGGCTTCAACATAATCAAGCTAAAAATGTTCACGTTTACAAAGCAGATGGCCGAGGAATTCTACTCGGTACACAACACCAAGCCCTTCTTTGGTGAACTTGTCTCGTTTATTACCTCGGGAAGGGTAGTGGCGGCGGTCATTGAAGGTAACAACGCAATTGCAACAACCCGCCTAATGATTGGCTCTACCAAGTCATTCGAGGCCGCACCCGGCACGATAAGGGGCGACTTTGGACTTGGAATATCTGAAAACATTATCCATGCCTCGGATTCCAAGGAAAGTTTTGAAAAAGAGGTAGCTGTAATATTCAAGTGAAAGTGGTTGCAAATCCGACAACCGATAGTGGCAGTTTTAGGTCACGTGGACTCTGGTAAGACCTCGCTATTAGACAAGATCAGGGGAACCGGCGTGCAGGCAAGGGAGGCCGGGGGAATCACGCAACACATCGGGGCAAGCTTCCTTCCAACTGATTCTATAAAGAAATCATGCGGCCCGCTTTTTGCAAAAATGGCTGGAGAGAAGGAGACAATACCGGGCCTTCTAGTGATAGATACGCCGGGCCATGAAATTTTCACCAATCTTCGCGCTAGGGGCGGGTCCGCCGCGGACATTGCAATCCTCGTAGTAGACGTCAACCGCGGGTTCCAGCCGCAGACCAATGAAAGCCTCAAGATCCTGCAGAGCAGGAAGGTTCCGTTTGTGATTGCCCTCAACAAGGTGGACATGATATCAGGGTGGAAAAAGACCCCGGCCAACCAATTCATCACGCAGTCCATAAAAGAGCAGGACCCGTCAGTCCAGACTGCGCTTGACGAGCTGCTGTACAACGTTGTCGGGACGCTCTCCATCCTTGGTTTCCAGTCTGAAGCGTTCTACAGGGTAAAAGATTTTGGAAAAGAGGTGTCAATCGTGCCAGTAAGCGCAAGATCCGGGGAGGGCATACCGGAGCTCCTTGCGGTGCTGGTGGGGCTCACTCAGCAATACATGCAGAAGAAGCTTGACCAGGCCGAAAAGCCAACAAGGGGAATAGTGCTTGAGGTGAAGGAAGAGGTGGGGCTCGGAGTCACTGCCAACATAATTCTCATTGACGGGACTCTTAGGAAGACAGACTCTATAGTGCTTGCAAAAAGGGACTCGACAGTTGTCACCAAGCCCAAGGCGATCCTCCTCCCAAAACCCCTGGACGAGATGAGGGACCCAAGGGACAAGTTCATGCCCGTAAATGAGGTATTTGCCGCCGCGGGAATCAAGATTGCATCGCCAGAACTCGAGGGAGTTCTGCCCGGGAGCCCGGTTTATGCGTCCTCCGACGAGTCTAAAATTGAAGAATTCAAAAGGTCAATCGAGTCCGAAATGAAGTCGGTCTTTGTCAAGACCGACAAAAAGGGCGTCATCCTCAAATGCGACACGATTGGCTCGCTAGAGGCAATCACTGACATGCTCAAGCGCCAGAGCGTCCCGGTCTCGATGGCGGACATTGGGCCGGTCACCCGCCGGGATGTCGTCGAGGCCCAAGCAATCAAGGAGAATGACAGGCACCTCGGGGTGGTGATCGCCTTCAACGTCAAAATACTCCAGGATGCCCAGGATGAGGCAGATGCAAACCACATACGGATATTCCACGACCAGGTCATCTACAGCCTCATCGACAACTACGTGCAATGGGTCCAGGAGGACACTGCAAACGAGGAGAACGCCATATTCCAGGAACTTACGCCAATATGCAAGGTGACATTTCTGAAGGGATATGTCTTCAGAAAGAGCAACCCGGCGGTCTTCGGTGTAAGGGTAGACGTTGGTACGCTCAAGCAGAAGATAGCACTCATGAATTCCGACGGCAGGAAAATAGGCATTGTGCACCAGATCCAGGACAACGGTAAGAACGTCGATTCTGCCAAGAGGGGCCAGGAGGTAGCAATGTCGATTCAAAATGTCACGGTAGGAAGACAGGTGTCCGAGGAGGAAGTGTTCTATGCACTACCGCCGTCACATGAGGCTAGGACCCTTCTCAAACAGTTCTCCCACAAGCTGAATCCTGAAGAGCTCCAGACACTGAAGGATATAATACAGATCCAGAGAAAGTCAAACGCAGCCTACGGCTATTGAGAATATTTCTGGGCCAGCATGTGGAGCCCTGGCTCGCCAACCGCACCTACCGCCTTGTCCACCATCTTCCCGTCCTTGAAGACGAGGAATGTGGGTATTGCATAAACTTGGTACCTCTGAGATATGCCCTGGGCGTCGTCGACGTTGACGCGCGCAAACCTCACGTTCTTGTATTTTTTTGCAATGCGCGTAAAAATGGGAAGCATGAACTGGCACGGCCCGCACCATGTGGCCCAAAAGTCGACTATCACGGGAAGGTTTCCCACTATGGCGCTGTCAAAATTGGCATCGTTCAACTCGAGGATTTCCTGTTCCTTGCGCGAGGCCATCTCGGCAAGCTTCTTCTTCATGATCTTCTCGATCTCCTCGTCAACCAACCTGATGCAAGTAACCTCCAAGATTATTTAATAATTTGTGTTACAGGTCGAGCAAAAACCTCATCACGACGGGCCCATCTTGTTTTATTTCCATCAGGTGCATGGTGGGTGCCTTGATCTCTACCTTGAAATGGTGTTTCTCAAAATCCAACTCCTCGCCTGAAATTTTTGCCTCGAGGAGATACTCACCGTTCTTGGTTATGCTAACATCAAAGGCGGAGCCTGCAAAACCATCCGTTATGGTGAGGATTATCATTTCCTCCAACCAGTTGTAAAGGAGGTCGCTCAGGTCACCTGCCCTTACCTTGAGATCTCTCCGAGACTTTTTCTCTACCGACTTGATGTCAAGGATGGTGTCAACAACAGCCTTGCCCGCGGTCTCAAACGCCTTTTCCAGGCTCTCCGCAGTAACCTCAATGAAGGCATCGGTCATGTGCTCCAGGTTTCGGTATGTCATGGCAGGACTTTGCTAGTCCCCGCACGCATTAATAATTTATCACATGCTCAAAAAATCATAAGGTCTAAATGGATTGGAAAAAAAAGAGTCTTGAATTTGGACCTACCCCGAGGGATGAGAGACATTGAATCCAAGGAATATGCAACAATAGAATTTGTCAGGAGGAAGTTCATGGAGACTTCGAGCCTGTTCGGCTTCAAGTTCATGGAGCCCTCCCCGATAGAGCTTCTCTCGGTAATAGAAACAAAAAGCGGACCCTCGATAAAAAACGAGATCTATTACTTCAAGGACAAGGGGGAGAGGGAGGTGGCACTCCGTTTTGACTTTACCATAGGGCTGACAAGATACGCCGTTTCGCAAAAATCGATGCGCCTTCCAGCAAAGTTTTCCACATTCGGCGGGGTCTGGAGGTATGACGAGCCACAGAAGGGAAGATACAGGTTCTTCCACCAGTGGGATATTGAGATTTATGGAGAACCGAGCACGGAATCGGACGCGGAGATAATAGATTTTGCGTCCAAGTTTTTTGCAAACTTGGGACTGCAGAACATAATCATCGACATCTGCGACAGATTTCTTATCGAGTCGTATGTCAGGGAAGTATTCAAGACCGAATCGCAGGAGGTGATAGGAGACATCCTCAGGGCAATAGACAAGATTCAGAAGAAGAGAAAGCAGGAGATAATGAAGGAATACCAAGAAAAGGGGTACTCCGCAAGCGACCTCGAAAAGGTGCTTGAGTTTTCTCAAATCAAAGGTTCCCCGCAAGAGGTTGCGTCCAAGATAGACCCTTCCAAGCTCAAGAACTGGGACAAGATCCTTGCTCTTTTCGAATCGCTAAAGAACAGGAGGGTGGAAAACGTGAGGATAAACCTTGGGATTGTCAGAGGCCTGGACTATTATTCCGGAATCGTATTTGAGATATTTGACACCAGCTCAGACCTCGGAGCCCTTGTGGGAGGGGGGAGGTATGACACGCTCACAAAGGCTTTTGGAAGGAATGACATGGGGGCCACGGGTGCCGCAGGAGGAGTGGAACGCATTGTCCATTCCCTTGAGAGGCAGGGCAAGGCAAATCCTACACAAGGCGGCCAAGTGTGGGTTGCCTACGTCAATGAGGAAATGAAGAAAATCGCCATCAACATTGCTGCGACACTGCGAATCAAGGGGATTTCATCCGAGGTGGACCTTGCCGGCAAGGCGCTCAGGAAGCAGATGGACATGGCAACAGACTCAAGGTACGTCATAATTGTGGCCCCGAAGGAGTACGCCGAAAAGTCAGTCGTTGTAAGGGACATGAAGGACGGCACTGAGAAACAGGTCAGCCTTGAATCAATTCTGAACGATCCGTGTTCTAGTCTACGACTCTGAAGGCCTTTGTAAGCATTACAAGCTCAGGCCCGTTGGTAAGAGACCCTACAACCAGAGATGAATTGTTTGCAAGTATGCCGGAAGACACGAAGGGCGATCCCCCGTTTATCGTTGCAGGCTCAAGTTCGACACCCAGCACCTGCGAGGCGGCCCTTATGTCTTCCTCTTCTGTGGCAGGATGGACTATGCCCCCGTTAGAGGTTGCTACCGACATTGCGCCCACTTGGTGATATCCGGCAATTCTCCTTCTGATTACCTCTATTCCCAGTACGTCCTCCACCTTTTTGGCAAATTCTGGCGGTATGAGAGGCGACATTATGCCCCCCTTGTCGTTTGCACATATCAGGTTGCCAAGGGCCGTGTACTTTGTATCCAGGATGTCAACATTGAGGCCAGTTGACTTTTTCAGGTGAGATACCTCCTCATCGAGCGAGTTTCTGGGAAGGAGTATCCCGTTGTTGTTTACCACCATGAGGGCACCGATGAGCCTCGTGTTGGCAACGGAGGTGAAGACATGCTCAGTCTTGAGGAATTCACAGAGCTTCTGGGCCTTTGTCATGGCAAACCCGTTTGGAATAAAGACAAAACTGTCGTTACATTTTGCGTAAATTCCTACATTAGGACTGCGGTAAATGTCATACTTGAAAATTCCCACTGGTTACAGCCACGGTCTGAAAGATATGAATTTATCTTGTTCTTGCGTCGCCCGTCCGCCGATTTTCTCATGCTACTAGGCGGCGATACGTAGACACTTTAAATAACTAACATCATTTCTGGAATACGTGCCAATAGATCCAAAATTTCCGGCAAACCACACGGTCAAGGAAAAGTTCAAGGATCCTATGAGCGAAAATTTCCACCTCGTGTGGGGCCCTGGAAGGTTAGCCGAGGCGTCATCGGACCCAAAGGTAGTGGCTGACTACAAGGCTACCGGCGAGAAGATCGAGCCGATGGGAGTCCACGGAACGTTTGTGGCGGTGGATTGGGACTCGTGCGTGGCGGACGGGATATGCCTGTTGAGCTGCCCCGTCAAGGTATTTGAATGGTACAAAAATCCCGGAGAGACCGGCAGAAACGACCGCAAGGATTTCACCGACAAGGCAAATCCCGTCAAGGAAGCAAACTGCATCTGGTGCATGGCCTGCGTGGAAGTTTGTCCTACCAAGGCAATCAAAGTTGATCAGTTAAATCAGGAAATTCACGAAACCGAGATCGCCAAGCTTTCTTAGTTTAAACTAAAATTGTTTAGGTTTAAATAACATACCCTGTGACAAAAAACCATGCCAATACCCGAAGACTTTCCAAAGGGCTTCAAGCCAATTGGAAAAATAAATCACGCCGATGGTCACTTCCATTTCAGGTGGGGTCCAGGTAGATTGGCCGAAGCCTCAAAGGACGAGAACTGCATTTCTGCATTCAAGTCTAGGGGCGAGAAGATCGAGCCAGTAGGCGTAAGTGGCACCATGGTCGCAGTAGATTGGGATTCTTGTGTCGCTGATGGTGCATGCATCGAAGCTTGCCCAGTGCAAGTATTCCAGTGGTACAGAACCGAGAAGGATGTTCCTGCAGGAAAGGCAGTAAACATCACGATGGCCGGAACGGGCAGTTCTGTAAAAGAGGAGAGAAAGGACTACACTGACAAGGCAGACCCGATTAGGGAGCACGACTGTATCTGGTGCATGGCATGCGTTTCAGTATGTCCTCCACAGGCAATCAAGGTTGATCAATCAAACCTCGAGCACCATGAGAAGGCAGCAGGAACATACACCAAGATGGAAACAGGTTCCGCTAACCCACACGCACACCACTAGAAATTTTTCGCTCTTTTTATTTTTCTAAAACACCTAATGGTCATTGTGCAAATTGCAATACCTGATGGCTTGAACGCCTTAACAAATTTTAACTGGTGTTTCCGGAAAAGAGTCGCAGAGGTCGCCTAGCCCGGCATGGCGTGGGCCTTGAGAGCCTATGTGCGCAAGCACGCGGGGGTTCAAATCCCTCTCTCTGCGCTATCATTCGGGTCTAAATCCCGCCTTATCTGGTAAATTTCCTGTTATAGCGAGGTCAAAAATTTGATACTCTCGCAAAAACGATCGCCATACTATCACCTTCTAGAAGATGCCCAGTTCCGGCACTGGGTGGAAAACATCGAGCGCGGAAGCGTGGCAAGCGCGTCTGAATATTTTCGGCGTTTGGGGAACATCTGCAAAAACTTTGGCACAACGCCTGCAGGCCTTGCAAAGATGGACGCCCGGACTGCCACGAGCTTTTTGCTTGACATGATATCATATCATGAGAAAAGACAGAGTGCAGGTACCAACATCGAAAAGCATGTCATGGCGTTAAAGTCTTGGTGGTCCTTTAACGATATTGAAATCACAAAACGAATAAGGATTGCAGGACGGGATCATAATGCAAAATACGAGAACGAGCGCGTGCCCACACTGCAGGAGCTTGGAAAGATTCTCGACGTTGCAGACATTCGGGCAAAGGTTGCCTTTGCCCTTGTCGGATTCTGCGGCTTTAGGCTGCAGGCGCTTGGTGATTTTCTTGGGCGCGACGGCCTGAAGGTCCGAGATCTTCCGGAGATGAGGATAAATGATGGTAAAGTGGAGTTTGGTGCCATCCCGGCTACGGTATTAGTGAGAAAAAATCTTTCAAAGGCTGGGCACCAGTACTTTTCCTTTCTTGCAGGGCAGGGATGCGAGTACCTTGCACAGTATCTGGAGCAGAGGATAAGGGACGGCCAGAAGATAACCCTCGAGTCCCCAATCATAACCGCACATGCAGGCAACCCGTGGAAGGTGGGTTCGCACATCCGGACAACCAACGTGGGCGACCTGATGAGAAAGGCGATAAGGGCCGCAGGATTTGGCTGGCGCCCGTATGTATTCCGGAGGTATTTTGGCACCTACATGATGATTGCAGAACACGAGAGGCAGGTGTTGCGGGACTGGCGCGTCTTCTGGATGGGCCACAAGGGAGACATTGAGCATGTTTACACGCTCAACAAGGGATTGCCCCCCGAGATTGTCGAGCGGATGCGGCAGTCGTACGCCAAGGCACAGCGCCAGTTTGTTACGATGACAGGCGAGGAAGGCGGCGACAAGATACTTGAGACCTTCAACTTGCAGTTTCTGACCATTGCGGGATATTCCAAGGAGGAGATTGAGAAGCTTGGCGACCTCTCAAGGCTTTCGGTTGCACAGATTCAGGAGATGCTCAAGTCCAAGTCGATGGAGACGCTTGGGCTTGCAGGCAACAGGCAGAAGGTGGTACCGCTGCAGGAAGTGAAGAACTGGATAGGCCAGGGGTGGGAGTTTGTGTCCCATCTTTCTGCGGAGGAGGCGATCATCAAGCTGCCATAGCGCTGACAATGATACGCCTCTACGGGAAAAGGAGACGTAAAAGGCGATGATGAAGAAAAAATCAGGCTGTACTACCATATACACCTGACATGCCGATGGATGATGAATCTATTGGCAGCTGAGCCTTCTTACGCCTTCCCGACTTTTAGGCGTTTTGTCAATCAAGCGTCTTTACGGGATAAGGGAAAGTAAGATGCGATGATGAGAATGCGGGCACGGTTCCAAGACGGAACCGGCGTCTGACACGGTGATGAACGCCGTGTAATCTGAACCTCTTACGCCCTCCCGACTTTTAGGCGTTTTGTCAATCAAGCGTCTTTACGGGAAAAGGAGAAGGTAGGAGGTGATGAGAAAATAGGCCCCTCACCAAGAGGGTCTGATACCCTCATGATGATCGGCTTGAATACTGAGCCTACCACCTCCCGAGATAAAGGCGTTTTGACAATCAGCACAAGTACAAACAATCAGTCAGCCAGTTCCTGATACAACAATCTCAAAAAAACCTCAATCTTTGCAACTGCTACATTCCGTGGCAAAATATCTGGCTCTGAGAGCAACAGTGCCCGCAATGCACTTGTTGGAGGCAGAAGCTTGACTGCCATGCTCTTGAGTTCCACAAGATTTGCGGTATTGGTACTTGCTATCTGTTTTGCATCCTGCATGCCTTAAGATTATAGAAAGTCTTTAAGTCAAATCCTACCTTGAAACAACATTGTTTTTCGTTTCTTAGAAGAATGTTCTGGTGGGAATCAGCGCCAATTTTTTATGGTCGAACGGGAAGTGACATTATCTTTTGAGAGTGTTGAATCTTGCTATTGTTACCGCCATTTGTATTGTAACTGCAGTATCTTTTGGCATACTCGTATTGTCAACTCCCCATACCACGGAATCTCCTAAAATTGGTTCCCCTCAGCATTCAATTCTTGGCAAGATTGCAATCAATCCTGTAACTGGCAAGGTATACGTATGTGACAATGTCAAGGGCTTTGTTTATGTGCTTGATGAAAATACTGACAAAACTCTCAGCATGATTCCTACTGGTGTGCCAATGGGTATAGCCGTGAATCCTGTAACGAACAAAATCTACGTAATCAGAAACGCTTTTTCGAATACCGCAGTCTCTGTAATAGACGGAGCTACTGATACGGTGATAAAAAATATCAACATCACCGAAATGGGAAAGAAACCTCCCGAGATGATCATTAATACTTTCCCGGGCGGTAAGACATACAAGATATTGCCTGTGCAGGTAGCAGTAAACCCGCAGACAAACCGCATCTATGTCAGCGATTGGAATTACGGTGACGGCGGAATTACTGTAATTGATGGCAGAACGGACCAGGTCATCGACACTATTGTGGGACTCGGGGGAGGCTCTTATGGTATTGGTGTTAATCCCGACACTGACAGGATATACGTTGATAACGTGCAATACGGATACAAGGCACCGTATCAGATTGCCGTCATAGACGGCGCAACGGACAAAATTTTAGCCAATGTTACAATCGGACAAAGAGGGCCTCACGGGGTATATACAATCCCTGCACCTTATTGTATAGGGTTCACATCTGCAGTATGTTTATCTACTGACGGGGTATATGCACTTCCCGGACCTTCGATAGCTCCACTGGCAGTGAATCCATCAACAGGCTTGATCTATGCGTCTTGTGCAGGATGCATAAAATCAGACCAAAACCGCAGTCAGGACTGGATAGCGGTGATAAACGGCACAACCAATGCAGTGGTCGGTACAATACCTCTTTCTGCCTTGGATATGGCAATAAATGCTGACACCAACGCTGTTTACGCCACATTGGGCACAGACCCTATCACTCTCAACACGACGGACTCTTTTCGTGTTGCAGTGATAGACGGGCAAACTAACAGAGTGACAAACTATCTCGAAACATATAACGTAGGCTTTTCGGTTGCAGTAAATTCCAAAAACGGCAATGTTTACGTATCTGGAAGCTACTGGGGACAAGGTTCAGTGTCTGTATTTAATTTTGAAAGATACCTAAAAACATTAAAAATTGTCTAAGTTCTGGAAATAGAAGGAATCTACTACTAATCGGTCAGCTTCTTTCTCATCGTTGCCTTGCCTTCTGCTACCTCCACCTCGTATTGTCGGTTCTCAAGTAGTTTCCTTGCAAGGTTGCCATATCTTGGATGAAGCACGAGGTCCCTCAATTCCTCGTCTGAGAGCTTGCTAAAATCAATTGGTTCTTTTAACGTGAGAGGTTCAATCTCTTTTGACGAAAAATATTCATCCCTTCTGGTTTCCGTTGTAGTTCTTCCTTGTTTTGTATCAACTCCAGTCTTCTTTGTCTCCACATATCCGCGCTCTGCCATCCCTTTCTTTTCCAGCTTCCACAGTATACCCATTACGTCATATGACGACATGCCTACAATTTCTGCAATTGACTTGGGAGTCCTCCCGCGTTCTAGTGCATTGTAGACCTCAAGCTCTTCTCTTGTCAGATGCGCTACAGAGTTGTTCTGTACGTTGGAAAATCTTTCAACCGAGTCTGGTGGCACAACAGTTATCCTGTAGAGCTTCCTTTCAATTCCATTTTTTTCCATGATATCAATGATGTATTGCATGTGTTTTTCAGAAAATACTATAAACCAGACATCATATCCAAGCTCGAAATTTTTGTTAAAGTTTCTTACAACTTGTGAGCCATGTTTTGTAGGATCGGTCTCGACCTCCACTGCGATAACTTTCTGCGACCACTGGATTGGGTCATAGAAAAGCTCGTTGCCCTCACCAGGTATCCTTCTAGGCTCAAAGATTAGAAGGTCTGGTCTCTGCTTGCCGCTGTCGCCAAGGTCCGGAATACAGAACTTGAAGTTTTGAAGCTGCATTCTCATTATCATAAATATGGTACCAAGATGCAGGTCAGAGCCTGCGCGCCTTCCTGCAGCAGCATGTGAGAAGAAGCTATTGTATGCAATGTTAGTAAGTACATACCGCGTGGCTTGGTTTGCATCGCCATCTCCTGCCTTAGGACTTTTTCGCTCAACAATTCGCAATCTGTTCACAAGATTATTGTCAAGTTTTTCAAAAATCTCTCGTCTTTGGACATCAAACATCTTCTGAATAAAGTCACAGATCTCATCCTTTGTCACGTCTCTGTTCTCGTTGTATAGAAGGATGAGAATTACAGCTTCAAGTGGAGAGATTTGGGGCCACGTCTCTTCTGTCTTTGTAGGCAGGATATACTTTTCAAGTGATGTCGGCTCGCCATATTTTATTGCGCTAAATCTTGCAAGCTCAACCCACTCTTTCTTTCTATCTACAATTGGAAAGACCTTGAGAAGGCCCGAGGTTGGAGGGTTACCCTGCGAGTAGAATGCAAACCTGCCATGACTCAGAGCCGTCAGTGTATCCACAGACACTGGCATCAGAGTCTTGAAGGTGTTTGCAGTCTCAGTATCTACCTTGAAGCAGACTATGGTTCGTGTCAAAGCTGAAACCTCGCGGGCAAATTCGCGTGGAAATGTGTTAAGCGTCTGTGAAGTAATTGTAACCTTGACATTTGCCTTTCTCATGTTGTTTAGCAGTTCTCTTAACGCAAATGGTGCAAAAAGGTGGGCTTCATCAACGTACATGAAAAAAGGCTTTGCGTCAGTTGTACCAAACCTCTTCTTTGCCTCAACGTAAACCATGTTGATAAGTATCGTTCCAACAAATGATACCACATCATCCGAGCCACCTGTGGAGAGGTCTATTACTATCCACTTGCCAGATTCTATGACATCAGCAAAGTCAAGCGTGGATCTTGGAGTGTCAAGCATGGCAGCAACCTGTGGTGTCGCAAGAATCTTGTCAAGCTTGTTGTATGCAGCACGTCCTGCATCTTTTTGGTAATATTGTTCGTAGAGAGCAGACCAAAAATGCCTAACGTCAGGGTTTGCTACTTGGTTGAGATATACCTGACGCATCCTCTGGTCTGTGATTATCTTTACCATGTCACGTAGAGTGGATCCTTCAATTTCGACAAGCGCATTTGCGGCATTTCGCAGGATCATCTCAAGCTGCGGGCCCCACGAGTCGCGGTAGATGTTCTTGAGCGCCTGTACAAGATTCATGACTACCGGGTATCTGTCCTTTGGTTCCCTTACCTCAAGAGGATTTATCTTGACAGTCCGGCTCCACCGGGCTACGGAGTCAAGGCTGATGTATACCAGCCTGTCCTTTTTTGATTCCGGAACCATTCGTATAACATCTTGGGCAAGCGAGCCGTGAGGATCAAGAACAAAGAAGCCTTCATCGCGGCTTATGTTCTGGTTTATCAGAATCGTGTTTACTGTGCTCTTGCCAGAACCTACCTCGCCAAAGATTGCGGTATGAATCTGGTCTTTTCTTGGTATGCCACCGGCTTTGTTACTGTCATCAAAGCCGAGTGTTGTGACTTTGGACCTGCATTGTTCCACGCATTGAAAGCATGGGTGGCTTAAAACTCGAGCCTGATGGTGTTGCGCCCACAGTACGTCAGGACATGGTAAAATTGTGGCATGCTGTTGGAATAGCTACGAAAATCCTTTCCAAACTTTTATTTCAATGAGATAATGTATTCATTTTACAAGGATTAACAGGATCTTGGTTTAAGGAGGAGAAACAGGATTAACTGGAGTGGCAGGAACGGTAGTCTCAACAGGGGTAGCTGCTGTAACCATTTTTCCCTCTTCAGGCAATAGAGACGTGCACGTATCATGTCCTCCCATGGGCACACACATAAAATTTCCCAGATACATCATGCTTCCAAGTACCAGTACAACAGTGACCCCCATGGAGACAAACCACCATCTGAACTTCATTATATACAAGTAGAACATTTTGAAATAAAATAGGGGCGAACCTGATTATCAAAACTGATAATCAGACGCTAGTTTAAGAGCAAATATCTTGAGCTTGTCTCGATAATTTTGGCGAGAAAGAGAAAATCAACGGCAGATTACGGACACGACCATTATGAATGGGGTTTCAAAGATGACTCTGAAAGAACAGAGTGGGAGGAATATTACAAATCCAGAAATACGAAACTGATGGTGGAAGATGGGGATGACGATGAATAGACTTGGCTAGAAAATGTGCTGTGTGTGGAAAGGTGCTTGATGATCAGAAGGGGACTCATTGCTCTGAAAAATGTCTCTTTGAGAGTATAAAGGATAGCAAGAAATTCATGCCATAGAAAAAATTCGAATAAAAATCAAGGACGTGATGGTTGCCGCCAGAACTGTTGTAGTGGTCGCCAGTCCATATTTTTTACCTGAATTTTACGAATTGAATATCTCTATGCTAACTTTATCTTTCTTGCAAATTCGTCACTGAATGCAGATGCAAAAGCAAATGCGATTACTACAGAACCCGTCGCCTCAAGAGACACAGAAAAGAAGACGTACATGCTTATGTAGAGTATTGCGGCCCCGCAATTGCTATGGGCAGGACTTTTTTATTTCCAATGTACCAGATTCCAAAAAACATCAAACCATACGACATCAAAAGAATAATCTCACCCCAGAACCCTGAAAAAAAAAGAAATGATGGGGTTTTGTTGTGCCGTGTTTGCAACCATATTGCCCATGTCTGCCATGTTGCTTGCACCTTTTGATATCCCCAAAGCTGCAGTTCCTCCAATTGCTATGCTCATGAAAATTATGCAGAGACATATACCCAGTCCGGCAGCGCTGCATGCGCATTTACTTTTCATGTTTTTCATGATTTTTTCCTAGAATGTTCTTTATCTCACAGAGAATATTCTTTTTCAAGTTTCTTGAACAGATCCTCGCCGCATGATAGAGGAAAGTCGGGCATTCCGACTACCTTGTACTTGCCATCTACTATCACAGTGGGAACTGCCGTTATCTTGTATTTTTCTATCTTTTCTTTGGTTTCTGGTGTCATGTTGTTGATATCATAGACTTTTTGGCTGCATCCGTCGTACTTTTTGACCTCGATATTCTTGCACAACGGACAGTTTGCTGAGAATACCTCAAAGGTATGTTTTTCTACCATGGTACTAGTATACAAAGGAAACTACTTAAGTTGAGAAGTATATTCAAAGATACTAGTATGAGAGAATCAAACGTGGCATTGTTCTGTCCGCTCCAGGGAGTCATTGATATAATCAGCAAGAAATGGTCGCTTCTTGTAATCAACGAGGTCGGCAACCACAAGAGCATCAGGTTCAATGACCTGAGAAGAGAGCTTCGCGGAATTACGGCAAAATCTCTGACAAATACACTAGACGAATTACAATCAAACCGTCTGATAAGCAGGAAAGATTTTGACGAGAAACTTCCGAGGATAGAATACAGGTTGACCGAAGATGGCGTCAAGTTATACCATCTTATCATTCCGCTGTTACAGTGGGCTGCGTCAAGAAAAGGAGCTGTTGTAACAGAGTGTTCCTGCAAGGCAAGATCAAAGTAGGAAATTTGTGGTTTACATCTTGCAAGCTGTCTTTACGTTCTTTGCTGTATAATACAAGGCAACTCCTAAGGCGATTATGGCCATTGCCTTCAATTCCAGTCCCTGAAATGGCAGTAAAGCTAGTGCACCACCCAATCCAAAGACTCCCAGCAGGGGAGCAGTGCAAACCGGGCATCCTGACGCTATCGCACCTGTAAGCGCAGAACAAGCGCTAGTGCCTGCGCTCTTTTTGAAACCCAAAGAACCCGTCATCTGCTTTCGGCAGATAACAAGTGCGCCGTTAATGCCGGTCAGTATCGCTATGACAAAGCCCATTACAATTGTAATGACAGTAAAGGATGGGCCATACATTACGATGTATTTAGGCAATGGTGTCGGTGTAAGGTCAAAGGTAAGAACCCAAAATAGTACGCCAAGGCCTACTGAAATCAGGATGGCAACAATAGCTAGGACTGGTCTTTTTAGTACTTGGCTTACAGTGTTCAAGTTACTCATGTTTTGTCATTTCCTTTGATTTGGAATGTCGAGTGATAAACCAGATCAAGCCCCCCATGGCCCCGCATGCAATGGGACAGAATAACAACGATGGAATCACAAGCAAGGATAATGATATCATGGGATTTTTTAAAAACAGTAATGCCACAAATGCTAGTCCAGCAATACCAAGCAACAACGTCAAGATTCTCCTCGTTCTCATGTTACCACCACAACAGCTCATCTTGTCTGCATTCATTTTGCAACAACTCCTTTTTGCAGTGTTGAGCTCTGCATAAGACAATCTGAAATTGTTGTAAGCATCTTATCTAATTCTGACACAAGTTTTTCTTTTGTCATGTATCCCACAAGCTCACCAACGTTTCTTCCATTACAGAACATTTTCAAGACTGGTATGCCCATAACACCATTTTTCTGTGCTATCTCATCTTGCTCTTCCACGTTTACCTTGGCAAAGGTGAGTTTTCCGTCATATTGTTTTGATACTTCCTCAAAGATTGGCATCAGCTTCATGCACCAAGGACACCAAGGAGCCCAAAAATCAACTATTACAGGACCTTTGGCTGAAATTACTTTATCCTCCCAGTTGGTCGATGTTACATCTATTGTTGCCAGCTAGCAACACCTCACTGCATGTTTTGTTATCTCGCGAGAACAGCTCTGATGTTTGTTGCAATACTCCTCGCATTGCTGAGCTGTTGTAGAATCCTTATACGTCAAGCCACAGGATTCACATTGATACATGTTGCTGTCACACCCGCATTGACATCCTTTCACATCTAGTTTTTTTACCATTGATTTACTATTAAATTCAAAGTATTTAAGATACAAAGTTCGTAGTAAAGTAGTTACTATGAAAAACCAAAGTAATGTCATTTGTCTGTGTCCACTAGACGGCGTGATTGATACGATCGGGAAAAAATGGGGTTTGCTCATAATCAACGAGATAGGAAACCATGGAAGACTCAGATACAAAGAACTCATGTCCGAGCTAAAGGGAATAAGCCCTTCTACACTGGCTTCAATGCTAAAGGACTTGGAAAAAGAAGGCCTGATTGTAAAGGAGGTTTTCAGGGAGATACCGCCAAGAGTAGAATATTCCTTGTCCGCAAGAGGAAGGGAACTTAGAGAAGCGGTCATTCCTCTGCTAAAATGGGCTACCAAGAAAGGAAACTATTCCGTGCATTGTAGTTGCAGTTTGATAAAAAAGTAAGGGAGAAAGTCTACCTTCCAGACTTTTCTGCAGCCCTTTTCACTATCGGTGTTACAACTATTCCAAGTGCGGCACCAAATGCAATGTGAGCGACTAGTGATCCTGCCAGAATCATTGGGAACAACTTTTGAGTCTGCTCTGTTATCATCTTGTCCATCGCTTCCATCTTCATCTTTTCATCCATCGCTCCCTTGCTCTGCATACTTTCTCCTCCCATTGCCCCTTGTTGGTTCATCTCGGAGGTGTTACTCGTTTGTCCTTGATTCATGGAATTTTCTTGCATTGATTGCCCTCCCATGGAGTTGCTCTGCATGCTTCCTCCCATGTTTCCCATGGGCATCATCTTCATCAGGTCCATCATGTGTGGTGGAAGTGCCGTCATTGCGATTGGTAAAAAGATGACAGCATATGCGATAAGGCCTGTTGCGACTCCAAGTCCTATCCCTTTGCCGAATCCTTTGATCTGTAGCCTTGGTATCGTAATCACCGCACCAAATGCGACACCTACTGCAATGCTTGTAAGAAAGTGTGCCGTAATTCCAGGACCAAGAGCATTCTGGTAAGACTCGCCTGTGATTAAGCCCATTATTATAGCAAAACAATTTGCGCCCATTCCTATCTGTGTCATGATGGCGCTCATTATTCCGTACATTATGGCTCCTCCTGCGATTCCTCCTACAATTCCAGCCCCTAGTGCTGCTTTCTTTGAATAGACAATTGGTTGCATCGTCATAGTTCCAACAATTCGCAACCCAAAGTAAAAAAGATTTTTCCAAATCCTTGAAGAAAAAATTTAACAGTTCAAGGAATTACTTTTATGTCTATTTTGAGATAATAGGTCATGGTAAATTTCGAACAACCAAAACACAGATGCAAGGAATGCAACAGGGATTTTGAGTCAAGAGAAAAATTGGAACAACATCAGCAAAGCCACGAGGTCTACTGCGACACATGTCCTATTGACATGGCAATAAGAGGAATTACGAAACTATTTCGAAGAAATAAGCATCTTGCCTAGAGTGTTAAGTGTAATCTTGGTCCTTCCCCGCTCTAGCCTTTCTACATCTACCAGTCCGAGATTCACAAGACCCTTTGATTCTGCACTTCCCTGCACGTGATAGGAAAGAAGCGGCTTGCCAAACTCACACTGTCTGGCAAGATCATCCAGGCTTTCGACCGAGCCTCCAGCCTTATCAAGAGCTTGCAGGATCTTAATCTTGGCGTCCGAGATTATCTCGTTGTAACTAAGCTTCAGTATTGGCAATAACATGGGATTTCCTTCCATGTCTGATGCAAAGGCCTTGATTCCGTTTACGAAAGCACAAGAGAGTGCAGCACATCCTATCATCTTGTCGCCTGCGCTTACGTTAATGAGCACCTGTTCATAGTTCGGTCCCTCGTCTCTTATTATCTGCGATACCTGTTCCATGGCACTCCTGATGATATCAGGTTGCGAGATTAGCCTGAGAGTGATGAGTATGCCAAGTGTTGAGCGAAGATTTCCTGCAAACTCGTCTGCTAATTTCATATCATCTTTGTAATGAAGAAGAATCAGCTTGTGGATTGGAAAGTTGCGAATACCTGCAAGTATTCCCTCCTTGTCCTGGCCGAAGGTAGCTATCTGTAGAGTCTTTTGGACCACGAGATGGGTAGGCTCGATTAATACAAAAGGGTTGACTTTAACCCTTCAAGATTTGATTGAACTGAAAAGAACCGGCAGATTGGAAAGATTCCAACTGCCGGCTTGGGGAGGTTTGTAATTTGCCAATAGGCAATGAAATGTTGTCGTATACGTAAATGAACAATTCCAAGAACAATGCAAGATTTTCTTGAAGGATTAAAGATAATTTCGATATATCTGAAAATCATAATCATGGGTGGCAATTGCTAGGATCAAAGTTTGCATTATTGATTGGCGTATCTCTTATAGTGTTAGGAGGTGCCGCATACTTTCTTGAGCAACAGCCCTTTGTAGACTGTCCTGCATTTATGGGGCTGCTTGTGGGTCAGATGTCACAGGATGTTTTGGAAAGATGTCATGTGCAGGGTACAGTCCAGATTACGGGTTCGGTAATTTTCATCTCCGGAGTATTTTTTGCAATTTATGGTGGCGTGACAAGGTACTCGTCATGATAGACTTTCTTGTTACTAGAATTGAGAATGTTGCCTTTGTCTTAAATAGAATCAGGGAGAAATGTTCTCCTGTTTGCCAAAGGTAGATATTCTCATCTCAAGGAAGATTGCAATTATCGATCACCGATAAGAGATGTCGACTGTACCAAGATATGGCAAATTTCTATCCAAAGCTTAAATACAAATTTTACAATATTGCTCTGTCCGATTGTGGTAAAGAAAGACTAGAATTTTTTGCTAGTCTTTTTTCTTTTTTCCAATTCCGGCATACGATTAGTCTAACTTGCCCAACCCCTCATCTTAAAACAGGTTGTACCGTGGTAAGAACGATTGGCAAAGGGATATCACCATGCTATCACATACAAGCTGCGCCAGGTCCCTATAAGACAGATAAAGGTCTGGGGAGACGCACAGGCAAGAAGGCTTGACAGGACCGGCATTGCAGAGCTTGCAAGGTCAATCCGGAGCGAAGGGTTACAGAACCCACCCATGGTGCAAAAGGACGGAAAGGGCTCATACCTGCTGATGTCAGGCCAGAGGAGGCTTGCCGCAATGAAGAGATTGAAGATGAGGAGGGTCCCAGTACTAGTACTTTCGAAAAAGACTGCTTACCAACTGCAGGATGCCAAGGCAGCGTCGGTAATTGAGAATATTTACCGCAGGAACATGAACACAAAAGACATTGCAGTAGCCTGCAGTTTTCTTGCAGATAAAGTAGGAAAGTCCAAGGCAGCACAGTCGCTTGGCATGTCTTCCATAACATTTCGCAAGTACCAAGGTTTTGCAGGGGTTCCTGAAAGGCTAAAGGCGCTTGTGCCAAAAAAGATCTCACGTGACCAGGCAACCAGACTTTACACGGCAGTGCCGGATATCGCAAAAGCCATCAAGGTAGCTGAAAAGATGTCAAAGCTTGATTCTCCTTCAAAGAGGCGCTACCTTGAACTACTCTCAAAGAATCCCGGCATGTCGCACAATAGTATCATGAAGAAGATCAGGTCGCTTCATGCACAGAAAACAATCGTACTAAGGCTTCCAAAGGGAAAGGCGCGCGGGCTTGCAGTCCAGTCAAGGCGCCAGGATGTAGACCCGCAGGTGCTTGCAGGCAAGGTCCTCTCCGACTGGCTCAAGAAAAAAGGATACTAGACTATCCTTTTATGAAAACAACATTTCATAATTTATGATAGGGCTATCAAAAGACAAGAGAGTTTTTGAGAAATTCAAAATAGCGGGCAAGCATGGCCTGGGATTTTTGTATGTTTTCAACAAAGGGATTTCCTTTGAAGTGTCTGGAAAGGGAGTAGTTCTTGAGCTTGAAAACGCCGAGATTGAAAATGTCGTAGTTATCAAAAGAGAAAAGTTTGAGATTTCTTGGCTCGAAGGAAACGCAAAGCACGAATCAAGATTCAAGTCAGAAAAAGCAAAAGAGATAGTTGAGAAGATAGCTGCCAATCTAAAAATCTCAAACTAGGCTTGTACAATTTATTATCAAATAAAAAAGATTTTGCCTTAAATTACAAGCTGTTTCATTTTGCATGAACGAACACGGCGAATTTGTCTGGCTTGAGCTCAAGCCCCAGCAGAACTTCAAGGACGACAAGGAAAACAAGATGCTTGAGGTAATCCAGTCGGCATCCGAGTTTGCGTTCTTTGTAATGCACAAAAATGGTACAATGAGAATGATTGCAAGGGTTCCCACAACGGAAGAGGGTCTCTTCAGTACAATCGCGGGTCTCAGTGCTGTCAGGACAGAGATGCCCGACCTTGAAGGCATGGCCGCAAGGTACCTTGCATTGAAGAACGGGAAATCACTCGTACCGCTGCTTGACCCAGCTAGACTTGAAAAGAGCAACGTATACAAGAAGATGTGGAATTCCGACCGCGACTCTGTTATGGCATGCTTTGTCTGCAACAAGACCGAGGAATCACGAAATGAAATAAACAACAGTATAGTCACCCTTGAGAACACCAAGCTGGCAAAGGGAGGCAGGCTCTCAGGAAGGAAGAGAGAGGAATACGACTGGGCCCTCAAAAAGAAAGACGGACGCAACGGATACTATAACTGCAGCATTTTCTTTGCCATGGAAACTGTTGGCGGCAGACAGGACAAGGCAGCAGTCAAGGATGCACTTTCAAAGCTTGACAACCTAATCGGCATAGTCTCAAGCAACAAGTTCAAGCAGAGAATTGCAAAGAAACGGATCAAGATCTCGTCTGAGGAGAGAACGTTCAGGCAGAAAATATTTGGGCTCTTCCATCCTGTCAAGACAATAGACCCCGCCACCTTTATTCCAACAAAGTTGAGATCAAAGAGCCTTGTATTGACGGAGAACGAGCTTGCATACTTTATCTCATTGCCTGAGGAGCACGACATACAAACAATCAACTTTGAGATGGGGCCAGAGCCGACATTCATGCACGGCAAGACAGAAGATATCGAGGATACCGACCTTGACATACAGAAGGATAAAGACTCGGACGGTGAGTCGTCGGACAGCCAGAGCAGTCAGGACTGAACCTTGCAGGTAAGCTTGGAATCAATCCAAGCGTCCTATTTTTTCAATCAAACCCATTAAATCAGCACAAGCAGGATCTGGAGCAGATGGCTTTGAAGTGCAAGGAATGCGATTTGGAATTTTACTCAACCGAAGGACTAGAACTGCATCTTGTCAAGGCACATAGGAAGACCAATCCAAACATGCTTGATTCTTTCTCCTAAACGGCTTTCAGTTATTTCCAAAGCCTAAAGCACCGGCAAAACTTTTCCAGTATCTTCGTACAAGTCCGTATGATATCACTGACACCAAGAATACCAGCATGGCTGTAACTATTCCACCATAGTGGAATGTAGAAGCTGCAACAGTATTTTCTACATCAAAAGTCTTTGATGCCTTGCCTCCCCAGATATTGTATGCCACAATGGTTGCATTTGCATTCCTGTCAGGCAATAGTATAGTGCATCCACTTGTGCAAGTAAAGTTCTGGGCCTTGCCGTCAATGAGAATCTGCGAATATGTCCCAAAGTTGTTGTCAGGATAAATGTCAACCAGATCCTGATATCTTGTTCCGTTTAGCACGTTATCCTGGTCGGTATTTACTACATACTTCCAGTTGGTATCAAACTGGAATCCTCGCTCGATAAACGATAGTTGCTTTTGTCCTGCAGTAATGGTAACATTGTATGGAGAGGGCTGCTCATAGACTAGATTTAATGGAAGGTCAAGAGGGTCTTGCGCAAATACCTTGTAGACATTTGGTATTACCATGGATGTGAGGTTTGCCCTCATGTTAACCACGCCGGTCCCGGATGCAAAATCATTCTTTCCGTACATGTCATCAAGTACTATTCCCGCAAAGATTCTATCCCTATCATGAATTACTTTTTCACGTATGAAATCCTGCTCGTATGTTGCATTCTCTGAAAAATCTGGAACCATCTTCAAGCTTAACGGAATGTAGTTTATCGTACCGTTTCCATGAAGAGCTATCACAATGACATCTGTACTGAATCTAGTATGAGGATAGCTGAAGGTGTAATTTGTCAAATTGTAGATATCGTATCCTGCAAAGTTTGAAGACTGGAGCGTATTGGTTAGAGTAGAATTGTCGTATCGTGTCTTGAGTATTGCATACAGTATAGGATCGTTGAAAACAATCTTGCCGTATCCTGCATGAACAAACATGGCAGAGTTTTTTCCAGCTTGCAATGAATCGTCGTGGTAGCTGAAATTTCCATCAATGAAATTTGCAGGGTACGAGCCAAGCCAGGTCATGGTCTCATTTAGTGGCCTGGGAGTTAGTATCCTGTATGCAAAACTGGTGTATTCAAAACTGTTGATTTTTGATCTTCGGTCTTGATGAATTACTGCAGAGCCGTCATCCTCTCCCCCGCCAATTGAACCGTAATAGTGTAATGCAACTGCTGGGCTCTTGCCAAAACCCCACCAGCTGCTGGTGTCCTTCAAGACTGTATACGGATAATTGACATAGACTGGGTCGTATTGTACCACAAGTGCAGACGTCGAGTTGGACCCTTCACCAATCTTGCGGCCAAGGTTGTAGACTGTGGTGTGATACTGGAACAAGTGCCTGTGGATATCACCTGACGATGTAGAGTTGTATGCAGTGTGACCTTCCTCGTACTCGAAAGTGTAACTCCACGGCTCTATGATTCCATTTGAAAATGTGTAAGGGCAGCTTCTCTTGTGGCACTCGTAATTTCCAATCAGTGCAATGTTTGAGCTAGAATCCGTATGAGAATCGATTGTCCCAAACCTCTCCATCTTCCACTGGTACCGCGGGTCAAAGACAATGTTGATCCCGTCCCAGACATAGTATGTCCCATCTTGGTTTCTCATCTTGTAGCCATCGCGGTCTGTTAGGTTCTCAAACTTGAGCGCTACAGTTACTTGCGGCTCGATTATTGTAGGAGAATAGTAGCCGTATCCTGAGGTGTATCCTTTGTAACACTTGTCAATGCCACACACAAGCCCAAAGGCCTCGACAACTTGGGAGACATAGGCGCTGCTTGCAGTGGTTGCAATCTCTGCATGGCCATATTCATAGTAATGCCCATTTCCTTGGCCGTCATATGATGTTGGTCCCACTTGGACATTGCTGACTGTTACTCCACCTGACTGGATTGGCTTGGGATAAAGGTGCCAGCAGTTCTGCGTCCATGATATTAGGATTGAAAAATCAAACGCGTCACCAGGATAGTATGTTCCATCAGGATTTGCTCTTGTGAAGGTAGAACCATTTACCTGAATGGTTGATGGATGTGCAGTAATTTGTACCGATACATGGCATGATGCATCAACATAACCGTTTGCAGACGGTATTGAAAGAAAAGTAGTGAGGATTAACAGTATCATCAATGATGATACTAGTTTGGTATTTTGCATCAGAGCAAAAGATTTGAAATATTATAAAGCCAGTTTTCAATGCCTGTAACCCAGAGAAGGGAGTCAATCCTATTTTCAAAATTACTGTGGCAGGCTCTGACCTAAAAATTCCGCACCTACCAGCGGCAAGACATCATGAAGCTTGCCAGAAATGTTTTCTGGTTGCGATCCAGTGATAAAAACTAGAGGAAATATACGTCAATTTTTTAAGCCATGCCTATCCCGTCCCTATCAAGCATGAAAACTCCGTATCTTGTAATGATCTCAGTAACCGCGATTGCCTTTATTGCCAGTACCAATGTAGCATATGCAGATCAGCCTCCAGTCATAATAACTCAAGTGGAATTATGGGGACCTGTATCATTTTATACAGATGGGGTAAGACTGTGTGGATATGGGGCAGGAGCACTAGGACCGTGGGCCATAGGATGGATGGAACTCTACAACACAAAAAATGAGACATTGCTAATAGATGATTTCACTGTTATTTCTGAAGGTGCACAGGGAGGATACATGCCGATAACACTTGGCCCGCACCAGCATTGCTATATCCAAAATACAAATAGAGTGGATACTCGAATTGGAGTAGGCGGATCACTTGGCAATGGCTTGCCAACCCACGACAACACTACAGCAACTATTTCATATTCAATCCAGCCTTTTGCAGGAAAAGTAATTCAAAACTATTCAACGCCAAAGTTGAGCGACGATTTTGGAGACACCAGAACTTGGCAGCTGATCAATGGAAGTTGGGTGTTCAAAGAGGCAAACATCACACATGATTTCCCAGTCAAGAAAACTCTCTTGTCGCCGTCAGAACAAACCCAATATGGAATTAGCATAAAGGACCTAAAATGTGCAGAAGGTTATGTCGTCATAGTAAAAAAATCCGACCCTACAAACGAGTATTTGCAGGGCGATCCTGCTTGTGTCACACCACTCTCTGCCTCCGTACTTGTCAAGAGAGACTGGGGTGTGCCGGAACAAACAATGAAGATACAAAGCACAAATTCTACGCTTACCTATTATGTTGAAGGAAGTAAACTTGATCAGGTTGTACCTGATCTGGCATCTCATGGGTTAACACTTGATTTGGAGACTAGAGACAACAGCAAGATGATGGTATTTCTCCCACGAAGTTTTGTCGATAGCCCAAAAATCGGAGATTATGCTTCATTTAACGTAACGGCTGATGGAAAGAAAATAGATTATCACGAGCATCTTACACCTACTGACAGAATGTTTCTTGTTTTGTTCCCAAATGGGACAAAAACCATAACGATTACTCCAAAGCCAAATACAGAAAATCAAGGATAGCACATGAACACCCTACACCTTTCTATAATTACAATAATAGGAATAGTTGTAATCGCAGCTACTTCGATTGGCGTATTTGTTGGAAAACTAGGCGAGGTTGAACAACAACCACATGTCAGTGTGTGGATAAACGAGACAAAAGAAAATTATACAATAGGAGAACCTATTTCTTTTTCTACTGTAATTGAAGGATTTGGTTCTGGCTGTGGCGAAACAAAAGCAATAATCACAAAGGAAAATGACTCACAATTTCAACCGCTTGGATGGACAAGTGAACCGTCATGTGTATATCCGGCAAATTTGCATTACTTCAAATTCAATTCCATGTCAGAAAATACCAGAATAAACCAGACAGGAAACTATGCTCTTCGCATCTCGTTTGTAGATCTGACAACATATCGTAACGGCACAACGACCTACAGGTTTTCTGTAATGCCAGAGGATCTGTCAGTCCATAGCCCGGAATTTTCCTCTGACAATGGTTCTGCAGATGCAGTTGTCAATCCAAATACAAATCGCATCTATGTTGCAAACGAGGTCTCCCATACGGTTTCAGTCATAGATGGAAATACCAACGCAAAGATTGCAGACATACCAACTAGTGCAATGCCGTCCAAGATTGCGATTAATCCCAATACGAACAGAATCTATGTAACCGAAGGCAATTGGACTAGATTCAAAGAGAGCGGTGCAATTCTGGTTATTGATGGAACAAACAATGAGAAAATTGCTGAAATGCAATACAATTTTTTTCCGCAGATAGCGATTAATCAAAAAACAAACCTGATCTATGTCATTGGGTATGATAGAACTAAGAGAGTGGAGCAGAATGGCACACTGTATGTTATAGACGGCAATGACAATGCCAAGATAGCGCAGGTGCAGGCAGGCATCAATCCTTTTGGAATAACCGTAAACCCGAATACGGATCGAATCTACATATTGAACAAACATTACCCAGTGAATTCCAAGTGGGAAAACAGTACAGTGTCTGTAATTGACGGTAGAAATAACACAAAGATTGCAGACGTGGAGGTTGGAATCTATCCTGCCGGCATTGCTGTAAACCCAAACACCGACCGGATCTATGTCACAAATTATAACAGTGGGACCGTCTCCGTGATTGACGGGGCTAGCAATAGCGTCATAGGCAAACCAATCTTTCTTGGTAGCGGCGTAGAAGGCTTGGCAGTTGACCCAATTGCAAACAGGATCTATGTTGCAGACGGAATAAGTTCAACAGTGTACGTTATTGATGGCAACGCTGATACCAAAATAAAAGAGATGCATCCCTTGTATGGCTGGAATGTAGCTGTAAATCCAGTCACTGATAGAATATACGTACCAAGCTACATCTTGAACAATATCTCAGTCATAGACGGAAAATCCTATGACATGCCATCAGTTATTCAGATGGGCCCATATCCTGAAAACATCAAAAATGGCATTGTTGTCATTAGATGATGTGAAATGAAAACTTTCTATCTATCAATAATTGCGATTCTTCTATTTCCCGTTGGAATAAACGGCATCTCATATGCCCAGTATGCTGCCAACTCGCCTCCGATGATTACCTTGTGGACCGACAAGCCAGACTACATCATCAATGACACAGTAACAGTCTCAGGATATGTCGACAAATCACAGATGAATCTTGTGCACAATCTTAACATCGCGATCTCAACTCCCAATGGCCAATGGTACAAGCAAGACCAGTTTCCGGTTGGAACCGACGGAAGGTTCAGCTACCAGTTTAAAATTGAGGGAGGCCTTGCTGTCGGAGGCCACTATCTTGTTAGAGTGTGGTCGCTTGAAGACCAGGGACTGGATGTTGGAACATCATTTAACATAGATTCTTTTATCAACTCTACCATACCAAGCATTCTTGTAAAACAAGGCTCTACTGAGGTATCGCAATCAGGAGACAACATTACAGAGTCAATAGAGTACGACATTACAGTCATGCCGGGGTCAGCAGGCCAGGTAAATGTAGACGTTTACAAGAACACCCATCTTTTGCAAAGTGACACTCTGGGGACTCCTTACCTGATATCGTTTAACGACCAGGAAAGGCAATACTGGTATAAATTGAATATAACAGGAAAGAAAGACCTTGACATTTACAAGATTGATTTTAGGTACGACGGGAAAACTGTTGAAAAGGTGATTCCACTTGCAATTTCTATAAACGGTATAGTAAACACAAGCAACATGCAATCACCGCTTGCACAGCTCAGATCCGGGGTTGCTTCCCATGAAATCCAGTGTGGAAACGGTTTTCAGTTGATTACAAAGTCAGAGGATGGAACTCCTGCATGTGTGAGATTCACATCCATTGACATGCTGCTTCATCGAGGATGGACAAGAGAGAGCTCAGACCCGAATGATACATACATGGACCTCAAGGTGTATGGTTCGTACACGCCGCGCTCCCTGCACGATCACTTTCTTTCAGGCACACTTTATTCCCTTGCTGGCCCTATGCCATTTTCCAATGTGACAATATCAGTAAATGATACAGTAATGGGCACAACAAGAACTTTGCCAGGTGGTTGTTTTCAATTCAATGATTGGAATGACACCAAATTGAATAACAGGATAGAAAGAGGATTGGAGCTGGACAAGGAAAGGATCATGCACGGTCCTGCCTACCTTGAATTTGAGGCACATTACATGGGTGACAGTGACTACAACCCGTCAACTGCCACAGCAAACTCTTACTTGTATTTCTATGCAGTACCTCTTGCACCTCCAATGTATGACACGGAAATTTATCCATCGTACCAGCTCAACGTAACACAGGGAGGTGCTGTACCATTTCACATTACAGTCAAACCATTATCAAAATACTGGCAAGTAGAGCACATGAATCTGAACTTGCAGCGCATACCATGCGGTCTTTCCTACAGTATATTGCCAGTTGACAATGCTGATTCTGCATTGGAAAACAGCACAGCTAGGTTTGATGGACTTTTGAACACCATGGAGGATACGCCACCAGGTACATACTGGATTTCAATAAACGAGGACTTGGCAGAAGCTAACCGATTGCACATAGGCACAGAAGTAGGATCGTTTACACTGAATGTATTGCCAATGAAATATCAGTGATAAAGTGTTCTGAAGCAATGATACCACAATCATTACACAATATTTGAAAATCTTGACCTTAATTTTCAGGGCTTGCTCTGATTCTTTGGCGATGTCCCAAACATATCGAGCTCCTCCCTCGAGGGCGTGATAAAAGCTCGCAGTCTGTGGTCACGAGTAAGTATCAAAGCTTCGCCAGGATTGAACGACAACACCATATCTTTTTCCTGTGGAGATAATTGTAGTGATTTTACAAGCTCGTCGGATGCAATCTCGTTGTTTCTTAAAATTATTTTTGTCTCCGAGTTGTCAAAGAAGGCGCGCCCGGCCTCTGTCTTTGTAACATCCTCCACTCTCTGAGATATGAAAATGAATATGACATTCTTCTTTCGCCCCATGCGCGCAAGCAAGTCTACGAACTTGGCAGCCGATGTGAATCTGAAAATGAGATGACCCTCATCAATTAACAAAATCTTTGGCGTCTCAAGCGGCACTGTGGATATCTTCTTCCATAGCTTGGCAAGTGCAAGAAAGGATACACGGGCCACATAGTCCTCTGCATATGTTCCTTTTAGTGAAATAATAGTCCTGTCTGAGATCTTCGACTCGCCCCGAAAGAGTGTTGCAATGGGACCTTTCAATAGATTGACAAGATACTTTTCTTCCTCCTCTGAGAGTCTTGCATAAAACTCATCAAGGGATTTTGCTCCCTCGCATTTTGCCTGGAAAGATTTTGCAACAAGGGGCGGCACGTCTGCAATCTCGCACAGCGCACTTACCGCATCTACCTCTTTTTCAAACATGCCAAAGGGGTCAAACCCAAGATTCTCCCCTCCGGTAATCCTGATTGGCTCTATCTCGAGGTACTCTGCAATTTTCTCGTATTCACCCTCTGGGTCTACAATGAAGGCAAGCGATGATGGATATCTTTCCATCAGTCTTTTCAGTATGAGTTTTGCAGTGACGCTCTTTCCAGCACCTGAACTTGCAAGTATCAGAATGTTATAGTTTGCACGCATCGTATAATCAAATATCACAGGTGCCCCCGTGTTGTAGTTTATTCCAAGCGTGATTCCGTTTGGCACCTCAAGCATGTCCGTGCTTACAAACGGGTAGAAGACATCGCACGAGCCCAAGTCTACGTAGAGCCCCTTTCCCCACCCGTCAAGCATCCTTGCCTGCATTGTAGGCGTATCATCAAAGTGAGAAAGCGAGACCCTGCAAAGCTTGGCAAATCTTTTAGAATTGTCTTTTAGTGATTTTAGATCGTTTGCAAAGATCATTGCATTTAGTGTTACCTTGAAGAGTCGGGTATTGTTCTTTTCAAGCTCTGACACTGCCTCAAGGCCCATCTCTATCTGGTGCACTATCTTTGAGTTTGTGGAAAGTGTCGACCTCATCAGGTGGATCTTCCTTTGCAGCTTTGATATAGCCTTGTCCTGCTCTATTGGGACAAACTCCATTGATATCATATCGGCAACAGAGCGAAGAGAATAGGCCCATGCAGATGACAGTGATGAAGAAGGGTTGCAGAGTGTAAAGCATCTGGCAAGCCTGCCGTCCTGCAGCTGCACGTGCTTCCAAAATTCTTTCTTTGTCTCAAGCTTGCGAGGGTTTGCAATGAGATATTCGTATCCCTGGCTCTCAAGGATGCCATCAAGACGCTCCGAGCTTGACATGTATGTCCTTGTAACCTGAAGCTCTCGAGTCTCATTTCCGATTGCCACTCTTAACGGTTCCTTTGATACAATGATCCTCAACGGTTCCTGTATCGATGACAGCAGCGAGTAAAAGTGCGACAAAACCACCTGCTGCTTTTGCGCAGGCAGCGTGAAAAAGTTGGTGGGTTTTACCTCGTATGTGTAGACCGTCTTTGAAATTGGTTTTGTCACATGATATCATGGAAAGTTTGCTATTAAGGGCGGGCCTGAGTCTTTCCAGAGTATACTAATTTTTTGGCATATTCGGACAAAGTTTCAGGCTCCAAACTTTCCAAGTAGTGCTGTATGTCCCTTGATGTCAGAGATACCTTGTAGCCATTGACTTTGAGGAACGCCCATCGTTTTAGCAACGCAGACAATGATGCATCACTTAACATAAAATCTGATTGGAATTTGCTGATGCTTTTGAACTTCCTCAAACTGTGCAAAAGAAAGTACTCTGCCGACATTGTTCTCAGGTTGGCAAGCACGGTCCCAACAAAGGTGCCTATCTTGGCACCATCAAGACCGCGTGCCATCTCTTGATATGCTCCCACCTCTCTGACGAAGAACCAGTCCAACGGGTGTATCTTGGCATGCCTCAATCTCTCCCTTCTGGCACCCTCCTTTAGCCTCTGGACGACGTATTTGAAGTCAGGTCTTGCAAGTACCTGTATGGACGCAACAATGTCTTTTACGTTCTTTTCTGCCTCGTATTTGTTGCCCGCTACCTGTTGTGTATACCGTCCCACTTTGGAGACGATCAGGTCCTCCATACATATGGTGTTAATTGGGCCATAGCCAGGTATTTGTGCATGAGTAACGCGTGACCATGCGTCGTCTGTCATGGGAAGAGAATACAGGTTATTGTCCCAGATTTGGACTGTTACGCCGGACGCAAAATAAAAGTCTGCCACCTCTATGCCATCTTTTTCTTTTTGAAGATTTGTCGAGGAGATTCCAGATTGTTTCTTTAGCAGATCTACCGCTTTCTTGTAATTGCTTACGACAAAATCAATGTCTACAGTGGGTCTCACCATCACGTTATGAACTGCAAGAGAGCCGGCTCCAAACATGGAATATTGTATCTTGTCAGACTCGAGCAGTCTGCCGAAACGATATGCAGACGGCAACCAGATTGCTGGTTTTACTTCTGTTCTTGAAATCGTTTTTTTATTTTGTTTATCGCTCAGCATGTTCTTTGAAACTCATTTAGACTATACCATCATATGGAATGAACATGGAATCTGATGGAGCACTGTGTCGCATTGCACTCTTTTCCGTATCCTCGTTTCCCACCTTGATCTTAATTGTCTCACCTGAGTCTGTTGCCTTTGCAAAATATTCATGGTATCTTATACTATTTACCGGAAAGCACTTGACATATACTATGGACATGGCCTTGCCTATGGTTTCGCGAGGATCTTCCGTTGTCTTGATGCCAATCCCGTCAAACCCATTTTTTATAATTTTTCTTGCCATTTCGTAATGCTTTTTTGATACTGCGATTTGTACCATGTTACGCGATTCTTCTTTTGTGTACTTGATCTTGCTTGTTCCAACAAAGGCATAATCAATTCCAGTTTTTTCAAACATGCGAGCCACAAAGATTTCTGGATCCCATATTACCGCATTTATCCATCTTGATGCTTCAACCATGGAGCTTACTACCGGATGGCTTGGATTTGTGACCCTGACTATGGCCTTTTTGCCAATTTTTGTTATCTTTATGACTCCGATATTCTCAAACGCATATACAGTTCGGCGAACGGTCGGAAACGGAATTCCTGTCTGCTGTGCTATGCCTGACATGGTAGACCCTTGTCTTGCAGCATCGATAATCCTGGCATTTCTAAAGTCGGGTATTGATTGCATCATCACATATATCAATTAGCATAAGAGATTAATATAACTTACTATATCTAGTCAAAATTGACTAAATATACGACGCCGTTTGCCATCAAGCATTTGAAAAGTTCTACAAAACGACGATTCAGGCTGACAGATGATGCGAACATCAATCCGTATGAGATGATAAACCCAAATCATGTTCTAGATTTGATATTGGACATCACGTCTGCTTGAGCATAGTAATTTTATTGATTGCCACACAAAGGCAAACAGCGGTAAACAAAAAAGCGTTTACCATTGTCTACCTTGTAGTTTTGTCGACAATGTCGACATTATTTGTCTACTTGCAACAAACAATCAAGGTGGTACCCCAAGTACTTGGGCGCCCAAGTATTTTTTGTAACAGCTATCCGAAATTTTCATAGGCGTAGTCCCATGCCTTTTGGATATCTGGGCTTTTATATGTAAACAATTGTTAACAAAAAAATGTTTACAATTGTTAACTTTCCTCAAACTGGAATCATCTTATCTGAAAATTTTATGAAGAGTGTCGGGGGACAATCGGCGGGAATTTTTTTTCCCACGGATTGTCCCCCCACACTTTCTAGAAGATTGCTACATTTTTTCCGACTTGCCATATAGATCTGCAAGAAACCGCCTGTTAGAGCGCCACGCCATAAGGTGGGCAAGGGCAAAGACCAGCGATATGATGCCTATTGGCGTGAGGGGCAGGCTGGGATTGAAGGCAGTCCCTGCAGCCACAGCAAGCCCCGCCTCGGCAGCTGCCTGGATTGCAACTGCCACCTGAATTTTCAGCCTACTTGAGAGATATCGGAAGAGAGGGTTTTGCTCATACTTGAGAAACTCCTTGCAGGACATCGTTATCCTGGCATCCAAAAAGAATGATGCCGCCCACAAAGCAAAAAGAGGTAAGAGGACCCACCCCGGAGGCTGGAGGCCTGTGAGAAAAAATGCGGAGGGTGACAGGGTTAGTGTGTTTTCAAACTTTTTTTTACGTCAAGCTTGAGCTTGATTGCGCCTGTCACTATAACGCCAAGGGCAACTAGCATTCCTATGAACTGCCCGGCACCGACCACCCTGTGCAAGAGATCTGTAGGGATGAGCTGTGCTGTGCTTGTGCTTGTACCGTTGACAATGTTTACCTTGCCTGATAGTATGTCGCAATTGCACACAAAGTTTGCTGCGTTTGGGGCGACAAGCACAAGGAGCAGGCCTGCCACTCCTGCTATTATCATCTTGGCGTACTTGTTTCCAAGGTCGACGTTCTCGCCTGATAGATGGTCGAACATGCAAGAAAAGAGGTCAGATGATTTAAGGGAGTGTTTTCCTCGATACCTTTACCAGAATGGTGGAGCAAAAGGCAAGCTCGCTTCGGTCCTCGAGGTATACTGCAATCTGTTTTCTGCCTTCGGTCTTTGGAACAATAGGAATCTCAAGCTCGCCGCTGGAATCAGTAGTAAGCGATGCAATCTCCACGCCATCAAGAAAGACCTTGGATCTTCTTCCCGCGATTGGACTGCCTGTAGGGCCGACAATTCTCATCCTGAACCTAAAGGGCTTTGAGAGGTCTTGGAGTGCTACTATTCTTATCCTGTTTTCCTGTCGTACTATATCGAGGCGTCGGGGAAGATGGAATTTTTTGCTTGCAGCTTGTTTTTTCCTTGGCTTTTTGATCTCTGATATCAATCCACGCCACAGGCACTTGACAAGGAGAAATTTCATTATCGAGAAGATCATCCATTCTGTCGATCCTACCTTTGGTTTTACAAGCGTAAGAAACGCGCCGATGCCAATTGGCGCCGCAGAAGGGATACCATGTGTTGCCGAGAACAGTCCGTATGAGATCATTCCAGTCACCCCAAGTATGAAGAACTGCCTCATCGAGATCCTGCCAAAAATAGGAAAGGAGAGCACGGGCTCGTTTATTGCAGATACGTCATCAAACCAGAGCATCTCTGACCTTCGCATGAAATCTTAAGATACGAAATCATAAAAGGGCAGAAGATGTTCTCTTGCGGTTTTAATCCAGTCTGTCCTCTTTGTATGTGTCCGAGACAGAACTTGTACGCCAGATTTGCTGCATCGCGATGCTCTCTTTTGCATCATATTTTGACATAAAGGAGCGCAAGGTCAGTGACTTGGTCTGGCTAGTTTTTGGAGGTGCCGGTGCCGTCACCTACCTTTTTGAGCCTCCAAGCCAAGATGTCCTCTTGTATGTTGTCTGCGGTATTGCTATTGCGATAGGATGTCTTCGCGCTAGGATCTTCGGACAGGCAGACTGCCTTGGCCTTGTTGCGCTTGCAGTAGTATTTCCTGCCTATGATGGCCTTCCTGTTGCACCGCTTGTGGCAGTTGCAACACCCGTTCTTGCATCAATATGCTCCCTATGTTACAACCTCTCCTGTAACATCTCAGACCTCATTTCTGGAAGGCTGTTTTATGGCATACGCGAGAGGCGACACAGAAAGGCGCTGGCATTTGTCATATTGCATAGAAAAAGAAGACATGAAAGGTTCGTATTTCAGGCGCAGGTTGGAAATAGGTTTGTCTTTTGTTTCAGGTCCGAAACAGAACGCAAGTTTGCTGGAGATTTTGAAGGGTATGTTTCATCGGCCGTACCCCTTATGCCGTTCATGCTAGCCTCGCTTTTCATGCCGCTATTTTCCTCCCTTTAGATCAAAAATCAAAATGCCGTCAAATACTAGCTTATGCGTATTTCCCATCTAATTTTAAATATAATAAAATATATTGAATATTTTAATGAATTGTCAAAAACGCAGATCATTGTGTTGTTCTACAAAACAGTGGAAGGCAACAAATGAAACATGATAACTTCACTATCTCTCATCATTCTAATAGTATCCAGTCAGCTTGTAATCCCCTCTGTGCCAATTCCATCATATTTCGAAGACATCAAAAAACAGATAGCTCAATTGATAACCAATGGTGGAAAATATGTCAATAATCATGATTACGATCCTTTAATTTTAGCAACGGCTTATCAAATAGGCAATCTACCTGTTTTGAAATTGCAAAATATTAGTACATTTAAACAATATTGTGATTATGCTGATAAAGTAAACTACGCAGTAAATTTGTTAAATAAAAAACTGGGAATTCAAATCCCATTTTTGAAAAAGACGCAAGACGCGTATGTGAAACTTTCGTCAAAAATCACAAAATATACTCCGCTTGTGGGTCAATATGATGATATGGTCACATCTGCTAAAAATATCCATAGATCGGATCAAAATTCTATAAATGATTTCTACGTAAAGACGGCCTTATTTTCTATAATGTTGATAATAGTGTCTACTGCAATCTATGCTCCTCTTTCATCAGATATAGTTATGGCAGCTTTTGAGTCGTCAGGTTTGGAAACAATGGCGACTAAATGTATTCCATGTACTACGTATGCTCTTGGAGAAGCTGAATCTGCAGTTGAGGGTTTGTTTGTATCAACTACATCCACTTCCTTAAACGGAGTTATGACAGCTATTGCTTCTGAAGAACTTTCTTTAAAAACAAAAAAATGATCTGATGTATAAAAAACTAGTAAGTATCTTGAAGTGGTTTTAAAACAAAATGGCATTAGTAAATTAGAGGTCATATCTTCTACCTCCCAGGGTCAGTGCGGCCCAGTGAGAAATTCTTGCTGGGTCGCATTTTGGTCTTTTAAAAGAATATCATCTTCTTATCTTGTGCTGACATTTTCCAAACCAAGGAATCACCACAAGAGATGCAGGATCAGGTCAAGGCAGGCCTTTGGCCTTGACTCACTCATCATGATTGTGTCTGCAATTGTTATCATAGCAATCATGGTTGGAATATCGAAGGTCTTCATGACCACACTTGAAAATTCCTACGTATCGCTTACTACTACGATGCCAAAGTTTGATACTACAGGCAACTACACCGTACCGCAGAACTCGACGTCGGTACAGAACACAACAACATCGCTTCTTTCGGTATACAACATGCTGCGGTCTGGTACCATATGGGCAATAGGTGCCATACTGATTATCGCTGCAATACTCTTCATGCTGGAACAAATTGAGATAGTTCCGGCTTCGACTGCATTTGGGATAATATCAAAGGGAACACTCTACATGGTGATACTCTTTGTGTTTCCTCCCATATGGGACCTTTACGCCACTGGAATTGAGGATGCGTCAAGAGCTATAATGGACCCTGCAAATACAGGTCAGGTGCCGGTATCTGTCACAAAGGTCTTTGATACGATAAACGGTATGGGAATCTCGCAGGGACAGCTTCCAACAGTTGACAACAATCTTCTCAACAATCTAATACAGCTGTTCAACGGTGCAAGCATCGTCTCTGCATTTTCAGATCAGGGCAAGGCGTTCATACTTGGACTGGTAGGAGGACTGATTGCTCTTGTCGCGTCGTTTCTTACATACATGTTTGCAGCAATAAGGCAAGTACTCACTGCAGTTCTAGTATCTGGCCTGCCGGTAATTCTGATCTTATCACTTGTGCCATGGTTCCGCGGAATCACAAAGAGGCTCTTTGACACATTGTTCGGACTCTCAATTGTCCCCATATTTTCAAGTCTTGTCATGGTAACAGGTGCCGCATATCTTGGCTCGATTACCACGCATCCAGTCGAGGAGCAGTGGTTTGCGTCCGTCGCAGTGCTCACACTTGCAACATTTGTTCCCACCATTCTAGTGCCATTGTTGGGCGCGCTCTTCAGTTCCATGACAAACATTGTATCGTCTGGTATCGGCTTTGGTGGTACGATGGCAACGGTAGCTGCAAGGACAGGGCAGGGGATTGGAAGTGGTGCCATTGGTGCCATCTCGTCAGTACAACAGCAGGGGATGGAATTTGGAGCCCCATACTCACGCGTGGACATGGTAAAGGCGGGGTTGAAGGGAGGGTTTGCAGGAGGATTTGGAGGATTAATGCAAGGCACCTCCCATGCAGGCTCTCAGGTCTTGAAGAAGCTTGGAGCAGGTGAGATCTCACATGATGTCCGCAGTATGGGCACCAATGTTGCAGAAAGGTTTCAAGAGGTTGCAAAGCAGGAAGGAATCAATGTGATACAGCCATCGGTAGATCACACTCTTACAGACAACTCTGCAGGAGTTATGACCAAGCTTGCAACAATCCCGGTTCCAAAAGAACAGAGAGAGGTGCATATGCAAGGTGGCACAAACCTGCTCAACATTGCACACGATTCAATCCAGACTGGAAACTATACCAAGATACTTGAGCATCCGTATTTCAATTCAGTTCCTGTAAAAGACAAGGAGACATTTGCAAAGGCAGTCTCTGCAACAATTGTAAACCATGGATTAGAACGAGAAAAGCTTGCAAACATTTCTTACAACTTGCATAAGATGGGCGGATTAACTAATGAGAATATGAAGGAATTCATTCAGAGACAGAAGGAGTATGATTCATCGTATGAAAAGAAAACTAAATCCAATGATACTTGATTAAATTATTTTGTGGCGTTTTCTGATTTGATTTCTTCTGCAATTTCTCGTGAATTTATTGCGACATGTTCAAAAAGCGAGCGATTGAATTTTTTGTAATTTTTTGATGATAATGCTCGCTGAATTTGCATTTCAAGAGTCCTTACAGAAAACCTATCGTAGTCTCTAAACAAATCCACGAACATATTCAATTCATTTTCTTTCAAGTCATGATATCTCCATTTTAAGAAACCTTGTATATCTTTGAAATCTTTGTAGGTTGGGTTTTCATATTCTATTACTAACAAATATGGATCAACATTCGGACTTCCAGTCCTTGCATTGTTGATGTATTCATTAAGATATTCTGCTCTTTCCGGTTTTAGGAATTTCATTATCTCATTCCAGTTATCTTGGAACCATTTAGCTTCCAAACGTGAGTGTGCATCCTGATCAAATCCTTTCTGATTTTCATCATTCTTTGAATCGGATGACTCTACAGAGTTGGCATATTCCTGGTTTACCTTAGATATGTCATCTTCAACTTCCTTTGCGGTATCTACCTTGAACTCGACAGATTTGCGACCCTGCGGAGTTCGGATCACAACAAGCAGTTTGTCCTTCTTTGTGGCCTCGTAGCTTGCAAGGTACTCAAAGGAGCATTCAAATCTGGCCCCTTCTCCTTTCTTTTCAAACATTATTCCGTTGTTTAGAAGATACAGTGTGCCCTTGCCTACCTTTTTCATCTCACCATCATAGAATTTGACTACCTTGACGCCTACTGGAAGGGATATCATGATACTATTAGTACCGAAATCTCACTTAAGGCTTGAGTAAGATGATTACACAATTCCATTTCATTCCTCATCATTGAAGGAACGGTACGCTCAAAATAAAGGAGGAAACTGCAAACACTTGGAGGGAAATTTTTGGGGTTGGGATTTACCTGCCAAGTGTTACAGCTCCATCATAATACCGTACATGCGAGATGATAAACCGAGTGCATAATTTTTCTATACTTTTCTTTCATGGTTTTACTACACCTTCTGCGCTCCTTCCTCACCTCATTTCCCCATACAGCCGCGGTGCCCCAAGAATTGGTGAGGGTATGACAAGCAGTGAATATCTGATTTTAGATGAAAGATTTCTATCTTAAATTTTCCATCTTGATATTTTGTGATGCTTTGCTGTCAAGGAACGCAAGGTGTTGTGTCAAAAAGACCAAGACTTGAACTGGATAAGCGGCTTGAAAAGTTCAGGGACGAAGTTGTGCAATGTCTGATGCATGAAATTCTGGAAGAGATGAATGGCAGGATGACCGGTGTCGGGATGGCACGCCTTGTAGACGATGTCACGTATGATGTTACCGAAGGTCTCATTGAATTTCAAAAGTCCATGATATCATGGGAAGAACTTCATCCATTCATAAGAAATCAGAAGTAAGAATTATAGGAAAAACATGCGATAGTACATAACGATGCAGGCAAATGTTGACTTGGTAAGGCAATTTTGCAGGTACTATGAAAATGGAGAGAGGGAATCGTATCTAAAACTGTGTGACGATAACATCGTATGGGAGTCAATTAGGACAGACGGAGGCGCATGCAGGAGCAAAAGGGAGATGTTTGAGGAATACCTGCCACAATTCTATTCGCAATTCAAGGAGTTTTCCAGTATTCATGAAGAGTTTCTTGATGCAGGCGAGAATGTGGTAGCACTTGGAAGATACAAGATTACGTCCAAGGAAGGTGTAAAGTTCGAGTCTCCTTTTGCTCAGATCTATACAGTCAAGGACGGCAAGATCATAAGGTTCAGGCAATATGCAGATTCAGCCTCTATCCAGCAGGCAAGGGCACCAACCCTGGTACAATCAACATTTCTGCGTGGGGTTGAAATCACACCTAATGAGATACGTTGCATCTGCGGTCACAAGTATACAATAGCAGAACTGAAAGATGGTGAGACCAGAGAAGTCGAATGCCCCAATTGTAAAAAGAAGATGAGAATTGCCAAGCTGAAAATGGGAGGAGTCCAACCTGATGACGAAAAGAGATAACAAAGATAGGATCTCTTTAACTAGGACTTTGGTAATTTGATAAACGGTAGTAGTTGCCGCGAAAAGAATACAAGACGATAACTGTCAAGGAATATGTAGCAAAAAAATTCTGGCAGGCAGTTTCCCAAGAACAGAAACGTGATAGGCTCGTGGATAACTCGACATTTCTTGATAGATTATTAGATTCGTACAAAAGAAGATGATAACAGAATAATTTTCACCAAGTCTGAGAGTTTCATGATTATGGAAAAAATATAGATGACATCGTCAAAATCAGTACTAAAAGATATAAGATTCAAGAAAAGACATTTTTCGGATGCCGGAAAAGACCTTTTGCAAATCCTGTGGTCATAGCCTAAAGATGCACCTAAATGATAATATGATATTAGGCTGTTCTGGAAATGACGGCAAGTGTGGTTGCCGTTCTTTTCTAAGACGTCAAAATTAAAAAGTATTATTGACAAAAGGTTCTTTAAAGTCTTGGCGATTTTTCAAGTTCTTTCGCAATCTTTTTTCTCTCCAATATCAACAAGTAAAATTCCAATACAGTTTCGTAAGGCGCCATGTTTTGCGGATCAATTAACTTGCGACTGATGCCAAAATCTTCTATCACCTTCCACATCTCGTCCACAGTGGGTTCACCATCCATGGTATCGGATTGAATCTTGAACAAATAAGACCCAAGCAAATTACCAATCATGATAATCATGCCGTACTTAGGTTCGTGTTTTTTTGAATTGAACATAAACCGAAAGAAACAACGATCCGATTTTGTTAAGCTGCAGAAATGAGAACAGATCCTGGTTTGCAACGGTTTTAGGTAGCAAGAGTACCAAAAGGCGTAATTAGTTGTTTTTTTTTTGATATGCATGATTGTAGGATGGGATATTGGTACCAGAGGAGACTAGGGAAATTCTTGCCAAGGGATGTCATGATATGATACAAGAGCTTCAAGACAAAGTAACGCAGATGATGAACACATACAAGCAGAATCCTACATTTCCGTTTGACTTTTACAACCTTTCACTTAGAGAGGCAGAGATCAAGATCCTTGCAGTCCAAGAAATTTACAAGAGGCTTACTGGAGAGGACCTAGAGTAGATCCCGGGAAAAAAGTACAAGACTGTAACTGTCAAGATCGATCAAGTATCCGGTACAGGTAAATAGATGATTTGTTTAGGGATGCCGGATTTGGGAAATTACAGACACGTAACTTTCTTTGGAAAAATGACACTTGATCTTTCAAAGAGGCTGTCTGACATTTGTATCGATGTTATTAGGGTGGCAAAACAGAACGGCTACATTGTTGATGTCGAGTTTAATATTATTTCACTCTATGATGAACATGACTCTAAACTTGATGTAATTAAGATTGTGACAGGAAGAGATGGTCTGGTACAAAAGATTGTAAAGAGAGTATTTGACAAGACAAAATCAGATCCTGTGGAAGAATATGACATGGTTGGAGTTGATGGTAAGATTCCGATATGGAAAAAGATGGGAAAGCAAGACTCGTGAGAAATAATATTCGAGTGGATGTTAGACTGTCTAAAGAATTTAAAATAAAAAAGAACGGCAGTAGTAAATAATATGGGGAGGCAGGATCCCTTGGTCTTGAAATTTTTCGAGCGTTTCTAGGCGTCAAGTATCCTCCTGATGACTATATCGCGGTTCACAAGTGACACCTCGAGGATCTCTCCAGCCTTGAGCCTTAGAGTCTCGGCAATCTTCACGGGGATGGTAACGCGGTACTTGAAGTAGTTTATCCCCCTGTAGTTTCGTGACCTCTGCCTTTGCACAACAACCCACTGCGGCACTGAGTCTTCCTGTCTTGTCATAGAAGCCCCCATGTCCTGACGGCAGGTTTCCCTCTCTCTCGGTGCAAGTGAGGGGTTGTCTCAGTCCTTGCGCAGTTCTTGCAGAAAAAGGCTGCAGGCTTGCGGCATACAATGCATCGTCCTGAGGGAATCCGCTCAGAACCGCAAATCCTGCACATGTCTATGCGCAAGATGCAAGACCCCCCATCTTTTGCATGTCAAAGATATACATGCAGCAAGAACCTCTCTTTGTTTTTAAGGAGAGTAGAAGTACCTCTTGCACGTTTTTATAATTGGATGATCATAACAGGCTCAGATGTCACGAGGTTCATCACCGCGACATTACTCAGGTTACCCGCCAAGGTCTCCTGAATTTTTATCATCATCGCCTATCCTTTGAGGTCTGATGTTTTTACATCTCAGAGGGTGTGGCCATCGGTGTTGCAATCTCTTTCTTTTCATGCGTCTCCAAGATGAGGGTGATAACCCTCTCTACCTTGGAGAGAACGCGCATGCAGAGCCTGCCAACAGCCTCTGGAGTTTTCTCTTTTGCATACGATGCGATATAGTTCCAGGAGAAGCTTGTCGCGTCGTATCCGTAGAGCTTGGCCAAGACACATGCAGAGAGTTGTGCAACTGTTTCCTGCTCTGGGTCTTGCACAGGTTTCAAGGCCTCAAACGTAGAGTGGGCCTTGTGTGCAAGCTCGTGGAAGAAGGTGTCGGGATCTTCCTGGCACAGCTTGATCACATTTGTTGCCAGATTGTACGACCCTCCTTCGCCACGAACTGTTGGTCCGTACTCGACCTTGACTTGCCACTTCGCTGCCACGTCAAGCAAGGGCGGCAATGTCTTTGGCTGGTATTCTGGTATTGGCTTGCCTTCCGTGTCCTCGTAACGAAAGACTGGAATTCCGACAAACCCTGCCGGGAATTCGACCTCTTCGTCTTCGCCCGTTTTCTCGTTTTTCACCTTCTTTTTGCGAATCGACGGGGCAAGGATGTAGAGGGCATGTGCCCCCTTCCTGACCTGCCTTCCTTCCTCCTGCCACTGCCTGTAGCCCCGGGCATCAGACGTGCCATGCAACAGCATGACAATCTTGTTGCCAAGTGACCAGCTGCGCGAGGGCCCGACGCTTTTGATTAGGGCCTGCGCGCACATCTGCGGCAGCTCTTGGCTTGAGAAGAGGGAGATTATTCTCCCTAGCTCCTCAAGCGCCTTAGTTGGGGTTGCCATTGAGGTCATCCTCCTCTGTTGCCCAGAGGTCGTTCTGCTCCGGGTTGCTTCTTCGCCAGAGCTCGGACAAGGCAAGTGCCTCGACTGTCAGGCCTGCCTCGTCAAGTGCCGCATATGCCATCTCGGCAATCTTGCGGCCTGATTTTTTGAAATACAGGGCAAGAATCTTGCCTAGTATCTCAGACTCTGAAGCTATTTCTGATGCCTCTGGCACAAACTCGGCCTCACGCTTCAGGTCGATTGCGGTTCTGACCAGCATCGATACGATCTGGTCCACCAGTTTCTCGTCTGGTTTCATATCTTCTACCTCCTTTGTAGATGCGGGCTGTGGTGTTGCACGGCACTGTATTTGCCTGATTTATCTTAGCTTACGCTAGGGTCACATCTTTTGTATTTTGGAAAAAAATCAGATGCTGCGGATTGCTCCACTTTTGTCCTGTCGTCTTTTTTTGACAGAAAATTTTACTTCAAGCAGGCAATTGTGATGTGGTATGGTAGCCCAAAAATGAGTCAGACAGGCGTTTCAGTTTTTTGATATGTTTTTGATGTTTTGTGATGTTATGGGTTTGTGATTTTTTGTTTTTGTTGTTTTTTGAAAATTCTTTCAAACTTTCAGACTGGATAGTTGGTGGCGATGTTGCCTGTATTCAATTGCGTAGTTTTCGTTTTGTTTTATTGTTTGAGCCTGTCTGACTCGCCTACAAAGGTTGTATTCTATTTAAGGCGGTTCTACATCTGCCAGTTTTCTAGCTTGTCAAGAAAGGAATTTTTTAATTCAGTATGCTGCGTTTTTTCTTGCAGAGCTTCAGAATTCTGAAGCTCCTTGAAGGTTGAAAAATTTTCAAGCATCTTGAGGTTCAGGTCGAGTTTGTCGTTTCTCTCAAAAATTATTTCAAGATCGGAAGCTGTCTTTCTCAGCTTTTTGTTTATTCTGCATCGGTAGAGCCTCCTCTGTTTTGGGGTGAACCGGTCTGGGTCCTCGACAAACCTGCGCTCTGATTTTGTCAGCATTTCTCAGAGGCAAGCTTGTAGAGCCCAAGCGCGTTTGACATCACGGGGTCATCCGGCACCACAATCTTCTGTTTTAGCCGTGACTCGATCTCACCCCGCAGTCTTGGTATCATGATGCCGCCTCCTGAAAATACCAGTGGGAGATTCTTGAGGTCCTGCCTTACGGCATTGAGGTCGTCGCATATGGAATCGGCAAGCATCGCAACAAGGTGCCCTGCCTTCTCATCCCCAAAGATGGAATCGTCAAGGTATGCGGTCTTGGATGGGCTGAGCCTTGAACTGATATCGTTTACTGCATGATGGCTTGAGATACCCTTGACTGGAATTAGACCCTGAAAGGCAACCATCTCGGTCGTGCCCTGACCTATTGATGCCACTATGCCGTCCTTGAGCGAGGCATCAACGAGGGTGCCTATTGCCTGTGGCACAACATGGCACAAGGCCTGTCTGCACATCTTCTGGACAAGCCGCTTGATGGAATCTCGCTGTGCCCTTGCCTCGTATGGCAGCCCAACTACGATATGGAGGCCTTCGGACTGGCTGCCCACCGGGTCCTTTCTCTGCGATACTGCTTCTACTGCCTTTTTTACAAGCTTGCAAAACGCCTCCTCGTTGACGGGGCTTCCCTGCACCACAGGCCTAATCACTACGGTACCATGTTTTTCCGAGAGCCTTACTGCGTCGTCACCTACAGCTTCGATCGGGCCTTTCTTTTCCTCCCATGACGATGGAACCCTGTATGCATAAAGAGAAGGAAATCTTGCCTTTGCCGTATCCGAGACGCACTTTACAAAACCCGTCCCCACATCAAGGCCTATTGATGTCACGGCACAAAGAGGAGGGCATCAATTTAAGGGGAAGATCGTCCAGCTCGGGATTTCTTTTGATACTTGTCCCAGCTGAAATCTTCCAGCACCTTTTCATAAATCTCAAGCTCGTTTGCCTTGAGGTCGTAGAGCCAGGCCTCGAGCCTGTCAAGGTCTGTGCCATATCTTGACATGAGGTCCTTGAGTGTTTTTGGATAGATGCGGATGAAGGTCTTGGCATATTTTTCCGCAAACCCCTTTCTCTTGAGGTTTGAAAACGCGTTGTCTATCCTCTTCTTGGAATAATACTCTTCAAGTATTCTATCAAACCAGAACCTCATGAAAAACTCGGCCTCGGTACCTGCACACCTTGTCTGACCACAGCAGGCGCATGCAAGGATGCAGAGTTCAAGAAAGGAAAGATGAAGCTGGATTGTGATTGCAAACCATCTGCCAAGGTCCCTCAGAAAATATCTCTTGTCGTGTATGCCAACAACACCTTTCTTCTTTAGCCTTCGAAGGGTCTTTTTCAGCGTGTCCCTGCGAGGGTAACTTTGGGCAAGCTCCTTGTGGATCTCCTTTGGAGTCTTTTTCTTCTCTGGATACAGCGCGTCAACTACTTGAAACGCCATGCTGTCGCGATGCACAAACTGGTTTCCGTGGTTGTACTTCCAGATCTTGTTTCGGACAACAGACGGTATCATGCTACACTCAGCACGAGCATCCTAAGCTTGGCGCTGTCTTTGATTGCCAAAGTGAACTTCTCAAGATCCTTCTTTGAGGATATGGTCGTAATCTGTATCTTGTCTTTCCGCTCAAGACCTAGAAATTTAATCATCTTTGGAGGTATGGAGTAGACTGGTGTCGCATCATCTTCATGCTCTAGCTTGATGCAGTCGTGAGCGTCGTCATGCTTTATACCTGAGACCTCGCGCGTCCTGCCATTGAGAAGATTCATTTCTTCACAATTGCTGCACTCAAAAAAGCTGTCGTGCGGGGAACCACGAATCAGACGTTCTGCTTCTTCCTTTGATACCTTGGATTTTTTCTTGTCCTTATTTTGATATACTACAGTCTTCTTCTCATCCTTCTTCTGATTTACACTCTCGGTTATCTGCGCAAGCGGCATCTTGTCTGGAAAGACAAGTTCCGACTCTCTTTTCTGCAAAAGCGACTTGCACAGTAACGTAATTACCTTTAGCTGTAGCGATTCTTCCTGGTGCGAGACTGTCCACTTGATGACATGAAATGGAAACTCAGCCCTTGCATACCTCTTCTTTGCTTCCTCGATAAAGGATTCAATGTATGCACGCACTTTTGAGTGGAACGTCTTGTCTGCCAAGTCACGCCACCTCTTTTCTATCCAGTGCTCTGCGTTGTGTTTTTTTAGAAACTTGGCAGCGTCAATCATCCCAAGTGGGTCATACGAGCCGTGCTCGTTGAGCTTGATGTGCAGCCCCACCACCTCTGCAATCTCCTTTACTGGAATAATGTGTGCCTTGGTCGAGCTCTTTCCTGCCTCTACTAGTGCCCTTGCCCGCAGGTGGCCATTGACGATATACTGTACTGATCCAAGAACTGCCACCGTGATAGGCTCTATCCTTTCGGGATGGCTTTTTGCAGATGATAACACGTCTTGGAATTGTTTATCAGTTTGCAGCATTACCTTTATCGGGCATGGCTTGAGCTTTGCAAGGTCCACCTGCTGTTCCTCAAATTGGTACACAGACTATAGTCCCTCCAAGCGCAAGCTTGACTGCCTTCGCAGCCCGAACGTCCTCCCGTTCATCCTGAATATATTGAAGGTTGATAATCGCGTGTCGCATCACCATGTCGTACAGCGCGCCGGTGCCGAGCTTGTCCTGCATCTTCGAGAGCGCGAGTCTAACATAGTATGTTGCCTTTTCGCCCTCGGGTTTTACTCCTGCATCCTTGGCTGCAACGCCGTTGAGCGAATATGTCTTTAACATGGTAAACCTGCGCTTTATTCCAAAGTTCATCCTGACTGCATCAATTATCTGCTCGTCAGTCCTTGGCAGCCCGTACATCCTGCATACAGAGTAGATTGCAAATGAAGCGATGTGTGCCTTGGTGCATCCCTTGGGCCTGCATCGTTTTAGCGCCTCAAACTCTTCTGCTCCTGCCTTGCCTTTCTTGAACATCTTGGCAAGATCCCTGAGCCTGATTGCAAACTCTATCCTGTCCTTCCGCCTCTGACGGATTACCTTGTTGTATATCATGTTTGCATCGTATGCCACATGGATTGGAAGTTCCAGCTTGACACATGCGTTTGACAGTGCCGACTTGTCTGGGTTTGACTCGTGCATGTGGCGTGCGCACTCGAGGTCTACCTTCTTGGTACCAAGCTCTGTTGCTTGGTACAGGTTCAGCTTGGCTTCTGGCTGGACCTGTTCTTGTTCGTACTCTTTCCCTAGAATTGCACCGCAGCTTGTACAACATATCTCGCCATCTGCGCTGCACAGGCTAGTGCTGTCACAATGTGGGCATCTGTTAGAGTCTTCCATCTTGAACATCTTCTAAATTTTGCAGAAATGACGTTTCATACGCGCTAGTATTGTTTAGGGTAAAATCTAGAAGACGATACTGTACCTTCCTTGTCATCATTTCGTTAAACTGTAATGATGTTACGGTACACTCTACTCGCCCTGAAAAGACAATGGACCGTAATTGTTTCCCTCTCATGGAAATATGTACCGTGAATTCCTTTTAAGGCTAGTTTACAACTTATGTGAATTCACGTGCCAGTAACATGTTCTAACGTGTTCTAACCTGTAATATTTATAAAGATACATACAATACCTTATACGTTGAAAAAGCCCAAGCGCGACCCGACAGTTGCTATTTCTCAATCAATTTACTCCAAGGCAAAGGCTAGGGCTGATGCAAGGGGCATAACTCTCATCAATTATGTAAACGAGATACTCTTGCTCAATATAGAAAAGGACGACTTTTTGAAAAAGTATGCACCATATATTGAGACAGTTGCCGTTGGGGATACAATAGTTCTGCGCGACCACAAGGTAAACAAGCTTGCAGAGATCTACATTAAGGACGGCAAGCTCTACTGTACGCAGGACGAGTCAGATGACTGCATGCACATTCACTTTGCGCTTGCGCTGCCCCAGGTGATAAAGCTCAAGGGCAAGAGTGCAAAATAGTGCAGACTTTGAGACGCGCTGGTTTTTTCTTGCATCACCTATGTACCGTAACGCGTTTTTTGCATATAACGTTTGATTAAATTTGATTTTTACCTAATTTAATTCCAAAAGGTAATTGGGTTCTACTTTCCTCACGTTTTTGTGCCATTTTTCATGAAATTCTTCGTGTTCAGTATGAATAGGAACAAGTGTCTTTGCCTTCGTTCCCTCTATTACCTGTTTTATTTGGTCTCCAGAACCGTGTCCGGAGACATGTGTGTGATTCCACTGATCGTCTTTTGATAGGAAGCCAAAATGCACTAACCAGCGTTTGACCCTCTTGTGATCAAGCTTCATCTCATCATCAAAAGGTTCAGTAGATGATCTTACGTAGCTAGAATTTTCATTTGGCTTGATATCTATTAGATTTTGTAGTTGGTAATCATTGCAATAAAAGATCATCTCCTTCTGATGTTCTGAAACGGTTCTGTGATCAACAGCATTCTTGTAATCTAGAAACTCTTTTTCCCATTCTTTATAATCTTGAAGTACTACCTTGGAGGTCCAATATTCTACATCTTTGTCTACTAAACCCCAAGATTTTTTTGGAATGTAAACTTTGATTATATTGTCATCAGGTCGTGGGAATACTGTCTTCCAATTATCTGATGTTTGAAACAGTTTTAGCAGATAAGCTTGCTTGAGATCGATTACAAGGTCACGGCCTGTCTCTTTTGCCGCATTATAAAACGAAACCAATCTGTCTAAATCTCTTGTAGGATAAGTACATACCACTAGTTGCTTTGTTTGATTTACTATAGATTTTACATCATCTTCAACCTCGAATTCAGTTTTTGACGATGTGTACTCTACCCTCGTCCCTTCACACAACATTACATCAACATCTGAATTTCCGCATCTTTCCACAAATTTTTCGCTATCTCCTTTTCTTCTACCGTGAAATCTTATATCAGCTGTATACGATATTGTTCCTTTAGACGTATGCATCACAAAACCACTTACTCCTGGAATGGAATGATCTACTGCGAGTGGCTCTATTTCTATCGAATCAATGTTAAATCGCTTCAAGTTTTCAAAAACTGAAATATTTCGTGGCTGATGGTATTCCTCACCGGTGCCTCTACTCATGGTACCACTCTTATTTTTATAAATTCTAAATTTCTCCTTAAAGGTGATAAATTCATCACCCCCAGCACTGGTTTCTTGCAAGGCTTGCATTATCAGCTTGGTGGCCTCTGTACAATAGATGGGAATTTCAGGTCTTAGGTAATGAATATAGGAGCAATGGTCAATATGACCATGTGTTAACAGGACTGCGTCAAAACTGGTGTCTTCATCTCCTCCAAATCCCATGTGTTTTGCATAGTCTCTTCGATAAAGCCCCTTTAATTTTGGTAATAAGCCAAATTCAAAGAGGTCACCCATGCCATTGAGGTCTCGCGGTTGTAAAAATTCAGAAAAATAGTCGTTTGCTTTGCCCATTTGCATACCAAAATCCAAAAATAGCCTCGTACCTTTATCCTCGACCAAAAATTTGTTGCCCCCTATCTCGTGAACCCCACCATAAAACGTTATACCAGAACTCAAGTGAACCCTGTAGGAAATAGTACCTTATTAGTTTGATCTGAGGTAATGTTGTGCTGGACCTTTATTTAATGGTCTTGAATGTAGACTTGACAATGTTACAAATTAGCGAAAATGGCTATAAGCAGATACAGGATTAGACTGAAAGGGGTCTTAGAGTATGTCAAACAATCAAAATGGACAGCAAAAACTCAAGCTTTCTCAAAAACTGAAACAACTCAAGGAAAAATCTGAAAAGGTAGATGCCCGCGACATTTCTATTTTGGTGAGACGAATTTCAGAGAGAAAATCCTTTGATTTGTCAACGTTAGAAAATTTTGAGGATTTATCCAATAATTTGTTTAACTTGATTTTAAAAGACAAGAAAAATATATGCATAGTAAAAAGCTCTGACCTTTCGGATCTGTCACTGAAAAATAACGGAAGGCTAAAGACACTATACCGGACGACAAACTTTATTCAAGATGAAACTGGCCAATATCCCCTTTTCATTGGATTTCCTTTTGTAGAAGGATTCCTACACGACAATCTGACATACATACGAGCGCCATTAATCTTATTTCCAGTCACACTAGATTTAGAAAAAGCAAAAAAGCCATCAGGGTGGTACCTTCATCAAGATTCAGAGAGATCGTCTACAATCAACAAAGCTCTATTCAGCTTTCTCAAGTCCAAAGGATACACTGAACCTCCGGAGAATTTGGAAGAGACTATCTCTGAATTTTTGAACAAAATCGCAGAAGCTGATCTGTCTGATACATTAACTAATTTTGTTTCTGGCCTATGCGAGATATTGGATTCTTTTGGCTTCAAGTATGCCAAGAATTTCGATCCCAAGACAGAACCCATATCTCAGATAAAAAAAGAGGATATTATCAATATTGTAAGAGATGGTTTACATCTCAAAAATCGTATAATAATAGGCATTTTTCAACAGGGCAATTCCGCAATATCTGCAGATTACGATTCAATCATTAGCAAGACGCTCAATGGCGGAGAAGGCTTGGGAATAATCGATGATTTGCTAGAGGTTCCGTTGGATGAAAATCAATGGAATCCACCTTCAAGCCCTGAAGCTGAGATGATAGATTTGGATAAAATTCCAGATCGGGAATTCAATACCATACTACCCAGCGACGCCAGTCAAGACGAGGTACTTCTTGCCTCGCAAACACAGGAATGTACCGTCGTAAGAGGCCCTCCGGGGACTGGGAAATCTCAAGTCATTGCGAATCTGATAGCCAACGCACTGAGCAAAAACCAACGCATTCTAGTGGTATGCCAGAAGCGGGCTGCACTTGACGTAGTAGCTCAAAGGCTTGAAAAGGAGGACCTTGGAGAGTATGTCTCTCTCATTGAGGACTCGAACAGGGACAAGTCCATGTTGTACCGAAGGCTCAAAAGATTTCTAGAATCCGAAGTCTCAAGATACGAAGCTCTTCAAAATACAATGGACGTCAATTTTGTGTCAAACCAGATAGATACTCTCATAGAGAAACAATCCAGTCTTGTTCGAACCATGTCAAAACCCTATTTCGGAGGCATAACCATACATGACCTTTATTCCTCAATTACTCCTGGATACCTGCCAAAATTAAACCTCAAAGGGATTGCAGAGAAACTCACACGAAATGAGTTAGAACAACTACTTGCCGTAATACCTACCGTTCAACAGGGCTCGATAAAGTTTGACGTTTCTAACCATCCTTGGTTTTTTAGAAAGGATCTTTCCAATTTTACAATTCTTGATCAGCATAAATTCTCTGAGAGTCTCGAGAAAATACTTTTATCAAAAAATGAAATGTTCGATCTGAATATACAACGTCTCGAAAAACTAGAAAAATCCCTCCAAATTTTGAAGGCAAAAACTGGCTTTTTTAGCTCTTTTAGTAAGGAGAAGAAAGAAGCTACAGCATTCACAGAACAGATATTAAAAAGAAAAATTGAGAAATCAGAGAATTTCGATTCCTTGTTAGAAAAGACTCGTTCAGAGTTGGCTTTGCGTCGTAGCTTAGAATTTCTCAAATCCGTGTTGAAGGATGATTTTGTAGATAATCTGAAAACAGAACCATTGGAGCGCATCAGGGAATTTCTTTCCGCACTGAAGACCACAATCTCCGATATCACAGAGATTCAAACATATGATATTAAACTCAAAGATCTAAACGAGACTCAAAAGGCAATCATTGCAACGTGCGCAGCAGATTTTAGAACACACAACGAAACATGGAAAGATATGGTGCGAGACGAGGTTTACTCATATTGGATCGATTTTATCCAAAAAGAGAATCCGTTACTGCAAGGGAATCCATTTGAAAGTTATATGCATCAGCGAGAAAGACTCAAAGAACTTCTTTGTAACAAAAGGGGATTGCTGAAAAGAAAACTTGTTTCCGATCTTCAAGTGAAGATAAGAACCATTCCCAAATACAAGCATAAAAACTCGGAAGAGGTCAAGTGGGCCAAATTCACTGCGGACATAAGCAAGCAGCGAAAGATGAAGCCTCTTCGAAGGCTGTTTCAGGAATACAGAGAGATCCTCCTTTCCATCGCTCCCTGTTGGCTTATGACCCCTCAGGCCGTGTCGGAAATCTTCCCACTAGAAAAAGACCTTTTTGACCTGATAGTATATGATGAAGCTAGTCAATGCCCCGTAGAGGAGGCAATTCCAAGCCTATGCAGAGGAAAACGAATAGTTATCGCGGGAGATGAGAAGCAACTTCGTCCGTTTGACCTCTTTAGAATCAGAGACGAATTGGATGAGGAAGAAGAGGACGAGTCGATAAGCTCGGAAAGTCTCTTTGTGCTGGCAAAACGGATTTACAACTTTAGATATCTTAACTGGCATTATAGGTCGAAGTCACAAGATCTGATAGATTTTTCAAACTATGCATTCTATGAAGGAAGGTTACAAGTGGCGCCTGACGTAATACGAAATCCTAGCGCGATTCCAATTAGATGGATTCTAACTGGGGGAACTTGGCAAGATAATACAAATTTAGTGGAAGCCGCAAGAGTGGTGGATGAAATAAAAAATATCCTCCTGCAAAACAGAAGCAAGGATCCTCCACCATCTATAGGTGTTATCACATTTAACGAAAAGCAGCAAATAGCAATACAAGATGAGATGGACAGAAGAAGAATGGAGGATTCGGAGTTTGATGTCCTTTATAATATGGCAAAAAATCCTTCAAGCGGAAAAAAGGATGATGAAATCTTTGTCAAAAATATCGAAAATGTCCAAGGAGACGAGCGAGATATCATTATCTTTTCAATAGCGTATGCAAAAGACCCAGATGGAAAATTCCATATGCGATTTGGCACCCTAAACCAAGAAGGAGGCGAGAATAGGCTAAATGTTGCAGTTACACGCGCGCGTCAAGAAATTGTTGTTGTTTGTTCATTAGATCCATCTTGGATAACACCTGATGAAAAGAAAAACTCTGGTAGGCAGAGGCTCAAGGAATATCTTGAATATGCAAAGGCTGTAAGTGAGATGAATTGTTCAAGAAAGCAACAGGTGCTCTTATCGTTAAACGATGGCATGATCAGAACCCAAGATAACACCAAGATATTCGATAGCAAGTTTGAAGAATTGGTATATCAGCGATTGACCTCACACAACTACAAAATAGATACTCAAGTTGGCCTCTCAGGATATCGAATCGACTTGGCGGTGGTCCATCCAAGTGACCCAACACGATATATTTTAGGAATAGAATGTGATGGTGCGAGCTTTCACTCGGCCAAAAGTACTCGTGAGCGTGATGTTGGGAGACAGGAATTTCTTGAGGGACGAGGGTGGAAGATAGAGAGAATCTGGAGTACGAATTGGTGGAGAGACCCACAAAAAGAAATTGATAGAATTATAGCTCGAATAGAAGAGCTGAAAAAGGAGGGTGGCAAAACATAGAACTTATCAATGAATTCCTAAAAATACAAAATGTAAGAGGGGGTTAGGAATGGTAGAACCAGAAGATGAAGCGCGACAAAAAATAGACGACATGCTCAAGGAAACAGGCTGGGTTATCCAAGACTATTCACAACTTAACTTGGGAGCAGCAAAGGGAATTGCTGTAAGGGAGTTTCCAATAGGAAAGGAATCTGTAGATTATGCACTTTTCATCGATAGGATTCCGGTTGGAGTGGTAGAAGCAAAGCCGGTTGGCTGGACACTATCTGGTGTGACAGAGCAATCTGAAGGATATCTCAAAGGATTACATGAAAAATACAAGGGGCCACGAATACCGCCCTTCTCTTATGAAACCACGGGTGTGGAGACGTTGTTTGCTGATAGAAGAGATCCTGATTTTAGATCGCGACATGTATTTACCTTCCATACGCCAGATGTTTTGGCAGAATGGCTCAGAGAATCTGAGACCTTGCGTTCCAGACTAAAGAAAATCCCTCCGCTTGATTACAAAAACTTGTGGAGCTGCCAAGAAGAAGCAATCAAAAATTTAGAAGAGTCATTTGCTAAAAACAGGCAACGTGCACTAATCCAGATGGCTACAGGAAGTGGAAAGACCTTCACAGCAGTTACTGCGTGTTACAGGCTCATCAAGCATGCAAAGGCAAGCAGAATCTTATTTCTTGTAGATCGAGCCAATTTAGGAAGACAAACAGACAGGGAGTTTCAACAATATTCAACTCCTGACGATGGCAGGAAGATGACCGAATTGTACAACATAAAGCAGTTGACATCAAACACAATAGATCCTGTCAACAAGGTGGTAATTACCACAATTCAACGATTGTACTCGATCCTAAAAGGTGAGAAAGAATACGAAGCCGAAAATGAGGAAAAATCTGTCTTTGAACTTGCTGCACAGGATGAACCGCCCGTTGGAATAGAATACAATCCTGACATACCAATCAGCGAGTTTGACTTTATTATAGTAGATGAATGCCATCGATCAATTTACAACAAATGGAAACAGGTGCTTGATTATTTTGATGCCTTTATCATTGGTCTTACAGCTACACCATCCAAGCATACTATAGGATTTTTTGACAACAATCAGGTAATGGCATATACACATGAAAGGGCAGTAGCAGATGGTGTCAACGTGGGATACCAAGTTTACAGAATACGCACAGAGATTACCCAAGGCGGGGGCAAGGTGGAAGCAGGCGAGATTGTTGAAAAAAGGGACAAGCTCACTCGCGAGAAGAGGGCAGAACAGCTAGATGAAGATATAACATACGAGGCTTCCAGACTGGACCGTGATATAGTGGCTCCAGACCAAATTAGGCTTGTCATCAGAACCTTCAGAGATAGGCTTGACGAGATATTTCCTGGAAGAACTACTGTGCCAAAGACGCTCGTATTTGCAAAAGATGATTCACATGCAGAGGATATTACCAAAATAATGAGAGAAGAATTTGGAAAGGGAAATGAATTTTGCAAAAAGATAACATATCGTACAACTGGCGAAAAGCCAGAAGATCTTATTGCAAGTTTTCGTAACTCTCCGATGCCAAGGATTGCTGTTACAGTAGACATGATTGCAACAGGGACTGATATTCGTCCTCTTGAATGCATCCTCTTTATGAGGGATGTAAAATCAAAATTATACTTTGACCAGATGAAGGGGAGAGGAACTCGAGTAATAAAGAATGACGATTTGATTGCAGTAACTCCTGATGCCACGGCCAAGGACCATTTCGTAATAGTAGACGCAGTTGGTGTATGTGAGCATGCTATGACAGACACTCACTCCCTTGAGAGAAAGAAAGGACTCTCTTTTGAGCAACTAATACAGACAGTCGCAGAAGGTAGAGCCGATGAAGATGTGATTGAAACTCTTGCATCACGGATTGCACGGTTGGATAAAAAACTTGATAACAAAGGAAAGGCAGTTTTCAAAGAAGCCTCTGGAGGAAGCTCGCTAGTAAGTATAGTCAACAGATTACTTGATGGGGTAGATACTGATAAACAAATTCAAAAGGCAAAAGAAATGTTCAAGACGGAGAATCCGTCGGAGGATCAGCTCAAAGAAGCCACAAGAGAAGCGATCAACTTTGCATGCAAACCTTTCGATAATCCAGGAATTCGTGACACTTTGATCGAATTGAAACAAAAAAGTGAGCAGATCATAGATTCTGCTTCCATAGACCACCTCTTGGAAGCCGGATTCAGTGAGGAGGCAAGGGAGCAGAGTGAAAAGGTTGTAAAAGACTTTAAGGAATTTATCGAGAAAAACAAGGATGAGATTTTGGCACTGCAGATAATCTATTCAAAGCCATACAAGATGCGAGAGATTACATTCAACGACATCAAAAACTTGGCAGATGCAATAGAAAAACCACCCTATAGGTTAAGCCCTGATTTATTATGGCATGCATACGAAAGGCTAGAAAAATCACGAGTAAAGGGATCGCCTAAACATATGCTTACAGATTTGATCTCGCTTGTTCGCTTCGCAACGGGTAAAGAAGATATTTTGATGCCTTTTGAAGATGTAATAACCCAAAGATTTGAAAAATGGCTTATTGAACAGGAATCACGAGGTAGAAAATTCAAACCAGAAGAAAAAGAATGGTTACGAATGATAAAGGATCATATTGCTTCATCAGTCTCAGTAACATTAGATGACTTGGATTTAGCTCCATTTAATCAAAAAGGTGGAAGACTAAAGCTTTACAATATCTTTGGTACCGATTATCAAAAGATTTTAGAAGAATTGCATGAAGTGTTGATATCAGCATGAATGAAATTTCTGTGGAAAAATATGAGGTATTACCAATAGGTTGGATTAAAACGAAATTAGAGGATTGTGTCGAGATTTTGGATAGTAAAAGAATACCGATTAATTCTTCAGAAAGATCTAGACGTAAAGGAAATGTACCCTATTACGGTGCTACAGGACAAGTAGATTGGATAGATGATTATCTTTTTGATGAAGAGATTGTATTATTAGGAGAAGATGGTGCTCCATTCTTCGAAAAATATAAGGACAAAGCCTATGTTGTAACCGGGAAAAGCTGGGTCAATAATCATGCTCATGTTCTAAAAGGCATTCCGGGATTGCTAGAAAATAAATTTCTTTGTTACTATCTAAATCGATTTGATTACCATGGTTACGTCAATGGTACGACTAGGTTGAAACTCAACCAATCCACAATGAAACAAATACCGATATTGCTCGGACCTATAAACGAACAAAATAGAATTGTTTCAAAAATTGAGGAATTATTTTCAAAAATCAACTTTATTGAATCCACATTACAAAGGATTAAAGCTGAATTATATCGGTATAGAAATTCACTTTTTTTTAATTCGTTTGCAAATATACTTCCATTAGAATCACTTTCGACATGTGGTAATATTGGTACAGGTGGAACTCCATCTAGAAAAAAACCAGAATATTACGGTGGTAAAATACCTTGGATCAAGACAACAGAGGTAAAAAATTCCATTATTGAAGATACAGAAGAAAAAATTACACAACTTGGAATAGAAAACAGTAATGCCAAAGTTTATCCAAAAAACTCCGTAATTCTTGCTATGTATGGAGAGGGAAAGACAAGGGGCAGAGTAGCGATCTCCAATATTCCCGCTGCAACCAATCAGGCATGTGCTGTGATAGTATGTAACAGTGAAAAATTATATTATAAGTACTGTTTTTATTGGTTGCAGAGCCAATATTATCAAATAAGAGCTAAAAGCTCTGGTGGTAATCAACCCAACTTAAACTTAGGAATTGTCAAAAAATTAAAGCTCCCATTACCAGATATACGGATGCAAAAAAGTATAGTAGAAAAGATCGAATTAGATTTATCCCAAGCGGATTTTCTATGGAAGAATGTTGCACAAACATTAAATCTAATAAATATGTTGAAAAAAACGATTCTTGAACAAGCGTTTCAGGGAAAATTAGTTTCACAAGACGAAAATGGTGAATCAACTGAAATTTTACTACAAAAAATTAGACGAGAAAAAGAAAAATTAGAACAAACTCAAAAGGTTATCAAATCCAAGTCGATCAAATCAAGGAGAATAAAAAATGCAAGCTGACGCACCTGCCATAGTACAAAAACTTTGGAATTATTGTAACGTGTTACGAGATGATGGGATATCCTATGGAGATTATGTCCTACAACTAACCAACATACTATTCTTGAAAATGGCAGACGAGCAAACAAAACCACCATTTAACAAATCCTCCGTAATTCCAAAAGGCTATGACTGGGAAAGTCTAGTCTCAAAAAGTGGAGATGAGCTTGAAACTCACTATAGACACATCCTGGAAGAGTTAGGGAAAAAAACCGGTCTTTTAGGCATCATTTACAGAAAATCCCAAAATAAGATTCAAGATCCTGCCAAGCTTGACGATTGATCAAGATGATTAATGAGGAAACGTGGGTTGGTCTAGATATTGATATTAAAGGAACAATTTACGAGGGACTGCTCCAGAAGAATGCTGAAGATGTCAAAGGAGGAGCAGGTCAATATTTCACTCCTCGACCACTGATTTCAGCAATAGTTGATGTAATACGACCAAAACCAATGGAAACAATAGGAGATCCAGCGTGTGGAACAGGAGGATTCTTTCTTAAAGCTCACGAATTCATAGAAACGAATTACAATCTAGACAGAGATCAGAAGAAATTCCTCAAAGAATCCGCCTTTAAAGGCTGGGACATTGTACCAGAAGTAGTAAGACTATGTGCCATGAACCTCTACCTTCATGGAATAGGAAGTATTGAGAGCCCTATAATTAATACCGATGCATTGATCTCTGATCCTGGAGACAGATTTGACATTATAATGACAAATCCGCCTTTTGGCAAAAAAAGCAGTATGACATCTATTACCGAGGAGGGAAAAGCAGAGAGGGAGACCTTATTTTACGAAAGAGACGACTTTTGGGTATCAACATCTAACAAGCAGTTGAACTTCTTACAACACGTTAAGACAATTCTTAAAGTTAATGGCAGGTGTGCTATCGTAGTACCAGATAATGTATTATTTGAAGGAGGAGCCGGAGAGACCGTACGAAGGAAATTACTTGAACAATTCGATGTCCATACTTTGCTCAGATTGCCTTCCGGAATATTTTATGCAGGAGGAGTTAAGGCAAATGTTTTATTCTTTGATAAGAAGCCAGCCCGAACAGATGGAAAACCTTGGACTGAGAAATTGTGGATTTATGATTTTCGTACAAACAAACACTATACTCTAAAGGAAAACACTCTCAAAAGAGAGGATCTAGATGATTTTGTCAAATGTTATAATTCTAAAAACCGAATGGATAGGAAGGAAACTGAGCGTTTTAAGGCCTTTACATATGACGAGATGATTAAACGTGATAAGGTATCACTCGATATATTTTGGCTCAAAGATGCAAGTCTTGAAGATACAGAGAATCTACCTACTCCAGAGATCATTGCTCAAGAAATAGCAGACAATTTGGAATCGGCGCTTGATTCTATTAAAGAATTGATGGTAGGTCTTGAAAAGAAATAATGTTAAAGATAAAATGATGTGCAGTTAAAAAGAAACGCAATAAAAAAGAATCTGAAATACTTTCTTTTAGTTTGCTAGCTTGTTCGTTTTTGCAGTTCGAAATAAGTAGAATTCAATTCTTCGATGGTTTTTGCACCAACTATTATCGCCTTCCCAGAAGCAAAGATTAGCATAACAACACTTCCGCCAACTCGGTATATCAGTCCTGGAAATTGCTCTGGTTCATACATACTTCGGGGAAGAATTCTTGCTATTTTCTCTAGGGAAACATGACGGTTTAAATCACAGCGAGCAACAATATTCCGGACTTGGAGAATAATCTTTGCTTTCTTTGAGAGATTATATCTTTGTAATATAGTAGATGCCTTCTTAAGTTCGGCAAACGCCATTTCTGGACTTTTCGTACCCACGGAAATCAATTTTCCCGAAGCAAAAACTGTGACCTTTCCGACCATACTACTATCTTTAACATAACCACACCTGTACAAATCAAGATTGGATCTCAAATACCTGAATTTATTAAACGATGCAATGTCGATTCTTTGTTTCAAGTCTGCAGTACACACTACGTTTTGAATCTGAATTTCGACACGAAGTCGAGGCTTTTCTAGCTGCATATTTTAATAACTACAATAGGCATTAAAAAGCATCTTATCGGAGTCGATAAACTTATTGTAAAGTCACTGACAAGTTTTTCAAATTTATTAATTACAGATACATACTTTACATTTTGTAGAAAATTCTGATTCCATCTTAATTAATCGGCTAGGAATACTTTGCATAATTTTTGAAATTTCATTACCATTTATGACTTTATCTACAGCCGAAAAAAGTTGCCTTAGAGAAATATTATACATTATACCTCGTGCTCCAACATAATGACAATTTATAGCAGCCATCGCTTGACCAAATTTTAGTGCAAATTCCAACCTCTTTTCTGTAGGTGTATGTTTTGCTCTCTCTTGGAATAAGACATGAATTAATCCAGCTGTAAGCCAATCTCCAGACCCAGCTTCATCAACTGGGTTATGTACTGTATAAGCTGACATTTCCTTCCACATTTTATGATTTAAAAATTTGGCTTTATATCTTAGACCATTTTCTCCTTTTGTTTGTATTTCTAGAGGTATGTTAACACCTGTTCGTTCAGTATCATCAGATTGATCGTAGCAGTGTTTTACAATATCTGCAATCTCTAAGCATTTCAAAAATACTTCATCGTGTAAAAATTTTGGTGGTTCGAAGAAAATGATGGCTTTTTGCTTTTTTAATATTTTGGCTGTTTCTAGTGCACTGGGATTTGCTCTGTCAAAATAGAATACATTTGCTTGAGGAAGTTTATGTTGAATGTTTTGTAATGATTTTAAAAGAAATGACTTTCTATGTGGTAGCCAGTTACCATGATCACATTTCAGGTAAAACCTATGCTTTGGTTTTTTATTTTCAAATACACGCTCGATTATTCGTGGTGATTTAATTGTTGAATCTTGTTCAACGAATATGGTTTTTACTTTCCATTTTCTCATGTCTTCGATAACGCGCTTGCCTTCATTGTCAGTTCCTAAGCGGGCAACCGGATAGGAATTCCACCCTAAAAAGGAGAGAATGGTAAGTACGTTACCACAAGATCCCCCAGCTAGGAAGTTCGGTTTTGTTTTACCATCTTTGTAAATTACGTCCAGAGCGACTAGGCCAGATCCTACACATATAGGCGTTTTGTAATTTGGCATGGAAGGATTAACTTTCATAACATTCTCCTGAAATCCAGAGGGTAAATAGATCACTATTTGCCAAAGTTGATCCATTTGTAGCAGTCTTTTTCATACTGTATCCTTTTGACTCGACATAAACCATTCCCACGTTTTGTTTCTTCGATATACCTTCTTCATATGCTACTAAGAATGCCCCCATGGACATTAGCTTGCTGGATAGTGAAGAGATGGCCACCTTACATCCTCCCAGTGGTCTTAATGCATCCCTATAGTGATAAACTGTTCGCAAGATCTGTCTATAAACCTCAAAAGGATTTTGCTCGTCTGCATAGATAATATTTCTTGACTCTACTGCGAGTCTATTCATCAAGAGATCCCTATATTCAAGTACCAGTTCGTCACCCCTTCGCGGGTTTGTTGAAGGAGAAGGTAGTACTGGGCAGATCTCTGCAGGAGTGATAAAAGTATCAATTAACTCAATCTGTTCTTTTTGGCTTTCGCCAAGAATAGGCATCCAGATCGTAGGGATTTCTTCTCTGGATGAGACTTCTAAGCCACCTGTAAATCCATGAAGATGCTGTGCGTCATCGTCTAATCCTGATTTTTTAATTGACTTGTCTATCACGGCATTCTCAGTTACTAATACGTGAAGGTTTGGAATCTTATCTTTCTGACCAGTTGATTTAGCGCTATCTAGAATGAAAAGGATCTTACCTATAAGTGGAAAATAAATATTGAAAGGTAAGGCTGTAATGTCTACTATAATATCCGTATATTTATCAAAATCTGCAAGGTTTGTGAAAATATCTGCAGCATATCTTGCACCGACTTTGTGGCCGTCAGCTGTTTCCATGTCTATGGTGATAGTTTTTTGAGTACCTTTACCATTAATGAGATCATTCAGAGTCTGCAGATTTACCATGACCTCATTTTTGTAGTCTCTGGAAGGAGAATTATCTCCTTCTTTAAATTCGATAATGATGAAATCTCGAACACCTTTTTCATCAATTTTTAAAATTGCTTCAGGACCAAGACACATACGTGGATCGAATCCCTGCCCGAGTATGAACAATAACTTTTTTTGATTTTTTAGGTAGCTTTTCCAAAAAAGGTGGAATTCTTCTCCTTTCTTTAAAAAATAATTCTGCCATCTGGATTCCATTATGTTCTTCCCTTCTTTTCACGTATAGTTAGTTGCAAGCCTAGCCACTCACAAAGCTCATCAGGAGTTTTATACCTCCACCCTCCACGACCTAAAGGCAATCCAAAATGTGCACATAGTAAGCGATTAAAGTAGAGTATGGTAACTGGTTCACTATCTTTTTGACCTTGTTTGGCATCATATGTTGCCTTGAGATAATTATGACTAACACACGATTCTAATACCTCTGCTAACCGCTTATACTCGGGCCTTGATTTCTGTTCTTCTACATCAATAATTTTTAGATAATGTTTCTCTCTCAATCCTATGCCAGTAACTCCTGGTGAGTAAGGTGCATTAGGAAGAAGGGTTTGCTCACGTGAAAACTTACCTATAGAAGAAAGGAATCTTGCCACATCTCTTCCATTATTAATTACCTTAGGGATTTCATTCCAACGTCTCCTTGCAATATCTAGTACTATTTCCTCCTGCCTTGTAGCTGACAATACATCCATTTTCTTCAGTATTAACTTGGAAATTATTTCTTCGAAAAGTTCAGAGGCCATCTCTAGAAATTGTTCAACGTTTGATGTAGCCAACTTGGCTATTCTTGAAAATCCGTATAGGTATGGAATCTTAAATTCTTCGTGTATGAAGAATTCTGAAACTGCTTTAATCCCAGATTCTTCATCATCCTCTACTGGAAGGGGTATGTCAAACAAGGTTTTTTGTGCATCTTTTTCTTTTCGAGCAATTCTTATCTCGAGGGCCCTCCAATCTTCTGCAATTTCTTTTGGAGTACCTATCTTTTTTTCTTGATTTTGAATCCACTCATCATAAACACTAGTTGTAAGCGCCTTTTGCTGTATACGATTTTTAATAATAGTGGTCGCGTTTTTGAACTTTGGAGCCCAATCAGGAGCGTCCAAGGATTCTTCTAAGTGTTGGTTGAAGGAACTAATTTCAAAATCTATATTAGCAATTTGAGCTCGTTTATTTGACACCGTCTTTACGAAATTCTCAAAGGTTTTTCCTTTAGAGGACTCCCAGTGTTGTTCAAGGTAAACTGCGTCGTATTCCCTACCTGTAATTCCAGGTATTAGATCTGCAAGTTCTAAGGCCTCTAACCTCTCAGCTACCCAAATCGGTACTGGATATCTAGCAGGTACTAGTCTTTTTAACAGAATGGATCTCTGCGTTTTTCTCAACTCATGCAAATCATCAAGCATTACAAGAGTTTTCTCTATTACTGGCTTACCATCTAGTGTAACATTTTCGGGTTTCAAGGCATAGATATGCCCCAATTCATTGTAAAAGTGAACTGAAGAATCCAGATTATGGTCAAATCGGTTCAAAACTCCGCATATGTTTTCTTCTAATTTTGATGCCCAATTGTACAATACTTCACCCGTACACGGTAATGGAGAATTGGGTAAGTTAGCTTGTCCTACGGGTTTTTCTATGTATATTCGATTTAAATCCTGTGAACCTAGATTTTTTAGGACTAGTATTCCCCTCAGCATTTTTAAAACGAGTCTAGAGTCTATTAATGAAAAAAGAAATCTTTCCTTTTCCTGATCCGATATATTTAGATCGTAAAAGGATGCATAGTCGCTAAGTCTTAGATATATTCCAAGTAATTTTGGGCCTTCGTTGGAAATAACGTCAAAATTCTTGAGAACATTGAACAGTTCCTTGTACTCTTGTATTGATCTGTGTGAATAAATTGTGCTAAGTGATTCAGGTCTAAAGATTCTGAATAGCGATGTTTTGCCTCCCCCAGGTCCACTTCGAAAAATTGTAACTTTATTTAGAAAACTGTCTTCGGGGAGGGCGTCCAAGGCCCCTGGCCCGAATAATTTAAGAAATGTAAGGTTACTCTCAATGGTTTCTGTCGAACGCATTGAAAATGGATTTCTAGGCTCCTTCATTATTTTCCAACCTTGAAACGTTGTACGCGAGGGAATAATGCCCTATGACCTTTATCTTGTGATTCATACCAAAGTATGGGAAGCGAATTGTTAGGACAATTATGACTTAGAATTAATGGTAAGCCACATTCATCAAACCCTAGATGTGGCTTGTCATGTCTTCCTTTTTCATAGTGCTCATTGATTATTGATTTGTCAAACTTTTTCTTCATTAAAGAGAGAAAATCTCCAATATCTTCCTCTTTAAGACTTATTGTGTCTTCAAGTTCTTGGACTGCCATTACATTAATTTTGATCCTTTGCAGTTCGGACAGTTTCTTTGCCTCCTCTCTTATATGGTTCAAGGCCCTTTTAGTAGAGAGGTACAAGATGACACAAATCTCAAGATCGTTAAGATCAAATAACTGTGCTATGTTGCTTTCCTTCTTTGCAAGTTGATCATAGAATTTCTGAATTTTTCCGGCCAACTTGCCGTCTTCTTCCCTCAGGTAACTTATTCCACTTGCAGAAAAATCATCTATTAAAAACACAATTCTAAATTTTTCGTTTGATAAAGAATCATCTCCTACTATCTTTTTTAGATCAGCATGTAGTTCGTCTAGGAGGCTCTTGGATTTATCTTCAGTAATCAGATAGGTTGGATATACTTGTTCATGATTCAGTTCCGAGAACCTTCTGAATAAATCCGTTCTTGCTCCATCGCTTAGCCCAAGAAATAAACATTGCCTGAGCATAATGGAGAATTCTTTTTTCTTTAGAATTTTATTGATGAGTATTGGGTTTTCTCCATATTTGTCCGCTGCATGTTGTATCAGATGTGGCTTTATCTTGTCTGGAAATGTCATCCTGATCAGATGATTCAATTCTGCGTTAGAAATGAAGACCAAATGTTTTTTTATAAAATTATAAGCAATTGTTTTTTTATCTGCATCTTTGAACTGATCTAACCATAACGACAGGCTCTCAATGAATCGCATCCCGGGGAAAAACTGTTGATATTCGTCATATTTGTATTCAGAGAGCATCTGCAGATCTTGTCTTTCTTGAGTTAATTCAGTCGCATTCCATCCCATGACTTTGGCTAGCAAATGCTCGGCTAGAGTATCTTTCATTTCACATCAATCGTTTCGCATCCAATCTGAAATAATCCTTTTCTATCTTTAGCATTTGTAGATAGTCGATTACTCCCTTTTCCCCTTTATGACCAGGCTCAATAAAGTTCCAACAACTCGATGGATTGGGACTAACCTCGTCTACACTAAGTGAGTATTTTGTGCTCAAAAGCTCAAAATCATTACCAGGCCATGCCCCTTTATCGCCAACACACAACACATCCGCTTCATTATCTCGTGTCTTGACCTGCCGTTCTATCATTCTGAAAAGAATTAGTTTTGACACTTTGGGGGCAAGAATATCAACTGAGTGTGTTGATTCCACTATCTGAATATCATGGAGGTTGGCATCATGAATACTCTGTAGTATTTTAATTAATTCGATAGCTGAAAGGTTGCTTGATTCCACTGAAACTTGCAAAGGACGTTCTGTAATTTTGATCTTATCGTTGAAAACATCATATTCTCGCAATATCTGTAGAAACATTTTGAGCTTCGGATTTAATTCTGCTTTTATGTTAGGAATATTTTCGTCGTCCATTAATCCCCATTCTGCGCAATTATAATACCCGATTAGTACTTTTGACCAATATTTTTTAGGGATAATTTTTTGGAGTTCCTTTCTAACAGATTTTCCCCTACCAGTTGCAATGCCAATTATTATCTCATGACTTAGTAAATTTGCCAGTTGAAGACCGATTTCCTTTGAAGGGCAATTAAATCTATTTCTAGGATCACATAATGTTCCATCATAATCAAACACTATGCCACCAAACTTTGTTTTTTGTAAACTTTGAGTGAAGATTCTTAGTGAATTGATTTTTGATTTATAATCATTCACTGTTTTCAAGTGCGGAAATTTTCTTTGAATTGCAAAATATTCAATTTTTGATAAACCATCTCGTATAGGCATGTTTTTTGTGGGTTTAAGATGGTATATTTTTCTGCCAAAAAGTGGAATTCCCGGCTTGCCAGGATCTATTTTCCTGAATTCACCAATTATATTGACTACGTACATTGCCTTCACCAACAAAGCCAAACCACCCAACGGACCAGGCTCATCTGTAGAAATTTCAACAGTAGGGATGTGTTTTGGAATTAGATGTATTGTTTTATTAGCTAATTTTTTATTCTCTTTTGTCACTAGTGCTACAATAGCAGTATTTTCTTTATTTTTATCAAGCCAGTTGTGTCTACCGTGTCCAAAGTTTCTATAATCAGCCAATTGTACATTGACGAGACCCGCTTCAATTAACTTTGATTCAATGTCAACGGCTGCAGCCTTCCCCCAGTTATCATACAAAACTATTAGTGTTTGTTTTTCACGTATTTTTTTAAATTGATCTTCCATTTTTTTTATAAAACCATCTTGAGTGTATCCGGGATGAACTAATTCCGACAGCGTTGGAGGTATTTTGTATTGCAACCCAAAAGCTTCTACATAAGCTCGTAGAATCCACACCACCGTTGCAATTAATGAATTGGTTGCAAGAAATCCGTCTTTGCCACTAGGAATATCGAATTCTACAATTCCCACATTTGATTTTTTATTTGCAGCTACTGATATTGAGCTGCCAGTGCTAGCACAGATAACCATTAGATTTTTTGGCTCAGATTCTACTGCCTTCTGAAATGAGTATAAAATATCAGAATTTCGTCCGCTAGCCGTTATTATTAAGATGGATACATCCCTTTGAATGTGGCCATAGCCAAGAAATTCCAATGGTGTAATACAGCGAGAGACCATGCCTATATTTTGATGTAAAATAGAAGTGAAGGTGGTTGCTGTAAAAGAACCACCAGAACCCACCACATACAAGGGTACATCTAAAGATCGTTTTACAAATTCAATCAAGTTATTAATTGGAGTCTTATTTGCCCAATCGTATGTTTCTCCGAACTTTTTTAATTCTGATGCATACGGTCTACCCATATCGATTCCACGAAGTTTTAGAATCTACTGGCCTGTGATAAAGATTTAACGATCTATGGATCAGTATATCTGGATTTGCGTAGATTTCACACGTCTAAAAAATAGATAGATTTCGGTCAACCATGGTTGATAACCCTCAGATTTGAATCATTTTTGCACTATCCTGAAACATGATGCGTTTTAAAAAACGAAATGATATTACCAAAGGTTTATGAACTTAAAATGACACCATTATGCCAGAGTTGAAAACACCGCCGCGCAACCCGAATCTCAGGCCCGACGGCTCACAAAATATTTCCACGGCGCCGAACTCCCAGCATGAATCTCTCTCCTGTGCGCCAGAATAGAACATCAAATCTCTGCTAGAGCGCCGAACCCGAACACCAAATCTGGAGTGGAGATTTGATTTGTTTATCGATATTGGGTTGAATTTGCAGTATTAACTCATCAAAAGCATCAAACTATGATTTTGAATTGTTACAAGTATGGGACCGGATCTGCTGAATCTCCAAAAGCTACCGATACCGGAACGAATCATTCTCGATCCACTCCGATATCGTGGAAAATTGCATTTCTACGAACGGATGGTACCTGAAAATCTCCATGTTTTTGGGCAAAAACCGGTTTTCCGCTATATTATGCATTTATTTTGCCATCTTTTTGCAGCTTGCACAGCATCTTGCTTTCTTTTTAGTTTTCCCTCATTTGAAAACCCCATGGTTTTAGATTGTGATTTTCCGTCAGTTTCTTTTACATTTTATTTCCATATCGATATACTTGAAAATCAGTCTCTAAGCTTATTTTGTATCTTGCCTATTGAATCTGACAATATTGGATGATACTCTGACCATTGATCCTTTTTTGAATTTGTAACTTTCTTTCTTGCCTTTATCTGTCCACAACTCTAAGAATGCATTCTCATTTCTTGCCTCATAGAATGTCTTTGTATCAGATTCAGTATAGTCCCATTCACCATGCAACTCGCAGCGTTGAAACTCGATAAAAATCAAATCCATGTCTGCTCAGTCCATCAAGTGTCCAAGTAGTCAATCTCCAAATAGAGCTTTCATGCTGCGATTGCCTATCTTGCTTTGTAAACCTGTTAGTGCCTCCAGTACTTGTGCTTTGTTTTCACCTGTCATTTTAGATAGATCTGCAATTGATGATGAGCCTTTTCTCATCATTTTATATGCCATTTTTCTTTCAAGAAATGTAAGATTATCTATTCCAATTTGGTGCATCTTGTGTAAGAGTGTCTGCCGCACTTGTTTTAGATTATCGATCTCAGTCTGCAGGCGTGTAATCTCCTCATCTACTTCTTTAAGATGAGTTTTAATCGTTTCAAGACCCAAAGTAGGATCGCTTGAAATTTGACCAAATTTCTTGTAAGATAGTCTGTTAAGTCGGTCCTCAGACATGCCTCTTTCGCTATAATTGATCGTAAACTCATCCTCTGAAAGAGAAACTGATAGATTAAATGAAGAATCCAGGTGATAGTATTTTCTATCGGGGGCACCGAATTTGCTCTTTTCACCATAAGTATCCACAAAACCGGTATCTTCCAACAACTGCATGTGACGTAACATGGCCTGTTGTCCTATCCCTGTTTCTTTTGAGACTTGATTAAAATACATCGGTTCATCTGCAAGAATGGAAAGAATATTTCTTCTTGTCTTGTTTCCTAGTACATAAAAAATTGAATCAATCTCAGGTTTCATAACAAAAGAGAGGGATTTACATGTCCATTCCGGACATGTCGCCCCCTGGCATACCATGGCCGCCAGGTTTTGGCATATCTCTAGGTTTTGACGCTGCAATAACATCATCTATGCGAAGTATCATGCAGGCAGCTTCTGTGGCAGCGTTGATTACTTGTTCTTTTACAGCAAGAGGCTCATAGATTCCCTTCGTTGAAAGGTCTCCAATACCGGCATTTTCTACATCTACACCAAAACTTGCTTTTCCGGTAGAACTCTTTGAGCGCAGTTCTACCTGAGTGTCCAAGGGATCCATCCCTGTGTTCTCGGCCAGAACAAGCGGTAATGTTTCTATACTGTCTGCAAATCTTTGTGCAGCCAGTTGTGCTCTTCCCTCAAGAGAGTTTGCCCACTCTCTTAGCTTGTGTGAAGTATATGCCTCTGGGGCACCTCCGCCTACAAGAATTTTGGGATAAACCACGACATCTTTGACTGCCATCAATGCATCGTGCACAGATCTTTCCGCCTCGTCTGCTATTCTCTGCGAGCCTCCTCGTACAAGTATTGTTACTGCTTTTGGATTCTTGCAGCCCTCAATGAATACCCATTTTTCTGTCTCGACCAACCTTTCCTCTGCAAGGTTTGCGGTTCCAAGATCATTTGAGGACAGTTCGTTGATGTTTGTCACAATTCTTGCTCCAGTTGCCTTTGATAGCTTTGTCATGTCGCTTTCCTTGATTCGTCTTACTGCGAGCATTCCAGCCTTTTGGAGATAATGCTGTGCCATGTCATCAATTCCTTTCTGACATAGTACTACATTTGCACCGGATTGGGCAATCTTGTCTGTCATCTTCTTTAGCATCTTGTTCTCTTCATCAATGAATTGCTGCATTTGTTCTGGTGAGTTTATGTTAATTTTTGCGTCAAACTCTGTCTTTTCTATCTCCAAGGGAGCGTTTATGAGGGCTATCTTTGCGTTCTCAATTCTCTTGGGCATGCCGCCGTGAACAATCTCCTTGTCAAGCACTATTCCGTTGATCAGTTTTGTGTCCCGGATGGAACCGCCGCTCTTCTTTTCTACCTTGATGTTATCGATATCTACCTTGTACTTGTCCCCGGCTTTTTCGGCAACTGCCAGTACTGCATCAACCACAATGTTTGCAAGTTCTTCTGCGTTGCTTGAGACTAGCTTCGATGCCAATGTGGTAATGGCAACTTTCTTCAAGTATGTCTTGTCTTTTGGATCAATCGAGGTTGCTGCCTGTCGAAGAAGATCGATGGCTTTCTCGGATGCCTTTTTGAAACCATCCACGACTACCGTAGGATGGACATTTTTAGTTATCAGGCTTTCTGCATTCTCAAGAAGCGAGCCTGCAAGTACCACGGTAGACGTGGTACCGTCTCCAACCTCGTTATCAGTAGTCTTGCTGATTTCTACCATCATTTTTGCAGCAGGGTGCTGTATGTCAATCTCCTTGAGAATTGTAGCGCCGTCGTTTGTTATGGTGACATCTCCCAGAGTATCGACAAGCATCTTATCCATTCCACGCGGGCCAAGGCTTGTCCGTACAAGTTCTGAGACTAGCTTTGCGGCAGAGATGTTATTTCGCTGTGCGTCATTGCCTTTTGTTTGTGTTGATCCCTCTTTTAGAAGGATTATTGGTGTTTGTTGTGACGGTAACGACATTGTATATCACGTTATTACTCACATTATGTGAGTAACCAATATTTTAATTTTACGAAAAATTAGTCAGTAATCTAACCTTCAAGTTTGTAAACATCGGATGCATCTTCTAAAGCATGAAATAATGTAAAATAAGATTAGTTCGATCCAAGAAAATTGCAGAGGTAGGAGTAAACAGTGAATCGCGGATCGAACGTACATTATTACAAATTTCACAAATTTATTTTTTATGGACAAATTGTCCACATCAACTCTCTAACTTTCAAAAAAATGAAAACTTGATTTGGATTTTTTCTTGTTTGATAATTTCCACTTGAAAAAAATTATTTTAAAAATAAAAATCAATATGTAAAAAATTAGGTGAAATTTTAAATATTTTAAAGTTGATAATGTTGTCATGGCGGAAAAGTCAGCACATATGACTTGAAATCGCGTGACCCGGCAGAGTACAATTGTGGACATCGACGCAGTGGCGTGCGATGATTGGGAGGGAATCTCCCCGTGTTCTGCGATCGGGTCACGCCATTAATTTAACACAAAATACATCTAATCGGCGATTGAAATGCAATCTGAATCAACATACTTTCAGTGGAGATATGACGGACAAAAAATCACAGTGTTGAACAACCCTTCTTGTATGATTATTGACAATCTTTTTGGGCCTGAGAAATCTAGTAAGATCTTTGAGCATATAACTTCGCTGAGAGAACATTTTCAACCAGCTGAGATCGCATATGAGGGAGACTTAAGGGTAGATGAGACCTATAGAAAAAATCTCACGTGTTATGTTGATTCCCTATACAAAATTGATGATCCAGACTGGATTGCAAGAAGGGAATATAGGAAAAAATCTCTACTGCTTGGAGCAATAGACGGCCTGGTTGAAAGCAGCGATTTAGCAATAATACTAAATTCTGCCCCATTTCCGATATGCAAATTCAGGGATGTCAACGTGTGGGAAAGCCAGGTCTCCCGTTATGGAAATGACCAAGACCACTATGAATGGCACTATGACCGGATATCCAACGACGACCGATTGATTACCATAGTTTATTATGTAAGTGCAGAACCAAGAAGGTTTCATGGGGGCGAACTGATCCTCTCTGACGGCCTTTCACTTGGTAAAAAGATTATTACCTCAAACTCAAATGAGCACACTATAGAACCACAAAACGACAGGCTTGTCGTATTCAACTCTAGGACTGTACACAGGGTAGCCCTGACAACATCGCCACCAAAATTTGAAGAAGGTAGGTTCTCTGTAAACACATGGTGCGGGATAAGGCAGAATGGAATTACCGTATCAAACTACTAGAATAAGACTGGGTTTTCAAATTATCGCTTTTCTCTAGTTTTAAAATTTTACTTGCAACCCATTCTGACAATCGAAATCAGTCATTGTATACTTGGCCAATTATGTCATAGCCTGTTGTGGTTTGAGTTTTCTTGATTGGATCTTTCCTATTGCAGATTCAAAATCCTTTTGTGTTATCTTTATCGATTTGACAGATTTTTCTCTATTGTCAACATATCTCTTTATTGCACTCATAGCTGCCCTGTTGCATATGCCTTCGATCTCCGCTCCGTTATATCCATCGGTAAGCTCTACCAATTTTGCAAAATCAACATCGCTTCCAAGTGGCTTCTTTCTTGTATGTATCTTGAATATGTTTTCACGTCCCTTGGCATCAGGATTTGATACCTCCAGTATTCTGTCAAACCTTCCAGGTCTTAGCAACGCATTATCAATCAGGTCCACTCTATTGGTTGCTCCAATCACCAAAACGTTGTTGAGTTCCTCAAGGCCATCAATCTCGGTCAAGAGTTGAGATACCACTCTCTCTGTTACATTAGAGTCTGAACCACTAATGCCTCTGCTTGGCGCAAGGGAATCAAGCTCGTCAAGAAATATTATGCATGGTGCAGCTTGGCGGGCCTTCCTAAATATCTCACGCACCCCCTTTTCTGACTCGCCCACCCACTTTGAGATCAATTCCGGTCCCTTTATGCTGATAAAGTTAGATTCTGTGGTGTGTGCCACTGCTTTTGCAATCAGTGTCTTTCCAGTTCCTGGAGGACCATACAACAAAATTCCCTTTGGTGCTTTGACATCTGTATGTTCGAATGCTTCCTTGTGTCTTAGAGGCCATTCTACAGCCTCGTGCAGTTCTTCCTTTAGCGATTCCAGTCCGCCAATATCCTCCCAGGTAACACTAGGCACTTGTACTAGGACTTCTCTTAGAGCTGACGGCCGTACCTCCTTTAATGCATCTCTAAAGTCTTCATCAGCTATGATTATCTTCTGCAGTACTTCGTTTGGAATCTTTTCTTCTTCCAAATCAATATCTGGCAATATTCTTCGCAGTGACCGCATTGCAGCCTCTTTTGCAAGAATTTCCAGATCAGCACCCACAAACCCATGTGTTACTTTTGCTATCTTATCCAAGTCTACTTTATCTCCAAGTGGCATTCCACGTGTATGTATATCTAGAATCTCCTTTCTCCCTGCTACATCAGGTATTCCTATCTCGATCTCTCTGTCCAGCCTTCCAGGTCTTCTCAGTGCAGGATCTAATGAATCAGGCCTGTTGGTTGCAGCAATTACTACTACCTTGCCACGTGACTTCATACCGTCTAGCAGCGTCAATAGCTGTGATACGACCCTCTTTTCTACCTCTCCTGTAACTTCCTCCCGTTTTGGAGCAATGGAATCAACCTCGTCTATGAAGATTATGCTCGGAGCATTATCCTCGGCTTGCTTGAATATATCGCGCAAGCGCTCTTCACTCTCGCCATAAAACTTGCCTATGATTTCAGGGCCGCTGATTGAGAGAAAGTGGGCGTTGGTCTCGCCTGCAACGGCCTTTGCCAGCAAGGTCTTTCCCGTGCCTGGTGGTCCGTAGAGCAGGACACCCTTTGGCGCCTCGACTCCAAGTTTTTCAAATAATTCAGGGTGCCTCATGGGAAGCTCTACCATCTCGCGTATCTTCTGGACCTCGTTTCTGAGGCCTCCCAGGTCATCATAGGTTACCCTTGGAATTGAATTGTCAATGGCTTGAGTCATTGAACCAAGTTTGAATTTGGTCTGGCCCGTAATGACAACAGGTTTGCCAGATGGGGTCGTACTTGTAACTACAAGTTGCGTCTTTCCTCCTAAATGGGTTGTTACTACAAGAGTATCTCCATTGGTTATCACATGTCCAATATAGTTTGCGTGCATGTATTCCTGCAGTCCTACCTCGCTGAGCTTCTCGACTGGAGAGAGTGTGACTTGATCAGCCTGAGAGGCATCGACTCGCTTTATGGAAATTTTTTCTCCTATTCCAGAGCCAATGTTTTGCCGGGTAATTCCATCTATTTTTATTATTCCAGTTCCATAATCTTCCGCAGAAGCCGGCCACAGCTTTACATGGCTTTTTCTGTTTCCTACAAGTTCTAGGATCTGACCTGTCTCCCACTTGTTGTCTTCTACAACCTTGGGGTCCACTACCGCAATTCCTTTTCCGATGTGTCTTTGTGACGCCTCTGCAATTTTTAATGTAATTTCTTTCATATTTTTACACCAAAAAAATAAGGGAAGTTATTCGACCGTTACTATCTTTCCTTTCGGTCGATCCTCCTCCTTTAGTTTGAACTTCAATTCCAGTATCCCGTTGTCAAATGTTGCTTTCACCGAGTTCTCGTCGACCTTTTGTCGTATTGGTATCTTGGTGTGGTACTTTCTGTCGTCGTGTTCTGCATCTACGCTTACAGTTCTCCCAACGACCTCTATCTTGATGTCTTTTTTCTCTACCCCTGGCATCTCTGCTACAATCTTGAGAACCTTTTCCTTGTCGTCAATTATCACGTCTGCAAATGGTTCTCTGCTCTCAGCGTTGGGAAGAATGGCAGGCCGAACGTTTCCATACTCCTTGACAACAGGTTTTCCATCAGGCCCCATCGTTACGGAATACCCGTAATAGTAGGGACCAAATGTCTTTAGGTTGCCGGAACTTCGCATCTCATCCCATATGTCATCAAGTTCCCTGAATGGTCGCATCATTCTTTGGAAGAGGTTGTCAAATTCGTCCCATTCCATCATTGGAACCACTTACATAATGTAATATTATTAACATTATATAAAATTTACTGAATTTATTTATAATATATTACATTATACTAATATATCTGACACATGGAAAGATCATTGTATGAAAGCAAGTACCGTCTCCGTACCTGACGCTGTAAGGGAAATAATCACTAGGAATAGATCCATCTACGACTGCATCAAGATGGACCTTATCAACTACACAGCGCTTGCAATAAAGATCCAAAAGGAGGTTGAAGCGCAAGTGAGAAGCCCGATAAACCTCAACACGATAGTTGTCGCCATAAAGCGATATGCGGATTCATTTGAGAAAAAAGAGGAGCCAAAGAACGAGTCTCCACTGAAAAATGCCAGGCTTTCTCTTACCGATGGTGTGGCAGACATCAAGTTTTCGTCAAATGATTTTGCCATGGAGGATGCGGTATCCCTGATGGACAGGTTTATGAAGATAGATCCCGACTATGAATTTTTCAGGTTCAGCAATTCTTTTAGGTTCTTGACTGAGGACGTGACCGATATCAGAAAGATACTCGAGTCTTTCTCGGGTCACAAGAATGTCTATCAGACAGGGTTGGCAAAGATAACTGTACAGCTAGACGGCTCTCAAGATGATTCCGATGTCGTGTCTTACGCCTCTGAGATATTGCATGATAATGGGATCGAGCTAGTCAATGCATTTTTTGGACAGGACAGCATAGTACTAGTCTTGCACGAGAAAGATGCTGCAAGGGCATATGAGATACTCCGCAATGAGATCTCGCGGACTAACTGACATACCTGACAATCGAATCCACTTTTTATCTTTCAATCTAACCTGCTTGCCGTTAATCAGTGAGCAGTTTTACCCTGGTCTTGAACGGCTTTTTAGGACAGAAAATGTTTACGAATCTATGACGGGTAGGTAGATTATGCGTGAAGTTAATATTTAACAACGTAAAATAAATGATTGTGAAGTATGTCGTATTGTCAATGGTGGCAATGGCAGTACTCTTATTTCCTAGTTTTACCTTACCCTACTCACAGGCTACAGTACCCACAAATCTAGTTCCTGAAAATAATGTTGTAATGCATAAAGTGGTGATTCCTATGCATATCCCACCAGATCCAAAACTGCCGTTTGGCTGTGTTTGGGGGACAGTACCAAATGCAGCACCTGGCTATCCTGTAGAGATTGAAATTTACAAAGGTAATTACAACAAGCCGATTTATGTTGCCCAAGCTAATGTGACTTCTGACGGTTCATATGAAAAATATTTCAGAGTCGCAAATACTGTCAACGGGCATGAAACCAACATTTTCGAAGGAGATTATACCGTTGAGATTTTCAAGTATGTTGTAAACTCTAGCAGTAGTTCTACGACTTAGGGTAGTCTAGCGGGAAGAGTTCTTTCTAGTTTGTCATTCTCTTGTTCAACCTGACTTACAACTGCTGTTTGAATGGGCAACCTTGCGTAGTTCTTGTCTTTCTTGTTTTTGATTATATGCTACCTACGGTGTACTCTCCACATCACAAGAACGTACTAGAATGACATTACACAAGACCTTCATCTGATTTTTTTGAAAAAATTAGAGATTTGTGGCGTATGCTTTATCAATTGGATTATTTTGAACAGTTCTACGTGTACCGCTTTATAAAATAAAAAAAATTACTGGGCCAAGCCAAATGGCATCGCATTGTGATGATGAATTGAGTCTTTGATTCTACTGCATCCTTCGCATTGCCATTTTAGCGGCCCGTTACAACTGGAGCATTTATCTACAGGCAACAATTCGTTGCCACACTTTCTGCAGATTGTCTCCATTTGGGAAACCACCTTGTTACATTCTTACTGCCAGAGAATTTATAATTGTTATTATCTTTGAGGATAATTTCAGATCTGCTCCGACAAAAACCTGTTAATTTCAGTTGAGTAATTGTTAACTTGGGTTGATTTGTTCAACTATGATATAATCAGACATGAGAATTTGATATGCTTTTTTAATAAGATTTGAACAAAATATATGGCAATGGCGGAAACCTGCGAAAACTGTGGTCGTCCTATGAAGGACTGGAGTGCAACTCATTGTTCAGAGGATTGCTTGCTTGAATCAATACAACATAGCAAGACGCTGATGGAACAATCAAAGCTTGACAATCTGATCTCAAGGATGAGAAAAGAAAATCGTTTTGACAGTAAATTGCTTTGATGAATTTAGATAAACGTTCCGGAGAACGGTTCTAGCCAGCAGCTGTCCTTTCCGTTGGACAGCAGGTTAAAACCATTCGGTCTTAAGATATTCCTTGGGATAACAATGTTAGTCCAGCTTTAAATCGTAAATTGTTTCTTTATTAGGATGGAATCATGAAGTATATCGTTGCATTGCTTTGCGCAACTGCGTTTTTCTTTACTGTCATGATATCGCCAGCAGGAGGGCAGAGTCTTGTAGTGCAAAATAAAAATCCATCAAACATTCCGATCATCATTAGAGAACCGGCAAGATACAAGACTGTGGTTGTTCTTCCAATATTTACCCAGGCTGCCTATTCACCGCATGGATTTTACTGGTTCTACAGCAAAAAGTGTGATGCCATGTGTCTGACTGTTCCCATACCGAGAAACTTTACAGCATCCTATGTCACAGGGGGAGGCCTTGATGACATATTGCTTGACCAGGGGTTTTCCACAGTAACCGACCTTCAGGTCGACAAGAACCCTTCTCTTCTTGAAAAATTTGACAAGGTGATATTGCTACACAATGAATATGTGACAAGAACCGAGTTTGATGCCATAGTGCGCCACCCACATGTCATTTACATGTATCCAAATGCGCTATATGCAGAAGTAAAGGTAAACTATGACAAAAACACGATAACTCTCGTGCGCGGGCACGGATACCCGGAAAAAAGCATCCGTAATGGATTTGGCTGGGCATATGACAACAGCAAGTACGAGTACAACACCTCATGCGAAAACTGGCAGTTTGACAAGATAAAAAATGGCTACCAACTTGACTGCTATCCACAGCTTGCAATACTGGACAATCCCCTGATGATTGACAAAATGATATACTTCTATAGCAAAGTTGTTCTGAATATCATCAGTTGACTGTGATGCTTGTCTTGATTATTCCTGTAATGGGGCTTTGAATCAGGTCTCCGTTGAGAAGATACGTCTGGACATGATACGTTCCTGCCTTTTGTGGCGTCCAAGACTCGGAGACGGTAAGTGACTGGTCAGGATAAATGTTCGCAGACATGCCACTTGAGGACTGGACTTGGTTATCCAAGTCCAGTACTTCTACCACATATGTAAATCTCTTCTCTTCAGATCCATGGTTTTCAATTACTGAGGAAAATCCAATGGGCTCGCCTGTGTGTAACTCATTTTCCTGGTGACCACTCATGTCTACCGTTGTGGGGTTTGATAGCGCGATGTCTCCTCCTTCGTAGGCCAAGGCAAGTCCGGGAATTGTTGCTGCTAGGGCTGCAAGACCAAGGACTGACATTATTTGTAGATTCCAAAAAGATTTTCCGTTATCGAAAATTTTTAGAATAGAGCCCAAAAACCTCTTGCAAGATTGGTCTGGCATACCTGTTTTGTTTATAATGAAATTTTCGGTATATTAATTTTTAGAAAATTTTTGAAAACCAAATTATTTTTCCTTTTACTACAAAGTTTGGTCTTTTTAATCCAGAGAAGACAGCCGCAGATACAGTCAAGAGATAAAAGCCCCTTTTGCCGGTCTTTCATTCTATTGTTGCCAATCAACCGGAGAATTGGCCAAAGAGGTACTGCGCCAAAGCTTGTTCAGCATGGAGAATTAAGATCCCTGATGTCACTAGGAGAGCGATTATTCGGCAGATCATAAATTTTGAGACATTTTTTAAAAAACGTTTTTGACGTGTTGTAGTTATCTCATTACTTTTATTTGATAGAAAAGTAAAACTAAAATATTTGTTACTCACATTATGTGAGTAAGGAGAGATCGGTGTATGCCAGTCAGGTTTAGCGGTCTTAACTGTGCCTCTGCAATAAGGATTATCTCTGCTATTTTAGAAGCCGTTAAGAGATTAACGTCTGTCGGAATTTTGAAACGTGTTGACCAAACAATCAAGGCGGGTGTCAAGATCAGATGTACTTGGAACAGATTGTTGAAAGACAAAAATGCCCAAGATGTAACTCCGACCAAATAGTAACTGATTACATTACGGGTGAGATAGTCTGTGAGAAATGCGGGGTAGTATTATCGGACAGGATTGAGGATCTAGCAAAAGAATGGACGGCGTATAATAAGCAAGAATACGACGAAATGGCAAGGACAGGTAGCCCAATCTCCATTGCAAAATTGGGTATGGGACTGTCAACTGTCATGGGGAAAGAAAACAGAGATGTTACCGGCAGACCGTTTTCAGCATCTGTAAAAAATTCCATTGACAGATTAAGAACATGGGATAGCAGAACGCAGATTCACAATGCTGATACTAGGAATTTTCACCAAGCGTTCTCACTGCTTAATAATCTCAAAGACAAACTTGGGCTCTCTGACGCAATAATTGAGAGAACTGCATATATCTACAGAAAAGCCGTGGAAAAGGATCTTGTTATAGGTAGATCTATAAGCGGATTACTAGGAGCCTCGATATATGCTGCGTGCAGGATCACCGAGACCCCGCGAACGTTAGATGAAATATCAAGCAGCATGTGCATTAGGAGAAATTATCTATCAAGGTGTTACAGAGAGCTTGTCCGGGAATTGGATCTGAGGATACCTGTTCCTGATCCTGTGAAATGCATCCCGAGAATAGCAAGTAATGCTGGCATATCTGAAAAAACAAAACGAAAGGCATTGGAATTGCTAGAACAGGCAAAAGCCGCAGGCATCTCTGCCGGGAAAGATCCGATGGGACTTGCAGCTGCAGTACTGTATATTGCGTCTCTTTACTGCGGCGAATATATTACACAAAAACAAATAGCGGCAGCATCATCTGTCACGGAAGTAACTATCAGAAACAGGACAAAAATGCTCAGGAGATTTTTAGGGGTCACAAGCCTTGGGTGATTTTACTTGAAAATTCTAAAGCTAAATTGTACCCTCTTTTACAATTACACTCGTAAGAAAATTTCTTTCTCTTCAAAAAATTTAATGCTTATGGACAAATGTTATGCAACTTTTAAATTTGTGATACAAGCTATTATTCTGAAAAGCTGATTTACATGTTCGGTCGTTCAATAAATGGCACAAGTTCAAGATATGGGTTTGTAAAAAGGAATGTTATCTTGTTTGCAGTTGTTATTGTTTCCATGGTATCAATATACTACGTGTTTTTATCTTCATATGCCATAATTTCTCATGCCCATCCTTCTGCCAATTTCTTACGCAGTGTATCTGCTCAAGGGCAAAATCAGCCTGTAAATTACACCAGCAAGCAGTTATCACAACAAGGCCAGCTCACTCTACCAGAATTGTACAAGCAAACAAAGGACTCGGTAGTAGAGATCAAAAGCACGATATCAAACCCTGATTCAGTCATCATCATAAATGGTGTACCGTCTAACCAAAACACAACTGCGCTTGGATCAGGGTTCGTGTATGATACCATGGGTCATATAATCACAAACGCACATGTGGTAGGCGAAAGCAGGGTTGTCTATGTAACTCTCACTGACGGCGATACCTATACTGCAAAAGTAGTAGGAACCGATCCCTACAATGATCTGGCGGTAGTACAGATAACTGATAATTTTGCAGGTGAAAAGATAATACCCCTCCAACTTGGTGATTCTTCCCAGCTTGAGGTAGGGCAATCTGTTGCAGCCATTGGTAACCCGTTTGGCCTTGATGATACCATGACTAGCGGAATCATATCATATCTTGGGAGGTCACTCAATGACGAGACCACCGGCAGCTTTTCTATTCCTGATATCATTCAAACCAGTGCGGCGATAAATCCTGGAAACTCTGGAGGACCACTTCTTAACATGCATGGGCAGGTAATTGGAATGAATACTGCAATAAAGACTGATACTGGCAACTTTGCAGGCATTGGATACGCGATTCCATCAAACCAGATTGCAAGAATAGTCCCGATCCTGATAAAAAATGGCACATACCAGCATCCATGGCTTGGCATTGAGGGAAGAAATCTGAGCCCCGATTTAGCCCTTGCAGATGGGCTTGCAAGGAACTTCAAGGGAGTTGTAATAGAAAAGATATCGACAAACAGCTCTGCTTCAAAGGCAGGCCTTGTGGCCGCAACAGATGATCAAGACGGCATACCGCACGGTGGAGACATCATAGTGTCAGTTGATGGGCATCCTGTAAAATCCATATATGACATCATTAGCTATCTGAATGATTACAAATCAGTTGGGGACACCATGAAACTTGGAATATACAGGGCAGGAAAGATGATTGATGTTGTTGTAACACTGCAGGCAAGGCCGCCTCCTGCACCCCCTACACCTCCAGCACCAATGACAATGCCTAGCTTCCCACAGATTCCAAGCTTTCCACAAATTCCCGGGTTTCCACAACTTCCATAATTTAGATAGGCCTAGACTAGGATTTGCAATGAGAGCAAATAGGATTTTACAATGCTTCCTTCATGGACTGCTGAATCTCTAAAACCTACCGATATAGGAACGGAACACTCCTGATTCGACCCAAGAAGTTACTGGGCCTTTCTTGTTTTTGAACCCTTTAGGCACTGCATACCGGCAGATGCAGACTCGATCAGTTCGAATCCTCCAAGCTCCGTACCGCTTTAGGTTCGAATCTTGTTAAATCACCTCAAAAAAACATATCATTCGTTTTGCAGGAACTGGAACAGTCTTACCAAAGGTTTATCCAATTGAAATCATTATTCAATTCGAGGTATGAAAAAGTCCGCGTCCGGCGACAATTTTAGGTCCGACCTCACGCATGATATTTCCACGGCGCCGAACTCCCGACATGAATCTCTCTCCCAGCACTGAATCTCTCTCCCAGCACTGAATCTCTCTCCCAGCACTGAATCTCTCTCCCAGCACTGAATCTCTCTCCCAGCACTGAATCTCTCTCCCAGCACTGAATCTCTCTCCCACCTACCACATTTTTCAAGGTGTGTCATATCGTAGGAAAGAATCGACAGATCTATAAATAGATCCGAAAATTTGAAATGCATGGAGCTCAAGGAATGGTGGAAGGATCTGGTAGAAGAGCTTGAAGAAGACATCGAGCTTGCAAGTGCGTCTTTGAGAACTCCAAAGCGATAAATTTGTAGCTACGTACCATACTGACGAATCAATTTTCTGAAATGACATTACACATACTACGGTTTTTTTAAAATGAATTCTTCTTGCACAAGACTTATCACTTTGGCTTACAAACTAAAGGTGAAAACAGAAAATGTCGCCTCAAAATCAAGTTTTTAGGGCGGATTTAGACCCGTTCGGGGCTGCATACCTCTCTCTGCGCTATTTTGTCAAACTACAAATTGAATTGGCCGGAAAAACCATCCCATCTCGAGAAAGTGCAGGCCTGTTTACCTGTGAAAAATTGGGAAAGGACGCGATGATTACTTTCCTATCTTTCCAAGCTCGGCCAAAAGAGCGGAAAGCTGGATTTCGGGGTTTGACCCGATAATGAGCCTGTAGTCATACTTGGCAATGGATTCAAGGATTTCTGAAAGGTGGTCGGTCTTTATCCTGTAGCACTCCTCGTTGAGATACTTGAGAAAGTCCGACTCTGACATTCCATACACCTTGATAAGTTCCACCATCTTGTTCCTCGCGTCTGATAACTTGCCTGCAAGCGCCATCTTCAGGACGTCCCCGACATCGCTTGTTTTTGAAAGTCCAGCCGAGGCCTTGACATTTTCCTCGTTTACAGACCCTAGGCTTGCAGTAGCCTGAAGGAGGTTTATTGCGTGGCGCATGTCACCTTCCGAGTAGGAGTAAAGGGTCTTGAGGCCCTCCCTTGTGTGCTTTACCTTTTCCTTTTTGCAGATCTCCTCAAGATGATCTACGATCTCATCTTCCGTTATCCTGGTAAACTTGAATACGGCGCATCTGCTTTGAAGGGGCTCTATTATTTTCGATATGTTGTTTGCAATCATTATGAATCTGCAGTGCCCGGACGTGTCTTCGATGATCCTCCTCAGGGCGGTCTGGGCATCGGATGTCATCTCGTCAGCCTCGTCCAAAATTACAAGCTTGAAGGGTATGCTTGTGTCAAGCCCTGAAAACCTGGCAAATTTCTTGACCCTCTCCCGAACCATGTTTATCCCCCTCTCGTCAGAGGCGTTCAATTCCAGAGTATACTCCCGCCACCCATCACCGAGAACCTCCCTTGCAATGCATAGGGCCGTGGTTGTCTTGCCAACCCCTGCAGAGCCCGAAAACATGAGGTGTGGCATCTCGGAGATGTTCTTAAGCAGAGCCTTGAGGCTTCCAACCACCTCCTTCTGGTTTACGACCTCTGACAATTTCATCGGGCGGTATTTTTCCACCCACATGGAGGACTCTGTCATAGGGTCTTACCTTTCTGTCTGCTTAATTAATTCTAGGATCGGAAACTCGCGGATCCAACTCTGATCTTGGAAGCCCATGGTTATAACAAAAGTACCTACCTGTTAAGTTGGCGCCCGCCCTCTAGATGGCAGGGAGATCGCACGGTGAGCCTACCAATAAATAGGGAAAAACGGCCCATGAGAGGGTACAGGCCAACAAGATCAAATGATCAGAGCAAATGGTTAACAGATTTGATCGATCGATCCCATTAAAGGCTTGAGGAGGATCATGACATAATTTGAACATCTCAGAGCTGATGCAAATCCACAGCATTGGATACCACCTACAGGACGTTAAGGTTAATTTTGGCTACGACGTTAAAATCGAGGCACCAGATGTCTCGATAGACGCCAAGCACGGTGAGATTTTGAGCGTGCCGCGCTGGGTGGCAGAGGTGCTTTCAGCCGAGAAGCTTGCCGAGGTCCAAGATACCGACATGGTGGTGGCCCTCAAGCAGGCAATTGTCAAAGAGAACGTACAGGGGGATTTCGACCTTTCTACCCTAGAGCCAGAGTTTTACATAAAGTTGAATTCTTTCATGAACAGGCTCCCACAACAGGATAAGGACAAGCTGGAAAGCATGCTAAACTCGCTTGTCCGCAAAAGACAGGGCAAGATAATCAGGCTTGCAGACTCGTCAAAGATGAGCGCAGATCTGGCAAAAAAACTGACGGTAGAGGAGCGAGTAATGTTTGATTACATTTACCACAATAGTGCCGAGTTTAAGAAGCAGATAATGGGTGACAAGAAATGACAGCACCGCCCGAATCAATCTCATCAAGCAGGCTTCAGGACCAGGTCAAGGACTATCTAAGCCAATTCAAAGACAAATCAGGCTCTTACAAGTATGTGGACGAAATAGACCAGATGATGGCAAAGAAAATCCAGTACATTGTAGTTGACTATAACGACCTTGTATCATATCCCGAAATCGAGTCCATGTTCAACTCGGATCCCGACGAGATCCTGCACGCGTTCAGCGGCGCAATCAAGGACATACTGAAGGAAAGGTTCCCCCAGTATGCAGAAAAAATCAGGCATGACATAAGGGTAAGAATTTCTAATTATCCAGCCCAGCGAAGCCTCCGAGAAGTCAACGCTGAGGTAATTGGAAGAATGATAAGCGTTTCAGGAATGGTCGTAAGGGCGTCGGAAATAAAGCCACTTGCAAAGGAACTTGTTTACATATGTCCAGAGGGCCACCAGACAACGAGGATTCAGGAGAAGGGGCTGGAGTTCAAGGAACCTCTAAAGTGTGACAACGGCAAGTGCACCCACCGTGACCTTGACCTTAATCCCGAGCAGAGCAAGTTTATCGACTTTCAGATGGTGAGGCTGCAGGAACTGCCAGAAGACCTACCTCCAGGGCAGCTACCGCATTACCTCGATGTCACGGTGCTTCAGGATCTGGTTGACAATGCAAGGCCAGGAGACCGCATCATACTTACAGGAATTGTGAGGATTGAACAAGAACACATCCCATCAATGCGCGGAAGGAGCGGCATCTACCGCCTCCGAATTCAGGGAAACAACATAGAATTCCTCGGGGGAAGGGGACACAAGAGCTCAAGAAGCACCGAGAGGGAGGAGATCTCTCCAGATGAGGAGAAGATAATCAAATCTCTTGGAAAAAATCCTGACATTTATGACAGGCTGGTAGCCTCATTTGCACCTCATGTTAACGGGCATGACATCATAAAGGAATCAATCCTCCTGCTCATTGTAGGTTCCACACAGAAACTGCTTGCAGACGGGGCAAAAATCCGTGGAGACATCAACGTGTTTCTCGTCGGTGACCCGGGCACGGCAAAAAGCGAAATGCTAAAGTTCTGCGCCAGGATTGCGCCAAGGGGCCTCTATACTTCTGGGAGGGGTTCTACCGCGGCAGGCCTTACAGCAGCCGTTGTACGGGATAAAATCGGAATCATGATGCTCGAGGCTGGAGCCGTGGTTCTGGGCGATCAAGGCCTTGTTGCCATAGACGAGTTTGATAAGATGAAACCGGAAGATCGTTCCGCTTTGCATGAAACCATGGAACAGCAATCCGTAAGCATAGCAAAGGGTGGAATTGTAGCCACGCTTAACGCAAGAACATCAATCCTTGCAGCGGCAAACCCAATGTATGGCAAGTATGACCCATTCAAGAACATCACTGAGAACGTCAACCTTCCAGTGCCGCTCCTTACCCGTTTCGACCTTATTTTTGTGGTACGAGACATACCATCAAAGGAGAAGGACGCAAGGATAGCCCGACACATACTCAACCTTCACCGAACCACAGGCTCCGACACCAAGTCTTTGATAGACGTAGACATACTTACCAAATACCTGACATATGCCAAAAGATTCGACCCAATACTTACACCAGAAGCCGAGGAAAAAATCCTCGAATATTATATGACGATGAGAAATGTCGAGTCGGAAGGGATGATCACCGTGACGCCAAGGCAGCTTGAAGGCCTCGTGAGGCTTGCGACTGCAAGGGCAAGGCTTCTCATGAAGACCCAAGTTGAAGGAGAGGACGCGGAAAGGGCAATCTTCCTGATTCAGAGCATGCTTCAGGATGCAGGAGTGGACGTGAACACTGGCAAGGTGGACCTAGGGGTCCTGCAAGGGCGCCCACACAGCGAGGTCTCAAAGATGCAACTCTTCATGGACGTTATGAAGTCCCTTGAGGGAGACGACAAGAGGCCTGTAGAGGAGAAGACATTTGTCAAGGAACTTGTCAAGACTGGCAAGTTCACCGAGGAGGAGTCCCGCAAGTATATCAAGAAACTGCAGCGAGAGTCAGCTATTTATGAATCAAAACCCGGTCATTATAACCGGGTATGATAATAGACGAGATAGACCTACCAAAGACGATCATAGATTTTCTCCGCGAGAGCGGCATTAACACACTTTATCCTCCGCAGGAGAAGAGCGTCAAGGCAGGCCTGCTGGAGGGAGAAAGCATCCTAGTCTCGGCCCCCACCGCAAGCGGAAAGACCCTGATAGCAATGCTTGCCGCCATAAAGCACCTCATTGAAAAAAAGGGAAAAGTGATCTACCTCAGCCCGCTCAAGGCGCTTGCATCTGAAAAGTTCTCCGAGTTCAAAAAACTGGACAAGGCAGACCTGGGACGGAAGATCAAGGTGCAGATATCGACTGGCGACTACGATCAGACGGACAGGAGCCTAGGGTCAAATGACGTCTTGATAATGACTAACGAGAAGATGGACTCGGTCATAAGGCAGGGTGCCGAGTGGCTTTCCGAGGTCAGCCTGGTGGTTGCCGATGAGGTCCACCTGCTGGGAGACGAGGACCGGGGGCCCACGCTCGAGATAGTTCTCACAAAACTTGCACTGCTTGACCCAAGGCCCCAAATACTTGCCCTTAGTGCCACCATTACCAACGCTGACGAGATCTCAGCATGGCTTGGATGCAAGCTTGTAAAGAGCGAGTGGAGGCCAGTCCCACTCTGGGAAGGCGTCTATGACCAGGGAACTGTGAGGATGCAAAACGGAAAAGACTTTGAAGTGGAAACAAGCCTCAGAGGCCCGCCTGTGGATCTGGGCCTTGACGCCCTCAGGAAGGGAGGACAGGCAATCCTGTTTGCCGAGACTAGGACGCGGTCCGTCAACCTTGCCACCAAGGCATCCGAGGAGGTCTCAAAACTCATCCCAGAAAGCGAGAGAAAGGCACTCGAAAAAGTCTCGCAGAGAATCCTTGATGAAAACGAGCATACTGAACTCGTCAAAAGCCTTGCCTCACTTGTAAAAAAGGGCGTGGCATTCCACCATGCCGGGCTCAACCAAAGCTGCAGGGACGTGGTCGAGTCGGAATTCAGGGACGGCAGGATAAAGATCCTCGCGTCAACACCAACGCTTGCCGCAGGCGTCAACCTCCCCGCTAGGAGGGTTGTCATATCCAACATCAACAGGTATGACGTCAAGTATGGAGCAAACAGGCCGATAAGCGTCCTCGAATACAAACAGCTATGCGGGCGCGCAGGGAGGCCCCAGTATGACGACTTTGGGGAGTCGATCATAGTAGGAAACGCAAACACGGACGACCTCGTTGAGTACTACATAAACGGGGAGCCTGAACCAGTCTCATCAAACCTTACCGGGGAGAAGGGCCTGCGGGTTCATGCACTCAGCCTCATCTCGACGACCCCGGGCATCAAGAGCGAGGAGATTGCGGACTTTTTCTCGAAAACCCTTTCGGGCTTCCAGGAAAGGAAGGCCACAGTAAAATTCAAGATCCAGATTGCAATGCGCTATCTCGAGCTCGAAGGTCTCATCAAGCAGAAGGGCGGGAGGTTCATCGCAACCGAGTTTGGAAAACGTACATCCACGCTCTACATTGACCCGCTAACGGCAGTATATTTCAGGGCCTCACTTGAAGAGTTCTCAAAGGGAAGGAAACACACCCTTGGCATTCTGCACCTGGTGACAACATGCGAGGACTTTTTCCCCAAGTTCTCCCTCCGAAACAAGGACTATGAGCTTGCAGGAACTATGCTTGAAAATCATGCCGACCAACTCATTGAAAGCATCTCGGAGTACGATTGCAACCGAAGTCTCCTAGCCATGAATTCCTGGATAAACGAAACAAGCGAGCTGAACCTCTCCGACAACCTGGGTATAGAGTCAGGCGACATGCATAGGATGGCCGAGACTGCAGAATGGCTCATCCATGCGTTCTATGAGCTTGCCAAGCTTGAAAAGAATGCCGAGGCGATGACCGAACTCGACGTTCTTAGGGCAAGGGTGGTATACGGCATAAAGGAAGAGCTTGCTGACCTTGTAAGGGTGCGAGGAATAGGAAGGATCAGGGCAAGGATTCTGTACAAAAACGGAATCAAGAACCTGGATGACCTGGCGTCAATTCCAGTAGAAAAACTCGCCAAAATTGACAAGATTGGGCCTGTTATCGCAGAAAACATAAAGACACACCTCAAAAAGATAAGATAATGCTTGAAAGACCGGTTGCGGCCATAATCGTGTCCGTGCTTGCCTTTGTGACGGTTTATGCAATCACTCCGGGCCTCATCAGGGCACTGGAAAGGAGAAAGATGGTGGTCAAGGACTACAACAGGGTAGGGGGTGCAAACGTTGCAAGGCCTGGCGGGCCGTCAATTATTGCGGGGATTTTGGTTGCCGAAGTCGCACTCTATGCATTCTACATGTCGCCTGCAGTGCTTGCGATAATACTTACAACTGTCCTTGCGTTCTTTACGGGCCTTGCCGACGACAGGAGGGTCCTTGGGGGTTGGTTCAAGCCACTTGCGCTTGCGGCAAGCGCGATCCCGATAATCGTACTGGGATACTATGCACCGCACATGGTTTACGAGTCGCAGCTAGGGTTTCCACTCTTCGGGTCCGTCAAGATCCCGCTGCTATACGTGGCCCTCATACTTTTCATGATACCAATCACGGGAAACACGATAAACTCAATCGACGTCCTAAACGGGGTGGCAAGCGGTTTCATGACGATCGCAAGCTTTGCCCTTACCATATCGCTTTTCATCGTCCACAATTATGATATTGCGCTGGCAAGCCTCCCGCTGGGGTTTGTCTCGCTTGCGTTTTACAAGTACCACAAGTTTCCAAGCAGGATATTCCCCGGAGACTCGGGAGCCCTGACCTTGGGCGCGATGTACGGGGCCATTGCAATTGTGGGCCATGTCGAGATTATTGCCGCGGTGGCGCTCCTGCCTGCTGTGATAAACTCGTTCCTCTTCCTTTCAAGCGTGAAAAGGATAATTGAACACAGGCAGCTCAAGGCCAACCCGGTGGAGCACACTGAGGATTTCAAGCTAAAGGCGACTGCGCACAGGGAAGCCCCTGTTACCCTTGTCCGCCTCATAGTGGCAAACAGGCCGATGACCGAAAAGGAGGTGGGTTTTACAATCTTCAAGCTGGCACTCTTCTCGGCAGGCCTTGCCATCCTGACGGCGTTCATGATGGGTGTGAGGGTTTGAGGGGCCCGATTTACCTCTACGTGCTCATAATGTGGGCGCTCATCGTGGCGGGAGGGGGCGTGCTTGTGGCCATTCTTGGCCCGCTGAACATTATGGGATTTGGGAAATACAACGAGATTGTGGACTCGGTAGTCAAGGCAGTAATTGCAATGCTGCTTGTAGTGCTCTGGATCTTCATCATGTCAAGGGTAAAGAACTGGATATTCCACAAGCAGGTTGGGGCCTAGCTGCTCTCCCAGGCCTTCTTTTTCCTGTCGTATTCCTCGCGGCTATACCTTGCCCTTGCAGGAACCCCGGCCACAACTGTATCGGGCGGGACATCCTTGGTTACGACCGCACCCATTGCTACCACGCTGTTGCGCCCGACCGTTACTCCAGCTTTTATGACTGCGCGCGAGCCTATCACCGCCCCATCCTCGATGGTTACGCCTATCATTTTGGTGCTGGTCGGATAGGGATCGTTTGTGAGCGAGGCGGCAGGCCCTATGAAGACATTCTTCCCTATCCTTGAGAGGGGGGGAATGTACACCATGCCCTCTATCATGGTATTCTCGCCAATCTTTACGTTGTAATCGACATGGGCAAGGGAGCCTATCTTCACGTTGTCGCCTATCTCGGTGTCGTCACCGACATAGGCAAAGTGCCATATCTTCACGTTCTTGCCAATTCTTGCCTTTTCTGAGACAAAGTTTGTCACCATGCCGCATCACAGGTGCCAGGGAAGGCCCTTGGTTAAGATTTTTTCAGGGAGTCTTGCCTTGTTTCTATTCAGAAAATCCATGTCCTGGCCCTTGTCCCTAAGCTCGTCGGGAAGCATGATTGGAATCTCGTCTATTATGGGATAAAACCTAGAGCACTTGGGGCAGAAGATTGCACCCTCCGAGACGACCTCCTTTTCGGACGAGATTTCAAAAATGTCAAGAGGAAAGTGCTTGTCTATTGGACAGGCAAGGATCTCCATCATCTTTCTGTTCATTTCAATTCCAGATAAATTGGAGTTCCCTTTTGGCTAGATAAAAGTGCCGCTTCTGCAATCCTCGTGGTGTTCACGGCATGTTCGGGCCTCACCCTTATCTCCTCCTTTCCCTCGGAGGCTGCGATGAAGTTCTTTATCTCAAGCAGTAGGGGCTCCTCGACGTTTTTTCGGGGGATCTCGGTGCCGTTGTCTGTCTCTATCTTCACCTCCTGGGTGATGAAATCCGATGAGAAGATGGCGTCGGTGCATACTGCGTTGAACTTCCTTACCCTGATGGGGGTGATCCAGTTTGAAGAAATTATGGCAATCCTGTTCTCCTTGAACCCGAGCATTATGGTCGCGAAATCCTCGTGGTCGTGCTTGAGCCTCCCGGACCTTGCAAAGACGACCTCTGGCACGTCATCAAAAAGCCACATGGCGGTGTCAATGTCGTGTACTGCAGTGTCATAGATTATGCCCACGTCCTTGATGTGGAGGGGCATCCTGTTCTCCCGGTGGAATTCCAGCATTATCAGCTCCCCGTACCTCTTCGTCTTGACATATTCCTTGACAAGAGAGACGGCCGGGTTGAACCTCTCTATGTAGCCCGAGGTCAGTATCACCTTGTTTTTCCTGGCAATCTCGAGCAGGTCCTCTCCCTCCCGGGAAAGGTAGGTCATGGGCTTTTCCACAAAGACGTTCTTCTTCTTCTCTAGGAGGGTCCTTGCTACCTCAAAGTGAGTCGAGGTGGGGGTGCATACAAAGGCCCCGTCAAACTGCTCCCTTTCAAGGAGTGCGCCTACGCTGGAGTAGTGGTTTACCGAATACCTTTCGCCAAACTCCTTTGCCTTTGCCGGATCGGCGTCGCAAATTGCTGAAAGGGCGCCCAGCTGGGAGAGGATTCTTGCGTGATTCTTCCCAAACCCGCCGACGCCTATCTGCACTATCTTCATTTCAATACACCGGGGTTATCCAGTGGGAGTATTTCTTGATTCTTCCCATCGCTATATCGGTATAGGCCTGCCTTATCTGCTGCGTAACCTTGCCCGCCTTCCCGGTGCCCATCCTCTTGCCGTCTATTGATGTAATCGGGGTTATCTCGGCAGCGGTACCCGTGAGGAACACCTCGTCTGCGAAATAAATCTCGGTACGTGGAATCTCACGCTCCACGGTTTTGTATCCGAGATCCCTTGCAATCTCTATGACCGTGTCCTTGGTAATGCCCTCAAGTGCAGAAGAGCTGTTGGGAGGGGTTAGCAGTTTGCCATCCCTGAGGATGAATATGTTTTCTCCCGGAGCCTCGCTGATGTTTCCAAGGTGGTCAAGAAGGATGGCCTCGTCGTACCCGTTTCTCTTGCATTCCTGGGTTGCAAGGATGGAGTTGAGGTAGTTGCCCCCCATCTTGGCAAGCGGCGGCGTGGATGTGTCGTGAATCCTCCGCCAAGACGATATGCCGGCAGTAATGCCGTTCTTGTTAAAGAGATCCCCAAACGGAAACATGGCAATGGCTGCGTGGGTGGGGCTGTCTTCAGTCACGTGGAGGTTAATCCCGTACCTACCCACAAAGTAAAAGGGCCGTATGTAGCAGGATTCCCTGACGTTGTTCTTCCTGCAGAGGCCTATGACCCCGTCGGCAATCTGCTTGTCGGTAAACCTAAGGGCGATAGAGTACACCTTCCCCGAATTTCTGAACCTCTTTATGTGATCATTGAGCCTGAAGATGTGCAAGTTCTTGGAGTTCCAATATCCGCGCAGGCCCTCAAACACCGAGGTGCCATAGTGTATCGCGTGGGTCATAACCGGGACTCGGGCCTGGCTGTCCCTTACGAACCTACCGTCAAACCAAACAAACTTTGGAACAAAAGATTTCATATACACACCCCATTCTTGTATTATAATTAAATTATTTCTACCAAAAGCCGGTGCTTGGAAATTTCATCCCGAGAACCCTGTACGTAAGATCCTCGGCTTTCGCAAATTTCTCCACGACTGACCAGTTTTGACGTATTATCTTTACTACCTCGGGCTCTACATGTTCCTCCCAGCCCGTGTCCCCGCCCCCGACTGCTTCAAACATCTTTTGCTTGACAAACGAGGCCGATGTCTCCTTCCTCTTGCCAACCCTAGGCCTGAGCCCGTAGATGCGAAGAACAAACGCCTCTGCCTTGTCGCCGGTATAGGTGAAATAGTCATCGCCGACCCCGTCAAGGATCTGCTTTTTGATGTTCCACGAGTAGGGTGATATGAGAGGCGGCATGTATTTTGCAAAAGGGGCGTAGAAGGTGTAGTTTGGCAGGATCGTTATCGAGTCCCCAAAGACCGCCTGAAGCATCTTTTTTCTCAGATCATAGGAGAAGGGAAAGCTCCTGCTGTTTACTTCGCTGCCATCTATCCTGAAGATGACTGGAAGGACTCTCACCTCGCCACTCTGTTTCAGCTCGTTGATTATCTCCACATGGGCCTTGGTCACGGGATTGAGATGGGCAAGGTAGATTGCGGTGGTCAACTTGGTTCCTTAATTTGCTGGCTTATTTCAATCATTTACCAACCTGAGTAGGAAAGGATGGGGACGATGGGACTTGAACCCACGACATCCAGCGCCCGAGGCTGGCAGTCTACCAAGCTAACCTACGTCCCCGTAGTTCCGCGAGAACAATAGAATATTATCTTTTCAAATTCAGGCCGACTAGCCGTAGGATTCGTATTTTATCTCAAAGCTCTTGTCTGCACGCTTGTTCCTTTCGGTGACAAAGCCCTTCGGGGTCAGCACATCGAGGCAGCCGTCAATGGTGCCCTGCCAACCGCAAATGAAGAATACCGTGTTGTCCTTGGTTATCTTTTCCCCAACCAGTTTCTCAAGAGGCGACGTTTCTCCGTTCTTTGACTGCAGGAAAGTCTCGACCCTTCCCTTCTGGCCGTTCCAAGTCCTGTTGAACCATTCGTCAGGCCTGCTGACTGTGGCCCTGTACCTGAAGTTCCACTTGTCCTTGCCGCTGTCCAAGCTTTCCTCTTCTAGTCTTGTCAGCTCCTCCCTGTATCCGAGCTCGTCGACATAGCTTGCACCGTGCAGCACGACTATCTCCCTCTTGCTGCCCGTTGCACGTAGGTGCCTTGCATAGCTTACAAAGGGGGCAAGTCCCGTGCCTCCGCCCAGGCAGACAATCCTTCTGTCGTCCGGTTCGCCGTTTGGCTTCTTCTCCTCGATCGTAAACGCGCCGGTTGGTTTTACCCATGTGATCTCGTCACCCTCTTTTGCACTGAACAAAACTGTCGTGAGTCGTCCTGGAAGCGGCTTTCTTACCCATCTAATGTAAAGTTCGAGATATTTCCTGTTTTCCGGATTTGATGCGATTGAATATGCTCTTCGTATTACCTTGTTCTCCGACTGGACATGCGCCCCAAGAGTTACAAACTGGCCGGACTTGTACTGCGGAAGTTCCCCCTCCTTCGGCACAAACCTGAAAACTGCCAAGTCTTCTTTTTGTATCTGTATGTATGAAATTACTGCCTTGTTCTCTATGACCACGCGGAGATTTCAAATCTTGATAGTTAAATATCTTATGCTACTTTGGTTAAGCTAATTTTCAGTTTACGCTAAACGTTAATAACCTCACAAAAAAAGTTAATGCAAATCAGATTCTTATTCTGATTCAGGTCGGGCCGGTCGTCTAGCCTAGTAGGATACGCCCTTGGCATGGGTGAGATCGTGGGTTCAAATCCCACCCGGTCCACTTTTTAAAATCAAGTGACCGTGACGGTATGCGTTGTCACCGGTGCAAGAGGGTTGATGTCTCGCAGGTTGTCCCACACGAACACCTCAATGGTATAAGTCCCGCTTGCATGAGGCGTCCATGACAGGGCAGCTGTAAGGGTCTGGTTTGCTACAAGTGATCCTGTTGCGTAGTTGAGGTCCGAGATGGCACCGTTTGAATCGATTACCTGCACAACATATGCCCAGTCCATGTTCTTCTGGGTTACATTTTTCAGCGAGGTCTGCAGGTTCAACTGCTGGTCCACCACCGGAGAAAACACCTCTTGGTTGAGCGAGTTTACTATCTTAAAATCAGAGGCCGTGATCTCGCCATAGCCATATGCCGAGTTGAATCCAAAGATCCCTGCAACAAAAAACAAAGCGAGGAGAATTTTCACTGCACCAGTTTTTGTGTTCTTAGATTTAAATTATCCCAAGAGCTAGGACGCACATGTCCGAATCTAGAGAAACTATCTACATCGGAAAGAAGCCACTGATGGCGTATGTTACTTCTACGCTCATACAGCTGGCAAACCAACCAAAAATATCTATCAAGGCAAGAGGACTGAGCATCGGACGTGCGGTTGACGTGGCTCAAATCATCGCACGCAAAACCGAGAATGCTGGTTACTCAATCGGAAACATCAAGATTGGATCAGAACAGCTTCAATCACAAGATGGACGCTCTAGGAATGTTTCTACTATAGAAATAGAAGTAAAGAGAAACCACTAAAGGACGCCTTGAAGATATTTCTTTTTTGCTATCTGCTACAGCTTTGTAGCATACTCGCTTTCCATTTTCTTGAATTTTGAAAGGTCTACTATCTCGTTGAATTTGTCGAAATCAACGAGGCGGTCCTTTAACTTCGCCGTGGTTCCGCTCCTTTTCAACTGCCTTAGAATCTGCAATGTCGCAAACGTATTTGCATAAAGCACCGACAGGGGGTACAAGATAAGGTTGAATCCCATGCCGTGCAATTTCTTCGACGGAAGCACGGGCGTGGCCCCTCCCTCTATCATGTTAGCCACAAGCGGAGCGTCTATTGACTTGCCAATCTTTCTTATCTCGTCAACCGATCTTGGCGCCTCGATGAATATGGCGTCTGCGCCTATGTCCTTGTACCGAAGTCCTCGCTTTATCGCGGCATCCAGACCCTCGGTGGCACGCGCATCAGTCCTTGCCACCACGACAAACTCCTTGCTCTTCCTTGCGTCTAGGGCAGCACGTAGCTTCTCGCCATACTCCTCCCTTGGAACGACCTCTTTTCCAGACATGTGGCCGCAGCGCTTGGGCCACCTCTGGTCCTCAAGAAAGATGCCTGCTGCCCCTGCGGCTTCCAACTCCCTTACAAGTCTCCAGACGCTCAGCGGGTTTCCATAGCCGGTGTCTGCGTCAACTATGACTGGTACCGAGACAGACCTGCAAATCCTCCTCGCGTTCTCGGTAGTCTCGGTGGGCCCAATGAAGCCGTAATCTGGCATGCCAAGCAAGGCGGCAGATGTGCCGTAGCCCGTCTGGAACATTGCCTCAAACCCCGCGTTCTGGGCTATCCTTGCGGTAATTGCGTCATAAACCCCCGGAAAGACAAGGGGCTTGGATTTGTCATAAACAAGTTTTCTGATGCTAGGCAACTGACGGTTTACAGGTTTACAATTATTTATTGGTTAATTGACCTTGATTTCCTTGCCTTGGGGCCTCTTCTCAGATGAGGCATCTATCTTCCTAAGTTCAGACTCTAGGAACCTCCTGTACCTTTGGGTTTCTTCCTTTGTCATGTGGGGCATGTTTGAGCTCAGCGAGTTTCCGATTGTGCTCATCCTCTCTATCAGGTCCATTGCCACAAACTTGCCTACATTGCCCATCCTGAAGATGACATCCAGCTGGTTCTTTACTATCTTGTCCAGCGCCTCCAAGTCTTCCGAAACAATCCTGCCCTTCTTTGTTATCTGGTACTTTCCATCCCTTGTTTCCTCGATAAGGCCGTCGTCTAACAGCCTTCCAAGGAGAGGATAGATAAGACCCGGGGACGGCTTCCACTTGCCCCCGCTCTGGGATACTGCAGTGTCGATAATCTCCTTTCCCGTGCATGGTTTTTTCTTTAGAGTCTCCAGGATGAAATATCTCGAAAACCCCCTGGGTATTGAACTTCCGACCCTTTGCAACCAGTCAGAAATCATCACTAGTGATATCGCTAGCGATATATATTAATCAATCTGGGTCAAGTTCTCCCCTTCACAAGACATATTTATGAAGTCTGAAAAGGAAGATGTCGGTTCATGGTTAACAGCATCGAAAACGATCTTCTTATCGTTGGTTCTGGTCTTGCCGGGCTTCGTGCTGCAATTCAAGCGGCTAAGGTTGCTCCGCATATCAAGATCGCGGTGATATCAAAGCTTCAGGTTATGCGCTCCCACTCTGTCTCCGCAGAGGGGGGTACCGCAGCAGTGCTTTACCTGGAAGACGGAGACACCATAGAGTCACATGTCTATGATACCGTCAAGGGAAGCGACTTTCTTGGAGATCAGGATGTCATTGAGAGACTTGTCACGGAAATGCCGTCGGAAGTATACCAACTGGAACACTGGGGCATGCCATGGTCAAGGAGGGAGGACGGCAGGATTGGCCAGAGAAACTTTGGCGGTTACAGCTTTCCAAGGGCCACATTTGCACAGGACAAGGTGGGATTCTATGAGATGCAAACCCTCTATGACACCTGCCAGAAGTTTGAAAACATCGAGTTTTACAACGAGTGGTTTGTTACTGCGATAATCCATGACGGACAGAAGTTTTGTGGCATTACTGCTATAGAAATGTCCACAGGCACGTTTTACACCTTCAAGGCAAAGGCATTGATAATTGCCACCGGGGGGGCTGGGCGAGTCTACAGCTTCTCAACATACGCACTGGCATCAACGCCGGATGGGCTTGATATGGCATACCGGGCAGGAATGGCCCTAAAGGATATGGAGTTTGTCCAGTTCCATCCCACGGGGATACTTCCTTCGGGAATTTTGATCACAGAAGGTGCGAGGGGTGAGGGGGGATACCTCCTAAACAACAAGGGCGAGCGTTTCATGAAAAAATACGCGCCCTCAAAACTCGAACTTGCCTCAAGGGATGTAGTTTCACGTGCAATGATTATGGAGATAAATGAAGGCCGGGGCTTTAAGCACGACACGGGGGTTGATTGCATGAAGCTTGACCTTAGGCACCTCGGAAAAGAGCTCATAATCCAGAAGCTGCCAGCCATTAGAGAAATCTCCCTTAAATTTTCAGGAGTGGATCCCGCTGACGAGCCAATAGATGTCAGGCCCGTGTGCCACTATATGATGGGAGGGCTTCATACCAACATCGACGGGGCTACCGAAATTCAGGGCATATGGGCAGCAGGCGAAGCCGCGTGCAACAGCGTCCATGGGGCAAACAGGCTTGGAGCAAACTCCACCGCCGAGTGCCTCGTCTGGGGAAAAATTACTGGTGAAATTGCCGCAAAATACGTGCTTGAGACAAAATCGCCGCCTCCATTCCCTCTGCACTTGGTTGCAAACGAGGAAAAAAGGATCTATGACGGAATCTTCAGGGGTTCTGGAGGTGTAAACCCATATGAGGTAAGGCAAGAGCTTACCGAGGTAATGAACAACAAGGCATACGTTTTCAGAAACGAGAACGATCTGGTAGAGGGACTCAAGTTGGTAAGGGCTTTAAAACAAAAAACTTGGAAACATGTGGATGACAAGGCCAAGGAATACAATACAAACTTTACAAATGTTATGGAACTCGATTCCATGTTCAGGGTAGCTGAAGTAATTTTAATGGGGGCGATCTGGAGGAAGGAATCCCGAGGTGCGCATGCAAGGACGGATTACCCAGACCGGGACGACAAGAACTTTTTGGCGCACACTCTGGTGTATTATGACACCAAGGAGCCTGTTATCAAGACGCATCCAGTCACTATCACTAAATACAAGCCAGTGGAGAGAAAATACTGATGGCCGAACGACTTTCCAACCGCGAAGGCATCAAGGGCATGGCAAACCCGACGCGTTATGGAATGCTGCGGGTCGCATACTGGCTGCAAAGACTCAGCGGTCTTGGACTGTTGGCTTACCTCATAGGACACATCTACGAGACAAGTACCATACTAAACGGCAAAGCGGCATGGGACAACATGTTGTCCCTGACTGAAACTCCGGGAGGCCACATTGTCCTAGTTATAGTAATAGGAATGTGCGTCTTCCACACTGGAAACGGAATCCGGGTGATGATAAGCGAGGGCGGAAAGGGAATAGGCAGGCCTGGGCAGCCGGAGTATCCATACAAGGCAGTTTCACTCAGCTCAAAACAAAGGCTCTGCATCTGGGTTTCAATAGCGTTGGCGGCACTTGCAATGATGTACGGTGCCGGAGTATTGTTTGGTAATTAAAAATGAGAGAAAGCATAATCATGAAGATACATTATGGGACCGCACTAGGAGCGGTGGCACTGGTAGCGGTGCATATCCTCATGAGGCTGTCACAGAATTTTTCTGACTCGCTTTCCTACAAGAATGTCCTTGTAAATTATCACCTTCTTCCATATGCGCTGATGCTCGAGGTAATCCTGGTTCTTCTGTCAGTCCACGGCTTTAACGGCCTGAGGGTAATTCTGCTCGAACTCAAGCAAGGGCGCTCCTATGAAAGGGCCATCAATTACGGCTCCATTGCCGCCATGGCCGTCCTGATTGCCTATGGTTCAAGAACTATATTGATGGCAGGAATGGGTGTTTCATAACATGGCAACCGTGGAAGTACCAAAGGAAGAAAAGGATGCACACGCTGCTTCTGCGCCCCAACAGTCAGAACCCAAGACAATTACCCTGAGGATAGCAAGAATAAATCCGTCCGAACAGCACGAACCAAAGTTTGAGGAGTTCAAGATTCCAGTCCAAAAGTGGACCACCGTACTTGAGGCAATACTGTTTGTAAAGCAAAACTTGGATCACTCGGTAGCTGTCAGATATTCATGCAGGCAGGCATCGTGCGGATCTTGCGGCATGAAGATAAACGGCAAGCCACGCCTTGCGTGCTATACCAAGATCTCCGAACTAGATTCACCAGTAATTACCGTCGAACCGATGAACAACTTTCCAATAATCCGGGATTTGGCAGTAGATTTCAAGCAGATGTTTGCCACCCACAAGAGGATGAAACCCTTTGTCATAAACGAAGAGTCCGAGGTAAAGCCCGGAACCAAAGAATTCGTCCAAAAACCGGAAGACCTTGAGAAATTCCTCCAGTTCTCATACTGCATCAAGTGCGGCCTGTGCAACTCGGCATGCCCCACCATGTCCACGGACAAGTCATTCATCGGACCGCAGGGGCTTGCCCAGGCGTATCGATACACTGCCGACAACAGGGACAAGGGAAAGAACGAGAGGCTGAAAATAGTCGACGAGTCCCACGGGATCTGGAGGTGCCATTTTGCGGGATCATGCAGCTATGTATGCCCCAAGGGTGTAGACCCAGCCATGGCAATACAGTTGCTAAGGGGATACCTCCTAGGGTTCGGCAAGTAACTGAGGGCCTAGGGCTTTTTGGGATTCTTGCTCGTGTTTACTTGATTGTTGATTGCCTCTGCCATGAAATGGTTTGAGACATTTACCTTCACGTCGTTTATCCCATCAATCTTCAAGAGGTTATCATGTACATCCTGCGCAATCTTAAAACCGAATATTGCGGGACAGAAGGGACTAGTTAGGTGCAGGTCCACCTTCACATCCGAGCCTGCAATGTCTATGTTGTCAACAAGCTCGAGTTCCATTATTGAGACGTTTATTTCCGGATCCACTATCTTTGTCAGCTCGTCGAATATTTGTCTCCTCAAATCTGTGGATGCCTGTGACATGATTCAAAAAAGCCCTTATGCTATATATAATTCCACTAGTTGGTTGCTTCCGATGTAAAGACCTAATGTTGGTGGTACATCACAGCCTTCGTATTTTAAAAATAAACCCGGGAAGATTAGATGCTGCCTTTGGGTCTTGTGGCCCGATGCAAGGAGGGGAAAACAAGTAGGTAGCAGCCAACCCGGGGTGATCCTTGCTAGCCTCTGAATAAGACCGAGTAAAAATCGACAAACCATGCTTGTTTTGGACATCCATAAAATAGCGATTAATTTTAAAAAAATCCAAAACGTACCAGAACTCTATATATTACTATTTTAAATCCTAATTGATGTATCGATCAAGGCTGGACGGAAAACTGGACGATGTCACACTAGAATTTCTATCATCAATCTCAGACGATGAGGTGTTTGCCCAGTATGACATTCTGGGAAGCCAAGCCCACACTCTTATGCTTCTGGAGAACAAAATAATCACAAAACAAGAGGCATCAAAGATCCTGAGCGCACTTGAGAAAATAAAAAAGGAACCCATCTCGGAAAAATCCGAGGCGGAGGACATACATGAGCTCATCGAGTCTATCGTGGTCAAGAAGGCGGGAATGGACGCAGGAGGCAAGATGCACACCGCAAGGTCCCGAAATGACCAGGTAGCGCTTGACATGAGGATGAAGATACGGGACGATATCAACATGGTGTGCTTCTGCATAAACCAGACCATAGAGACACTAATCACACTAGCGGAGAAGAACAGCAACGTCATAATGCCGCTTTACACCCATATGCAGCAGGCCCAGGTGGGGCTCTTCTCCCACTTCCTCCTTGCCTATGCAGACGCCCTCTTCAGGGACCTTGATAGGTTTTACGTGTCTTATGGGAGGGTAAACGAGTCGCCCCTTGGCGCAGGTCCAGTAGGTGGAACAAGCATACCTATTGACAGGCAGTCTACAGCCAAGATGCTAGGTTTCAAGGGTTTGGTGGAAAACTCTATCGACGCAACCACCTCGCGTGACTTTGTCGCAGAATATGTGGGAAACGCTGCAATACTCATGACAAACCTGAGCCGGATGGCTGAAGACTTTATTATATGGTCGACATCGGAGTTTTCATTCATAGAACTTGCGGACAAGTTCACTTCCACCTCAAGCGTGATGCCTCAAAAGAAAAATCCTGATATCCTCGAACTAATCCGGGGAAAAACCGCACAGGTGATAGGATACCAGATGGCAGTTTTGTCCAACATAAAGGGACTGCCGTCAGGGTATAACAGGGACCTCCAGCAGGTTAAAGTTTCAATCTGGCCCACATCGAAGACAATAATCTCGTCGCTTCTGGTGGTAAATTCCCTACTCAAGACAATGAAGATAAATGAAAACAGGCTTCGCCAGGCAATAGACGGTGGATATTCCATATCGTTAGACATTGCAGAGGCCTTGGTAAGGAAGGGTATACCCTTCAGGAATTCTCACAAGATTGTAGGCAACTTGGTTCAAAAGGCGTCCAACTCGAAAAAATCCCTCACCGAATTATCCCCTGAAGACATGAAGGACGTGATTGTGGGAGGGGAGATTGATCCAAAGGACCTTCATAGGATAATCCAGTCCACTACGCCCGAATACTCGCTTGATACCAGGAAATCCCAAGGTTCATCGGGAAAGCATGAGCAGCACCGGATGATAGAGAACAGGAAACGGAAGATCCAGGCCTATATGACGGGGACCGGCAAGAGGACAAGCGAGGTCAGGGAATCATTTGAGGCGTTGAACAAAGCGGTACTTTCCCTTCTTCACGAATAAAAAAATTGAAAAAGTCAAATATTATTGAAAATTTTTACAGGGGAAATCCTCTCAATGCGTGATTTTAATGGAGCAAACTTGACTTTTTCATTGATTTTGCTTCACATGGCTATACATAACAAATGGCGGTAAATAGAATCAAGTATGTACCAATTCGTACAGCCACAAACGGACAAACCTAACTACACTGTGGGTCAGACATGGGGAGCCCTGAAGAAGGCATGGAGAGGGTACAAGATTGCTAAGGTGCAAAGCGACCACTCCAAGATGTCAGAATACGCCAAGAAGATAAGGACACTCCAGAATGACTTGGGAATCAAACAGGCAGAATTCCCAGAGCTGAACCTGCATTAGTTAGAACTCCTTTATTTTTAGGGGAAAGCTCAGTCGTAACTCAGGTCCAAAATCTCTGGCCACTCGTGCTACTGGCAGTTTCATCTTCATGAGAAATGATTGTATTTTCTTGTGGCACAACCGTAGAAACCAAGAACGATATGTACCTAAGGATTATCTTGCAACATTTAGGGGAGTGGTCCTCAAATCTAATATCTCTGGCTACGAAATATGCTTTAGGAGGAGATAACGCTAGTTGTTGTACATAGTTATACTACGATTATCTCTTCCTGCTATCTTTTTTAAAAAATCCATCAGACTTAGCGTTGGAAATCCTTTCTATGAAGGCTCATGCAATCGCTCTATCTTTTTGTGATAATTTGTTTGTGTATTGGCCATGAAATTTTTGTTAGAAAATATAGTATCTCGAATAAACCGAATCCTAAATTGTTACGATACCCTGCTTGAATACGAAAAAAATGGGTGTACCTATGAAGAAATCAAAAAGGAACTGCTAATGATAAAGAATTCAAATGAGGAACTAACGCCCTTGATGAAGACTCTGTTCAGAGAACACCCGAACAAGATCCAAGGCCTTGCAACACTTGCCAAAATATTCAAGGTAACTTTCATTCCCACGTTGAAGATACACCTGCTTTACCTTAAACAGACGGAGGTTCAAAGTAATGGCCTTCTCAAAATACAGGCAAGGTTGGCAATTACCTACCTAAACGTGGATGGCTGTATCGACAACCTAAGAATAATCCGTTCATACCTGAAATGATTCTATTTCAAGCCTCGTTTGATAAAGAGAGGTATTTGTTTACTATCTTGTTGGTCCAAGTATTCCACTCGTCAAAATAGAATTCTTTGAGAAACCCTATCACAACGTCGATGTTGGCCGAAATTTGATACCTTCGGAACTTGCCATCCCTTAGCTCAAATATCATCTCGAGATCGGCTAGGCGATCGAGGTGCCATCTTGCAGCGGCATAGGAGATCTTAATATTTTTTACAATGTCCTTAAGGGTGGGGATCTTTCTCTCCATTATGAACATGAGTGTTCTGCGCGTGTTTTCGTGATACAAGGCCTTTAACACATTTCTTTCATATTCGCTGTATTTGGAAACCAGAAAGAAATACCTGAAAGATTCATGTCTTTCCGAGGCGATCCTGCCCTGCTTCTCGAGGGACTGAAGGTGATAACGAAGTGTCCCCAATGCAAGCCCGAGATCTACCTTCATCCTGCGTAAATGACTGCTTGGGTTCCTCTCAAGATATTGGAGGATCCTCGCCTGATTGTCACTCTGTGGGGGTTCCCGTGACAGCCCGATCAGATTCTGGCTAGCATTGCCAAAATTACTGCTACGTGTTTGAAACCCCTTCAAAGCAGAATCAATTTTACCTACACATTTCATAATTGTGATCTATATTGATCCAGTATCACACGATCACATCATAGTACTACATATGTAATATAGTCCATCGAGACCCTCGGCAAATGGCACATTCCTATCAAGGAGGCTTTCAGTGGGCTAATGAATCAAACCTGAAAATGAGGGAGAAATTTTTTTTATTCTGCAAACTGTGTCATATCTTTTATTAACAAAAATTTTATGCTGCAAGACAATAACATGAACAACAGCATACTACGAAAAGTAACTAGTCTAACACTACTATCAATACTACTCGCGAGCACAGCTGCGATGGTATTGCCAACGGCAATGCCAGCAGCACATGCTCAGGTAGCATCACATCCTAACCTGTTTGTCTCTGCAGAAAATTCCCAGTACAACAACTACTTTGCAGGTCCACAAGTGGTCCAAGTAATCGTGTCTGATCCGAACATAAACAGATTAGACCAGAAATACGGTGAACCAGTTGTAACCATCAATGGTAAAAGACTGAGAATGGCACAGGCAACAGACGGTAACTGGTATGGTTATTTCGCTGATAGGACACAAGCAGAAATTGCTAGCAACACTGCCCCACTACATGGCAAAGGGCTGAACTTCGGTGTTTTCTGTGGAACCGGTCAAATTTCCGGCATAGACTTTGGTGCAGAATCCAAAGGATTCACAGTAGCACAGGCAGCTGTAGTTGCCAGTGGTGGCAAGGGTCTTTCAACCACAGGTTCAAAAATATCAATCGGTGGACTCTCAAATGCATGCACTTTTAACGCTGCCGGCAACGGAACCGTTTTTGAGCATGTAATAAGACAAAACAAGACTCTTAACACCAACGCTGCAGGATATGCCGCAACGACTCAATTGGAGGCAGCATGGCCAGTAATCCAACTAGAGGACTTCTCCGGATTTCCAACCTCAGTGACAGTAGATTATCAAGCAGCAGGCGGCGACCAAGTCGTCAACCTGACCTTTGATAGAATTCCAAGCAACTTGATCAGCGTAACTCCGGATAGGACAGCTTATCCAGAGAACGCTCAAGTGTTCTTGACCATGAACGACCCACAGCTCAACATTGACCCAACAGAGGAGGACTCTTGGACATGGGGTTCAAATGCCAACAACAATACTCTGTATTATGAGGCATTTGACAGAAACGGCCATGCGGATGCTGATGGCACTGCAGCAATGCAGAACCTAGTCGGCAACCTGACATCCATGATGTTCAACCACAACGGAGCGTTTACATTCAACGATGCCTCACAAGGCGTACGAGTTGTAGACTTCCAAGGTAACGGTAAGCAATTGCTTAACGGCTCTTCCACGACTCGTGGAGATCCAGCAAAGCAGCATACTTTATCGGTTGGAACCGGTTCGCAACCAATCACCTTCATAGAAGGGGGCGGTGTGAACACTGGTGTCTTTAGTAACGCTGATGGCTCTAGGAAAAGCAACATCGTCACATTGACTCCTGCAGAGGAGGGCGCTAACTCGATAAGAGGACAGTCCGCCACCTTCAGATACAACGATATCTCAGGTAGCATTGTAGGCGGTTTTGCCTTTGGTTCAATCACAATGACTGCAACCAACAACACTTGGGCTTCAGGTCAGAGAATTCCTGTAACACTTACCGACATGG